>ENA-ORCV01000074-ORCV01000074.1-marine-metagenome-genome-assembly--contig:-NODE-74-length-216614-cov-12.414428_pt1 | contig 216614 bp, 208 predicted proteins | sample MGYA00237779_ERZ508509 | MGnify/ENA primary metagenome ERZ508509 (study PRJEB26180, sample SAMN06268772) | marine metagenome | isolation source: Bioluminescent Bay, La Paraguera, Puerto Rico | place... | reverse complement strand
CGCTCCAGGGCCTGCCTGCTCGTTGGGCCACCTTGCGACGAGCGATCAATAGGGGCCACGACAGCAGGAGAAACCCGGCGTCCCGAGGCGGCGACGTCTCTATTACTTAGTTTTACTGAGACGCACGCGCCTCGGGACACGTCCAATTCAACCGGAGGCGCCAGCGTCGTCCGGCGCACATTCACGGCCTGAGCAATGGAAACGCCGTGACAAACGCCCTACCCCACCAGCGATTTCGGTGGCCGCATCTTGAGCGACCACAGCACGCAGCCAATCGCCAGCAGCGAGGTCACCGTCGAATAGAAGAATGCATAGGCGCCGAAGAATTCCACCAACACCCCGAACACCGTCAGCGCCAGCATGGCCATGGCCATGTTGAGCATGTTGAAAAAGCCCTGCGCCTCGGCCGCATTGGCCTCATTGGTCCAGTTGGCGATGAAGTGCACCACCCCGAAATAGCCCATGCCGAAGCTGAAGGCATGCAGCGACTGGGTGAGGAACAGCACCTCCACTGGCGGATTGAACGCCATGATGGTGAAGCGGATCAGCCCGGCAACGGCCCCGGCAAGGATCATGTTACGCGCCGTCACGCGGCCGCCAAAGCGTCGCCAGACAAACATCAGCACCGCCTCGCCGACGGCCGCAAAGCCCAGCAAGGGTCCCAGGAAATAGCTTGGAATGCCGTTCTCGTGCCAAAGCAACGCCCCGAACCCGCCAATCACGGCGTTGGACGAGTTGACCAGCGCAAAGGCCAGCAGCGGCAGCACGAACCAGGGCTGCAGCGCATCCTTGAGCCGGCTGGGTGGCGCCACGGCTTCTGGTGCTGCATCGGCCAGGGTCACCTGCGGTTTCGGGGCCCGGAACCGCGGCAACAGGAATGCCAGCCCAGCCCGTGCGACGACCATGGCCACATAGAGCGTGATGAAGGCACCCGAGCCGAGGACGTTGAGAAACAGCCCGATACCGCCCGCGCCCACGACATAGCCCACCGTCGCCCAGGCCCGGATCACTCCGAAATCAGTGCCGTTGCGGCGCGTCATGCGCACCGTTGCTGCATCGATCACCGGCGCAACCAGGCCATTGCTGGAGGCGCACAGCCCCCAGACCAGCAAAATGCCCCAGAACTCGGAGACGAAATACATCGGTATGGCCGTCAAGGCCGAAACAATGGAAATGCCGATCAGCGCCGTCCGCCAGTCATCGGCCCGGTCGGCTACGCGTCCGACCATCATGTTCAGGCCCAGCAGAAGCAGGGTCGGCAGCGCATTGATCAGGCCGATCTGGTCGGCCGGAATGCCATGTTCGCTCAGCCAGATGCCCAGGAACACCGACGCGACGCCGCCCGGCAGATAGACGGTAAATTGATAAATGGAAGCGCGCAGCTCGGGCGAATCCCAGCGCGAAAGGGCCGATGGCATGGAAATGGACTCCCGGCGCAGAGGCGCGCCGCGTTCCCTCAACTGACTCGGATGCGCGCGCGACGCAAGGGCATTTCCACCCAAATCGTCCGCAAATCCGGTCTCTGGAACGTTCTATATGGCCCTTGCCAGCTTTGCGGGCGCATTGGCCGGCGTCAGCGCCGACAGGAATTGATTGCCGCTGGCTGCCCAGGTGAACTGCTCGCCCAGCGCGCGCGCATCTGCGCGCCGGAGGTTCAGGCAACGGCGCACCGCGGCACCCAGATCTTCCGACAGCGTGCCCGCTCTGGGGTCAGTAACCACGTCGCGCGGCCCGGTGACCGGGTAGGCAGCCACTGGCGTGCCCGAGGCCAAGGCTTCGGTCACCACATTGCCGAATGTATCGGTGCGGCTTGGAAACACGAACACATCGGCGCTGCGATAGGCGGCAGCCAGTTTCTCGCCGTGCAGATAGCCGACAAAATGCACGTCAGGATGAAGCCGCTCCAGATGCGCCCGGTCCGGCCCATCCCCCACCACGATCTTGCTGCCCGGCACGTCCAGATCGAGAAAGGCCGTCACGTTCTTTTCCGCCGAGACACGGCCCACATAAAGCAGATGCGGGCCGGGCAGATCGGTGAACAGGGTCTTTTCGCCTGGATGGAAGCGCACCCCATCCACGCCCCGGCCCCACAGCGTCAAATGCGAGAATCCGCGGCCACTCAGTTCGGCCCGCAGCGACGGGGTCGGCACCATGGTCGCCACTGCCGGATCATGGAACCAGCGCAGATAGCCATAGCTCCACTCCTCCGGCAGCGGCAGCCGCGCCGCCGCATATTCGGGAAAGCGGGTGTGAAAGCTGGTGGTGAAGGCCTTGCCGCGTTCCAGGCAGTAGCGCCGCGCCAAGAGGCCCAGCGGGCCTTCGGTGGCGATATGGATGTGGTGCGCCAGCGACCGCGCCATGGTCAGGAACACCGCTCGCCGCGAGGCCAGCGACAGCCTGATCTCGGGATAGGTGGGCACCGGCACGGTCCAGAACGGCTCCGGGGTGAGGAAATTGACCTCGTGCCCCCAGGCTCTCAATTGCTTGGCCAGGCTCTCGAGCGTGCGCACCACGCCATTGATTTGCGGGCGCCACGCATCGGTGACGATCAGGATACGGCGGCGGGAAAGCTTGGGATCGATATACATGGCGACACCACGATTGCTCGCAATGTCCGCATGGTGCGCGTTCCCCGCGTCGCTTGCGTGACGGCCATGTGACGTTCACTTGACGGGTTTACTGCCCGGAACTCTGGCGCAATTTCGGCTTGCGGGCATCCCCGGTGATCATTTCGGTCCACTTGATCAGCTCAAATGCTCCATCGTGATTCTCGACAATGGCTGTGCAGCTCTCCACCCAGTCGCCGGTATTGATATACTGGATGCCCAGCCGGTCGTGGATATCGGCAAAATGGATATGGCCGCAGATCACCCCATCGACGCCGCTCTCCTTGGCTTCGTGTACCAGGGCTTCCTCGAACCGGCCGATCACCGAAACCGCGTTCTTCACCTTCTGCTTGGCCCAGGCGCTCAGCGACCAGTATTGCAACCCCAGCCGCCGCCGCACCCAGTTGATGGCGATATTGACGCGCAGCGCCGCATTGTAGGCCCAGTCCCCGACATGGGCGAGCCATTTGGCATTCATCACCACCACGTCGAACTGGTCGCCATGGATAACCAGATAGGTCTTGCCCGTCGCCGAAGTATGGATGGTGCGATCCACCAGCTCGATCTCGCCGAAATAGGTGCCGAGATATTCGCGCAGGAACTCGTCGTGATTGCCCGGCAGATAGACGATCCGCGTACCGGCTGTCGCCTTGTCGAGCATGATCTGGATCACCTCGTTATACTGCGCCGGCCAGTGCCACTGCTTAGCCAGCCGCCAGCCATCGAGAATGTCCCCCACCAGATAAATCGTCTCGGCATCATGCGCGCGCAGGAAATCGGCTAGTTGCGCGCTGCGGATCGGCTTCATGCCCAGATGCACATCCGACAGGAAAAGCGCCCGAACACGCCTGATCTCGCGCTCTTCCGACATCAGTCTCGGGCCTCCTCACTACGGGAGGGCATCTTATCGGCTGCACCCGGCGCTGCAAACACGCCTGCCAAGAAAGCCGGGGAAAGCCTGCTCACCGCAACCGCGCCTTGAGCGCCACGATGCGTCGATAGCTCTCCTCGATCCGCGCGGCAAAGGCCGGATCGGCCGCGGCCTCGCTCACCAGGATGTCGAGCACGTCCTGGGCCAACCCCGGGCGATAATCGGCCGTGTTGGAGAACAGCAGAATGTCCATGCCCGCGCGCACCGCCTTGACGACCGTGTCCTCAAGCGAAAAATGCTCGCGAATGGCGCCCATTTCCAGATCGTCGCTGATCACCACGCCGTCGAAACCCAGCTCGCCCCGCAATACGCCATCGATCCAGCGGGGTGATAAAGATGATGGGGTCTCCCCGTCTCCATTGGCATAATCAGCATGGTAGAGATGCCCCACCATGACCATGTCGGCCATGTCTCCGGCAATCAGCACCCGGTAGGGTTCCAACTCGTCCGGCGACCAGCTCCGTGTGATATCCACGAAACCTTCATGACTGTCGGCGGTGGAAGAGCCATGCCCCGGAAAATGCTTGAGCGCGGTCACGAGACCGGCCGCGCGATGAGCGCGCACAAAGGCCGTATCATAGTCGATCACCACCATGGGGTCAGCCGAAAAGGCCCGCCCGAAACGCGCGATGATCTGGTTTTCCGGATTTGTATTAAGGTCCGCCACCGGACCAAAATTGACCGAGAACCCTTGCTCGCCAATGCCTTGGGCCATACCTGAGTAGAGCGCTTCCGCCTGCTCCGGTGTGTTGTTGGCAGCAACTGTTTCGGCATTGGGAATTTCGGTAAAGCCCACATCGCGGGTCAGCCGCTCCACCGCCCCCCCTTCCTGATCTAGCGTAATGAAGGGTGGCAAGTCCGGTGACGCAGCGCGGAAAATACCATTCATCTCCCGCACGGTCTGCAGGGTCGACACATTCTTCTTGAGATACATCACCCCGCCCAAACGTCCGGCTTCAAGGTCGCTGACCACCGCCTTGACGCCCGCGTCAGCAGGTCCATCGCCCTCAAAACCGACAAGAATCATCTGCCCTGCCATTTCTTGCAGCGTCGCAGCCGCCAACGGCTGCGCCAGGAACGGCAGGACAATAAAGGCACAGAGTAATCGGAGCACGGGCATCACCGGCTGAGGAATCGGGGGTGAAGAGTGCCCAGCAAATGGCGGCAAGACAATGGTCTCCCCTGAACAGGGGATGGTCGCAAGGGTCCGGGCAGTGCCAAACCCTCAAAAAGGTGGACGCAGGGTCGGATTTCTCAACCTTCTTCGGCTCACACCGAACTGGTCGGGTGGCAGACAAAGCGCCTCGCCGCCCGATCTTTTTCACGAAACCCCTGTGATTCTGAAAAAAATCGTTCCAACTAGTGCGTTTGCGTTATGCGCAATCCGAGATTGCATCCATACTGAGCTTAAGGTGGACGCAGGACCGGCGGTTTTTCAACCTTCCAGCCGGCCCCCGCCGAACTGGAAGGGCGGTGGAACGTGGTGCCACCGCCCGATTTTTTTGGCGTTACGCCGGCTTGTTCTGCCGATTGGCAATCAGGTCATCCACAACGGATGGATCTGCCAGGGTCGAAGTGTCTCCAAGCGAACCAAAGTCATTTTCCGCCACCTTGCGCAGAATGCGGCGCATGATCTTGCCCGAACGCGTCTTGGGCAGGCCCGGCGCCCACTGGATGAAATCGGGCGACGCGATCGGCCCGATTTCCTTGCGCACCCAGTTGCGCAGCTCAAGACGCAACTCGTCGCTGCTCTGTTCGCCCGCCATCAGCGTGACATAGCAATAGATGCCCTGCCCCTTGATATCGTGTGGGAAGCCGACAACGGCCGCCTCGGAAACCTTTGGGTGCGCAACCAGGGCGCTCTCCACCTCGGCCGTACCCAGGCGGTGGCCGGAAACATTGAGCACGTCGTCGACCCGACCGGTAATCCAGTAATAGCCATCTTCGTCGCGGCGGCAGCCGTCACCGGTGAAGTAGTTGCCCTTATAGGTCTCGAAATAGGTCGAGACGAACCGCCCATGGTCACCCCAGATGGTTCGGGCCTGACTGGGCCAGCTATCCTTGATGACCAGCACGCCTTCGGCCTTGGTCTGCTCCTGCACCTTGCCTTCAGGCGATAGCACTTCGGGCTGAATCCCAAAAAACGGTTTGGTTGCCGAACCGGGCTTGGTTGGGATGGCGCCGGGGAATGGCGCGATCATGTGACCGCCGGTTTCCGTCTGCCACCAGGCATCGACGATCTCGCACCGTCCCTTACCCACCTTGTTGTAATACCACATCCAGGCTTCGGGATTGATCGGCTCGCCCACCGTGCCAAGCAGTCGAAGCGAGGGCATCTCGTACTTCTCGACAAATTCGGCCCCCGCACCCATCAGGGCGCGGATGGCGGTCGGAGCAGTGTGGAAGATATTGACCTTGTGGCGCTCCACCACTTGCCAGAAGCGGCTGGCATCAGGCCAGGACGGAATGCCCTCGAACATCACGGTCGTCGCGCCATTGGCCAGCGGGCCATAGACGATATAGCTGTGCCCGGTGACCCAGCCAACATCGGCCGTACACCAGAACACATCACCCTTGTTGTAGTCGAAGCTCAGCTCGTGGGTCATCGAGGTGTAGAGCAGATACCCGCCCTGGGTGTGCAGCACGCCCTTGGGCTTGCCGGTCGAACCGGAGGTATAAAGGATGAACAGCGGATCTTCCGCGTTCATCGGTTCGGGATCATTAAACGGCTCTACGCCGGCCGCAGCTTCATGCCACCAGACGTCGCGCGAACCCTTCATGGCGACATCGGCGCCGGTATTGTGCACCACCAGCACCTTGGAGACGCCCGGGCAGTCTTCCAGCGCCTTGTCGACATTGGCCTTGAGCGGAACGGTCTTGCCACCGCGGCGGCCTTCGTCGGCCGTGATGACCACTGCCGAGTCACAGTCATTGATCCGTCCGGCAAGAGCGTCGGGCGAGAAACCACCAAACACCACCGAGTGAACAGCGCCGATGCGCGCGCAGGCCAACATCGCATAGGCGGCCTGCGGGATCATCGGCAGATAGATCGTGACGCGGTCGCCCTTCTTGACGCCCAGTGACTTCAGCACATTGGCGCAGCGGCATACTTTTTCGTGCAGCGTCCGATAGGAAATATGTTCGGCCTGGTCCTCCGGATTGTCGGGCTCCCAGATTATGGCAATGTCATCGCCGCGCTCAGCCAGGTGCCTATCGATACAATTGGCAGCGACGTTGAGCACGCCATCCTCGAACCATTTTATCGACACGTCGGGATATTCGAACGTTGTGTTCTTGATCTTGGTGGGGAAAGTTACCCAGTCGAGGCGCTTGGCCTGTTCCGCCCAGAACCCATCCGGGTCCTGAATCGAACGCTGATACAGCGCATCATACTGCTCGGCCGTGGTATGGGTGCGCGCGATCGCTGCCGCGCTTGGCTGGAATAGGAGCTGGTCGCTCATCGTCATCCTCCCTTATCTCTCCCGGCATCCGTAATACTGTTCCACCCCTATAGCGGCAAGGCCTAGTACCTGCGATTTAATGGGTTTTTCCGGCAAGGGTGTTTGCTCAAAGGGCACGGCACCTGCCGTTAACCGGAACTGGCTACACTTTTCGCTCCTTTAGCGCGGAGCAGCATCATGGCAGAAATGACCATTCGGGCCGCCACTCATGCGGATCTGGACCTTGTGTATCGCGAGCTGAGTGACGTTATCCTGACCTCGCCGCATTACAATGACCGCTTCAAGCAACATGAGGCCGGCAGGCTGGACCGTACCTTTCTCAAGGGCCTCATGGCCATCGACCCCTGGCATATCATGCTGATGTGCGCCGACGGCGTGCCGGGGGGCGCCATGGTGTCCGGACCAGAATGCGGTTCAATCTTTCGCTATTGGAGCTGGGTATTCCCAAGCCATCGCCAGACCAAGCTGGGCATGTTCGGCATGCGTGAATTCGATGCCCATTGGGACAATACCCGGTTCCACAAGGCCTACACCTATGTCCGCCCGGAAAATGAAATCGCCCGCATGTTGCTCAAGCGCTATGGCTACAGGGAAACCGCCCTGCTTGAGCAACACATCTTCGGCCAGGACTATCTGTTGATCGAGAAGTTCTACACGCGACCCGATGTCCCCTATGACAGCGGCTATGTCGGACGCCTGGGGCGCCTCAAGAACCGGCTCAAGGGGCTGGTCGGGGCGTAGAGCCTATTCCGCAGCCACCACGCGACGAGCCTTGAACCACTGCAGAATCGACACGTCGATCTGGGCGGTTCTGAGTGCGATCAGCCAGAGGGCGACCGACCAGACCGAAATGGCGATGATCGCCGCCAGTGCTGCGCCGACCAGGTGAAATGCGGGCACCAGAACCAGATTGCCCGCAAACAGGGTGCCCATGCCGAGCAATACGGCGGGCAGGCTTGCCCAGGGCCGGTCATGGATAGACAGCACCATTGATGCGGGGCCCATGACCGAGCGCACCACCAGGCCCAGGCACAATATGGCCAGCGGCAGCGCGCCGGCAGTGAATGCGGGGCCAAACAGCAGCAAAGCAAACGGCGCTCCGACGATCACGAGGCCAAACAGCACCAGCGACACCGCGCTCGCCGCCAGGTTGGCCTCGCCCACCTTGCGGTGAAAGGCCGCGCGATCCGAATTGGCCTCGCTTTCGAACATCTCCGGCAGGATAACGGCATAGACCGCGGCCACACCGAACGACACTAGAGAGAATATCCGCGTGCAGACGCCGAAAATGGCAAGTTCCTCGCGGTCCAGCAGATTGGCCAGCAACAGCAGGTCGATATCGAAGAAGAAGTCCGTCGCCAGTGTGATGAGCACCCAGGGCGCGGCAAAGCGCCACCAGCGTGGCGCATCAGCGCTGCGGCTTTCGGCAGTCTCTCCGACGCGCGGCAGCGTGACGATTACTATTCCCATATGCACCAGAGCAATCAGCACATAGCCGAAAGCGGTGACCCAGAGCATGGTGCTGAAGGCCACGATGGGCGCATTCAGCATGGCTGCACAGACAAGCACTGTTCCCAGCACCATCATGGGCCGGAAAATCCCGTCAGCGAAGAAACCGGCAAAGGGACGCTTCAGCCCGACCAGCACGGCGCCGTTGACATAGACCAGCGCTGTCGCCAGAGCGAGCAAGGCGACCGGAGTGTAGTGCACCGCAACAACATGTTGCCCCAACCCAAGCCAGCCCAGCACAAGCGGCCCTGCAAGCACCAGCGCCAGAAAGGTCAGACCGACATGACCATAGGCGCGGACAACAAAGGCAATGAGCTGGCGGCGATCGTTCCGGGCGCCATACTCGGCGGCAAAATAAGTCCCTATGGTCTGAAAACCCAGCGGCATAGTCACGGCGATCAGGTTAACCGCGGCGATCACCACCAGATAGTCGCCCAGAATGGCAGCGCCCCAGACCTGGGCAATGAAAGCCTGTACCAGAAATATCAGGCCGGCGCCGAACAGCCGTCCGCCGAAAATGATGGTTGATTGCGATGCCAGCCGGCGTGCGAGGCTCATCGGAACTCTTCGGGCAATGGCGAGGGCGTCTGGTCGGGCCGTGCACGCGAAGGACGCACCGCCTCGATATGACGACGCAGCTCATTGTAGGCCTCACGGGCAGCAAAGGCCCCGGCGCCCAGCGCATAGGCCAATGGTCGCGCTGCGAAATTGGCCACCGGCGGCACTGGCCGGATCAGGCCGGCATCGCCCACCATGCCTTTCTTGAACTGGTGCAGCCCATGGAAACCATCCGTACCGCCCAGATCGTACCAGCTTGCACGGGTATGGTCGCGTAACCAGCGAATAACATGCCAATGGAGGAAATAGCCGGCGCGTAGCGGCAGGGCCCTGTCATTCGTGGCCCCGTACAGATAGACGGCGCGATCCCCCGCCTTGAAGATCAGCGCGCCCGCAACCAACTCGCCGCCTTGCCGCACGAAAAATAACTCGGGCCGCAAAGGCTGGTCGAGCGCCATCAGCGCGTCCAGCGTGTCGAAGGCCGAATAGTCAGGAAATTGCTTGCGATCGCTCATCGCCGCATAGAGCGTCTTGAAGGCATCAATCTGCCCGGCGCCGGCATGCTCGAATATGAGGTCTGATTTTTCCGACTTGTTAAGCTGGCGTCGCCAAGTCTGGCCAAAGCTCTTGCGCTGCGCCTCGTCCGAGAGCCGCAGATTGACCAGATAGCGGTCTGGAAAGCGCAGGGTGGCCCCACGCTTGAAGCCGCGTGCGCGCAGCTCGCGATACTCGCCGTGACGATCCTGGGTGCTGGCATGGGGCAGGATGGAGAGCATCATGCCGCGCTGGTCGGCATATTCAGCCACCAGCGCCTCAATCATGCCCTGGTACAGCAGCGCGCAATCCTGGACTTTTGTGTCCGCCAGCATCGGACCCCATTTGATGATGGCAATCTGGCTCAAACCAAGCGGCAGGCGCTGCACCATGACCAGCGAACCGCCAATGATGCGCCCATCGCGCTCGAACAGGCGCGGTTCAACCGTCACACCGGGCCAGCGGATCGTGGCGAATGCATAGAGCTGCTCCTGGCAGACACCATCAAAACCGCCAACGACCGCGTCCCATTCCTGCCCATCAACGGCACGCACAACCACACCTGGCGCCGTCATGCGAGTTGGCGGGGACACAATGGACCCGGCGTCACTTTGGGCTGCTCCTGCAGATAAGGACATGGTTGTGTTTCCGGCTGATGCGCATTCAGCCAGACGTTAGACCCATCAGGTATGCAAATCCCTATCCCGTCGCAACAAATGTCCCAAAATTCTGCCCTTGGTTACCAAAGCCTATCGGTCAGGGCGCAATACATGGCGGTGGCAGGTTAACTGTAGCCACCAATCGGCAACATGTGCGGCCAGTGGCCGCTCTTGGCAGGAAATCAACTGCTCGGCAGATCCGGCGGCGGACCGCCGACGCCCATGCCGTCGGGCGGCGCCATCATGCCACCAGCGCTGCGTTCAGCCGTCAAGTCAACCGGTATGGTCAGCGTTCCGGCATAACCGGTCTGCGGCTCGCCCGTCAGCGCCAGCGTCTGCTGCGCGATCTGTTCGGCGCTATTGTCCTTGAAGACGTTATCACTCGACAACGAGATGCGCCCAAGGTTCCGCGTTCCATTCGCATAGCGGCTATCCGCAGCATAGACATCGGCACAATCGGCCTCAGGCAGCGCAATCTGGGCCGTTAGCACGGAGGCTTCGCCACTGACTGCCGCCTCGATGCTCTCGAAGATCTCAAAGTGAAAATGCGGCCAGCGCCCGTCGTAGCAGCCAGGAAAGATGGTCTTGAACCTTACCTTGCCCTCCCCATCGGCGATGCCAACACCACGCAGATAATTGGCGTCGGTAATGTCATAGAGCGAGTAATTGCCGGTCGTATCACAATGCCAGAGATAGATGGCGTACCCCTCAAGCGGCGTACAGCCATCAGCATTGACCAGCGTCAGCTCGAGATCGAGCTGCAATCCATCGGCAACCGGGTTCAGCGTACCGAACGAGGTGCGCAAATCAGTGCGAATGACACCGTCCTGGGTCAACGCATTGACCACCTGGCCATCTTTCACATTGCTCCCATCAGCAGGATAGGGGCCGGCCGTTTCCCAGGGCAATGCCACGCATTCAAGCGCTGCGGCAGGGCCGCCAGCCAGCCCGACGACCCCAATACCCCCCATCAGGGCCAGCAGGCGCCGGCGGCCAATCATGCGCGGCAAATCATGGGTGAATCCCAAATCATGGGCGTGGTGGTCATCGCGACGATGCGACATTTGCAGTTCCTTTCTGACGGGCATTTCAGACCGGGACAGACGCGATGCTGCCTCGGCGGAATGGTCCACGTGTAGGACACCGAACCTGACCGCCCGCCGTCCAGCAGATGAAACTTTGTCAACCTACTGACAAATCCAGACGCAATTATGCGCAGGCACCTGTACGGCTGCGCATCTTGACCAAAATGTCATTGAGGGCTTTGGTGGGTGCACAAGGACTCGAACCTTGGACCCGCTGATTAAGAGTCAGCTGCTCTACCATCTGAGCTATGCACCCGGGGCTTCTTGAAGCGCCTCGGCACCAAAGTGGCGCCTCTCTATCAAAGGGTTTCGGAGCTGTCCAGCACTCAAAACCAGATTGTGTGTAAAACTGTCATTCAGAATTGCTGGAGGCGACAACCCGGCCACATCGGGCCGGGTTGGTCGGGGTCATTGTTGCAGATGCCGGTAGTCGTTCAACTCAACCACGTTGCTGACCGGTTCGCTGGATTCAGGCCGCACTTCGTCCATGAGCCCTATCGTTCTTTCGATGATATGTCGAAGCTGCCGTGATCGCTGATCCGCTCCCTGGAGAATGGTGGCGGCCCGCTGCAGGTGGTCACGCGCAAGCACGTAGGTTGGAGGCAATCGCTCTCTCCCTCTGGCTGGAAATTAACTGAAGAATCGCCGTTTCCGGCACGTCCAAAAGGTGGACCTGCATAGTTCTCGACTTATTGCCCACCTGAATCGCATTCGATTCAAATGCCTCCAACCGGGCCTGCGCCGTGTCAGCCAAGCGCAGCCGGGACTTTGCGGACCGTGAAGATTTTCTGAGCCTGTGCAAAACAGCGGGACCTGACCGAGGCAGCACCTCGGCCATCCAGATTTCGCCCTCTCCACAGCATGGAATCACCAAAATCGGGGCCGTTTCACCCCACCGACGCGGTGCACGCTGGAAAGCGCGGCTGGTCTGGCTAGAATGGGGGTGAAATCGTCGCCAAGGACCCCATCGTGCCCCTGCCCCCATTCACGTCCATCGTCGAGGCACTGCCGGAAACCGTCCCCTTTGTCGGCCCCGAAGCGATAGAACGTCAGACCGGAATAGCCACTCGGGCCCGCATCGGCGCCAATGAATCGGGCTTTGGCCCCAGCCCGCGCGTAATTGCCGCCCTTCGCAATGCCGCGCCGGACGTATGGACCTATCCCGACCCGGAGAACCATGCGCTTCGCACTGCGCTGGCCAAACATGTCGGGGTTGCGAACGAAGAAATAGCCGTCAGTGAAGGCATTGATGGGCTGATGGGCCTGTTGGTCCGTCTCTTCATTGCGCCAGGTGATATCGTCGTCACCTCGTTGGGCGCTTACCCTACATTCAACTATCACGTAGCCGGGTTTGGCGGCGACTTGCGCTTTGTTCCCTACCGGCAATTTCATGAAGATCCCGAGGCCCTGGCCGCCATGGCCCACCAGACCAATGCGCGCATGGTCTATCTGGCCAATCCCGACAACCCAATGGGGTCATTCTGGCCCGCCAGCGATATCGAGCGCTTCGTCAACGCCGTGCCCGAGACCTGCCTGATCGTCCTGGACGAGGCCTATCTTGAGACGGCGCCGGACCAGGGACCGCCATTGGACACCGACCGGCCCAATCTGCTGCGCCTGCGGACTTTCTCGAAGGCCTATGGCCTGGCCGGATTGCGTTGTGGCTATGCCATCGGCAATCGCCGGCTTGCCGGTGCCTTCAATCGCATTCGCAATCATTTTGGCGTCAACAAGCTGGCCCAGGTCGCAGCCCTCGCGGCGCTGGGTGACCATGCCTACCTGCAGCACGCGGTCACCGCGATCACTGCTGCACGCAGCCGCATCGCGCAGATCGCCCGCGACAACGGATTGGCCCCCGTGCCTTCGGCGACAAATTTCGTCGCCATCGACTGCGGCAGCGATGGGCCCTTCGCCGTGCGGGTCCTTGAGGCCTTGGGGAAACAGGGAGTCTTCGTGCGAAAGCCCGCCGCACCGGGGCTGGACCAGCACATCCGTATCAGCGCCGCGCCAGGCCGGGAGCTGGATGTTCTATCAGATGCCTTGCCCCTGGCGCTCAGGCAGGCTCACTCGGCCGCGTAGAGCCCGATGGTGGCCCAGAGCGGACGATGATTGGAGCCATAGCTCTCTCCCGACTCCAGTGTCAGGACACGGGCATTGTCTCGTGTGAACATGTTGTCGATCGGCACTCCAAGGGCACCAAGACGCACGGGCCAGGTTGCCGGCGTCGACGGTCCTGGCACCAACCTGGCCCGTTCCATGAGCGTGCCGACAGACTCCGTCCAGATGGTCGAGTTGAAATCCCCGGCAAGCACCACCGGCCCTTCAATGCCATCAAGCAGCCGCTGTAGCTCCACCATTTCCTGCCAGGCCACCAGCTCGTCATAGGGCTTGGTCAGATGGGTGCCCACGATGGTCACCGGCTGTCCATCGATCCTGACCCGCGCCGTAACCAGCCTCTCCCGATTGAACGGCCGGAATAACTGGATACCGCCTTCCTCGATGGGCAATTGCGAAAACAGGGAGATGTCGCAGACCTCGGTCCTCTCGCAACCGAGGCGATAGGGATACACCTCCGCCATCTGCGCCAGATGGGACTCAATGCCTGGGGTCTCCATGACCAGTACGATCTCCGGTCGCTCGGCCAGGACCGCAGCAACCAGTTCGTCGGCCTGGCGGTTGCCTGCCAGCACGTTGAAGCTGAGAAAACGGAACTGGGCCACCGGCGCCTGTTCTGGCATCGTGCGGCTGGCATAGAGTTCCCCCACCAGCCAGTAGCCGTGCAGCCCCGCCGCAAGCAGCGGCAGCAGCGCCAAAGCCCCGCGCCAGCGCGCGCCGAGCGCAATCAGGGCCAGCGCCAGGACAATTCCGGCCACTATCATGTGAAACCGCAGGCTCTGCAACAGAACGAGGCCGGGCAGATACCGGCCCGTAACGACCACGGCCAGCGCTACAATTAGCGCGCCAAGGAGCACGAGGAGGCCGCCCCTGAATTCTGCCTTGCCCCACATCTATCGTTCACTCCCAGATAGCCAGATCATGGCTAGACCAGCTTGGGCGCTGGTGCGCAAGCATTGCGCGCGCAAGTGATTAAGCAATGGGGCGCGGCCTGTCGACCGCGCCCCAAAATATTCTGTTATGGATCGAGCTCAGCCCGCCAGCGCGCCCTGCGCCGATGCACCGCGCTCGATCATCACGCGATTGAGCGCGTTGAGATAGGCGCGGGCCGAGGCCACCAGCGTATCGGGCTCTGCCGCATTGCCCGAGGCGATGCGGCCGTTCATTTCAAGGCGCACATGGGCCGAAGCCTGCGCATCGGTGCCGCCAGTCACACCATCGACGGCATAGAGCACCAGATGTGGATTTTGCCCCGAGGCCGCCTTGATGGCATTGAAGATCGCGTCCACCGAACCAGTGCCTTCGAGCGAAACACTGTTCTTTTCGCCGTCGATGGTCACGGTCAGATCACAGCGATGCGTGCCGCCGGTCTTGCTGACCACTTCCATATCGACCAGCCGGATGCGGTCGCCCACCGAGCCGACTTCGTCGTCGACCAGAGCGACAATATCGGCGTCATAGACATGCTTCTTGCGGTCCGCCAGATCCTTGAAGCGCTGGAACGCCTCTTGGAAGGCATTGTCACCCAGCTCGTACCCCAGCTCCTTGAGCTTGTCCTTGAACGCGGCGCGGCCCGAATGCTTGCCCATGACCAACGTCGTTTCCTTGATGCCGACGCTGGCCGGGGTCATGATTTCATAGGTTTCGGCATTCTTGAGCATGCCGTCCTGGTGGATGCCGCTCTCATGAGCGAAAGCGTTCTTGCCCACAATCGCCTTGTTATACTGCACCGGAAAATTCGATGCTGCCGAAACGATGCGGCTAGCCCGGCTGAGCTGCGTGCTGTCGATCTCGGTGTAATAGGGCATGGCGTCGCCACGCGTGCGCAGCGCCATCACCACTTCTTCCAGCGCCGCATTGCCGGCCCGTTCGCCCAGCCCGTTGATGGTGCATTCGACCTGGCGCGCGCCACCGGCCACACCAGCCAACGAGTTGGCGACCGCCATGCCCAGATCATCGTGGCAATGCACCGAGAAGATTGCCTTGTCGGCGCCGGGCACCGTCTCGATGATCTCCTTGAACATGGCGAAATGCTCTTCGGGCACTGCATAGCCCACCGTGTCAGGCAGGTTGATCGTGGTCGCCCCGGCCTTGATCGCCGTCTCGACGCAACGCTTGAGGAACTCCATCGGCGTGCGCGTGGCATCCATGGCGGACCATTCGACATCATCGATCAGGTTACGGGCCTGCGTTACCGTGCGGGCGATGATCTCGATCACCTCGTCCTCGGTCTTCTTCATCTGGTGCGCCAGATGGATCGGCGAGGTCGAGACGAAGGTGTGGATGCGCCCCTTCTGGGCATGCCGCACGGCTTCACCAGCCCTGTCGATATCGGCGCTGATGGCGCGGGCGAGACCGGCAACGGTCGCATTCTTGACCTGCTTGGCCACGGCCACGACGGCCTCGAAATCGCCATTCGAAGCGATGGGGAACCCGGCCTCGATAATGTCGACGCCCATTTCATCGAGCGACTCGGCGACCTGGAGTTTTTCTTCCAGTGTCATGGTGGCGCCGGGCGATTGCTCGCCATCACGCAGCGTGGTGTCGAAGATGAAAACGCGTTCTTTATTGCTGTCGACGGACATTGACTTCTCTTGGTTTCCTATCGGCCCCGAGGCAAATACTCGCAGGACCGCACATGTGTTGATGTTCGGTTTTTGCGCAATCCCCTGACGACCCGCTCGCTATGGCGAGCTGCCGGTGATCAGGGGCTGATAAGAAGGAGAAGCAGCGCAGGAAGCAGCAGCAGGCCTGCGGCCAGCAGCAAACGGGCCTGAAGGGCCTGGGTTTGTGCGATGGCAATGGCTTTGGCGCGGCGGCGCTGCATGAGTACGCTCTGGTACGTCTATCAATTGAACGTCACAATGCGCCAAGCCGCCCCGCCGTGCAAGGGTAGAAGGCTGAATTATGTTACTTTTTTATCGTCACCCGAATGCAAACACCGCCGAAAGCAGCACGCCGAGAAACGCCAGGCCGGTGATCTTGTGCGCTGCGTCGGCGCGTTTTTGCGCTTCCGCGTCACCGCCCTGATATCTCTTGAACTGAATGCCGCCATAGATGATGGCCGCCAGCATCACGACCACCAGCGCCATCTTAGTCCAGAACCAGACCGAAGCGCCGCCCAGCCCGCCATACTTCATGAACATGATCAGCGGCCCGGTTATCAGCAGGGCAACCATGGCCACCTTGCCCACCTGCGAGAGTGTATTCATCACACCAAAATAGCCAACACGCTGATCCGGCGTGGCTGTGGCCATGCGACCGCCAATAACCGGCCCGACCACCGAATTCGAGCCACCGGCAATAAAGCCGATCACATGCACCCAGATAAGAAGATTGATGACGACATCCATAGTCCTGCCCTCCTGCTGCTCAGTCCCCGGTCAGGAGAATAGCACACCGGAGGCCGGACGGAATGGGTCTCAATCCAGATCCAGGACGCCTTCGCCGACCACCACCGCCTCGCCGCCAATGGCGCCATACACCAGTGTATCATTGTCCTTGCGCAATTGCAGCGTGATGCGGCAGGGCCGCCCCATTTCGTGGCCCTGGCGCAGGACATAGTCGGTCTGCCCGGTCCCCATCGCCTGCTCGGCCAACAGCCCGATCAGCGCCGCGGCGGCAGAGCCGGTGCCGGGATCCTCGCCGATCTCCATGCCAAACATGCGCGCGGCAAGATCGTTCTCGCGCTCTTCCGGGGTGAGGGTGAACACATAGGCAGAGTGATGTTCCTGGTCGAACACCTGGTCCCAGGCTGTCTTGTTGACCCGCACCCGCTTGAGCACCGAGGCGTCGCGGACCGGCACGAGGTGGAAGGTCACACCAGCCGAGAACACCGCCGGCTTGTAGACATCGCAGCCAATCTCCTCGACTTCGATCCCCAGTGCCTGCGCAATCCCCAGGCGATCTGGCAGTTCGGCGATGCGGGTCGGCAGCCGCGGCAATGTAAACCGTGCTTCACCGCTCCGGCGGTCCAGCCGCTCGAACAGCGCGGTGACCAGCCCCACTTTTTCTTCCATGCGAATGGCCGAGGCCCGGCTGTTCAGCCCCAGCGACACAGCCGCGCCCACGGTCGGATGACCAGCGAAGGGCAGTTCCTGATAGGGCGTAAAGATGCGCAGTGCGGCGCTGTTGCGCTCATTCCGCGGCTTGCAGATGAACACGGTCTCGCTCAGGTTGAATTCGCGGGCGATCGCCTGCATCTCATTGTCCATGAGCCCGTCGGCTTTTGGCACCACGGCCAGCGCATTGCCTTTGAGCGGGGAACGGGTGAAGACATCAAGGATCAGGTAGGGCAGTTTCAACGGGCAACCTCCGGCAAAGCATATCCAGACCGGGCTTTGCCCAGATGGTCGCACAAAGCGTCGACAACCACCCCGTGATCTCTGCGACCAGGCAGGCCAGAAACCGTCAGCGCACCAATAATCCCGGCGCCCGGAACCCGGATGGGAAAGCCGCCGCCCGCGATGACATAATCTGCCGGGTCGGCGCCGAACACCTCGGGAAACACCCCTTCCCCGCGTTCCAGAACCAGCCGATAGGTCGCACGTTGGAAGCGTCGTACCGTATTGATCTTGCGGCGCACCCATTCGGCATTGTCAGCCGTCGTCCCCGGGGTCGCTGCAAAGAACAATTGCCGGTCCCAGCTTCGCAGGTCCACGATCAACGACAGGCCCTCCATTGCCGCCCGAAGACGAATGGCCGCGCCGATTTCGAAGGCCGTGGTTTCGTCGAACGCCGGCAGAACCAGGTCCGCTTCCTGGCGTTGAACCAGTGCGATCTCGTCTTTGCTATCCATGTGTCAGTCCCGATGAGAGCGGTTCCAGGCGTCGAACAGCGGTGTGCGATCCGCGGCGCCCTTGGCAAAACTGATATGGGAGGGATCGAGCTGCACCCATGCCGCCTTGCTGTCAGTCCAGATATCGCCGACCGGCGCCGCCCAGTCCAGATCGTCCAGCGAGCCCGCCCGCACCACCTTGATGCCACCGGCAGGTGGCACATTCCACAGCCACGTGTGACATTTGGCGCAGAAATGCATGGCTATCACATTGCCGCTGTCAGCGGTGCGGTCATAGCGCTCGGTCTCGCCCGCCAGCACCTCGAAATCCTCGCTCCGAACGATCATCGACATCGACCAGGCCGCGCCCGAATAGCGCTGGCAATCCTTGCAATGACAATTATAGACCGAAAGCGGCGAGGCCTTGAGCAGGTAACGCACCGCACCACACGAGCACCCACCCTCGACCGGAAATTCTGGCAACGCCATCTTTCGCCTCCCCAATATGGTAGGCCGGTTCTAGAGGGTTTCGAGCTAAACAGGCAATGGTTATGCGCCTCGCGCTCCGGCCCGAGAATTGGAAATGCGACAAACAAGAGCCGTAAGCGGACTGATCTGGGCCCACCTATTCCGCTGCCGGCGCCTTGATGCCGTGCTGGGCATCATTGATCCGCTTCTGCTGGTCAAGCCAGGCCACCGCATCGCTGGTCTTGAAAAGCTCCAGGTCTTCCGCGTCATGATCGGTAACGGGGGACATGGCCAGATCGGTGTAGGTATGGCGATTGGCGTCCCGCTCTACCTTCAATTGCCTGAGACCAAAGCGAAAATAGAGCCATGCCCAGCGGCTGAGCTTCCAGCCCAGTTCGAGGTAATATTTGGGATAGAACAGGATCGCTGGTTCGATCTTCATGCCATGCCGCCGGTTCAACCGCGACTTCTTGCGGATCCAGCCAACCTCCAGCGGATGCACCCCCTCGATCTTGAGGGCGCCCATGAACCAGGTACACAGCAGCAGCACCTGTGCGGTCGAGACCTCAGAGGCTGCAGCCCGCCGCATGATCGTCTCGACATGGTCCAGCGAATAATAGCGGCTCCAGGCGTCGGCATAGACCTGTTCGAACTCGGCCTTGCTCATATTGGGATGGGCGGTGGTGTAGTGATTGAGATCGTATTTGTTGAGATCGGGGTCCATCGCTACCCCGGCCCGATGCAGCTTCTGATGGTCCTCCGACCCCGGCAGCGGCGTGAGGAAGAAGAACTCCAGGATATCGACCGGCAACTCCCGCTTGACCACGTCGATATCGTGCATGATCCGCTCGGGCGTGTCGGTGGGAAAGCCCAGGATGTAGCCAGCATAAGTGATAACACGCCACTTCTTCCAGGCCTGCAGCATCACCCGGTACTCGGTGATCTTGTTCTGCCGCTTCTTGGCATCCTTGAGATTGGCCGGATTGACATTCTCCAGCCCGATGAACACCCGCGTCACTCCGGCGCGGGAACACTTCTCGATGAAATTGGGTATCCGGTGGCACAGCGTGTCGACCTGGATGATGAAATTGAAATTCAGTCCCTCGACTTCGCGCATATGAATGAGACGATCCAGGATCGCCTCCCAGTCCTTGTTGCGCGCGAAATTGTCATCGGTGATGAAATAGCGATGCACGCCCTGGCTCATATTGAGGCGGATGATCTTCTCGATATCGTCCGGCGAACGCCGACGCGATTTGCGCCCCTGCACATTGATGATGGTGCAGAACGAGCACTGATAGGGGCATCCCCTGCCTGCATCGAAGCTGGTGAGGTTGTAGGCGGTGCGCGACACATGCTCGGCGGGCATGAACGGCACCGGGGTATCCTCGATCCCCGGCAGATCGTGCATGAAATTGTAGAGCGGCTGCAGCGTCCCGGCGATGGCATCGGCCAGCACCGCATCGGTCCGCCCCTCCATTTCCCCGGCAAACAGGGAAATGCCCATCGCCTGCGCCGTTTTGAAATCGGCGTCCTCGCCATTGAGCATCGAGATCACGCCCGAGACATGAAACCCGCCGATCGCCACCTGCACTCCGGCGTCTCTCAGCGGCCGGGCGATATCGAGCGCCCTCGGGAACTGGTTGGACTGTACGCCGATCAGCATCACCAGCGCCGCGTCTGCCCTCTCGCAGTCGGCGATCACCCCCTTGATGTCGATTTCGGTATTGGTTTCGTCGATGGTCTCCACATCGACGTCCCATTCGCCACCCAGCGTCTTGCGGTCGATCACGTCCCGCACCAGCCCATGTACTGAAGCGAGCGAATTGGACGGAATGGGGGAGAGTTTCCACTGAATGACATAGCCGTCATCGTCATAGTGAGACGGCTTGATCAGGTAGAGCGCGAACCGCTTGGTCAAAGTCACGATAGTCTCCCTGTTGGGAAGCCTGAAGACTGACGACGCTGATCAATAGCCTAGCAGAATGAGATCGAGACGAAAGACCTCTTCTCTGGCAAGCCCTAGCGCACCCGCCGCGCGAGATCGGCCACCCAGGCGGCCGCTTCATGTCCATGCACGCTCGCCGAGCGCACCAGATCGTCGAAATGCCGGGCCATCAGGCGGATATAGGTAGGCGCCGTGAAGGCCAGGTAGCGTTGCCCCAGATAGATGGCCACACGATGCTGGCCATAGACCGAGAACGGCACCGAATAGAGCTCGCGGGCATCGAAGGCATAAAGCCGGGCTGACGGGTAGAACTCCTCAAGCGAAGCGGCCATGGCCTCCAATTGCCGCCGGCGGATCTCCGCCGGCAGACCGCGCCATTGCCATTCGCCCGCAGCAAAGCTCTCCAAGGTCTGGACAGGAACGGCAATCTCCATATCCGTTTCCAGCCGCCGCAGCAGCGCAATTTGCGCCGCCGAATCGCTGATCGCCTGCTGGGGCGTACGGCGCACCGCCGTTTCATATTCAAAGACATGAACTTCGTCGGTCTTGAAAATATCGGGCAGCCCTGCCGGGACATGCCGGATTTTCGCGCCCAGCACCTCGGCATTCCACTTCAGCACCTGCTCATCCACCGGGTGGCGCGCCGCCTCGGTCATCTGCACCGCCTGGTCGAGGATTTCGCTGGCCGCACCGCGATGATTGGACAGGCCCAGCAACCAGTCAGACGACACCTGCAGGGCCGCCGCAATTTCCGCCAGAGCCTGGCCGCTCGGCAAGCGCGGCTCTTCCGCCAGCAGCAATTGCGACACTGTCGACCGGTCAAGCCCGGCCGATTGCGCCAGCCGCGTTTGCGACCACCCGGCCCGGCCGACGGCATCGGTCAGTCTTTGCTTGAAGATTTCCGCCCGTTCGCGCTTGTCCATATGCGGGCTTTTGCCACGCATGGTGATAAAAAACAACAACATCAGCAAAATGCACCGAGTTGTCGCAAGCCGTCACCAATCCCTCCTTGTTGTCAGGCGTCTGGACTGACATCAGCGCTGCAACCGCAGTCTAGCACCCCCATCTCACAGGAGGATAAATTGGAAAGTCCGGCTCGCTCCATCGTCAAGGCGGTCACGTGGCAGGCCATTGGCCTGGTCACCATGACGCTGATGGGCTGGCTGGCCACCGGGAGCCTGGTGGCAGCCGGTGGGCTCGCCGTCTCGGGAGCGCTTTCCGGCTTCGTCTGCTTCATCCTCCACGAGCGCCTCTGGGCGCGAATCCAGTGGGGCCGCACCGAACAATGAAAAAGGCGGGCCCGCAGACCCGCCTTCCATTATTCCATCGCAGAAGCGAGGATCAGTTCTTCGCCTTGTCGACCAGGGCGCCAGCCTTGATCCACGGCATCATGTCGCGCAGCTTGGTGCCGACTTCCTCGATCGGATGCTCGTCGGCCAGGCGACGGGTGGCCTTGAAGCGGGCGCCGCCGCCCGACTTGATTTCCTGCATCCACTCGGAGGTGAACTTGCCCGACTGGATGTCGTGCAGCACGCGCTTCATCTCGGCCTTGGTCTCCGAGGTGATGATGCGCGGACCGGTGACATATTCGCCCCACTCGGCCGTATTCGAGATCGAGTAGTTCATGTTGGCGATGCCGCCCTGGTAGATCAGGTCAACGATCAGCTTCACTTCGTGCAGACACTCGAAATAGGCCATTTCCGGTGCATAGCCGGCTTCCACCAATGTCTCGAAACCGGCGCGGATCAGCTCGACCAGGCCGCCGCAAAGCACGACCTGCTCGCCGAACAGGTCGGTCTCGCATTCCTCGCGGAAATTGGTCTCGATGACGCCCGAGCGGCCGCCACCAACACCCGAGGCATAGGCCAGCGCGATGTCATGGGCATTGCCCGACGCGTCCTGGTGCACGGCGATCAGGCACGGCACGCCGCCACCCTTCTGGTATTCGCCACGCACGGTGTGGCCCGGGCCCTTGGGCGCGATCATGATCACGTCGACGGTCGACTTGGGCTCGATCAGGTTGAAATGCACGTTGAGGCCATGGGCGAAGGCCAGCGCAGCGCCGTCGCGGATATTGGGCTCGATATGCTCCTTGTAGATATCGGCCTGCAGCTCATCGGGAGTCAGCAGCATGATGACGTCGGCCCAGGCAGACGCTTCGCCAACGCTCATCACCTTCAGGCCCTCGCCCTCAGCCTTCTTGGCCGAGGCGGAACCGGGACGCAGACCCACGGCAACATTGGTGACGCCGGAGTCGCGCAGGTTCAGCACATGGGCATGGCCCTGCGAACCGTAGCCGATGATGGCCACCTTCTTGGACTTGATGATGTTCAGATCGGCATCACGATCGTAATAGACGCGCATTGGGGGTCTCCCTGAGAATTTGCGATTTGTTTCAGCTATTTGCCTTGACCCCATAAAGGGTCAGGAACTGGTCCGCCGCGGCTTTCACATCGGATTCGATGTTCGCCTCGACATTGGATTGGGTGAGCCCCTTGTCGCCGAGCAGCAGACGGATCTGCACGTCGCGCACGACCAGGCCAAAGAAAGTGCGATAGGCTTCCTCGCTATTGGGGAAGCGCAAGAGGCGCGCATCGCGCGCCGCTTCCAGGATCGGCTTCAGGCGCCGGCGAATGGCCATGGGCCCGTTCTCCAGCACGATATTGCCCAGATCGTCCTTTTCCTGCGCGGCATGGGTAATGGCCGTGCGATTGAGGGTAATCGAGACTTCGCCGACAATGGTGGTCAAGAGATCACGGGCAAATTGCTCGAGGCTGGCCCGCAAGGCCTTGATATTGAGATGGCTGCGGTCAACGAACGGCATGCGCACCTTAGCCGCCTGCCACTGCACCGTCGCGGTGAGCAGCCCGTCACGATCGCCGAACCATTTGTAGAGTGTTTCCTTCGAGCAGGAGGCGCGCCGCGCCACCGCCGTCATGGTTAGCCCGTCGCCATTCTCGACGAGCAAATCCAGCGCCGCCGTCAGCACTGCCTGCTGCCGGGGGGTGAATGTCTCTTCGTTGACCTTGATGGCCAGGGCCACGGGAACCTCTTCGCTTCAAAGGGCAGCTCAATACCACCCTGCCTCTCCTGACATGGCCGTACCGTACGGTACGGTTCGTTGCAAGTGGAATCTTGAGGCGCTGTGGAGCGCGAAGGCGTCTTTATTGGGCCGCAGACATGTCTGCGCGCCGCCCGGCCTGTTGGCGTCGCGGGTTTTGGAAATGGACGTGTCCCGAGGCGCGTGCGTCTCAGTAAAACTAAGTAATAGAGACGTCGCCGCCTCGGAACACCGGGTTTCTCCTGCTGTCGTGGCCCCTATTGATCGCTCGTCGCAAGGTGGCCCGATGAGCAGACGAGCCCTGGAGCGAATCCAGTCTCACCGGCTCCTCCCGCAACTGTTCGCTGCAGTCCGCCCATCGCGGGAGAGATGAGGAGGAGTATGCGGGAGGTTTTGGGTGCGGGGATAACTCTCGGCTGGCCGACGACGCCCCCAGATCGGCCATGCCGGTTGATCCAGCGTTTGCTCTATCATCACCGCCGCAACATCAAGTGCGTAAGGTCAGATATCTCGGCTGGCGACAGGATGTTGTCCGATGGCAATGGCATCATCAGTCGTCCAATTGCGGCCCAGTACAACAATTGCGCCCTAGGCTTGGCAGTCGATTCCGGAGCCCCGCCCCGGACCAAGATTGCCTGGGCGACCTGAATGCGCTCCTCATCGACTTTCGCAACTGCCTTGGCCACCAAGGGTTCTACAGTGGCCCATGCCCGGACCGCGCGCTCCAACGCTTCACCGGAACGAAAAGTCTTCTGCAAAAGGTCATCAAGGGCTTTTTGAGGATCTGCCGTTTCTTGTGCGGTTCGGATGATCTGACCACTTGAGAGCTCAGACCAATATGCAATTACGGCGGTGTGGAAGCTCTCGAGGCTGTCGAAGTGGTGATAGAAACTGCCCCGCGTGACATTGAGCGCTTTGGCCAAGGGTTGCGCTTTCAACGCGCCGTGACCGTGCGCCCGGAGTTCCTTCAAAGCGACGTTCAGCCAGTCGGCCGGAGTAAGTGAGGGTGCATCCATCAGGTAGACATACACTAGTGCATGCTGTATGCAACATACACTAGTGTATGCACCAATGTCGTAATCTCGGAGAGCATGATGAACAGGGCTTTCACAAACATCCTTTGCAACGATGTCGCGCTGACCGCCGACTTTTACCAAAACCTGTTAGGGATGCAGCGGGAAGGCGACTTCGGCTGGTTTATTGTTCTGTCACACGATGACATGCCGGCGTTCGAACTCGGAGTGTTGGCACAGGGCCACGAAACGCTGCCCGCCGAAATTTCGGGCCGCCCTGCGGGAGCCATACTGACTTTTGTCGTGGACGATGTGGAAGCGATATATCGTCGAGCGACCGCGATGAAGGCCGAGATCATTCAAGAACCGACCGATTTGCCATACGGCCAGCGACGTTTGATGCTGCGCGATCCCGCCGGCACCGCTGTAGACATCAGTTCGCCAACTCAGTGAGGTGCTCATCCCGGCGCCCTGGTCAGTCTGGCGAAAGCAGCCGACGCGACTGACACAATGCTGATGTTCTGAACGACGGTTGCCGTCACCGCAGACCGAGAGCAGTTACGTCAACATCCGCTACTCTGGCATTGCGGCCCGGGATCCGCCGTTCTTCTCCCCGTTTTCAGCCCTCGCGATGAGCGCTTCTCTACCGCCGCCCCAGCAATCGGTCGGCGATCTGGCTGTTGCGGCCGGCGGCGATACCGGGGATCAGAAGGGCGTCGATGAGCCACCAGAGGCCGACAATGGCCCAGAGGAAGCTGAGCACGCCGAAGCTGAGCAAGGTCACAAGCAGGATGATGCTGGACAGCGCCAGCATGACAAAGCCGCTCAGAAGCCGGCCGAGATAGAAGCGGTGCGCGCCGACATAGCCGAGAAAGAACCAGAGCAGATAAGCGACGAGCAGTGATTTCTTCTCGATGTCATATTGGGCGTAGCGACGGTCACTGCTCATGCGATCTCCTTGTGTTGCCAGCTCAATTGGGATGCTGCGCTTGCCTGTTCAAGACTACGCCCGGTCCGGCCGTTGGCGCCCTTGCCACAATCTGGGCACGCCCCTCTCCTAGACAGCCGCAACCCGCGCAATAGAGGCCCCGCCCATGCCGACTGACATGTCCAGCCTTCTCGTCCTCGGCATCGGTGCCGCGATCCTGCTTTGGCTGGTCTTTTCGGTGATGAAGAAACTGTTCGGTCTGGCGCTGATCGCCGCCCTGGTCTTTGGCGGCTATATGCTCTGGACCAATCCGGACCTGCAGCAGCGAGCCCTCGATCTCATCGGCATCGGCTAGCCCTTAGCCCAAGCCTCTACCCCAGATAGCGCTCGAAAAAACGCAACACCGCCGCTCGCATGCTCGGCGTCTCCTCGTGCCCAACGCCAGGCTCGCTGATGAATTCGAGCTTGTCCGGTGCGGACGCATAGGCGGGGCGCAACTCGTCCATGGCGCGCGCCACGGCCTGCGGCGGGCTGAGATGATCGGCCTCCCCGACGCAGATGAGCTGCGGGCGCGGCGCGATCAGCGCGGCGATCGATCCACCATCGGCTTCCTTGAGCAGCCCCGGCACGGTCAGATAGATGCCATGCCCATCATGCGCGCCCAGTTCGACCATGGTGCGGAAATCGGCAAAGCAGCACAGATGCGCCACGGCCGCAATGCGCTTGTCCAGCGCCGCCAGCCAATAGCTGAGCACGCAGCCCATCGAAAGGCCGAAGGCCCCGATGCGCGACGCATCCACGTCATCACGCCCCGCCAGATAGGTCAGCGCGGCGGCGTGATCGGACAGCATTTCGCCGAACAGCGATTGGCCGTACCACAGCAATGCCTTGGCGGCCGCGCTTTCAGTGACATTGGCGCGCTCACCAAAGACCGGCATGTCGATGCACAGCGTAACATAACCGGCGCGGGCGAAGACCGGGCCCAGCGGACTGACCAGATATTCGCGTCCATCGAGCAATTCGCGGGCGCCGACATCATACCGACCACCATGGGAATGCCCGTAAAGAATGGCGGGAAGCGGCGCAGCGACCTCGGCAGGACGGGTCAGAATGCCCCGCACTTCGGCATCGCCAATGCGCAACTGCAGCTGCTCGACGACATAGTCGCCCATGGGTTCAACGCGCTTGTCCAGGCGCGTCACGCCGCGATCTTCAAACCCCAGGAGTTCACGAAAACGGCTTGCAGTGATGGGCATGGCGATTCCCGCTCTGGCGTCCAGAGCAGGAGCTATTCACGGAAATGCGTCATTCGCAACACAGCTTTCAATCATCGGCACTTGCCGATGAAGCAGGAAAAGGCCATGTAGGGGATATTCTAACCAGCCTCCAGCCGGCCAAGGACTTTGCCAATGTCGAAATTGCTTTCACCCGTCACCCTGCGCGGCCTGACCCTGCGCAACCGCACCGTGGTCGCACCGATGTGCCAGTACTCGGCCATCGACGGTTTCGCCAATGACTGGCACTTCGTGCATCTGGGCCGCTTCGCCTTGGGCGGCTTCGGGCTGGTGATCGTGGAAGCCACGGGGGTCGTACCCGAAGGGCGCATTTCCTACGCCGATCTGGGCCTGTGGAAAGACGAACAGATCGCGCCCCTGGCCCGCATTGTCGACTTCCTGCATAGCCAGGGCGCCGCCGCCGGCATCCAGCTTGCCCACGCCGGACGCAAAGCCTCGACCCCGGTGTCCTGGCACACGCCTGAAGACCTTGCCAGCGAGGAGCGGCGCCGCGCGGTCGGTTACGAACACTGGCAGCCCGTGGCCCCCAGCGCAGAATCGCACGATCCGGCCAATCCTGAATTCCAGGTGCCCACCGAACTCGACAAGGCCGGCATCCAGCGGGTCAAGGACGGCTTTGTCGAGGCAGCCATTCGCGCCGAAAAGGCTGGCTTCGACACCATCGAAATCCACGCCGCACATGGCTATCTGCTCAACCAGTTCCTGTCTCCGCTCTCGAACCACCGCACCGATGAATATGGCGGCAGCCGCGAAAACCGCATGCGCCTGGTGCTCGAAGTCACCGAGGCGTTGCGCGCCGTCTGGCCGGACGACAAGCCGCTGCTGGCCCGGCTCTCGGTGAGTGACAATGCGCCGGGCGGCTGGACCCCCGAAGACAGCGTCGCTTTGGCCCTCGAACTCAAGGCGCGCGGTGTCGATGCCATTGATTGCTCCAGCGGCGGCATGGCCCAGGGGCGCATTGCCTCGACCCCGGCCTACCAGGTGCCATTCGCCAAGACCGTCAAGCAGGGCGCCGACATCCCCACCATGGCTGTCGGCCTGCTGGGCGACATCGAAGCGGCCGAAGCCATCCTGCAGCGCGGCGAAGCCGATTTCATCGCCTTGGCACGCGGCGCGTTGGACGATCCCAACTGGGCCGCCCATGCTGCCCGCGTACTCGACCAGGACTACGATCTCTGGCCAGTGCAGACCCAGCGCGTCTCCGGGCGCGACCAAGTGCTGGGCCTGCGCGCATAAGGCCTTCACAAGGTCACGGCGCGAACCAAATTTCGCCGCCTTGGGACGATCACTCTTGTCGCACGCAAGAGTGATGCCCAAGTGTGGTGCAGTGCAGGGAGACGATTGATGGATACCAAGGCCGCCATTTTCGCGCTGATGACCGTCTGGGGCGTTGGTACCTGTGCCGCCGTGCCGGCGATGGCCCAGGAAACAGAACCGGCAGCCGAGGAGGCCGAGGCGCACAAGGACAATCCGCTGCTCAACCGGGTCTGGGTGCGGCAGGACGGCAGCGACACCCTGCCCGGCGTCATGCATATCTTCCTGGCCGACGGCACCATGGTGTCCGACAGTTGCTGGGAGACCTATAGGCTGTCCAGTTGGCACCAGCTTTCCGAGACCGAGATTGCCTGGGATGAGGACGGCATGACCATCAATGCCGATATTGCCTTGCTCACCAGCGACGAACTGGTGCTCAGCCTCAAGCTCGTCGGCGGCGTCGAGGAACAGCGCTTTGCCCCTGCCAGCGTGCCCTATCTCTGCCCCGACATGCAAAAATGAGGCCCACCGGGCCTCATTCCTGAACTCTGAATTCAGATGATGAGCTGCGTACCGATTTCCACCACACGGCCGGTGGGAATGTGGAAATACTCGGTCGCATCGCTGGCATTGCGCGCCAGCCGGATGAACAGCCGGTCCTGCCAGAACCGGATCGGACCGGACTTCTGCCCCAGCTTGAGCGAACGGCGTGACAGGAAGAACGAGGTCGACATGATGTCGAACTTCCAGCCCAGCTTGCGGGCCAGCGCCAGTGCCTTGGGAATGTTCGGCTCTTCCATGAAACCGAAGGTCACCACCACGCGGAAGAACAATTCGTTATAGGCGTCGATGGTCACCTTTTCATCGTCCGGCACGCGCGGCGAGGTCGAGGTGCGCACGGTCAGGATGACGTTCTGCTCATGCAGCACCTTGTAGTGCTTGAGGCTATGCAGCAGAGCTGTGGGCGCGCCCTCGACATCGCTGGTGAGGAAAATGGCAGTGCCCGGCACCACAGTCGGCTTCTTCTTGGCGAGATTCTCGACCAGGAATTCAAGCGGCACTTCATCGCGGCGGGTTTTCTCCGCCAGCCGGTTACGGCCCGTCATCCAGCTCACCATGAGCAGCGACACGAACAGTGCGACAGCGACCGGCACCCAGCCGCCTTGGACGATCTTGGCCGAATTGACGGCAAAAAAGCCGCCGTCAATCACCAGATATAACAGGCCGAACGCGATGACCCCGCCCAGCGGCCATTTCCAGTTGCGGCGCATCACCACCAGCAAGAGCGCCAGGGTCACGACCATAATGCCGGACACGGCAATACCGTAGGCAGCAGAGATTGCCGTCGAACTGCCAAAGCTCACCACCATGATCAGCACCATAATCATGATGATGGTGTTGATCTGGGGCATGTAGATCTGGCCCCGCTGATCCTGCGAGGTGTGCTGCACGATCATACGCGGCAAGAGATTGAGCGCTATGGCCTGCTGGGTAAGGCTGAACACGCCTGAGATCACGGCTTGGCTGGCAATGATTGTCGCCATGGTGGCCAGTGCCACGAACGGCCCCAACGCCCAGTCAGGATGCATTTCGAAGAACGGGCTGACCACATTTTCCGGCCCCACATTGAGCACGAAGGCGCCCTGCCCGAAATAATTGAGCAAGAGGCACGGAAACACCAGGCCGAACCAGGCCAGCACGATGGGCTTGCGCCCGAAATGGCCCAGATCGACATAGAGCGCTTCTGCACCAGTTACAGCGAGGAAAACGGCCCCCATCACCACAAAGGCAATATTGGCATGCGTCGCGAGAAATTCGATCGCATGGTAAGGGTTCAGCGCCCAAAGCACGAACGGGTTCTGGACGATGTGGTAAAGCCCGATTGCACCCATCACCAGGAACCACACGGCGGTAATCGGGCCGAAGACGACACCCACCCTGCCCGTGCCGAAGCGCTGCACAAAGAAGACCCCCAGGATGATGACAAGGGTAATGGGCACCACCCAGCGGGTCATGTTGGGCGCCACCAGTTCCAACCCTTCCACAGCCGACAGCACCGAAATGGCCGGTGTGATCATGGCGTCGCCATAAAACATGGCCGCGCCGGCCACCCCGAGCGCCGTGATCCATACGGGCGGCTTTTCGAAGGTCTTGCGCGCCAGCGCCATCAGCGAGAGCGTGCCACCTTCGCCATTATTGTCGGCCCTGGTGACGAAGAAAACGTACTTGAACGCCACAGTCAGGGCCAAGGCCCACACGATCAGCGACAGCAGGCCAAGCACTTCCGTCTCGGTTGCCGCGACGCCGGGTCGCACCGCCATGGCCTCGCGGAAGGCGTAGATCGGGCTCGTCCCGATATCGCCATAGACCACGCCAATTGCTCCCAGGGTAAGGAGCGGCAGACTGGATTTTCCGTGGCTGGCCTGTTCGGTCGCTACGTCACCGGCTGGAGCGCCGGCAGTTTCCGCATGCGTCATGAGCTTTGGCGCTCTCGCTGTTTCAAGGCGGGCGCCGCTATACACCCGTCCCCCATCACAAACAACACCCGGTGACCTGAATAGTTCACATGCAGAAAGGGGCTGCCCCGACGGGACAGCCCCTTTTACCCAGCGAACGCTGGTGATATTCAGTTCTTATTCGGCAGCAGCGGCGACAGAATTATCTTCGTCGCGAGCCGACTTGGTAGCCTGACCCCACCAGACGAGCTGGTCGAGCATGTCCTTGGCCGAAGCTCCGATCGAGCCTTCGATGTCGCTCATTGGCTTGTTCTGCTGGCCGAGCGGATGCACGGCGAAGAAGTCGGCGCCGCCGATATGAACAGCCGAACGGGTCGACACCATCTGCAGTTCGACACCGATGCCGCGCAGATGCTCAGCGGCGCGGGCACCGCCCACAGTACCATAGCCCACAACGCCGAATGGCTTCTTGTTCCATTCATTGTAAGCCTGATCCAGGGCGTTTTTCAGGGCACCGGTGATGGAGCGGTTGTACTCGGCCACCACAAAGATGAAACCGTCATACTGACCAACTTTCTGCTGCCATGCGACGGCCTTCTCATTGCTCGACGGCATCCAGAGATTTGACGCTGCTTCGTCGAAGAACGGCAGGTCGAACTCGCGCAGATCGATCAGGTCGGCCTCGATTTCCGGGCGTTCATTGGCCTTGTCCAGGATCCACTTGGCCGGCACTTCGCCGAAACGGGTGGGACGGGTGGACGAGATGATGACGCCGATCTTGAGCTTGGACATTTGATGCCCTCCTTGGTAACAAAACGTAACTGAGGCGATATATGTGCCTGTCGCGAAAAGCCTCAAGAGGGCACGAAAATGTCAGCCGGAGACATTGCCGTGCCCCGGTTACACTCATGTAAGTATAAGAAATCTCGTCAATTTCCGCATTCAGGGCAGTTTAACTGCCTCAAATTCGGGTCATTGCCTTCATAGCGCGCACGTAGTGTTCTTCCCGAGCGAACAATCGCCTCAGGCCAGCACAGCGATGTACCGCCGCGTCGCCTCGGCAAAACCCATCAAAAGCGCGTCCGCCGTGATTCCGTGGCCAATGGACACTTCCGCGACCCCTGGCACCGCCTTCTGGAAAGCCGGCAGATTGGCCAGCGTCAGGTCATGCCCGGCATTCACCTCCAGCCCTGCAGTCAGTGCCGCCCGGCAGGTCACCGCCAGCGCCGACAATTGCCGCTCGGCCTCTTCCGCATCGTCAAAACAGGCGCCAAAGGGCCCGGTGAACAACTCAACGCGATCCGCTCCCGTGGCCTTCGCGGTCGCAATGCCGGCTGTTCCGGCATCCGGATCGCAGAACAGCGAGATCCGCCGGTCGGGCCGCTTCAGCCGCTGCACCACCGAGCGGAGAAAATTGCCCTTGCCGGCAAAATCCCAGCCATGGTCGGACGTCGCCTGCGCCGGGTCATCCGGCACCAGGGTCACTTGCTGCGGGTTCACCTGTTCGATCAACTCGAGGAAATCCTCGCTCGGATAGCCCTCGATATTGAACTCGGCCCCTGGGTAGTCTGTGCGCAGCAGGTCGGACAGTGCGAACACATCCGTACGCCTTATATGCCGCTCGTCCGGGCGCGGGTGCACGGTGATCCCGCTCGCCCCGGCATCGAGCACCACGCGCGCGATACCCGTCACGCTCGGCCAGGGCAGATCGCGACGATTGCGCAATTGCGCGACGGCATTGAGATTGACGGAAAGCAAAGTCATGGCAGGAACCCGATAGAACTGGGCCCTGCCATACACCAGACTGGGCGCCTCGCCCAATCGAACCTTGTGATGAGAGCGATCAGCGTCTCGCTGATTACATCCCCTCAGGACCGCGATTGATCGCAGCAAGGCCCGTGCGGACCACTTCGACCAATCCCAGCGGCTGCATCAGGGCGATGAAGCTGTCGATCTTGGACGGTTTGCCGGTCACCTCGAAGACGAAGCTTTCCACCGTTGCATCCACGATCTGGGCGCGGAAAGCATCTGCTAGGCGCAGCGTCTCGGCACGATGGTCCCCGGTCCCATTGACCTTGATCAGTGCCAGCTCGCGTTCGAGATAGGCGCCCTCGGCAGTCAGATCATGCACACGATGCACCGGTACCAGCCGCTCAAGCTGAGCCTTGATCTGCACCAGCACCTTGGGCGTGGCGATCACAACGACAGTGATGCGACTAAGTCGCTTGTCGTGTTCGGTCTCGCTGACGGTCAGGCTTTCGATATTGAAGCCACGCGCCGAGAACAGGCCGACCACCCGGGCAAGAATGCCTGGCTCGTTGTCGACCAGAACGGAAAGGGTATGACGTTCTGAAAGCTGGGTTTCCTGGGTCAGGAAATAGGCTGAACCGGTGGGCTGCAAATGTGCGTTCATGTCTTTGTCCTCCGCGGCGGCCTAGACCAGCTGCCGTCCCTTCTCGTCGATGATGTCGCCGATATTGGCCGTATCGGGCAGGATGATCTCGTTGTGCGGCTTGCCCGACGGGATCATGGGCAGGCAGTTCTCGTCCTTCTCGACCAGCACGTCGAACAGCACCGGGCCGTCATGATCGAGCATGTCGGCAATCGCAGCGTCGAGCTCGGCCGGCGTGTCACACTTGATCCCCTTTGCCCCATAGGCCTCGGCGAGCTTGACGAAATCGGGCAGCGATTCCGAATAGGAATGCGCATAGCGCGAACCATGCAGCAGATCCTGCCACTGGCGCACCATGCCCATGCGCTCATTGTTCAGAATGAAGATCTTGATCGGCAGGCGATACTGCACCGCCGTCGAGAGTTCCTGCATGGTCATCTGCACCGAGGCTTCGCCGGCAATGTCGATCACCAGCGCGTCGGGATGGGCCACCTGCACCCCGACTGCTGCAGGCAGGCCATAACCCATCGTGCCCAGGCCGCCCGAAGTCATCCAGTGGTTCGGCTGGTCGAAGTGGAAATGCTGGGCTGCCCACATCTGGTGCTGGCCCACCTCGGTGGTGATGAACACCTCCTTGGACTGCTTCCTGGTCGCTTCATACAGACGCTGAATGGCCCATTGCGGCTTGATGACCGTGTCCGAGTTCTTGAAGTTGAGCGAACCGACATCGCGCCACTTCTGGATCTGCGTCCACCAGCCGGCAATGGCTTCGGTGCGCGGCGCATTGGTACGGCTGCGCCAGATGCGGATCATCTCCTCGAGCACGCGATTGCAATCCCCGATAATGGGAACATGCACCTGCACCACCTTGTTTATGGACGCCGGATCAATATCGACATGGATCTTGGTGCTGTTGGGCGAGAACGCATCGATCCGGCCGGTGATGCGGTCATCGAAGCGCGCGCCGATATTGATCATCACGTCGCAATCATGCATCGCCATATTGGCTTCATAGGTGCCGTGCATGCCCAGCATGCCCATCCACTGCGGATTGGAGGCCGGAAAGGCGCCCAGCCCCATCAGGGTCGAGGTCACGGGGAAGCCGGTCAGTTCTGCCAGCTCGCGCAGATTTTCCGAGGCGTCCGGACCGGCATTGATGACACCGCCGCCGGTATAAAAGATCGGCCGTTCCGCCTTCAGCATCAGATCAATGGCCGTCTCGATCGCCGCCAGATCGCCATCGACCTGCGGACGATAGGACTGGTGACGCAGCGTCTCGGCCTCGGGCCGGAAATATTCGCCCACGGCAAACTGGATATCCTTGGGAATATCGATGACGACCGGACCCGGGCGCCCCGTGGTGGCGATGAGGAAAGCCTCGTGCAGGATGCGCGGCAGATCCTCGATCGATTTGACCAGGTAATTGTGCTTGGTGCAGGAGCGGGTGATGCCGACCGTGTCGCATTCCTGGAACGCGTCGGTGCCGATCAGCGTCGTGGGAACCTGGGCGGTGATGCAGACGAGCGGAATGGAATCGAGCAGCGCGTCGGTAAGGCCGGTGACCGCGTTGGTCGCGCCCGGACCGGAGGTGACCAGGACCACGCCGGGCTTGCCGGTCGAACGGGCATAGCCCTCCGCCATATGGGTCGCGCCCTGTTCATGGCGCACCAGGATGTGCTTGACGAAATCCTGCTGGAACATGGCGTCATAGATCGGCAGCGCAGCACCACCGGGATATCCGAAGATGTGCTCCACGCCCTGATCGGTCAGCGCCTGTATCACCATTTCCGCGCCGGTCATCTTCTCGGCCATTGCTCAGCCCTTCCTAACTCTTTCGCCCCTCCCAGCGGGGCTTCTATCTCACCTGCCGCCTGTGTTTCCGCTCTTGAGGAAAAAAGGCAATAAAAAAGGCCCCATTCGGGACCTGTGTTCGGCGCACCAGCTTTCGCGCGGGGTTCTACCCCACGTTGCCGATGCGCCTGCGTACTACGAGAATGAGTGCCCGCACTGGACCGCTCCAAAAATTCTAGACGGGGCATTGATAGAAGCACTGTCACGCCAAAGTCAAGCCGCCATGCACCCATTGCCGCCCGCAAGCCGGGATTCCCGTGCACAGCCATGTTTCGGACGCAAATGGGGGCTGGCAGCACGCCATTGAGATGTTAAGGCGGAGCCAACACGATATATGACAGTTCGGTGACATGAGCAAAAGCGCGCTCGACAAGGATCTGCAGCGGTTTTCGGGCCTCGAGAACGCCACCCATCATCTGAGCCGATCGCTGGCCGCACCCGGTATTGCACTGGTCTTCCTGCTGTTGGTGGGCGTCTGGGCCGCCTTTGTCATGGGCGACGGGCCAGGCACCTATGTCGTGGTCATCGCCGCCCTGATCGCCGGCTATATGGCTCTCAATGTCGGCGCCAATGACGTGGCCAACAATATGGGTCCTGCCGTTGGGTCCCGCGCACTGACCATGGTGGGCGCCTTGGTCATCGCCGGAATGTTCGAGGCGGCCGGCGCCTTGCTGGCCGGCGGTGATGTGGTCAACACGGTCGCGCGCGACCTGCTGATCGCCCCCGAAATGGAAGGCCGCACCTTCATCATGGTGATGATGGCGGCCCTGCTGGCCTCGGCTCTTTGGGTCAATCTGGCCACCTATGTCGGCGCCCCGGTCTCCACCACCCACGCCGTTGTCGGCGGCGTCGTCGGCTCCGGCATTGCGTCGGCCGGCTTCGCCATCGTCAATTGGCCCACCATTGCCGCCGTAGCAGCAAGCTGGGTCATCTCCCCGGTCATGGGGGGCCTGATCGCGGCTGTGTTCCTGGTCATTATCCGCATGACCATCACCACGCGCCTCGACAAGATCACCTCGGCGCGCGTCTGGGTGCCGATATTCGTGGCCGTGATGACCGGCATCTTCACCATGTATCTGGCCACCAAGGGCCTGAGCCGCATCTGGAAGCCTGGCTGGGGCGTGACGATCCCGCTCGGCATTGCCTTGGGTGCGCTGGGCTGGGTTGCTGCCATGCCTTGGGTCCGCCACCAATCGCGTCACATGGAAAACCGCAAGAAGCACGTGGCCGCGCTGTTCCGCCTGCCCCTGATCGTCTCGGCCGCGCTGCTTTCCTTTGCCCATGGCGCCAATGACGTGGCCAATGCCATCGGCCCCTTTGCCGCCATCGTCACCGCCATCCAGACCGGTCACGGCGAGGTCTCTGGCATCACCCTGCCCTTTTGGGTCCTGGCCATTGGCGCCATCGGTATATCGCTCGGCCTAGCCCTGTTCGGCCCCCGCCTCATCCGCACCGTGGGCGAGCAGATCACCAAGCTCAACGAGATCCGCGCTTTTTGCGCCGCGCTTTCGGCTGCCGTCACCGTGCTGATTGCATCGGCTTTGGGCATGCCCGTATCCTCCACCCACATTGCCGTGGGCGCAGTGTTCGGCGTCGGATTTCTGCGAGAATACATCTCGCGGCGCGACATGGAGGGCACCGCCGTGCCGATCAACGCCCGCTTCGTCGACCCCAGCCAGCTCAATGCCACGCCGGAAGCGGCGCTGGCCAATGCCCGCCGCGTCGAGACGCGCATGCTGGTACGCCGCCAGCATGTCTATTCCATTGCAGCGGCATGGGTGATTACCGTCCCCGCCTCGGCACTGGTTTCGGCATCGCTCTATTTTGGCCTGAGCCTGGTGATCCCCTAGGACAGCAAATCCTTCAGGACACGGAGCCGCTTTAGCTCGAAATCATCCGGTTGTGCAGGGCCACGGCAAGGCGCCCCAAAGTCTGGTCGGCCAGCAGGCGACGCGCCTCGGACAATGTCGCCCAATGGCGCATGCGCTGCCCCTTTTCCTTGTAGTCGTCGAGCTGCTGCGTCACCCGCAGTGGATAGAGATCGACATCGACCAGCCCGACATTGTTCCCGCCAGCACCGGTCCGGTAGGTGCCGATGATTTCACTGGAGATTTCACCCAAAACGCCTGCCTCTTCCTGCGCCTCGATGGCGGCGCTCTCCCAGGGCGTCATGTCAGGTTCAATGGCGCCCTTGGGGAAGATCCACTTGCCGCTGCGGCGCGATGTGATCAGCAGAAACGCCATGCGACCTTCAACGATCGCATAGGGCAAGGCGCCCGATTGGCGCAGGCCCGATGCGGTTTCGACCCGCGGGCTCCAATGTTTCAGTAAGTCGCGCATATCGTTCAACGGCACATGTTCGAGTCGACACTTTCCCTAGCCGGACAGATGTTGCACGCGATTGCAAGCAAAAGGGGCCCAGCGGGCCCCTTCCATTCCGGTTCTTCACCGTTTCCTTCAGAAACGGCACAGACCGGTCAATATCTGCGTCTTGCGATTAGCTCAGCAGGGTCAGATCGGTGGCCGAAACCTTGCCGTCGCGGCCGGTCTGCAGCTCGAAGCTCACCTTGTCGCCTTCATAAAGGCCCTGCAGGCCCGAGCGCTGCACGGCGGAAATGTGGACGAAAGCATCCTTTTCGCCGTTATCGGGCGAAATGAAGCCGTAGCCCTTGGTAGTATTGAAGAATTTCACGGTCCCGGTGATGGCGGCCATGTCTTGGTCCTCTAAGTCTGTTGTGCCGCAACGTGCGGCGGAAGGGTTTGTCCGGGAGTGTGCAACTTTTCCGGACTTACGGTTCACGAGATCAGGAGGTAGCCAAGTTTCCGGCAGGCCGGTCGTTCAGATAGCGCAAGACAAGTGGCACGTATGCCTAAATTATCGCTGTTTTTGTTGACTTTTTCAAGGCCACCCTGCGCGTTCAATCGATTGCTCGCACCTGTTCAAAACAACACCCGGTCGGGGGGCCAACCGGGTGTGTGGCGCCTGGGGGCGCTTGGCCGCAGGGGGCGCTGCGGCTTGGCGATGCAGCGCGTTATCCGCGCGGGCAAGTATCGATATAGCGGGTGCCGTCACGGCGTTCGTAAACGCAGCGGTCGCGGCTCGTGCCATAATAACCAAGAAGCTCGCCGGCAGCCGCACCGGCCACGGCACCGATACCGGCACCAACAGCCGTGCCGACAACATTGCCGCCAGTTGCGGTGGCACCGACAATGCCGCCACCAATGGCACCCACGGTCGCACCCTGCTGGGTGGTGGTGCAGGCGGCCAGGGACAGGGCGGTTGCGGCGATAATCAGGATCTTGTGCATTAATTCCTCCAACGAAACACTCGCACGAAGGAATGCACGGCCCCGTGAATGGTTCCGGCCGGGTTTTAAACTTTGTTAATTCAAGCCCGGCCTTTGCCGACCAAGCCGGCCAGAGCCAGTCCCGCCCAGCCCAGCATCATCAGGCCGCCGCCCAGCGGCGCGGCCCCGCCAAACAATCCCTGCCCTACATATTCGCGCATCGCCAGGTCGCCGCCAAACAACAGCGTGCCGCCTGCCAGCACCAGTCCGGCGCCCAACAGAACGCGTCCCTGCCCGAACAGCCCCAGCGCCACCAGCACCGGCGCATGGGCCAGGAACATCGTCTCCAGGGCGCCCAGGTTCCGGCTCTCGCCATGTGAAGCGGCAGCCGCCGCGGCAACGCCGAGCGCCCCCATCAGGCCGGCAAGCACCAGCAAATGTCTTGGCACCAATCTGGCCATCTCATGCTCCAGGCATTGGTCCCGCTTTCGCACCGGACCGGATTGGACTACAGCATGGGCTGCGAGTGAGAGACATGACAATGAGCGACAACGTCGCGGCGGCCCGTGCGGCGCCACAGACCCCCATGGCCAAGTCTGGCTGGGGCACGGAGTTCCGTGCCACCTTTGCTTTGGCCTGGCCCCTGGTCATCGCCCAGGTGGCCCAGAATGCCCTTCAGGCCACCGATGTCCTGATGATGGGCTGGCTCGGGCCGGAAGCGCTTGCTGCCGGCACACTGGCCAACAGCTTCCTCATGCCGCTGTTTCTCTTTGGCGTCGGCGTGGTCGGCGCGGTGGCACCGCTGACCGCCCAGGCCCGCGGTAGGCGGGACATCAAGGCGATCCGCCGTGTCGTACGCCAGGGCTTCTGGGCCGCTATCCTCCTGGCTCTGCTGCTCGCGCCGGTCCTCCTACAGATCCGCACGGTCTATGGCTGGCTCGGCCAGGACCCGGTCCTGGCCGCCCGGGCCGAGGAATACATCCAGATCGCCGTCCTGATGCTAGTGCCCGCCATGGGCGTCATCGTCCTGCGCTCCTTCCTGTCCACTTTTGATTCCACGCGCATCATTCTGGTCATCACGGTGGGCGGTGTGATCGTCAACGCCATCACCAACTACCTGTTGATGTTTGGCAATTTCGGCCTGCCGCGGCTGGAATTGCGCGGCGCCGCCGTCGCCACGGTCCTGACCAATGTGTTCATGCTCGGCGCCATGCTGACCTATGTGCTGCGCCACCGCCGCTTCAAGCGCTTCAACATTCTCATCCGCTTCTGGAAGCCCGATTGGCCCCGCTTCCGCGAGATCTTCCGCATCGGCACGCCGATTGGCCTGACCGTGTTGGCTGAAGTTGGGCTGTTCGCCGCCGCCGCCATTCTGATGGGCCGGCTGGGTACCGATGAACTGGCCGCCCATGCCGTTGCGCTGCAATGCGCCTCGCTGGCCTTCATGGTTCCGTTGGGACTCGGGATCGCCGCCACGGTGCGCGTCGGCGTCGCCTATGGCCGCAAGGACATCGAAGGCATCCGCAAGGCGGGCTGGATGAGCTTTCTGCTCGGCACCGGCTTCATGGCGGTCTCGGCCCTGACCTTCATCCTGTTTGGTCCGGCCATTGTTGCCCTGTTCCTCGATCCGGCCTTGCCACAGAACCAGGCCGCTCTGGTCTTCGCCGCCACCTATCTCGCCATTGCCGGACTGTTTCAGCTCGTCGATGGCGCCCAGGTGGTTGCGGCCCATGCGCTGCGCGGCCTGAGCGACACCAAGGTGCCCATGGTCATGGCCATTTTCGGCTACTGGTTCGTCGGCCTGCCCGTCGCCTGGCTCCTGGGCTATGTGCTCGACCTGCGCGGTGTCGGCATCTGGCTCGGCCTGGCAGCCGGCCTCGCCTTCGTCGCCGTGCTCCTGGTCGGCCGCTTCGCGCTCCGCGAGCGCCTGGGCCTGCTGCGCAACATCAACGCCTAAGGGGCCGATATTGGCAAAGGTCATCATCATAAATGGCCCAGGGGGTGTAGGGAAAAGTACCGTTTGCGGACTTCTGGCCAAGCGACTGGAAGGTTGCGTCCATGTGGGCGGTGATGATTTGCGCCAGTTCGCCCCAGACGACGCATCCAGCTTTCTTGGCCCAGGTTCGACCTATCGTGCAGGTGGTAACCTGACCAGAAGCTACGTTGAGATGGGAGCCATGAATGTACTTTTCGAGTATATTTTCACATCGCGCTCGCAGGTGCAGACATTCTGCCGGTGCCTTAGCCCGGGCACTCCGGTGCATCTCTTCACCCTGTGGGCCCCATTGAAACTGGTCCAGGACCGAGAAAGCTCACGGCCCAATCGAGCGCCGCTTGGCTATCGTCTGCTCGACACTTACGCGGCCATGGAGCGATCTTTAGACCAGCTCGGTACCCTCCTGAATAATACTGGATCGCTTGAAGACACGCTTGGAGAGATCGAGGCCCATCTGGCTCATGCCGTCGGTCCTCCCGCACAAAGTTACCTGCGCAACATCAACGCCTAAAGGGCCTGGCCCTCAAGGCCCAGGCGCGGCCAGTCGCCCATGCGGTTGCGGAACCAGGTGCGCTGCCGCTTGGCATATTGATGCGTGGCGATGGTGGCCAGCGTGATCGCTTCGCCCTGGCTATGCACCCCGTCGAGCCAGTCGGAAATCTCGCGCACGCCGATGGCTTTCATCACCGGCAGGCTCGGATCGAGCTTCAGCGCCCGCAGCGCCTCAACCTCTTCGACCGCGCCACTGGCAAACATGACCTCAAAACGCCGCGCAATGCGCTCGCGCAATACATCGCGATCCGGCGAAAGTACCATGCGCTCGACCGACCATCCGTCCAGCAGCCCCGGCTGCTGATCGTCCTGGAAACTCGACAGCGCCCGCCCCGTCGCGCGTTTCACCGCAATGGCCCGCGTCACCCGCTGCGGATCGGCCACCTTGAGGCGTCTGGCTGTCACCGGGTCCTCCGCCTCAAGCAGGGCCATCCGCTGCGGTTCTTCAAGCGCTTGAATCTCTTGTTGAACTTCAAAGGTCAGCGTGGAAGAAATTTCCGGCACATCGGCGAATCCATTTGTCAGCGCTTCAAAGTAAAGCCCTGTTCCACCGACAAAAATCAGTTCACGAGCCGGATCGACCGCATCCAGGATTGCCTGCGTCGCCCGCACCCATTGCCCGGTCGAAAACCGCTCGGCGGCCGGCACGATGCCATAAAGACGATGCTCAGCCTCTGCTTCATCCGCGACACTCGGGCGGGCCGTCACGATCCGCAGCGTATCGTAAACCTGCATGGCATCGGCATTGATGATGACGCCACCGCCTGCGCGCGCACGCTCCAGTGCCAGCGCCGACTTGCCGCTGGCAGTCGGACCCGCTATCAGCACAGCGCGCCTTTGGCCCATCACCGAACTCTCCCGAAAGTTGTGCTCGCCATGCCGGTCCTTTCCCTCATCGCCAATCCCGCCGACCCAGATTTGAGTGCATCGTTGGCGCAGGCTGTGGTGGCCCAAACCGGCGGAGAACTCAACTGGCTGAACCACGGGGTAGCCTGCGACATTATCGAGCCCGGTGCGCCAGATGCACTGGCGATTGCCCGCGACATCATCGGCAACAAGGCCGTCGATGCCAATCTGGTGCCCTCCGAAGTCCGCCGCAAGCTTCTGCTGGTCGCCGACATGGATTCCACCATGATCGAGCAGGAATGCATCGACGAATTGGCCGCCGCTCTCGACCTCAAGCCACAGGTTGCCGAAATTACTGACCGCGCCATGCGCGGCGAACTCGACTTCGCCCAGGCGCTGGACACCCGCGTTGCCCTGCTCAAGGGGCTTGAGCGCAAGGTGGTCGAGGCGGTGCGCCGCGAGGCCATCACCCTGACCCCTGGCGGGCGCGCCCTGGTGCAGACCATGAAGGCCTATGGCGCCTATACCTCGCTTGTCTCGGGCGGTTTTACCCTGTTCGCCGACTATTTTGCCAAGCGCATCGGCTTCGACGAAGCCATCGCCAATGTGCTCGAATTCGAAGGCGACAGCCTCACCGGTACGGTAGCCAAGCCCATCGTGGACAAGAACACCAAGCGCGAGCGACTGCTGGCACTGGCCAGCGAACGCAATCTCGACCTGACGCGCACCATGGCGGTCGGCGATGGCGCCAACGACCTCGACATGATCGGGGCCGCCGGCTTTGGTGTAGCGCTGCACGCCAAGCCTGCGGTCGCCGAGGCCGCCGGCATCCGCATCGACCATGGCGACCTGACTGCCCTGCTCTACCTGCAGGGCTATTACGACGACGAATTCGTCCGCTAGAGCGTTTCCTGCAAAGGTGGCAACGGTTTTGCGGTTCGGAAACACGACAAGACAAAGACTTGGTGCGGTCTCGCCGTTTCATTGAAACGGCGAGATGCTCTAGTCACCCCTTCAACAGCAAAGGCCGGCGCAGTTTCCTGCGCCGGCCTTTTTCTTGAGATAAGTTGCGTCTTACTGGCTGGCCGGCACTTCGGTCGGGGTTGCCCCTTCGACCGCAGGCGGGTTCTCCTCAGCCGGAGGCGGAGCCTCGGTACCAACGGTCGGCTGCAGTTCCGAACCATCGTCCAGGGTCATGGTCGGCGCCACGGTCTCCTCGATGCCCAGGCCATCCAGTGCCGGCTCGTCTGAGCTGGTGCTGGGCTGAGGCGCCGATTGCTGCGGCAGCGGCGTGGCAAACGAGGTGCTGGCCGCCGGGATTTCGCCGTCCGAACCGAAGTAGCGGAAGAAGGCACTGTCAGGCGAGAGGACCATGGTGGTACCCGTATTGCCCAGCGCGGTCCGGTAGGATTCCATCGAGCGATAGAACTCGAAGAATTCCGCGTCCTGCCCATAAGCCGAGGCAAAGATGCGGTTCCGTTCGGCGTCGCCCGTACCACGGATGATTTCGGCATCGCGTGTCGCAGCAGCGACGATTTCCACGGCCTGACGTTCGGCAATGGCGCGCAGGCTCTGCGCCTGTTCCTGACCACGGGCACGCAGCAGCGCAGCCTCGGCCAGACGTTCGGCACGCATACGCTCATAGGTCCGTTCGGACACTTCATCCGCCAGATCCGTGCGCAGGATGCGCACATCGACGATCTCGATGCCAAGCTCGGCCATTTCCGGACGGATCAGGTCGCGCGCTTCGTCCATCATCTGCGGGCGCTGCTCGGACAGAGCCGCGTTGAACTCACGCAGACCGTAGACCTGACGCAGGGCAGCGTCGAAACGCGTGGCGATACGATCCTGCGCGACCGACAACTGGCCCAGGGCCCGCTGGCGGAACAGCACCGGATCGACGATCTTGTAGGTCAGGAAGGCGTCCACCTCGTAGAAGGCACCGCCCGAGACCTGCACGGTCATGTCGGCGATATCCTGGCGCAGCAGACGATCTTCGATGATCTGCACGCTGTCCACGATATCGGTCGGGATCTTGAAATAGAGACCCGGCTCGGTGCGGACATCGGTGATCTGTCCAAAGCGTAGAACGATGGCCTGCTCACGCTCATTGACCACATAGATCGAGGAGAACAGCACATAAAGAGCCGCCACCAGGACGGCGCCAATGATAAAGAGACGATTGCTCATGGCTTACTCCCCCGAACCGGTGTTTGCATTGGTGCGGGAGCGCAGCTCAGGCAGCGGCAGATAGGGCACGACGCCCGAACCACCGGCACCATTCTCGACCAGCACCTTCTCGGAGGCACCCAGCACCTGTTCCATGGTCTCCAGGAACAGACGTTTGCGGGTCACTTCGGGTGCGTTGACGTATTCGGCATAGACCGCGTTGAAGCGCTCGGCTTCACCGGTTGCTTCCTGCACGACGCGGTTCGAGTAAGCCGCAGCTTCTTCGCGCAGCGCTGCGGCCTGACCGCGGGCGTCACCCAGAAGGGTGTTGGCATAGGAGCGGGCTTCTTCCTGCAAACGGTCTTCGTCCTGCTCGGCACGCTGCACTTCGTTGAAGGCGTCGGCCACTTCAGCAGGCGGCGCGGCATTCTCGATCGAGATCTGCTGCACCGAAACGCCCATGCCGTAGGAATCGAGAATGTCCTGGGTGATCTGCTGCACCTCGACGGCGATCCCGGCGCGGTCGTCACGGAAAATATCCTGTGCCGGACGGCGGCCAACGATTTCGCGCATCGCGCTTTCCGCAGCGTTGCGCACCATTTCCTCGGGGTCACGGACATTGATCACATAGTCGACCGGATTGCCCACCGACCAAAGCACGGCAAAACGCACGTCGACGATGTTCTGATCGCCCGAAAGCATCAGCCCGTCATCGGCATTGCCGCGCGAACCCGACCCTGTCGCGGTGCCGATCGTGGTCTGGTTCTGCGACGTGTTCACCTTCTCCACCGTTTCAATCGGCCAGAGATGGAAATGCAGACCCGCAGTCGACAATTCCTGCTTGGGCGCACCCAGGCGGAATTCAACGCCGACTTCGGCTTCCTCGACAGTGTAGACCGAATTGACCACCCAGAAGGCGCCCAAGAGCAGGACACCACCGACCAGCAACCAGCGGCCACCGGGCAATCCGCCGCCAAACTGAGCGCGTCCGCGGTTCAGAATGTCTTCGAGATTGGGAGTATTGTTACCCGGACGGCGTGGCCCGCCCCCGCCTCCCCCAGGCGCCTGGCCCCACGGTCCGCCACTATTGCGGCCGCCTCCGCCACCATTATTCTCCCAAGGCATCGCATTCCTTTCGGTGTCTTCGAGAAATCATTGCTGCCATATATAGGCAAGGAGCCCGCCCGATCAATGCGCGGCCCCGTGAATGCGTTCGTAAACCCTTATCGCATAGGTGGCCGGATCGCGCTCGGACCGGGGCATGTCCGGCTCATCGACAACACGCCATTCGCCCGGATCAATGGGCGGAAAATGCACATCCCCGTCCGGCGCGAGATCGACATGGCTGATATAGAGCCGGTCCGCCAGCGGCATGGCCTGCGCGTATATGTCGCCGCCACCAATCACCATGATTTCATTCTGGTCGCTGGCCTCCGCAAGCCGCCGTGCGGCGGCCAGGGCCTCTTGCAGGCTGTGGCGCACCAGAACGCCCTCGGGGCGATAATCATGTTGCCGCGTCACCACGATATGCGGACGCCCCGGCAATGGCTTGGGAAATGTCTCGAACTGCTTGCGGCCCATGACCATGGGCTTACCCATCGTGGTCTGCTTGAACCAGGCAAAGTCCGACGGAATGCGCCATGGCATGGACTGGTTCGCGCCAATCACATTGTTGCGCGCCACCGCCGCGATCAGGGAAATGAGAACGCTCATAGCTGACCCAGCCGCTGCAGCGCGTCCCCATCCACCCGCACCTTGGTCCACTCGTCCTGCAAGACGCCCCCCTGGCTCTTGTAGAATGCAATCGAGGGCTCATTCCAGTCGAGCACCCACCACTCGAACCGCCCCAGCTCCTCTTTGACGCAGCGTTGCGCGAGGTGAACCAGCAAGGCCTTGCCGACCCCCTTCCCGCGCAGCTCCGGATCGACGTAAAGATCCTCAAGCCAGATGCCGTGCCGGCCCTGAAAGGTCGAATAGGTGTAGAACCAGAGCGCAAAGCCGACCGGCTTGCCCTCCCATTCAGCGATTTCGCAGAACACCTTAGGTGCAGCCCCGAACAGATCGCGCGCAAGATCGGCCTCGCTGGCCTGCACTTCGTGTTCGAGCTTCTCATAGACGGCCAGCGCGCGGATGAAGGCGACGATCTGGCCGGCATCAGCAGGGACGGCGGGGCGAAGAGTGAGCTTGGTCAAGTCCTTGATAACACGCCCCGCGAGGCGGGGGCCTCCATTGATTGTAATTGCGGCGACATCCGTTGACACGGATAAGGCTCGGGCCTGGCGATATCGGCGCTATGGCGCCTCATAGCGTTCCAGGATGAGGATATTGAGCTCTTCGCGCGGCCAGTAGTTTTCCTTGACCATTTCAAAGGTCGTGGGCCCGATCTTGGTCACGCCCTCACCGCAGAATGAGACGAGATTGTCGGTACTGCCCTTGTCGATGACGAGCCGGAAATTTTCGATGCCGCCACCGGCCCAATTGCCGCCGGTCGTCAGGATGTAGGAAATCCAGCTTTCGGTGAACGGCGCCCCCCAGGGTTCGTTCGGATCAGGCAGTGTCTTGCGCACGGCGGCGACGAAATTCTCGTCGGTACAATATTTGCGCCGATATTCGGCTGCCGGATCATACCCATCCTCATAGGGTTCAGACAGAAACGACACCCCGGTCGTTCCGCCCACGCTGGGCGTATAGCGGTGCTCAACACTAACCGTTTCGCCTGCCGGGAAGGTCGCCTCCCAGGTATAGGTCGCACGATAGGTCCAGGCCGGCCAGTGGTGGGTTTCCCAACCTTCTCCCGCATCGTATTCATCTGGCATGGCCAGGCCCAGATGCAGGAGCTCGGCAAGCGCCGCTTCATCCAGACCATCGACCGCATCAATCGCCTCCTGGCTGATCGGCACCAGCGGAATATCGAGCTTTGCCAGCAGCTTGGTCCGGTCGACTCCGGCCGCATAGGCATATTCGTGCAGTTCTGCCTCGACCGGCTCGCCCTCGAACCTCGTCTCGAACCCGAACAGATTGTCACTCGCCCCCATCGGATAGGCCACGGGCGAGAAATGATCCGGCACGATGTCGGGCATGGGAAAGGCCACCAGCAGATGGTGGTCTTCGTCGCTGTCATTGCGGAACCGGTAGACGACGCGGATCTCTTCGCGCGAGATGAACAGCTCCTCGCTTTCCATGGCGATTTCGCCATGCGCGACAAATTCCAGTCCACCCGTCGTCAGAACCGCCGCCGTATCATTGCCAAATGCCGGCAGAGCCATCAGCACCAGCGACGTTGCAGCACAAGCCCTCATCACGGCCCCCTCTCCTCTACGCCAGCATCACTAGCATGCCGCGCCCGGCCGGACACGGTCAAACCTTGGGCGAACGGCCTAGATATTTGAACCACTTCCGCTCCAGCGCCGCATCGAGGTCGATACCATTGTTGCGGGCAAACAGCAGCAGCATGGCAAGGACGTCCGCCGCCACATCCTCCAGCGCCGTCCGCACGGCCGCCGCGTCGGCGCCCTTCATCCGCCCGCGCCCGGTCCCGCGCAGATACTCCGCGACGAGCTCGCCCAGTTCTTCCTGCACCTTGAGCAGATACCAGTCATCGTCGCGGGCAATATCGTTGCGCGAGGCATAGGTGTCGGACACTTCCGAGACCAGCGCGGTGAGGTCTTCCAGCGACCGGCTCATACCGCGATCGGTGCGGCGATGCGCGGATGCGGATCGTAGCCTTCAAAGGCAAAGTCTTCGAAGACAAAGTCTTCCAGCCGTTTGCGTTCGGGGTTCATCACCAGTTTCGGCAAGGGCCGCGGTTCGCGCGAAAGCTGCAAGCGCGCCTGCTCGAAGTGATTGCTGTAGAGATGCGCATCCCCCAGCGTGTGCACGAAATCGCCCACATCAAGGTCGCACACCTGCGCCACCATGTGGGTCAGCAAGGCATAGGACGCGATGTTGAACGGCACGCCCAGAAAGCTGTCGGCCGAGCGCTGATAGAGCTGGCAGCTCAGCCTGCCATTGGCGACGTAGAACTGAAACAGCGCGTGACATGGCGGCAGCGCCATATTGTCGACCTCGGCGGGGTTCCAGGCCGAAACGATATGCCGGCGGCTATCAGGCTTGCTGCGGATCTGGTCCACCACAGCCTGCAACTGGTCGATTTTGCGTCCATCCGGTGCCGGCCAGCTCCGCCATTGCGAGCCATAGACAGGACCCAGATCGCCATTCTCGTCGGCCCACTCGTCCCAGATGCTGACGCCGCGCTCCTGCAGCCAGCGCACATTGGTTTCACCGCGAATGAACCAGAGCAGTTCATAAATGATCGATTTGAGATGCAGCTTCTTGGTCGTGACCAACGGAAAGCCCTTCGAAAGGTCAAACCGCATCTGATAGCCGAACAGGCTGCGTGTACCGGTGCCGGTCCGGTCCGATTTGTCGGTGCCGTTTTCGAGAATGTCGGAAAGAAGCTGAAGATAGGACTGCATAGCTGAATTCTAAGGCGATTCGCCTTCATCGGCCCGTCGGGATTTACGCGTTTTCAACTGACACGTCCTGCGCAACGGTGCTGTTACATCAAAGCCGCAGGAGGCACGAGGTGACATTATGGGCCGACCCAAGACCGATCTCGACCACAATATTCTCGGCTCGCCAATTCCTGGCAAGCTGATCCGCCCGATCCAACCCATGCCCGATTTCGTGCGTACGGCCCTGATCGAACGCGGCCTCATGGCGCTCTATGAGGCCCGCCCCGCCTATCAACGCAATGACTATCTGATGTGGATCAACAACGCCAAGCGCGAGGAAACCCGCCGCAAGCGCCTGGACCAGATGCTCGAAGAACTGGAGACAGGCGGCATTTACATGAAGATGAAGTGGAACGGCTAGGTCAGCCCAACGCGCTGCGTAGCACCGTCTCGTCGGACTCCCAGACATGGGTCTTGTCGATATGCGCCAGGGACCAGGCAAAAATAGTCTGCATCTCCCGCAGATCGCGCTTTGCGACGGCCTCTTCGAGTAGTTCGTTCATGCGCATCTTGGCCGGCAGATGCCCTGGCGGCCCCAGCCGCTCGAACTCGACGCCAAACCCTTCTTCCACCCAGCCACCGACCATCCCGGCAAATTCTTCGGACACGAGGAAAGCACCCAGTTCCAGAATGAGCAGCGTGACCGTGTCATTGTCGAAGCTCTCCGACCGGATCACCACGCCGCTCTGCTTGGGGTGCCACTCCGGGCCTAGCTCTTCGAGAAAGAACCAGCCACAGAAGAACCCCCGGCAGACATCGGGCCGCTGGTCATAGACGGTACACCCCTGCCCCTCGGCACAATGCAAGCACATCGTATTGGCCGGCTTCTGCAAGGTTTCGCTGTGAATCGGCGGGAAGGAACAGCAGGCCGTGCAGCCATTGCAATCCCTGCCGCTCAACGGCTCCATCGACATCGGTTGAAACTCCCTTGCCGGACCAGCATGACCGCGCGCCACACGGTTTGTCCAGCGCCGCAAAGCGAACCAAAATGAAAGCAGATGAAAGACTTGATCTTTCGCTTTCCCGCTCTACTCTACCCCGCAAGAGGAGACCGGCATGCGACAGCTTCTGGTGATTTTTCTGCTTGCGGTGACAGGAGGCATGACCTTGGCCCAGGACAATCGGATCGACCAGCGGCTGCCAGATGCGCCCGAACTGGCACAACCCGGACCGCATACCGTCGGGGTCAGAACGGTCGACCTGCTCTACGCCGACCGGCCCGATGTGCTTACCGGTCCCCAGGCCCAATATGATCGTCCCCTTCGCCTCGAGATCTGGTATCCCGCCGAACCGGAGACAGCCAACACCGGCGGCCCCTATCCCAATGTACAGATGGCCAACAGCACCGCGACGGTCACGCTGCACGGTCAGGCCGTGCGCGATGCCGCGCCCGATCAGGCTGGAGGCCCATTTCCACTGGTCATCATCTCACATGGCTATCCAGGCAATCGCTACTTGCTCAGCCCGTTTGGCGAGCACCTCGCAAGCCAGGGCTACGTTGTCGCCAGCATCGACCATTTCGAAAGTACCTATGAGAACAAGCTGGGCTTTGCCAGCACTTTGGCGAACCGCTCGCCCGACCAGCTCTTCGTCCTCGACCGGATCGCGGCGATGTCGGGAGAAGGCGAAGGCTTTCTGTCCGGACTGGTAGACGCCGAAAACAGCGCGATCATCGGCTATTCCATGGGCGGCTACGGCGCCGTCATCAGCGCCGGTGCCGGACTGTCCCAAGCCGCCATGGACTCGGGCATGGCGCCTCCCACCGCGCTCGATGCCCTCGCGGCCAATTCGGACGCCTATCGGGCCGCGCGCGATCCACGCCTGAAGGCGGCCGTCACCATCGCGCCCTGGGGCGCGCAACTTGGCCTTTGGGACGCGGCCGGCCTTGCCGGCATCGAGATACCCCTCCTGGTGATCGGGGGCACCCAGGACGAAATTTCTGACTATGCCGGTGGCATTCGCCGCATCTTCGAGGGTGCCGTCAACGCCGAGCGCTACATGCTCAGCTTCCAGGGCGCTGGACACAACGCGGCGGCCCCCATGCCGCCGCCGGCCGAAGCCCTGCAACAGGGCGGCCCGGGCAGTCCCTATGAGCACTACGCCGATTTCGTCTGGTCCAATGTGCGGATGAACAATATCGCGCAGCACTTCCTGACGGCCTTTCTCGGCCTGACCCTCAAGGCAGACGACAGCATGGCAGGCTATCTCGACCTGGCCTCATCGCCCTGGACCGAGCCGGCCGGCGACCGGACCTGGCCCGGCTTTGCTCCGCGCACCACCAGGGGCCTGGTCGTCGAGCACCTGCCGTCCGGACGCTGAGCCTCAGCACCAGCCCCGGCGATAGCCCTGCCATTCATGAGCCAGCCCCTCGGCCACCAATTGCCCACCGAGAGACTGACCATCGCGCATGGCGACCCGCAGCTTGCGGCCATACTGGTCCTCATCGCGTCCGTCCCGCACCAGCGCGAATGGCCCGGCATTGAGCATTTCCCTCAGGCGTTCAGTCGCGCGCCGGCCAAGGACGGCCTCCTGCGAACACTGTGGCGAGCTGACTTCGGGTGTGTTGATGTCGGCAATGCGGATCTTGGTGCCATCAAGCCAGAACGTATCTCCGTCCACGACGCAGGTAATACGTACCGAACCCGAACAGAGGCCGAAATGCCCCGAATAGAGCTGCCCCGCCGCTGGCAAAGCACGCTCTTGCGTGCCAAGCAACCAGTCGCTCAGACCGCTCCCATCGAGCATGGTGGTCACACCGCCCCCCACACCCAGGGTAACAAGCATCAGTGGCAGCAGCGGCAATGTGTCCAGCACACCACTGCGCCGCCTGCCCCCGCTGCTGCGTCGGCCAAAGCCTTGTTTCGACGTGTTCATGCCAGCCCTCTTGAGGACCGCGAGCATGATCACGAGATGTTAATCAGTGCTGAACCGAGCCATCCGGATTTGCATCCGCTTAGCGCCTCACCTATATAGGGTGTGCCCGCAAGGGCTATGGCGATAAACTGTCATTGTAATAAACCCATCGGACCCGGGGGCAGTACCCGGCGTCTCCACCATCTCCCCTCCTTTCGGAGAGGAGCCAATGGGGACGAAACAGGATCGACGAGGGCGTAAAGAGTGTGCTTTCGCTCGGCATTGTACCGCCGTTATCGGGCTAAAACTTATAGTTGCCAATGACAACCATAAGGCTCCGGTCGCTCTCGCCGCGTAAGCGGTGCTAGCACTGGGAATTTAAGTCCTCCGCCCTTAGCCGGGCGTCAGGCGGGGTTCGCAGGCACCTGGCAACAGAAGCCTGCACTCATTTCCATTTGCTTGCAGTTCCTGCCGCCTTTGTTCTTGAATTTCATGGGAACGTAGGGCTGATATGGGCCGTTCGGGAATCGATCCGAACTTACGAGGAGATTAGGGCACTATGGCCGAAGACCACATGCGATACGACATTCTCGCCCAGGAAGCCCTGCGCGGCGTCGTGCGCAAGGTTCTGGCCGAAGTGTCGCGGACCGGCCTGCCCGGCGAGCATCATTTCTTCATTTCCTTTGCCACGCGCGCGCCCGGCACCCGCATCAGCGAGGAATTGCTCAAGCAGTACGACAAGGAAATGACCATCGTGCTGCAGAACCAGTATTGGGACCTCAAGGTCACCGAAAGTGCCTTCGAGGTCGGCCTGAGCTTCAATGGCCAGCCCGAAATGCTGCACATTCCCTTTGCGGCCATCAAAAGCTTCTTTGATCCCTCGGTCCAGTTCGCCCTGCAATTCGACCCGGCCACCGCACCCGATGATCGCGAGGCTGATGAAGCCAACGCCGACGCAGCAACCGAAGCGGCATCGGGCGAGGCTGCATCCGAAGAAAGCAGCGGCGAAAAAGTGGTCAGCCTCGACGCCTTCCGCAAAAAGCCCTGACAACCGGACAAGGCATGGAAAAGCGCTCCTTCTCCATTGCCGGCCATCGCACCTCCATTGCGCTCGAGCCTGAATTCTGGCGCGGTCTCGAAGACATGGCGTCAGCCCGCCAGTTGAGCCTTGCCGGCCTTGTGCGCGACATCGACGAGAACCGGCAAACCACGAACCTGTCTTCGGCCGTGCGGCTTGCGGTTCTGGCCTGGTATCGGGACCGGCCCGCTACTGCCCCGGAATAAGCTGGATGGGCTGGTTGACGCCATCGCCGATGGGCTGGTTCACCCCGGGCTGAAAACCGAGATTGAGCGGCCCGTTGATCGGCTCTTCTTCCCCGGCCTCCGGTACGATCTCCTCAGACCCTTGTTCTTGCAGCAACTGCTCTTCCTCAAGCCGTTGCGCTTCTTCCTCGGCGGCCTGCCGCGCGGCCTCCTCGGCAGCGCGCCGACGCTGTTCCTCGATCAGCCTGTTGCGCTCCTGGGCCGCCGCGCGTTGCCGGGCTTCATCTTCAAGCCGCAAGGTCTCGAGCCGCTCGACCTCCAATTCATTGGCCCGCACCTGGATGGCCGCGACCATCTCGCTGAGATCGACGCGCACCACCGGCGCAAGCAGCGTCCCGGTCACCTGCGCGATGATCCGGGCCGTGTCGGGCTCCACCAGTCCATCAGGATCGACATAGTCACGCGGGGTCAGCACATAGTTGCCATCCAGCCCCAGCGTATCGAGTACCAGGTTCAGGCTGCCCGCAAGCCGTCCGCCCGCCCCTTCGATGATGAGGTTGGCCACACGCACCGTGCCGCCGGCAATGGTGAATGCGCCCCGCGCGTCATCGGCCGTAAAATCCCCTTGTGAAAGGGCGATGCCGATCAGGGTCTCAAGCGTATCGGCTTCCATGTCCAGCACATTTTCCAGGCCCGCAATGGCCGGAAAGACCGACGGTGCCAGCCCCTGTGCGACGAAATCGGAGAACGCGAAATTGCCTTCCCCGGTCAGGCTGCGCACAGTCTCGCCCAGGCTCTCGCCCGTCCCTTCAAATTGCAGCCCGGCAAACAGATCGCCCGACAGGCCCCACCCGATTGCTTCAGGGACAATGCTGTCCAGCGCCGCGCCATCCAGTGTAACCTGTCCGGATACCGTACGCGCCGAGAGCGACCCGGCGCAGCATTGCTCGATGGACAGCCTTAGCGTACCGCCGCCGATCGCGCCGACCAGCCGGCTGATCGACACGGATTCCGGGCTCCATACAAAATTGAAGCTGGTTTCCCCCAGAAAGCCCAATCCGCCATGGGTCAGCGATCCGGTGGAAACCGCGATCTCGCCGCGCGCCGGGCGTGGCGCGGCATTGGCCGCCAGCGGACCTTCGGGCCAGATTGCCGCCCTATTGCCGATCAGCGCATCGCGCCCGAACAGGGCTGCCGCAAGCCCGCCAAGCTCCAGGGAATCGGTGTTTATCTGCCCGCTATAGTTCGGCAACTGCCCCAAACGCTGCATCTCCAGATAACCGCCAAACCCGGCATCCCCGCTCGCCCCCGCAATATTATCCAGCGTCAGCCGCCGCACGCCTTCAAAGGACAATGCTGCGCTGGCCTCGACCTCAGGCAGGCTGGCGCCCCGTGCGCCAACAAGACTGGCCAAGCCGCTTGCATCATCGAGCAGCACGTCGAGCGTACCATCGCCGCTGATTTCGCCATTCTGCGCCACCCGCAAAGCGCCGAAATAGCTCACTGTCTGACCGCCCTGGCTCAACGCCATGCGCCCGTCAAATCCGTCTGGCCCGCTACCCTCGAAGAACAGGCTCGCGACCAGCACATCGTCTCCGGCAAACAGCGGAATGTCGGCCAGCCCGAGACGGGCAAGCGTTGCCTCGCCATTCTCGGCCTCCAACGAGGCCACCAGTCGCAGCTCGCCCGTGGACAGACCCGAAAGGCCGTCGCTCATCTCGGCACGCAGGTCGATAGCCGCCGCCGCCAGATCGCCGCTCAAAGTCAACACCTGGCCCGCGCCCTCGACGCCCTGCTCCGCCTCGGCAATCAGAAACTGCAGATCCGCCGGCCAGGTACCGGCGAGGCCCTCCTGCCAGCCAAACGGCACACCGGCCATTTCATAAAGCGCCATCAGTCCCGGCGCATCGCCGGCTGTCACCCCCACTTGCCCCGAACCGGTCACGTAGGGTTCGCCCAGACTTCCCGAAACGCGCAGCGCCGCGCTCAGCATCAGTCCACCCCAATCCGATGCCGAAAGGCGCGAGAACCGGACCGCCTCGGGCGACCATTGCGCTTCAGCTACAAGATCGGTGGCCATCAGCCCCATCACGTCAGCCTGCTCGGCCGTGATGGAAAAGCTGCCATCTGGGAAGCTGATTGTGAAATTCGCGTCATTGACCGCATCGGGAAACAGCGCCAGCAAGGCTGCAGTTTCGCGGTCATCCAGGCTCGCCAGTTTCAGCACCGTATCGAGCCTTGGCTCTGCGCCAAATCCAATGCGAAGCTCCAACTCATGGCTTTTGCCATCCACATTCAGCCGCCCGTGGCTTAGCCCGAAGGCATCGCCCGCCAGCATCAGCCGCCCCTCAAGGCTCCCTGGCGTGTTGAACAGCGGGCTATCCTCGCTTGGCCGCTTCCATACTTGCGACAGCGCCTCCAGCCGGGCTGCCACAATGCTCACATCGCCCTGCAGGCCAACCACGCCACTGTCATTGGAGACCACGCCGGAAAACCGCATCTCGGTTTCCCCCGGCAAGCGGCCGACCGCCTGTTCGATGGTCCAGTCGGTACCATCGCTGATGGCGTCGACGCGCAGTTCGCGCAGGGCAAAGCCGCGCAGGCCCACTTCCGCCAGGTCCACCCCCAGCCGTCCCGGCATGGGTGGAATGGGCGGTGCGGGCAGCTCGGTCAACATGCGCACAAATTCATAGGGCAATTCGCTGGCCACCTCGGTGGCGTCCCGCGGCGGCAATGAGAACACCCCGCCCGACACCACGGCGTCGAAACTGCGTCTCAGGCCCAACTGCACGCTCGCAGCGCCGGTCAGGCGCATACCGGCCCGATTTTCATCGGGTTGCAAAGTATAGCCCGAGAGCACCACGCGATCCGTCGATACCGTAACGGCGCTTTCCAGCACCAGATCGCCGCGAATCTCATCGGCGCGCTCTGCTTCTGGTGGGGCCTGCCGATAGGCCAGGCTCCCCTCAAAGCGTGGTGCCGCACTGGCCGCCAATACGCCCTCCAGGGTCACGGAGAAGGCCCCCAACGCCTCGCGCACAAAGCTCGACACACGCGCATTGCCCTGGTCGTCGGCAGCACCGGAATTGAACCTGACTTCATAGCGCGTGTCGTCGTAGTCGGCCCGCCCCTGGAACTGAAACGGTCCGACAAAGCTCGAAAGCCGCAGGTCTCCATCGATACGTTGCGCAACAAATGTCTCGGCCGATCGCAGGTCCTCCAGCCGGATGCTGCCATTGGAAATGCGCGCATGTTCGAGCGCGACACCATTGCCTGCCCCGCTCAGGTCCACGCCACTGCCGAACAGCCCGTTCTCATCCACCGTCAGATGCACGACCGGGCTTTCGAGAGTGAGTGCGGTGACATTGTAGATATCGCGCAGAAAATCCATCAGCACGAACTCGGCCTCGACCGCGCCAACCGTTGCGGCGGGTGCTTCGGCATCGCCAACGATCACATCGGAGAAGGCCAGGCGCGGGCTGGGCAGCAGCGAAAACGAAATGTCGCCCCGAATCGAAACCTCGGCGCCCAACACGCTGGTCGCCAGCACTTCCATGCGGTCACGATAATCGCCCCATTGGATGAAGCGCGGCGCGAGAAAGGCGCCGGCCAGCACCACAATGGCAAAGAGGCCGACCACGATATAGATGCGATTAAGCACTGTGCCTGTTCTGCCCCGGCTGAAACTGGCGTGAGTGTAGGCACTTGCCGCGCACAAGCAAGCCGCCTGAACCCTTTTTGAGCATACGAAAACGGCCGGGCAAACGCCCGGCCGCCGTCAAGGTCAAGGGGAGGAGACCTTAAAGGGTACCGATGGACCAGAACATGGTCTCGCCGGAGCTGTCGTCCACGCCATCATTGTCGGTAACGACAAAGCCGGTTCCGCTGGCGTCGATGGCAAAGCCTTCGACCTTGTCCAGCACATAGCCGCCAGTAGAGGTCAGGTCGGGGAGCAGGTCGCGCACCAGCGTCTTGGTCACGGTCGGCAGTTCGCCGCCCAGCGCACCCGGCACCAGTTCGGCAACCGGCACGCTGTAGAGCGCCTTGAGCTGGGCCTTGTCGCCGATCTGGTTATCGCGTTCCACGATATAGACCAGGTCGCCATGGGCGGTGATTTCCGAAAGGCCAACCCAGGCCCCTTCGGCAGGTGCTTCGAGCGGATAATTTACCGCACCCCATTCGCCGCTGGCGATATTGTAGGACACCAGTTTGACAGTGCCCTTGGCATCGTTTTTCCACTCGCGCTGGATGGCGATCCACAGCGTGGCATCGTCGCCTTCACCAATCATGGTGACGCCTTCCGACCCAAAGCGCATTTCTTCGGCCAGAAGTTCAGCCGGGAACGGCACTTCCTCGGCAATCTCGCCATCCGCATTGACGCGATACAGAGCATGCGGGATCAGGCGGTCGGTGCGGCCTTCCGAAGCCAGCCAGAAGCCACCTTCGCCATCAAGGGCAATGCCTTCAATGTCGATCTTCTGTGCCGGATGGCCATTGCGGGTCACCACGGTCTTGGCCGTGATGCGGGCCGGCTGCGCAGTGGCATCGATCGTGTAGATCGAGGGCTGCGCACCCAGGAAGCTGTCGGAAACGCCATAGAGCATGCCCGGCATTTCGGCATCGGCGACGAGACCCGACAGGGCAACCCAGCCCAGCGGGCGGCCTTCGGCATCGAGATCCGAGATGATGTGCGGATAGCTGGGGGCATCGGCTTCGGCCAGCTCGAAGATCGAGACATGGCTGCGCGCCAGGCCATCGGCACCCAGATCGGTTTCGTTGGCGGTGATCAGCAAATTGCGCTCGGGGATTGCCACCGCGCCTTCCGGGCCAATGCCCGAGGGAATGGCCTGAACGAATTCGGGCTCGGCGCCAGTGTCCTTGTAGATGGCAACCAGCGAAGCGCGTTCCAGGCCGATCAGCAGATAGGTGTCGTCGCCGAACTTGGCCACGTCCACACCTTCGGGCTCAACGCCCTTGGCATCGGAACGCTTGTCCGGATAGTGACCGTACTGGGCCGCCAGGTGATCGAGCGAGGCGCCGCTGTCGAACAGCATGTCGCCGGCCTTGTTGAAGATCGAGAAGCTGCGCGAACCGCCATTATAGTCGCCTTCATTGGCCACCACGAAGCGCTCGTCATCGATCCACTTGACCGCATCGGGTTCACGCAGGCGCTCGGCCTGCGAGCCGGTGAAGTCGAGCGAACCATTGTCCTCGGTGTCGATGTTTTCGAGATCGACCGAACCGGCGGAGAAATCCGCGGTCACTTCACCCGAATTGCCATCAACGATCACGAAGTGATTGTTTTCCTGCAGCGAAACCACAACCTCGTTGAGGCTGTTGATCGACACATATTCCGGTTCCGGATCGTCACCGGCCACGTCGGCCAGGCCCGTCAGGTCGACGATCCTGAGGGTGCCGCAATCCACGGCGCCGTCGACAACGTTCACCAGCGCCAGCGCACCGGCCGGCATCTGCGGGATTTCGCCGTCATTGAGGTCTTCGTCGCGTTCGTTCTCGATGGCCACGGCAATCAGCGAACCATCGGCATTGCGCGCCACCGAATCCGGCTGGCCGCCCAGCTCGCAGGAGGCTTCGACTGTCTGGCTGGCCAGATCAATGGTCGCCAGATTGCCCGAAGGCTCGACATAGCTCTCCGAGGTATTGACGCCGACAAAGATCTTGTCGCCATCGACCACCACGGTGGTCGGTTCGCCGTCCAGCGCCAGGAAGCCGGCAGCCTTGGGCATGGACGGATCGGTAATATCGATAAAGCCGACGCCACCAGCCGGGCTGTCCGAATAGATCAGCGTCATGCCGTCTTCGGACACGGTGATGATTTCGGACGAGGTTTCTTCGACGTCGGGCGTGTTCAGCGCGACCGGAAAGCTGGCAATACGATTGAAATATTCGGCGGCCTGCACGCCGGCCGTGGAAAGGAGCAGAGCTGCGCTCAGGGCAGCGAGACGCTTTTGAGCAATCATGATTTGGGTCCCCCAGAATGATGCGGGCCCGGCTTAGGACTGTGGGGAAACAGATCGATGACGCTTGCATGACGTTCCGGTGACAAGCCGGACTTCTATACAGGACCGGCCGCCATCCCTATATTGGCCAGTAGAACAAAATGAGATTCGTCAAGGCTCGGCCGCGCACCTGCCCTGGATCGCGCGGACCTTGGAACAGAGTACGCATGGCCGACACCGCACCCCTGCCCCGCCCCCAGGGCGGCCCGATCACCAGCCAGCTCAAGAGCCGGCAGGCTCCGGACTATCTGGCCGGCCTGAACCCTGAGCAGCGCGATGCCGTGGTCTCGACCGAAGGCCCGCTGCTGGTGCTCGCCGGCGCGGGCACCGGCAAGACGCGGGTGCTGACGACACGCATTGCCCATATCCTGAGCCAGCGCCTTGCATGGCCCTCCGAAATCCTCTCGGTGACCTTCACCAACAAGGCCGCCCGCGAAATGAAGGATCGCATCGCCAGCCTTGCCGGGGCGTCCGTCGAAGGCATGCCTTGGCTGGGCACCTTCCACTCGATTTCGGCACGCATCCTGAGGCGCCATGCCGAGCTGGTGGATTTGAAGCCGACCTTCACCATTCTCGATACCGACGACCAGATCCGCCTGATCAAGCAATTGCTGGCCGCAGAAGACATTGACGAGAAGCGCTGGCCCGCCCGCCAGTTCGCCGGCATGCTGGACGCCTGGAAGAACCGCGGCCTCCTGCCCAAGGACGTGCCGGCCGCCGACAGCGGCTTTTTTGCCAATGGCAAGGGCGGCAAGCTCTATTACGATTATCAGGCGCGGCTGAAGACCCTCAACGCCGCCGATTTCGGCGATCTGCTGCTCGAATGCATCCGCCTGTTCCGCGAGAACCCCGAAGTCCTCGCCGAATATCACCGCCGCTTCAAATATATGCTGGTCGACGAATATCAGGACAGCAACACCGCCCAATATCTCTGGCTGCGCCTGCTCGCCCAGGGCAAGCCGGCGAGCGAGGCCAATATCTGTGTCGTGGGCGACGACGACCAGTCCATCTATGGCTGGCGCGGCGCCGAGGTGGACAACATCCTGCGCTTCGAGACCGATTTTCCCGGCGCCAAAGTCATAAAGCTCGAGCGCAATTACCGCTCCACCGCCAATATCCTGAAAGCCGCCTCGACCCTGATCGCCTATAATGAAGGCCGTCTGGGCAAGACGCTGTTCACCGACATCGCCGAGGGCGGCGAGGCGATCTCCTTCACCCAGGTCTATGACAGCGAGGAAGAAGCCCGCACCATCGGCGAGGAAATCGAGCAATATCAGCGCCAGGGCGACGCCCTCAATTCCATGGCCATTCTGGTCCGCGCCTCCTACCAGATGCGCGAGTTCGAAGAGCGCTTCATCACCCTGGGCCTCAACTATCGCGTTGTCGGCGGCCCGCGCTTCTATGAGCGCAAGGAAATCAAAGACGCAGTTGCTTATCTAAGGGTTGTCGCCAACCCTACAGACGAAATGGCCTTTGGACGAATTGTCAATCTTCCGAAGCGAGGACTAGGAGACAGCACCGTTCAAGTACTGAATAGGGCCGCTCGGACCACAAGTACTGACATTGTGTCTGCCACTCGATTGTTGCTCGAGACGGAAGAACTCAAAGCCCGTCCGCGCACCATATTGCGCGACCTCATAAGCCAGTTTGACGACTGGTCGGGCCGGCTACACGAAAGGATCGCCATTGAGACGTTCGAAACTGACGATGGCGAGATAGTTGAGACGGAAAAAATTCTTCCTCCAGTTCGACACTATGAGTTGGCGGAGCAGGTATTGGATGAAAGTGGCTATACCGCGATGCTCCAGGCAGAGAAAACGGTAGAAAGCGCCGGTAAACTCGAAAATTTAAAAGAACTCGTTCGCCATATGGAAGATTTCGAAAGTCTAAACGGCTTTCTGGAACACGTTACACTGGTTACCGAACGCGACAGTTCCGGCGCGAACGATGCGGTTACCATCATGACTCTACATTCGGCCAAAGGTCTCGAATTCGATACCGTTTTCCTGCCCGGCTGGGAGGAGCTGACATTTCCCAGCCAGCGATCAATGGATGATAAAGGGCGCGCGGGCCTCGAAGAGGAGCGGCGACTTGCCTATGTCGGCATCACAAGGGGACGGAAACGTGTCCGCATATCCGCCGCGCAGAACCGGCGCATAAAGGGCCTCTGGCAGTCCACCATGACCTCCCGTTTTGTTGATGAACTGCCACCTGACGTTGTGGAAGTTATAGATAAGGGCTCGGCCTATGGCGGCTATGGCTATGGTGGCGGCGCATCGAGCCGCTTCAACAAGGCCGACCCGTTCGAAAGCGTCTATGAAACCCCCGGCTGGCAGCGCGCCCGCGCCAACCAGGCCAACCGCAAGGGCGGCGGCCCGCTCACCATCGAAGGCGACCTCGTCGCCCGCTCGGTCGATCTGGGCAACCAGTCCAGCGGCTACGCCCTGGGCGAACGCGTCTTCCACCTCAAATTCGGCTATGGCGAAGTGATCCAGATCGAGGGCAACAAGCTCACCGTCGACTTCGAAAAAGCCGGGACCAAGAAGGTGCTGGAGAGTTTTATCAAGAAGGGGTGAGGCAGGTGCCGGGCCGTGTCCACCATTGGTTACCCCTGAAGCCGTCCGAGGTCGGTGCGGCCCTAGATAACGCTGGGTTCGACTGGTGGATTGCCGGCGGGTACGCGTTGGAACTCTTCGCAGGGCAGACATGGCGTTCTCATGACGACATCGACATTCTCGTACTAAGACCGGACCTTCCGATAGTTCTCACCCACTTCGCCAAGTGGGACGTCTGGCTGGCGGACCCGCCAGGTCATCTCAGAAGCCGAAAGTCCGATGAATTTGACACCAAGGCCCACGATATCTGGCTGCGCGAATTCGGTTCCGCGTCCTGGCGATTGCAGATCATGGTCGATGAGGCCCAGGATGATCTATGGCAATCTCGGCGCAACCCTCAGTTGAGACTGACCCGAACCGCCCTTGGCTGGCGCCACGCCAGCGGCTTGCCCTGCCTCGCCCCGCAGGTCCAGCTCTTCTACAAGGCAAAGTCTCCACGCCCAAAGGACGAGCTGGACAGACTTCAGGTCATTCCAATGCTCGACGACGCACAGCGCAGATGGTTGTTTGACGCCATTGCAAAGACGTATGGCGAGAACCATCTTTGGCTCGCTACTTTGACCTGAAAATTATGTCGCCGTTTGGAGCACAACATGATCATCTCGACCACCCCCACGCTCGAAGGCCGCCCCATTCGCGACTATCTCGGCATTGTCACCGGCGAGGTGATCATCGGCGCCAATATCTTCAAGGACCTGTTCGCTGGCATTCGCGACATTGTCGGCGGCCGCTCCGGCGCCTATGAGGGCGCCCTGCGCGACGCACGGCTCGAAGCTTTCCGCGAACTCGAGGAAGAGGCCCGCCGCATCGGCGCCGATGCCATTGTCGCCGTCGATATCGACTATGAAGTGGTCGGCCAGGGCGGCTCGATGCTGATGGTCTCGGTCTCCGGCACCGCCGTGAAGCTTTAGGCATCACTGCGACAGCCGAAAATCCGGCTCTTGCACCCCCTCGTCCGGACCTTCGGGCCACGTTCTCCCCTCAAGGGGAGAAGAATTACTGGCCTCTATTGAATACCAATCCCGCCTACCGGCTCGGTCTCGATATGCTCCTCGAACCCGGCAATCAGCGGCATCGCCTTGGCGATCGTTGCTTTCACCTGGGGAATGGCCAGCGAGGCCTTGTGGCTCTCCGGACTGTCCCAGACCTCCGTGATCCACACGCCATCCGCACTCCCCGGATCGCGTGCAATGACATAGCTCTTGCACCCGGCCATCGGCACGCTGCCCTCCAGCATCACCGCAATCAGTTCGTCGCGCTTGCCGGCGACAGCCCGAAACCGCCCGATCAATCCATACATGTCGCGTCCCCCAATTCAGAACAAATGATGAACAAAATTAACCCAGGCGTCAAGCCCCGTCCTTGACTTCGCCCCTGCCCCTGACGCAAGGAAAGCCACCCTATCAGCGCAAGGCCTTTCTATGTCCGTCGACCAGCTTTCCGTCTCCCTGACCAAGGAGCAGGCCTATGCCCTGGTCGACGCCGTCTCCGAGCGCGACGATCTGGCCCTGACCGCGTCGGCGCACGAAAATGAAGAAACCGGCGAGTGGGTGTTCGAAGCCACCTGCGACAGCCCGCCGGACGTTGCCGCCTTTTCCGAGCTGGCCCGCCAGGTTCTGGGCGGCGACGTGGCCTTTTCGGTCGCGTCGATTGATCCGGAAATCAACTGGGTTGCCAAATCGCTCGAGGGCCTGGCGCCGGTCATTGCCGGCGGCTTCTATGTCTATGGCAGCCACGAGACCGCGCCCGTGCCCGAGGGCCTGACGCCGATGAAGATCGACGCCGCCCAGGCCTTCGGCACCGGCCACCACGAAACCACCACCGGGTGCCTCGAGGCCATCGAGGCCCTGCTGACCCAGCGCACGCCCACTCGCATGATCGATATCGGCACCGGCACCGGCGTCCTCGCCATTGCCCTGGCCAAGCGGCTCGAAGCCGTGATCCTCGCCACCGACATCGACCCCATTGCGGTGACCACCACCATCGACAATGCGGTTGAAAATGGCGTCGGCGAGCAGATCGACGCCATCGAGGCCACCGGGCTCGATCACGACGAGATCACCGCGCGCGCCCCCTATGATCTGGTGGTCGCCAATATTCTGGCCGGTCCCTTGACCGAGCTTGCCCCCGGCGTCGGCAGCATCACCCAGCCCGGCGGCACCGCTATTCTCTCGGGCATTCTCAACACCCAGGCCGATGGCGTCATCGCCGCCTATCAGGCCGCCGGCTTTGCGCTCAAGGATCACCTCAAGCGCAAGGACTGGACCACGCTGGTGCTGGAGAAGAACTGAGTCTTCTCCCCCATTGGGGAGAGGAGTGGCGGCAGCACCAGGTGTGCCCCCAAAAAGCAAAAATCCCCGAAGCGGGCTTCGGGGATCGGCATTGATCGTCAGCTTGTCGTGAACAGCAGCCTCAGGGGCGCTTGGTAACCGCGCCGATCAACTGGTGCTGCATGCGGAAGCTGACCTGGCGGGTGGCTTCGCGACCACGAGCGTCGATAAGACCACCCAATGCGTTGCGGAAACCAGTCTTGCTCTCAGTCATCTCTACATCTCCATGCGGCGGAAGGTCTATTGCCATCCGACATCATCTATCTAGGCTGTTCGCATCGCCCCGGAAAGGGCCCTGCCGGCAAGCCAGCCATGCCGTATTTGCAAGGCAAACTTAACGGCCGTTTACCTTGCGGCCCAGATCGTGTTCGCGCTCGAAGCGGGCGACAAAACGCTCTGCCTGCCGGGTGCGGCCCTCGACAATGGCGTTGAAGGCGCGCTGGAAGAGATTGTTCTGCTTGCTCATTGCATGTGCTCCTGTTCTCTTGCACTCAAGATAGGCTTCGCCCCGGGCGAAACCAGACACAAGATAACAAGACAGCCATGCCGGAAACGCATCACATGCCTTTCCGGCGGCCAGGATGCCGAATGACCGAAAACCCGTTCAAACCCGCAGTTTTCCAGAGCTTTGAGGAAAAGGCAGACCCTTCAAATGTCGCGCCACGCATCGCTGCTTTGAGGGCAGCCATGCAAAAAGTGGGCATCGATGCCTTCCTCATACCGCGTGCCGACGCCCATCGCGGCGAGTCGGTTCCGGCCAGCGAGGCGCGCCTGGCCTACATGACGGGCTTCACCGGTTCGGCCGGCATGGCCGTGGTCGGCGCCGACAAGGTGGGCCTGTTCGTTGACAGCCGCTACACCCTCCAGGCTCCAGCTCAGACCGACACCGCTCTGGTCAGCGTGCACGAGGTCAATCAGGGCGGCGTCAGTCCCGATATTCGCCTCTACGTGCCCAAGGGCGGCAAGCTCGCCTATGACCCCTGGCTGCACACACCCGGCGAAATCCGCGACCTCAACAACAAGCTCGCCGGCCACGCCGAGGCCGTACCGCACGCCAATCTGGTCGACACCATCTGGGCAGACCGCCCGGCCCCGCCCGTCAGCGCCATCGAATTTCTCGGCCACAACCGCGCCGGACAGTCCGCCGCTGACAAGATCGCCGCCCTGCGCGAAACGCTCTCCGCCGACGGCGCCGAAGCCGTTGTGCTGACCTTGCCCGAATCCATCTGCTGGCTGTTCAACATGCGTGGGCGCGATGTGCCCAACACGCCCTTCGTGCTCGGCTTCGCCATAGTCCCCGCCACCGGCCGGCCCACGCTTTTTCTCGATGCGGCCAAGATCACCCCGGAATTGACCGCATCGCTGCAAGACATCGCGGACATCGCCGAGGCTGCGGCCCTCTCCGAGGCGCTCGAAACGCTGGGCCAGGCGGGCAAACCCGTCCTCATCGATCCACAGACCGCCCCTGCCGCCATCGCAGAGACGCTGCGCAAGGCTGGCGCAAAGCTGATCGAGAAACGCGACCCGGTACTGGGCCCCAAATCGCGCAAGAACGCGGCCGAGCTGGCCGGCATGCGCGAAGCCCACAAGCTCGACGGCATCGCCCTGGCCAAATTCCTTGCCTGGTTCGACACCGAAGCGCCCAAGGGCGAGTTGACCGAAATCGGCATTGTCACCGCGCTCGAAAGCTTCCGGCGCGAAGAGGAAAGCTGCATCGACGCCAGCTTCGACACCATTTCCGGCGCCGGTCCCAATGGCGCCATCGTGCACTACCGCGTCACCACCAGGACGGACCGCAAGCTCAACCCGGGCGAGATCATGCTGGTGGACTCTGGCGCCCAATATCTTGCCGGCACCACCGACATCACCCGCACCCTCTCGACCGGGCCAGCCACACCCGAGCAGAAAGACCGCTATACCCGCGTCCTCAAGGGGATGATCGCCATTTCAACCCTGCGGTTTCCCGCCGGCACCACCGGGGCCCAGATCGACATTCTGGCCCGCCAGTTTCTCTGGCAGGATGGCGTCACCTATAATCATGGCACCGGCCACGGAGTCGGCGCCTTCCTGGGCGTCCACGAGGGCCCGATCGGCATCTCCTCGCGCTACACCACGCCGCTTGAGGCCGGCAATGTCCTCTCCAACGAGCCCGGCTACTACAAAGCCGGCGAATATGGCATCCGCATCGAAAACCTCATCACGGTGCGCGACGCGGCCGAGTTTCCCGGCTTCCTCGAATTCGAGACGATCACCCTGGCGCCGATCGATACCCGCCTGATCGATCCCGCCCTGCTCACCGGAGACGAGCGCGACTGGCTCAACGCCTATCACGCCCGCGTCTGGACCGAGATCGGTCCACTCGTCACCGGCGACGTGAAAAACTGGCTGCGGCAGGCGACAGCGGCCATCTAGCCGCTGCCCTTAGTTGAACCAGATCGCGAAATTGGGCCAATTGTCACCGAACACCCGATTGCCCTCGGCAAAGCTGTCCGCATCGGCAATTGGCCCCTCCTTGAGGAAGGGCAAGGCACCCTGACCGGCCAGCAGCATGACGATGTCGGTTTCGGTCGCGGTCTCGAAATAGGCGTTGAGGTCAAAGCCCTGGCGGAATCGCCAATGCGGCAGCAGCAGTTCGCCCGCCAATATCTCATCGAGCCGGTCCAGCGTCGCCATCCACGCGTCGACAATCTCCTGGGTCACCGGCTGGTCCGGCACCAGCGAGGTCTGGCGCGGCGAGGGCACCAGTTCGCGATTGTCGTCCGTCTCCTGCAGAATGGCGGCCCAGTTCTGCCGCGACAGGGCCGTCACCGCTTGCATCCGTGCCTGCACGCCGGCAAATCGCTCTCCGTCGACAATCGGGAAATTGCTGGTGTGCAGCCCGGCGATCAGGTCGGCCAGAAAAGTATCAGTCTCCGGATCCATCATCAGCGTGCCGCCGCGTGAATAATCCTGCATCGGCAGGCCGGCTTCGGGAAACAGCCGGTGCCCCACCGCCTCGAACAGGCCGGAAAAATCATGCGCCAGCAGCATCTCGAAGGGGAGGACGCTGATCTGGCTGTAGCCCGCCAGCCAGATCGCATCCGCCCGGTCAAACCCGATACTGAGATCAGGCACGACCGTCTTGTCTCCCTTGCTCTTGCCCTGCGGCAGCGCCAATTCGCCGCCCAGCAGGGTCGCCAGCGTTTCCTGCTCACCCACCGCGCCATCGCCGTTGATATCGAGACGCACGCGCAGCGGATCGATCATGATGACATAATCACCCTCGGCGCCCGCGGTCTCAAAGCTCGCCCGCGCCCGATCCAGCCCGACGACGAAATCGCCCAGAATGCCGCGCAACCCAGCATAGTCCAGCGTTTGCGGATCAGGATTGGCCGGCGCCGAGGGCACATCTGCATCAAGCCCCAGCATCATCGCAGCGGCCGGCAGTCGCGGCGTCACCGCCCCATGGCGATAAAAGCCCTGCGACAGCCCTTCAATGGCCCCGATCAGGTCGATCAGCCCCAGCCCAAAGCAGGCATCGGCGTGAGGCACGGCACACAGCTCTTCATACATGGCCCGCTGGCCTGCCGCTTCTCCGGCGTAGAGCAGTTCGGCCAGTCGATCACCCGCCTCGCTCGCCGTGGCAATTCCCGGCAGCATCATGGCGCCCAGCGCCAAACCAATGAGTCTGCGCATCGCGCCCTCCTCTTTCAGCTTACTGCCCCACCCGCTCGAACCACTCGTCCTCGCTGATCACTTCGACGCCCAGTTCCTCGGCCTTCTTCAGCTTCGATCCGGCACCGGGCCCGGCGACCAGGATATCGGTCGCGCCAGACACAGAACCGGCCACCTTGGCACCCAGCCGCTCGGCCATGGCCTTGGCCTCAGTCCGGGTCATCTTTTCCAGCGAACCAGTGAACACCACTGTCTTGCCCGCCACCACACTATCCGCCGAGATCGTGACCACATAGGGCTGCGGCCGCACCTCGGCCAGCAGATCATCCAGCGCCTGCACATTCCGTTCATTGGCGAAAAACGCCATCACCGATGAGCGCACGGTTTCGCCAATCCCGCCAATCTGGGGAAACACCGAATGTCCGTCCTCATGCTGCGCCGCCGCGATGGCCGTTTCCCGGAACCGCTCCACCGTTCCAAATTCCTTGGCCAGCAAGGCCGCCGTCGTCTCCCCGACATGGCGGATGCCCAGCGCGAAGATGAACCGGTCCAGCTCCGGCTCACGCCGCGCATCGATCGCTTCGAACAACTTTCTTACGGAAACCGGCCCGAACCCGTCCGCATCCTTGAGCTTCTTGACTGAACGTTCGTCCCGCGCCTTGAGCGTGAAGATGTCAGCCGGCCGGGCGATGCGCCCTTCGGCATAGAACTGCGCCACCTGCTTGTCGCCCAGCCCGTCAATATCGAGCGCATTGCGCGAAACGAAATGCTTGAGGTTCTCAACGGCCTGCGCCGGACAGATCAATTCACCCGTGCAGCGCCGCACCGAATCCAGCTTGCCGGTCTTTTCATTGAGCTCACGCACCGCCTCCGAGCCGCAGGCCGGGCAGATATGCGGAAATTCAAATGGCGTTGCGTCCGCCGGGCGCTTGTCGAGCAGCACATCGACGATCTGCGGAATGACGTCCCCGGCCCGCTGCACGATCACCGTGTCGCCCACGCGCAGATCGACGCCATTACGGATCGGCTCGCCATTATTGCCGATGCCCTTGATATAGTCCTCATTGTGCAGCGTGGCATTCTCCACCACCACGCCGCCTACTGTTACCGGTTGCAGCCGCGCCACTGGCGTCAGCGCCCCTGTGCGCCCCACCTGGATGTCGATGCCGGTCAGGATGGTCGTCGCCTGCTCGGCCGGAAACTTGTGGGCAATGGCCCAGCGCGGCGCGCGCGCGATAAAGCCCCAGCGCTGCTGCAAATCGAGCCGGTCAAGCTTGTAGACCACCCCATCGATATCGTAGCCCAGCGTCGCACGTTGCGCCTCGATCTTGCGGTAGTGCCCAATAAGCGCCTCGGCACTCTGGGTGCGCAACATCAGCGGATTGGTGGCAAAGCCCCACTCCTTGAACTTTTGCACAACCTCGGTCTGGGTCGCCGCCGGCGGGGTTGCATTGCCCTGTCCGTCCTCGGCAATGCCCCAGGCATAGGCGAAGAAATTGAGATTGCGGCTGGCCGTGATCCTGGGGTCCTTCTGGCGCAACGATCCGGCCGCCGTATTGCGCGGATTGACGTAATCCTGTCCGCCGAACTTGGCCGAATGCGCTTTCAGGCGCTGGAACTCGGCATGGGTCATATAGACCTCGCCGCGGATTTCGATCACCGCCGGCCAGCCCGATCCCTTGAGCTGGTGCGGAATATCCCCGATGGTCTTCAAATTCTCGGTGATGTCCTCACCCTCGGTGCCATCGCCGCGCGTCGCGCCGCGCACAAACACGCCATTCTCATAACGCAGCGAAGCCGACAGGCCGTCGATTTTGGGTTCGGCGGTAAAGGCCAGCACGAAATCGGGATCGCGCAGGATATCGGCCATGAAGAACTTCTTGGCCCGCGCCACGAACTCGGTCACGTCATCATCGGCAAACGCATTGGCCAGGCTGAGCATGGGCACGCCATGGCGCACCTTGGCAAAGCCTTCCGCCGGCGCGGCGCCGACCCGGTCCGACGGACTGTCCGTCCGGACCAGCTCCGGAAAAGCCTGTTCGATCGCGTCATTGCGGCGCTTGAGCGCGTCATATTCGGCGTCCGAAATCTCCGGCCGGTCCTGCTGGTGATAGGCCAGATCGGCCGCTGCAATGGCACCAGCCAGCCGCTCCAGCTCGGCGCGGGCTTCATCCTCGGAGAGATCGGCAACGTCTTTGAGAGGCAGGTCAGACATGGGATACCCGGACAAGATTCTTGCAGACACAATACCCCCACCTGGCCTTTCCCTGATAGGGCAAGGAACAGATCGGGGAGCACCAATAGAGCGGGGCTTCTCGGCGCGTCCCTCCCCCTATCAGTGAGCGGTCGGAGGGGGGTACCCGAACAAGGTGTTTATCCCACCGCCGCCAGCAATTTCTTGGCAGCAGCGCGCGCTTCCTTGGTGATTTCCGCACCCGCCAGCATGCGCGCCACTTCCTCCTGCCGCGCGGCCTTGTCCAGCGGGCGGACATGGGTGCGCACAAACGCCCCTTCCTCCACCATCTGCTTTTCGATCAGCAAATGCCGATTGGCCCCGGCAGCCACCTGCGGCGCGTGGGTCACCGTGAGCACCTGCACCGTCCGCGCCAGCCGGGACAACCGCCGCCCAATGGCATCGGCGACCGCCCCACCGACACCGGTGTCGATTTCGTCGAAGATCAGTACCGGCGCCGAGCCGCGATCGGCCAGCACCACCTTGAGCGCCAGCAGGAACCGGCTCAATTCACCACCCGAGGCCACCTTGAGCAGCGGACCGGGCGCGGTGCCTGGATTGGTCTGCACATGAAACGCGATCTGGTCATAGCCGGCCGCCGACACGCGCTCGCCATCGGCCTGGTGATCGACAATGAACCGCGCCGCGCCCAGTTTCAGATCCGGCAATTCCGCTTCCACGGCCTTGCTGAGCGCAGAGGCCGCCTGCTTACGCCCCGCGCTCAGAATATCTGCGGCTTCCCGATAACGCGCCCGCGCGGTCGCCTCCTCGGCCTCCAGCGCCTTGAGCCTGGTCTCGCCGCTCTGCAGCGTTTCCAGATCGCCGGCATATTTGGCCAGCACATCGGCCAGCCCGTCACAATCGGTCTGGTGCTTGCGCGCCGCCGCCCGCAGGGCGAACAGACGCTCCTCGACATCTTCCAGCTCGGCGGGATCGAACGCCATTTCGCGTTTGAGCTCTTCCAGCGCGTCACTGGTGCGATCCAGTGTCGTCAACGACGCATCGAGTGCATCCACGATGGGCTGGAACAACTCTGCGCCGCCATCGATCTTGCGCATCAGCCGCCGCATCAGCGACGCCAGCGCCGGCGTGGGCGCATTTGGGCCGTTGAGCATTTCGTCGATCTCGACCACGTCTGAGGCCGCCTTTTCAGCCTGCTGCAATTGCTGCCGGCGTTCGGCCAGCTCCTCTTCCTCGCCAGCGACGGGATTGAGCTTGCTCAATTCTTCCACCGTGTGACGTGCATAGTCCTCGGCGGCCAGTGCCTCTGCCACAAGCGCCCGCTGTTCGGTCACCGCCTGCTGCGCCTCGATCAGCGCCGCCCAGCAATCGCGCACCGCATCGGCATCGGCACTCAATTCGCCAAAGGCATCGAGCGCGGCCCGGTGCGTGGCCACATCCACCAAGGCCCGGTCATCATGCTGGCCATGAATCTCGACGACCTGGCTGCCAACCTTCTGCAGCAACGAGGCCGAGACAGGCTGGTCATTGATAAAGGCGCGTGTTCGCCCATCGGCAAACTGCACGCGCCGTAGAATCACATCTTCATCATCGGGAATCGCATTGTCGCGCAACAGGGCCCGCGCCGGATGGTCAGCCGCCAGTTCGACCACCGCCACCACCTGCCCGCTCTCCTGCCCCTGCCGGACCAGAGAGGCGTCGCCCCTGCCCCCCAGGGCAAGGGTCAGCGCATCAAGCAGGATCGACTTGCCGGCGCCGGTTTCACCGGTCAGCACGGTCATGCCGGCATCCAGGGCCAGATCGAGTTGATCGATCAGAACGATATTGCGGACTGACAGCGCGTTGAGCATGCGCGAACTTCCCGTGGCTGCACCACCAATGTTCCGCTCTTACCACTTCCGCCCCGCGAACCCCCGCCTTCCAGGCGCTCATCCACAGCTAAGACGCAGCAACAAACGAAACCGGGACGCATGATAGCGTCCCGGAACAAAATAGCAACATCGATTTTCGGATCGGGTCAGGCCTGGACTTCAGCCAGCCAGCTACCCGAATTGAGCTCCGGCGCAAGGCCCTGCTTGCCCAACAGCTCGAACGCCCGCTTGTACCAGTCGCTGGCGGGATAGTTGTGGCCCAGGACCGCTGCAGCGGACTTGGCTTCAGTGGTCAGTCCGAGCAGCAGATAGGTTTCGGTCAGGCGATAAAGGGCTTCCTCGATATGGGTCGAGGTCTGCCAGCGTTCCACCACTTCACGGAAGCGGTTAATGGCGGCGGCATACTGCCCATTGCCCTGATAATAGCGGCCCACCGACATTTCCTTGCCGGCAAGCTGGTCATAGGCCACCAGCAGCTTGTCGCGCGCATCCACGGCGTGTTCGGAACTTGGATAATTGCTGATCAGCAGGTTGTAGGTGTCGATCGCATCGCGCGACAATTGCTGGTCACGGGTGATGTCCTTGATCTGTGCGAAATAGGCCGTGCCCTTGAGCCAGAGCACATAGGGCACTTCCGAGCTGGACGGATAGAGCGCCAGATAGCGGTCAGCGGCCAGAATCGCCTCGTCAAAGCGGCCGATGCGATAATTGGCATAGACCTGCATCAGCTTGCCCTTTTCGGTCAGCGGATCGCGCGGATGCTGGCGCTCCAGCCTTTCGAGCTTGGTGATCGCGGTCTGGTAATATTGCCGATCCATATCGTCCAGCGCACCCTGATAGAGCGTCTGGGCGGGAACAATCGGCTCTTCCTTGATCTTGGGCGGACCGAATAGGTTCATGCCCGAGCATGCGGTCAGGACCACGGCCAGAAGGCCCATGGCAGCGAACCGGATAGCCCGGCTGGAAAACTGGCTCAAAACGTCAAGCTTCACGAACGGCCCCGTTCAAAATCATTCCGCAGCAGGACTGCGGGCCTAGTCGGCAAATGGATCAAAACTGTGGCGCGGCTGCTGGACCCCAAGGCCCCTTCAGCGCACGGACCGCAAGTAATGATGGACTTCCAGACCCTCGGGCTGGTCCTCGAAACTTTCGAATTCCAGTGGCAGGTCTTCGGCATTGACTATTTCATAGTTGGCGTCGCTGGAAAAGAGCGAGGCCAGCACATGCGCGTTAAGGGCATGCCCACCCTTGTAGGACCGGAACTTGCCCCAGATCGCCAAACCGCCAAGCGACAGATCGCCAATCGCGTCGAGCAGCTTGTGGCGCACGAACTCGTCTTCAAAACGCAGACCGCCCGGATTGAGGATGCGATCCTCATGCACGGTAATCGAATTGTCCAGGCTAGATCCCAGCGCATAACCGGCCTGACGCAGGATCTTGGCGTCGCGCACAAACCCGAAGGTGCGCGCCTGCGAGACATCCTCGAAATAGCGGCGCGGTGTCCAGTCGAAGATCATCCGCTGGCGCCCGATCACCTTGGAGTCGAAATCGATCTCCAGGTCCAGCGCCCGCCCGTTATAGGGTTCGAGCGCCGCAAAGGCGTCGTTGTTGCGCACGGTCACCGCGCGCACGATCTTGAGAAATTTCTTCTGTGCCGGCTGAATCTCAAGGCCAACCGCCAGAATGGCTTCGGCAAAGGGATGGGCCGACCCGTCCATGATCGGGCATTCCGGCGCATCCAGCGTGATCACCGCATTATCCACACCCATGCCCGAAAGCGCGGACACTACGTGTTCCACCGTTGCCACGCTGACACTGTCGCCCAGGTCCAGAGTGGTGCAAAGCGTCGTCCGCGTCACGCGCGAATGATGCACCGGCACCGGCTTGGTGAACTGGCCGTCGCCGAGATCACGACGGATCATGTAGCCGCTGTCGGGAGCCCCTGGCGCCATGGTCAGCGTGACCGGCTGCGCACTGTGCACGCCGTAACCGGCAAAGCTGATTTCGCCGGCAAGCGTACGCTGGCGCTGGGAAAGTTTGTTCATGCCTGGATATGCTCCGCCCGGACGTTCACGCTCAATTGAGACTGTTAGCCAAAAAAAACTCGGTGCGGAAGCCGCACCGAGTGAGCTTTTGATCGATGATCCCCAAAGGATCAACCGTGCTTGCGCAGGAAGGCCGGAATTTCCAGGTGCTCCTTGGCCGGCGCCGCCGCCGGGGCCCGCCCCTGATTGTCCAACTGGCCGCGCGCACCCTCGCTGGCGGGAGCAACGCGGGAAGTCCTTGCCACACCGGCTTCAATGGCGCTGCGGGCAGCCGCATCATCGGCAACCGGAGCCTGCGGTTCGGCGCGCCCTTCGGGCTGCTGCTGCCCCAGATTGAGACCCACATTTGAGGCAAGGCGCTTGAACAGGGCGCGGGCATTGCGCGGTTCGGCATCCTGACGTTCCTGCGCGTCCTGTGACCGGCGCGCAACAGCGGGAAGCTCCTCGGTGCGCGGCATGCGGCGCTGTCCTTCCGGACGAGCAGCATGAGAAGGCACGTAGACGCTGGGAATCGGCTGCTCCTGCATGGCCGGTGCCTCGTCGGCCTCGGCCACGCTTTCGGCTTCCGGCGTGTAGGGCTCGACCACGATGCCATCGTCTTCATCGGCATAGCCCTGCTGCGGCTGGTGGGCGGCAAAGGCCTGGGCAACAGCGGCCTCCACCTGGTGACCGATCTCCTCGGCCTCGACCTCGGCAGCCACCGGCTGGGCAGCCTGCGGCACGACCGAATGCTCGGCCGGCACGTGGCGCTTGACCGAAAGCGGGGTGCGCGAGGCATGCGGCTTGGCTGGCTCCATCGCCTGAACCATGGTCGCATCGGTACCGGTCGCAACGACCGACACACGGATCGTGCCATTCAGGTTCGGATCATAGGTGGCGCCCAGGATGATATTGGCGTCGGTATCAACTTCCTCACGAATGCGGCTGGCCGCTTCGTCGACTTCGTACAGCGTCAGGTCCGGACCACCGGTGATGGAGATCAAGAGGCCGCGCGCACCCTGCATCGACACATCGTCGAGCAGCGGATTGGCAATGGCCGCCTCGGCAGCGTGACGGGCACGATCTTCGCCCGAGGCCTCGCCGGTGCCCATCATAGCCTTGCCCATGCCGCGCATCACGGCGCGCACGTCGGCGAAATCGAGGTTGATCAGGCCTTCCTTGACCATCAGGTCGGTGATGCAGGCGACGCCCGAGAACAGCACCTGGTCGGCCATCGCAAAGGCGTCGGCAAAGGTGGTCTTCTCGTTGGCCACCCGGAACAGGTTCTGGTTCGGAATAACGATCAGCGTATCGACATGGCGATGCAATTCATCAATGCCGTCTTCCGCCAGGCGGGCACGACGATTGCCTTCGAAATTGAACGGCTTGGTGACCACGCCAACCGTCAGAATGCCCTGCTCGCGCGCCGCACGCGCAATCACCGGCGCCGCACCGGTGCCGGTGCCGCCACCCATGCCGGCGGTGATGAACACCATGTGCGAACCGGAAAGATGGTCGTTGATTTCGTCCCAGCTCTCTTCGGCAGCCGCGCGACCCACTTCAGGGTGCGAGCCGGCGCCCAGGCCTTCGGTTACGCCGACGCCAAGCTGGATGATACGCTGCGCCTTGCTCAGGGCCAGCGCCTGCGCGTCGGTATTGGCGACGACAAAATCGACGCCGTCCAGACCGGACTCGATCATGTTGTTGACAGCGTTGCCGCCGGCACCGCCCGCACCGAACACGGTGATGCGGGGCTTCAGTTCCTGGATGTCCGGGATAGTCAGATTGATGGTCATTGATGGCCCCATAGTGGCGTGGTTGGTTAAGATTTACCCATCCATTCGTTAACTCCGCCCTAACAAGTGAGTCGGTCCGGTTAACTTCTGCGCAAATTGCGACACACCCTCGTTACGCGTTCACTGCCGGTTAACCACGCCGAGCCCCGCAATTTCTGGCATTGACAACCATTCGGTTATTTAATAACCATCTATGCATATACCCATTTAGTTATGCAAATGTGATGGAGAGACCTCATGACCAGCATCATGCCCTGCCTCTGGTTCGATGACCGGATCGACGAGGCCATCGCCTTCTATACCGAGACCTTCAAGGACGCTCGTGTCCACGATCTGGTGCGCCACGCACCGGACAAGCCCGCCTTCACCGCCGTCCTAGAACTGGCCGGTCAGAAGCTCATGCTGCTCAATGGCGGCCCGCGCTTCACCTTCAATGAATCGGTCAGCTTCGTCATCGAGACCGATGGTCAGGAGGAAACCGACTATTTCTGGAACCGCCTGATCAGCGATGGTGGTGAGGAAAGCATGTGCGCCTGGTGCAAGGATCGCTTCGGCCTCTCCTGGCAGGTCGTACCCGGCCAGCTCACCCAGGCCCTGACCGGCCCCGACCGCGAAGGCGCCAACCGCGCCATGCAGGCCATGCTGCAAATGCGCAAGATCGATATTACAGCCATTGAAAAGGCCTATGCCGGAGCCTGACAAACCTTCCCTTTCGTCCCGTCTCGCATAGTATGGCGGGACGGGGCGGAGGACAAATCGTGGATCAGCAGGACCTTATCGAGGCGGTCGCCCCGGCAATGGACATCGAGGCCGTCAGCGGCCTGTTTCTGGCCGGTAGCTTTGGTCGCGGCAGCGCCGACGAATGGAGCGACGTTGACCTGATAGCGATTGTCGCTGACGGGCAGAAGCGCAACATCGCCGAACACTGGCGGTCTGCCCTTCACGCCATCACGCCTATTGTCTTCTGGAACGAATTGTCACGCGGCACACTGGTGCTCAATGCAATTTCAGAGGAATGGCTGCGCTGTGACATAACCATTGTTGCGCGCAGGGATTTCGGGCAACGCGCCAAGGACACCGTCAAGCCACTGATCGACCGCGACGGCATTTATGATGCTTTGCCGGACGGCCTGCCACCGCGCGAGCCCGATGCCGGGACCGTGCGCTACCTGATACACGAATTCATCCGCATGCTTGGCCTCATACCCGTCGCAGTGGGACGGGAAGAATATGTGACCATGGTGCTTGGCGTCGGCATGTTGCGCGGCCATCTTGAGACGCTGCTGATGCAGGATGTGATCCTGCCTGATCCGGGCGGAATACTGCACCAGTCCCGGCTGCTGACACCTGAACAAATGCAGATGCTCAAATCCCTGCCCTATCCGCCGCCGGAACGGGAAGCGTTGATCGCCGCCAATTTCGCCATAGCAAGAGAGTTCATGCCCCGCGCCAGGGCGATGGCAAAACGTCTAGGCATCGACTGGCCGGACGCTTTCGAAGCCGCAACGCGCCGCCGCCTGTCTGCGACACTGGGCGAACAAGCCGGCAGGGCCTGGTAACTAGAAGCTCGTGCGCAGCCAGTTCCCCACCCGGGCGATATAGCCATCCGTGCCGGTCAGCTTGCGCACACCGCGCGGCTCGACATATTCCTGGGCGCAGACCTGTGGATAGACCAGCATGCCGGCCATGGTGGCAAAGGCCGCCCCCTTGGCAATGTCCGGCAGGCCGGAAATGCCCATCGGCCGGCCATTGCGCACGTTCCGCGCCAGAATGCGCCGCGCCACTTCCGGCAGCCCGGTCATTTCGCTGGCGCCCCCGGTCAGCACAAACCGGCGCCCGCACACATCCATCATCCCCGTTGCCTGCATCCGGTCGCGAATGGCCGTAAGAATTTCCTCGATGCGTGGCCGCATGATGCGGGTCAGGACGGCGCGCGGAATTTGTCCGGGCGCTTCGTCATGGCTGGCCCCGACCGGCTGGATCGGGATCATCTCGCGCTCGTCCGCCTGCCCCGGCAGCACCGAGCCATGGAAGGTCTTGAGGCGCTCGGCATCGGCCACGCTGACCGAAAGCTGCCGCGCAATGTCCAACGTCAGATGATGCCCGCCAATGGCAATGGCATCGGCATAGACCATATGCCCGTCATTGAAGACCGAAACCGTGGTGGTCGCGCCGCCGAAATCCACACAGGCGACACCCAGTTGCGCTTCATCGTCGACCAGCGTGGCCAGCCCGGAGGCATAGGGCGTTGCCACCAGCGCCTCGATCTGCAGATGGCACCGGTGCAGCACCAGTTCGAGATTGCGCATGGCCAGCGTTTCCGCACTCACCACCGCAACATCCACGCCCAGCTTTTCGCCGACCATCCCCTTGGGGTCGCGAATGCCCTTCTGCCCGTCCAAAGCGTAACCGATCGGCAACGCGTGGATGATCGAGCGCTCCGGCCGCACCGAGCGCGAATTGACCGCCTTGAGCACGCGGAAAATATCGGTCTTCTCGACCTCCTGCCCGTCCAACGACACCGCTGCCGAGAAGGTTTCCGAGCCCAGCCGCCCGGCCGTCACATTGACCAGCACGCTTTCCAGCGTCAGCCCGGCGGCGCGCTCGGCCATGCCAACGACATTCCGAATGGCCTGCTCGGCCTTGTCGATATCGGTGACCACGCCGCTCTTGACCCCGGCCGCCGGCCCATAGCCGAAACCGACAACCTCGGCCTGGTGCGTGCGGCCCTTGAGCGCCTTGCCTTCGGCCCGCGGCACCAGCCGGGCGATGACGCAGCAGATCTTGGTCGAACCAATATCGAGCACCGCCACCAGCGTTGCCTTGCCCGGCTGAACCGGCCGCAGCCGGGATGTCATTGCATCGCTCATCATGATTTGTCGGTGTTTTCGTCAGGCTTGTTGGGGCGCACGGCAACCACGCTGTCGACGCGCAGATCGATCACCGATACGTCGCGGTCGAGCAATTGGTAGTCATTCTGATAGGTCACAAGACGCGCCATCGCCTGTGCCACACCCTGTTCCGGCAATTGCACGCGCAGGCCCGTATCGAAGATCAGATCCCAGCGGCGGTCGGCAATGCGCGACAGGGCCACCAGCCCGTCCTGCAAGAGCGGAAATCCATTGAGCGCCCGGATCATCACCAGCGCATCGTCTGCCGCGCCATCCCCGATTACGAGCGGCAGGCCGGAATAGGCCGGTGAGGTTTCGGCAATCTGCTCGCCCCGCCCATCGATCAGGAACGTGACGCCATCGACGGCCCAGCGCGCCACCGGCGTCTTCTCGGTGATGAGCACATCGACATCGCCTGGGTAGGTCTTGCGCACGATGACACTGTCGACAGCCGGCAGTTCGGCTACACGCTGGCGCGCTGCTTCGACATCGAACCCCAAGGTCGAGGTATGCGGCTGGATGCCCAGCGCATCAAAAATATCCTGCTCAGCGGTCAGGGTCTGACCCGAAATCGAGATTTCGCCGATGGCGAGACCCGCCTGGGCAAAATTGCCCTGGGCAATGCCGCCCAGCGTATTGGCCAATTGCCCGATCGGTTCACGCACCTGGTAGAGGGCAAACCCGGCGGCGAGCACCATGGCCACCATGGCACCACGGCGGATCAGCCCGCTATGCAGCACCAGGACGCGATTGACATAATTGGCGAGTTTCCGGCGCGGGGCGCGGAGCGGTACAGGCAGCGCGCGCGGGTCCACCAACCGCGCCCCGGCGAGAAAGGTCTCGCTCTTTACCTGTTGCAACTCGCGTCCTCCACCATCCAGGCGACCAGCTCTTCGTAGGAGTGCCCGGCGTGAGCCGCCTGCTCGGGCACCAGTGAGGTCGGCGTCATGCCCGGCTGGGTATTGATTTCCAGACAGACCAGCTCGCCATCTTCGCCCACCGCATCGTTGTACCGGAAATCGGAACGGGTCACGCCGCGGCAGCCGAGAGCCGCATGGGCGGCCAATGCCATCTTCTGCACTTTGTCGTAAATTTTCGGTTTCAGATCGGCAGGAATGACGTGAACAGACCCACCTTCGGCGTATTTCGCCTCGAAATTGTAGAAGTTCAGCTCGGTGACGATCTCGGTCACCCCCAGCGCCACGTCGCCCATCACGGCACAGGTCAGCTCCCGACCGGGAATGTAGCGCTCCACCATCACCTCTTCGCCCGAGTTCCAGTCCTCTCGCAGGATCTCCTGCGGCGGATGGCTGGTGTCGCCCTTGACGATGAAGACGCCAAAGCTCGACCCATCGGCAATCGGCTTGATCACATAGGGCGGCGGCATCACATGCGCCCTGCCCGCTTCGGCCCGGTGGACCACGACATGGTCGGTCACCGGCACCCCGGCGGATTTGAGCATGATCTTGGCCTGGTGCTTGTCCATCGCCAGCGCCGAGGCCAGCACCCCCGAATGGGTATAGGGGATCTGCATCAGCTCAAGCAGCCCCTGGATCATCCCACTCTCGCCAAACGGCCCATGTAGCGCATTGAACGCCACATCGGGCTTGAGCTCCGCCAGCACATTGGCAATGTCGCGCCCGACATCGACCTCGGTGACCCGGTAGCCTGCCCGCCGCAAGGCCGCCGCGCATTCCGTTCCCGAACTCAGCGAAACCGGGCGCTCATTGGACCACCCGCCCATCAGGACGGCGACATGCTTGCTCATGGGGTATCCGCCCCTATCAGCGCCTCAAGCTCACCCGGCAGGGCTGCCGCCCATTGCGTGATATTGCCTGCGCCGAGGCAGACCACATAGTCCCCCTCCTCGACCCGCGAGGCCAGGAGCGGCGCCAGTACTTCGGGCCGGTCGATCACCCGCGCATCGCGATGTCCGCGCGCCCGGATGCGATTGACCAGCTCCTCATGCGTCACGCCCGGCATCGGCTGCTCGCCGGCCGCATAGATCGGCGCCACGATGACCGTGTCGGCATCATTGAAGCAGGCCGCAAAATCGTCGAACAGGTCATGCACGCGGCTATAGCGATGCGGCTGCACCACCGCGATCACATCGCGCCGCGCCGATTGCCGGGCCGCCTTGAGCACCGCCGAAATTTCAACCGGATGGTGCCCGTAATCATCGATCACCGTCACCCCGCCCACTTCGCCGGTCTTGGTGAAGCGCCGCTTCACCCCGGTAAAATCGCGGAGACCCTTGCGGATGGCTTCAGCCGGCACGTGCAGTTGATCGGCCACCGCAATCGCCGCGGTGGCATTGAGCGCGTTGTGAATGCCCGGCATGGGTAGCTCCAGCCCGTCGATGCGCAATTGCGTCTGGCGGATACGATCCCGGATTTCGACGGAGAAATGCTGCACCCCGTCCCGGTTTTCGAGATCTGTCAGCCGCACATCGGCCTGCGGGTTCTGTCCATAGGTAATGACACGGCGGTCGCGAATATCGCCCACCAGCGCCTGCACTTCGGGGTGATCCAAGCACATCACCGCAAAGCCATAAAACGGCACATTCTCCACGAACTGGTGGAAGGCCTTCTTCACGCCCTCGAAGCTGCCATAGTGATCAAGATGCTCGGCATCGATATTGGTCACCACCGCCACATCGGCGGGCAGCTTGACGAAAGTGCCGTCGCTCTCATCGGCCTCGACCACCATCCACTCGCCGCCACCCAGCCGCGCATTGGTGCCATAGGCATTGATGATGCCGCCATTGATGACGGTCGGATCGAGATTGCCCGCATCGAGCAGCGTCGCCACCAGCGTCGTCGTGGTCGTCTTGCCATGCGTACCGCCAATGGCGATGGCGGTCTTGAAGCGCATGATTTCGGCCAGCATCTCGGCCCGGCGCACCACCGGCAGGGCCCGCGCCCGCGCCGCCATCAATTCGGGATTATCCTTTTTGATCGCAGACGACACCACGACCACCTCGGCCTTGCCCAGATTATCGCCGCTCTGGCCGATTTCCACCGTGATCCCCATGTCGCGCAGGCGCTGCACATTGGGGTTGGCGGCCATGTCCGAGCCCTGCACCACATAGCCCTGGTTGTGCAGGATTTCGGCGATACCGCTCATGCCGATGCCGCCTATGCCGATGAAATGAACCGGCCCGATATTGCGGGGCATCTTCATGGTGTGGGTCTCCCTTGGATCTGGGTATTCTTGCCCGCCAGCGTCTCGGCGATATCGGCCAGCCGCTCGACGGCCCTGGGCTTGCCAAGAGCCGCCGCAGCGCTCGCGGCGCGCTTGAGTTGGTCCGGGTCGCTCAACAGCTCGTGAAGTCGAGTGGCAAGCGATTGCGGTGAAAGCGTGGCCTGTTCGGCCACCCAGCCGCCGCCGCCCTCTTGCAGGAACAGCGCATTGTGCTTCTGGTCCGAATCCAGCGCACCCGGCAGCGGGATGAGAATGGCCGGGCGCCCGATGACGCAAAGCTCGGTAACCGTCGAAGCCCCGGCGCGCCCGATCACTAGGTGCGCATCGGCGATCCGCTCGGGCAGGTCGGCAACGAAACTGGCCAGCTCTACGCTGGTGCGCGATTGCCGATAGCTCTCGGCCACCCGCTCGATATCCTCGGCCCGCGCCTGCTGCAGGATATGCAGCCGATGCCGCAGATCATCGGGCAACAGCGCAATGGCAGCCGGCACGATATCGGACAAGGCCCGTGCCCCCTGGCTGCCGCCGGTCACCACCAGGCGAATGGTGCCCTTCTGGTCCAGCGCCGGATAGGGCTTGCCCGCCAGCGGCCGCACGCGGTCGCGCACTGGATTGCCGGTCACCACCTTTTCCAGCGTCTGGTTTTCGGCAAAGCGCGTTTCGGGAAAGCTCATCGCCAGCACATCGGCAAACCGCGCCAGCGCCCGGTTGGCCCGGCCCATGACCGCATTCTGTTCATGCAGCACGCCGGGAATGCCCAGCAGATTGGCCGCAACGAAAGGGGGAAATGTCGGATAGCCGCCAAAACCGATCACGGCATCGGGCCGCAGCTTGCGCAGCACGTTCCAGGCCGTGCCGATGCCGCGCACAATGGTCATGCCCGCCCCGATCAGCTTGAGCGGATTGCGCCCCGAAGGCGTCGCAGCCGGCACGATATGGATCCGCCGGGCCGGGAAATCGGCACCATAGCTTTCCACCCGATGGTCGGTCATCAGCTCGACCGCATGGCCGCGCCGGATCAGCTCCTGCGCCAGCGCCATGGCCGGAAACAGATGGCCGCCCGTGCCGCCGGCTATAAGGACAAATGTTTTCATTCGGCGGGGGCTACCACGGCGCTACGGTAGCTGGGAAGGCCGGTCACCATGCGCTCCTCAGGCTTGGTACGCGTCAGCGCCAGCATCAGCCCCATGCCGAAGGCGACCGCGATCATCGAGGTGCCGCCGTAAGACACGAATGGCAGCGTCATGCCCTTGGCCGGCATCAGGTTGAGGTTCACCGCCAGGTTGATCCCCGACTGCATGGCGAACTGCGCCGCCAGGGTCGAGGCGGCCAGCCGCGCGAACAGGCTAGACTGGCGCTGCGCCGCCAGCATGGCGCGAATGGCGATAAAGCCGATCAGGCCAACCAGCCCCATGCAGAACACAATGCCGAATTCCCCGGCGGCGGCCGAAAACACGAAGTCCGCATGGGCGTCGGGAATAAGCCGATTGGCCACGGATTCGCCCGGCCCTCGCCCGAACCAGCCGCCTTCCATCAGCGACTGCAAAGCCCGGTCCACCTGATAGGTATTGCCGTCCTCGGGATTGATGAAGGAGTCGATGCGGCGCGCGAAGTGCGGGAAGAAGGCATAGCCACCCACCAGCAGCCCGCCGGCCGCACCGCCCAGTCCGACAATCACCCACCAGGAAATGCCGGAGAAAAACAGCAGTACGGCCCAGGTCGCCATCACCAGCGCCGTCTGTCCGAGATCGGGCTGTAGCAGCAACGCACCGACCAGCAGGCCCATGATGATCGTGGCTATCGCACGCCCGGGCACATTGCGATGGATCATGAATTCAGAGAACAGCCAGGCCCCGATAACGGCGAAGGCGGGCTTGACGAATTCGGTTGGCTGAATAGTCCAGCCGGCAATCGAGATCCAGCGCCTGGCGCCCTTGACCTCTGTGCCGAAATGCAACGTCGCCCAGAGCAAAATGGTCATCACCACCAGCGTGGCAAGGGCCACGAAGCGCGCTTGGCGCTGGTTGAGCAGCGAGGTCGCCAGCATCACCGGAATGGCCAGCAGGCAGAACAACGCGTGGCGGATCACGAAATGCCATTCATCCAGCCCGATACGTTCGGCCACAGCCGGGCTGGCGCCGAAACTGAGCACCATGCCTACTGCAAGCAGCATGATGAGCGCCCCGAGCAGTTCGCGGTCAATCGACCACCACCATTCGGCCAGGGGCGTTTTTTCGGCGCGGGAAAACATCATCGGGGAAAAACCGGGCTACGCAATACAAACTGTATCGAGTGTATCAACCACTTGGTTACCGATTTGCCAAAGCCTTCGCGTTTTGCGAATCCTGCTCAAAAAGAAAGGCCACGGCACTGCCGCGGCCTTCCCTGCTTCACCTGCAATACGCCCGAACCTGGAACGAGATCGGGGGCAACGCGACAGGTGTCACTGCAGGATGGCGAGATCCGTGATCATGCCATCAACGCCTTCAATCGGGCCCCAGGCTTCGGCCGCGCCGCTTTCCAGGTCGACCGTGTGCAGCACATTGTCGATCACCAGGAACGCGGTATTGGTCAGGTCTTCGGTGGTGGCGATGTCGAAGGCATAGGCAGAGCCTTCCACGCCCAGCTTGCCAATGGCTGCCAGCGTGCCGTCATTGGGCGAAATCTGCTGGATCAGGGCCGCGATAGTCGCGTCGATGTCGTACATCGCGGTCGACTCGGGCTTGCCATAGGAATTGATATAGGACGCCTCGACAATGTCGGGCGCCTCGCCGGCATGCATGTCCGCTTCTTCAAAGGCCAGCGAACCGTCCACCGTCACCATGCCATCATCGACATTGACGCGGTGATTGGTGCCGTCCGTGCTCATCAGGCGCAGGCGGTCTGCCATCGGGTTGAAATCGACAATGGCGCCTTCATAGCTGGGCAGCATTTCCGACAGGGTCGACTTCACGGTCGCAGCGCCCGATGCGGTGTCGATCGTCACGACATCGCCGGAAAGCGTCACGCCATAAAGCATCTTGTCTGCGGGGCGGACATCGATACCGGCGAGCGCGTCGACCCCGGTAACGTCCATCGTGCCAGAGACCTCGCGGGTTTCGGTATCGAACATGACAAGCGTCTTGTCGCCAACCAATCCGACCGCCGGAGCCGCATAGGCGCTGGTGGCGAGGCCAGCCGCACCCAGGATCAGTGCAGCGCGAAGGGCAGTAAGGGAAGATGCAGTCATTAGAACGTCTCCTCTGAGATGCGCTTCTCGAGCGCGTTTACATCAGGGGTACACATGGGCGACTGCGCCCGGATGCAGCGCCCGGAAAAAAACTTTGGCGCTGCATCCATAAGACCCGCTGGCGGGTAATCGACAGGAACGAGATTTGCCGCCATGCTCTGCACCATGAAGCCACACACCGCGCCCGAAGACCTGATTCCCCAGATCGCCAGTGGTGAGCGCACCGCGCTTGCGCAGTTGTTCGAAGCAGAATCTGGGCGTCTTCTGGCCGTCGCCCAGCGTATCCTGCGCCGCCGCGATCTGGCTGAAGAAGTCATTCAGGAGGTCTTTCTGGCAGTCTGGCGCAATGCCGCCAGCTTTGACCGGACCAAGGGCACCGCGCGGGGCTGGTTGACCGTCATGACCAGGAACCGCGCCCTCAATCTGCTGCGAGACGGCGCACGTATGGACTACAAGGACGGCGAGACACTGGCCGAACTGGGCGACCGCACCGCCGATGTGCGCGCTGCCTTCGATGCCTTGTCTGCCCGCGATGCCCTCCGCCACTGCCTTGAGGCGCTCGACGCATCCAAGCGCGAAGCCGTCCTGCTCTGTTATGTCACTGGCCTCAACCACGGCGAGGCGGCCGCCACCATGAGAGTGCCCCTGGGCACCATCAAGTCATGGGTCCGGCGTGGCGTCGTCGCCCTGCAGGAGTGCCTGGCATGACCCCGCAGGATCGCGAACATATTGGCGAATATGTGCTGGGCTTGCTCGACGGCAGCGAAGCGCAGGACTTCGAAGCCCGCCTGGCCAGCGAACCCGAACTGGCTGCAGCGGTGGCGAAACTGCGTGCGCAGCTTCAATCGCTTGATGACACCGCCGGCGAATTGCCCGTCGACCCAGCTTTGTGGCAGCGCATTGCCGCACGCCTCGATGTGCCAGGAGACGAACAGGTGCAACCGGCTCCGCTCCGCCCGGCCAATGACAATCGCTGGACCCGGCGGCTCGGCATGGCCGCCAGCATTCTGGTTGCCCTGGCCGTCGGCTATCTGACCGGCACGAACCTGACGACCTCGCGCCAGCCTGTGATGATCGCGGTCCTTCTGACTGAGGATGGCTCCGAGCCCGGCGCCATTGTCGAGGCCTTTGCCGACGACACCATTCGCCTCGTTCCGCTCGACCTGACCGCCCGGCCTGCTGACCGGGTCTATCAGGTCTGGACCCTGCCCGATCCGGAGACCGGTCCGGTCTCCATGGGCATTTTTGACGATCCGGCAACGCTGTCCCTGTCCGGACCCGACCTGCCGCCGCCTGAACCCGGCCAGCTCTATGAGATTACGCTGGAACCTTCCGGTGGCTCACCGACAGGGCGTCCGACCGGACCGATCCTGGTCAAGGGCTTCGCCAAATCGCCGCTCTAGCCTCAGAAACGACAATCCCCGGACAAGGCCGGGGACTTTTTTGACAGCATATGGGGTCCGGTTGTTTCCGGACATCTTCATCTTGGGGCTCCGGGCCCGCTCCTGCGTCACAGGTGAAAGCAAGAACGCGCCAGGTCCAAATTGGTTTCAGCGCAGTTTCAGGCTCGACAGCCCGATCAGTGCCAGCACGAAGGAAATGATCCAGAACCGGATCACCACCTGGCTTTCGGTCCAGCCCAGATGCTCGAAATGATGATGGATCGGCGCCATGCGGAACACCCGTTTGCCGGTCAGCCGGAAGGACGTCACCTGCACGATCACCGATACGGTTTCGAGCACGAACAACCCGCCAATGATCGCTAGAACGATCTCATGCTTGGTCGCCACCGCAATCGTGCCCAGCGCACCGCCCAGGGCCAGCGAACCGGTATCCCCCATGAAAATCTGGGCCGGCGGGGCATTGAACCACAAAAATCCCAGGCCAGCGCCAATCAGCGCACCACAGACCACCGCCAGCTCCGCCGTTCCCGGCACACCATTGAGCAGCAGGTAGTCGGCATAGGTCTGCGAGCCGACAAGATAGGCGATCAGCCCGAAACAGGCCGCCGCCACCATCACCGGCACAATCGCCAGGCCATCCAGCCCATCGGTCAGATTGACCGAATTGCCCGCCGCCACCACCACGAAGCCGCCGAACAGAATGTAGAAATAGCCCAGATTGAGCGCCAGATCCTTGACGAAGGGGAACAGCAGCGAGGTGCCATACGAGCCCGAGGCCAGTTGCGAGATGAAGAAGGCCGCGATACCCCCGATCAGCGCCTCGAGAATGAGCCGCTGCTTCGAGCCGAAGCCGGTATGACTCATCCGCTTGACCTTGAGATAATCGTCGTAAAAGCCGATGGCGCCGAACCCGATGGTGACGAACAGCACCACCCAGACATAGCCATTGGTCAGGTTCGACCACAATAGGGTCGAGATCACCGCACCCGACAGGATCATCAGCCCGCCCATGGTGGGCGTACCCTTCTTGGTCAGCAAATGCCCGGCTGGACCATCCTCGCGGATTGGCTGGCCACGCCCCTGCTTGACGCGCAACAGCGCAATCATCCCCGGCCCGAACAGGAACACGAAGAACAGCGCCGTCACCACCGCACCCGCCGTACGGAAGGTGATGTAGCGGAACACGTTGAAGGCGGCGAGCTGCTCACCCAATTGGCCAAGGAAATAGAGCATTCTTGTCTACTACACTTTCGGGTGTGTCAGCTATGTGCGAATCGCGATTTGATTTCGGTGACGACGCGCGACAGGCCCACACCGTTGGACCCTTTGACCATAACTGCGTCGCCATAGGCAAGGTCGGCCATGATCACGTCCAGACCTTCTCCAATGGAGTTGTAGTGCCCCGCCAACAGGCCCTGCGGCAGCGCTGTGGCCAGCGTGGCCATGTTCTGGCCCACCAGATGCACCCGCTCTGCGCCGCTGTTCTTGACGGCGTCGGCCAGCCCCGCATGCATTGCTGCGCCCGCCGCGCCCAGCTCCAGCATGTCCCCGAGCACCACGATCTTGCGCCCGCCCGGCGCCTCCAGCGTCGAGAACACCTCCAGCGCCGCCGCCATCGAGGCGGTATTGGCATTATAACTCTCATCGATCAGCAGCAGCGGCCGCTCTTCCGGTCCAACGGCCACGCGCTGCCCCCGCCCCGGCTGTGCGCCAAATCCGGCCAATGCCCGCAACGCGGTCTCCGGCTCGATCCCGGCCAGATGCGCCACCGCCAGCGCCGCCGTGGCATTGGACAACATGTGCCGCCCGGTCACACCCAATGTCAGCGCATGGGTTTCGTCGCCATGAACGATCGTTGCAAAGCTGCGGTCCGCCGCCATTTCCGGCGCCGTGATCTGCCAGTCGACGCCCCGCGCAAACCCGTAGGTTACGACCCGACCCACATCGGCCGCCGCCGCCAATTCCAGCAGCAGATTGATCTGCGGATGATCGGCATTGAGTACCGCCGTGCCGCCTGGCTCCAGCCCCTCGAAAATCTCGGCCTTGGCTCGCGCGATATTGTCCAGGCTCCCCAGCTTTTCCAGATGCGCCGGTGCAATATTGGTAATAACGGCCACATGCGGCCGCACCAGCTTGCTCAGCGGGCGGATTTCATCGGGCGCATTCATGCCCATTTCGAACACACCGAACTGCGCCGTCTCGGGCATGCGCGCCAGCATCAGCGGCACACCCCAGTGATTGTTGAAGCTCTTGATAGAGGCATGCGTCTCCCCCGCGGCCTCGAACACCAGTCGCAGCGCTTCCTTGGTGGTCGTCTTGCCCACGCTGCCCGTCACGCCGGCAACAAAGGCCCGGCTGCGTTTCCGCGCCGCAATCGCCAGATCACGTAGGCCACCCAGCGCATCGGGCACGACAATCCGGCCGTCCCCCTCGCCCTGGCTGACCAGCGCCGCTACCGCACCGTTCTCCAGCGCCGTCTCCACGAAGTCATGCCCGTCGAAGCGGTCGCCCTTGATCGCAACAAACAGCGCCTCGGGCCCCAACTCGCGGCTGTCTATGGAGATCGAATTGATCTGGCTCGCCGACACCCTGGTCGCCTTGCCACCGGTGGCCGCCAGTATGGCGTCGAGTGTAAATAGAGGTGGGGTCATCAGCAGTCTCCACGCACTGTATGCGACACCGCCCCCTTGGCGGGGGAGGCTGGGAGGGGGTGGTGGTCGAACACGATACCGGGAGCCTGGACGCCCCTCGCCCCCGCCCTCCCCAAAAGGGTGAGCGTGTGGAGCGGTGCGTCGGGCAGCATCGGCTCCCTACCCCTTGACCGCCGCCGCGACCACTTCATGGTCTGAGAAATGCGACTTAGTGGTGCCGATGATCTGATAGGTCTCGTGCCCCTTGCCGGCCACCAGCAGCACATCGCCCGGCTTGAGCGATTTGACAGCCTCTTCAATGGCCTGCTTGCGGTCACCAATTTCCCTCGCCCCCTTGGCCCCGGCGAGCACTTCGGCGCGGATTGCGGCCGGGTCCTCGGTGCGCGGGTTGTCGTCCGTGACAATCACCACATCGGCAAGTTCGCTGGCAATTTCGCCCATTTGAGGGCGCTTGCCCTTGTCCCGGTCCCCGCCGCAACCAAACACCACATGCAGCTTGTTCTTCGCATGAGGCCGAAGGGTCTGGAGCGCCACGCGCAGCGCTTCGGGCTTGTGCGAATAATCCACAAAAATCGCCGCGCCATTGTGCTCGGCCACCAGTTCGAGCCGCCCGCGCGCGCCCACCAGCTCTGGCAAAGCGGCAAAGGCGTCCGCCTTGTCCACGCCCGCCGACATCGCCAGGGCCGCTGCGATCAGCGCATTGGAGACCTGGAATTCGCCCGGTATCTTGAGATGGAAACTGACCTTCTCACCGATATGGCGCACTTCGACCCGCTGGCCGTAGCCTTCGGGCTTGATTGAGAGGATTTCGATATAGGCGCCCTCGCGCCCGACCGTCAGCAGCGTCGCGCTGGCCGAGAGCGCTGCGAACATGAACTGCTCATGCTCGGGATCGTCGACATTGACGATGGCCGCGCCCCCATCCACCAGCAGATCAGTGAACAGCCGCAACTTGGCATTGCGGTATTCGTCCATGTCCTTGTGATAGTCGAGATGATCGCGGCTGAGATTGGTGAAGGCCACCGCCTCGAAATGCACCCCGTCCAGCCGGTGCTGATCCAGCCCATGGCTCGAGGCTTCGAGCGCCACATGATCGATGCCCTGCGCCTTGAGCGCCCGCATCGCCTGGTGCAGCGTACGTGAATCCGGCGTGGTCAGCGCGCCTTCGATGACGCGCTTGGAGGTCTCGATGCCCAGCGTACCGATGCTGGCGCCCGGCACCCCGGCGTGATCCCAGATCTGCCGCACGAACGAAGCAACCGAGGTCTTGCCATTGGTGCCCGTCACCGCCACCAGGATCTCTGGCTGCGGCTCGAACACCCGGCTGGCCGCCCGCGCATAGGACGCCCGGACATCCTTGACGATGATCACCGGCACGCCGGGATCACCCGGCGGGGCGGTATCGGTCACCACGGCCAGCGCACCGCGCTGCACCGCATCGGCAACGAACTGGTTGCCATGCACCTTGGCCCCCGGCAGTGCAAAAAAGATATCGCCCGGTTCGATCCGGCGGCTATCCGAATTCAGCCCGAAGACCGCGCCAAGTCCTTTTTTGGGGCGGGCGCCGGACCCTTCGAGCAACTGGGTTACGCTGATAGACACCGATCAGAATCCTTCTGGATAGAGTTGTCTGACTTCCGCAGGCACGATCTGCTGATCGACCGCTTCGCTGAAGTCCGGGGCAATTCCGAGCATGGGGGCGACACGCTGGACTACGCGGCCGGTCAAGGTGCCGGCATTCCAGCCGGCCGTTGTGCCCGATTGGGCATTTTCCGCCTTGGGCTCGTCCACCATGATGACCATGGCGTAGCGCGGATTGTCGAGTGGGAAAGCCGAGGCGAAGAAATTGGTGACCTTGTTGGACGAATAGCGCCCATCCACCACTTTTTCCGCCGTGCCGGTCTTCCCCCCCACGCGATAGCCCTGTGCGGCCTTGTTCATCTGCGAACCCGAACCACCCGTCGAAATCGCATTGAGCCGCATCAGATAGCGCAGATAGGCACTGGTCTCGGGCCGCAGCACCCGCTCGTAAAGCGCCTCGGCCTCGGCCATATCCCGCTTGTAAAGTGTGGGGGCAATATAATTGCCGCCATTCACGAAGGCCGCATAGGCCGTGACCATATGGAGCGGCGACACAGACAGGCCGTGTCCGAACGAAGCCGTGGCTGCGCCAACTTCCGAAAAACTGTCCGGCACCGTCGGCACGCGCATTTCAGGCAATTCGAACTGCACGCGCTCGTCGAACTTCATGCGACTGAGGAAAGCCCGGTAGTTGTCCTTGCCCATGGCCTGCATGATGCGGATCGTGCCGATATTGGACGAGTATTTGTACACTTCCGGCAACGCCAGGATGCGATGCTTGCCGTGGAAGTCGTCGATGGTGTACCGCCCAAAGCGAATGCCATAGCGCGCGTCGAACTGGTCCGTAATCGCCACCGCGCCACTATCGAGCGCCCCAGCCATGGTCACCGTCTTGAAGATCGAGCCCGGCTCGAAAATACCCGAGGTGATCCGGTTGAACGTGTCCTTGACCAGCGCCGTCGCCGGCTCGTTGGGATTGAAGTCCGGCACCGAGGCCAGCGCGATCACCTCGCCGGTATGAATGTCCAGCATCACGCCGGCCGCCGCAATGGCCTGATAGCGCGTCATCGCATCCATCAACTGTTCGTGCAGCACATGCTGCACGCGCATGTCGACGCTCAGTTCCACCGGCGTCAGCGCATTGCCGCGGGCCAGCCCCAGTTCCTGCAACAGCGCCACCGATTCGCTGTCCATATGCCGCTCGATGCCGGCAATGCCCTGGTTGTCCACATTGGTGGAGCCCAGGATATGGGCGGCCTCGTTCATGCCTGGATAGAAGCGCTTGGATTCGGTGATGAAGTCGATGCCGGGAATGCCCAGCCGCATCACCGCCTCCTGGATGGCCGGGGTCAACTCGCGCTTGACCCAGACAAAGCCCTGGTCGCCGGTCAGTCTGTCGCGCAGCCAGTCCTCGTCGAGATCGGGCAGCACGGTGCGCAACTCGCGGACTGCTTCTTCCACATCGATGATCCGGCGCGGTTCGGCATAAAGCGAGGGCACGCGGATATCGACCGCCATTTCCAGCCCGTTCCGATCCAGAATCGGTGGCCGCGTCGCGGTAATGGCATCGCGGGTCTGCCCTTCAATGGTCTGGTCGGTTTCCGCCATGCCCAACTGTACCAACCGGCCACTCACCAGCCCAAGGCCCAGCACGACAGCAAGCACCATCCAGCGAATGCGGGCCTGTGTCAGGTTCCCGCGCTGTTTGCGGGCCCCCTCGATGGCAATGGTCGGCGCATGGCCTTCTGTGATGGCAGCCATTATTCAATGCCCTCCATCTCGAGAATGGCGTCGATCGGATCGATACCCTCGGCAATGGCAGCAAACAGGGCATCCATCGCCTCGGTATCGGGTTTGGCCGGGCGCATTGGCAGCGCCGTGAAGGCGCCAAACTGTTCCTGTTGCACCGGACCGATCGCCAGCTCTTCTTGATGCCGCTTGATGATGGGATCGATATGACCGGGCTGGTTCAGCACCGCCCAATCGGCCTTGAGCAGCGATAGCTGCCCCTCCTGGTCTTCAATCTGGGCCGCCAGCGCCGTGCGTTCGGACGCCGTCCCCTCGATGGAGAATTTCAGCGCATAGACACCGGCCAGCATCACCACCGACACGAACAGCAGGAAGATGTTGAGATTTCGGATCATGCTGCGCCCCTGATCTGCGGAACACCCAGTCCGGAAAGATCCACGGCACGCGCGGCCTCGCTGGTGCGCACACCGCTACGCAGCACCGCCGATCGGGCACGCGGATTGCGGGCCAGTTCGGTCTTGCCCGATTTGACCGCCTTGGACACGGGCTGCCAGCGGCGCGGCGCCGTCTCCACCTGCGGCAGGTGGCGCGACGCCGTCGGCCCACCCTTGTCTGGATCGAAGAAGCGTTTGACGATGCGGTCTTCGAGCGAATGAAAGCTGACCACGGCCAGCCGCCCGCCTTCGGTCAGCAACCGTTCGGCGGCGAACAGGCCGTCGACCAATTGATCGAACTCGCCATTGACCGCAATGCGCAGGGCCTGGAACGAGCGCGTCGCCGGGTGTGCATCACCCGGCTTGCGGCCAATGGCCTTTTCGATGATGCGCGCCAGCTCCAGCGTCGTGGTGATTGGTGCCTGCTCCCGCGCCGCCACGATAAACTGGGCAATGCGGCGCGACTTGCGCTCTTCGCCATAGGCATAGAGCAGATTGGCCAGCGGCTCGGCTTCCAGTTCGTTGACCAGGTCCGCTGCGCTGGTGCCCGACTTGCTCATGCGCATGTCGAGCGGGCCGTCCCGCATGAAGGAGAAACCGCGTTCCGCCTGGTCGAGCTGCATCGAGGACACGCCGATATCGAGCACCACGGCATCCACCGGATCGAGGTCAGCAACAAGCGTGTCCAGCTCGGAGAATGTACCGGCAACAAAAGTAAAGCGATCCGGAAAATCGGCCTTGAGGGCGTCAACATGCGGCGCGACAGAAGGATCGCGATCAATGCCGATCACCTCGGCACCGGCTTCCAGCATGGCCCGCGAATAGCCTCCTGCGCCGAAGGTGCCATCGACGATGCGACGGCCCGCCACCGGCTCCAGCGCCGCCAGCACTTCTGCAAGCAGCACGGGCACATGCGGACCACCCGGCTCTTCGGTTTCGGGCAGGGAAGGCTTGCCCATATCCGCTAACACTCCACTCCGGCCGTCTCGGGCCGGTTACTTAAACTGGACGCCGATCTTGCACAGCGACGCTTAAGATTCTGTTTCCCATTCAAGCGCCGCCAAATCGACGAATATCGCGAGAAAAAGGTGCATCACTTAATCTATGCATATTGCCCTATGCGTCACTTCAGGCGATGTAGAAGCACCTCCAACAGGGAAAACCATGCCGATCACCAGCAAGACATTCGTGCGGTCCACCGCATTGCTGCTGCTTGTCGGCCTTCTTGCACTCATCGGGATCGTCGGCACCAATATCTGGCTCGCCGACCGGTCCCAGGTTTACCTCGACGAGGTCATCGAAGCCCGCATTGCCCGCCGCGCTGCCGTGGACCTGCGCGCGTCCCTGCTCGACATGGAATCCGGCCAGCGCGGCTATCTCCTGACGCTCGATGAGTCTTATCTTGATCCCTACGAGGAAGCGCGTCCCATCGTCTTGGCGCAGATTGATGCCCTGAACGACGTGTTGGCCCCTTATGAGGTTGCCGCCGAACCCCTGCAACAGCTTGAGGCGGATGTCGCCTTCAAAGTCGACGAGATGGACCAGACCATCGCCCAGGCGCGCACCGGCAATGTCACCGATGCCGTTGCGCGTGTTCTGACTGATCAGGGACAGCAGGCCATGGGTCGGATCATGGCATTTATCGACGGCCTGATCGAAGCGGTTGATGAACGACTGATCGAAGGCGTTGGCAATCAGCGCTCCACGGGCGAAGCCTTGCGCATGGTCGCCATCGTCGGTGGCCTCATCATCCTCATGGTCGTGGCCGGCGCCATCTGGGCGGTTCTAAACTACACCCAGGAACTGGCCAATGCTCGCCGGGCCGTTGAGCAAGCCAATACCAGCCTTGAAGAACGCGTGCGCGAACGCACCGCCGACCTGGGCAAGGCCAATGAGGAAATCCAGCGCTTCGCCTATATCGTCACCCACGATTTGCGCGCCCCCTTGGTCAATATCATGGGGTTCACAGCCGAGCTCGAAAACAGCGTCGAAGAGGTCAGGGCCTACATGGAGGGCCAGGAGGCCAGCGCAGACGATCCGGTCGCCAGCCAGGCCCGCCTTGCCGCGACCGAAGACCTGCCCGAGGCCATCACCTTCATCCGCGCTGCCACGCGCAAGATGGACGGGCTGATCAACGCCATCCTCAAGATCTCCCGCGAAGGCCGCCGCCAGCTCAAGCCGGAGCCAGTCGAGCTTGCGGAAGTCGTTGAAACCAGCGCCAATGCCGTCCACCATCAGGTGGCCGACGGCGATGGCACCATCGAGACCGATATTCGCGTTGGCCAGCTCATCACCGACCGCCTCTCGCTTGAGCAGATTCTGGGCAATATGCTGGACAATGCCGTCAAGTACCGGGAACCCGAGCGCCCCTTGCGGGTGGAAATTCGCGCCCGGCATGTCCCTGGCAATCGCGTGGTCATTGAGGTCGAGGACAATGGGCGAGGCATTGCCGATAGCGACCATGAGCGCGTCTTCGAGCTGTTCCGCCGCTCCGGCTCGCAGAACAATCCGGGCGAAGGCATTGGCCTGGCCCATGTCCGCACCATGGTGCGCAGCCTTGGCGGCGATGTAACATTGACCTCGCAATTGGGCGAAGGCACCACATTCATCATCAATCTGCCGCGCGATTCCCGCGGCTTTCTGGGGAGACTAGGCGCATGAACAATGCACGGCCCGTCACCATCGTCATGGTTGAGGACGATGAAGGTCACGCCCGCCTCATCGAGAAGAACATCCGCCGCGCCGGCGTCGCCAATGAGATCGTACCCTTCACCAATGGCACCGATGCGCTCGCCTATCTGATGGGGCCGGACGGTTCGGGCCTGGTCAACAAGGGCCGGCAATTGCTGGTGCTGCTCGACCTCAACCTGCCCGACATGACCGGCATCGACATCCTCGAAAAGGTCAAGAGCAACGAGCACACCAAGCGCTCGCCGGTTGTTGTGCTCACCACCACCGATGACCAGCGCGAGATCCAGCGCTGCTACGATCTGGGCGCCAATGTCTATATCACCAAGCCGGTCGACTATGATGGTTTTGCCAACGCCATCAAGCAGCTCGGCCTGTTCTTCTCCGTGATGCAGATCCCCGAGACCGAATAGCCGATGCCCAACCGTACGCCGCATGTCCTCTACATCGACGATGATCCGGGCCTGATCCGCCTGGTCGAAAAGGCCATGCAACGGCGCGGCTACAACTTCTCGCATGCGCAGTCCGGCGAAGAGGGCCTCGAACTGGTCCGCAACGGTGACATCGACGTCGTTGCGCTCGATCACTACCTGCCCACCGGCACCGGCCTCGAAGTGCTTGCCGGCATGGAAGGCATGGAAGACCACCCGGCCACCGTCTATGTCACCGGCTCCTCGGAAATGTCGATTGCCGTCAGCGCGCTCAAGGCCGGTGCCACCGATTTCGTGCCCAAGTCCGGCTCGGAAGACTTCATGCCCCTGCTGCTGGCCGCCATCGACCAGGCCATCGAGCATGTCCGCCTCACCCGCGCCAAGGCCAAGGCCGAGCGCGAGGTGCAAGAGGCCCGCGACCGCGCCGAAATGCTGCTCGGCGAGGTCAATCATCGCGTCGGCAATTCGCTGGCCATGGTCGCCGCCCTGGTGGGCCTGCAATCCAACGCCCTTGATGACCCCGAGGCCAAGCGCGCTTTGGCTGAAACCCAGGTGCGCATCCAGGCCATCGCCGGCGTGCACCGCCACCTCTACACCTCCGACGACGTGCGCAATGTGCAGATGGGCGACTATCTCAACAGCCTCGTCGGCGAGCTGGAAAATTCCCTCCAGGCCGAAGGCAACACCGCCAGCATCCGCGTCGATGTCGAAGGCTTCCCGCTGCCCACCGAAAAAGTGGCCTCGCTCGGCGTCATCGTCACCGAGCTGGTCACCAACGCCCTCAAATATGCCTATCTCGACCGCGACCCGGGCGAAGTGCGCATCAATATGCGCCGCGACGGCAGCCAGGTGCGCCTGGTGGTCGAGGATGACGGCATCGGCTGGACCGGCAATGGCAAGCCGCAGGGCACGGGCCTGGGCAGCCGTATCGTCAAGGCCATGGCCGCCAGCCTGGGCGCCTGCGTCGCCTATGGCGATGGCCCCGGCACCCAGGTCGTGGTGACCTTCGAAGGCTAGGCGCCCACCGCCACGCCCTGCTGCGCCAGCAGCAGCGGCCCCTGCGCCACCGGCATGGCCACCACCACGTCGCCCGCCTTCACCTCCCGCTCGACATAGCGGTGCGCCTCGACGATTTGGTTCAGCGGAAACACCCGGTCGGTCACCGGCCTGATCGCCCCCTGCTCCAAGAGCCGGTTGAGCACATGCAGATCCTTGAGCTTGTCGCTCTCCGCCCGTAAACCCGACGTTGCCAGCTTGCCGCGCTTGCCGCCACGCTGCCCGCCGGTCAGCATCAGCGCGAAAATCCCCCAGCTCGGCACGGTCGTGAGATAGATCCCGCCCGGCTTCAGCGCCGGCGCCGCCTGCGCATAACGCGATTTTCCCACCGCATCGAACACCACGTCATAGCTCTCCCGCGCCGCCGTGAAATCGGCAACCTGCCGGTCGATGACATGATCGGCCCCCAGCCGCTGCAGCAGCGCCCGGTGCCGCCCCGACGCCACCGCCGTCACCTCGGCCCCGAAATGCTTGGCCAGTTGCAGGGCCATCGCCCCCACGCTGCTCGCCGCGCCATTGATCAGCACGTGGTCGCCCGGCTTCACCTTGCCCTCGTCGCGGATGAACGGCATTGCCGTGAGATAGGCATAGCTCATGCCCCCGAGCGGCATCAGCTCCACCCCCTCGGGCACCTTCACCAGCGCGGCTGTCTCCTTGACGCAGACATATTCCGCCATGCCGCCAAGCGCCGCCCCGGTGCAGCCATGCACCCTGTCGCCCACGGCAAAGCGCGTCACCCCGGTCCCAATGGCCACCACCACCCCGGCAATATCGTCCCCCAGCACATCGAGCTTGGGCCGGAACAACCCGCCGAAAAACCGCACGATGAACGGATCGGCCTTGCGAAACGCGCAATCGGCCAGCGTCACCGTGCTCGCATGCACCTCGATCAGCACCTCGCCCGGCCCCGGCACCGGCTTGGGCCGCTCGACAATCTCGATCACTTCGGGCCCGCCATAGCGTTTTTGTGCAGCAACTTTCATTGGTCCAGTCTCCATGCGTGTTAATCCGCGCGGCGCCCTGCCGCGTGCTCAAGAAATCTCGTCGTCAGTTCAGATCAGATCAGCCGGCGTCCGGCCCCGGCGGGGTCCACTGGAACACCTCGTCCAGCGGCACCCCGAACACATGGGCAATCCGAAACGCCACCTCCAGCGAGGGCGAATAGCGCCCCTGCTCAATGGCCACGATGGTCTGGCGCGTCACGCCCACCTGCTCGGCCAGCGCCGCCTGGGTCATTTCCCCGGCATGAAAGCGCAGCGTGCGGATGGTGTTGCTGACATTGGCCTGTCCCTTGCCCATAACGCTCACATCGTCCGGTAATAATAGAGTTCGGAGGCCGCATTGATCGTCCCGCCGATCACCGGCGCCACGAACAGCGCATAGATCGCCAGATTGGCATCAACCCCCAGCGCCAGCGGAATCAGCGCCAGCGCCGCGAGGATCGAAGTGGCAATCCCGCTATTGCGCAGGCTCCGCGCCGCTATCGCATGGTCCCGCTCATCGGCCGGCTCGTCCTTAAGCTCCTCGCGCTGGGCAATCGACACCAGGATGGTCCCGATAATCGCCCCCACAATATTGAACCCCACCATCGCCCCCACCGCCCAGAGCAGCTTCTGCGCAATCTCGGCCGTGGACCCCACTGCCCCACCATTCAGCGCATCCCAAGCGAGCCACCCGCCCACCAGGGCCACACCCAGCAACTGCACCCAGGCCATCATTTCCTTCGAAGTCATTTCACACGCCCATGTCTCATCATCTGGACACAAAGTATGCGGAACGAGACATAATGTCAATTATTTCATACACAATGTCGCGCAGGAGCGACAGAGATGGCGCTGGGGAGGGCTATACGGACAAAAAAGATTGGTGGACAGGAAGGACAAGGCCGGTGAGGATCAAGCGGCTATCGAGGCTTTGCCACCCTGTCGACCTGCCCCCAGGCGACAAGGACACCAGCACGCCCATCACCGCCCGAGCGCCACAATCGCCCCACCCACCGACCGTCACCCTCGGCCCTGATCCGAGGGCTCTGCACTTTGTTGGCAGGTATGGGGTGGGAAAGGGACGGTCAGGTTTTAGGTGGCCATCGCGGCAAACGGATGTTGCTTGTCTGTCAATATTGGGCGCGTGGTCGACTGGCGGTCCGCGTTCCCAAATCTGCCGCTAGCACAGCCGACGCATTGGAAGCGGAAGTCATTGCGTGGCTCTTGCATCGATCAGGCTGCTTCAGTCATTAAGGGCGTGCGCCATTGGTGAGGATTTCGCATGCCGTACCTGTCCAGCCTGATCAGCGGCTACGAACCCTTTGTGGCGCTCGCGATACTGGTCGGTCTGTTTGCCGCCTTCGTTTGGGAGAAGTACCCCCCGGAAGTGCCTGCCGTGGGCGCGGCGGCGCTTTTTGTGATCTTCGGCTTCCTGAACACTGGGGAGGTCATGAATGTGTTCTCCAACTCCGCGCCCATTACCATTGCCGCCATGTTCGTCCTGTCGGGTGCGCTAGTCCGCACCGGGGTCATAGAGGCCGTGGCGGCAGCAATCACTTCGCGCGCCGGCAAGCAACCGGTCCTGACCATTGCTCTGGTCCTGGGGGCGGTCCTGGTCGGCTCCGCCTTCATGAACAATACGCCTATGGTCCTGATCATGATCCCGATCGTGGTGCGCCTGGCCAAGGCTTCTGGGATTGCTTCAACCCGATTGCTCATGCCGCTGTCTTTTGTAGCGATCCTGGGGGGCACCTGCACGCTGATCGGCACATCAACCAACATCCTGGTCGATGGTGTGGCGCGCGAAAACGGCATGGCTGCGATGAACATCTTCGACATTACGCCGGTCGGCGTGATCGCTGCAGCAGTCGGGGCACTGACACTGGCCATAATTGGGCCCTGGCTGTTGCCTCAAAGCGAGAGAGAAGGACAGGTCGAACAGGAAACCGAGTTCCTCACCGAGGTGCTCATCCGCGATGCATCCGTATTCGGGGGCAGGAAGCTATCGCATTGGCCCGCTTCCAACGCAGCGGTCTGAGACTGATCGGCCTCCGCCGGAACGGCGAAATCATCAGGCAAAATCTGGGCGATCAGGTCCTGGAGGCCAAGGATGCGCTCATCATCTTCGGCACGACCTCGGAACTTTTGACGCTCAACCACATGCCCGAGCTTTTCGTGGGTCGAGGTCGGCGGGGCGATGGTGAAATGGTTACCGTCGAAGCCGTGGTCGCCCCCACCAAGCGAAGCCTGGGAATGCGCCTGTCCGATCTCGCGCTCGGGCGTCGATTCGGCGTGCGCGTGCTGGGTGCCAGCCGCCACAACCACATTCCAGGCCCCGATCTGGGCAATGTCCGGCTTAAGCCAGCCGACAAGCTGCTCCTGGAAGGACCAGCCGATGGCTTCGATTCCCTGGCGGAGGATGCGGCGCTGGTATCTGTGACCCGGCCTACTGGGCGCGCCTTCCGCCGATCTCGCGGTCCGATCACCTTGACAGCGATGGCAGCGGTTGTGACGCTGGCGGCATTGAACTTCATGGATATCGGCGTGCTGGCACTGATCGCCGTAGCGGCCATCCTGCTGCTGCGCTGCATCGATGCTGACGAAGCCTGGGGGGCGATCGATGGCGCGATCCTCGTGCTGATTTTCGCCATGCTCATCGTCGGCAAGGGCCTCGAGAATGCTGGCGCCATAACCATGATCGTGGGCTGGCTAGCGCCCGTGATCGCCAATCTGCCACCAATCCTGATCCTCGGCGCGATATATCTGCTGGCCTCCGCGCTCACCGAAACGGTCACCAACAATGCCGTAGCCGTGGTGTTGACGCCCATTGGCATCCAGCTCGCATCTCAGCTCGGTATCGACCCGCGTCCAATCATCGTGACGATCATGTTCGGCGCCAGCGCAAGCTTTGCGACCCCAATCGGTTACCAGACCAACACCCTGGTCTATGGCGCGGCGGCCTATCGCTTCGTTGACTTCCTCAAGGTGGGGATACCCATGAACCTGATCGTGGGTTTTGCAAGCGTCCTGGCCATCAGCTACTTCTTTCCTTTCTAGGGCGGATTCAGGAAATCTGAACGTCGCCCTTGACGACCGGAGTAGGCGCACTGCCGCTACCTCACTTTCTAGGCAAACGGCCGGCTTCAGGATCGCCTCGCTAGACCGATGGTGACTGATATGGGGTCGGTTTCTGCCTCTCGGCGGCACGAGGCACCCCCACCCGGCCTCCCCCCTCATCAGGGGGAGGTTAGGTGGGGGTATCCACTAGAAATGATGTCGCGGAACTCGAAAACAACAACCCCGACTGACTGTCACCCCGGGCCTGACCCGGGGCCCATCCTGAAATGCTTTCCGACCCAATGCGAGCGGTGACTGGATACTAGGTTTCAGGATAGGTCCCGGCCGGAGTTTATCCTCGGGCGCGCGGCGACCCGGGGGCCGGGATGACAAGCGGTGGTTGGGAGCAGAATGTGCCCCACAACTTTATCCCCGCGTCCAAAACCTCCCTTATCCTCCTTCCCATCTCTCCCGCGATGGGCGGACTGCAGCGAACAGTTGCGGGAGGAGCCGGTGAGACTGGATTCGCTCCAGGGCTCGTCTGCTCGTCGGGCCACCTTGCGACGAGCGATCAATAGGGGCCACGACAGCAGGAGAAACCCGGTGTCCCGAGGCGGCGACGTCTCTATTTACTTAGTTTTACTGAGACGCACGCGCCTCGGGACACGTCCATTTCCAACCGCACAGCCACAAGGCCGCGCGGCCCTTCGGCATGCCCTGGCGCATCGCGGAACGCTCTTTGAATCCATGCAGGAAAGAAAAAACGGCCGGGAAAACCCGGCCGCTTCGATCTTAAGCCTGGCGCACCTTTGGCCGCGCCTGTCGGGTCTCGCCGAACTCGGCGGGATCAAAGGCACGATCCCCCTTCTCGTCCCGCACGCGGGTCGGCAGGCCGATCCGGCCCAACAAGTCCAGGAACGGCACGGGCGGCAGTTCCTCGATATTGGCCATGCGGTGGCAGTCCCAATCGCCCTTGGCGATCAGCATCGCCGCGGCAATTGCCGGAACCCCGGCAGTATAGGAAATCGCCTGGCTGTTGGTTTCGGCAAAGGCGTCTTCGTGGTCCGAGATATTGTAGACCAGCAATTCGGTCTCGATCCCGTCGCGCTCGCCCTTGATCAGGTCGCCGATAAAGGTCTTGCCGGAATAATCGGGCGCCAGCGACATCGGGTCGGGCAACACGGCCTTGACCACCTTGAGCGGCACCACTTCAAGGCCCTCGGCGGTGGTGACCGGCTGCTCGGAGAGCAGGCCGAGCTTGTTCAGCACCGTGAACACGTTGATGTAGTGCTCGCCAAAGCCCATCCAGAAGCGGATATCGGGCACGCCGAGATTGGCCGAGAGCGAATGGATCTCGTCATGGCCGGTCAGATAGGTCGTGTGTTCGCCCACCACCGGCAGATCGTCGGTGCGCTTGACCTCGAACATCTTGTTCGCCGTCCACTGGCTCTGTTGCCAGCTCCACACCGTGCCGGTGAATTCCCGGAAATTGATCTCGGGGTCGAAATTGGTCGCAAAATAGCGGCCATGGCTGCCCGCATTGACATCGATGATGTCGATGCTGTCGATCCGGTCGAAATAGGCATTGGCGGCCAGCGCGGCATAGGCATTGACCACACCGGGGTCGAACCCGGCGCCCAGAATGGCGGTCACGCCCTTGCGCTCGCAGTCCTCGCGGCGCTTCCACTCGTAATTGCCGTACCAAGGCGGCGTCTCGCAGATCTTTTTGGGATCCTCGTGAATGGCCGTGTCGATATAGGCAACGCCCATGTCGATACAGGCGCTGAGCACGCTCATATTGAGGAAAGCCGATCCTGCATTGAGAACGATCTGGCTCTTGGTCTGCCGGATCAGGGCCTTGGTCGCTTCGACATCCATGGCGTCGAGCTGGTGGGCGGCCAGAATGCCCGGGCGCTTGAGCGCCTTTTTCTCGAGAATGCCGGCGACCAGCGCCTCGCATTTCGCGACCGTGCGGGAGGCAATGTGAATGTCTCCGAGCACATCATTGTGCATTGCTGCCTTATAGGCAGCGACTTGCGCGACACCTCCGGCGCCGATGATCAACAGGTTCTTTTTCAATTGGCACGAAACACCTTTTTCTTGGGTGACGGGATCAGCCTGCCACTATGACAGACTGGCGACATAGTCGGCATAATCGAAGCTTTGCACAACCTCAACTGCGCCGTTTTTTCTGCGGATGGCTATAGCGGGCATTGCCACGCCATTGAACCAGTTTTTCTTCACCATGGTATATCCCCCTGCATTCAAAAGGGAAATACGGTCACCGACCGCCAGTGGATTAGGAAAATCGAAGGTGCCGAAAACATCGCCGGCAAGGCAGGACTTCCCGGCAATTTGATAGCGATGCGGGCCCTCATCGGGCGCAACGGCGCCGCTTTCACGATAGACCAGAAGGTCCAGCATATGGGCTTCCACGGCGCTGTCGACAATGGCCACGGACATTTCGTTCTCGACGATATCGAGCACGGAGACTTCCAGCGTGGTGGTGTCGGTCACCACCGTATCGCCTGGCTCGAGATAGACCTGGACCCCGAATTTTTCGGCAAAGGCCTTCAGCCGGGCCGCCAGGCCATCAATATCGTAGCCGTCCTTGGTGAAGTGGATGCCCCCGCCCAGGCTCACCCATTCGAGGCGCGACAGCAGGTCGCCAATCTTGTCCTCGATCTGGTCGAGCAGGGTAGAAAAGGCCTCGTCCGAGTCGTTCTCGCAATTGCAGTGCAGCATGAAACCGGAAACCCGATCCATCGCCGCTTCCACTTTCGCCCGATCGCTCTCGCCGAGCCGGCTGAACTTGCGGGCCGGATCGGCCAGGTCGAAATGGGAATGGCTGACGCCGGGATTGACGCGCAGGCCGACTGGCAGGTGGGCGGCCTTTTCACCGAATCGGTCGAGCTGGTTTGCCGAGTTGAAGATGATCTTGTCGGCATTGGCGATGGCTTCATCGATTTCGCCATCCGACCAGGCAACCGAATAGGCATGGGTTTCGCCGCCGAATTTTTCGCGGCCCAGCTTCAGCTCGTTCAGCGAAGACGACGTCGTGCCATCCATATGCGGCGCGATCTGCGGGAAGGTCGACCAGGTCGCAAAGCACTTGAGTGCCAGCAGGCACTTCGCGCCCGATGCGGCGCGCAGCGCATCGACACGCTCGAGGTTCCGGGCCAGCGCAGTTTCGTCGATCAGATAGTAGGGGGTGGCCAAAGGCATCGCGCTGACGTCAAGCTCCATAAGCGGAAAGCCGCACGATGTAGCGGCCTCGCCCGTCATGATCAAGGCCCTTCAAAACAGGCAATCCCCAAGGCCAGGCCTCGGGGATAAAAGAGATTGCAGGCGCGGGCGCGCACAATCAATCGTCAGAGGTGTCGTCCGTCAGCGTCACCACGTCGCACATCGACTTGTCGGTGAACGGACAGGTGTTGCCGGTCCAGGCAAAGGCCGGGGCTGCGACTCCGGCGACGATGGTCAGGGCGAGAATGGCAGAGAGGATCTTTTTCATTGTGGGGCTCCATGTTGTCTTGAACACGAAGGAACTTGCCATCACCCGCATTGCGGCAACATTGCCGCGAGCTATCCGTTGCTTGCCGCTGCGTTAAACTACGCTCATCAAGCGGAAAGTCACACCCGGGAGGCAACGCCAGTTGACCTGTAAGCCGGGTTCTGTAGGGCCGCGTTGCCGCGACGTGGTGACCATTCATCTGAGGCGGCTGTTGCCAGCGCGCTCGTGCAACCAACCCGGATAACATGGCCTCGAAACAGGCTGGGCCGAAGCCCGCGTCATCCCTATTTGGTCTTGCTCCCGGTGGGGTTTACCGTGCGGTCCCTGTCGCCAGGCACCCGGTGCGCTCTTACCGCACCCTTTCATCCTTACCCCGGCATGCCGGGGCGGTTTGCTTTCTGTGGCACTTTCCCTGGGGTCGCCCCCGGCGGCTTTTGGCCGTCACCGTGTTTCGATGGAGCCCGGACTTTCCTCCAGCGGACAGTTACCCGTCCGCCAGCGGTCACCCGGTCAACTGGCGCCGCCTATGTGCGGGAGTGGCGCCGCGCCGTCAAGCCAGCAGCGGTTGCGGCTTTGGCCGCGTGATCGCCTGATAGGCCAGATTGATTGCCGACATGCGCGCAGTGGCCACGTCGATCAACTCCTCGGGCACGCCCTTGGCGATAAGCCGGTCGGGGTGATGCTCGGCAACCAGCAGGCGATAAACCCGGCGCACTTCCTCGGGCGGGGCGTCGTGGCTGAGGCCCAGGACGGTATAGGGATCAACGCCGTCCTCAAGCATGACGTGCTGAGCAGCAATCTGTTCGAACCGTGCGTCGTCGAAGCCGAAAATTCCGCTGACCTCGCGCAGATAGTCCAGTTCCGCTTCGTGCACGAGGCCGTCAGCGGTGGCGATGAAGAACAGGCTGTCGAGCACGTGCTCCAGCGTGTCCGGCGTATCGGAGAAGAAGCGGGCGACCTTGCGGGCATAGGCGTCGTAGCCGGCCACATCCTGCTTGGCAAGGTTGAACAGCTTTTCCACCTGCTGCTCATTCCCCTTGGTGACTTCCACGGTCGCGTTGAACGCACGCACTTCCGAGGCCGTCACGGCGCCATCGGCCACGGCCATCTTGGCGGAAAGGGCGATCAGGGCCAGGGTGAAGGCGGCATCGCGTCCCCCTGGGAGCCAGGTGTCGGGGTCCAGAATATTGGCGACATGACCGGCCACGCCGGTGCGCTGGGAAAAAGATCCCAGGAAGGCAGCGAATTTCTGCCAGACGTCACGATTGTCTTCGGCCTTGCGGACGCAACACAGCATTTTCAGGGCTTCCCTTTCCCGCCGGGCCATCAGAATTACCCCGTCTTGCCGTTTTGGTCCATGGCCGGCGCGGCATGGCGGCTCTGCGGGTCACTCAAAGGCATAGTCCTCATAGCTATAGGCCCGTGGAATGCGGTTGACCCTGGCGCTGGAATTCGGGCCCTCGTCGAGGAAAAAGCCGTCCGGATCGTAGTCGGACGGGACCGGGGCCGGTCGAGCCTGCTGGCGGGCGAGAAACTCCGAGAGCGGACCACTCTCCCAGTCTTCAAGGTCCTCGGCCGTCACCACGATTTCTGGCTGATCGATGACCAGCGGTGGCTGAGTGATGACCGCACTGCGGGGGACGGGCGCTGGGCGCTGGGAAACCGGGGTCGGGAAGGTCACGGCCTTGATGGGCAAAGCCGCAACAGGCTCAGGCTCGGGCGCGGCGGCTGGCTCCGCCACGGTCTCGTCGGCGGATGTCTCGGCTGGGGTGACGGCAGCAGTTTCGGTGCGCTGGCCTCGGTTGGCGTCGCTGATATAGCTGGGCAGGTCGCGTCCCGATTGGAGGAAGCTGTCCACGGCATCGCTTTCGGCAGCTTGCGGGCTGGCAGTGGCGGTCGATACCGGATCGGGTTCGGGCTTTGGCTCAGGTGTTTCGACGGGTTCCGGCTCCACGGCAGGCGCGGGCTCGGGCTGCTCCTCGACCACGGCGATCTGCGGGGTGTCGTTTGGGCCGAACTGGCGCAATGCGGCGTCTGCGGCCGGTATGGCAATAACGAGCACGGCGCCAGCCCAAGCCAGGCCATTGGTGATACGGCGATCAATCTGCATCGAAAAGGTCTTCCAACAAGCTCCGCCCGAGCGCGGGGACATCGCCCCTTTTCATGGCCATAATATGAAAGGCCAATTTGCCACGAGCCTGAACCCTGTTGCCTGAACGCAGGCTGAACGGCGCTCCCCTCAGGTCCGCCGCCCCAGGAGCCGCGCCAGGGCGAGGACCAAGTTGGAGCGGTTGAGGGTATAGAAGTGGAACTCGGTGACGCCCTCATCGAGCAGCTCGGTGACCTGCTCGGCGGCGACGGCCGCGGCCACCAGCGCGTGGGTTTCCGGGTCGTCATCGAGGCCCTCGAAGCGCTCGGCCAGCCAATCGGGGATGGAGGCGCCGCAGCGGGCAGCAAAGCCGGCAATCTGCTTGAAGGAGTGGATGGGCTGAATGCCCGGCACGATGGGTGCGGTGATGCCGGCCTTGCGGGCGCGGTCGACATAGCGCAGGAAATCGGTGTTGGAAAAGAACATCTGGGTGATGGCGCGGTCGGCGCCAGCATCGATCTTGCGCTTGAGATTGTCGATATCGGCGTCCCAATCGGCGCTTTGCGGATGCTTTTCGGGATAGGCGGCAACCGAAATGTCGAAATTGCCCAGGCGGCGAATGCCGGCCACAAGATCGGCTGCGTTCTGATAGCCATCGGGATGTGGCGTGAAGGGCTGGCCGACGCCTTCGGGCGGATCACCGCGCAGGGCCACGATCTTGTTGACGCCGGCCTCGGCATAGCCGCGCACCACTTCATCGACCTCATCGCGGGTGGCGCCGACGCAGGTCAGGTGCGCCGCGGCGGGCACGCCGGTATCGGTCGTGATGCGGCGCACCATGCGCAGCGTGCGTTCGCGGGTCGAGCCGCCGGCGCCATAGGTTACCGAGACGAAGCGGGGGCTGAGCGGGGCGAGCTTGGCAATGCTATCCCAGAACCGCTCTTCCATGGCGTCGGTCTTGGGCGGGAAGAATTCGAAGGAAAGCTGCAGGTCCGGGCGCTGGTCAGCGGTCTTGCGGCTGGCGCGCAGATTATCGTCGATCATGGTCTATTCCGTCTTGCTGCGGTCGCCGAGGTGCCAGAGGCACACGGTGAGGCCGCGATCCTTGCTGTCACTGGGAAATTCGCGCGCGGCGCGCACATCGAGCCCGGCCAGGGCCGCCCAGTCGTTCATCTGCTCCCGCGACAGGCCAAGCCGCCGATGGGCGTGCTCGGCGCGCAGGAATTCGAGTTCGTGTGGAGCGAAATCCACGATGAGGATCTCCCCGCCCGGCTTGAGCAGGCGGCGCGCCTGGGCCAGCATGCGGCCCGGATCGTCGAAATAGTGCAGCACCTGGTGGATGACGATGACATCAGCCAGACCGATGGCCGGGTCCAACCCGCCAATATCGCCCAGGCGAACCTGGGCATGGCTGATGCCGGCAGCCGCCAGGCGCGAGCGCGCCACGGCCAGCATCTCGCGGCTGGAGTCAACGCCAATGCCACGCGCATAGGCAGGAGCGAGCATTTCGAGCATGCGGCCGGTGCCGGTGCCCAGGTCGACCAGCAGATCGACCTTACGCCCACCCAGCTCGGCCAGTACCGCCGCTTCCACCGCGGCCTCGGGCACATGCAGGGTCTTGAGCAGGTCCCAGCTTTCGGCGACCTTGGCGAAATAATCGGCGGCCTGGGCCTGCTGGGCGGCGCGCGCCTCGGCCTGGCGGGCCTTGTCGCGCTGACGCTCGGGCGCATCGGGATCGACCCGCGCGGTCAGCCAGCGCGCCAGATCCGCCCCTTGCCCCTCCGGCGCCAGCCGGTAATAAGCCCAGGCCCCTTCGGCGTGGCGCTGCACGAGGCCGGCATCGGCAAGGAGCTTCAAATGACGCGAGACGCGCGGCTGGCTCTGGTCGAGGATTTCGGTGAGATCCTTGACCGAATGGTCGCCATCGGCCAGAAGCGCAAGCAAGCGCAGCCGGGTGCTTTCCCCCGCCGCCTTCAATACCCCGACCAGTTTGTTCAATCCGCTCATCGCACCCTCAGATATAAAGATATCTTTATATCTAATTCCAATGTGAGGTCCAGCGCATTCTTGCGGGCGTGAACGCGCGCCGCCCCGGCTTTGCTGCCCTGCGGTTGTGGCATTGGACGTGTCCCGAGGCGCGTGCGTCTCAGTAAAACTAAGTAATAGAGACGTCGCCGCCTCGGGACACCGGGTTTCTCCTGCTGTCGTGGCCCCTATTGATCGCTCGTCGCAAGGTGGCCCAACGAGCAGGCGAGCCCTGGAGCGAATCCAGTCTCACCGGCTCCTCCCGCAACTGTTCGCTGCAGTCCGCCCTTTCGCGGGAGAGATGAGGAGGAGTATGCGGGAGGATTTGGGCGCGGGGATTACTTTGTTGGGGCTGTTCTTGCTTTGGCTTTGGCTGGTGCGAGGATAGCCGACACCGAGCGGCAGGCGGTCCCCTCAGAGCTAGGCTGTTCCGCTCAGGACACTACCGTGGCTGGACATCCCTCACCCCTTCCAAAACCGCATCAACAAAGGCGCGGGCATTTGTCAACGCCGTGCGACGCTCGGTATAAAGGGCATAAACGTCAACAGCGGGGACTGACCAATCAGGGCAAGCTACAGCCAGAGTTCCGGCTCGCAACACCTCGCGCACCGCAAATTCGGGTAGCAGGGCGTAACAGCCTCCCTCTGCCAACATCGACCTGATCAACGCAGCATTGTTGACCACAAGCTGAGACCGTGGATCGGCCGAATACAATTGCCCGGCCGGTCCACACAACGACAGACGACTGGCCGTGGTCGGTGACCTGAGCCAGGTCAGATTGGCCAGATCAGCGGGCTGCCTGGACTGAGTGGCGACCCCAGGCGCGCAACATAATATGCCGCGTGTGGTGAACAATTTGCGTGCAAGTCTCGGGTCATCGCCAGTATTGCCTATGCGAAGGGCAAGGTCGACCTTTGCGGCCACTGGCTCAACGGCGCGATCTTCAAGTTCAATCTCAAGCCGCATCTCCGGATGGGCAGTGGAAAAGGCCATAACCACACGAGCAAAGGCCGGACTGGCCAGAACTGTCGGGGCCGAGATACGCAACCGACCTCGCAGGCTTCGACGGGCATCACGTACCACATCCAATCCCTGGCTGAAGGCGTTTGCCAGCACTTGAGCATGCGGCAAGAGCGCTTCGCCATCGGCCGTAAGAGCTATTCGGCGGGTCGACCGATAGAGCAATTGACGTCCCATCCGAGCTTCGAGCTCAGACAGCATCTGACTCACATAGGGCGCAGACAATCCTAGACGGTCGGCGGCAGCTCGAAAACTTCCGGCTTCGACAATCATGGCAAAGGCCGCCATCGGCCGCATCAAATCCAAATCATTCATAGCAAAAATCTAATAGTAAATTTTGTAATTAACAAATAGTGCTCACCGAGCGTTTCCTCCAATCTGCCTGTATCAGCAGACAGAGGAGCTGAAGATGTTGAAAATAATCGCAATTTCCGCCGCGCTAACTCTCTCGACGGGATTGATCCACGCACAGGAGACCAATGTGACCGGAGCTATTTATGAGATCGCAATCCAGGAAGTGAAGAACGGGGATATCGCCGACTGGGTCGCTGCACGCGCGCCGCTGCTTGAAGGGCTCGCGCAGACGCCGGGGGTGGAAGCCGACTGGACGCTCAAGTCGTTTTTCACTTTGCCAGAGCCCGGTCCGCTGCCAGTTTATGTGGGGCTCACGCGCTGGTCCTCGATCGAGGACTTCAGTGCCGCGTCAAAATCCATGATGGCAATGCCCGAAGTGCAAGCCTTTTTTGAGAAAGTTGACCTGCAGGCCTTTGTGCAGGTCTCCCCCGCCGATGGTCAGCCGTTCGTTCTTGAAGATTATATTAACGCCTCGGGCCAAGTTCTGGAAGTGGCGGTGCGGACGCCCAAACCTGGCGAAGAGGATAATTTCGACGCCGCACGTGCCGCATTCTTCGGAGAGGTAGCCAAACAACCAGGATATATCTTCGACCGCGAGTTCGTCTCAAACGACGGCAAACGGGTTGTGATGATTGGTTGGGACAGTCAGCAACAGTTCATGACTGCCTTGGGGACACTTTCGCAAATGCCGGAGATGGAAGCCTTCTTCGACATCATTGACGCCAGCGCTTATCAGGCTGCCGTGGTCGAATGAGTTCTGCCTTTCGGCATCGCCAAGCTCAGACCGGGTGCTGAATAGCGCCCGGTTTTTCTAATCAGCCCGGCAAGCGGCCTGCAGATCAGGCGGGTCGCCGCATTCGGCCTCAGAAGCCAACGCGACAGTGATGAGAATGCCAGAGGGACCAATATTCTGTTGTTCGATCCATTCGGAAACGTGGCACGTGAAAATCATCGAGCATCATACAATAAACACCCCCGGAAAACTCCCGAGGGTGTCGTAATTCTGGTTCTGTGAGCCGCCCTGCCCTAGGCCGTCTGGCGGTCTTCGCCCATGGCGCGTTTACGGAAGGAATGGGCGCGCCAGAGTTCGAAAATGTGCTTGGCATCGTCCCGGTCGAGGGCGTCGAAGCGGGAGAGAACCATTTTCTTGTCAGCGTCGCTGGGCAGGTCGCGCCAGGGGAGCGTGGCGACGATGGCCTCGAACAGGTCGGGCGCCATGCCGGTGGCGCGCAGGGCCACGATGACAGCGACATAGTCCTGCCCGGCCAGCCATTTGACGACGATTTCCGGGGCCACCTGCAGCATGACCGCCATGGCGGCTGCGGCGTGGTGGCCGTAACCGAAGCGGGCGAAACGGGCCAATGCGCGGTCGTCGAGCTGTTTGCGGTCGGCCAGGCCCTTGACCTGGTTATAGGCCACCTTCCACTCCTGCGCGTTGAAGCCGGCGCGGTTGCGGATGCGGTTGTAGACGACAGTGTTGATCTTGCCGGCGGCGACCGGATCAACCTGGCGGTCGAGATTGCCCAGGGTCTGCAGCACCTTGCCGGCGACCTGGTCGATTTCGCCGCGCAGCGACTTCCAGTCGATATCGCTGCGGCCGCGCAGATCGGAGGCGATCTCGGCGTCTTCGGTGGCGCGCTTGACCAGCTTTTCCAGCGTCGCGCGGTCGAACTCGGCCTTGGGATTGCGCACCAGCCGTATCACCGAGGCCGTCTCGCCATGGTCCACCAGCGCATCGCCGACCCGCTCGGTGAGCATGGACCGGCCGGCAATGGCCACCCGATGGTCTTCGGTCTGCCTGGTGATGATGTCGATCAGATCGTCGTCGCTGAGCACGTTGGAAAATTCGAGCAGCGGCCGGGCCACCTCAATGACGTCATTGGCCAGCTTGACGATGACCGTGCCGGGCGCCCTCTCGAGCGGGGCCAGCAGCTTGGCCACATGGACCCGTGCCTCGACCTCTACCAGCTCGGCGAGCTGGCACAGCACCTCGTCATATTGGGCAACCTGGTCGTCGTCGCAACGGTCCGAAACGTAGCTGAAAAGCTGCGCCGTGGTGCGGAACAGTTGCTCGCGTTCCATCTGATTGTCGTCGCCATTGAGAACGCGGAAATTCGCGAACGCACGGTGGCTTTCATCGAGCTCTGTCATGGTCGATCTCCCGGCTTCTGCCGCTTGGTTCGGGTCAGACTGACGCCGACATGCTTGTGGGGGCTGAAGGCCGGAGATCGGATTTGATTCAAATTCTATGCAATTGCCGCTTTGCCCTTGTGCACCTGACCTTTTGAGCGATGCGCGAGACAAAAAAGCCCCGGGGAAAACCTCCCCGGGGCCGGCAGGACTGACCCTGAACGGATTTAGCGCAGGTCGAAACGATCCGCGTTCATCACCTTGGTCCAGGCGGCCACGAAATCCCGGGTGAACTTGGGCGCCGAATCGGCCTGACCATAGACTTCGGCAAAGGCGCGGAGCTGGGAGTGCGAGCCGAAGATCAAATCGACACGCGTGCCGGTCCATTTCAGCTCGCCGCTCTTGCGGTTCCGCCCCTCATAGACACCCTCTTCATCCGCCTTGGGCGCCCAGACAATGTCCATGGTCAACAGGTTGCGGAAGAAGTCATTGCTCAGCGTTTCCGGGCGATCGGTGAGAACGCCGTGTGCGTTGAGTCCGGTCTTGAGCACGCGCAGGCCGCCGAGCAGGACGGTCATCTCCGGACCGGTCAGACCCAGGAGCTGGGCACGATCGACCATGGCCTCTTCGGGCTGCATGAAGGTGCGCTGGCTGTAGTAGTTGCGGAACGCATCGGCGCGCGGCTCGAGCGCGGCAAACGAGGCCGCATCGGTCTGTTCCTCCGAAGCGTCCATGCGACCCGGCGTGAACGGCACGGTGATGGCCTGGCCACCGGCATGTGCGGCCCGCTCGATCGCGGCACAACCCGCCAGCACGATCAGATCGGCCAGCGAGATCTTCTTGCCGCCCAAGGCCGAAGCGTTGAACTCGGCCTGAATGGTTTCGAGCTGCGCCAGGACCTTGGCGAGCTGGGCCGGCTGGTTGACCTCCCAATCCTTTTGCGGGGCGAGACGAATGCGCGCGCCATTGGCGCCGCCGCGCTTGTCCGACTTGCGGAAGGTCGAGGCCGAGGCCCAGGCGGTCGAGACCAGCTCGGACACCGACAGGCCGGAAGCCAGCACCTTGGCCTTGAGATCGGCAATGTGGGCGTCGTCGACCAGCGGATGATCGACAGCCGGAATGACGTCCTGCCAGATCAGGTCCTCGGCCGGCACTTCCTTGCCCAGATAGCGAACCTTGGGGCCCATATCGCGGTGGGTCAGCTTGAACCAGGCGCGGGCAAAGGCGTCGGCGAACTGATCCGGATTTTCCAGGAAGCGGCGCGAGATCTTCTCGTAGGCCGGATCGAAGCGCAGCGACAGATCGGTGGTCAGCATGGTCGGGCGATGCTTCTTTGAGGCATCGAACGCGTCGGGGATGACGGCATCATCGGTCTTGGCGACCCACTGCTTGGCACCGGCCGGGCTCTCGGTGAGCTCCCATTCATAGCCGAACAGGTTCTCGAAGAAGAAGTTGGACCACTGCACCGGGGTCTGCGTCCAGGTGACTTCCGGACCGCCGGTTATGGCATCGGCACCAACGCCAGTGCCGTGCGTGGACTTCCAGCCCAGGCCCTGATCTTCTAGATCTGCGCCTTCCGGATCAGCACCCACCAGCGATGGATCGCCGGCGCCATGGGTCTTGCCGAAGGTGTGGCCACCGGCGATCAGCGCCACGGTCTCTTCGTCGTTCATCGCCATGCGGGCAAAGGTCTCGCGGATGTCGCGCGCCGCCAGCACTGGATCTGGATTGCCGTTCGGACCCTCGGGATTGACGTAGATCAGGCCCATCTGCACGGCAGCCAGTGGCTCCTCAAGCTGGCGTTCGCCCGAATAGCGGCTATCGCCCAGCCAGGTGCCTTCCGGGCCCCAATAGAGCTCTTCGGGCTCCCAGACGTCGGCGCGGCCACCGGCGAAACCGAAGGTTTTGAAACCCATGGATTCGAGCGCGACATTGCCGGTCAGGATCATCAGGTCGGCCCAGGAGATGGCATTGCCATATTTCTGCTTGATCGGCCAGATCAGGCGCCTGGCCTTGTCCAAATTGGCATTGTCCGGCCAGGAATTGAGCGGCGCAAAACGCTGCTGGCCCATGCCGGCGCCACCGCGCCCGTCGGTGATACGATAGGTGCCGGCGCTGTGCCAGGCCATGCGGATGAACAGGCCGCCATAATGCCCGAAATCAGCCGGCCACCAATCCTGGCTGTCGGTCATCAGGGCACGGAGGTCTGCCTTGACCGCATCGAGATCGAGCTTGCTGAATTCCTCGGCATAGTCGAAATCCGGGCCCATCGGGTCGGACAGGGGCGAATTGGTGTGCAGCACCTGCACATCCAGCGCCTCGGGCCACCAGTCGCGATTCTTCGGGCCACGCCCTGCACCACCGTGCGGGAACGGGCACTTGCCGGCTTCGGGTTTGGGATTGGGATCGGTCATGGCGGGGGCCTCCTGAATAGACATGAACGCGTTATAGGGGGGTGACAACCATTAGGCCAATCGATAATTCTTCCTAATCCAATAGGAAAAACTAATTGTGACGATCACCCTGAAACAGATGCGCTATGCGGTCGCTGTCGCCGAGGCCGGTCACTTCGGCCGCGCCGCCGAGGCGTCATCGGTCACCCAGCCGGCATTGTCTCAGCAAATTCTGACGCTTGAAAGTCTTTGCGGCACACCCCTGTTCGACCGGCTCAAGGCGGGGGTGCGCCCCACCCCGTTTGGGCGAGAATTCGTCACCATGGCCCGCGAAACCCTCAAAAGCGCCGAAGCGCTCGAGGCCTTCGCCATTGGCCGCACCGGCAAGCCTGCCCGTGCCCTGCGCTTCGGCCTGATCCCGACCGTCGCGCCCTACCTGCTGCCGGAAATCTTTCCCGCCCTCACCCGCGATCTGCCCGGGCTCAAATTCACCATCAGCGAAAGCCGCACCGAGGCCCTGCTCGATAGCTTGCGTGATGGAAGCCTGGATATTGCCCTGATTGCCACCGAACCGGGCGGGGCCGGGCCGCGCCTCGTGGACGCACCGCTGTTCGAGGATAATTTCGTGCTGGCAACGCCAAGCGGCGAAACGACGAAGCTTCCGGTCAGTCTGGCCGCCCTGCCCCCGGAGCGCATCTTGCTGCTTGATGAAGGCCACTGTTTTCGCGACCAGACAATCTCGGCCTGCCGGCTGGACACCGAGCGCGGTGCCAAGACCTTTGCCGCAACGTCGCTGTCGACCATCGTGGAATTCGTCGCCAATGGTCAGGGCGTGACCCTGCTGCCCCAGATTGCCCTGCGCAAGGAAGCCAGCGATCCACGCATCGCCGTGCATCCGCTGAACGACCCGGCAGCAGGCCGCCAATTGCGGCTGGTCTGGCGCGAGGCGACGCCCTTTTCTGCGACCTTCCAGCAGATCGCCGATGTGATCCGCAGCATGCGCGGCGAACCGGCAGGCTAGGCAGTCATGCGACGGCGCTGGCTATAGCTGTCCCAGGAAAACACGATCAGCGACACCCAGATCAACGCAAAGCTGAGCAGGCGCAGCGCATTGAGCTCCTCGCCGAACATCAGGATCGCCAACAGAAACTGGATCGAGGGCGCCAGGTACTGGAACATGCCAATGGTGGTCAGCCGCAGCCGCCGGACGCCATAAGCAAACAGCAAGAGCGGCACAGCCGTTGCCGGGCCGGTGGCGATCAACAACAGCATCAGGGTGGGATCAGCGTGAACACCCACACCATTGCGGACGATGTCGAAGATGACATAGCCCATGGCGAGTGGCGCAACCACGAGAGTTTCAGCGAACAGCCCCGTCGCCGGGCCGGTTTGTGCGGTCTTGCGAATGAAACCATAAAAGCCGAACGAGAAGGCCAGGCCCAGGGCAATCAGCGGCACGCGCCCGATGCCGGCGGCCTGGATCAGGATGGCCACGATGGCAATGGCGATGGCGATGGTCTGCATGCGGTTCTGCCGCTCGCCCAGGAAAACCATGCCGATGGCCACGCTGACCAGCGGATTGATGAAATAGCCGAAGCTGGCCTCAAGCACCTGCCCGGTTTCCACCGCCCAGACATAAAGCAGCCAGTTGCACACCAGCAGCAGCGCCGACACAGCGATCACCCGCATGCGCCGGAAGTCCACCAGGACGGACCGGATTTCTGTAAAACCGGAAGTGACGGCGAGAAAGGCGGCCAGCAACACCAACGACCACAAGGTCCGCTCGGCCACAATCAGGACGGATCCGGCCTGATCAAGCAGGTGAAACAGGATCGGCAGGAAGCCCCAAAGCAGATAGGCCGACAGGGCAGCAACAACGCCCTTGCGCGTTTCGACAGCATTGGCCCGCTGCTGCGTAACGCTCTCGGCAGCCAGCTCCGGCGCTTGTTCTGGAAGGGTCATGGAAGGACTCCGCACCACGATGCGGGTGCCCGTTCCTGTACCAACCCCAACGCGCATTGGCCAATCAGAGTTTGTGATCGCCAACCCTTGCAAAGGTGATGGCTAAGTCCCAACCTTTGTGTGTGTCGGACGTTGGCCTTGAGAAGCGCCGGCAATGCTCGCGCGCTTCGGACCCGTCCCAATACGAGGAGCAGCAGATGAAAAAGACAGTGACCTGGATCCTGATCGCAGACGGCACTCAGGCCCGAGTGGTGGAGCACCTGGGCCCCGGCAAAGGCCTCACCACCGTCAAGGGTCTTGATTGGTCCATTCCGCCGCTCCAGACCCAGGATATCAATGCCGATCGCCCCGGCCGCAGCTTCTCTTCGGTCGGCCCGGGCCGAAGCGCGATGGAGCCCAAGACCGACCCTGCAGATCATCGCGAAGCCGAGTTCGTGCGCTCGGTCGCACATGTCATGGAAGATAAGGCAAAGGCAGGAGTCTATGACCGGCTGATCATCGCCGCCGCGCCGCTTGCGCTGGGCAATCTGCGCAAGGCGCTGTCCGACCATGTCAAGAAAACCGTGGTGGCCGAGCTCGACAAGGATTTGACCAATGTCCCCACGCCACAATTGGACAAGCATCTGGACGGCATCATCGCCGTCTAGGCAGCGAGCGTAACTTCTTTAAAGAATTACAGAGCCTTACCGCGCTTTCCGGAATCAGTCTCGACAAGAGTTGAATCAGATTGTCAGGGCGCAGATTCAATCTCTGAGGCACTTGAATCAGAACCAAAGCCAGGCGGCGCGATCTCTTGCATCGCGCCGCTAGTCGTCTGTTTCGTCGTCGCTTTCCTCGCCCGAAAAGGCATCGAGAAACTGTAGCAGCACCGAATTGACCAGCCCCGGCTTCTCAATGCTGGGAATGTGCGCCGCTCCTTCCAATACCACGCCGATGGCGTTGGGCATGGTCTCTGACAGGGTCTCGTGCCGCTCGACCAAGGCGGTAAAATCCTCATCCCCGACAATCAGCAGGGTGGGCGCCGCCACGGTCTCCATCCGGCTCCAGGCGTCCGGCGAAACCTCTTCCTGGGTCAGCTCCGGCTTGCTGAGCACAATAGCGTTCATATCCAGGAACAGCTCGCGTACGGCGCCACCAACTCGGCCATTCTGGCTGCGTGGCCCATCGAGCCATTCATGGGCCTGAACGCGATTGAGCAGATCAATGTCGCCGCGTTCCCAAGCGTCTTCCTCGGCCATTTCGATGGCGCTTTCTTCCGCTGTGGCACTCCAGGGGGCACCGTTGATCGACGTGCCTATCAACACCAGCCCGATCACTCGCCCGGGATAGGCGAGTGCAAAATCGACGGCCAGCCCGCCACCCATGGAACATCCCACCAGAATGGCGGCATGGATATCCATTTCCTCGAGCAGGGCCTCAAGATCTTCGAGATGGCTGAACGGCTCGTCTTCACTGGTGGTTTCGCCATAACCGCGCCGGTCATAGGCAATGGCGTGCCAACCCCCGGCGGCGACCGCGTCCATCTGGTCGAGCCACATGCGCTTGTCGCAGACACCGGCATGGAGGAACACGACCGGGAGCCCCTCCCCCTGTTCGAGACCGCTCAGCGTAGCGCCGCCGATCTCCAGAGTGAAAGGCTCGGTGCTCATTGCTCCAGGGCCGCGCAGAATTTCGTGCCGTCCTTGTCGCCCAGCCAGCAGCCTGGCTCGCCCTCGACGGGCACAAACCGGCCCAGCTCCTCGGGGTAACGGCCCGGTTGTGGTTCAGCGGCAATGAGATAGCCCAGGCCCTCGCCATCGGCTTCATGCGCAAACACGAAAGTTTCTCCACTCGGCAGGGCAAAGGTAATGCCACCGCCATCGACAGTCACGTCGCAATCAAAAGGATCCAGGCCCGTGATTGAGCATTGCCCCGGCGCAGCAAGTGCCGGAACGGCGAGGGCAAGGCTGACCAGCAGCACCGCCCCCGTCACCAAATTCTTCATACAGTCCCCCAAGAACCGATCTGCAAGGAGCATGGCTCCATTCAGGGCACTCTATTGCAGAAAGCCCAACAAACCCAACGCTTTTCACATGTCAATGGAGGATTGGTAAAGGCCGGCCGGCAAGTTAGACGTCTGCCCCGAGCAGACGATCCAGCGCCCGTTCAATATCGGCCTGGCTATAGGGCTTGGCGATGACAGCATGATCCTGCCATTCCGGCGGCAAGCCGTCGCGTCCATAGCCGGTGGCAAACAGGATCGGCACCCCGCGCTCGCGCAGGATTTGTGCTGCAGGGAACACCTTGGCGCCGCCGATATTGACGTCCAGAATAGCGACATCAAGGGCTTCGACACTGCTGGCCAGCCGCTCAGCTTCGGGCAAGCGCATGGCCTGCGCCGCAATGCTCCAGCCGAGTTGCTCCAGAATATCCTCGAGATTGATCAGAACCAGCGTCTCATCCTCGACGACAAGTACGCGGCGTCCGGCACTAGTCAAATCGCGCCTCCTGCTCAGCATAGGCCGTCGCAGGGATCGACAACCGCGCCCGAAGTCCGTTCTGATCATAGTTCAAATCCAGGCCGCCACCCAATTCGCCTGTTACGACCATGCGCAAGAGCCGGGAGCCGAAACCTTGCCGCACCGTCTCGGCCGGTGTTGGCCCGTTGCGCTCTATCCATTCGAGGACGAGCTGCCCCTCTCCGTCCCGATGCCAGCGAACAGCCAGATTGCCCTCGGGCACCGAAAGGGCGCCGTGCCGGGCCGCGTTGGCCGCCATTTCGTGCAGCACCAAAGCCAGCGCCACGGTCGTCTTGGCGTTTACCACCAGCGCAGGGCCGCCATAGTCGACTTGTTCGTCGCCAAAAGCACTCAACTCCTGGCATACCAGGTGCCCGAGTTCGGCATCATGCCAGTGGCGATCGCTCAGCATGGTATGGGCGTTGGAAAGCGCCATGATCCGGGCCTCGAGCGATCGCCGTGCCTGGGCGAAATCGCTGGTGCTGCGCAGGGTCTGGCTGGCAATGGACTGTACGGTTGCCAGGGTGTTTTTCACCCGGTGGTTCAACTCATCAATCAGCAGACGCTGCCGGCGGGCGGCACGGACCGACTCCGTGCGATCCATGCCCTGCACGAAGACGCCGGTGATATTGCCGGCGCCGTCGCGGATTGGATTGTATGAGAAATCGAGGAAGGTTTCCTTGGGCGGCTGGCCGGGCTCGTTTTCCAGCATCACCCGTGCGCCCTCGGCCGCATGCACATGACCTTCGGAATAGACCCGGTCGAGCAGCTCGACAAAGCCCTGCTCGACAATCTCGGGCATGGCCTGCGCAATGGCCTGACCAATGACATTCCGTCCGCCGATCAGCTTGATGTAGGAATCGGAGGTGAAGGTAAAGACATGGGTCGGGCCGGACAGCACGGCAAAAAAGGCCGGCGCCTGCTGGAACAGCCGGCGGAACTCGGCGCTGGAGGCCTCGGTCTCGCGCGTCCGCTCGATGAGGCGCGTGGCCGCCGAAATCGAGCCATAGGGCAGCGTCGTCGCTTCGCGCATCCGCACCAGATCGGTGACATCCACCGTGTTCTGCATCACATGCTGCACAGTACCATCAGAATCGGTGAGCGGCACATGCACGGCGGTCCAATAGCGATTGGTGACAGTGCCGTCAGCGTCGGTGATGGGATAATTGATATAGGCCAAGGTGTCCGGCTTGCCGGTCGCCAGAACGCGCTCGAAGGATTGGCGCAGGCGCTCGCCGGCTTCGCCCTCATTGGGGAATAGCGCAAACAGGTTTTGCCCTTTAAGGCGGTCGAACGGGGTTCCCACCACTTCCTGGTAAGCCGAATTGGCGGCGACGTAGCAAAGATCGCGATCCAGGATCATGAACGGGCTGGGCAGCGCCTCGAATATGCGCGCGAAATCCAGCTCAGCCATATATCGGTTATCCCCCAGATGAGTACCGGGAACTGCATCCCGATCAAGGCAATTGAACGCGGCGGCATCCAACTGGTTCCATCGTGAAGAAGATTTTCTTCCTGGCACTGGGATGATGGCACGAAAACGGAGCGCAGCTTTCGCCGCGCCCCGTTGTGATTTACCGCGTCAGCGGCTTGTAGGTTGCCCGCCGTGGATTGACGGCATCGGCGCCCAGGCGACGGACCTTGTCGGCCTCGTAGTCCTGGAAATTGCCCTCGAACCATTCGACATGACTGTCCCCTTCAAAGGCCAGCATGTGGGTGGCAAGGCGATCAAGGAACATGCGATCGTGGCTGATGATGACCGCGCAGCCAGCGAATTCTTCAAGCGCTTCTTCGAGAGCGGCCAGGGTTTCAGTGTCCAGATCGTTGGTCGGTTCGTCGAGCAGCAGGACGTTGGCGCCGGACTTGAGCATCTTGGCCAGGTGAACGCGATTGCGCTGCCCGCCCGAGAGGTTGCCCACCTTCTGCTGCTGGTCACCGCCCTTGAAATTGAAGGCCGAGGTATAGGCGCGGCTGTTCATCTCGCGCTTGCCCAGCATCAGGATGTCGTCGCCTTCGGAGATTTCCTCCCAGACGGTCTTGTTGGGATTGAGCGCATCGCGGCTCTGGTCGACATAACCCAGATGCACGTTTTCGGCGACAGTGACGGTGCCGCTATCGGGCTTCTCCTGGCCAGTGAGCATCTTGAACAGGGTCGTCTTGCCAGCGCCATTGGGGCCGATAATGCCCACAATGCCGCCGGGCGGCAGCTTGAAGGAAAGATCATCAATCAGCAGCCGGTCGCCAAATGACTTGGATAGGTTCTCGACCGTGATGACATTCTGCCCGAGCCGCTCGCCGGGCGGGATGATGATCTGTGCGGTCTGGGACTGGGTGCGGGCCTCGTTGAGCTTGACCAGCTCGTCATAGGCCTTGATACGGGCCTTGGACTTGGACTGGCGCGCCTGCGGGGACTGGCCCATCCATTCGCGCTCACGCTCGAGCACCTTGGCGCGGGCCGCGTCCTCGCTCTTTTCCTGCGCGAAGCGCTTCGCCTTGGCCTCCAGATAGGCCGAGTAATTGCCTTCATAGGGCACGCCGCGGCCGCGATCGAGTTCGAGAATCCAGCCCGTGACATTGTCGAGGAAGTAGCGGTCGTGGGTGATGATCAGCACCGCGCCCTCGAACTCGCGCAGGTGCCGTTCGAGCCATGCCGTGGTCTCGGCGTCCAGATGGTTGGTCGGCTCGTCGAGCAGCAGCAGGTCGGGCTTGGAGAGCAGCAGCGCGCAGAGCGCTACGCGGCGCTTTTCACCGCCCGAGAGGTTTGTGACGTCGGCGTCGCCGGGCGGGCACCCAAGTGCCTCCATGGCCACCTCGACCTGGGATTCGAGATCCCACAGATTCTGCGCGTCGATGACGTCCTGAAGCTGGGTCGCCTCGTCGGCGGTCTCGTCGGAATAGTTCATCATCAACTCGTTGTAGCGGTCGACGATGTCCTTCTTTTCCTTGACGCCCATCATCACATTGCCCAGCACGTTGAGCGCCGGATCAAGCTGCGGCTCCTGCGGGAGGTAGCCAACCTTGGCGCCATCGGCAGCCCAGGCTTCGCCCGAAAACTCGGTCTCGATGCCGGCCATGATCTTGAGCAGGGTCGACTTGCCCGAGCCATTGGGGCCGAGAATGCCGATCTTGGCGTCGGGGTAGAAGGACAGATGGATATTATCCAGCACCTTCTTGCCACCGGCATAAGCCTTACTCATTCCGTGCATGTGATAGATGAACTGGCGCGCCATGGGCGATGAACCTCTTGAAGGGTGTTCGGGGATTGGCGCCTATGTAGGCCAAGCGGCCTTGCGGAGCAACGGGGGCCATGTGGTCACGCAGGCGTCATCTGCGCCCACTAAGCAGGTCCCGCCCGACACACTGCTCACGAGCCTTGCCATGACCCGACCGTTGCCCACAATTGGCGCCGCCCTTTTTGTCGACGATCTGGAAACGCTTGCGCCCTGGCTGATCGAGGGGCAGCGCGACGTGGAAATCCAGGACTTCATTTTTCCCGAGCGGCTGGACGGCGACTGGCAGATGCAGGTCGATCGCGCCCGCACTCTGCTTGAGGGGCATACGGGCCGCCTGGGTATCCACGGCCCCTTCATGGGCTTTTCCATTGCCACACCTGACCCCGCCATTCGCGAGGCGGTAAAACATCGCCTGCGCCAGGGTCTCGACATCGCCGTGGCCCTGGGTGCCACGCAAATGGTCGTCCACAGCCCCTACACCACCTGGAGCTACAACAATCTCGACAAGGATTTCGGGGCCCGCACGCGGATGACCGAATATTGCCACCTGACCATGGGCGATGCTGTCAGGCAGGCGGAAGACCATGGCATTACCCTGGTCATCGAGAATATCGAGGACAAGGACCCGATGGACCGGCTGCATCTGGCCAACAGCTTCGAAACGGACGCGGTTGCCGTCTCTATCGATACCGGCCATGCGCACTATGCCCATGGCACCACCGGCGCGCCCCCGGTTGACTATTTCGTGACGGCGGCCGGTGACCGTCTGGCCCATGTACATTTGCAGGACGCAGACGGCTATGCCGACCGCCATTGGCGGCCAGGCATGGGCACGGTCAATTGGCACGCGGTTTTTGCGGCCCTTGCCACCCTGCCACAGTCGCCGCATCTGGTGCTCGAACTGGCCGATAACAGCCAGTTGCGCGCCGGGGCCGACTGGCTGATCGCGCAGGGGCTGGCGCGCTGACAGCAAGGCCAGGTGGAACAAATCCACCCGCGCGTCGGTTTGTCCTGAAAGCGTCAGGACCTATGCATGGCCAATCTCTGGTACAAGAACGCAATCGTCTATTGCGTCGATGTCAAAAGCTTCATGGATGCCAATGGCGACGGCACCGGCGATTTCGTCGGGCTGGCCGACAGGCTCGATCACCTCGAGCGGCTGGGCGTCACCTGTATCTGGCTCAATCCATTCTACCCGTCACCACGACGCGACAATGGCTACGACATCTCCGACTATTACGGCATCGACCCCGCGCTTGGAACGCTGGGGGATTTCGTCGAGTTCATCGAAGCGGCCAAAGATCGCGGCATGCGGGTGATTGTCGACCTTGTCGTCAACCATACCTCCGACCAGCATCCCTGGTTTCAGGCGTCGCGGGCCGACCCGAACTCGCCCTACCGCGACTGGTATGTCTGGCGCGACGAAAAACCGGACAATATCACCGACGGCATTGTCTTTCCCGGTGTGCAGAAGGCCACCTGGACCTATGACCGGACCGCCAAGGCCTGGTACATGCACCGCTTCTACAAGTTCCAGCCGGACCTCAATACGGCCAATCCCGCCGTGCGGCAGGAAATCCTCAAGATCATGGGGTTCTGGCTGGCGCTGGGCGTGTCGGGATTTCGGGTTGATGCCGTGCCGTTTCTGATTGAGCCGCGCGGCGTGCTGACGGACAAGCCGGTCGTCGACCCCCATGCCATGCTGACCGAGATCCACGACTTCCTGTCCTGGCGCAAGGCCGAAGCCATTCTGCTGGCCGAGGCCAATATCAGCTACGAAGAAGCACCCGACTATTTTGCCGCCGGAGACCGCATGACAATGGTTTTCGACTTTGTCGGCAACCAGCAATTGTTCCTCTCCCTGGCCCGCAAGACCGCCGCTCCCCTGCGCCGTTCGTTGGCCGCGCGGCCCGACCCGCAAGGCATGGGCCAATGGGCCGTCTTTCTGCGCAACCATGACGAGCTGAACCTGGGGAACCTGACGGAACAGGAGCGCGAGCAGTGTTTCGCCGCCTTCGGGCCCGACCCGGACATGCAGATTTATCACCGCGGCCTGCGGCGCCGGCTCGCCAGCATGTTCGATGGGGACGAGACGCGCCTGAAAATGGCGTTCTCGCTATTGCTGGCCCTGCCCGGCACACCTGTCATCTGGTATGGTGACGAGATCGGCATGGGGGAAGACCTGGCCCTGCCCGAACGCGAAGCCGTCCGTACGCCGATGCAATGGTCGCCAGGGCACAATGGTGGGTTCTCGGAGGCGCCGAAAGACGAGCTTGTCCGGCCGGCGATCGACAGCGGCAAGTTCGGCTATCATCACATCAACGCCGCGATGCAGACCCAGCACCGCAATTCGTTCTTCCATGCCATTGCAGATATGGTGTCGGCACGCCGCTCGTCGCCGGAGATCGGCTGGGGTGGGGTCGACATCGTTGATGTCGGCGATGATGAACTGCTCGTTCTCTCCAGCAGTTGGCGCGGTAATCGGGTCATCACCGCGCATAATTTCGCTGGCACACCCAAGTCGTTTCACTTGGCCGATGAGGGCATCGAAGAACTCATGCCGATGCTGACTGAATCACCGACCGGCCCGATCAAGGGTGATGGCGAAATCACCCTGTCCGCCTATGGCTATTGCTGGCTGCGCTGCAATGGCGAGCGACGCTAAAGTTCGGCCAGCAGCCACTTGCCCACTGGCCACGTAGCCGTGAAATGCTTGGCGCAAAGATCGACGAAACCAGGCTGGAAGGCCGCATCGCCCGGCAAGGTAATAGTGGCGGTCAGCCCCTCATAGAGCAGGAATTCGGCGCGATCGGCCTCGGTCTCAAAGCCGCGCGGAGGCTTCTTGCGGGTCTTTTCGCCGATATCGTAGTCGCCCTGTGACCGTACCGTTTCGACCGCCGCTTTCAATGCATTGCCTGAACGCGGCAGGACGACTGCATGACGGTAACTGTCCAGAACATACTTATCGAACTGGTGCATGCCGGTTCCCATCAGGACCTGATCGAGTCCGATGCTGAGATAGAAGCCTGGACTGGACATGCTGCGCTTTTCGCCATGCCAGAACCATATCGCCAGTTGGGTCTTGTAGGGTCGCTTGTCCTTGGAGAACCGCACATCGCGGTTGACCCGCATAATCGAGCCATTGATGCGCGGCTCCGCATGAACCTCGGGCGATATCGCTTTGAGCCTTGGCGCCATTGCCTGAACGAACGCCTTGCCCGCTTCCACGTAGCCCGTGTCGTAGAGCGACCGGTTTTCCTCAAACCAGGCCTTTTCATTGTGGTCCGCGATGCCGATGAGAAACTGTCTCGTCTCCTCGGGAAAATGCTCGAACTGCGCGCTCACGCTGCCGATACCTCCACGGGCACGGATTTGAAGGCGGGGGTCTTGCTGCGCGGATCGACCGCCTGCCCCACCAGGACGTTGGCTTCCGGATAATAGGCCAGTACTGAGCCCGGCGGCAGATCGAAGCGGGTGGCAATGCCGCGCATTTCTCCGGCGTCCGACCGGACCATCACGGCCTGCCCCTCGACCAGTCCGCGCGCTTCCATGTCCTCTGCACTGAGAAAAATCGACTCTCGCCCGGCCTGACCGCGATAGCTGTCGGTTTCCTCATAGATGATCGAATTGAACTGCCCCTCGCTGCGCATGCTGGCCAGCATCAGGCGGCCAGGCTCTTGCTCGGTTACAGGGGTCACCACGAAATGCGCCTTGCCATCTTCCGTGCCGAATGTCGGCGCATGCAGCACCCGATTGCGGATGTGGAATTCGCGCTTGGCCACATCGATATCGGCCAATTCCTCCATGCCAGGCACAATGGCAGCGATGGCATCGCGCAGTTTTGCATGAGCGGAGAAGGCAGCAAAATCTATGGGAGAATGCGGCAGCATGCGCTTGCCCAACTGCCCCAGGATCCAGCTTTCCGGGCGCACGGTTTCGATGCGCCGAATGCCGCCATCGGACAGGCGCACGAAGTTGAACATCGATTCCTGCGTGGTCGGCTCCCATTCCTCGTCGCGCGCCGTGACCGGCAGGATCATCATCTCCCCCTCGCCCACGCCATGCACATGGCCCTGGTTGAGCGTGGTGGTGAGGAACAGCTTGAAGCCGATATTGGCCATGGCGCGGCTGGAAAACGCCGTATCCGGTGTCGCGGCCCAGAGATTGCCACCCATGATGACAGCGGCGTCGATCTCGCCGGCAGCGGCCTTTTGCATGCAGGCCATGGTGTCGAGCCCCTTTTCCTCTGGGAAGGTGACACCAAAGGCCTCCTGCATGCGATCGAGCACATCGCGCGCCAGCACCGGCTTGACGCCAATGGTGCCGATGCCCTGCACATTGGAATGGCCGCGCAGGGGCAACAGTCCGGCAAAGCGGCGCCCGATCATGCCGCGCAGCAGCGCCAGATTGGCGATGGCCTCGACATTTGCGACGCCATGGACATGGTGGGTCATGCCCATGCCCCAGGCAAACACGGCATTGTTGGCACGCCCATAGGCGGCGGCCACCCGCTCGATGTCCGCCCGCGCAAGGCCGCAGGCGGCGGTGATCGCCTCCCAGCTCAGCGCATCCAGATCGGCCGTAAAGCTTTCCAAGCCGGTGGCGTGCGATGAGATGAAATCGCGGTCTTCGGTCCCCTGTTCGAGGACGGCCTTGCAAAGGCCCTTGAACAGCGCAATGTCGCTGCCGATGCGCGGCTGCAGATAGTCCGACGCGATCTCGCTACCACCCTTGAGCATGGACATCGGTGATTTCGGCACCGCGAATTTCACCAGCCCCGGCTCCTTGGCCGGATTGATGACGATGACCTGCCCGCCTCGCTCGCGGCAGTTCTTGAGCATGTGGATGAAGCGCGGATGATTGGACGAGGGATTGGCGCCGATAACGAAGATCAGGTCGGCGCCGGTCAGGTCTTCGAGCTCGATAGTTGCCGTGCCGGTGCCGATCGTTGTCTTGAGCCCCTCGCTGGTGGCCTGGTGGCAGTAATAGGAGCAATTGTTGACATTGTTGGTGCCATAGGCCCGCGCCAGCAGTTGAAACAGAAAGCCGGCCTCGTTGGATGAGCGGCCCGAGGAATAAAAGAAGCTGCGCAGCGGATCGGTCTCGGCCAGCCGATGGGCGGCATGGTCGAGCGCCGCATCCCAATCCAGGGGCTCGAAGCGACTGGCACCGGCGCGCCGGAACAGCGGCGTGCCCAGCCGACCCAGAGATTCCATTTCCTTGCCGGTCAACTCGGCGAGATCGTCAATCGTATGCTCGAAAACCAGCGCGGGAATGGGCGGCTGGATATCTGTGGACTGGGCCTGCACCGACTTGTTGCAGACCGACGGAAATTCGCCCAGCTCATTGGTCATGCCACCCTGCTGACCGCCCATGCCATAGGCACAGGCCTTGCAGGTGTTCCTGGCGGTCAGCGCCTTGGCGGCCTTGCCCACCCCGATCCGGTTGATGGTCGAGAGGGTGTAGAGCACCTTCTTGGGGCCGCCGCCCACGATATGGCTGGTATCGGTCAAATCATTTCTCCTCGCCCCATTGTTCGCCAGTGGCGGGTATTGGGGCAAGGGAAATGCTTGCGCGATCAGTTCGACATTGTCGAGCGGTGCGCCCAGCCGGTCATGCGTTTTTCGATCCAGGCCATCAGCGCATACATGGCGATGCCTTCAACGGCCAGCATCAACAGGCCCGCAAAGACCAGCGGCACGTTGAAGTTGGACTGCGCCGACGCCATCATCTGACCCAGCCCCGAATTGGACGCGACCGTTTCGCTCACCACCGAGCCGACAAAGGCCAGGGTGATCGCCACTTTCAGCGAGCCGAAGAAATAGGGCATGGAGCGCGGTATGCCGACCTTGAGCATGATGTCGAGCTTCTTGGCGCCCAGCGCCCGCAACACGTCTTCGGTTTCCGGCTCGATGGTGGCGAGGCCCGTGGCGACATTGACCACGATGGGGAAGAAGGAAATCAGGAACGCGGTCAGCACCGCCGGCACCGTGCCGATGCCGAACCAGATCACCAGGATCGGCACCAGCGCCACCTTGGGAATGGCATTGAACCCCACCATGATCGGGTAGAGCCCGGCATAGATGGTCTTGGACCAGCCGATGAACAGGCCAATGCCGAGCCCGGCCACAATGGCAATGAGGAAGCCGAGCACGGTGGTGTACAGCGTCTGTACCGAATTCTTCCAGATCGGCGACCAATATTGGAAAATGGCTTCGAACACCCGCGTGGGGGTGGGCAGGATGGTGTGCGGCAGGCCGGAAATGCGCGCGCCCAGCTCCCAGATGACGAAGAGGCCAATGGTGTAAATGACGGGGGACAACCGCACCCAGTCTATCTTGAGGGCCGGCTTTGGCGCCGCCGCGACAGGCGTTGTGGTTTCTGTTGAGCTCATGCTGCGGCCCTCGCGGTGGCAATTTCCCCGTGCAGCTTCTGCACCATGTCGTTGAAGGCCGGCTCATAGAGCAATTCGAGCTGGCGCGGCCGCTCGAAAGGCACGACATGCTCGGAGATGATGCGGCCCGGACGCGCGCTCATCACCACGACCTTGTCGGCCAGAAACACGCTTTCGCGCAGATCATGGGTCACCAGCGCAATGGTGACATCCTGGGTCGCATGCAGATCGCGGATGACGCACCATAATTCTTCGCGGGTGAAAGCGTCGAGCGCGCCGAAAGGCTCGTCGAGCATCAGGAGTTCGGGTTCATGGATCAGCGCGCGGCAAAGATTTGCCCGCTGCTGCATGCCGCCGGACAATTGCCAGGGGAATTTTTCGCCAAAGCCCTTGAGCCCGACGGTTTCGAGCAGTTTTTCTGCCTTGGCGACATATTCCGCCTTGTGCGCACGCAGGCGGTGACGATGCCGCTCGACGATCTCGAGCGGCAACAGGATGTTTTCGAGCGTCGTGCGCCAGGGCAGCATGGTGGGGTTCTGGAACGCCATGCCCACGATCGAGACCGGCTTGGTCACCTGGCTATTGGCCACGATGACCGACCCAGCTTGCGGAATATGCAGCCCCGTCGTCAGCTTCATCAGGGTGGACTTGCCGCAGCCTGAGGGGCCGACAACGGCGACGAATTCGCCGCGTTGTATTTTGAGATTGAGCCCACTCACCGCCAGCGTGCCATCGGGCCCGCCATAACGCATGTCGACATTTTCAATTGAAACCAGGGGCGAGGCCATAGGCGTCTCCAGTCAAGGCAGAACAGGACCGCCCCGAGACCATTCCCGTTCCCTCGGAAGAATGGCTCGGGGCGGATGACCCGGGCGTCCCTTATCGCCCGGGAATGCAAGCCGCCATCAAGGCAGCATGCGCTCCTCTGCCGGCGGCAGATACTGCGCATCGAAGATGTCGGCGGCAGTCACATTGCCCTGCAGGCCCATGGAGATCTTGAGCGTTTCGATCGACGCAGCCAGGCGCGCCTCGTCGATGCCGCCAAAGCCGTTTTCGACCACATACGGGGTCTTGATGTTCATCTCATTGGCCATGACCAGACGCTCGGTTTCAGTGTCAATATTGAGCGTCTCATTGCGCATCAGGACGGCCGCAGCACCGGCGGCCGGATCGGCCACGGCATCGGCGAAGCCCTTGGCCAGTGCACGGAGGAACCCCTTGACCGCTTCCGGATTTTCGTCCGCGAAGGCCTCGTTGACCATGATGGCATTGCCATAAAGATTGAGGCCGTGATCGGCAAAGAGCAGCGGGACGATATCGTCGTCGGGCACACCATTGGCCTTGAGGTTGAGGATCACCGAGAAGGCGAAGCCAAACACGCCGTCCACATCGCCGGACGCCAGCATCGGCTCGCGCACCGGGAAGCCGATCGATTCAAGGGTAATGGCGCTATCGTCGATCCCGGCCACTTCCTTGAACGCAGGCCATTGGGCAAAGGCGCCATCCGGCGGCGGTGCGCCCAGCTTCTTGCCTTCAAGCGATGCCGGGTCTTCAGTGATGCCGAGCGACCTGCGGCCGACAACCGAGAACACCGGCTTGTCATAGACCATCATCACGGCCTTGACCGGCTGGGACGGGTCTTCGTCCAGGAACTTAATCAGCGAGTTGATGTCGCCAAAGCCAAGCTGATAGGCGCCTGTCGCGACGCGTGGAATGGCCTCGACCGAGCCATTGCCGATATCGATGGTGACGTTGAGCCCTTCATCGGCGAAATAGCCATTGTCCTGGGCCAGGAGAAAGCCAGCGGCGGGACCCTCGAAGCGCCAGTCAAGTGTGAGCTTGATGTCGGTCTGCGCCAGGGCAGGCAGGGCCAGGCCGGAAACGGACAGGCCCGTTGCCAGAGCCAGGGCTGCGGTAAAGTGGCGGCGAGAAAGCATGATTTTGACGTCCCCAGTTTTGTTATGGGGAGAAATCAAGCGCAGCCACCGCCCGCGCGCAAGTATTTTCTGACTATTTTCGCATCAGACAGCATTGCTGCCCAATTTCTCGGCAACCTGCTGCCTCTTTCTCAGCCAGCCTCAGATGGGTAGCCCCGAGCGCGCCTTGACCCGCCGAATACTCATATTGGAATGAATGCGCGCCACCCCGGGCAGCCGCGCGCTCAACCGGCGATGGAGATGTTCGAAGTCCTCGTGGTCGCGGCAGATCACCCGCAGGATATAGTCGGACTGTCCGGCCATCAGATGGCATTCGAGCACTTCGGGAATGTCCTGCACCGCGGCCTCGAAGGCATCGAGCGCCGCTTCGCTCTGGCTGGTCAGCCCCACCTCGATGAAGAATTGCATGGCAAAGCCAAGCCGCCCTGCATCGAGCTCGGCGCGATAGCCTTGCACGAAGCCAGCATCTTCCAGCGCCTTGATACGCCGGTGACAGGCAGAGGGCGACAAGCCAACGGTCTCTCCAAGAACCTGTACACTGCGATGGGAATCGCGCTGCAGTTCACGCAATAATTTACGGTCAGTTGCATCGGGCTGTAGGGGCAAGGCGCGGTTCTCCGGCAGGACGAGCAATAATTCGACCATGTAACCCACCGCGACGTCCTGACAAGGACCGGGCGGCTTATCCCCCGCCACACCCACAAATGGGGAGGAATCTGGTAAACAAATACTCTCGAATTTCGTCCGCTTTTTGTCCGGAAATCCGGGACAATCCGATTGCCCCGGCGCAAAAAACAGGGCGCGAAACCGAAGTCTCGCGCCCCTCCGGGGCGGCCAACAAAGGAGCGTCAACCTTTGCGACCGACCGCCGATCGGATGGTGGAGGCTCTGTTGGCGGTCCACCATAGATTGGTCCGGATTGATCTGCGTCCGGTTCGCTTGCTCAACGACCGGACGCGCAGGCGGTTCCCGCCAAACAGGCTCACATCGCTTTTGTGATCGAAGAACGACGCGCAGCGGCTAGAGCTCGAATGGCGCCTGTAGCGACTGGATCGCCTTGATGGCGGCCGAGGCACGATTTTCGACGCCCAGCTTGGCATAGACCTGCTCAAGATGCTTGTTCACCGTGCGGGGGCTGAGGCCCAGAATATCGCCAATATCCTTGTTGGACTTGCCGCGCCCGATCCAGAGCAGCACTTCGCTTTCGCGCTGCGTCAGGCCGAATTGCTGGCGCAGGATCTCTTCCTGACCCTCCTCCTGGGCGCGGGCGATGCGGAACAGATACTCATCTCCGCCCACCACGCCCAGAAAGGCAAAATGCAGACCGGTGCTTTCGCCTGTGTTGAGATCGAACCCGCCCCCCGGCGTAGGCCGCTCGCCTTCCGCCAAACGCCAGTCGACAAAGCAGCGCGACATGATGCGCTGGGTGCCCTGCTCAATTCCGGACCGCTCCAGCAACCGATTGGCCTGAGGCGTGGACCACAGCACCGCGCCATCTGATCCAAAGGCCACCAAGTGCCGGCCGGCAGCATCCAGGGCGATGCGGGCACTCTGCGCCCGGCGGGCATTGGCCAGGTGCACCCGAATGCGCGCCCGCAACTCGTCCACATTGATCGGCTTGGAGAGATAATCTCCCCCGCCGCTTTCGAGCGCGTGCACCACATGCTCGGTTTCGGTCAGCCCGGTCATGAAGATGATCGGGACATGGACCAGTGGCGGCATGGCCTTCATCTGCTGGCAGGTCTCAAAACCATCCAGCCCCGGCATCACCGCATCCATCAGCACCACATCCGGCGTGACCCGCTCAACGATCTTGAGCGCTGCCTCGCCGCTGCGGGCGACAAGCACCGTGACACCCGCTTGCTCGAGAGCGGTTGTCAGAAAACCAAGCGACTCCGGCGAGTCGTCGACCAGAAGAACGATGTCCTGCTCCTGCTCAATCCGGCTCATGGCCCACCCGCTCCAGCGTTTCGGCGAAACCATCGAAATCAAAATTCTGCATATGCTGCCTTAGCGCCTCGACAAGTGGCAGATTGGCCGGATCGGCCGCCAACTCGGCCAGCTTGTCGTCAATGCCCCTGACATGGCCGATTTGACTGAGTGCGGCCAGGTCGCGCAAGTGCTCTGCGCCCGGAGACCGCATTTGTCTATCGCGTGGTGCGGGCTTGTCAGGCACCTCATGGACCCATTCCAATCCGAGATGCGTGCCCAGCCTGTCAACCAATTGGTTGAGATCGAACGGCTTGGCCAGCGTATCACTATGCCCGGCGTCGGCACTGGTGGGATTGGCGCCATCCCCGATATTGGCCGAGAGCATGATCATGGGCGCCGTAACGCCACGCGCGCGCATGGTCTGCACCAGCTCCCAGCCGCTCATGCCCGGCATGCGGATGTCGACAAAGAAAAGATCGGGCCGCGCCGTCTCGATCGCCGCAAGACAGGATTGACCATCGACCGCCGTAAGAACTGTAAAGCCGAGCGGGGCGAGCATCTCGAGCATCAACTGGCGGTGGTCGGCATTGTCATCAACGACCATGATGGTGCGCCGCCTGCCCTGATAGCCAATGATCTGCTGCACGGGGGCCATGCGCTTGGCCGGCCGCTCAACCTTGGAGAGCATCAGCCGGGCCTGAAAACGCGTGCCCTCTCCTACGACGCTGGACACGGTGATCTCACCACCCAGCGTTTCGGTCAGCAGCTTGGTGATGGTGAGGCCCAGCCCCAGCCCCGGCGTAAAGCGATTGCGTTCCGCCTCGCCGCGGACAAAGGGCTCGAAGACATGATCGAGATCGGCCGCTGCAATGCCGCTGCCGCTATCCTCGACCGTGAAGGTGGCCACCTGCATGCGGTAGCCGACGCTGAAGCTGACATGACCGGCACTCGTGAACTTGATGGCGTTGGACAAGAGGTTGACCAGAATCTGCCTTAGCCGCTTCTCATCCGTCCGCACATAATCAGGCAGCGCGCGGGCGCGCTCATGACGGAATTCGAGCCCCTTGGCCTCGGCCTGCAGTCGGAACATGTCGACGATCTGATCCAGGAAGTCCTGAATGTTGACCTCGCTGGTATAGACCTGCAGCCGCCCCGCCTCGATCTTGGAAATATCGAGCAAGCCGTCGATCAGTCCCGACAGATGCTCGGCGCTGCGTCGAATGACCTGCGCCGAACCGCGCCGGTTTTCCGGCAATTGCCCATCGCGTTCGAGAATTTGCGCATAGCCCATCACCGCATTGAGCGGCGTGCGCAATTCATGGCTGAGGCCCACCACATAGCGGCTCTTGGCCTGATTGGCAGCCTCGGCCTTCTCCTTGGCGCGCTGCAATTCGGCGTCGGTTTTCGAGTGCGCGTCGATTTCCTTTAGAAGCAGCGTGTTCTGGCGTGAGCTTTCCTCCTCGGCCACCAGGCGACTATCATGCGCCAGCACCAGGAACCAGGTCATCACGCCCGCAGCCACGGCAAAGACGAAGAACACCACCAGCAGCGTGCCCCCCACGACATCGGCCGTATTGGGCGCCGAGCCAATGGCAAAGTAGTAGATCAGCCCCAGAATGCCGCCCAGGATTGCCGTGGCTATGGCCATGGAAATGCCATAGCGCCCCAGCCGGGTCTGCAACTTGTCGATGGCCCATTGCGGCAGGATGCTGGCCGCCACGGCATGGGTCTGCGCGCGGAAATGCGCATGCGGCTTGCACATGTCGTGGCAGCGCGCATCGAGCGAGCAGCAAAGCGAACAGATCGGCGCTGCATAGGCCGGGCACCAGGCCATGTCCTCAGGCTCGAAGGGATGCTCGCAAATCGAGCAGGTAAGGGTTTGCCTGGACTGCCACTGCTTGCGCGGCTTGCGGGCGAGGTAATATTTGCCCTTGGTGGCCCAGGCGATGGCCGGTGAGGCGACGAAGCAGACGATCAAGGCGATATAGGGCGAGAGCGCCGACGCCATCTCGCCAAAGGCCCCGAAATGGGCGGTCAGGGCGATGACCACGGACAGCAACATCGAGCCGACGCCGACCGGATTGATGTCATAAAGATGGGCGCGCTTGAACTCGATGCCCGGCGGCGCCAGGCCCAGGGGCTTGTTGATGAACAGATCCGCCGAGATCGAGCAGAGCCAGGCCATGGCAATGATCGAGAAGATGCCCAGTGTCTCTTCGAGTAGCCGATAGATGCCTAGCTCCATCAAGAGGAGCGCAATGGCGACATTGAACAGCAGCCAGACCACACGCCCCGGATGGCTGTGGGTCAGGCGCGAAAAGAAGTTCGACCAGGCGAGCGAGCCGGCATAGGCGTTCATCACATTGATCTTGAGCTGGCTGACGACGACGAACACCGCCATCAGCATCAGCGCCACGAACTCATTGGGGATCATGTAGCCAAAGGCAACGGCATACATATGGCCCGGCTCGGAGGCATGTTCCGGCGAAACGCCCACCGAGAGCGCCAGAAAAGCCAGGAACGAGCCGGCAATCAGCTTTGGCGCACCGACCACCACCCAGCCGGCGCCTGCCAGGAAGATGCCGATCTTGTGCCGCCATTTCGGTGCCCCCTCGGCCGGCAGGAAGCGCAGGAAGTCGACCTGCTCGCCGATCTGGGTCATCAGCGCCAGGATGACCGCCGAGGCCGCGCCGAACTTGGCGATCTCGAATGGCGCGAGACTGCCCGCGGCGCCGTCCGGCTCCCCCAGCCCGGCAAAGGCGCGCCAGAGATCGAACTTCTCCCAATCCATGAAGGCGATGAAGAAGAAGGGCAGGATGTTGAGCACGATCCAGATCGGCTGGGTCAGCATCTGGAACGAGGAGATCATGCGGATGCCATGCGTCACCAGCGGGATCACCACCAGCGCCGAAATGATATGGCCGATCCAGAGCGGAATGCCGAAGGCCAGCTCCAGCGCGCTCGACATGATCGAGGCCTCGATGGCGAACAGGATGAAAGTGAAACTGGCATAGATCAGCGATGTGATGGTCGAGCCGATATAGCCAAAGCTGGCCCCGCGCGTGAGCAGGTCGACATCGACGCCATGCCGGGTCGCGTAGCGCGAGATCGGCACGCCAATCAGCAGGATAGCGATGGAGGCGACCAGAATCGCAATCAGCGCATTGGTGGTACCGTAGGAGAGCGTTATCGCCCCGCCGATCGCCTCCAATGCCAAAAAGGAAATGGCGCCGATGGCGGTCTGGGAAATCCGGTCATTGGAGAAGCGCCGGGCCGACTTGGCAGTGAAGCGCAGCGCATAGTCTTCCAGCGTCTGGTTGGCCACCCAGCGATTATATTCGCGCCTGACCGGAATGATCCGTTGCCGTGCCATGCAAGCCTAAGCCTTAACCAATTCGCCGCGCTGCCCAAAAAATCGCCACCCCTTCAATAGCATGAAATCGGGAGAAATCACGCGGTTTTTCAGGGCCTTCCGCCTATAGCCGGAATCAAAGCGGCAAGCAGTTACGTCAATCGACGTATAGGGCGAACGTTAAGAGATGTCCCAGTGTGCCCCCAGGACGCCTCCCGGTGTCTTGAGGGACTCAAATAGGTCTAGAGGGACAACACATGAAAAACTTCAGCGCGAAAAGCGCTCTGCTCGCCGCCGCACTTGCCGGCAGCGTCTCGCTGTCTGCAGTGCCGGTCATGGCGCAGGACGACACCATCAAGGTCGGTATTCTGCATTCGCTTTCGGGCACCATGGCAATCTCGGAAACCACGCTCAAGGACACCATGCTGTTCCTGATCGAACAGCAGAATGCCAAGGGCGGCGTGATGGGCAAGATGCTCGAGCCCGTCGTGGTCGACATTGCCTCGGACTGGCCGCTGGCTGCCGAACTGGCCCGTCAGCTCATCGAAGTCGACGAAGTCGATGCAGTGTTCGGTTGCTGGACTTCGGTCTGCCGCAAGTCGGTTCTGCCGGTCTTCGAAGAACTCAACTCGTTGCTCTTCTACCCTGTGCAGTATGAGGGTGAAGAATCCCAGCGCAACGTGTTCTACACCGGTGCCTCCCCCAATCAGCAGGCCATTCCTGCCGTCGACTACCTGATGAATGAAGAAGGTGTCGAACGCTGGGTGCTCGCTGGTACCGACTATGTCTATCCCCAGACCACCAACAAGATCCTCGAGCAGTACCTGCTCGACAAGGGTGTGGCCGCCGAAGACATCATGATCAACTACACGCCGTTCGGTCATTCCGATTGGCAGACCATCGTTTCCGACATCGTCGCCTTCGGCTCGGAAGGCAAGAAGACCGCCGTGGTCTCCACCATCAATGGTGACGCCAACGTGCCGTTCTACCGCGAACTGGGCAACCAGGGCGTTGCTGCCGAGGACATCCCCGTGGTGGCCTTTTCGGTGGGTGAAGAAGAACTCTCCGGCTTCGACACCACCCCGCTGGTGGGCCACCTGGCCGCCTGGAACTACTTCATGAGCGTGGATACCCCGGAAAACGAGCAGTTCATTGCTGACTGGCAGGCGTTTATCGGTTCGGAAGACCGCGTCACCAACGACCCGATGGAAGCTCACATGATCGGCTTCAACCTCTGGGTCAAGGCCGTGGAAGCGGCCGGCACCACCGACGCGGACGCCGTCATCGACGCCATTGTCGGCCTCGAAACCCCGAACCTGACCGGCGGCATGGCCACCATGCTCCCCAACCACCACATCACCAAACCGGTGTTGATCGGTGAAATCCAGGATGACGGCCAGTTCTTCGTGGTCTGGGAAACCGAAGACCTCGTCCCGGGCGACGCCTGGTCCGACTTCCTGCCCGAGAGCGCCATGCTCGAGGCCGATTGGACCGCGCCCATCAACTGCGGCAACTACAACACCGAGACCGAGAGCTGCGGCTCGGCGATGTAGGACGCTACCCCCACCTAACCTCCCCCTGAAAAGGGGGAGGAACGGGCTGGTGGCTTAGGCAAGATTTTGCCTCTCACGCATTCTTCCCCTCCCCCTGACAGGGGGAGACCGGGTGGGGGTTACCCCCCAATTTCCTGACGAACGACAAGGACTTGCCCTGCGATGCTGATCCTCCGCGCTCTCCGCCTGGTGTTTCTGGCCCTGCCGTTCCTGCTGTTGCCGTCCAGCGCCATCCGCGCGCAGGACGCGGCAACTGACATCTCCGCCGCGATCCAGGCCATGGGTGAGGCCAATCTGCGCGAACTCGAACAGATCGTTGCCGACCTTGCCGCGACCGGGAGCGACACGGTCGTTCCGGTTCTGACCGCCCTGGGCGATGGCAATCTCTATCTTGAGGAAACCTCCGGCGCCGTCCTGATTGAACGCGGCTCGGCCTATCTCGACCCGCTCTCAGGTGAGCCCGTCGAACTGGGTGCCGATGCTGACCTCTCAAAGATCCGCGTCAACAACGGCCTCAGGCGCGACATTGCGGCCGCCCTCGCCGGCATGACGCTGATGAGCGAGAATCCGGCCCGCCGCCTGACTGCCGCACAAGGATTTATGGCCAACCCCGATCCGGCCAATATCCCGCTGCTCGACGAAGCCATTGCCGCCGAGACCGACGCCAATGTGCTTGCCGCCATGCAGGCTGCCCGTGCCGTCACCATCCTGGGCGACGAGGAGCAAAGCGTCGCGGATCGCCAAGCCGCCGTGCCGCTGGTCGCCTCGGGCGGCGGCCGCAATGCCCTGACTGTCCTCAATGCGGCGCTCATTGACGCGCCTGAAGAGCTGGCGTCCACCATTCAGTCGGCCATTGCCGGCCTCGAGCAGGAGCGCGCCATCTGGAGTGCTCTGCAGAATGTCTGGTTCGGCCTCTCGCTCGGTTCGGTCCTGCTGCTAGCGGCCATTGGCCTCGCCATCACCTTTGGGGTGATGGGTGTCATCAACATGGCGCATGGCGAAATGGTCATGCTGGGGGCCTACACCACCTTCATCGTCCAGTTGGTCATCCGCCAGAACTTCCCCGGCCTGCTCGATTATTCCCTGCTCATCGCGCTGCCCTGCGCCTTCCTGGTCACCGGCGCAATCGGGGTGGGCATCGAGCGCGGCATTATCCGCTGGCTCTATGGCCGCCCGCTCGAAACCCTGCTCGCTACCTGGGGCCTGTCGCTGATCCTGCAGCAGACCGTGCGCTCGATCTTCGGCCCCACCAACCAGATGGTCATCGCCCCGACCTGGATGTCCGGCTCGACCGAATTCTTCGGTCTCTCGATTACCTATGGCCGGTTCTGGATCGTCATCTTTGCGCTGATCGTGTTCTTCATGCTGCTCTTGATCCTCAACCGCACGCCGCTCGGACTGCAGATGCGGGCGGTGACGCAGAACCGCCGCATGGCCTCGGCCATGGGCATCCGCACACCCTTTGTCGACGCCATGACCTTCGGCCTCGGCTCGGGCATTGCCGGCCTGGCCGGCGTCGCGCTGACCCAGATCGACAACATCTCCCCCAATCTGGGGCAGAACTACATCATCGATAGCTTCATGGTCGTGGTCTTTGGCGGTGTCGGCAATCTCTGGGGCACGCTGGTCGGGGCGATCACCCTTGGTGTCGCCAACAAGTTCCTCGAACCTTATGCCGGCGCGGTGCTGGGCAAGATCCTGATCCTGGTGCTGATCATCCTCTTCATCCAGCGGCGTCCAAGAGGGCTGTTCGCGCTCAAGGGAAGGGCGGTGGAACAGTGATCGTATTGCCTCCCATCCCGACCCCCGGAGACCTTGCATGCTGACCCAAGCCCTGTTCCGCGCGCTCGACAAGAAGGCCATCTGGGTCATCGCCATCTTCCTGGCAATTGCAGTACTCGTGCCCATGGCCAATCTGCTGATCCCACCGGGGCAGTTCGGCCATGTGCCCACCTATCTCGTCTCGCTGATGGGCAAGTACCTGGCCTATGCCATCCTCGCCCTCGCTCTCGACCTTGTCTGGGGTTATTGCGGCATTCTTTCGCTGGGGCATGGCGCCTTTTTCGCCCTGGGCGGCTATGCGATGGGCATGTATCTCATGCGCCAGATCGGCACCCGCGGGGTCTATGGACATCCAGTGCTGCCCGACTTCATGGTGTTCCTGAACTATTCCGAACTGCCCTGGTTCTGGCTGGGCATGGACAATTTCTGGTTCGCCATGCTGATGGTCGTTTTCGTCCCGGGCCTGCTGGCCTTCGTATTCGGCTTCTTTGCCTTCCGCAGCCGGGTTACGGGTGTCTATCTCTCCATCATCACCCAGGCGATGACCTTTGCCCTGCTGCTGGCCTTCTTCCGCAACGACATGGGCTTTGGCGGCAACAACGGGCTGACAGACTTCAAGGACATCCTGGGCGTGTCCGTACAGGCGCAGAGCACGCGCGCCACCCTGTTCGCCGCAACCGCCATCGCCCTGGCGATCTCGATGCTGGTCTGTTCGATGATCGTCAATTCCAAACTCGGCAAGGTAATGGTCGCGGTCCGCGATGCCGAAAGCCGGACGCGCTTCCTTGGCTATCGGGTGGAATATGTGAAGCTCTTCGCCTTCACCGTCTCGGCCATCATGGCCGGCATTGCCGGGGCGCTTTATGTGCCGCAGGTGGGCATCATCAACCCTTCCGAGTTTGACCCGGCCAATTCCATTGAAGTTGTGATCTGGACCGCCGTGGGTGGGCGCGGCACGCTGATCGGGCCGATCATCGGCGCCATCGTGGTCAATCTGGGCAAATCCTGGTTCACCACCACCCTGCCCGAACTCTGGCTGTTTGCCCTGGGTGCGCTGTTCGTCTTTACCACGCTGTTCCTGCCCAAGGGCATTGTAGGTCTGTGGAACCAGGCGTGGGATAGGATGCGCCACAGGACCGAGCCCGAGGAGAAGCCCGAGCCCCCCACACCTGCCCAGTCGGCAGACATCGAACGCGGCGAAGACCCCGCCAGCTTCGGCCACGAAGCTCAACCCAAACCGGCGGAGTGAAGGCCATGAGCGCGCATACCGACACCATGCTCTATCTCGACGGCGTCTCGGTTGCCTTTGACGGGTTCAAGGCGATCAACAACCTCGCCATCATCGTCAAACCCGCCGAAATGCTGGCGATCATCGGCCCCAATGGGGCGGGCAAGACCACGATGATGGACATCATCACCGGCAAGACCCGGCCCGATGCCGGCCAGGTGCTGTTTGATGGGCGCACCGACCTGACCAAGCTGGACGAGGCCGCCATCGCCAATCTGGGCATTGGCCGCAAGTTCCAGAAGCCGACCGTCTTCGAGAGCCACACCGTCTGGGACAATCTCGAAATGGCTCTGAAAAAGCCGCGCGGGATCTTTTCGACGTTGTTTTACACTGCCAGTGAGGACGATGTGGCACGCATCACCGAAATCCTCGAAACGGTGCGGCTCATTGGCCGCAAGGATGAGCTCGCCGCCAATCTCAGCCATGGGCAAAAGCAATGGCTTGAGATCGGCATGCTGCTGGCCCAGGACCCCAAACTGCTGCTTGTCGATGAACCGGTCGCCGGAATGACCGACAGCGAAACCGAAGAAACCGCCAAGCTACTGCGCGAGATTTCGCAGACCCGGTCGGTGGTGGTGGTGGAACACGATATGAGTTTTGTCCGTGACCTCGGCTCGCGCGTGGTCTGCCTGGCCGAAGGGTCGGTGCTTGCCGAAGGCTCGCTCGACCAGGTCAGCGCCAATCCGGTTGTCATTGAACGCTATCTAGGGAGGTAGGGATGACCACGGCCCTGTCCATCAACACCATTGATCTGCACTATGGCGCCGCCCAGGCGCTCAAGGGCATATCCATCACCTGCCAGCCCGGCCGCATCACCGCCGTTCTGGGGCGCAATGGCGTGGGCAAATCCTCGACCCTGCGCGCCATCACCGGCATCAACCACATTTCGGCCGGGGACATTACCTTTGGCGAGGAAGTGTTGAAGAAGACCCCGCCCTATAAACGCGCCCGCATGGGCATCGGCTATGTGCCGCAGGGCCGCGAGATCTTTCCGCTGCTCACGGTCAAGGAAAACCTGGAAACCGGCTATGCCGGCCTGGGCCGGTCCGAGCGCAACGTGCCTGAATACATCTTCGAGCTGTTCCCAGTACTCAAATCCATGCTTGGCCGGCGGGGCGGCGACCTTTCGGGCGGACAGCAGCAGCAATTGGCCATCGGCCGCGCGCTGGTTACCCGGCCCAAGGTGCTGGTGCTGGACGAGCCCACCGAGGGCATTCAGCCCTCGATTATCAAGGATATCGGTCGCGCGCTGCAATTCCTGCGCGACGAGAAGGGCATGACCATCCTGCTGGTGGAGCAGTTTCTCGATTTCTGCCGGGAGATTGCTGACGATATCTATGTCATGGATCGCGGCGAGATCATGCATACCGGCCCTGCTACCGACCTCGACTTGCCCGAGGTGCGCAAGCATCTCATGGTGTAGTCAAAAAAAAGCGCCCGGCCAAAGCCGGGCGCCTTTAGAACGGAAGTGATCCGATTACATGTCGAACCAGCCGTCAGCCTCACATTCTGCAAGGGTGATAATACCCAGGTCCACCGAAGTAGCGGTCTCGGAGTCAGTGGCAGGGACATCCTCGATTGCAGCATCACCTGCAACGGAATCGTCCTCAGTGTTATCGGAATCCTCTTCCGAACCGCTGGACAGCGACTCGGTGCTTGCTGCGAGCTGCAGATCGGCGCAACGGGCCGCAACGGCCTCGACGTCGGTTTCAGCAACGGTCTGGGTGCCGATCATCATGCCCTGGGCCAAAGCCGGGGTCGCGATCAGGCCAGCGGAGAGGGCGATAACGGAAAGTGCAGATTTAATGGTCATTTGGTATAACCTTTTGAAAATTATCTCTGAAAGAGCGCTTGCTCATCCACACAACGGGGCGCGTACAGGATCGTTGCATTGAAATTTGCCACTTCCGATTTTGTGAACGGCCCGATCCTGCAACGCGCGCGCGGAATTGGCCGCATTGCGGCCAAGCAGGTCGGCGATCGCACGCGTCTCGACACCCTGTTCCAGGAAGGGTGCGGCAAGATCCGTTTGCCCAACACGCATTCGAGCAGTCTGGAAGCCGTGCTGATCAACACCGCAGGCGGCATAACCGGTGGCGATCATCTGCAATGGGGTGCCGAGCTAGCGCCGGGCGGCCATATGGTCCTAACCACCCAGGCCTGCGAGCGCAGCTATCGGTCCACCGGCGATTTCGGGCGCGTAGAGACCAGACTGAAAGTCGGCGCCCGCGGGCATCTCGACTGGCTGCCCCAGGAAACCATTCTCTTTGCCGCCAGCAAGCTCGACCGCCGGTTGGAGGTCGAGCTGGAGGAAGGCGCCACATTGACCGCGATCGAGGCGGTGCTGCTTGGCCGGGACGCCATGGGCGAGGATGCCGCCGACGCTTTGCTGCGCGACAATTGGCGTATCCGTCGCAATGGCAAGCTCATTCATGCTGAGGCCACTCAATTGCATGCCACCAATGAGGAGCGGCAAAGCCTTTCGCTATTGAACGGAAACCGGGCCTTTGCCAGCGTCCTGCACATTGCCGCGACGCCGGACCATGCCAGCGCCATCGGCAACCGGGTCCGCGCCATGCTGCCGGCAGACCAGGCGATTGCAGTCAGCGTCAACCAATCGCGCCTGGTCATACGCGCCATGGCGCAAACCGGGCTTGCCCTGCGCCACATGATCGTACCAGTCTTGCTCGAACTCACCGCCGCGGGCAGCTTGCCGCGCCTCTGGCATCTTTAGGACCGGAAGATGAATCTCACGCCTCGCGAAAAAGACAAACTGCTCATCTCGATGGCCGCCATGGTCGCGCGCCGGCGCCTCGAACGCGGCGTCAAGCTCAACCATCCCGAAGCCATCGCGCTGATCACCGACTTCGTTGTTGAAGGCGCGCGGGACGGCCGCGCCGTCTCCGAGCTCATGGAGGCCGGCGCTCATGTCATCACCCGCGACCAGGTCATGGAAGGCGTAGCCGAAATGATCCACGACGTTCAGGTCGAAGCCACTTTCCCTGACGGCACCAAGCTCGTCACCGTTCACCAGCCAATCCGATAACGAGGCCAAAAGAATGCTCAAGCGCAGCCTGCTCACCCTGGCAATTTTGATCGCCGCAACCTTGCCGGCCTTTGCCCATCTCGATCCGGCGGAACATGGTTCGTTTGCCGCCGGCTTCAGCCACCCCTTGTTCGGCCTGGATCATATCCTGGCCATGGTCGCCGTCGGCCTTTGGGCTGCCCAGCAGGGTGGACGCGCGCTCTGGCTGGTTCCCGCGGCCTTTGTCGGCACCATGGCGCTGGGTTTTGCCGCTGCTATCGCCGGCATGCCCCTGCCCCTGGTCGAGCCGGTTATCCTGGCCTCGGTGATCTTTATCGGCATCGCCATTGCCCTCGCCCTACCGGTGCCCACCACAGCGGTCGCCGCCATGGTCGGTTTCTTTGCCTTCTTCCACGGCCATGCGCATGGTGGGGAACTTGGTGGCGCTGGCGCCTGGGAATTCGCCATTGGCTTTATTCTTGCCACCGCCGCCCTGCATGCGGCGGGCATCGGCGCCGGGCTGGTGCTGGCGCGGTTCAGCGGCAAAGTCCTGACCCGCGTCGCCGGCGCAGCGACGGCGCTGGGCGGTCTGTACCTGGCAATCGGCGGCTGAGGAGACGCGCATGATCCCCGGAGAAATCATTCCCGCCAATGGAGATATCGAGCTCAATGCGGGAGCCGAACAGATCGTTCTGGAAGTCGCCAATGCCGGCGACCGCCCGATCCAGGTTGGCTCACACTATCATTTCTTCGAAGCCAATGCGGGGTTGCGCTTTGACCGCGACCTGGCGCGCGGCATGCGGCTCGATATCGCCGCCGGCACCGCGGTGCGTTTCGAGCCTGGCCAGGCGCGCGAAGTCCGGCTGGTGCCGATCTCGGGCGACCGGCGCATTTTCGGTTTCCGGCAACAGATCATGGGAGATCTCTGAACCCTGTGGCCGGGCGCGATATTGTCCCGGCAGGCCATGGCATCGCCGGATGAAAGCTGGTTAAAGGGCACGTCTCGAAAAAGAGGATCGTGCCATGACCACCGAACCCAGCAAGGAAGCCCAGTTCAAGCAACGCTTCATTTCCGTCGTGGCGGATCTGCGGCAGAACGGCATCAATGACCAGGAAGCCATGGCGCATATCGGGGGCCTGGCAGTCGAGTTGTCCGATGCGCTGAAGCAGAAGAGCTGGGTCGCGGTCAAGCAGAGCATGACCCCGGCCATCTATGACGAACTGCTCGCGACCTTCCAGAAGCGCGGCAACGAATATTACAAGGATGGCCGCACCAAACTGGCCTACGCCATCCAGCTATTAAGCGTTTCGCTGATTGCCTTTACCCAGCGCAACGACGCCGACATTGCGGCCGGTGAAAAACTGGTGGACCAGCTGATCGACCAGGCCGCAATGCGATACCGCCAGGTCCGTCCCAAGCACTGATTGGGCTAGGGCGCGACTGGCTCCAACGACGTGTTCCGGGCCCTTGCCAGTCCGGACACCATAGGCCAAAGTCACGCCCGGGAAGCCTTTGTTCCGGGCCACTCGAACGGGACACGACATGCCAGCACGGATTTCTCGCGCCACTTACGCCGATATGTACGGCCCCACCACGGGTGACCGCGTCCGCCTCGCCGATACCGAACTCTTCATTGAGGTGGAGAAGGATTTCACCACCTATGGTGAGGAGGTCAAATTCGGTGGCGGCAAGGTCATTCGCGACGGCATGGGACAGTCCCAGCGCACCCGGGCCGAAGGGGCCGTCGACACGGTCATCACCAATGCGCTGATTGTCGACCACACCGGCATCTACAAGGCCGACATCGGCCTCAAGAATGGGCTGATCGCCGGCATCGGCAAGGCCGGCAATCCCGACACCCAGCCCAATATCGACATCATCATCGGGCCCTCGACCGAGGCCATTGCCGGCGAAGGCAAGATCATCACCGCCGGCGGCATGGACGCGCACATCCACTTCATCTGCCCCCAGCAGATCGAGGAAGCGCTGATGAGCGGGGTCACCACCATGCTTGGCGGCGGCTCCGGTCCCGCCCATGGCACGCTGGCCACCACCTGCACCGGCGCCTGGCATATCGAGCGCATGATCGAAAGCTTCGACGCCTTCCCGATGAACCTGGCCCTGGCCGGCAAGGGCAATGCAGCAGTCGCAGCGCCGCTCGAGGAAATGATCCTTTCGGGCGCCTCCTGCCTCAAGCTGCACGAAGACTGGGGCACCACCCCGGCGGCCATCGACAACTGCCTCTCGGTCGCCGACGCCTATGACGTGCAGGTGATGATCCACACCGATACGCTCAATGAAAGCGGCTTCGTCGAAGACACCGTCGGCGCCTTCAAGAACCGCACCATCCACGCCTTCCACACGGAAGGCGCAGGTGGTGGCCACGCCCCGGATATCCTGAAGGTCGCGGGCCTGCCCAATGTCATTCCCTCCTCGACCAATCCGACCCGCCCCTACACGGTCAACACCATTGCCGAGCATCTCGACATGCTCATGGTGTGCCACCACCTCGATCAGTCGATCCCAGAGGACGTTGCCTTCGCTGAATCGCGTATTCGCAAGGAGACCATCGCCGCCGAGGATATCCTGCACGATATGGGCGCGCTTTCGATCATTGCGTCGGACAGCCAGGCCATGGGCCGTGTCGGCGAAGTGCTGATCCGCACCTGGCAGACCGCCGACAAGATGAAGCGCCAGCGCGGGCGCCTGCCGCAGGAAACCGGCGACAATGACAATTTCCGCGTCCGTCGCTACGTCGCCAAATACACCATCAACCCGGCTATCGCGCATGGCATGAGCCAGCACATCGGCTCGGTGGAAGTGGGCAAGCGCGCTGATCTGGTGCTCTGGAACCCGGCCTTTTTTGGCGTGAAGCCCGAAATGGTGCTGCTTGGCGGCTCCATTGCGGCTGCCCCCATGGGCGATCCCAACGCCTCGATCCCGACACCGCAGCCCATGCACTACCGGCCCATGTTCGGCGCCTATGGCAAACTGGTCAGCCGCTCATCGGTCGTGTTCATCTCCCAGGCCGCGCATGACGCAGGCCTGCGCAATCGCCTCGGCGTCGACAAGCAGTTGCTGCCTGTCTCCAATACCCGTGGCGGTATTGGCAAGGCGGCCATGAAGCTCAACACGGCGACCCCGGAAATCGATGTGCACCCGGAAACCTATGAGGTCCGTGCCGACGGTGAATTGCTCACCTGTGAGCCGGCGACGGTATTGCCCATGGCGCAGCGCTATTTCCTGTTCTGACGGCAAGGCAATTGTTGTTTGCGAGCCGGCAACTGTTGGACGAATAAGGCGGAACCCTGTTTCCCCGCGAGAGCTTTCACTCTGTCATTCCCCTCGGGCAAGATAGACCATGCAAGAATCGAGGAGCCAGACCATGCCCTATTTCCAGCGCGACCGCGGGACCCGGACACCCTCGCAACGCAAGCTCTATGCGCTTTACGAACTGGCCTACACGCTGATCGATGTGTCGGCTGCCCTGCTCTTTCTCATCGGGTCGTTCATGTTCTTCTACAATGCGCTCGAGACCCAGGCGATCTGGTGTTTTGTTGCTGGATCGGCCTTTTTCGCCTTCAAACCAATTTTGCGGATCATCCGTGAAGTTCACCTTGCCTCGCAAGGCGACTTCGAAGATCTGGCACAGCGATTCAATGGCTGATCGACCGGCAGAGATTGTCTCTCCCCGCAAACGCCATGATTATGGGCGCGCAATGACTGCCCTGCTGCCAAAGGACACTTCCATGCTCTCGCCCAAAGCCCTGATTGCCGTCGGATTTTCCCTGCTCGCCGTTCCGGCGGCCCTTGCCCAGGCTGACGTGACCACGCTCGCCACGGTACCGACGACGCCCGCAGCTTCGGTCGCGCTGACCCTGACGCTGGAAAGCGCCAGCAATATCGAGCGCCGCACAGTCAGCTATCTCTGCAACGACGAGTCCGCGTTGAGCGTGCAATATATCAACGCCGCCCCTAATTTCCTGGCGATTGTACCGGTCGAAGGCCAGAACCTGGTCTTTGCCACGACGCTTTCGGCCTCGGGTGCGCGCTATGTTTCTGGGCCCTATGAGTGGTGGAGCCATCAGGGCGAAGCCACCCTGCGCGACCTGATGCAGGACGAGGACGCCGAGCCGCTCGTCACCTGCACCGAAGCCAGCAACACACCCTGATCCGCCCATGGTGCCCGACATTGCCCAGCAACTGTTTCCCCATATACGCATCGTCATGGGGACGATCATCGGCCTGGGGATCACCCGCCTGCTGATGACCATCGCGGGCATCATCCAGCATCCACACCGCGCCAAACGCTCGCTTTTGCACCTGCTCTGGATCGGCTCGATGCTGCTTGAGCTGGTGCTGTTCTGGTGGTGGGAATTTGCCTTGCACGAGATCGCCGTCTGGTACTTTGGCCTCGTGCTCTTCATCATGGGATACGCCACCACGCTGTTCCTGATGACGGCCCTGCTCTCACCCGATTCCATCTCCGAATATACTGGCTACGAAGACTTCTTCCTCCAGCGGCGACACTGGTTCTTCGGCCTGTTGGGCGCCACCTTCGTGCTCGACACGATCGATACGCTGATCAAGGGCCAGGCCCATTGGGCTCAGTTCGACTGGAGCTATTTCGGTCAGGTGCCCCTGGGGCTGCTGCTCTGTGTCCTGGCTTGGCGCAGTGCCGACAAGCGCCTGCACCTCAGTATTGTGGCGGTGCATATCGCCTATCAAATCTTCCTCATCATCCGCTATTTCAACACGGTCAGTTAGTTTCCATGCGCCGCGCCACTGCTCATTTGCCCGCCAATCACGGCAAGACCCCCATCATCGACACCATCACCCTGGCCCATGACGAGCGCCGGCTACGGCGCAAACTGCTGACCGGCGCCAAGGGCACTGAAGTCATGGTGGATTTTCCCGGCACAGTGACCCTCGACCATAACGGGGCGCTGGAACTGGAGGGCGGCGAGCTGGTCGGCGTGCTGGCGGCCCAGGAACCGCTCCACGAAATTCGCGCCCGGGATGCTGGCCATTTGCTGCGCCTCGCCTGGCATATCGGCAATCGCCATACCCCGGCGCAACTGGAACCCGACCGCATCCTGATCAAGCGCGATCACGTCCTCAAGACCATGCTGGAAGGGCTGGGCGCAAGCGTCGCAAATGTCACCGAACCGTTCTTTGCCGAACATGGCGCCTATCATGCCCACGCCCATGGCGATGGCGGCCACGCCCTGTTGAACCGCAAGTGAGCGCCGACCTGCAAAAGCTGCTGACCTGGATGTCCCCGGCCTTCCCGGTCGGGGCCTTTGCCTGGTCCGCCGGTCTTGAGATCGCTATTGCGCAGGGCACAGTTTCCGACCGCGCGACCACCCAGAACTGGATTTCCGGCGTGCTGCATCACGGCACCCTCAAGACCGACGCGATCCTGCTCGCCCATGCCCATAAGGCTCATGCCGACAAGGCAAAGCTGGCCGAACTTGCCGATCTATGCCTCGCCTTGACCGCCGCCCATGAGCGGCACGCCGAAACCACCATCACCGGGAACGCCTTCGTGCTCGCCAGCGCGGCATGGCCGGCCGCAACGCCGGTGCCGCTCCCCGTGCCCTGCCCCTACCCCATCGCCATTGGCGCCTTGGCTGGTGCCCATGGCATCGATCGCCGCGACACGCTGATCGCCTTCCTCACCACAACCGCCCATAGTCAGGTGTCGGTGGCCGTCCGCCTCGTGCCCATCGGCCAGACTGACGGCCTCGCCATCATGGCGGCGCTCGAACCGGCCATCGCGCAAATGACCGATCTGTGCCTTCATGCCGCACTGGACGATATTGGCGGCGTGGCCTATGGCGCAGATATTGCGCAGATGCAGCACGAAACGCTCAGAACGAGGATTTTCCGGTCATGAACATGCTTTTCGCCTCCTTGATGTTCATCGGCCTGTTTGCTGTCTCGATTGCCCATCTGATGTGGGCCCTCGGCCGCACCTGGCCGATCCGCGATGAGAAACTGCTGGCCCAGACGGTGGTGGGCTTCAAGGACATCGAGCGCATGCCGCCCAGACTGGCTTCGCTCGCTGTCGCCGTGGCCACATTCACCGCCGGTTGCTTTGCCCTGGCCCTGGCCGATCACGACAGCGGCGGATGGCAGCTCAATCTGACCGGTTTCGGCTTCGCTGCCGTGTTCCTGGCCCGCGGCATCATCGGCTATACGCCCTGGTGGGCGGGGGTGACGCCCGAACCCAATTTCCGTCTTAATGACCGCCGGGTCTATTCCCCGCTCTGCCTGTTCCTGGGGCTGGGCTTCCTGGTACTCATCTATCTGCGTCTCGTCTGAAACACACATGGAGCAAGTCATGTCCAAGAGCCTCAACGGACCCCTGCGTATCGGCATTGGCGGGCCAGTGGGCTCGGGCAAGACCACATTGTGCGAAATGCTGCTCAAGGCCATGCGCGAGCGCTATTCCATGGCCGTGGTGACCAATGACATCTACACCCAGGAAGACGCGCTGATCCTCTCGCGCGCCCAGGCCATTTCCGAGGACCGCATTGTCGGCGTCGAAACCGGCGGCTGCCCGCATACCGCCATCCGCGAAGACGCCTCGCTGAACCTGGCCGCCATCGACGATCTCAACCGCAAGTTCCCCGATCTGGACATCGTGCTGATCGAGAGCGGCGGGGATAATCTGGCGGCCACCTTCTCGCCCGACCTGGCTGACCTCACCATCTATGTGATTTCGGTCGCCCAGGGCGAAAAGATCCCGCGCAAGGGCGGCCCCGCAATTTCGCGCTCTGACCTCCTGGTCATCACCCATACCGACCTGGCCCCCTATGTCGGCGCCAGCCTCGAGGTGATGGAAAGCGACACGCAGAAGGTGCGCGAGGGCCGGCCCTATGTCTTCACCGACCTGCTCCGCCGCGAAAGCCTCGACCAGATCATCGGCTTTATTGAGAAGCATGGCGGCTTGGTAGCCGAGGCGGCGGAATAAGGTTCGCATGTCAGGCGTTGCCGCACCATCTTTCGAGTGCGCAATCCTGCGCCTGCTAGGACGGCCGCACCAATGCCACCACGGATCGGGGCGGCAAGGTTGCCGTGCCTTCAGTGAAGGCGACCTCGAATGACTGGTCGGACTGGATGCCGACGGCCCACTCCCCTTCTGGCAGACGCGCCACGACCGGCTCCACGCGACGGTTGAACCAGACCAGCACGTCATCGTCCTTGTGCCGCAGATGCATGCCCAGCACCGAGGCGCCGGAATCGTTCCAGTCCGCTTCGGTCATTTCGCGTCCATCCGGGTGCAGCCAAACGACATCGCGGGCACCATTGCGATCCTGGCCGGTCAGCCAGTGGTCATGACTGACCGCGGGATGCGCCTTGCGGAAAGCTTGCAACGCACCGACGAAATCCACCAGCGCACCGTCGCCATTCTCCCAGTCGACCCAGGTGATCTCATTGTCCTGGGCATAAGCGTTATTATTGCCCTGCTGGGTGCGATACATCTCGTCGCCCTGCTGGATCAGGGGTGTCCCGCGTGAGAGGAACAGCGTGGCCAGCAGCGCCCGCACATCGCGCTTGCGGGCATGATTGATCGCTTCGTCATCTGTTTCGCCTTCAACCCCGCAATTCCAAGAGGAATTGTGGTTGTGGCCGTCGCGATTGTTCTCGCCATTCGCTTCGTTGTGCTTGTCGTGATAGCTGACAAGGTCACGCAGGGTGAACCCGTCATGCACGGCCAGCATGTTGACCCCGGCGCTGGGCTTGCGGCCCGCAACATCGAAGATTTCCGCCGATCCCGACACCTTGCCGGCCAGCGCCCCGATCTTGCCGTTCTCGCCTTTCCAGAAGGCGCGGATCTCATCGCGGTAGGTATCGTTGTGCTCGGCAAATTCCTTGCCGAACTTGCCCAACCCATAGCCGCCCGGACCCGGATCCCAGGGTTCGGCGACCAGGATCGCCTTTTTCAGCACCGGATCGGCCTTGATCTTTTCCAGCATCTCGGCTTCCGGGTTGAACCCCGGATCACGGCCCAGAATGGTCGCCAGGTCGAAGCGGAAGCCGGAAACGCCCAGCTCCTCGACGTAATAGCGCAGGCTCTCGATCACCAGACGCTGCACGGCGGGGTGGTCGCAGCGCAGCGTATTGCCGGTGCCGGTATCGTTGACCAGATGCTTTTTGCCATCCACCTCGACCCAGCGATAATAGGTCTGCGGATCAAGCCCCATCATCGAGAGGATCGGGCCCTGGCTGTCGCCCTCGCCGGTGTGGTTATAGACCACATCCAGGATCACCGAGATGCCGGCCTTGCGATAGGCATCGGTCATCACCCGCATTTCCTGCGGGCCGCGTGGGGCCAGTCGCGGATCCACCGCAAAATAGGCCACCGGGTTGTAACCCCAGGCATTGGTGAGCCCGAGCTGGGGAAGATGTCCCTCGTCGATCCAGGCCGCCGTCGGCATGAGCTGAATGGTATCAACGCCCAGATACTTGAAATGATCGATCACCCGCCGCGTCGTCAGCCCGGCCACGGTCCCGCGCAGCGGACCCTGCACGCTGGGATGCCGCATGGTGAACCCGCGCACATTGAGTTCGTAGTAAAGGCCCGGCGCCTTTTTTCGGGGCTGAGCGGGGTCATTGCCGCCGCCCGGCACGATGGCCTTGGGCACCAGCTCAGCGGTATCCACCGCATCCTCGCGCGCCAGCCTCAGGCGCGGCGAACGCACGAACACCCGGTCCAGATGGCGTGCGTAGGGATCAACCAGAAGCTTGTTCGGATCGAAAAAATAGCCCTGGTCGGGATCATAAGGGCCATCGGCGCGCAGGCCATAGCGCGCGCCTGGTCCGACATTGGCAATCAGCCCGGCATGCACATTGTCCTGGTGGACGTCCAGCTCGAACCGGTCGATCTCCTTGTCCTGCTCGTCAAACAGGCACACCCAGATCGCGCTCGCGCTTTCAGAATAGACGGCGAAATTGACGCCCTCCGTCGTAACGGAGGCGCCCAGATGGTCTGTGTGCCCACCATGGGGCACCAATGCTGGCTTCGTGGACAAGGCGAACCTAGGTGATGACGCTGGGGGCATCTCGCCCAGTTCTGGATTTGACTCCGGCAAGGGCCTCGGCGATCCCGATAAGGGGCTCGAGTGCGAGCTGGGTATCGAGATCATGGCGTCCATCGCTGGCCTCATAGCGTTCAAGGTAGAGCCGCAACGTGGCGCCCACCGTGCCGGTTCCGGAAAGCCGGAGCACTATTCGCGAGCCATCGGTAAAGCCAATGCGAACGCCCTGCTTGGCGCTGGTCGAGCCATCGACCGGATCGTGATAGGTGAAGTCGTCGGCAAAGGCGACCTGCAGGTCATCTTCGAAAATCCTGCCGGGCAGGTTCGGCAATTGCGCCCGCAGATCCTCGACCAGCTTGCCAGCAATAGCCGCATCGACCTCTTCATAATCGTGCCGCGTATAGTAGTTCCGGCCATAGATCTTCCAGTGCTCGCGCACGAGCTCGTCGACGCTCTGCTTGCGCACTGCCAGGATGTTGAGCCAGAGCAACACGGCCCAGAGCCCGTCTTTCTCGCGCACATGGTTCGAACCGGTACCGGCACTTTCCTCGCCGCAAATGGTGACGCGGCCGGCATCAAGCAGATTGCCGAAGAATTTCCAGCCCGTCGGCGTCTCATGCATCTCGATGCCAAGCTTTTCGGCCACGCGATCCGCGGCCGCACTGGTCGGCATGGAGCGGGCGATGCCGGCAATGCCTTGCTTATAGCCCGGCGCCAGATGCGCGTTGGCCGCCAGCAGCGCCAGCGAATCCGAGGGCGTCACGAAGCGGTTCTTGCCGATGATCAGATTGCGGTCGCCGTCACCATCGGAGGCCGCGCCAAAATCGGGGCCGTCCGGGGTCATCAGCAGGTCGTACATGTCCTTGCAATAGACCAGGTTCGGGTCTGGATGCCCGTTATTGAAGGTGGGCGAAGGCGTGCCGTTGACGACCGTGCCTTTGGGTGCCCCAAGCATTCCTTCAAGAATGGCGTGAGCGTAGGGGCCGGTCACCGCATGCATGGCGTCGAACGTCATGCGGAAGCCACCGGCAAACATTGCACGGATAGCATCGAAGTCGAACAGGCTCTGCATCAGCGCTGCGTAATCGGCCACCGGATCGATCACCTCGACCACCATGCCGCCGACCTGCTGCGTGCCAATCAGATTGAGGTCGATATCAGGCGTGTCGAGCGTCTTGTAGCTGTCGATCACCTGGGTTCGTGCATAGACCGCGTCGGTGATCCGCTCGGGCGCCGGACCGCCATTGCCCACATTGTATTTGATGCCGAAATCGCCATCCGGTCCGCCCGGATTGTGGCTGGCCGACAGCACCAGCCCGCCAAAGGCCTTGTAGTGGCGGATGATATTGCTGGCCGCCGGGGTAGAGAGAATACCGCCCTGACCGACCAAGACCTTGCCAAAGCCATTGGCCGCGGCAAGGCGAATGGCCTTCTGGATCGCGACATCATTGAAGAACCGGCCATCCCCGCCAATCACCAGCGTCTGGCCAGCAAAGCCTTCCAGGCTGTCAAAGATCGACTGGATGAAGTTCTCGACATAATTGGGTTGGCTGAAGACCGGCACCCGTTTCCTCAGACCAGAGGTACCGGGTTTCTGGTCGGTATAGGGTGTTGTCTCAATCGTCTTGGCTGTCATCTGTCGAATATCCGATCAATGAGGCATAAAGCTGGGCATAGCGGTTGGCGCTGGCTTCCCAGCTCACATCCGACTTCATCCCCCGCCTCTGCATTTTTTTCCATGATTTTTCATCGGCATAGAGCACCAGGATGCGCCGGATCGCATCCGCAAGGGCCGCTTGGCTGGGCGGCGCGAACTGCACGCCGGTCGCCACCTCGGCCTGGATCGCCGCCACATTGGCGTCAATGATCGTGTCATTGAGCCCGCCCACCCGGCTGACCAGGGGCACGCAGCCATAGCGCAGCGCATAAAGCTGTGTCAGCCCGCACGGTTCGAATCGGGAGGGCACCATCATCACATCGGCCCCGCCCTGCACCAGATGGCTGAGCGCTTCATTGTAGCCAGTCACCAGGCCGACCTTGCCCGGATGGGCCTTGGCTGCGCTGCGAATGGCGTTTTCAAGCTCCGTATCGCCAGAGCCAAGCACCGCCAGTTGCCCCCCCGATTCCACGATCAGCGCAATATTGGCGGCGAGCAGGTCTATGCCCTTTTGCCAGGTCAGCCGGCTGACCACGGCAAAGAGCGGCCCGTCCAGAGGCTCCAGTCCAAACGCCTCCTGCACGGCACGCTTGTTGACTGCGCGCCCCTGCACGGTGCCGGCCGTATAGGTCTGCGCCAGCGCCGGATCCGTGGCCGGATTCCACGTATTCATGTCGATGCCGTTGAGCACCCCATACACCGTGGCCGAGCGATTATTGAGCAGCCCGTCGAGTCCCATGCCAAAGTCTGGCGTACGGATTTCGGCGGCATAGGTGGGGGATACCGTGGTCACCACATCGGCACATTCCACGCCGGCCTTGAGATAGCCCACCCCGCCGTAATATTCGACGCCATCCACGGAGAAGGCACGGGCCGGCAATCTGAGCTGCGCGAAGATCTCCGCCCCGAAGGTGCCCTGGAAGGCCATGTTGTGCACGGTCATCACTGTCTTGATGGTGGAGGACGGCCCGAACTTGACATAGGCAGGCGCCAGCCCGGCCTGCCAGTCATGGGCATGGATCACCTGCGGCCGATAGCCTTCCACCAGCCCCAGGCCCAATTCGGACGCCACCCAGCTCAATGCCGCGTAGCGCTTCCAATTGTCCGGCCAGTCCCAGCCTTCGGGCCCCATATAGGGATTGCCCGGCCGGTCATAGAGCGAAGGGGCGTCGAGCACGATCAGGTCGAGCCCTTCCACCCGCCCGGCAATCAACCGCGCGGGCACGCCGAACAAATCGTCGAACCGCGCCACTTCCCGTCCACCGGACATCTTGCCCAAGACCGCCGGATAGCCGGGTACTAGCGTGCGCATGGTGACCCCGGATTCGCTGAGCGCACCGGGCAGCGCGCCAGCCACATCGGCTAGACCGCCAGTTTTGATCAGCGGATAAATTTCGGAAGCGACCGAGAGAACTTCGATCATCGATCCGCCAGATATCTGTTGATCATGGCCTGGGTAATCAGCGTCACGCCTTCATCGGACCGGCGGAACCATTTGGCGTCGAACTCGGGATCTTCGCCCACCACCAGGCCTTCGGGAATGTTGACACCACGATCGATCACCACCCGCTTGAGCCGCGCATTGCGACCGATATCGCAATAGGGCAGCACGACTGCTTCCTCGAGCATGGAATAGGAGTGCACTCTGGAGCCGGTCGACAGCAGCGTGCGCTGCAGATGCCCGCCCGAGATGATGCAGTCGCCTGAAACCAGCGAGTTGACGGCGGAGCCGCGGCGGCCGTCGAAATCGTGTACGAACTTGGCTGGCGGGGTGATCTCGGCATAGGTCCAAATCGGCCAGTCACGATCATAAAGATCGAGCTGCGGCTTGATGTCGGTCAGGTCGATGGACGCTTTCCAATAGGCGTCGATCGTGCCCACATCGCGCCAATAGCTGACTTCTTCATTGCTCGAGCGGACGCAGGAACGCGGGAAGCGGTGCGCCCAGGCGGTGCCGTTCTTGACGATATAGGGGATGATGTCCTTGCCGAAGTCGCGATTGGACCCTTCGGTCGCCGCATCGCGCTTGAGCTGCTCCATCAGGAAGCGCGTCTCGAACACATAGATGCCCATTGAGGCCAGCGCCATGTCGGGCTTGTCGGGAATGCCCGGAGGATCCTTGGGCTTTTCGACGAAATCAACCACCCGATCGCGGCCATCGACATGCATCACGCCGAAACCGGTGGCTTCCATGCGCGGGACCTCGAGGCAGCCGATGGTAACATCCGCGCCCGTGTCCACATGCTGGCGGAGCATGATTTCATAGTCCATCTTGTAGATGTGGTCGCCCGCAAGAATAACGATGTAGCGGGCACCGGAATCCTCGATGATGTCCATGTTCTGGTACACCGCATCGGCAGTGCCGGCATACCACATGTCCTCGCGCACCCGCTGGCTGGCCGGCAGCACGTCAAAGCTCTCATTGCGTTCGGGCCTGAGGAAGTTCCATCCGCGCGACAGGTGGCGGATCAGGGAATGCGCCTGATACTGCGTGGCCACTGAGATACGGCGAATGCCCGAATTGATGGCATTGGAAAGCGCAAAGTCGATGATGCGCGACTTGCCGCCAAAATACACCGCCGGCTTGGCACGCCGGTCGGTCAGTTCCATCAGACGCGTACCGCGCCCACCCGCCAGCACATAGGCCATGGCCTCACGCGCCAGCGGCGATGGTACTCGATAGTCAGCCATATTATTTCCCTCCGCTTGAGCCCGGCTTCTGCCGGGTCTTATCTCACCAGAACCGCCTCAGGCCGGCTCATATTTCAGAAACAGTGTTGCCAATGGCGGCAGATAGATTTCCGCCTCGGCCGGCCAGTGCTGCCCCTCGACAGCCTTGGCAACGACCGCGCCCTGGTTGCCGGTGTTGCCACCGGAATACCAACCGGCATCGGTATTGATCCGCTCCACCCAGCGCCCGGCCTTGGGCAGTGGTACCTTGTAGTGACTGCGTGGCACTGGCGTGAAATTGGAGATCACCAGCACCGGATCGGCATCTGGGGCCTTGCGCAGCCAGGCCAGTACGGAGTTGGCCTGATCATTGCCGATCACCCATTCGAACCCCTCTGGCTCGCAATCGCGTTCGTACAGCGCCGGCAGGCTGCGATAGGCCGCATTGAGGTCTGCCACCAATCGCCGCATGCCTTCATGGCTCGGCGCGTCGAGCAGATACCAGTCGAGCGCCTGACTCTCGGACCATTCCTCGCGCTGCGCGAATTCCTGGCCCATGAACAGCAGTTTCTTGCCCGGATGGCCCCACATGAAGGCCAGATAGGCGCGCAGATTTGCAAATTGCTGCCAGTCGTCTCCAGGCATTTTCGAAAGCAGCGCGCCCTTGCCGTGCACCACCTCGTCATGGCTTAGCGGCAGCACGAAATTCTCAGTGAACGCGTACATCAGCCCGAAGGTCATGTCGTTGTGGTGGAACCGGCGATGGATGGTTTCCCGGCTCATGAACCGCAGGGTATCGTTCATGAAACCCATGTTCCACTTGAACCCGAAACCCAGCCCTCCGGCATAGGTCGGTGAGCTCACACCGGGCCATGCCGTCGATTCTTCTGCGATCATGAAAGCACCGGGGAACTGGCGATAGACCTCGGCATTGACCCGCTGCAGAAAGGCCACGGCCTCCAGGTTCTGGTTGCCGCCATGCTGGTTGGGCACCCACTCGCCGGGCTGTCGCGAATAGTCGAGATAGAGCATTGAGGCGACCGCATCGACCCGCAGCCCGTCGATATGGAACTGGTCGAACCAGAACAGGGCATTGTTCGTGAGGTAGGCCGAAACCTCCTTGCGCCCGAAATTGTAGATCGCTGTGTTCCAGTCCGGATGAAAGCCCTGGCGCGGGTCTTCATGCTCATAGAGCGCGGTGCCGTCGAAATGCGACAGGCCATGCTCGTCCGTCGGGAAATGCGCCGGCACCCAATCCAGGATCACTCCCAGCCCTGCCTCATGGGCTGCATTGACCAGTCGCGCAAACCCGGCCGGATCGCCAAACCGCGCCGTTGGGGCATAAAGCCCGGTCGGTTGATAGCCCCAGCTCGGATCGAACGGATGCTCGGAGATCGGCATCAATTCGAGATGGGTGTACCCCATGTCAGCCGCATAGGGCACGAGTTGCTCGGCAAGCTGGTCATAGGACATGAAGCCGCCGTCGGGTCGCCGCCGCCAGGACCCCAGATGTACCTCGTAAATGGACATGGGCGTGCGGCGCCAGTCACGCGTTGCGCGTTCTTCCATATATTTCTGGTCGGTCCAGGTGAACGGCGTCGGGTCGGGGACCACCGAAGCGGTTCGCGGCCGCATTTCCGCCTGCCGGGCATAGGGGTCCGCCTTCAACGGCAGGACCTGCCCGTTTGGCCCGACGATCTCGTACTTGTAGATGGTGCCCGTGCCCAGCACCGGGATGAACACTTCCCAGATGCCCTGGCGATTGCGCATCGGGTGGCGCCGGCCATCCCAATCATTCCATGGTCCCACCACGGAAACGCGTTGCGCATTGGGGGCCCAGACGGCGAAATGCGTGCCGTGGATGCCCTCGAACTCCATTTCGTGGGCGCCCATCTTGTCGAACAGCCGCAAATGGCTGCCTTCACCGATGTAGTAGTCGTCCATCGGGCCGAGCACGGGGCCGAAGGAATAGGGATCATAGACCGTCCAGCTTCCGCCGGCATTTTTGGCCTCATAGCGGATCGGCTGCCGCTCGGTGATGTCCACCTTGGCCTCAAAGAACCCGCCCTTATGGCGCGGGATCATGTGCCCGAGTGGCGCCCCGTCGAGCTTAAAGGCGTTCAGCGTGTCCGCATGGGGCACGAAGGCCCGTAGCACCCAGTGCCCGGCCACCTCGTGAAGCCCAAGAAAGGCAAAGACATTGCTGTGGCGCCCCGCCACAATGGCTTCGATTTCCCGTTCGTCCGCCTGCCAGCTTTCCTTGCTCACACTCACTCTCACGCTCCCCCAACGGCCTGCCAATCATCCCGGCCGGCCCAACAAAAACTCTGCGCGCAATCCTGATCTTGCGTCAGGTGCGACTGCGCGCGCTTGCGCTCTAGGACGTCGATACGCCCCAGATATCTTCTGCATATTGCCGGATCGTCCTGTCCGACGAGAAAAAGCCCACGCTCGCGGTGTTGCGGATGGCCATGGCCGTCCACTTCTTCTTGTCGCGCCAGATGGCATCGACCTTGGCCTGCGCCGCCACATAGGCATCGAAGTCCCGCGCCACCATGAACCAGTCATGATCATAGAGCCCGCCAATCAGATCGCGATAGCGATGCGGATCATCCGGAGAGAACACACCGGTGGAGATGGAATCCAGCGCCTCGCGCAAGCGCGGCGACGCGTCTATCGCTGCACGCGGCACTTCTGAACGGGCCCGCTTGTCCTCGACCTCGTCCGTGGTCAGCCCGAAGATGACGATATTCTTCTCGCCAACCTCCTTGTGCATCTCCACATTGGCCCCATCCATGGTGCCGATGGTGATGGCGCCATTGGCCATGAACTTCATGTTGCCGGTGCCCGAGGCTTCCATGCCCGCGGTCGATATCTGTTCCGACAGATCCGCCGCCGGCACGATGACCTCGGCCAGGCTCACATTGTAATTGGGCAGGAACACCACCTTGAGCAGGCCACGCACCGCCGGGTCGTTATTGATGACCCGCGCGACGTCGTTGATCAGCTTGATGATCAGCTTGGCGTTCCAGTAACTCGGCGCCGCCTTGCCCGCGAAGATCTTGACCCGTGGCACCCATTCCTTTTCCGGATGGGCGCGGATTTCATCGTAGAGCGCCACGGCATGGATGATGTTGAGCAATTGCCGCTTGTATTCGTGGATGCGCTTGATCTGCACATCGAACATGGCATCGGGGGACACGGTGATGTTCAGCCGGTCCTTGATGAGCTTGGCCAGCTTCTTCTTGTTATTGAGTTTTACCTCGGCGAACTGCTTCTGGAAGCTGGGATCCTCGGCGTGTGGCAAAAGCTGGTGCAGCTTGTCGATATCATCCAGGAATTCCGGCCCGATCCGGTCCGACACCAGTCGTGTCAGCGTCGGGTTGCACTGCATCAGCCAGCGCCGTGGGGTGATGCCATTGGTCTTGTTATTGATGCGCTCGGGATAGAGCCTGTGCAGATCGGCAAACACCGTCTGCTTCATCAGTTCGGTATGCAGCGCCGACACGCCATTGATCGAATGTGATCCGACAAAGGCCAGTTGGCCCATGCGCACCCGGCGGCCGCCATGCTCGTCAATCAGCGACACATTGGCGATCTGCTGATCGGAGAACTTCGCCTTGTTGCGCGCTTCGGCCAGCACATCGGCATTGATCTGATAGACGATCTGCATGTGACGCGGCAGCAGGCGTTCGAGCAGGGCCACCGGCCAGCTCTCCAGCGCCTCGGGCAGCAGGGTATGGTTGGTATAGCCGAACGTGCCCCTGGTGATCTGCCAGGCCTTGGCCCATTTGATCCCGTTGTCATCGACCAGAATGCGCATCAGCTCGGCCACGGAAATGGCGGGATGCGTATCGTTGAGCTGAATCGCCACCTTGTCGGCCAGCGAGCCCAGATCACCATATTGCTGCAGATGGCGGCGGACGATGTCCTGCAGTGAGGCCGAGGAGAAGAAGAACTCCTGGCGCAAGCGCAGCTCCTGCCCCGCCGCTGTCGAGTCTGCAGGGTAGAGCACGCGGGTGATGGCTTCCGCCTTGGCGCTTTCTTCGAGCGCCCCGATATGGTCACCGGAATTGAACTTGTCGAGCAGGATCGGGTCGATGGGTTGCGCGCTCCAGAGACGGAGCGTATTCACCCGCGCCCCGCGCCAGCCGACAATCGGCGTATCAAAGGCCACGGCCAGAAGATGCTCATTCGGCCGCCATTCCTGACGCACCTCACCATCGGGATCGGTGACCGGCTCGACATGGCCGCCAAACCCGACTTCATAGGCACTCTCGCGGCGCTCGAACTCCCAGGGATTGCCGTGAGCCAGCCATTCCTCGGGCAGTTCGACCTGCCAGCCTTCGCTCATTTCCTGCCGGAACAGGCCATGCACATAGCGAATACCATAGCCATAGGCCGGGATTTTCACCGAGGACATGGATTCAAGGAAACAGGCCGCCAGGCGCCCCAGGCCGCCATTGCCTAGCGCTGCGTCTGGCTCGAGATTGATCAGATCGCCCAGATCGACATCGAGATTTTTAAGCGCTTCGGCCACCGGCTCCATCAGCCCGACATTGCTCATGGCATCGCGCATCAGCCGCCCGATGAGGAACTCAAGGCTGAGATAGTAGACCCGCTTGTTCGAGGTTCGCCACGTCTCGCGCGAACTCTCCATCCAGCGGTCCATGATCCGGTCGCGCACGGCCAGAATGGTGGCGCGCAACCAGTCATGCGGTCGGGCGACAATCGGATCCTTGCCGACCGAATAGATCAGCTTTTCAAGGATCTCGGCCTGAATGGCCTCAACTGTTATCGCGCGGGGTTCGGGTGTGGGCGCATCGTAAACGATCGGCTTTTGCGGCATCTCGCAATCCAGTGTTCATATCGATGTTCCCCTCAGAATAGGTGCAGTGTTGCACTTAATTTATGCAGGGGAAAGCCCCCGAATATTTCATTGGTGACTAGCTGCCCCGCGCTTGTTCCGCGGACTGGCTTGCGGCAGCCTCTGCCGTCTCCTCCGGAATGGACACGCCACCCTCACGCGCCTGATCCCGCGCATTGCTGATCAGCAATTGGGTCAGGTTGCGCCAGTCCTCGCCACCCAGTTGCAGCTCGAAACGCTGCCGGTCGCGGCTGCGCACGCCCTCGATGACTTCATCGGCCTCTTCATCGGTTGCACCAAGCATCCGGATCGCCTCGCCACCAAAGTTGATCGCCGACTCAAAGGTCTCGCGAATTTGGTATTCCACCCCTGCCCGCACCAGCTCGATGCCGTGCGAGCGATCAAAGGCCCGCGCCATCACCCGCGCGAGAGGAAACTCATCGCGCAGCAATTCGGCAATTCGCGTGGTCTGCGCGCGCTGATCGGTACAGATCAGGATCAGGTCGGCCGTCGATGCGCCCGCCGCCCGAAGGATATCGAGCCGCGTCCCGTCGCCATAATGGACCTTGAATCCGATCTGCGCCGCGGCCCTGATCATATCCGTATCGTTGTCGATAATAGACACAGTGTGTTTGAGGGCCAGCAGCGGCTGGCTGACAATCTGTCCGAAGCGGCCAAAGCCGATAATCAGCACCTTGCCGCTCAGACCATCGGCCTCTTCCACTCCATCCATGGACTGCACCGCTTTTGGCATCAGATAGCGCATGCCGATGATGGCAAAGGGCGTGATCACCATCGAGATGATCACCGTTGCCGTGAAGATCGCATTGGTGGGCGCGTCGATCAGACCGCTGGTGGCGGCGGTGGTGTAGAGCACAAAGGCGAATTCGCCGCCCTGCCCCATCAACACGGCGCGCTCAAGCGCCTCCGCATGATCCGACTTCAGCAGCCGTGCAATGACATAGATCGCTGCCGCCTTGACCAGCATATAGCTTACGACGCTGATCGCAATGAGACCCCAGTTTTCACCGACGACGGACAGGTCGAGCGACATGCCGACCGCCAGGAAGAACAGGCCCAGCAGCAGCCCCCTGAAGGGTTCCACGTCGGCCTCGAGCTGATGCTTGAATGTCGAAGTCGACAGCAATACGCCGGCGAGGAACGCGCCCATGGCCATGGACAACCCGCTGACCTGGAACAGCAAGGCGGCGCCCAGCACCACCAGCAGCGCTGCCGCCGTCATCACCTCGCGCACCTTGGCCTGGGCCAGCAGCGCGAAAAACGGATTCATGATCCGCCGCCCGAGGAAGATCAGCAGTACGATCGCGCCAACGGCGACACCGAAGGAAACCAGCCGGGCGGTCATGCTCACATCGCCGGTCGAGGGCGCCATCAACGTGACAACGGCCAGCAGCGGCACGATGGCGAGGTCTTCGAGCAGCAGCACCGACACCATTTTCTGGCCGCCGGGTGTCGCCAGCTCACCGCGTTCGCCCAGGATCTGCATGACGATCGCGGTCGAGGTCAGCACAAAACCCATGCCGAAGACAAAGGCGACGACGGGCGCGAAGCCCAGCAACACGCCGATTCCGGTCAACAGCGCGCCTGAGACCGCGACCTGAATGACGCCCAGGCCAAAGATCTGCTGGCGCAGGGACCAGAGCCGGCCCGGCTCCATTTCCAGCCCGATGATAAAGAGAAACAGCACTACGCCCAGTTCGGCCGCGTGCAGCACCGAGGCCGGATCTGAAATCAGGCCGATGCCCGAGGGCCCAAGCAGCAGGCCCGCCGCCAGATAACCAAGCACCGAACCGAGACCGATTCGCCGAAATATCGGAACTGCGATGGTTCCTGCTGCCAGCAAGGCCACAACCGGCACAAGGTCGAGACCGTGATGGGCTGCCTCTGCCGCATGGGCCGCTACTTCACCTGCCATGGCTTTTCCCCGTCGCCGTTATTCGGCTGGACACTGGTGTGTCAGACCGATGCCGTCAAGCGCTTGGGAGCGGATGGCAGCTTCCTAGCTGGTGGAGGGCTCGACCCCGGTTGGTCCCGTACCTTGAGGCGGCTCCTCGCGCTCCTGCTTGCGGGCCTCGCTCTCTTCGTCCTGGCGCTTCTCGGCTATCGCCTGAGCCGCATTGGCCAGCAACTCTTCGCGGTCGCTCATCTGGCGCGTACGGCGCACCGGCTTGCGCGGCGCGACCGGCTTGCTGGGCAGGGCATGGGCAATCACCGACTGGGCAATCAGCAAGGTTGGCACCGCCACGAGCCCGCCAACCGGGCCCCAGGCCCAGATCCAGAAGGTGATCGAGAGAAAGATGATGAACGGATTGAGCGTTAGCGATCGGCCAATGAAATGCGGCGTGAAGATCTGACCTTCGACAAAATTGATCCCCGCGTAACAGGCCACCGGCAACAGGATCTGCCAGAGCTCGGTCTGCGTCCCCAGGCCCACCGCGATCAACACCGTGACCATGATCGCCTGGCCCACATAAGGAATGTAGTTGAGGACAGCCGCCATGGCGCCCCACAGTAGCGGCGAGGGCATGCCGATGATCCACATCGCAATCGACACTGCCGTGCCGACGCATAGATTAATCAGGGTGACCGAGAGCAAAAACCGGCTGACCTTGAGTTCGACATCGCGGAAAACATGAGCCGTGCGCCAGCGCATGCGCCGCGTGACGCACATGGAAAGCACCGACATGCGGATATGATCGCGCGTGGCAACGAAGAAGTAGAGACTGGCCAGGAAGATCGCCACCTGCGCCAGCGCCGCGGGAGCCAGCATGGCCACACCCGTCACCGTGCTGGCATCTTCCACCTGCACGGACATCGCGCCATCTGTGCCGAGGACCGAGGTCAACTGCTCCTGGAACTGCCCGATCGATTCAAGCGGCTCCCTGAGATTGGCCAGTTGCGCTTGCAGCTTCTCCCAGATCAAGGGAGCCCGAGCGACCCATTCACTGAGCGGCACGGCGAACAATGTGGCAAACCCGGCGATAACCGTGAGCAGCAGCAGCACCACGACGCCAGCCGAAAGCGCTGGCGGCACGCCCCAGCTTTCCACCCGATCAGCCACCGGCCCGAACATGAGCCCAACCACGATGGCCAGCGTCACTGGCGCGAGAAACACCTGCCCCGCCTGCAGAACCGTCAGCAGCACGGCAAATCCAATGCCGACGACAGCCAGGCGCGCGGCATTGTTCAGCACACGCTCGAACTGGCTTTGATCGACATCGGCGGGAATGCCGGCTGGGCTACGACGCATTGAGGTTTCCGCAACTGGGAGGAACTGCAAAAACGCGTCTCGAACAGCTTTCGTTCCGCCGCGACCAGTTGGTGCATCGACCGCGCCCACTGCCTTGGATAAGCTCCGGCCCAAAATCAACTCCTGAGTCTTTTGGAAGCCTTCATGTCCCGCAAGATCATTATCGACACCGACCCTGGTCAGGACGATGCCGTCGCCATCCTTCTCGCCCTGGCTTCGCCCGAGGAGCTCGATGTGCTGGGCATTGTCGCGGTGGCCGGCAATGTCGGACTGGCGCAGAATGCGATCAATGCCCGCAAGGTCGTCGAGCTGTCCGGCCGCACCGATATTCCGGTCTATGCCGGCTGCTCGCGTCCGATGCGCCGCCATCTCGTCACCGCCGAACACGTGCACGGCGAAACCGGTCTCAACGGCCCCGACCTGCCCGACCCCACCATTCCACTGCAGGCCCAGCACGGCGTCGACTACATCATCGAAACGCTGATGAACGCCGAACCAAAGACCATCACCCTGTGCACGCTGGGTCCACTGACCAACATCGCCATGGCCCTGGTCAAACAGCCGGCCATTGCCGAGCGCATCCAGGAAATCGTGATGATGGGCGGCGCCTATTTCGAGGTCGGCAACATCACCCCGGCGGCCGAATTCAATATCTATGTCGACCCCGAAGCCGCCGATGTGGTGATGCGCTGCGGTGCCCCGATCACCGTCCTGTCGCTTGACGTCACCCATATGATCCAGTCGACCCCGGCGCGCCTCAAAGCCATCAAGGCGCTGGGCAACCAGTCAGGCGAGGCCGTACATGCCATGCTGACTTTCTCCGAGACGTTCGATCTTGAGAAGTATGGCTGGGATGGCGCGCCGCTGCATGATCCGACAGTCATCGCCTATCTGCTGCAGCCCGGGCTGTTTGAGGGTCGCCACTGCAATGTGACCATCGAAACCGCGAGCGAGCTGACCATGGGCATGACCGTGGCCGATTTCTGGCATGTAACTGGCCGCAGCTATAATGCCACCTGGATCCGCACCGGCGACGCCGACGGCTTCTATACCCTGCTGACCGAGCGCCTCGCCCGGCTGCCCTGACTTCACGCGAGCGTGATGAGGGGGCTGAAACTGACCTCGCAAACCTCGCGTAGCTCCCTGTGATCGGACCGGCGAACAAGAAATCGCCGGTCGACACAACAGGGAGAAAAGTCATGTCATTTGCCAAGGCGTCCATAGCCGCTGCCGTTTTTGCCCTCGCCTCGAGCGTCGCTATTGCTCAGGACAATCCCATGGTCGGCGGCGCCGCCATGTTTGCCGACAAGAACATTGTCGAAAACGCCGTCAACTCGGCCGACCACACCACGCTTGTCGCCGCTGTCACGGCTGCCGGCCTTGTCGAAACGCTCCAGAGCCCCGGCCCGTTCACCGTGTTCGCCCCCACCAATGATGCCTTTGGCAAGCTGCCCGATGGTACCGTCGACACGCTGTTGATGGAAGAAAACAAGGACCAGCTAGTCAAGGTGTTGACCGCCCATGTCGTGGCCGGCAAGCTTTCCGCAGGCGATCTGGTCAGCCGCGCCCGCGCCAATGGTGGCCGCTACAACATGCAGACCGTCAGTGGCGATGCCCTTACCGCCGAAGTGCGCGGCTCGCATGTCTATATCTATGATGAAGCTGGCGGCGCGGCCCTGGTGACTATTGCCGATGTCAATCAGTCCAATGGTGTGATTCACGTCGTCGACGACGTCTTGCTGCCGCGATAATCCTTCCTCCCGGCGCGAGAACGGGTCCTGCTGCGATATGGCAGGGCCCGTTTCCGCGCGCGCATCTAGACCAGCGCAATCTCGCGGGTCACCCCGATATTTTCCAGAAATGAGCGGTCGTGGCTGATCACCAGCAGCGCGCCGTCATAGGCGCGAAGCCCGGCCTCCACGATCTCGATCGCCTCGATGTCGAGGTGGTTGGTCGGCTCATCCAGCACCACCAGCATGGGCGGGGTCTTTCCACCCAGCACACAGGCCAGGCCCGCGCGCAGCATTTCCCCGCCGCTCAGCGTGCCAACGCTCTGCAGGGCGGCGTCATTGCGGAACTTGAACGCGGCCAGCACCGAGCGGCAATCATTGACTGTGCTGTCCGGATTGAGCCGCTGGAAATTGGCCAGGACGGTGTCGCGCCGCTCCAGCAGCCCGACCTGCTGGTCCAGCAGGGCTATTGGCCCGCCAATATGCACATTCCCGCCACGCGGCTGCAAGGCGCCGGTCAGCAGCTTGAGCAATGTGGTCTTGCCCGACCCGTTCGGACCGGTGATAGCAACGCGCTCTGGGCCGATAATTTCAAGACTGGCATTTTTGATGATCGGCGCTTCCGGGTCATAGCCGCCTGTCAGGTCGCTGGCGCGCAGAACCACCTTTCCCGCCGGCAGTCCGCTTGGCGCCAGCTTCACCGCAAAGGGCGACAGCACCTCGATTTTTGAGCGGGCCTCGGCCGCTTGGATCTGTGCCGCATCTGCCTGCTTCTCGGCCAGACGATCCAGCCCGCCGGCGGTCGCTTCGGCGCGCCGCTTCATGCCACCGAGCAGGATCTTGGGCATGTCGCCCTTGGCCGCCTTCTTGCGGCCGCCGGCATCGCGCCGGGCCTGACGTTCGCGCGCGTCCTGCGCCGCCCGCGCTGCATCGCGCACCTGGCGCTCGGCAACGCTGAGGTCACGCTGGACCGCCGCGAGCTCCGAGGCCTTGCGCTCCCGGTAATGGCTGAAATTGCCCCCATAGGTGGTAGCGCCGAGACTGGTCAGCTCGACGATGGCATCCATACGGTCTAGCAGATCGCGGTCATGACTGATGACGATGGCGGCACCCCGCCATTGCGCCAGCATGTCGGCGACGGCTGCGCGGCCATCGGCGTCCAGATTATTGGTCGGCTCGTCGAGCAGAATCAGATCGGGCGCATCGAACACCAGAGCCGCCAGCGCCGCTCGAGTGCGCTGGCCGCCGGAAAGCGTCCAGAGCAATGTGTCAGGTCCGACTTCCAGCGCCAGTGCATCGAGTGCCTCGTCCAGTCGCGCCTCAAGCGTCCAGTCGGCCTCTGCCAATTCATCGGCATCGGCTGCTCCCGCCATGGCGCGTGCGAGCAGATCCAGCCCGGCCCGAACGCCAAACAGATCGGCAATGGTTTCATCGGGCCCAGGCTGCACGGACTGGCGCAACACACCAATCCGGCCAACCAGATTGATGGTCCCGGAACCCGGTGTCAGCTCGCCGGTTATCAGGCGCAGCAGCGTGGTCTTGCCCACGCCATTGCGGCCGACTAGCCCGGTACGACCGGTGCCAAAGCTGAGATCGAGATTGGAGAAAAGCGGCTGGCCGTCAGGGCCGGAATAGGTCAGTTGAGAAAGCGTCACGGAAGGCATGGTTCGTCATATCCTCAGGGGCAAGGCAGATGGGCGTTGCTGTGAGGATGCGATCCATTGGGAACCGTCCGGTCGAGTTGCGATGCTTCTTACTTAATCGAGCCAGCGGCTGCGTCAACCTCCTGCTGGCCAAATGGCTGACGCGGGGCTAGTGTCCGCCACCACATATTGCCGGATGCCGCCATGGACCTGTTTACCCTTTCCGCCTTCACCATCGCCTATGCCATCGCCGTTCTGGTGCCGGGGCCCGGCGTTGCGGCTGTCGTCGCCCGCGCCCTTGGCGGCGGCTTCAAGGGCGCCTTCCCCATGGTGCTGGGCATTCTGGCCGGCGATTTGGTCTATTTCTTCTTTGCCGTTTTTGGCCTGGCCGCCATCGCCACCTGGTTCGGCCCGGTCTTCACCATCGTGCGCTGGGCCGGCGCCGCTTACCTGCTCTATATCGCCTATAAATTCTGGACTGCCCGCCCCGGCTCCGAACAGATGAAACCCAAGAACGAAGGCCGCTGGAAGACATTCCTGGCCGGATTTTCGCTGACCATGGGCAATCCCAAGACCATTGTCTTCTATCTGGCGATCCTGCCTACAGTCGTGCCGCTGGGCGAGATGACCCCGCTGGCCTTCATCGAGTTGACGGCGATCGTTGTGGTCGTGCTGCTGTTGATCGGTTGCGGCTATGCCTGGCTGGCCTCCGCCGCGCGTGACATGTTCCGCAGCGAAAAAGCCCTTGGCCGCCTCAACAAGACCGCCGGCGCCATGATGGCTGGCGCCGCCGGCCTCGTGGTGACCCAGCACTGACGCCTTTACCAGTCGCTAACCATTTAACGCCCGATTAACCATAATCGGCGAAGCTTGATGCATGGCGTACGGCAGCACCAAGATCAACCGATACAACATGCATCAGCTCTCCCCTTATGAGCGGATCCAGTATCAGCGCGAGCGCCGGGCCGCTGCCGCCGAGATCGCCCAGAAAAATGCCAGCATGGCGAATAGCTTCGCCTCGATCCAGAGCAATAGCGCAGTGGAAACCGGCAATCTGTTTTCCAAGATGGCCATGCAGCGCATCTCCAAGACCGCCTGAATATCTGACTGATTTACTTGAAAACCTGTTTGGTCTAGCGAAGCACTGCTCAACCGCCACAAAACAGACCGAATAAATTTACTTGCCGTAAAGCGCCAATGTTCAGGCTTGCGCCATGAGCTATTCAGGCAAGATTACGCGCTTCAACATGTATGAGCTCTCATCCTACGAGCGGCTGCAGTATCAGCGCGGCCGCAGGGCGGAGGCTTTGGCCATGGCGCAGAAGCAGGCCGCGCTCGCCAACAGCCTTGCGGCAATCCAGCAGAACCAGGCGGTGGCGATTGGCAACCTTGTCTCCAAGGTTGCCATGCAGCGTATTTCCAAACGCGTCTAGCCTTGGTTGGGCGCGATGCGCCGCAGCAATGCGGACAGTTCCGCGGGCGGCTTCTGTTCTATGCGCCGATAGGTGCGCCCGTCGCGCGTCCGCGCGACATAGCCCATATCCACCAGCGCACGCCGCAACAGGGCATGGTCGCCGAAACTGGCCAGTCCATTGAGCAATTCCGTATTTTCCCGGTCAGCATAGTCCCGTCCCGGCTCCATCCTGGCCCAAAGCGCCCATAGGCATAGCGGCTGCAGGCTGTTCCGCGACGGCCAGCGCATCAGCACGCCCTGGGCATCGAAATGCCGGGACACTTTCTCCACCAGCGTCAAATCCACGGGTTCGACCGGTGGCCGCTCGGCACTGGCTGCTCTGAAATGCTGGTAGTTGCGGAACCCCGCGGCCCGCGCCAGCATGGTCAGCATTTCGACGTGGCTGGGCGTGTCATCGGCACCGGCAAGCTGGGTCCGCAGCGATTTGGCGAAAGCCGATAGATCGGGAATGGTCAGGGATTGAATCTGTCTCGACATGGCGCATCCTCAGCGTGCCCAGAGCTGCCTGAAGGACAGTGTCGGTGGTCGCCGGCTTGCGACGGGCACGAGGAAAGTGCGAGTCGAAGATCGAGATCAGGCAGGTTTAGCTTCCCTTGTCGGGACGGCGACGCCTCGGTGAACTGCAGACCGGTCCTGACCGGATACGCCGCTCCCCCGCCAAAAGCAAGCGCCCGGCTTTAGGCCGGGCGCGTGTCGTCCTACATTGGCGCTTGCACATGTTCGCCGTCATCCGGCGCCTTGGGCAGGAAGCGGCCGATGAAGCGGCTGAACTGGTCGATATAGGTCAGCAACACCGGCACCACGAGCAGCGTCAGGGCGGTCGAACTGATCAACCCGCCGATCACAGCATGGGCCATCGGAGCATTTTCGCCGCTGCCGCCATGCAGGTTGAGGGCCAGCGGCAACATGCCGAAGATCATCGCCAGCGTCGTCATGATGATCGGCCGGAACCGCGTCGAGCCCGCTTCCACCAGCGCCTCATAGAGGTTCCAGCCCTCCTTGACGTGCTGATTGGCGTTGTCGACCAGCAGGATGGCGTTCTTCACCACCAGGCCCATCAGCATGATGAACCCGATGGCCGAGAACATGTTGAGCGTTGACCCGCCAACCAGCAGCCCCACCATCACCCCGATCAGGGCCAGCGGCAGCGAACCCATGATGGCAATCGGTTGCAGGAAGCTGCCGAACTGGCTGGCCAGCACCAGGTAGATGAAGATCACCGCCAGCAGCAGGGCCGAACCAACTGCGCCCATGGTCTCCGCAATCTGTTCGACGTCGCCGCCAAACGAGGTGCGGTAGCCTGTGGGCAGCGTCAACGCCGCCACGGCCGCCTGCAATTGCGGCGTTACGGTCCCCAGTTCCACCCCTTCGAGATGGGCTTCTATGGTCACGCCACGCTGCAGATCCTGGCGGTTGATGGTGGCTGGACCGACGCTTTCGACCACATCTGCGACTTGGCCAAGCGTCACCATCTGGTTTGAGCCAGTGGCGCCGGATTGAGCGATGGGCAGGTTTGCCAGCGAAGTCGCATCGTTGCGCAGGGATTCGGGCAGGCGCACCACGACCGAATAGACCTGACCGTTCTGGGCCGTCCAGTCGGCAACATCCTCGCCTGCAATCAGCGGCCCGAGCGTGGCTGCAATCTGGCCCATGGACACGCCGAGATCGTCGGCCAGGTCGCGATTGATACGAATGCCGACAACCGCCTGCGCTTCATCCAGGCTTGATGATATATCAATCAGGCCCGGTATTTCGGCCATCTTGGCTTCGAGCTCGTCGCCCAGCCGGCCAAGCACTTCAAAGCTGTCGCCGTAAAGTGTCACCGAGACCGGCGCCGAACTCCCGCCCATGCCGGATGCCGCGGAAACCTGGAAGGTGGCGCCTGGCACCGCTTCCAGCGCCGCGCGGACGCGCGGCATCAGCTCGACTGGTGTGACATCGCGCAGCGCCTTGTCGACCAGCGTCACCGTCATCGTGCCCGAATTGGCCCCGGCAGCCGCCACCCCGCCACCAATGGTGGAATAGATCGTCTCGACCTCGGGGAAGCTGTTGATGACCGTTTCGGCCTGGTAGAGCTTGGCCGCCGTCGCCTCCTTGGAGGAGCCGGACGGCGTTTCCACCGAAATGGTGAAATTGCCATTGTCCGTCACCGGAATGAACTCCACACCCACCTGCGGAAACAGGAAGAAGGTGCCAACAAAGGACATCAGCGCAATCAGCAGCACCGACTTGCGGAACTTCAGCCCCCAGCGGATCAGGTGACGATAGCCCTGGGTGAACCAGGTGAAGAGCCGGTCGAACTGATGCACCGCACGGCCGATCGGCCCGCGCTTGGCATTGGGATTGGCCGCCGGATCATACCACACACTCGACATCATCGGGTCGAGCGTGAAGGCCACGAAAAGCGAGATCAGCACGGCCACAGAAACCGTGACACCGAACTGCAGGAAGAACCGGCCCATGATTCCGTCCATGAAGGCCACAGGCAGGAACACCGCCACGATGGACAAGGTGGTGGCCATCACTGCCAGGCCGATTTCATTGGTACCGTCGAACGCCGCCTGCCGGTGCGATTTGCCCATATGCAGGTGTCGGGTGATGTTCTCACGCACCACAATGGCATCATCGATCAGGATGCCCACGGCAAGCGACAGCGCCAGCAGGGTCATCATGTTGAGCGTGAAGCCGAGAAAATTGAGCGCGATCATCGTGCCGATGATCGAGATCGGCAGCGTCAGCCCAGTGATGACGGTAGAACGCCAGGAATTGAGGAACAGGAACACGATGACGACGGCCAGGATCGCGCCTTCGATCAGCATGTTCTGAACCGCGTGGAAGGAATTTTCCACCGGCTCGGCATTGTCGACCACGACCTCGATATTGACCCCATCGGGCAGTTCACTCTCGAGCAGATCTTCAATGGTGTGGCGGATCTCCTCGGCAACGCCGACGGTGTTGGCGCCCTGGGTCTTGAGAATATCCACCGCCAGCGCCCGCTGGCCATTCAGAATGGCCAGGCTGGATGCCTCACCGGTCCCATCGACAATGGTGGCCACGTCGCGCAGCGTCACCGGCTGGCCGCCCTGGTTGCCCACGGTGACCTCATAGAAATCCTGTTCGTCTTCGAGCCGACCCAGCACCTGGATCGACTGGACGATGCTGTCCTGGGTAATCGAGCCGGCCGCCAGGTCCTTGTTGGCTGCCTGCAGCGCCGAAACCACGGAGCCCGGGCTGATATTGAACGCCGCCAGCCGGTCCGGGTCGATCTCGATATTGAGCTGGCGCGGCACGCCACCGACCACGGTCGCGCTGCCCACGCCGTCAATATTGGAAATGCGGCGGGCAATGACATCTTCGGTTAGTGCCGTCAGGTCCCGATCAGACAATGTATCCGAGCTGACAGCCAGCGAGAGCACCGGCAAAGCACTCGGATCAAAGCGCAATACGCGCGGATCCCCCGCCCCATCGGGAAGCAAGGCCTTGATCGGGTCGATCTTGTCGCGAACGTCGAGCGCCTTCTGCTGCGAATCCGCTTCGAGATTGAAGATCATCAGCACCATGGCCTGACCGGCCTGTGCAGTGGACTGGATGGTGTCCAGCCCGGCGATCGTATTGACCGCATCCTCGATGGGTTCGATCACATCGGCCTCGACCGCCTCCGGAGACGCGCCGGGATAGCTGACGACGACGGCCACGACCGGAAAGTCGATATCGGGCAATTGCTCGATCGGCAGGCGCTGATAGGAATAGACACCGAACACCATGATCGCGACCATGATCATGGTCGCAAACACGGGATGATTGACGCTGATGCGGGTCAGAAACATGGCTTACCCTTCCACGAGTGTGTAGGCGTTTCCGGCCTCAAGCTCGGATAATGGTGCCGAAACGATCACGTCTCCAGTGTTAAGACCCGTCACTTCGATCAGCCGGCCACGCTCCCATTCGCGCACCACTTCGATCTCCTGGCGCTCCAGCGTGCCATCCACCAGCTTGAGCACAAACGGTCCCTCCGCATCTTCGCGCAAAGCCGCAGCAGGCACGGCAATAGCCTCCTCTGCCTGCTCGACCGTAATGTGCCCTGTGGCAAACATGCCGCCGCGCAATTGGCCGCCTTCATTGCTGAGCTCGACATAGATCGGCACCGTGCGTGTACCGCTGAGCGAAACCGGATTGACCCGCGTTACTGTGCCGTCAAAGCTCTGGCCGTCGAGCCCGGTGACATCGATGGCCACCTGCTGGCCAGGCGCGACACGGGCGCTCGACGTAACCGAGGCCGTCGCATCGAACTCCATTTCATCAAGATTGACGATGGTGAACAGCGGCGTGCCGGCCGAAACCGTCTGGCCCGTATCCACCGAGCGCGAGGAAACCACGCCGTCAAGCGGCGACTTGACCGTCGCGTTGCTCAGGGCCAGTTCCGCCGACTCCACAGCACTTTCCAGCGCCGCCAGATTGGCCCGCAGCGCTTCGGTCGAAGACCGCGCCTGATCCAGTGTCGAAGGACTGGCCAGCCCCTGCCGCGCCAGCTCCTCGGTCCGCGTCAGGCTCTGCTCGGATGAATTGAGCTGGGCCCGGGTTGCATTGGCGGTGGCGCGTTGCTGGTTGAGCTGCAACTCAAGCGGCGCCCGGTCGATCTGCGCCAGCACATCGCCCTCGCTGACCGCTTCGCCCGGCCGCACCATCACCGCCATAACCCTGCCCGAGGCCTGCGAGGCCACGTCGGACTGACGCGCCGGCACCAGTGTCCCGGTCACCTTCACCGTTTCGCGAAGGGTCTCGGGCGCTATCGTCGTGGTTTCGGACTGCCGGACCTGCATGACCACTGGGCCGGTTTCGGCCATTTCGGTCACCGGCGCCTCGGCCGGCCGCAGCACCACAAAACCCACCACCCCGGCAATGATCACCGCCAGGATGATCCAGGGCATGATCCGGCGCTTGGGTTTGAGACCCTGTGCCACGCGCGCTGCGTTTTCCTTTTCGCGGCGGCTCTGCGCCCATTCGGGCTTGGTCTGCGCTTCGGTCATTTCTCGTCCTTCTTATGCTCGTCCGCAGCACGGAGCGTCGTCACCCAATGGGTCAGGATTTCGGCAGACTGCGCCAGAAAGCTCTGGACCACCGCCGCGCGCCGGGCCGCCTCAGCGTCCTCGGCCTGCATGTCCTCGACACAGTTTTTGATTGTTTGCGCCTGTCGCTCGAACTGCGCGGCAATGTTGCCCACCACATCGATCTCGCTAAGGCTGACAAGTTGGTAATAATCCTGCCGGTCCCCGGCATGGGTGCGCAGCTTGAGAATGCCCTTGCGCGCCAGGTCGCGCGCGTTCGTGCTCGCGCTCGCCCGGCTGATCGATAGCTTCTCGCTGATCTGCACCAGGTTGAGTTCCTGCCCCTCGACCACCATCAAGCCGATCAGACGGCCGGAAATCCGCGATTCCCCCCGTTCCTGGGCAATCAGCCCCATTTCCTCGATAAACCGCGTCGTCGCGCTCAAGCTGCACCTCACCTTATCGTTCAATTCATACTGAATGAACTGAACGAAGTAAATGCTGGCGCTTTGGCGAAGGGGCAGAAGGTTAGTGAGGGATGAATATGAAGAACCGATCGGGCGCACGCGGCGATCCGGGCCCCGGAGACGTGTCGCCAACAAAACAGCCGATGCTTGCAGACTATGCGTTGCTTGCCGTCGTCACCGACCGACTGCCGCCGGTCATCAGGATTGAAACGGCGGCTTGACACTCACGATCACTCGAGCGAGCGGGCGCTGATGACGAAGCGATTGCAACGCGGCTTTCCAGCACACTCAGGCAGGGTCGAAGCCTGCAAAGGAAGTTATGGGCACCAGACCCTTGGCGAAGCGGCGCGCGTTCTGCACATAGCCCGATGCAGAGCGCTTGAGGGAGGCGATTGCATCTGCATCCAGTGTCCGGAGCACCTTTCCGGGGCTACCAACAACCAGTGACCCATCCGGGATCTCCTTGCCTTCCGTGATCAACGCGCCGGCTCCAATCAGACAGTCACGGCCGATACGCGCGCCATTGAGCACGGTCGCGCCCATGCCGATCAGGGTATTGTCGCCGATCGTGCAGCCATGCAGCATCGCCTTGTGGCCGATGGTGCAGCCTTGCCCGATCGTCAGCGGATGCCCCATATCGGTGTGCAGCACTGTATTCTCTTGCACATTGCTGCCCACCCCAATCGTGATCTCTTCATTGTCTCCACGCGCGACCACCCCGAACCAGACGCTGGCGTCGGCGTGCATGACGATCTTGCCCACCAGAACCGCCGTTGGCGCTATCCAGGCCGCTTGCGGGTCGATTTTCGGTGCATGTCCATCAAGGGCATAAAGGGGCATCTCGGTCTCCTCCCAAACGAAACTTCACCCGGACTGATCGGCATTGGCCGCGACGCCGCGCGACGGTCCCTTGCTGCGTTACGTGCATGTGTAGACAGCATCCTATGCCTCAGCATGATACCGGGCAGGATTAGCGCCACCATGAGGGCCAATTCGAAGTTGAACAAGGCCATCGCGGGCAGGTTCCTGCCATATCCGCTGAACGGCGCCAGCCTGTTCGCAACCGCCGGGAGGGCGATGCAGCATCAATGCGCCCAGTCCTTCTTCTTCGAGGTCTTGCCGATACCAGGATTGAAACTGTTGGTCGGATCGAGCGTGCGGTAGAAATCACGCAATGCCGGCTTGGCATGATAGAGATGGCCGACATTGTGCTCGGCCGGATACTCCGCGCCGCGCTGGTCCAGCAGATAGAGCAACTGTTGCTCTATCGCCTCCAGATCTCCGCCCCTTTGCACGAGATATTCCTGATGCATGACGTGGCAGAAGAAGTGCCCGCAATACATCTTGCGCACGAACTGGCTCTCGAGCGCCGCCGGCAGGGTTTCAAACCAGTCCCTGGTGTTGCGCGGCAAGGCAATATCGAGGGCCAGGATGTCCTCAACCTGGGCCGGATGCACGTCGCGGAACCTTACGACAGAGCCACCGACGGCAAAGCGGTTGAGGAATGCGTCCTGCCCCTCGGTCCGGGTGCACTCAAGATAGTTTCCGCTGGCCGTCGGAAAACGGGAGGAGAGATATCGGCGTGCTTCCTCGACGCCCCCACCGCCCATCTTGAGCAGCAGATGATGCTCATAGCGGTCCCGGTAATTGTTCAGTCGTTGCGGCAGATGCTCCGGCAACAAGCGCATGACTGCCTGCAGCAATCGATCGGTGAGATGGCCGCCCAGGCCGATGCTTTCGGTCAACCCGTCCAGCCAGCTCTTGACCCCGAAGGCAGCGGGTACATGGTCCGTCCCAAAGTATTTAACGAACAGAAACAGATCCTTGCCGTAATCCTGCGACAACTCATAGGCGCCGCGATGCATGTATTCGCCGGCAATAGGCAGATGCTCGAAATCGGTGAGGATGTCGCGCCGGATGGTCGCCAGTTCCGAAGGATCATTGCTGCCAACATAGAAAACCGTCACATCCTTGTCGGCCTCGAAGGTATCGAGCCTGAGGGCGAACACGGCAATCTTGCCTGCCGATCCCGAGGCTTCATAGTGCCGTCGCGGATCTGCGTTGAAGCGGGCGGGCGTTGACGCATCAACGTCCCGGACATGTTCGTGATAGCCACGGTCCGAAGCCCATTGATTGTCGCTGCCCAGCACATCGGCCGGGCTATAATCTGCCTTGTCCAGACGCTGCAAGATCTCCTCGGCATCGCCGCCAAGTTCGATCCCCAGATGATTGACCAGGTGCAGCTTCCCGGCGCTGTCGACCTGCGCAAACAGGGCAAGTTGCGTATAGGCCGGTCCACGCCGGATCAGCGAGCCGCCTGAATTGTTGCAGACGCCGCCTGTCACCGAAGCGCCGATGCAGGACGAGCCGATGACCGAATGCGGCTCCCGACCGATATCCCGCAAACGCTTTTCCAGCTTGTCCAGTGTCGCCCCGGGCAGGCAGAGGACCTGCCGGCCCTCGTCCAGCAGGTCAACGCGGTCCATGCGCATGGTATTGATGATGACAATGGGGCGATCATAGCCCTCACCATCCGGCGTTGAGCCTCCTGTCAGGCCCGTATTGGCCGCTTGCACGATGACGATGACGTCATGGGCCACGCAAGCCTGGATGATCCGCCATTGCTCGACCAGGGAGCCGGGGCGCACGGCAGCGAGCACGCGGCCCTCGCCGAAGCGATAGCCCTTGCGGAAACGCCGCGTCTGCCGGTCTCCCACCAGAACATGACGGCGCCCGACGATGGTTTGAAACGTCTCGATAAGCGGGTGCACGTCATCTCCCGGCGGTAAGAGCAGGCGCCCGAAGACGCCTGCATATCCGCTTTACCAGGGGCGTTCTTCCAATTCGACAGTCTTGTCGAAGGGCATGCCCAGCTTCTCATAGAAGGCGCGGCGCATGCGACGGTCCTTGTCCTGAACCATCCAGGCCCGCTTGGCGATTTCTTCGCCGTCTTCCTGTGGGATCACCACGATCCCGTCGTCATCGGCAATCACACCGTCGCCCGGCCGCACATAGACCCCACCGCAGGTGATCGGCTTGCCCATTGAGGAGAGCTCGAGCCGGCCCGCCATGTGGCGCATGGAGCGGACCGAGCAGAACACCGGATCCTTCTGCATGATGCATTCACCCGAGTCGCGGCAGGCGCCGTCAATGATGAAGCCGACCGACCCTTTGACACGCGCATCGAGCAAGTTGTTCGAGCCCAGCAGGCCACAGCGGGACTGTTTGGTGTCCACGACGTGCACTTCATCAGGAGCACCGAAACTATGACCAGCCGGCCATAGGGCGTCAGGGTGCGTGCTGCGGTCCGGATTGCGCTTGTACTGGCGATCGTCGAACTCTTCATAGCTCATCGCCGGGATGGTGCGGTTGATGATGTTGAACTCGGCGGTCGTGGCAATGCCGGCAAAAAAGATGCCGGGGAACATTGGGCGCAGCCGCGGATCCATCTCATAGGTATTCATGTAGCCCATGGAATCCAGGGCGTCGGTCACATCTGAGGTACGTACCTTACGCAGGATCTCGAGTGTGCTGCTATTGATAGCCATATTACTTTCCTTCTGGTGATTTCAGGTTTGACGGCGCCCGCACATGCGGGCGCTGATGAGCTCAGTTGAGGATCGACAGGCCGGTCTCGCCGTCGAAGAAATGCATGCGGGTGGTGTCGAACCAGACAGTCACCGTGTCGCCCAGGCGCACCTGGCTTTTGGCGTTGAAGCGGGCGATGCAGCGCGCCTTGCCGGCCTTGGACTTGATCTCGTCCAGGCTGTCCGAGCTGCGCACCTCGGCCGGCTTTGCGTCGATGCCGATATGGACGATCACATCCGAACCAAGGGCTTCAACCAGATCGACTTCAGCAGCGATGCAATCGGACGGATCAGCGTTGGCAATCGAGGATGCCTCGGCAAGATCCTCGGGCCGAATACCTACGATCAGCTTGCGTCCGGCATATTGCGACAGGCTGGAAAATTGCTCGACAAGCGTTGCCGGAAGCTTCAACCGATTGTCGCCCAGCCGGAGGAAGAGCGTATCACTCTCCTTTTCGAGTTCGGCCCAATACATGTTCATGGTGGGCGAACCGATAAAGGCGGCGACGAAGGTATTGCGCGGCTTGTTGTAGATATTGGACGGGGTATCGACTTGCTGCAGCACGCCATCCTTGAGCAGCGCCACCCGGTGTCCCATGGTCATGGCTTCCACCTGGTCGTGGGTCACATAGACCGTTGTGACACCCAGCCGGTGCTGGATGGACGCAATTTCCGCACGCATCTGCACCCGGAGCTTGGCATCCAGATTGGACAGCGGTTCGTCCATCAGGAATACGGAGGGCTTGCGAACAATCGCACGGCCCATCGCGACGCGCTGGCGCTGGCCGCCGGATAGCTGGCCGGGACGCCGCTTGAGATAGGCTTCGAGTTCAAGCACACGCGCAGCTTCCTGCACCCGCTTGTCGACCTCCTCCTTGGGCATCTTGGCGATCTGAAGCGGGAAGGCGATATTGTCGTACACGCTCATATGCGGGTAGAGCGCATAAGACTGGAACACCATGGCGATGTCCCGATCCTTGGGATGGGTGTCGTTGACGAACTCATCGCCAATCCACACGGCCCCGTCGGTGATCTCCTCAAGCCCGGCAATCATGCGCAAGGCCGTCGACTTGCCGCAGCCCGAGGGGCCGACCAGGACGAGGAATTCCCCATCCTCGATCTCCAGGGAAACATCGTTGACGGCGCGAAGCTGTCCACCGGCATAGGTTTTGGTCAAATTCTGTAGCGTTACACTGGCCATGGGTCTGCTCCGGGCGGATCACTTGAAACCTTGCGTGGCGATGCCCTTGGTGAGCAGTCGCTGCGAGGCGAGGAAGAAACCGAGCACCGGTCCGATGGAGACAAGTACCATCGCAAACAGTCCGCCAAAGGAGGAGGAACCACCACTCGGATCGAGGAAAAGCCGCAGAGCTACCGGAACCGTCATCCGGTCGGTGTCGGTGAGGTAGATCAACTGGCTGAAGAAGTCGTTGTAGGTGTTGATGAAGGTGAACACGGCCGTGGTGGCCAGAGCCGGCATGGAGAGCGGCAGAATGATCCGCCAGTAGCGCTGCCAGTAGGACGCACCGTCAACGATCGCTGCCTGTTCCAGTTCATGAGGCAATGAGCGCATGAACTGGACCATCAGGAAGATGAAGAAGGCGTCGTGCGCCAGGAATTTCGGTACCACCAGGGGTAGGATCGTGTTCACCCAGCCGATATTGAGAAAGAAGATATATTGCGGGATCAACTGCACGTGAATCGGCAGCATCATGGTGCCGAGCATGATGGCAAAGAGCCACCACTTGCCGCGGAATTCGAGCCGCGCGAAGGCATAGGCCGCCATCGAGCAGGCCAGAAGATTGCCGATGATCGCCAGGGCACAGATGATGAACGAGTTCACATAGAATTGCGTGAACGTGAGATCCCCATAGAGCTGCCAGCCGCGCACGAAGTTCTCGAGCGTCCAGTTGGTGGGGATGAACCCCATGTCGCCGAAGATCTCGGTCTCCGGGCGCAGCGCGCTCAGCACCATCCAGATTACCGGGTAGAGCATGACACCCAGTATGGTGATCAGCAGGGCATGCAGGCCCAACCCCTTTAGCCGGCGGATATTTTCGCGCTTGCGCCGCTCGGCGCGCAGCAGCTCGGGATCGTATGTCTTAACGGTCGCCATAGAACACCCAATAGCGTGAGGACCAGAACATCAGCGCCGTTGCAAGGCCGATAGCGATCAGCAGGATCCAGGCCATCGCAGAGGCGTAGCCCATCTGCAGTTGCTGGAACGCCTGCTGGTAGAGATAGAGTGAATAGAGCAGCGTCGAATCCACCGGCCCGCCCCGCCCATTGGACACCACGAAGGCCTGGGTGAAGGACTGGAACGAATTGATCAGCAGCAGCACGGTGTTGAAGAAGATGACCGGCGTGATCAGCGGCAGGGTGATCCTGCGGAACCGCTGCCAGGCATTGGCCCCGTCGATCGAGGCAGCCTCATAGTAGGATTCCGGGATCTGCCGCAGCGCGGCCAGAAAGATCACCATGGACGCACCGAACGTCCAGACGTTCAGCGCAATGACCGAGGGCAAGGCAAAGGTCGGATTGTTGATCCAGCCACGGCCAGCCACACCGAACAGGGCCAGGATGTCATTGACGACGCCGCGCTCGCCGAACACTTCCTTCCAGAGCAGGCCGATACCGACGCTGGCACCGATAAGTGAGGGCACATAGAAGAGCGAGCGGTAGATCGCCAGCCCCCGCAGGCCGCGATTGAGGGCAACTGCAATGGTCAGCGAGAACAGCAGCACCAGCGGCACTGAGAAACCCACATATTTCAGCGTCACCCATATCGAGGTGATGAACCGCCGATCCGATGTGAACAGCCGCACATAATTGTCGAACCCGACAAACGAGGGCAGGCCGATCACCGCGTAATTGGTGAAACTGAGATAGAGCGAAGCCAGCATGGGAAGGGCCGTGATCAGAATGATGCCGGCAAACCAGGGCAAGAGGAACATATAGGCCGCCCTGTTATCGGCCTTCTTGAGGGCAGACCCGGTTCTATTGCGAGGGATTTCCCGCACGGACTTCGCCGTTTCCGACGCGGTCAGTACCGGATCATTGGCGGCATCAATCGAGCTCAATTCTCTCTCCCTTTTCGCCTGCCCCAGGCAGACCATGCTGGGTCGAAACAGCTTCGGCCATTCGCCGAAGTGGGCGCGCGGGCACTCACCGGCCCGCGCGCCAGCGCTAGATTAGCGGGCAGCCTGAGAAAGCTGCTGCTGCAGATCGGCGATGAGCTGATCAGCACCCTGTTCGGGGGTCAGTTGACCAAAGGCCACCGCGTCGTAGGCGCGATTAAGCGTATCGGTCAGCGCCTGATATCCACCGGCCGGCCAGAACACCGGATTGGCGGTATCGATAAGCTGCTGATACAGCTCGATATGCGCCACTTGGGTCGGCTGCGTATCCGGATCTTCGGCCTGCGCGGTCGCCAGGGCGGGAATGGACACCACGCCGTTATCCGACTCGTAGATCCCGGCCGCTTCTTCGTTCTGCGTCCAGAAATTGATCCACTCGGCGGCCACGGGGATTTGCGCCTCATCGCAGCTTGCACCGATCGCGATACCATTGGCACCGATATCCATGCCAACCGTTCCATCAGGACCAACCGGATAGGGCGTGATCCCGATCGTGGTGCCGGGGCTCACGGTATCCACGGTCGTCTGCACCGAACCAAGCTGGTTGGGCGGACGGTTGGTCATGAAGCCACGATTGTTGGCGATGTTGGATTCCTCGATCAACGCACTATTGTCGCTGATCATGACCTCGGGAGGCTCGGTGACCCCGGCCGTGCGCAGGGCTTCCCAATATTCGAACCACTGGATGGCAATATCCTTGGTGAAGGCGACATTCGAGCCGTCGAACACCTCTTCGCCATGCGACTGCACCCAGGTCACGAAGGCATCCTGCTCGCGACCCATATTGTGCACCGAGGCCGCCCCTTCGGGCAGGTGCGGGAGGATGGCGGTCAGATATTCAGCGAACTCGTCCCAAGTGTAGGGGTATTCGAGCGGAGCAACCCCGGCATCAGCGGCCGTCTGCGCCATCTGCTCATTATACATGAGCGCAAAGTAGAACACGCCATGCGGGATCATGTAGAGATTGCCATCTGCACCGCGCGCTGAGTTCAGCACGGGCTCAGGAATACCCGACACATCCAGGGTTCCGTTCTCGACCAGCTCATCGAGTGGCATCAGGATGTCGGGACGCGCATAGGTTGCCAGCCAACGCGTCTGCATGGTGATGGCACAGGGCTGGTTGTTCCCCGTCGACTGGATCGTCAGGCGCTCCCAGTAAGGCGCCCAGTCTGCGTTCTCGCGAACGATGGAAACGTTCGGGTGCTGACCTTCGAAAAGCTGGATGATCTGGTCAGTCTTGTCATTGCGGACCTGACCGCCCCACCAGCTAAACCGGATCTCGCCCTGCAGGTCACTATCCTGCGCGGCCGCGCCGTTTGGCAGAACGGCCATGGACAGAGCCAGGATCGAGGTAGCGAGCAGCGATCCAGCCACCCTCTTCTTAAGACGGAATTCTTGCATGGTTTCCTCCCTTTGCACATTCCCTCGCCTGCGCGTCTGACAACCAGCCTGCAGGCAATTTCTGTTCTGGCGCGACACGCCGCTCACCCCTCCGCGAGAATTCGGCGCCTCGTTGCTGGACTATTCTTGTATGCAAGAACCGCCACTGTCAACGATAATGAGTCACTAATTTGTCGCTTCTCCTGTCTGGCGCGGATTCCCCTGCAGATCACTCTGCACACCTTGTCCAACAAGGAAGAAATGCGAGAAAACCCAAACCAAGGAGCCCCCTATGGACGTGCGTACAGGGATGCAGGGTGCATTCGGCAACCGCGATCGGCGAAAGACTATTGTATGCAACTATCCAGACAGTCCGTCAGGTCGCTTCATGAACCAGTCCCATCGGGACACTGTGAGGCTTTCGAACACGCCCTGGGTCCAATATGGGTCGGCAAAGGCAAATTTTTCGGCGGCTTCTTGCGACGCCGCGCGCATCACGATCATGCTGCCGATCGGCTCTCCATCCGCACCAAGATAGGGGCCGGCGAGAATGAGATCGTCGCCCAGTCCGGCATAATAGGCCCGGTGCTGCAGGCGATGTTCCAGCCTGCCTGCCATGCCATCCGCCTTGTCGCGGCCACTGACGATGAACAGCACTGCACCCTCCCCGGCTAGCCAGTGGTGTTTTGGTAAAGGCGCGACACCGACGCGCCGTCTTCCATTTCGTTGCCGGCTTCCGCATAGAGACGATATTGCCGCACGGCGACATCGAGCAGGGGCAATTCAAGCCCCAGATCGTGCACGAAATGCTCCACCGATTTCAGGTCCTTGTTCACTTGGCGCACATAACTGCGCGGTGGGTCGAAGTCCTCGGCACTCATCTGCGTATAGATGCGTTGCAGGATCGCGCTGTCCGCGAGCCCGCCCTTGAGGCAGACGGGCAGAAGATCCGGGTCAATCCCGGCGGCGCGGCAGCTCGCAAGTATCTCGGCCATAAGGATGTAATTGGCGCCCACGATTGCCTGATTCAGGATTTTGGTCTTCTGACCCGCGCCCAGCGGCCCCATCAGCGTGACGTTCTGTGCAATGGCGCGCAGCAAGGGCTCCACAGCTCCGAACGCCGAGGGGTCACCACCCGCCATGACCGTGAGTTCCCCCTGGCGGGCCGGTGCCGGACCACCAGACATCGGCGCATCGACCCATTTTGCGCCCAGCTCTTTTTCCAGACGGCCTGCCAGCTCCAGCGTCGCCTCCGGCGAAGTGGTCGAAAGATCAACCAGCATCCGTGCGCCACGGTCAGCCGCGGCGAAGCCACTCGCGCCGAAACAGACGCTTTCGATGGCTGCGTCGCCCAGAACGCAGACGAACACAACGTCGGAGTGTTTCCAGACTTCGGCCGGGTTCGAGGCCCATTTCGCGCCGCTGTCCCTGACGGTGTCAAAACGCTCCGGCTCCAGGTTCCAGACCGTGAGCTCATAGCCTTGCTCTCGCAGCCGCTGTGCAATGGGCGCCCCCATGATGCCCAGTCCCACAAGGCCAAGGCGGGTCGAGGTGTCGAAGGCAAGTCCGGTCACGGCGCCACTCCTTCCTGGGGCTGAATACGATAGATGCGGGCGGCATTGTCATGGAACAGCGCCTGCTGGTCCGGTTCGGGCAGGTCACTCACGCAAGCCATGAACCCGTTGAATATGGTGCCGAAGTCAGCCACCAGGCTGTCGACCGGAAAATTGGACGCGAACATGCAACGCGCCACACCGAAGATTTCGATAGTGTCGCGCACGACAGGGCCATTTGCCTCGACGGTCCAGGGAAGATCCTTCTGACCCAGCCCCGAAATCTTGATCGCTATATTGGGACACTCGGCGGCCCGCTTCAGGGCACTGCGCCAGGCATTGAGGCCATCCGCACTGCGGTCGGACGGCAGGCCGGTGTGATTGATGATGATCTGGGTGTCCGGGAAGGCCGCTGCCAGATCCGCGGCCTCGGCCAGATGCCACCAGGGCGTTTGCAGATCAAAACTAAGATCATTTGGTTGCAGCATGGCAAAACCCCGCCGGAAGGCCGGGTCGCCCATGCTGCCAGGCGCACCTTTCTCAACATCCTCGGGGCGCGCTGCTGCCTTTGGCTTGTGCCGGATACCCCGGACAAATCCGGTGTGGCCATGCGCCTCGAGCACCGACGCAGCGTCATCCCGGTCCAGCCAGGCCTGCGCGACCATCACGCTTGGCAGCCCTTCCTTCTTGCGAAGCGCCTCGACCCAGGCGACCTCGCCGAGCGGATCAGCCGGGTTCCATTCGGTTTCGATGAAAACGCTTCCGGCCAGCTCGAACGCTGCAGCATCGCGCCGATAGTCGCCAGGCAGATAATTGCGCTTGAGCGCATCGTAATTGCCGTAGCGAAAGTTCACCGGCTTGTCGGCGAGCCAAGGCAGATAATTGGCGTCAAGATCCCAGAAATGCTGGTGTGCATCGATAACCCGCACAGTCCCCTCCCTTTGCGGGAGCCGGATCATCCGGCTCCCGACATCGCTATCGCTAGGCCTGAAGCTCAGCGTAGTAACGATCGATGGCGCCGGTATCGACACTCTCGTCATGGGTCCGCCCAAGGGCATCGTAGCGCTTGCGCCGGGCGTTCATGTCGGCGATCAGCACCGCCTTGGCATGCAGGGCGACCTGCTTGGCGATCTCGATCGGCACCACGATCAGGCCATCGTCGTCGCAGCCCACAATGTCGCCAGGGCGCACCTGTGCGCCCCCGATGCCAATCGTGGTGTTGAGTTCGACAACCTCAATGCGTCCGGGGATGATGGTCCGGCCGCGCTCCCGGCAAACCATCGGCGTCTTCTGCATGGTGACTTCACCGGTATCGCGGCAATGGCCATTGGTGACGATACCCACTGCACCGGCGGCTTGCAGGGCAAGGACATTTTCGGACCCGAAAAAACCAACCTCGCCCGAGCTGCCCACATCGGTGACAACGACGCTGCCGTCCTTCACCAGGTCATTGAGACCGCGGCCATTGTGCCCGTGCTTGTTGAACCAGATACCGTGCGCACCAACGATTTCCTCGGTCGTTTCGAGCGGCCACATCGGCTTGTTGGCCGGAACGCAGCGCTGGGTGACCGCAGGCCCCCAGAACTTCATGCCCAGCCAGAGCGGACGAATATCCTGGGACACCAGACCAATATTGAAATAACCAAGGCCATCCATGGCGTCCGCGACATCGACGACGCGCAAGGGCTCGAAAAATTTGCGGATATGATAGGGATCCACGGCGTTGCCGTCGGCATCCTTGGGCTCGTAAGACATGACGAATCCTTGCTGGCGCTCGATTGGCGCCACCCTTTGAATGAAGTGATTTGGATGGGCTCCCCCCGATCCACACACCATTCTTGTATGCAAGGTTTCAGTGAGTCAACGTTTTTCGGCGCATATTTTTCGGCGAACAGGAATTCACCCAGGCATCATGCCCGAAAACTGGGCGAACGCCGCACCGCAACTCTAGCCGTCATTTTCCAGGCGAGACTGCAGGAATGGCAGGCTGTTCAGGAAGTGCTCCCTGGTCAGTTGCGCGAGCAATTGACCATCACGGGACGCCAGCGCCGTGAACATCTTGGTGTGCTCGAACAGCGCTCCGGTCCAGCGGCCGGTATCCAGATTGGCCAAGGCACGCGCACGCTCCACCCTCGGCACAAGCGACTGCCATACCGTATAAAGCACTGGGTTCGCAGCAATTTCCACCGTTCTTTGGTGGATCTTCTGATTGATCTGCATATAGGGCGCCCGCTCCTTGCGGGCGTGATAATCGATCATCTCCGCCAGCAAGCGGCCAATCTCGCCAATCTCGGCTTCGGTGATTTTCTGGCAGGCCAGTTCTGCAGCAATCCCTTCAATCGCGCCAAAGACGACGAAAAGATGCTCCAGATCCGGTGCGTGCAATTCGGACACAACGACACTGCGGTTGGGCAAAAGATCAACCAGCCCTTCCGCCGCCAGCGTCCGCAGCGCCTCGCGGACCGGCGTGCGCGATACGCCAAGTTGTTCACATAGCTGCATTTCTCGCAGCCGCTCACCCGGCGGCAGTTCGCCGGACAGGATCATGCTCCGCAGCTTGCCGGCGGCTTCTGCATGCAACTGTCCCTTTTTCCGTCCCGTGTTCTCACCGGATTCATCCGCCCAGGGGCCGTTTTCTGCAGTTTTGTCCATACTTGCTCGTATGCAGCTTTCACAAAAAAAGCAAGATCGCGGATTTCCACCCTTGATTTTCAACCAGCACCAGTCTTGTATACAAGAATAGACAACGGGAAGGGGCTCGGCGCCGCCTTTCTGCACTTGGGAGGAGCCGATGTCCGAACGCGCTGCCAATTCCAGCCAAACTGGAGCGCCCGATAACCTGCCGCCATTGACCGGCTTGCGCGTGCTCGATCTCAGCCAGGTCATGGCCGGCCCGTTCTGCTGCATGTTGCTGGGTGACATGGGCGCGGATGTCATCAAGGTGGAACCACCCGGCACCGGCGACCAGACCAGAAAATCGATGGGTTTTCGCATGAAGGGCGAGGACAGTCCTGGTTTTCTGGCCCTCAACCGCAACAAGCGCAGCATCACGCTTGATCTCAAGACACCGGAAGGCCAGCGCACATTGCACAAGCTGGTCGAAACCGCGGACATCCTGGTCGAGAACAGCCGTCCGGGGGTCAGCAAGAAGCTTGGTGCCGACTTCGAGACGCTGTCGCGGATCAACCCACGACTGATTTATGCCAGCATCTCGGGCTTTGGCCAGACCGGGCCGTGGTCACAGCGCCCCGGTTTCGATCTGATTGCCCAGGCCATGGGCGGCGTCATCAGTGGCACCGGTATTCCAGGCGCAGAACCGGTCAAGTCCGGCATTCCCGTGGGCGACCTCGGCGCCGGCATGTTCGCCTGCTATGGCATCCTTTCTGCCGTGATTGGGCGCGAGCGCACTGGCAAGGGCCAGTATATCGATACCTCGCTGCTCGACGCGGCTCTTGCGCTATCGGTTTGGGAAAGCACTGAATATTGGGCGACAGGCAAGTCGCCAGGACCACTGGGCACCGCCAATCGCATGAGTGCCCCCTATCAGGCCTTTGCCGGATCGGATGGCTACTTCGTGGTCGGCGCGGCCAATCAGAAGCTCTGGCTGATCTTCTGCGATGCGATCGGCCGCCCCGAACTCAAGGACGACCCGCGCTACGCCAACAATATCGACCGCGTCCAGCGGCGCGGCGAGTTGGCGGACGAGCTGCGTCCGACTTTCCTCACCCGCACTGCCGAGGAATGGGTCGATCTGTTCCTGAGCGCCGGCGTCCCCGCCGGCCCGATCAATGACTACAGCGTTGCGCTCGACAATGAACATGTCCATCACCGCAAGGCGGTGATCGAGATCGCGCATCCGGTAGAGGGCAGTTTCAAGGCATTGGGGTTTCCGGCAAAGCTATCACACACTCCCGCCGCGGTCCGTCGCCCGCCCCCTCTGCTGGGCCAGCACAATGAAGAGATACTGGCTGAACTGGACCTGATCGACCAGCAGAACCGCAAAGCGGTCCCGGTATGACAGAACCCGTTGACCAGGGGCGCGTGCGTCTTGATCGGGATGGCGCCGTGGCACGGATAACTTTTGACCGGCCCAAGGCGCACAACGCCTTTACCTGGGCCATGTATGAAGAACTCGACGCCATTCTCGCTGCCTTAAGCCAGGATAGCGAGCTGCGGGTCGTGACATTGCGGGGCGCCGGGGGAAAGGCCTTCGTTGCCGGGTCCGACATTTCCCAATTCAGGGAATTCAGCGGCGGCGACGACGGCATTGCCTATGAAGCCAAGATGAACCGCTATTTCCAGCGCATCCTGGCGGTACCGGTACCCACTGTGGCCATTGTCGATGGCTGGGCGGTTGGTGGCGGGCTCAATATTGCGGCGTGCTGCGATATCCGCATTGCCAGCACCCGGGCCAGGTTCGGCAGCCCGATCGCGCGCACCATTGGCAATTGCGTATCCATGCAGACCTATGCCCGTGTCGTTGGTGGCTTTGGCGAAGCGCGCGCCAAGCGCATGCTGCTGCTGGCCGAGTTTATCGCGGCAGAGGAAGCCATGACGGCAGGATTTCTTGCCCGTCTGGTAGAGCCTGAACAAATCGACGAGGCAGCGCAGGAGGTGGTCGAGCGTCTGCTCGAAAATGCCCCCATTACCTTGCGTGTCAGCAAGGCAGCCATAGGCCGCGTCCTGGCCCGCGATATCGACCCGGCGGACGACCTCATCGGCCTCACCTATGGCAGTGAGGATTTTCGGCGCGGCGTCGAGGCGTTCGTCAACAAAACCAAGCCTGAATGGCAAGGCCGCTGAAGCGGCAGGAGGATGACTGTGAGCACGTCCAATAACCGCACCAAGGTTTGGACCAGGATTGACCTAACCTTCAGGGCCAGCACCAATTTCGACAACCCCTATGCCGACGCGCTGGTCTGGGTGGACCTTGAGGGGCCAGATTTCTCCAGGCGCGTATACGGGTTCTGGAACGGCGGAGACGAGTGGGTCGTCCGCGTGCTTGCCAACGCCCCGGGCGAGTGGCACTGGACCAGTGGCAGCAGCCCCAATGATACCGGACTATCGGGGCAATCCGGCAGGTTTGTCGCCGAGAGCTGGACGGCCGCGGAGCTGGATACCAATCCAAACCGACGCGGCATGATCGGGGCGAGCGCGAATGGTCGTGGGCTGCAATATGCCGACGGCACCCCGTTCTTCCTTCTGGGCGACACATGGTGGTCGCTTCCCAGCTTCCGCTTTCCTCTTGCAGAGGCAAGTGAGACCACTGGCACGCTCGGTCCCCAATCCACGCTCAACGACTATGTGGCCGTGCGCAAGGCGCAGGGGTTCAATTGCGTCGGCCTGATTGCTGCCCAGCCCGCCTGGGCCAATGATGGCAAGCCGAACAGCCTGCAAATGGATGACGGCACCTGGGTGCGGGCCGCCTGGAAACAGCCGGGCACCCAGTCCGCCAAGGACATGCACAATGAAGGCGGCCGGCCCTTCGAATTCCCCGGCAAGGTGCCGGGCTTCGAGGACGTATTCCCCGACATGGACCGCATCAATCCGGACTATTTCAAGGTTCTTGATCGCAAGATCGACTACCTCAACGACCAGGGCATGGTGCCGTTCATCGAGATCTCGCGGCGCGACAGCGGCCAATGCTGGCAGAAATTCCATGACTGGCCGGAATCCTACGCGCGCTATGTGCACTACATGATCGCCCGCTATGGGGCCCATATCACACTGCTGAGCCCCATCCACTACGACTATTACGAACAAACGATCCCGGCAGAAGACTATAATGTGCCGATCAACCTGGCGCTCGAGCGCTATGGAAAGCCGCCATTCGGCACCCTGCTGACGGCCAATCCCAATCCTTCGACGCTGGTCAATTTCGGGCCGGACAGTTGGATTGACCTGCACCAATCGGGCAATGTGCGCGAGCACTATACCTATTGGTACCTGACCGAGATGTTCGAGGCCGAGCGCAAGCCGGCGATCAATGGCGAACCCTATTATGCCGGCCTGCACCAGCTCGGCGAGCCCTATCCCTTGCGGGTGCCGCCCGACAGCGAAGACGATCGCATCTATGTCCGCTCCGGCCTATACGGCAGCTTCCTCTCAGGTGGACTGGCCGGGTTCATCTATGGGGCCGAGGGCATCTGGCAATCCGACGTCGAGCCGGAATCGCTGCATAAGATGTGGGACAGCTTCGGCTGGGAATCGGGCAATCAGGTTCAGCACCTCAAGACCTTCGCCACTGTCGAGGGCCAGCGTTATCTTGAGCTGACGCCCTGCACCGAAATGGTGGTCCCCAACAAGACGGGGCCAGGCTATGCCTATAAGGGGTGGAGCTATTGCGCGGCTACGCCGGACCGTTCCTTGGTCATGCTCTATTTCGAGGCCGACGCGCCGATGGAGGCACGGCTGCGCGGCGTTAAGCCGGGTGACCGGTTCCAGCCACGCTTCTTTGATCCGCGCAACGGCAAATGGCACGAACCGGGCGAGGCGGTTTCGGTGCCGCGAAATGGTGTGCTGCCCTTGCCGCCCCGTCCCGATGCGATGGATTGGGGCCTGATGCTGCAGCGTCTCTGAAAAACGGAACTTCCTCCCAGGGAATGAAGGCGCCTGGCCCGAAAGGGCCGGCGCCTTCGCTTTGGTCGATGGGCATTGGTTCAACGAAAAGGGGCGCCTTGCAGCGCCCCCTCGAAACCTGTCGTCTGATCTCCGCTATTTCTTCCGCAGCCGCTTCATGAAATCCTCGCGGTTCTTCTTGTAGGGGTGCGGCGGCATGTCGGGGAACATGGACTGGGTGGACTCATCGGGCGCAATGCCAAGCGCTTCGAAAAGCATCCCCCGGTCGTAGCGATCATTCTCGGATTCCTGCTTGGCGTAATACAGCACATCATCAATCACGTCCTGGGGCACCACGATGGCGCCATCGCCATCGGCCACCACAAGATCGCCCGGTCGGACCGTCGCGCCACCGATCTCCACCGTTGAATTGGGCTCCCCGAATTCGACGCGCCCCTGATACATGGGCTGCACCACCCAGCGGTGCCAGCATGGCATGGCCTTCTGGTAGAGCTGTTCATCAGTATCGCGGGCCCCACCATTGGTAAGGACACCCTTCACCCCGTTCGCGGCCCAGACCATGGAGTCCATCGAGCCAATGGCCGGTGTCTTCTGGCCCATGGTGTCAATGACCAGGAAATCGCCCTCGCCGACCTGGTCCTTGAAGTCTCCCATGTTCCAGAGCTGGCGATACCAGTATTCATAGGCCCACTTGGTGTAGTCCTCTGGTGACAGCTCCGGCACCCGCTGCTGGGTCGGAATGTGCCGGTAGGTCTGGGCAAAGCCCGCTGCCTTGGTGCGGTAAAGCGGCCGGATTTCGGGGTCGACCGTACCGACATGATGCAGCCCGACCCAATCCATGCCATCGCGGATATCGGTCACCCTGAGCTTGGCGACTGTGTCGAGAATTTCCTTGCGTTTCTTGGCGTCCATTGATGCCTCCCTTGTTGACGATCTCTCATTCGCCGCGCTGGCGATCCATCTCGGCCAGCTTCTCTACGCGGCGGCGGAAATGCGGTTCTGTGCTGAATTCTGCGGCGAGGAATGCCCGGGTGACGTCGGCTGCGATCTGCGGCCCGATGATCCAGCCGCCAATGCAGAGCACATTGACATTGTCATGCTCGACGCATTGCCGGGCGACATAGGTATCATTGGCCACTGCGGCCCGGATGCCCGCAATCTTGTTGGCCGCAATGCAGGCACCGGCGCCCGTGCCACAGACCAGGACCACCCGCTCCACCTTGCCGCTCTGGATCAGGCCGATGGCCGAACGGGTGACATCGGGAAAGTCCACCGGCTCTTCCGAGGTCGCGCCCATCTCGATCACATCATCGCAATGCTGGGCCAGGACGTCCCGGATGAACCGCTTCATCGGGAAGCCCGCATGGTCACAGGCCAGTCCGATTGCGGCCCGGCGCGGTATCTCCAATCCCCTCGCTGACAGCGTCTCAGTCACGTCGATCCTCCTCGTTTCCAATGAGTTCATACCGTGGTATTACCACTTTGACAAGGACCGGAAACTTATCCCGCGCTTGACAGGACCGGGCCAAGCCAGCCAATTCGCGCGGCACAACGGGGAAGGACGGGGATGGGAGCAGGACTGACGCGAGAACCCGCCGACGCGGCCACCGGGTACGACCAGGTGTTCGCTTTTGTGCGCGAACAATTGCTCTCGGGACAGATGAAGGCCGGCGACCGGCTGCTGCCAGAGCGAGAACTGGCCACGCGGCTCGGCGTCAGCCGGCCGGTGATCCGCGAAGTGCTGCGCGCGCTGGCAGCCATTGGCGTGATCGAAATTCGCCACGGCTATGGCAGCGTCGTCCGGCGCCCGGATTTCGCCGAGCTGGGCGACCTGTTCACCATGATGCTCGCCCAGCAGGGCGAGGTAGTCGAGGATGTCATGGAAGCGCGCATTGCCATCGAGCGGCAGGCCATCAGACTGGCCTGCGCGCGCGCGACCTCATCTGACCTTGCGGCGCTCGGCGAGGCGCTGCGGCGGGTTGAGGAAACCGTGAAAGACCCACAGATCGGCGGCGATGCCGACTTTGCCTTTCACGCCGCGCTGATCGCGGCCGCACACTCCCCGACCCTGGCAAGCCTTCATGCAGCAATAGCCGTGCTGCTCAAACGCTCACACCTGGAGCGCCGCGAGCGCATCACCAGCCTGGACGGCATCGAAGCCTATCTGGTCGAACACCATCGTGAATTGCTGGCGGCTGTGGCCGCCAGAGACGCTGACAGCGCCGATCGCCTGCTGATGCAGCACTTTGCGATCGGCACTGAATATCAGCGGCGCGCGGCCGCCGAGCGTGACCGGAGCCCGCCTACCAGCTAACCGCGATATATTTGGTCTCGCAGAATTCGAGAATGCCGTGGTGAGCGCCCTCACGGCCCAGCCCACTCTGCTTGGTGCCTCCAAAGGGCGCCGCCGGGTCGGATGCCAGGCCACGATTGAGCCCGACCATCCCTGACTCCACCTTTTCGGATACGCGCAGGCCACGCGCCAGATCCTGGGTGAACACATAAGCGATCAGGCCATATTCGGTATTGTTGGCAAGGGCGATGGCCTCGTCCTCTGTCTTGAAGAGCGCAATGGGAGCCACCGGGCCAAAGATCTCCTCGCGCATCAGTTTTGCCTGCGCCGGAACCGATGTGAGCACAGTGGGCGAGAGGAAGTATCCGTCTCCGCTCCCCACCTCGCCCCCGGTGAGGACCTTGGCGCCACCCTCGACGGCTTCGCCGATCCAGCCATCAATGCGCGAGACGGCATCCTGGTTGATCAGCGGCCCGCACTGGGTTGCTGCATCATAGCCCGGCCCGACCTTGAGCGCCTTCATCCGCTCGGCAAGCCCGGCGGAGAAGGCTTCGGCGATGCCCTCCTGCACATAGAAGCGATTGGCTGCGGTGCAGGCCTCGCCGCCATTGCGCATCTTGGCCACCATGGCGCCATCCAGCGCCGTCTCAAGGTCGGCGTCATCGAATACGATGAAAGGCGCGTTGCCGCCCAGTTCCATTGAACAGGAAATGACCGTATCGGCGGCTTCCCGCAACAGCCGGCGTCCGACTTCAGTCGACCCGGTGAACGACAATTTCCGCACGCGCGGATCATGCAGCATGGCGCTGACAGTGGCACCCGCCTTGGAGGTGGTGATGACATTGACCACGCCATCGGGCACGCCCGCCTCACGATAGATTTCCGCCAGGGCATAAGCCGTCAACGGGGTTTCCGTCGCCGGCTTCAACACGCAGGTGCAGCCGGCAGCCAGGGCCGGTGCGATCTTGCGCGTCGCCATGGCCGCCGGGAAGTTCCAGGGCGTGACGAGCACGGCGACCCCGATGGGTTGGTGCTGCACCAGAATGCGATTAGCGCCGCTCGGCGCAATGGACAGATCGCCATTGAGCCGGACAGCTTCCTCGGAAAACCAGCGGAAGAACTCTGCCGCATAGGCCACTTCGCCCTGCGCATCGCCGAGCGCTTTGCCATTCTCAAGGGAAATAAGCTCCGCCAGCATCTGCTTGCGCTCGATCATCAGGTCAAAGCAGCGCCGCAGGATTTCACTGCGTTTGCGCGGAGCCGTGGCCGTCCAGCCGGACAGGGCATCATGAGCGGCCGCGACGGCATCCATCGCGTCATCCACGCTGGCATCAGCCACCCGCCCGATGACGCTGCCGGTCGAGGGATCAATCACATCGATATCGCCACCGCCCCTGCCCGGCCGCCATTGCCCCCCAATGAACAACTGGCCGGGAATGCTGGCCGGATCAAAACTCAGATGCCCGGAGATTTGCGGATCCATGCTCATATCAGTTCGCCTCAGGTTCGAAATTGTCGTTGCGCAGAGATGCGCGGTCGCCGCGATAGGCAGCTTGCACCAGCCGTTTCATGGACTGGGCGTCCAATGGCCGCGGATTGTTCTTGACCAGCCGCGTCGCCGCAAGCGCCTGCTCGGCTGTCCAGTCCAGCTTGTCCTCGGCAAGGCCAAGCGATCGGATATCGGGGGGAATACCAATGCCGGCAAACAGTTCCGCCACGCCATCTACTGCTGCTGCGGCCCGTTGAGACTGGTTCAGTCCATCGACAGGCAACCCCAAAGCGGCAGCGATTTCTGCCATCTCGGCTCGCGCCATCGGCAAGTTGAATTCCATGACATAGGGCATCATCGCCGCCACACCCAGGCCGTGGGCAGTGTGGGTCAATGCCCCGACGGGATATTGCACGGCATGAGCCGCAGCCGTTCCGGCGGTGCCAAAGGCCAGGCCCGCAAGCGTCGCCCCGCGCATCATGTCTGCGCGCGCCGCGTGGTCCCCTCCGTCACCGACAGCCTTGGCGAGACTGCCACCGATCAGTCTGATGGCTTCCAGAGCATAGAAATCGCTCAGGGCGTTCTTGCCCAGAAAGACATGATCATGGACAGTTGACGCTTCGGGCTGGCGCCGCGCCGTCGTGAAAGCCTCGATGGCATGCGTCAGCGCATCGGCGCCGGAGACGGCGGTCAGTCCGGGAGGGCAGCCATAGGTCAGTTCCGGATCGCAAATGGCGGTATGCGGAATGAGATGCGGGCTGGCGATGCCGACTTTGACGGCGCGGTTCTTGTCGGAAACCACAGCCACCGGAGTAACTTCAGAGCCGGTGCCGGCGGTGGTGGGTAGTGCGATCAGCGGCAGCACCGGGCCGGGCACTTTGAACTCGCCATAATAGTCCGAAGTATCACCGCCATGGGCGAGCAGCAGCGCGATGATCTTGGCCGCATCCAGGCAACTGCCGCCGCCAATCCCGACGATCAGATCGGTTGAAAAAGCCGCACCCTGATCGACGCCGGCGGCAATGCATTCGGCTGGCAGTTCCGCTTCGACCCCGGAGAATATGGAAACCGAGACTCCGGTCGCTTCTACCGCCCGGACCAGTTCGCCAAAACTCGCCTCTCCCGCCATACGCTCATCGGTGACCAACAGCGCGCGTTTGCCCAAAGCCTTGGCAAATTGCGGCAGGGCCATGCGCTGACCGGCGCCGAACACCAGATTGCGCGGTCCCCTGACCACGCCGAAGCCAGTTTCCAGCATGTTTCTCAAGCTCCTTTGTGCCCGGCCTCACCGGCCAATTGCTGCAGGTCCCGCCAAAGGCCATCGGCCAGCGGCACACCGTCGCGCAGGCGTTCGGCCCGGCAGGCCCGCCCGCGCTCGCCCGGAATCAGGACTTTATCTATGCCCTCGACCGGTTCGGTCTGCCGCAGCAGGTCGAGATAATCTTCCAGGGCGGCCGATGGGCCATCGATGACGATGAACAGGTCGCCCTTGTTGCAGATCGCATCAGAATCCAGGGTACCGCGCACATCCCGTCCAAGGGCTGCGCCCGCCAGGCTCGATGTCAGCAGGCCAAAGGCCAGGCCGAGCGCATAGCCCTTGGCCCCGCCAAATGGCGCCAGCGATCCGGACTTCGCCGCAACGGCATCGGTGGTCGGGTTCCCCTGGGCATCCAGTGCCCACCCCGGATGCAAGGGTTCGCCGCGATTGGCGTAGTCGTGCACCTCGCCCATTGAGACGATACTGGTGGCCGTATCCATGACGAAGGGGGCCGCGTTGGTCGGGACCCCAATGGCGATCGGATTGGTTCCCAGCATGGCTTTTCGCCCGCCCCATGGATGCACCAGGGCCTCGCTGGTGGAAAAGGCCAGCACCGTTTGCCCTGCCGCAGCGACCCGCTCGGCGTAAAATCCCAGCATGCCGATATGGTTGGAATTGCGAATGGCCGCAACAGCAATGCCCGTCTGCCTGGCCTTGGCGCAGACCGCCTGAAGCGCGGCATCGGCAACCACTGGCCCCAGCCCCATCTCCCCATCGACTTCCAGGAAAGCGTCCCGGCGCCAGACGTGATGCCCCGTTGCAACGGGATTGGCGCAGCCATTGGCGATACGCTCCACGATGCGTCGGAGCCGGAGCAGGCCGTGGGAAGGGACGCCGCGCAACTCGGCCTCGAGCAGCAGGTCCGCCTGCAAGTCCGCCAGCGGCTCCGGCACGCCGGCATGCATCAGGATGCTGGTCGCAATCCGGCGCAGGTCATTGACATCAATTTGGGGCACGCCAAATCCTATAGGATATCTGATTGTCGCCGGGCCATACTGGTGGTATTGCTCTGGCACTGTCAAGACGAGGGACGGCAATGCGTTCATTGACCGACATCCGGCGCCCCCCGGCATTGACCGAAGAGGTTCATGCCAGGCTGTTCGAGCAATTGATGACCCACAGCATTGCGCCGGGCACCAAGCTTTCGGTCGATGCCTTGGCCCGATCGCTCAACGTTTCTCAGACCCCCATTCGCGAGGCGCTGGCGCGCCTTGAAGCCCAGGGTCTGGTCGTCAAGGTTCATCTGGTCGGCTATCGCGTCGCTGATCGCATCGCACCGGACCGTCTTGAGCAGATCTATGAGTTTCGCCTGCTCACCGAACCGCACATGGCGGCGCGCGCCGCAGAAAGAATGAGCGAGCAGGAGCGCACCAACCTGCTCGCGCAGTGCCGGCGCATGGAGTCAGATCACGACATCCATACGCCTCAGGACTATGCCGGTTTCTCGCGCCTCGACGAAACCTTCCATCACACCATCGCCGTGGCCAGCGGCAACACCGTCATAAAAGACGCGCTGTCCGCCCTGCACCTCCATGTGCATCTGTTTCGCATGTCGCAGCCACCGACAGCGGTGTCCGACGCCATCGAGGAACACAGTCGTATTGCCCAGGCGATCGCGGCGGCGGATCCGCAAGCCGCGGCAGACGCCATGCGTAATCACATTCTCCGCTCGCAAAGCCGTTTTGCTTGACGCCAAGACCAGCCAGACCATGGCCCGCCGCGGCGCGCAGGATGCGTTCCGGGGCTGGGTAGCCACTGGACCACAATCTGCGCCATCGCACGCGGTGCTGGCATATATATGCGCCTGGGAAAGTGAAAATGGTGGGCCCACCAGGACTCGAACCTGGAACCAGACCGTTATGAGCAGATGGCATCTACGCGCAACCGGCGCAGCTTGGCGCAAAGTGCCACTTTTGCAACGCATCCAGCGCAATCGGTTCATGGGGTGTTCTCAAAATCAGGTTCGGCAGACCTGAGTGCCGTCCGCATGTTCGCATTTGTTCTCATTCCGCTTGACCGATTGCCGAGAGCCCCGGCAAGGTTGATCGAGGCGTGAGGGAGCAACCGACATGATCCAAACCGCAACCGACAAGTGGAGCTTCTGTGCGAAGGTCTTTTCCGCGTTGATAATTCTCGGCGGAACGTCTGCCCTGGCCCTTGCCAGCGATGTATACGTGACTGACGCGCCGGAAGCAGCAGATGTTTGGGTTATTGAGGGGCCACCCAACGCCGCCGACTGCTGGGTATATGAAGGCGACATCAGCTCACACCCGGTGACATCGTTCCTCTGGCTCTATGTCACTGATGTTCCTGCTGCCGCTGACAAATGGGTGGTGTTTACGGACAACCCCAATGCTGCGGATCCCATATCTTGCCTGCGGTCCGAATAGGCTTTCGCCCCTAGGCCAGCGCAGCTATGAACATACTCAGCATGGGGACTGCCGAACTGAATTCGGCGACAGTCCACACCATTAACCAGACAAATAAAAAGCCCCGCACAAGCGGGGCTTCAATCTACAGCGGTGATCAAGCAATCACGCTGCCTTCTTCACCTCAATCAATCGCTCATTTGAAGCGAACAGAGAGGTTTTCTTGAAAGCGGTCAGGCCGACGTTCCTGATGGCAGATACGACTGCTGATAGCAGTTCGTCGTTTTGCTCAATCTTCATTGTCCGTCCCTCGATGTGATCGCAACCATACCCTGTAGGCGGTTACTTCTTCGTTATATGTAACCATGCACCAGCCATTTTTACAGACTCGAACACGGAAGTTCCGTCTAACGCCGTTTGAAGGGCGGTGAAAAACGGAAAGTCAGCGGGACTGCGAGCATGCAACTTGATGTAGCGGGCTTGCAGTTTACCTTCAGACGATAACGCAAGCGCTCCCTGAAGGATGCGAACAAGTGCACCACCATATTCAGCGATGTCAAGCTCTCCGAAGTCGAATGTCGGCGACAGGAGTATGTGTCGCACCCTCAACACTGGGCCATCATGCTTAGGAATACGCGCGTGGTTTACCATGCATACGGCATCAAACCCATCATCATGGCAAACCGCGTAGAGACCGGTGTTTTCGGCATCTCGCTCTTGGATTTCCTTGAACACGCTGAAGGGGATAGCGCTGTAAGTATCAAAGTCCTCGTCGAACGTTTCACACTGGTTGCGCCAATCTGCAAGGAGGTCTTCATAGGTAGGCCCTTCAGCGCCCAAACGAGAAAATTGATAAGTCTTCACCATCGGCTAAAAAATCCCTCTTTGACATCTTTGAGCTACATCACACTTCTTCGTGTATCAAGGTCGGTGCCTGTCAGCCTTCAAAAAACAACTCAAGTTCACAGCGACAGACAGCCAAGGTGACGCCGAAATCTAAGTTCACAGTACCGCGGCAAGGCGGGGTGGACGATATGACCCGTTTCCACCCCGCCCCTCAGCCCGCTCGGTGAGTTCGCCGCGGGCCAAGGATCACTTGCCGGTCACTGCCGGAACACCGACCCACTCCACCAGCGAGCGAATACCCGGCAGCGAGGCATAGGGCAGCAATCGGCGGATCGAATTCACATCGCCTTCGCTGAGCCCGTCGCCACTTCCTTTGATTGCCCAGACGGCGCGCACAGCAGTGTCAACTAGATCCGCGCTTGGTCCCAACAGCGCAGCCGCTTCCGAACGCATGGCGTAGCGGCTCGACTTTCCGTCCTGGTCTGCGTCGGGAAACAGGGAAGCAAACGCGCCATAGGCGCCAACGCCTAGCGCACGCTCCATCACATTGTTTGCCTCGAAAAACACGCTGAATATCCCAGATCGATCCAAGCCTTCCAAAACCCAGCGAGACGGGTTTGTGCTCAGGTCATCCAGCCGATTGCTTTCGGCGGATTTCAGCGCATAAACCAGCATTCCCATCATCATGGAGAAGATAATGCCGGATACCATGGCGGCGGGTCGCTCCTGCAATCCCCGCATCAAAACTCGCTGGTGGGAACTTAAAGCAAAAGACCGAAATTGCCCGACCAGCTTGCCGGCAGGGGTATTCATCCACAGCGGGATGTCTCCAATGCCCTTGGTCACAATGGTTGTGTCGGTATCCTTCGCCACGGCAGCACGGAAAACCCGCCGCGCCCAATCATCATCCCAATCCGAACTGTTCGCCACCCGCACGCCGCCATCCTCAAGGCCATGCGCCTCGAACTGCCGAGCAATGCGCTCGGCCATGCTGCCGTCGATGCCGAGATAGGCCAAATAGGCCCGCTCGCGCTTCGGCAGATTGGCATAAGTGCCCGACCCACGTAGGACGCGGTTTTGCGTGATGGTCGAGGCAACCGATTTCATTGCGTCGGTCCACTGGTCGAGCAGCGTCAGCTTGGAAAACACCGTTGCCGAGTTTTCCATAAAGGCCTCGAAAGGCGACCGGGCCGAGTACGGATCGGTCAGCTCAGCCATAGTGGCCAGCCGGGTGTTGAGGACGCGCTCGACCACCGTCCCGGCAAGCTTGGCCTCGGCAGCAGCCATCTTGAAGCCCTTGAGGTTACGGATCATCGGTACGAGCCCATCGCGCAACAGACCGTCAAAGCCATGAACCATCACATGCCGACCGACATCGGTGACGCTGGACAGTGCCACACCGCCCAAGGCCCGGATAAAATTGAACTGCCCGGCCACCCGCATGGCGCGCGTGCCGATCTTGCCCTGCAATTCGGCCAGGTGCGTGCCCCGGATCATGTCCCGCAGGGCTTTCAGGTCGGCCAGGTCTGACTTTTCCCGCTGCGACAGTTTCTTGATCTCAGCCTCGCGCTGTTTCGCGGTCAGCTTCTTGGACAGCGGCGCGCCAGTTTCAGGATCGACACCGGCCTGCACGGCGGCGCGCAGCTTGGCATAGTCGGTCTTGATATCTTTGATCTGGTCAGCCAGGTCCACACTGCCAAATTGCCGGGTCAGCTCAATGTCGGCGCCCATGACGCGGGCGTATCGGCGCGCGATCACCTCGATGTCGTTCTCGAGAAAGGGCTCGATCAGATGGTCGGGGATCGAGAATGTACGCTTGGCCAGGGGGCCGCGATCCGTCACCACAAGGTCGCGGGGCATGTCCATGTCAAACTCGCGGCCAGTGATCTTGTTGAACACGGCGTCGGTGATTTCGTTGACGTACCCTGCCCGGTCGGCATCGTTCAGGAATTCAGGTGGTCGCACATCGGTCGCATAGCGAGGGTCGAGCTTGCCGTTGTCGAACCGGATTTGCGCGTTTCGCACCTCCTGGTCCAGCCATTTGCGGACGATGGCTTTGAACTCCTGTTCGCGGGCCTCGATCAGAGGTCGATTGTACATGCGCGTCAGGTAGCTGCTAGCTGTCTCGACCGAGACATCAGCCGGCAGCATGCCGAGCTTGATCGCCTCGTCCTTACCCGCGTCAAACAGGCTCGATCGCCACGCCTGCGCAGCCTTGGCAACTGCCGGGTCGGTGCTCCTGTCAGCCCGGCGCATAGCGCGGCTCACGGCCTCGCTGAATTCGGCGCGAGAAAGCTGCCCGCCCGCCTTGCGATGCTCGCCATACGCGGCGGTGTATTGCTCAAGCCCGCGCGCCAGACTGCCCTGGTATTGCTTGACCATCGTCTCGACAGCCGGCCCGCTGGTTTCACCGGCAAGATTGGCCTTCACGTAGATCGGGTTCTCAAACAGCCGAGTTGCGATGTCGCGAAATACTGGCGAGGCCGAGTGCAGCGCTCGCAAGGCAGGGTTGAGCTGGGCCGTGGCTGCTCCCACTGTGGCAGCAGCGCGCCCGGCGATGGTGTTCTCGCCAAGCTTCGGGACGCGCCGCGCCATAGCACCAGCATCTGAGGACTTGATGCCGGCGAGCACAGCATTCTCGTTTTCTTCCAGCAGCCGCATGTCATTGGCTGCGATCGCCTCATCTTCCATGCCGCGGGACAGCCGCAGCCAGTCGCCACCGGAGAACACCCCGGAAATCGTACCGCCCAGCACACCGCCGAGAATGGCCGACATGCCGACATTCACCGCTGCCTCTTGAGGTGTCCGCAGCTCTTGGGTCGCCAGCAGTCCCATTTCGGCCATCGACGTTGACAGCGCCGTGGCACCCGCCGTTGACATTGCGGTGCGCAGCGCGGCTTGGCCGGTGCGGACCCCGCGATAGATGGTGCCCCCTGGTAGAAGCACATCAGGCGACAACACAGACGCCCCCATGCCGGCGAGCATGCCCCATCCACCGGAAGCGGCGAGGGTTCGCCGGTCGGCCAGCTCCATATCGATCTGTTGCTTGAGAGCGGCTGTCTGACCGGCGTTGAAAGATGCCGAGAACCGATCCCAATGCGCCTCATAGGGCGTGCCCTGAATTTCGGTCCAGGGATTGTGCGACGGATCACGGTCACCCCCTGCCCTGTGCTGGGAAAAGAACGACACAATCGGATTTTCTTGCCGAAAGGCAGCGGAGATCACATCACCCGCATTGGGCGCATCAGTCTGCCTTGGTGTCAGATCGAGGGCGCCGGCATTGGGCACCACGTTGGTTTCTTCGCGTGGAACGATCATCGCGCCGCCCCTCCCATCATTCCAAAGCTTGAGGATTGCTGCTCAAGCCATGCGGCCTCAGCGTCGGCAGGATCGACCATCGGCACGGCGCTACCCAGCGAGGCAGGACGGCCCAGCAGCGCATCGCGGCGCAGGCCAATGTCGGTCAATTGCGCATCGAGGTCAGCGAAGCCCGGCACTACCTCGGCAGGCGTCGGCGGTCCGACAAGCCCCCCGCTCATGCGCTCGATATAGGTTCGGGTGAAATCCATGGGCCGGTCGCTGAGAGCAGACTTGTAGGCCCGTTCGATCTCGAAACGCAGGCGCCTTTCCTCGGTATCGAGTGTGGCGAGCTGCTGGAGCTGGTCAGTGTCCACCACGAACAACCCCGGCACCTGATCAATCACACCATCGGGCCTAACAAATGTCAGGGCATAGCGCGGAGGCTTGCCCGAACGTACGTCCTGAGCAGTCTCAGGCACCGCCGTCAGCATGACATTCTGGGCATCCGGGGCGACCTGGCGCACATCAGCCATTGCCATGTCGCGGATATAATCGTGCGATCCCCCGACCGGGGGGTAGAGCATTTCGGGCGGGAACGGCATGATCACCTCCTGCCCCGATACTGTGGAGACGCCATAGGTGCGCTTGATCTCGGCAAGGGCCATCGAGCGCGCTATGCCAACATCACCCTGAGCCGGCCCCTTAAACGCGGCTTCGGCGGCGCTGAGATAGTCGGCAAGTACCGCCTCTTGCTGGAGGGGTGTGAGCCCGGCAACAGGTCCACCCGGCAATATGTTGTCCCCGAAGGCCCCCAGCACATCACCAATACCCAGCCCCTTGGCCGCTTCGGTCCACGCGGATTTGAGCAACTCGGCATTTGCCCGGTCTTTCGGGTCGCGTTGATCGATGACGAACCGCGCGGCTTCTTCTGCGCTCCAGCCTTTCCCATCGACCATCGCGGCGTACTGAGCCGCCGCCTGCTCGATTTCCGAAGCACTATCGAGGTGCCCGACCGCCATGGGCGCATCTGCCGATAGCTTGGCCGACATTTCCATGGCCGCAGCGACCGCCCCGAGATCATTGGAATTGAGGCCCTGGCGCACGGCGGCAATCATCGGGCTGGGGATCATTCCAGTGTCGCGCACCCACTCCATGCTCACTGTGTCGCGCTGTTCGGGCGGCACTGTGGACATCTCAAGCTCATAGGCCTTGTCGGCCAGTGAGCGATCGTCGGACGAATACGGATTGAGCGCGCGGTTCTCGCCAGCAGCGCGAGCGGACACATAGGCACGGGCCTCGGCGGTCGCCCCCTGCTCGGATCGAAGCGAGTTGATCAGCGTCACCTTGTCCCCGTCATCGAGGTCAGGGTGCTGCAAAATCTCCTGCTCGGAGGTCACATTCCCGGTGACAATCCCCAGCGCCAACGTTTCTTTCGCAATGGCAGACGCAGCCCGTCGCTCCGCAGCGCGGGCGGCATTTTCGCGCCCAATCTCGTCGGCAGCGGCTTCACGGATCTGCACCGACATATCGGCAGGCAATGCAGAAAGCACGGCCTCGACGCGCGGGCTGAACTGAACGCCAGCGCCAAGGCCATTGCGGACTAACGCGGCCTCTTTCCTGCGCCGATCGGCATTGATGCCTCCGTTATGACCGGCCAGCCCCTCAATCGCGGCGGCGATGGCTGTTCTATCGCCAGTGACGACAGCGCGGGCCACAGGTGCAGGCAGCGAACCATAGTTGTAGGTCAGTGACGCCAGCACGTTTTGCGTCGTGCCGTCGAGCCGTGACCATGCCTCGACGCCTACCGCCTCGATGGCACGCGGAATGAATTCTTCTGACAGGCGCCGCGCCAAATCACGTTTGGCATCAGCCTCGGTCACGACCGTGGAAGGATTGACCTCGACCACGCTGCCATCGAGACGCGTAACCGTGTTGCTACCAAACCCAGCGCGGTAGATGTTTGGTCCAACCTGCTGCCCGGTGTCGGATAGCTCAGGGTCATTATATGCCGAGCTGCTGAAACCTTCGAATCCTGCAATGAGATCGACAGCACTGCCCGGCGCAACCATCGGCGCAGAGCCCCTCGTCACGGCATCGCGGGCAGCAGCGTCGGCAACCATCGGTGCGAGGGCATCAACGAGCTTCATGCCGTCGAGGGGCGTCATTTTGCCGGCTTGTTCGGAAAGGAACTCTACCGCTGCAATTGGATCCTCTTGCGCGATCTGGAGCGCAACACTGGAGAGTGTTGCCGACTGGTATTCCTGCACCTTGAGCTTGGTCGTGTGCTCATCCCAGCCCAGCAATGCGCCCTGCTCGCGAACTTCGTTCACGCCCAAAGCCAGCGCCGAATTCATCTTGGCGGGATTGCCGGCATGGATCAGTGCCTCATTGGCCAGAAGCTCCTGCCGGGCCGTCGAGGTTCCGACCATGTAGGACTTTTGTTGGTCGGCCCGATGCACCAAGGCCGACTGCTGGGCAGACAAGACGCGGGCCGTAGATGCTTGGTCGTAAACAGCGCGGGCGGCAGGGCTGAGATTTTTAGAGAAGTTCGAGCGAGCCTGGCGCAACTTGCCATCGTATTCTGCATATGCGTCCAGCGCGGTTTTGCCCTGCAACGTTAGATAGCCGCCATCGCCATATGCTGCGTTGGTCGTCCAAGCAGTGAACTCATTGAGCGCGTTTTTGGCATCGGCTTGGGCGATCAGGGTGTTCAGGTCAGCGATATTGTCCGATGCACGCTGCACACCCTGGCCGAGCGACTGCATGCCCCGGCCAATGGCCGCGCCGAAGTCGTCACCAGAGGCGCGAACGCTGATTTCAGACTGGAGCGCGGGCCGCTCCTGGACGGTAGGCACATAGGTCGGGACTTTGGCCATATCACTCAACCTCATCCGGCAGGGTCAGGACTTCGCCCCAGGCTACCGTGGCGCTCTCAACCATGGGTCGATCGGGTTTCTCATGATCCTTGGCCATCGCGCGATCGAGGTGCAGCCGGGCGATCTGGCTCAACTGGCCCTGCCCCATCTTGCCGGCGAACATGAACTCGCCCTTGATGCCGTGCTCCCTCATGGCGTGATCGATCTGGTGCATCTCACGCAGTACCTCACCAAACTCAGCAGCCATCGCATCGACGCGCTTGGCCAGCACCTTGAGGCGCTTGACCTTCTCTCGGCCAAGTTGGCGGTTTTCCTTGACGGTTTGGCGCCGCAGGGCCTTAGCATCGTCCTCTGCCTTAGCCGAAACGCCGGCAAGGGCACGTTGCAAGGTGTCGCGCTCCAATGTAAGCGCTTGGTGCTTGGCGCGGGCGCGGTCCATTTCCTTGGTGACGTCCTCGCCTTCGACCTGGCGAAAGCTCAGGATCGAAATATCGCGGTCGGCGTCGGCAATGCGACGGTCGAGATCGGCGATTTCGGCGTGATAATTGCGGGTCATGCCGCGTCTCCTCAAATGTCAGGGCCAGCCGCTGGCGGCTGCTTCTCATTGGAATTGGCGACACCCGAACGTGGCTTCATGGCCATCGCTTCAAGCTCGGCTTGCGGGTCACGGCCAGCCAGTCGCGCAGCAAGTTCGCGGTGCATTTCCGCATCGAGAATGCGGTCGAGTGGGCTGGGATTGGCCGGGTCATCAGCCACGCTGGGCAGGCTGTCATCGACCGGCACCTTGACCGGCTCGGCACGCAGCGGCAGCGATTGCAGGTAGGCGGCAACATCGCTGCGCAGGACCAGCGTACGGCGCCCGGCCTTGCGGCTGGGCAGCTCACCGGACTTGAGCAGCTTGTCGATAGTGGACGCGCTCAGGCCCATGACGGTCGGCAGATCAGCGACGGCATGGACAAGCGGTTCGGGCGGGGTGATGATCGGCATCGCGGCACCTCTGAAATAAGTGCCTGTGAGTTTCGGTGGGAAAGGTTGGCGCGACCATGTTCAAGAATTCACCGGCATTCTTGGCCGTGATCATGCTTCTACCAACCGCTTTGCCGGTCGTGGCTCAAGAGTGGGTGCAAGGCTTCGGTCAGGGCTCATTCGAGGCGTATGTCGAGCTTGGCCCGGGCAATCAAATTCACCTCTCATGCACTGGTGCATTTGGCCACCCGATCACCGGCATCAGCTTTATGCTGAGCGGCAAAGAGCCCGAGCCCAATTCCATTGTGACGCTGATCGTGGATGACAATGACCCGCTGGAGCTGCCCATGAACGACAAGGGCAACATGCGCTCGAATAGCCGCGTCGAGGCCGCATGGTATGAGCAAGCCCGCGATGCACTCCAGGCCGGCAACAGCGCCTATGTCCGGTTTGCCGATGGCAGTGGTGCGCGGTTCCCGCTTGCCGGGGCCGCAGCAGCGATTGACGACTGCCCGGCAGACTTCTGGAGCTTTAAGCCGGTGCAGTAAGCAGGGGCGCAGTGCTGCCTGGCTCAACAAATGCCCAAAATCCACAGGGAATACCTGGTGAAAACGGGGCTGACCGTGGAAAACTCAGCCCGGCCTTTGGCGTCAATCGAAAAAATGGGGGAAAAAGGGACAGCCTCCTTGGAGGCCGTCCCGCGATTCGGTGCGAACGCATCTCGCCGAACGAAAAGCGCTGCTCCCTCTCTCTAACAATGGTGGGTGTAGCGTGCGCGGGGCGTGATGGCAACAAAAGGATTAACCCATGCCACCACTCCAGCCTGCCCTCGTTAAGCTCTTTGAGCTGACTTATGACTTGCGACGACCATCGCAAAATTATCCTGCACTCCACGCTGCTTTGCGTGAAGCAGGCGCCCTACATCTGCAGCAATCCACCTACTGGTTGCCCAGCACGCTCTCGGCTATCCAGATCCGCGATGTGATGATGACCTTGCTTGACCGAGACGACAGCGTAAATGTTGTCGAAATGTCGGGCGAAGTTGCCGGATACGAAGCGCGCCCCGAGGTTCGGGAGTGGATTGAGCGCTATCTCGCAGCATTCAAGGCCTAGTCACGGAAGGGGCGGCGATGCCCGCCCCTTTCACTATCGTCGCACCGCCCGGCTGATCTCAGCCAGCACACCAAGGGCGATCACAGCAGCAAGGGCTGGCACAGTCTCAGATAGCGCCTTGGCAAAATTACCCGACGACGCGAGATAGGCTAGATCCTGCCCCTCGGCAGCATTTGCCAGGACGTTGGCGATGTAGGCCGTATATCCAAGGTGCAAAACCACGGCCAGCAAGCCCAGCCAGGCGAGCAACGTCGCCAATCTCGTAAAGAACATAAACGCCCCCAAACAATGCTGGTCATCTTAACCAGCAGACCGGAGGCGTCCAGTCGCGTTGCGCCTCACCGCACGCGGAACGTATTGCTGTCTGGATCGTAATAGGTCGAGCCCTTGCCTTGCGTGCGGCCCGTCCTGTCATTGGTGAAGCCGCCATTGGCGTTGGCCGTGTAGGTGTCGCCGCCCATGGAATATTTCTGGCCGGAATTATATGTGCGCCCGGTATGCGTGCCCTGGAACGACTGCCCGCCGCCGCTACTGCTGCCACCGCCAGATTGCACCGGGACGGCCACAGGCGCCCGCTGCTGGCGCTGCACGTTGATGGTGCGGCTGGTGTTGGCAAGCTGCTGGCGTTGCGCCTCTAGCGCTTTCAATGACGCGTCGTAACGGGCGCGGGCATCCCTCGACAGCGCCATGCCACCGGCAGAGATACCCCGAAGCTCCATTTCCCCTTGCTGCACGCGCTCCATCAGCCTGGCATAGGCCGGGTTCTCGACTTCGACGGTGCTGGTCAACACGGATCCATTGCCCAGGCGGAAGCCGGTCGCAGCCTCGACCTGCTGTTTGTTCAGCCCGGCAGTCGGCTCAGGCAGGGCAGCGGGCGTGGTCAGGCGGCTTTGGTCTTTTTGCACAGACGCAGGCCCGGCTAGGAATTTGGCGGCGTCCTGCCCTGCGAACGACGATTGAGCGCCGATGGGGAGCGGCGCGGATTTGCGGGGAGCGACAGACACCGGGCCGCGCTCCTGGCCGGCAAATGACATAGTGGTCGGCAAAAGGTCAGGCAGGCGTTGCTGTCCGGTCCGCGCATCGGCGGCAAGGTCCATCCGGTTCGGCTTTCGCGGGTCTAGGCGCGGCAATGGCGGGCTGCTCGGATTGATCGGACGCGGGGTCGGGAAGCCTTGCACCGAGCGCGGGACCACATCGACCACACTGGCAACCGTATTGGGAATTTTGCCGCTGGGAATTGTCCCAACTTCCCGATTGGCACGGTTGATCCACTTTCCGGCAAAGGCAGACGCGGACATGCTCAGATCACCACCATTGAGCCTGATTGCCGCCTCGGCTTTTGCGCGGGAGCGATAAACCCCTGTCAGAACATCCACAGCCAAGCCATCGCCGCCACGGATCAGCGCAGTTGCACCGCCAAGTCCCTGTTGATGGGCCAGATACAGTTCGCCGGCGTCGGGCTCACGTCCGAGCACGCGGGTCAGCGAGCGACTATTGGTTGCCATCATCTTGGCAGCAGCGTCGGCCTGGGCTTCTGGATCATTCCGTTTCGAGCCGGTCAGGCCATACTCGGCGGCGGTGCTGTCAACGAATTGGAATAGGCCGGATGCACTCGATCGGGGGTTTTTGGCGTTGACGTCGCCAGTGCTTTCGAGGTTCGCAATCGCCAGCAAGGCGTCGGCGGGGACATTGTGGCGCTCGGCGGCGGCTTCCACGATGCTGACAAGCTCGTCTTTATTCATCTCCGTCGCCTTCCACCGCCTGGCGGGCGTCGTCGTCATCGACCGGCAGAGCATCAATGCGAGCCCTGGCGCGGTCCAAGCGCTCGGCAAGGCCGTCCAGCATGTTCACCTGCACTTTGTCGTTGTAGAGCGACAGATGGCGGGCCAGCATGTCGAGCGCCCTGCTCTTATCGGCCAGCTTGAGCGTGAAATTCTCGTTTCGATCCCAACTCCAGCCCACGATTGCCCGGCGCACTTCTTCCGGCAGCAATTGAATATGCTTGGGCTCGGTTATCCCTTCGAACCTGTATTCGCCCGGCGCGACCTCGACCATGATCTCCACCAGCGATGCTGGATCCCAGAAGGCCAGCGCGGCGATCTCTTCCAGCACCCGATCGGCATTGATCAATGTGCGTTGTGACTGAGCTTTGGTGGCGTCAGCCACTGCTTTGGCGACCATAACATTTGATAACAGGCGCGAGCTCTGTTCCTGCGCGGTTGCCTCGCTATAACCCGCCCGGATTGCAGCTTGAGTGGCGTTGCGATCGACCATGTACTCATCGACAAAGCGCTGTTGCTTGGCGGTCAACATGGGCGCGCCTCCACCAATGGGCCATCGGGCGTGCGGGGAATGCCTGTGTCCACGATGATCGTGACGGCGCCCTCATGCTTGATATCAGCACGGACCTCCAGCGGCAGCAGCTTGGCATATAGCTTATAGAATTCGGTCTGGTTTTCGCGCGCCCAGGCGGTGAAGGCTTCAAGGCCACCAATGCCGTCATAGGCTTTTTCGAGCGCGGCTTTCACCTGCACGGTGGTCTTGTTGGGGGCGCCCTTGGGCCGTCCAGGTGAGCGGCGCTTCTCAAATGCGTGCTGCACAATATCGCTCCGGTATTTTATTCGGAGCCAGAATGCAGCCTGATGGTTGGGGCGGTGTGGTGGGGTCGCCTACACGCGCGAGATGTCAGTATTTGCCAGCATCGGGGGTCGTGAGGTCGGAAGTGGTCGGCATTCTGCGCGGCGGCTGGGTTTTGGCGCGGAAATGTCCCTTTTTGTGGGTATTTTCCATCATCTACAAAACTCTGTTCAGCTTACGACCTTACGACCAATCGGCATAAATCTAAGCAATTTCAGGCTTTTGTGTGGGTCGGGAGTTGTCTGCTTGCATACGACCCAGCTTCCGACTTGCGACCGAATTGGGGTCGTGAGTGACCGGCAAAGGTCGGGAGCGGGTCGGAAGCTACCAGCCTCCAGAGGCGAACTCCCGACCTGCCGCGCGGTCAATCTGATCATGGTTCAGGGTAGCGTCGAGATGGTCGCGCACCATCGCGCGCAATTGGGGTTCGGACTTCGGCCAATCGACCTCATTGGACACATAGACCTTGCGGGCCTGTCCCTTCCATTTCACCTCGAAGGGCAGAACGTGCCAACCCAACTCAGTAAACACGGTTGCCATTCTGCTGGTCTGGATCGGCGCGTTGAATTCCTGTTTCAGCGCCGCGTTGACGCAGTTGGTCGCCGCCACATGCCGCCCGACACCCTCACGACCGAGTTTGATCATCTCCAGCACCGTTGCCGCTTCCTGGCTGATCGAGCTGGAAATCATGGCGCGCTTGGCCGTGGTCATGGGCGGCGCCGATTTCGGATTGAACGCCGACAGATCGATCGACAGCAGCCAGGCCCGCAACACGCCAGCAGCGTTCTCAATGAAGCCGTGCAGCCGGTCAAAATACTCATCGCCCATGCCGGCCTCTACCAGCGCTGCGCGGCTCTCGAATGGGGTAAAAAACACACCCCAACGGCGGTCGTTCTCATCCAGCACCAAGGCGTCGTCGAAGTTCGTGAAGGCCATGTAGTTCGTCACATTTGGGACGTTCCGGCCGTCCTGGCCTTTCCGAACGACTTCGATGACGTCATTCGTGATCAGGGGCTTGAGCTTATTCATCGCATCGTGGCGATTGTGCCCCTTCACCCGGATTTCTTCGAGGAAAGCAACACAGGCGCCCTCAGCGTAGGAAGTGAAGTCAGAGAACAGGGTTTCCGGCGCCACGATTTTGACGTTGCTCTTGCCCATCACGGCGCCGAGCATTTTGCCGATCGAGGTCTTGCCGTCGCCTTGTGTGCCTTTGATGATCGGTGCCCAGAGGATCTTCTTGCCCGGGTGCTGCACATTGTGCGCCAGCCAGAGCAGAAGTGTGCGCCAGTCGTCGGGCAGCAAGTTGCGCAAATGCTGTTCCCACGCCTTCACGGCGGGGTGTCCTTTAAACACTGGCGCGGCAGCGGGCACATGGGCCGGCAGATAGGCGTTGAGGTATTGGACGCCATCAATCTCCACGACCGGGTCGCTGTCCGACTGTTGCGGTAAATAGATGGTGTCAGTCACCGAACGGCCAAAGCCATAGCCGACAAGCCAATCGGAAGGCGAAACCTCGCGCGGCTTGTTGACCACTGTGCCATTGGGCAGAAAGTCCATCATGGGGATGAGGCGGCGAAATTTAAGGTCAAAACTGCGTACCGGCATTTCTTCGCCCGTGTCGATGTGACGGAAGCGGGTCGGGCCGGTGAGAAAGACCCATTTCCGCAGCTCCGCTGTTGACTGGTCCGGTGTGTTGTCAGGCCGGGCAATCGCGCGCGGTACGTCCATCTGCTCAACTCCTCCCGCGCGCTCCTCGAGGTCGGCCAAAGTCAGGCCGACCCCTTCTGGCGAAAATGCTGTGTCGTGTCGCCCCATGGTCAAGCCATCGCCGGTTCGTGTTGCGCGGCAACTTCCGCGTCTAGATCGACCAAATCGGTGCGCAGTCGCTTGGCCAGTGCCAAGGCGGCTATCCGCATCTTCTCGATCGTGGGAGAGGTGCCGAGATATTCTTGCTCGATCTCGGCGCGCGGGAGGGCGTGCCAGAGCAAAGCGATCTCGACCCGCAGGTCGTGCGGCGCGGTTCGGGCGTCGTCGTACAAACCGCCGAGCCAGTTTCGAGCGCGATTGATATGCTCAAACTCCGACGCCTCTTGGCCGATGCCGAGAAATTCGGGCAGCGGGTCGCACCGCCAGCCGTCGAGGTCGGGCAGGCTTGGGAAGGCGTGAACCTCTATCTCTGCACCGGCGGCAATCGCCCCGCCAGTCTCGATGACTTTGGCCAGCCCCGTGCAGGTGCCACGAAAGCCGATTTCGGCAGCGGCGTGAGGAAGGTTTTCGGCCAGCAGCAAGACACGCATCATATGCCCGGAATAGGCTTTGGTGCGGTAGAGCCGGGAATTGCGCTCCATCTGGCCATAGAGCCCATCGAGAGCAGACCAGCACCAGCCGATTTCATCGACGGGAAGTGCCGGGGTGAAGCCAATGGATATCGGCAGTGGCCGGATGGTCCGGCAGTTTGATTGTGCGAACATCGCGTTCGCCTTTCTCTGTTGTGAAAGGCGGCGATCATTGCTATTAGAGCAACGTACATATTATTTGACCTGCCGCCCGCATTGAGTGATCAGCGCGGGCGTTTTTTTGCCCGCACGGTTGCATTTAGACGGCCTCGCCTTCTGCCGGGACAAAGCCGGGCGACTGCCCATCAGCCCATTTTGCCGCGAGATCGAGGGCATAGAAGCCCAGCAGCGTTGCGGGCTTGAGCGCCAGCATCTCAGCAACGGTCGCCTGGCTGGGCGCCATGATCTGCTCGCCGCGCGCCATTTCCTCGGCAGGGTCCGGCGCCTCGACTTCAAGAGCTTCGAACGCATCCAGCGCGGTGCGGATCTGACCGGCAAGCGTGTTGCCTAGGTCGATCAGGCGCGCGTCGTTGTCGTGGGTGGTGGTCATTTCGACTTTTCCTCTTCGCTTTGTGCCCGGCGCAGCGCCTGGACAACGAGTGTGTTTTGAGACGCCGCCTCATGGCGGGCCTTCTTCTCAAGCCAAGCTTTCAGGTCCGCAGGGAGGCGGATCATGAGCGTGGGTTTTGTTGCAGTGGCGTACATCCTGCCAATTCCTCTGAGATAGCATCAGAACAAGATCAATATGCAGTATTCAAAATAAATCGCAACCCCTTAAGTGCTTGATTTTCATTGCCAAAAAAGCAACGTTGACAATTGAGGCAATACATCATTGCCAAAAAGGCAACGTTATACTCAAAGCACAATCCAAAATTGCTTCTGATTGACGAAAGTGGAGCGACCAACTATGCTGTGTTACAGGAATTCAGCGATCATTGCCTTTTTAGCAATGAATAGTTCGATCCCTGTGCAAGTCATGGGGTCACTATGCTCACAAGTCCTTTGCCGCCATTTACCCGTCTCAATACCGCGCACTGCCCTGCGTGCGGCCAAGGCACCCTTTCACTCGCTGCGTCGCAAATCCCTAAGCTGGTCGAGCTGAGCGAGAATGAGGAAGTGGTGTTTGAAGCGCTGCTAAATGCGGCCAAGCCTGAAACGGACGGCTGGCTGACTTGTGAGCGGGGTTTCAACGCGATCTATGATGGCGACCTGGAAGGCGGGCCAGAGCCACATGAAATGTATGCCACGCTTTACGCCGCATTTGATGGGCTGGCATTAAAGATTGCGCCGTTTGGATACACGGTCGAACGAAGCCAACGCAAAGGCGCACGCGTCTACCTGTTGCCGGGACAGACCGACCGTGCTGCAAGACCACTTGCGGGTAAATCGGGAGGTTTCCGCCGTCAATTTCGACCAGTCGCCTGCCGGTGCTGCCGCCAACAGATCGCCAGCCCCACACTTGAGCACGTGATGTGCGCCTATCGGCTTCAGCCGCGCGAGCGTCAAATACTGCGTGCGATCGAAGGCGCGACCGGTCGAGTAGCATCGAACGCTTGGTTGCTCGATCTCATGTTCGCGGATGACCCGGTGCCGAAAAACTACGATCGCAAATATAGCGCTCTCAAGGTCGCCATCTCAAATGCGCGCAAAAAGCTGCTAGGGTCTGGCGTCACAATTAAGAGCGCCGGCTACGGCAAAGGCTTCTTTATCACCGACGAGGTGAGCCAATGACCCGGCCCTACACACCCGACCAAGTGGCGCAGATCTGGTGCTGCTCACCGAACCACGTACGCAACCTTATTCACAGGGGAGAGCTGCGGGCTTTTCGTTTGGGCCAGCGCCTGATCAGAATACCGGCAGACGCAATCGAGGAATATGAACAGAGATGTCAGCAGAGCTTCGGATCGGTCGCCTCAATGGAAAGTTCGCCGTCACCTGGTGGGAAAGCGGCAAGCGACGGCGTTATCGTCTTGACGCACTCACGCGAGCGGCAGCGGAAACCGAAGCCCTAGCGATCTACCAGCGCGAGACGCTGCGCACCGAAGGCCTGACCATCGGCACCCTGTGGGAGATGTACCGGCAGGAGAAGCAAGGGCGCCGCGTTGCCGTCGCCATGGACTTCGAATGGCGAGCGATGAAAGAGCATTTTGCCGCGGTGCGCCCCGATGACCTGACCGTTGAAATCTGCCGGAAATATACCGCCGCCCGTCGAAAGGCTGGCAAGCATGATGGCACGATCTGGACCGAGCTTGGCCACCTGCGCACGGTAATGACCTGGGCGCGCAATGCCCGCCTGATCTCGTTTGCTCCGCAAGTTGAGCGCCCCGCCAAGCCCGCCCCGAAGGATCGCTGGTTGACCCGGCAGGAGATCGACAAGCTTCTGGCTGCACCCAAAGCACACCATGTCCAGCTTGCCATTCTGCTGATGCTGGCGACAGCCGGGCGAGTGAGCGCCATTCTTGAACTCACATGGGATCGGGTAGATTTCGAGCGCGGAACAATCGACCTGCGCACAAACGAAACTGGCCCGCGCAAGGGTCGGGCGATCGTGCCGATGAACAGCGGGCTCCGCGCTGCGCTGTCAGCAGCCGAAGGCGCTGCCATGACTGACAACGTTATCGAATGGGCAGGTGAGCCGATCAAACGCCTGCGCACCGGCTTTACAGCAGCGGCCAAGGCGGCAGGCGTCAAGGGCGTTACACCGCATGTCCTGCGCCACACTGCCGCCGTGCATTTGGTCGCCAATGGCGTGCCAATGCAGAAGGTCAGCCAATACCTTGGGCACAGCTCTATCGCCGTGACCGAGCGCGTCTATGGGCGATTTGCGCCAGATCATCTCAAGGCAGAAGCCGAAATTTTGGACTTCACTAAGCCAGCAAAGGCGGCATCTTAGGTTCAACAGACCTTAGCGCCGTCCGCAAGTGCAAAACAAAATTCAGCAAAATCAGGTAGTTAGATGGTGGGCCCACCAGGACTCGAACCTGGAACCAGACCGTTATGAGCGGTCGGCTCTAACCATTGAGCTATAGGCCCTTGCCCGCGTCATATCAGGGTCGCGGCCGCTGTCAAACTCTGTTTGCGCAGCCTATGCACACAAGCCCATAACCACTTCCCCATTCGCTCTCGCCCGGCTAGTTTGTGCGCCAGCCGAACAGATGACGGACAGCGCCCATGCGGGACGGGGATATCATTCATGGCCTGATGCGCGGGCTTTCGGTGATCGAGTGCTTCGATGAGGACCATGCCCGCATGTCGATCACCGATGTGGCCGAGCGCACCGGCCTTGAACGCGCCACCGCACGGCGCTGCCTGCTGACTTTGGTCCACCTGGGCTATGCCACCTATGACGGCAAGTTTTTCCAGTTGACGCCGCGCGTGCTCAATCTGGGCCATTCCTATCTCGCCGCCACGCCCCTGCCCCGGCTGATCCAGCCTTTCCTCGAAGAGCTCTCCCGCGCCACCGGCGAGAGCACCTCGGCAGCGGTGCTGGAAGGCACCGACATTCTCTATATCGCACGGGCCTCCACCCGTCGCGTCATGTCGATCAATCTGGGCGCGGGCGCGCGCCTGCCCGCCTATTGTACCTCCATGGGCCGGACCCTGTTGGCCGCGCTGCCGCCCGAAGAGGCCCAGGCGATTCTCGATCGCTCCGATCTTGTCGCCTATACCGCGCGCACCAAGGCCGACCCGGCCACGATCACCACGGAACTGGCCGTGATCGCCGCCCAGGGCTTCGCCGTTATCGACCAGGAACTCGAACTGGGCCTGTGTTCAATCGCCGTGCCGTTGCACAACGCCATCGGCCAGGTCGTGGCTGCCATCAATATCGGCGCCCATGTCGCCCGCGCACCGACCTCGCGCATGATCGCCCATTTCCTGCCCCTGATGCGCAAGGTACAGGCCGAGGTCCGTCCACTGCTGCGCTAGGGTTTTGCACAGCCCGCGACAATGTCCGGAAACTGTCACACAGCGCCGCTAGTTTGAGCTGCAAAGGCCCGGAAAAGGCGTGGTTAACGACCATTGACGCCCTATCCGCACCGATCGGCAAGAGACAGGCGCTTTTCTCACGCCGCTGATTTTCGCCTTCATTTTCAACAGACTAAATTGTCACAAACCAGTCATCGAACTGCAATAAAACTGTCGCTGCGCACTCCTATGGTCTGCCGCGTCACAGGGCGGCCCAACGAATGGCTGGCCATGTTTGCAAATGAATTCCGGAAGGGACATTCCATGAAGACC
>ENA-ORCV01000070-ORCV01000070.1-marine-metagenome-genome-assembly--contig:-NODE-70-length-222004-cov-7.823879_pt1 | contig 222004 bp, 222 predicted proteins | sample MGYA00237779_ERZ508509 | MGnify/ENA primary metagenome ERZ508509 (study PRJEB26180, sample SAMN06268772) | marine metagenome | isolation source: Bioluminescent Bay, La Paraguera, Puerto Rico | place... | reverse complement strand
AAGATCATCCGCCCATCGGCCAATTACACCGGGCCCGAAGACCTCGCCTTCGTGCCGCTCAAGGATCGCAAGGAGGCCTGAGGCCCATGCCCTATCTCGTTTCCGCCGACCTGCCCGCGACCAGCGCCGGCAGCCGTTTTCGCGCCTTGCTGAACCGCCCGCAGATCCTGCAATTGCCCGGCGCCCATAATGGCCATGCCGCCATTCAGGCGAAAAATGCCGGCTTTGAGGGCCTCTATCTCTCCGGCGCCGCCATGACCGCCTCGATGGGCCTGCCTGATCTGGGCGTCATCACGGTCGACGAAGTCGCGTTCTTCATCCGCCAGATCGCCCGCGCCGCCGGGCTGCCGCTCCTGGTGGACGGCGACACCGGCTATGGCGAAGCGCTCAATGTCATGCACATGGTGCGCACCTTCGAGGAAGCCGGCGCCGGTGCGGTGCATCTGGAAGACCAGTTGCTGCCCAAGAAATGCGGCCACCTCAATGACAAGAAGCTGGCCGATGCGCATGACATGGCCGCCAAGGTCGCCGCTGCCGCCAGGGCCCGCCGCGACATGGTGATCATCGCCCGCACCGATGCGGCGGCCAGCGAAGGGCTGGACGGCGCCGTGGCCCGCGCCAAGCTCTATATCGAGGCCGGCGCCGATGCGATTTTCCCCGAAGCGCTGACCAGCATCGACATGTTCCGCGATTTCGCCAAGGCGATGCCGGGCGTCAAGCTCTTGGCCAATATGACCGAATTTGGCCGCACGCCCTACCAGACGGCCGCCGAGTTCGAAGCCCTGGGCTACGCCATGGTGATCTGGCCGGTCTCCTCCCTCCGTGTCGCCAACAAGGCGCAGGAAAAGCTCTATGCCACTATTCTGCGCGACGGCGGCACCAAGGCCATGCTCGACCAGATGCAGACCCGCCAGGAGCTCTATGACGTGATCGGCCTGCATGATTATGAGGCGCTCGACGCCTCGATCATCAAGACCATCGTGCCCTGATCCGCCCGCGTTTGCTCTTGGTTTACCACGCCAGCAACTCGCTGGCGCGGTAAGCACCTCGTCAAGCATCCCCTGCCTAAGGTCTTTCCCTGACACAGAACGTGTCGCAGGCATTTGGGCAGCGGGATGAACGAGGAACGACAAGCCGAGCATCGTGGCGACTGGCGCCGTACCATGGCCATACCGGTCCTGCTCGCGCTTGCCGCCATGCTGGTGGCGGCCATCCTGGTCGACCGGCAGAACCAGCAGATTGCCGAGAGCAATCTGCGCTCGGATGCGCTCAACCAGATTTCGGTGATCCGCGCCAAGCTCGAAGGCCATATTGCGGGCAATATCCAGCTCATCAAGGGCCTGGTTGCGGTCATCTCCACCGAACCCGACATGGACCAGGCGCGCTATGATGCCTTGGTCGGCAATATTTTCGAGGAAGGCAGCCAGTTACGCTCAGTCGCGGCGGCGCCCGACCTGATCATTACAATGACCCATCCTCTGGCCGGCAATGAAGCGGCTATCGGGCTCAATTACCGACACGTGCCGGCGCAATGGCCGGCGGTGCGCGAGGTTCTGGAAACCGGCAGCCTCAATATTGCGGGGCCGGTTGATCTGGTGCAGGGCGGACAGGGCTTTGTCGGCCGCTTCCCGGTGTTTACCGGTCCTGAGGACAATCGGCAGTTCTGGGGCCTGGTCTCCGCCGTAGTGGATGTGCAAAAGCTCTATGCCGACAGTGGCCTGCTCGATCCCGAACTGGGACTCGACATCTCGATTACTGGGCATGACGGCACGGGACGCACCGGCAAGCGCTTTTTCGGGCCGGACCTCAGCGAGGCCAACCCGGTGACCGCCAGCGTCGTGCTGCCATCAGGGAGCTGGGAGATCGCGGCCGCGCCCAAGCAGGGCTGGGGCGCTGACCCTGTCTCCACCTGGTCGCTGCGTGGCCTGATCCTGGCCGCCGGAGCCCTGATCCTGTTCCCCATCGTGGTGACCGGCCGCATGATCCGCGAGCGCCATGAGCATATTCATGAACTGGGCGTGCGCGAGAGCGAGCTGGCGCGCCTGACCCGGCGCCTCAATCTGGCCCTTGCCGTCTCCAAGGTCGGGGTGTGGGAGCTGGACATGTCCACCAACGCGGAAACCTGGGACGAGCGCAACAACGAAATCTACGGCCTGCCCACCGATGGCGCGCCGCGCCACCATGAGCACTGGCGGCAGGCAGTTCATCCCGATGATCGCGAGCAGGCGGAAGCGACCTTCCGGGCCCAGATCGCCTCAGGCTATTATGAAACCGATTACCGGGTGCTCCATTCCGATGGCACGCTGCGCTATGTGCGCTCCGTGGGCGCGCTGCATCGCGAACCGGGTCAGCCGGACAAGGTCATCGGGGTCAATTGGGACGTTACCGAGGATGTCAGGCTTAACGATGATCTGCGGCGCGCCAAGCAGCAGGCCGAGACGCGCAGCAATGATCTGGAAGCGGCCCGCATCCGCATCGAGCACAATGCGCTGCATGACAGCCTGACCGGCCTGCCGAACCGGCGCTATCTCGACGAGATCCTCAAACAGCACGCGGCCGACGGGTTCCATGGCTGCGGCTCGATTGCCCTGCTCCACATCGATCTGGATCGGTTCAAGCAGATCAATGACACGCTGGGCCATGCGGCGGGCGACGCCATGCTGATCCATGCCAGCAAGGTGCTGCGTGCCAATTGCCGCGAGACCGATTTCGTTGCCCGCATCGGCGGGGACGAATTCGTCATCGTCTCGAGCGCGGGGCCAAGCGACGCGCATCTGCATCTGATGGCCGACCGTATCGTGCGTGAAATGCGGCGCCCCGCCCAGCATGACGGCCATGAAGTGCGCTTCGGGGTCAGCATCGGGGTGGCGGTGTCCCGCACGGCGGACATCAATGTCAACCAATTGCTGGTCAATGCCGATATTGCGCTCTATCGCGCCAAGGCGCTGGGCCGCAACCGCCATGAGTTCTTCACCGAAGCGCTACAAGCCGAGGTGGTTCGCACCAAGCGGGTGGCCGACGAAATTCTCATCGGCCTGGACAATGACGCCTTCTTCGCCTTCTACCAGCCCCAGTTCGACGCCCAGACGCTGCAGCTGATCGGCGTCGAGGCCTTGGCCCGCTGGAACCATGCCGATGGCACGATCAAGACGCCCGACCATTTCATGGACGTGGCCGAGGAGCTCAATGTCGTTTCCCAGATCGACAAGCTGATCCTGGATCAGGCGCTGGCCGATCTGGCCCGCTGGGACGAAAAAGGCTTCAACGTCCCGCGCGTCTCGGTCAATGTTTCGCTGCGGCGCCTGCATGACGAAGGGCTGGTGGAAAGCCTGCGCGCCCTGCCGCTGCAGCCGGGGCGCGTGGCCTTTGAACTGGTCGAGTCGATCTATCTTGATGAAAGCGACGGGGTGGTCGCCTGGAATATCGACCAGATCAAGGAGTTGGGCATTGATGTCGAGATCGATGATTTCGGGACCGGCTATGCCTCGATCGTTTCCCTGCAGAAACTGCATCCGCGCCGCCTCAAGATTGATCGCCAACTGATCAACCCGATCCTGCATGAACCGGCCCAGCGCCAGCTCGTGGCCTCGATTGTCGATATCGGAAAATCCATGGATATCGAGATCGTCGCCGAGGGCGTGGAAACCATGGAACACGCCGAAATCCTGCGCGGCCTGGGCTGCGAAGTGCTGCAGGGCTATGCCCTGGCCCGGCCAATGAGCCGCGACGCGTTGGAAAAATTCCTGCTCAAGGGACACCACAAGCTGGTGGGTTGACGCGCCGGTCCCTCATTGGTCCTCATCCTGAGACGCCTTGCGTGGCAAGGCCGCGAAGGACGAGGGCGGCCATCGCCAGGCCGGTCAACTTTTTTATCCCCGCGTCCAGGACCTCGCTTATCCTTTCACCCATCTCTCCCGCGAAAGGGCGGACTGCAGCGAACAGTTGCGGGAGGAGCCGGTGAGACTGGATTCGCTCCAGGGCTCGCCTGCTCGTTGGGCCACCTTGCGACGAGCGATCAATAGGGGCCACGACAGCAGGAGAAACCCGGTGTCCCGAGGCGGCGACGTCTCTATTTACTTAGTTTTACTGAGACGCACGCGCCTCGGGATACGCTCTATTCGTCACAACCGCAGGCGCACGCGTCGGGCGGCAAAGGGTGTTGGCAATGTCAGTCGACCAGGAAATAGGTGATGGTGGTGACCACGCGCACCTTCTTGTCGATCTGCTTTTCCGGCCGGTCATTGGGGATCTCAACGGCGGGCAGGATTTCGAACACGCCCTGATTGGCGGTCTGGATATCGCCGACCTGCGCCCCGGATTCGGCGGCGAACTGTTCGGCGGTTTCCTTGGCGCGCTGGGTGGCTTCGGTCAGCATTTCGCCCTTGAGGTCGTTGATGCCGGTGAACACGAAGCTGGCCCCGGCGCTATAGGCGTCGGAGGAGAACACCACGCCCTGGCGCAAGAGATCGGCGACCGAACGGCTCGCCTCGGCCAGATCCTGCACCCGGTCGGTGGTGACCAGCAAATCCTCGGTCAGCACGAAACGGTATTCGTCGTTCATGGCGTTGGCGTTGTAGCCCGCCGCCCGGTCTTCAACGAGCACGTTCTGGACCTGGATTTCGGTTTCGGCAAAGCCGCGAGCGGACAGGAATTCGCGCACCGAGGCCTCGGAGGCTTCAAGGCTCGCCCGCGCCGCCTGCAGGGTCGGGCCGGTGGCCACGAAGCGAATGGGCCAGAAGCCCAGATTGGCCTCGACGGCGCGTTCGGAAAGCCCCTTGACCGTGACCACGCGCAGCGGCTGGCGGCTTTCTACCAGCGAAGTACCGACAAACCAGCCGGCCAACGCCATGCCGGCCGCCAGAAAAACTGCGGCAACAATTGCGACGATTTTCATGCTAGTCCCTCTGCGAATATCCCCTGGCGGGGAGTTGAGCGCCGCGATCATGGCGCGACAATGGCATAGGAGGAGCTGGCTGAATGGCGCATGAACACAGGATTTTCGGGCTGGGCGTGGTGGGCGCCGGCATGGCGGCAAAACCGCACGCCCTGGCGCTCAACGCGCTCAAGGACCAGGTCGCCGTGCGCGGCGTGTGGCGACGCAACCGGTCCGAGCTTGACCAGTTCTGTGCCGAATATGACCTCCCCGCGGCCCAGAGCTATGAGGCCCTGCTGGCCGACCCGGCGGTGGACGCCATTCTGGTGCTCACCCCGCCCAATGCCCGCGAAGAGATCGTGGCTGCCGCCGCCAAGGCAGGCAAGCATGTGCTGATGGAAAAGCCAGTGGAGCGCTCCACCGAAGCGGCAGAGCGCATCGTTGCCGCCTGCGACAAGGCTGGTGTGACGCTGGGCATTATTTTCCAGCACCGGTTCCGCGCCGCCTCAAAGGCCCTGGCCGAAAAGGTGGCGAGCGGCGCTTTGGGCGATTTGCAGGCCGTGCATCTGGTCGTGCCCTGGTGGCGCCCGCAAGAAGGATATTACGACAAGCCGGGTCGCGGCACATTCGCCCAGGATGGCGGCGGCGTGCTGATCACCCAGGCGATCCATTCGCTCGACCTCATGCTCAGCCTCACCGGCCCGGTCAAGGCGGTGACGGCCCTGTCCGCCACGACCGGACTGCACCAGATGGAAACTGAGGATTTCGTGGCCGGGGGCATGGAATTTATCAATGGCGCGGTTGGCGCGCTGATGGCCACCACCGCCAATTTTCCGGGTGGGCCCGAAAGCCTGACGCTCAACTTCAGCAAGGCCAGCGCCACGCTGACCGGGGGCAATCTGACGCTGAACCGGTTTGACGGGCAGACTGAGACCGTGGGTGAAGCCAGTTCGTCCGGCGGCGGCGCCGACCCGATGGCGTTCCCATTCGACTGGCATATGGCCCAGATCGCCGAGTTCGCCGATGCCGTGCAGCAGGGTCGCCAGCCGGTCTCGACAGGTCACACCGCGCTCAACGTGCACCGGCTCATCGACGCCCTGATCCGCTCGGGGAAGGAAGGGAAAAGGGTGGAGGTATAGCTTCAAATAGCGGGGGCCGCGGACGCACACCTCTCCCCTTAGGGGAGAGGTCGGCACGAAGCGAGGCCGCCAGTATCGTCAGGCCACCCGGGAAATATCCGGCACGGCGTCGAGCAGCATTTTGGTGTAGTCGGCCTGCGGATTGTCGAAGATGGCGTCGGTTGGGCCCTTTTCGACCAGCACACCATTATGCAGCACCCCGACCGCGCTCGACATCTGCCGCACCACTGCCAGGTTGTGGCTGATGAGCAGATAAGTCAGGCCGAATTCGTCCTGCAATTCCTGCATCAGGTCGAGCACCTGGGCCTGCACCGAAACGTCGAGCGCCGAGGTGGGCTCGTCGCAGACAATGAATTCGGGCTGGCTGGAGAGGGCCCGGGCGATGGCGATGCGTTGGCGCTGGCCGCCGGAGAATTCATGCGGGAACTTGCGCATGACCGAAGGATCCAGCCGCACCCGGGTCAGCAGTTCGGCCACCCGGTGGTCGACCTCGGTGCGGTTGCGGGCAAGGCCCAGGGTCCGCATCGGCTCGGCGATGATGTCGGCCACCCGCCAGCGAGGATTGAGGCTGGCATAGGGGTCCTGGAAGATCATCTGCACCCGCTTGCGCCGCTCCTTATGCCCGGCCCCTCCAGCCCAGATATCATGGCCATCGACCGTGATTTGCCCCGAGGAAGGACGCAGCAGACCGACAATCATCTTGGCGCAGGTGGATTTGCCCGATCCGCTTTCACCCACAAGGCCGAAGGTCTTGCCTTTTTCGATGGCGAAACTGACATCGTTGACGGCGCGGAACATCTCGACCTTGCCGGGCAGGAGCTTGAGGAAGCCACCGCCCCCGATCTCGAAGTCGCGCACCAGGTGCTTGACCTGCACATAGGCGCCGTCGTCATTGGCGGCCGCTTCAGGGGCCACATCACCGGCCTGGCGCTGGATGGTCGGGATCGAGTTGATCAGCTTGATCGTATAGGGCTCCTGCGGGCGGCGAATGATGTCGCCCACCGTGCCGGTTTCGACCACCGTGCCCTGATGCATCACCACCATGCGGTCGGCCGTCTGGGCAATGACACCCATATCGTGGGTGATCAGCATCACCGCCGCACCGTGATTGGCGCAGAGTTTCTTGAGCACCTTGATGATCTGGGCTTGCACCGACACGTCGAGCGCCGAGGTCGGCTCGTCGGCAATGATCAGTTCCGGTTCTGCCGCGATGGCCAGTGCGATGACGACGCGCTGGCGCATGCCGCCCGAGAACTGGTGCGGATAGCTCTCCATGCGCTCGGCCGCCTTGGGGATGCCGGCTTCGGTGAGCAGATCGATCGCCTTCTGGCGTGCTTCGGCCTCATTGAGCGGCAGATGCGTGCGGATGGTTTCGATCAGTTGCTCGCCGATGGTGTAGAGCGGGTTGAGGCTGGTGAGCGGGTCCTGGAAGACCATGCCGATGCGCCTGCCGCGCAGTTTGGCCTTGGCTTCTTCGGGCAGATTGTCGATCCGCTCGCCCTTAAGGCGGATTTCGCCGGATGCGATATGGCCGGGCGGCTCGATCAGGCCAATGACGGCCGAGCCGGTCATGGATTTACCGGCGCCCGACTCGCCCACCACGCCGACCACTTCGCCGGGCATGATGTCGAAGCTGACCCCGCTGACCGCGCGAAAGACGTCGTTGCGGAAGGGGAATTCGACCACAAGGTCCTTGATGGAGAGTACTGGCTCGGTCATCAGCGCAACTTCGGGTTGAGGGCGTCACGCAGCCAGTCACCCAGAAGGTTGACCGACAGGGCGAGCAGAACAAGGGTGACCGCAGGGAAGAGCAGGATCCACCATTCGCCGGAGAACAGGAATTGCTGACCAATGCGGATCAGCGTCCCGAGCGAGGGCTGGGTGGGCGGCACGCCGACACCGAGATAGGAGAGCGTGGCTTCCTCGATAATGGCCAGCGCCAGCCCGATGGTGCCGATGACCAGCACCGGGCCCATCACATTGGGCAGCACGTGGCGCAGCAGGATGATGAACGGGTTCACCCCCAGGATGCGGGCGGCGGATACATAATCCTTCTGCCGCTCGACCATGGTGGCGCCGCGCACGGTGCGGGCGAACTGCGCCCAGTTGGCCAGGCCGATGGCCAGGATCAGCACCCAGATGGCCGCGCCCTCCTGCTGGTTGGGCGGAATCAGGCCGCGGGCGACGCCGAAGATCAGCAACGCAATCAGGATGGCCGGAAAGCTCAGCTGCACATCGGCGACGCGCATGATGACGGCATCCCAGATGCCGCCCAGATAGCCGGCGACCAGACCAAGGCCGACCCCCATGACCATGGCGAACAGCGTGGCCGAGAAGCCGACAAAGAGCGAGACGCGCGAGCCATACATGATGGTCGAGAGCACATCGCGGCCCTGATTGTCGGTGCCCAGAATGAAGTAGCGCCCGGCAAAGGAATTCGAATTGGGCGGGGTGAAGCCGTCCATCAGGTTCAACGTGGCCGGATTGAACGGGTTGTAGGGGGCAATCCAGGGGGCGAGCACCGCCATCAGGATCAGCACCAGCGCTACGATCGAGGCGACGATGGTGACCGGCGAATGCCGGTAGGACCAGACGATGTCGGACTTGAGAAAGGTCCGCCAGCGCGACGTCTTGGCCGCCACGACGGGCTGCTCGGGGGAATGGGGCAGATCGGTCACCGACTACCTCCCGGATTTGGCGCCGTCGCGCAGGCGCGGATCGACGATGAAATAGAGAATATCAACGATGAGGTTGATGACCACGAAAACCAGCGCCACAAAGACGAGGTAGGCGGCCATGACCGGGACGTCGACGACGGCAACGGAGTTGACGAAGAGCGAGCCCACGCCAGGCCACTGGAAGACAGTTTCGGTGATGATGGCAAAGGCGATGACCGAACCCAGTTGCAGGCCGGTGATGGTGATGACCGGGACCATGGTGTTCTTGAGGGCATGGCCGAAATTGATCGCCCGCTGGCTCAAGCCACGGGCCTTGGCAAAGCGGATATAGTCCGTGCGCAGCACCTCGAGCATTTCGGCGCGCACCAGCCGCATGATCAGCGTTAGCTGGAACAGCGAGAGCGTAATGGCCGGCAGGATGATTGAGCGTAGTCCGGATTCGGTGAGGAAACCGGTGCGCCACCAGCCCAGATCCACCACCTCGCCGCGCCCGAAGGAAGGCAGGACCTTGAGTTCGACCGCAAAGACATAGATCAGGCCAATACCGATCAGGAAGGTGGGCAAGGACACCCCGATCAGCGAGGCAGTCATGATGACGCCGGTGGAAAAGGCTCGAGGCCGCAGGGCAGTGTAGATACCCAGAACAACGCCAAGCACCAGGGCGATGCTGGCCGAGGCGAAGGCCAGTTCGATGGTGGCCGGCAGGCGCTCCATGATGAGCTGGCTCACCGGCTGCTGCAGCCGATAGGAGATGCCGAACTGGCCCTGCAGGGCATTGCCGACAAAGCTGAAGAACTGGATGTAGAAGGGCTCGTTGAGCCCCAGGCGCTCGCGCAGCGCCGCATGGTCGGCCAGCGTCGAATCCTGGCCCAGCATGGAGCTGACCGGATCGCCGACATAACGGAAGACCATGAAGGCGATGAAAGCCACCGCAAGCATGACGATAACGGACTGAAACAGCCGTCGCGCAATGAAGGCCAGCATACTGGGCCCCCCATAACTGAGAACCGCCGCGCGGGCTTCGACTCCGCGCGGCGGTTCAGGATTGCAGGACGCTTACTCGGCGAACACGACAGTGGTCATGTTGGGCTGGTTTTCCGGGTGCACCGGCAGGGTGATATCCTCGCGCATGGCATAGGCCAGCGTCTGGTTATGCACCGGCAGGAGCACGCGGTCGGCCTTCACCACTTCCCAGATCTCCGCAATGGTCGCATTGCGTGCGTCGAGGTCGGTTTCGGTGCCCAGCGAGATGATCTTCTCATCCAGTTCCGGGTTCGAGTAGCCGCCGACATTATATGTGCCGTGCGTTTCGTTCTTGGTGTGCACCAGATCGTTGAAGATATAGGCGCTGTCGAAGGTCGGAACGCCCCAGCCAAGCAGGTAGAAGTCGGTCTCATCGCCCAGGATGATCGGGCTGTGCTCAGCAATCGGGCGCGAGGCCAGCGTCACATCGATACCGATCTGACCCAACATACCGACATAGGCTGTGGAGATGGCTTCGTCATTGACGTAGCGGTTGTTCGGTGTGTCCAGGGTCACAGAGAACCCATCGGGGTAGCCAGCTTCAGCCAGCAGTTCCTTGGCGCGTTCCACATCGGGAGCGGGATACTGGTCGAGTTCCTCGGTCCAGCCATTGACGAAGGGCGGGGTTGCCACGCCGGTCGGGATAGAGTTGCCGCGCATCACCACCTGCTGGATGGCATCGCGATCAAGCGCCAGTTCCATGGCTTCGCGCACCAGCGGGTTGTCGAACGGGTTGCTGTCGGTGATGTTGGAGGAGCGCAGCGGCTCGTCACCGAAGCGATAGCCGAAATAGATCACGCGGTTTTCCGGACCGGTTTCGACCTTGAAGCCGGGCGAATTCTGCAGGCGCTCAATATCCTGAACCGGGACGTCCTGAACGATATCGACGTCGCCCGAAAGAAGGGCAGCAATGCGGGTGGCATTGTCGGCGATCGGCAGATAGACGATCTCGGTTACCTCAGGCGCCTCGCCCCACCAGCCGTCGAAGACGGAGAGCACAGAGCGCACGTCGACCTCGCGCGAGGTCAGCATATAGGGGCCGGTGCCATTGGTGTTGAGAACGGCATAGTTGGATTCGCCGGCGGCAAAATCCTGGACTTCCTCGACATTATTGGTCTCGGACCAGGTCTTGTCCATGATGAAGGTGTTGGTGACGTTGTTCGGGTAAAGCGGGCTCGGGCCGACCATCTGCACCTCGACGGTGTAGTCGTCCACGGCGCGCACTTCTGCCACTTCGGCATGAAGCTGCTTGAGATTGGAGCCTTCCGAGCGGGCGCGGTCGAGCGAAAACACCACGTCCTCGGCGGTGAAGTCAGCGCCGTCGTGGAACTTGACGCCTTCGCGCAGCTTGAACACCCAGACGGTCGGATCACCTTCCTTGACATACCATTCGGTTGCCAGGCGCGGAATCAGCGTGCCTTCGGTATCGCGCCACATCAGGGTTTCATAGATGTGATGGGCGAAAGTATGCGTGACGCCCTGGTTCTGCGAATGCGGATCCAGCGTGAGCGAATCGGACGAACGCGCCCAGCGGACCGTCTCGGCCTGGGCAACACCGGCGAGCATCGTCGAGGCGATCAGGACCGCCGCGATGCGGGTCAGTGAAGTGTGCATGAATAGTCTCCCGTTCCTTGAAAACGCCATCTCAATGGTTGCCCAAAGGTGGCTTGGGCGACACCAAAGCGTAGATTTAACAGGAGCGCAACGGGAATCGTTGACCGTTTGGTCAATGCTATCGCCGGTAAATTGGCAATCCACAGAAATGGACGGTTCCTGACTGATCCGTTCGGCTGGCTCTGCAGGCCCTTGACCCCTGCCCCGGCGCGGCCTCATCTGCGTGCATGATACAGTCCATCGCCACCATCGCCCTGGTCGTCGCCGACTACGAGGAGGCCATTGCATTCTACTGCGATACGGTCGGTTTCACGCTGCTCGAAGATACGCCGCTGGCACCTGGCAAGCGCTGGGTGGTGTTGGCGCCACCGGGCGGAGACGGTGCGCGCCTGTTGCTGGCAAAGGCCGACGGTCCAGACCAGGAGGCGGTAATCGGCAAGCAGACCGGGGGACGGGTCATGCTGTTTCTGCAAACCGACGATTTTGACCGCGACCACGCCCGCATGCAGGCCAATGGTGTGCGTTTTCTCGAAGAGCCACGGCGCGAGGCCTATGGCACGGTCGCCGTCTTTGTTGATCTTTACGGGAACAAATGGGACCTCATCGAACCGCAGCGTTGATTGGCCTGGCTCTGTTCTGCGCGAGCCCGGCCGCCGGACAACAGCCCGGCTGGCACCATTCCCCCTTGCCCGGAGAAGGCGACCGGGCCAGCATGGGCTGTGCGCGCGAGAGCAATGCGGATAATTTTGCCTGCCTTGTCGTCCGCTGCGAGGATGACTACGCGGTCGGCGTGCATGTCCATACGAGCCGCCCCTTAGGTGACCGCGGCACTTGGGAAATGACTCTGGATCGGGAAACAAGGCAGCTTGATGCCATTGCCGGCTCCTCGCCCTATGGCGCGCGTATGGATGACCCGGATGGCTGGCTTTTGGATGGATTGCGTCAAGGCACGTTTGTTTATCTGCGCCACAAAGCCGATATGGATGGGGCGTTCGCCTTTATCGACCTGTCCGGATCCTTCCGATCGATCGTAGAGGCCTTGCATTGGTGTGCGCCACGCGTGCCAACAGCCGAACAATTCGGGTCGGCAGACGTTGACCCACCAGAGAACAATGGAGAAGCACAATGAATCGTCGCCCCCTTGGCCGCAGCGAACTGGTGATCGAACCCTTGGTGCTGGGTGGTAATGTGTTTGGCTGGACGGTCGATGAAGCACGGGGCTTCGACGTTCTCGATGCCTATGTCGGCTCAGGGTTTTCCGCGATTGACACCGCCGAAGGTTACCCCAACTGGGTGCCGGGCAACCCGCCTGGCATGAGCGAGACGATCATCGGGAAGTGGCTGAAGGCACGGGGCAATCGGGACAAGGTGCATATTTTCACCAAGGTCAATTCGGGCAGGAAGCAGGGCGGGCTGAAGCCCGACGCGATCAAGGCAGGCATCGAAGCGTCTCTCAAAAGGCTGCAGACCGACTATGTCGATCTCTATTTCAGCCACTGGCCTGACGCCGACTCCAGCCACGAGGAGACGCTGGAGACCTATGACACCTTGATCCGGGCGGGCAAGGTGCGGGTCATTGGCGCCTCGAACTACAGCGCCGACATGATGCGGGAAGCGCAACAGACCGCGATCGTCAAATCGCTGCAGCGTTACGAGGTGACCCAGCCGCGCTACAATCTCTACGACCGCGCCGAATTCGATGCGCTCCGCCCCTATCTCATCGAGAACGAGGTCGGCTCGATTGTCTATTACAGTCTCGCCTCGGGCTTTCTGACAGGCAAATATCGCAGTCAGGATGATCTGGGACAGTCGGCGCGAGGCAGCGGGGCCGGACAATACCTCAACGCCAAGGGCCTGAGCATTCTGGGCGCGCTCGATCAGGTTGCCGCCGAAACGGACGCAACGCCTGCTGAGGTGGCACTGGCCTGGCTGGTGGCTCAACCCGGTGTGAGCGCACCGATTGCCTCAGCCACCTCGGTCGAACAGGTCGAGAGCTTGGCGCGCGGGGTGCGCCTCAAGCTAAGCGCAGAAGCAGAAAAACTGCTGAACGATAGCGGGCGGTGAACGGCAAATGGGCCGCACGGCGCAAAACAGCAAAAGCGCTACAGATTGAGCCCTAAAAAATTGAACAGCGCCTCAGACTTGACGACAGATCGCGATTACTGGCATTGCGAGATGAAGTTATCGCAAAGCTGCGGAGCGATACTCAGCCGGGCCGGTCCTGAACCAGAATACACTATCTATTGGCCGCAGGCTCGTCTTGTCCCGGCAGGAGTCCTGTCAAGATGTTTTCAGATCTGGAGCCGACGCGCGACGTGTTTGTTGCCGGCCGGCGCGGCGTTCGCCACACGGGCGTGCGGCGTGCCAATGAAAAGACCGTGCTCACGGTCGTCGCCTTTAATTCGGGCGCCTCGAATGCCGAGATCTCGCGCTTATCAGGCCTGGCGCCGCAGACGGTATCCGCCATTCTGATCGATCTTGAGCGGGAGGGACTGATTGTACGTGGGCCGGTTTTGCGGGGTCGGCGCGGACAACCCGCCACACCGATTCTTCTGCATGAGAATGGGGGCTTTGCAATCGGCGTGGAGATCGGCTGGCGGCATCTTGATGTCGTGCTGATCAATATGCATGCCGACATCCTGCAGCACCACCATGAAGACCACGCCTATCCCGACGCCACCTCGCTGTTCGACCGTATCGGCAGCGTTGTCGAGACGTTCCGCCGTACCTTGCCGCAGCACCATCGGTCGCGGCTGCTCGATATCGGCCTGGCCATACCCGGTTCGCTGACCACTGATCTGGACCTTTTCAATGCGCCGCCCGAGCAGGTGAAGCGGTGGCGCGAGATCGACCCTGTCGCCGAGCTGGCGGGGCGCAGCGGACTTGAGATCACCCAGATCAATGACGGCAATGCCGGATGCTGGGCCGAACTGATTGCGCTGGCGCCGCCGCGACCGGCCAATGTCGTCTTTCTGATGGTTTCGCAATTGCTGCTGGCCGGCATGGTGAGCGATGGGATGCTGTGGGAAGGCGCGACCGGCCACGCCGTCGATTTGGGCTCTGGCCTCGTCCACGTGAACGGCAGAGCGCCGCAATTGGCGCACCAGGTCGCCTCGCTCTTCGCCCTGCGCGCCCGGCTCGCCGCCGCCGGCTTTACAGAGGCTGAAGGGCCGGTGGCGAACTGGGACCTAGTCGCAATGGCGCCCCATGTCGAGGCATGGGTTGGGGAGGCGGCACAAGCCTTGGCGCAGGTAGTCCACAATGCCAGCATGATCCTTGAGCAGCCGCTGGTGGTCCTTGATACCGAGCTGGGCGCTGGGATTGGGGCCAAGTTGGCGGAGCGCTTGCAAGTCGAAATGGGCCGGTTCGCGACACGCGGCTTCAAGCAGCCCCGCGTTGTCAATGGCCAGCATGGCAAGCTGTCTCCTGCCATTGGCGCTGCAGAATTGCCGCTCTACAGGCGCTACTTTTGAACCTTGGTTGCGGCCCGTGCCGGTTCCAGCGCATCACGCAGCCGGGCGCTGGGGATCAGTACGACCGTATGATGCGGCGCAATGCGGTGCTCCTCGCCAGTGCGGGGATTGCGACCAATCCGCTCGGCGCGGGAACGCACATCCAGCGTTCCAAACCCACTTAGCTTGACTGACTCGCCACGTTTTAGGGCATCACCGATCAACTCGAACATGCGTTCGCCGATCTGGACAGCATCGTGACGCGACAGGCCCGTCGCGTCGGCGACGCTTTCCCCTAACATGGCTCGGGTGACTGTTTTATCCACTCCAAACCTCCTCGCCCCATTAAATTCATAGGAGGAAGATAAACGGCTGTCCAGTGCCGCACGCGATCACAAAAAACATGATCCTGCGCTTCAGGATAATTGACATTTTTTAGAATGGTTATAAGCTAGCGGCAACGTTCATGAGGGCCATCAGCCCAAAAGTGCTCGCGCGACGCAGCAGAAAGGCTTCCAGTGAGACTGACCCGCCAATCCAACTATGCCATCCGTACGCTGGTCTATTGCGCTGTCAACGAGCCGGGTTTGAGCCGGGTGGCCGAAATCGCGCGCGCGTATGGCATTTCGGAATTGTTTCTATTCAAGCTGATCAAGCCGCTGGTGGAAAACGGGCTGCTGCAAACCGTGCGCGGGCGGCATGGTGGCATCAAGCTGGGCAAGCCCGCCCAGGATATTACCCTGCTTGAAACCATCCGGCTGACCGAAGAGAATTTCGCGTTGGCGGAATGCTTCGAGGACGGCTCGGACTGCCCCTTGATCGGTGAATGCGATCTCAATGGGGCGCTGCGTGAAGCGCTGGGCGCGTTTTTCGAGGTGCTGAACCGGCACACCATTGCTGATCTGGCCAGCAAGAAGCGCTCGATCCGCGAAAGGCTCGGTCTGACGGCAGACGAGGCCGTCAACGCGGCCTAACCGAAAATCTGATAACAAAACTCAAATATGAGTTTGACAATCATATTTGATCATGGTTGATTACGTCCATGGCGCTGCGACCCCTTGGGGCCTGTGGGTCTGAGCGCCAGAACATGACGGGGCTTGCTGCTACCGTCTCCCCGGGCCGGCCAGGATCCTCAACGTCCTGGCCGGCCTCTTTGCCTTCCTTTGATTGATCTGCGTCCGCCCCTGTGCTCTATCCGGGGCCGAATGCTTCCGGACACAACATGGCCCAGCCTCCCCTACTTTCTCTGCAGGATATCCAGCTCACCTTTGGCGGCACGCGGCTGCTTGAAGCGGCAGAGCTGATCGTTTCACCCGGCCAGCGCATCGCACTGGTCGGTCGCAATGGGTCTGGCAAGTCGACGCTGCTCAAGATCGCGTCGGGTGAGGTGACCCCTGACAAGGGCGCACGCTTCGTCGAGCCCAGTGCCACGCTGCGCTACCTGCCGCAGGAACCGGACCTTTCGGCCTATGCAACGACGCTGGCCTATGTCGAGGCGGGCCTCGGGCCAGGCGATGACGAATATCGCGCGCAGTACCTATTGAGCTCGCTGGGACTCACCGGCGCGGAAGACCCCAAAAAGCTGTCGGGCGGGGAAGGCCGCCGCGCGGCGCTGGCCCGCGTGCTGGCGCCCAAGCCCGATGTTCTGCTGCTCGACGAGCCGACCAACCATCTCGACCTTCCCGCTATCGAGTGGCTGCAGGCCGAGCTGGATTCGCTGCGTTCGGCCCTGGTGCTGATCAGCCACGACCGGCGCTTCCTCAGCGACTTGACGCGCGCCACCGTCTGGCTGGACCGAGGCGTGACGCGCCGCCTCGACAAGGGGTTTTCTCATTTCGAGGGCTGGCGCGACCAAGTGCTGGAAGAAGAGGAACGCGACCGCCACAAGCTCGACCGCCAGATCGTGCGCGAGGAGCATTGGCTGCGCTATGGCGTCACCGCGCGGCGCAAGCGCAATGTCGGCCGGCTCGAAAGGCTGGCCGGTTTGCGGCAGGACCGGCGCGAGCAAAGACGCGTGACAGGTTCGGTCAACATGCAGGTGAGCGAGGGACGCACCTCGGGCGCGCTGGTGGTCGAGGCGGAGAATATTTCCAAGTCCTACGGGCCGCGCGTCATCGTCGGGGATTTTTCGACGCGCGTTCTGCGCGGCGACCGGATTGGTATTGTCGGCCCCAATGGTGCCGGCAAGACCACGCTGATCAAGATGCTGACCGGCCTCGACAAGCCGGACAGCGGCAAGATCAAACTGGGCTCGGCGCTAGAACTGGCGATGCTCGATCAGGGTCGCGCGAAGCTGCATCCCGAAACGCGCCTAAAGGAAGCGCTGACCGGGGGTGGCTCGGATACCTTGCAGATCAACGGCCAGCCCAAGCATGTCGTTGGCTACATGAAGGACTTCCTGTTCGGCCCCGAGCAGGCAAACACCCCGATCGGCAAACTGTCGGGTGGCGAGCGCGCCCGCGTGGCGCTGGCCCGGGCGCTGGCCTTGCCCTCCAATTTCCTGGTGTTGGACGAGCCGACCAACGATCTCGACCTCGAAACCCTCGACCTGCTCGAGGAAATGGTTTCGGACTATGCCGGAACGGTCATCGTGGTCAGCCATGACCGCGACTTCCTAGACCGCGTTGCCACTTCGGTGATCATCGCCGAGGGGGAAGGGGTCTGGACCGAATATGCCGGCGGCTACTCCGACATGGTGATCCAGCGCGGCGAGGGCGTCACCGCCCGCGAACCGGCCCTCAAGGCGCATCGCGCGGGCAAGACCAGCCTGACCCAGACATCACTGGCGACCTCGGCAGCCGCTCCCAAGCGCAAACTGAGTTTCAAGGAAAAGCACGCGCTCGAAACCCTGCCCAAGGACATCGAGAAACTCGATAGCGAGATTGACGCGCTCAACACGGCGCTGGCGGAGGCCAATTTCTACACCCGTGACCCCGCTGGCTTCGCGGCCAAGTCCAAAGCGCTGGAAGCCGCCGTCGCCCGAAAGGCGAAGGCTGAGGAACAGTGGCTGGAGCTAGAAATGCTGCGCGAGGAACTAGAGGGCTCCTGACTCGCCTCAGTCCTGCCAGTCAAAAACCGGCTGAGCCATGAACTGCAGACCTTCGGTTTCCCCGGCAATACGGCGAAGCAGCAGGCTACCCAGATTGCGGCCCGCAGCGACAAAATCTTCCGGCACGGTTTCAGCTCCCGGCTGGAACTGGGCGAACATCGAGGAGGATTGCTTGGTCACGACATGGGCGGTCTTGCCCACCACTAGCCCCGCATCTGTCAATCCGCCAGTTACCGCCAGGGCCGAAACTTCCGAAGCGCAGACATAACCATCAGGCCCGTCGGGCCGCTTGGCGCGCTTGATGACATAGTTGCGGATGGCATCGGTCGGGCTGCCCAGATTGACGTCCGCGGCAAACTCGAAGGTGATACCGGCCTCGCGGGCAGCCCGTTCCATGCCGGCTTTCAAATGCTCGGTATAGGTGAGCGCGCTTTCGGGCAGGATGATCGAGACCTTGCGGCAGCCTTTCGCGGCCAGGCGCAGCGTCGCGCCGTAGGCATAGGCCTCATTGTCGTAATCGGCAAAGGGGTGCGCCTCCGGCCACCGGCTGCGGCCATGACTGACAAACGGAAAGTCATTGTCGAGCAGGAAGCGGATGCGCTCGTCGAAGGCCTCGGCCTTGGAAAAGATCACGCCATCGGCCATGCGGTTACGCACGATGTGCTGGATCGGCTCAATGGGTTCCACATTGCGGAATAGTGGCGTTATGACAAGGTGATAGCTGGTGTTGCGCAGCGCCTCGGTAATGCCGGTCACAAGGCTGGTGCCGAAGCCATAGATCTGTTCGTCTGGCTCGAGGATGAGCGAGATGACATTGGTGCGGCCGGTCTTGAGGCGCAGGGCCGCCCGATCCGGCATATAGCCGATCTCGGCAGCGATCTTTTGGACGCGGTCACGCGTTTCCTGAGCTAATTCGGGTGCATTATTCAGGGCGCGAGAAATGGTGGTGACCGCCAACCCCGTCATTTGTGCGATGGTCTTGAGCGTGGGCTTGCCCGATGGCTTTGCGCCCCGCTTGCCGCGCGAGGCGGGCGGTACTTCTTCCTGCGACACCAATGTTCCCCTCAGACCCGCCGGAAACCGGCGGGGACGCCTAATCGGCAAAGAACATCAGATTGCGGGGTTCGAAGCAAGACGCATACACTTGTGTTTTAATATGAGCGCTGTTATCAAAATTTTATGGGTCGAGGCTTTTCGGGCAGGGTTTTGCGCGATTATCGGCAAATACGCATAAAGGTGCACTGGCAAAACCCGACCGCGTTCCCTATTTTGCCATTGCGCCGCCGCAATGGCGTGCCAATCAAGCGTCCAACACCCGCAAGGAGAGGAATGACGATGACGACATCGAAGACCTTCACGATCCATGCCATGTGTTCGACCGTAGTAACCTGCATGCGAATTTCCAAACGCTGGCAAGGGTCCTGTCGCGCAAAACGAATGTGATCTGATCCGTCACATCCTCGTCTCACAAAACCGATAGACCCCGCGCTGCCAGTCCCCGGATCACCTTCAAAATGAAGGAATCCGTGTTGGACGGACGCGCAAGTGGAGTTTCCACCCATGCAGGAAAATAATCTGAACAGGGCCGAAAAGCTCAGGCCCATTGTGATTGAAGTTGCCGGAGAACCGCAGGGCGTGGTTGTACCGGATGCTGAAGGCTACAGGTTCGTGGCGGTCAAGCTGCCGGCCTTTGCCATGGACGGCAGGCACTTCCCTTCTGTCGAGACCGCCCATCTGGCGATCAGTCGCGCCGTAGCGGACGGCGATGCCGCATAACAAAGCCGGTGGCACGACCACCGGCTTTTTCGTTTCCGGACCGAAAGCTTAGCCCTCAATCGTCATTGGTTGCGTTCAACTCCGAAGGCCGACGGCCTTCTGCCATTGGTAATTCCGGATCGAGGGCGGCCTCTACCGCCGAGGCCAGCGCATCGACATCTACCCGTGAGGCGCCGGAAGCTGCCTGTCGTTCCAGTTCGGATGCCAGGGCCGTGATGATTGCCTGATGCCGCAGTTCTGCGCTATCCCTAGCCATTCCCATCAATCGAAATCCCCTGCTCATCAACCCGCACCTCTATGCCCGGCTGGGCCTGTTGCTGCTGATAGGTATAGATGCCAAAGGCGACCAATGCGATAACCAGAATGGCGATCACGCCGTAGAGGCTGTTGCGGGACAAGGGTATCTCCTGACGCTTGAATAGACTTGGCTCAACGCACAAGGTCCCTAAACGGTTCAATCCTCTGCAATGCGGCGCAGCGCCATGACAAAAGCAGTGACACCGATGCCGACAGAACTCGAATTATCGATCACCAAAGGCTCGACATCGGCGGGCAGAGCTGCCCCTTCGCGTGCAAGGCGCGCGACGATCTGGTCGCGGTTTTCGCGCCCCCGCTTGGACAGGCGCGCGGCGCGCAGGGAAATCTCAGCGGAAATCTGGATGACCCGGCAAAGCGGATATTTGGCAATCGCCTCGGGCACCGCATGGCGCGAGATATTGGCAATGACCACGCGGCCCAGCGCCAGATCGGTATCGACGCCAATGGGCAGAGCATAGTCCAGCCCGTGGGCCTGCCAGGTCAGGGCGAACCGTCCGGCTTTCCTGGCCCGGACGAAGTCATCGCGCTCAAGGCTGATATGGTCCTCTAGATCAATATCGGCGGGCCTCGTCACCAGCCGTCGCACGAAGCTGAAGCGCTTGTCGCCGTCCAGCGCCTTGCGGGCGCCGCCGATCAGCGTGTCCTTGCCGACCCCGGAAGGACCGATAACCAGCACCAGCACTCCAGGAGGACGTTCGCTCAACTCACACGCAGTCCTTCACGCCAGACGCCCCGCACCACGGGCAGAGGCGCCTGCGCTGCAACCCGCACCAGATCGGCCCGCTTGCCCGTCATGATTTCTCCCCGATCATCGAGCCCGGCCGCGCGCGCCGGATTGACCGTTACAGTCGCAAGTGCGGCCGGCAAGGCAAGACCTTCAATGCGCTGCGGCAGCAGGAAGACGGCCTGCAACAGGGCAAAGGGTACATAGTCGGAGCTGAGAATGTCCAGCAGGCCTGCTTCTACCAGATCGGTAGCCGAAATATTGCCCGAATGGGATTTGCCGCGTACCACATTGGGGGCGCCCATCAAAATCGCCAGCCCCGCTTCATGCGCGGCGGACGCCGCTTCGAGCGTGGTAGGGAATTCGGCGATGGCCACCCCGTCCGCCTCGGCCTCCTCAACATGGGCCAGGGTCGCATCGTCATGGCTGGCCAGGGCAATCCCCATGGCGCGTGCACGTGACACGATCGCCTGCCGATTGGGGGCAGAATAACGCTTGTGTTCGGCCAGGCGCGCATCAAGGTAAGATTGCAATTCCTCGGGGCTACGGCCCATCTGCTTGGCATAGAAACGCTTATAGGCATCAAGCGAACGGAATTGGCGCTGGCCCGGCGTGTGGTCCATGACCGAGGCAAGCCGCGTCGTCGGATGGTTTGCCAGCGCGTCGAAGTGATCGACCACATCGTGGCTGGGCAATTCGCAGCGCAGATGAATGAAATGCTCGGCCCTTAGCCAGCCGCCGGCGCCACCGGCCCTGACGGCATCAACCAGATGTCGGGCATGCGAAAGCATGTCAGGCAGGTCTATATCCGAGCCGATACGCACAGCGTCAAATACAGTGGTGATACCCGAGCCGGCGATCTGTGCATCATGGGCATGGAGCGCGGCCAGCGGATCCCAGAAGACGCCCGGGCGCGGCCGATAATGGTTCTCCAGATGGTCGGTGTGCAATTCGACCAGTCCGGGAATGAGAAAGTCGCCCTCGATATCGTCGCCCACACGACTGGACCCGGCGTCGATCTCGGCAATCCTGCCATCGCGCACCACCAGGCAACCCCGGATTACTTCGTCGGGCAGGACAATCTGCGCATTGGAAAAGACCGTTTCGGACACTGGCCTCAGCCTCGCAAAGGAAAATCGGCGATGCGGTCGAAGGGCAACTTGTTCTCTTTCTCATGGAACAGGGTCAGCCGATCGAGCGTGACCGGATCGTTGAGAATCGGCCCGAACCAGGTTTGCGCGGCCTGTAACACTTCATCGTGCTCAGCCGGTGAAAGGCGGTCGGTCAGGGTCATGTGGAAACGGAACTGATCAAAGACATAGGGATAGCCATAGGCGTCCAGCAGTTCTTCCTGGCGTGGCGTCAGGCCCCGGGCCGCCCGTTCGGCGCGGTCACGCGGCTTGAGCGGCGCCCGGAAAGGGTCGAAACGCTCCACCACGGTGGCAGCGAAATCCTGCAGTTGCGTATTGTTCGCCTCTTCAGGCATCAAGGCCAGAAAGCCGTCGAGCGAAGCGATCCGCAGCTTACCCAGGGGCACGGTCGGCAACTCACCTGCCGCTTCCTTCATCGCGGCGCGCAGGCTCTCTTCACTCCGCCCCGACGCAAGCGCCATTGGCGGCTTGAGCGTAGCGTGGAAACCATAGCGGCCGGCAGACTGGGTGAGATTGAGCAGGCGGGTCCGCTCCATTCCGGCAACGGCGCCATCATAGGACACCCCGGAGGCAGGGTCGCGGCCAAGCCAGAGCGCAGCGCGCTCCCAGAGAAGGTCGGTCACCGCGGGGGCGTAGTAAATTGCGAATCTCTGCGACATGGGACCTCCTGAACGCGGAGCTAATGGACCTATATGGCGGGCGTTTGACAAGTCGCGGGACTGGACAAATGCGTTTCCGGTGGCGACAAGGTGCCATCCGGCAACCCAGAAGACAGCAATCCCATGGACCGCTCCCTGCTCGAACGCCTGTTTCGCCAAGCCGTTGCACAGGCGCAGCCGGCCTTGGCGGTCGAACGGCATTTGCCAGCGCCACCCAAGGGCCGCACCGTGGTGGTCGGGGCCGGCAAGGCTTCGGCGCAGATGGCAAAAGCATTCGAGTCGGCCTGGTCCGGCGACATCTCCGGCCTGGTGGTCACGCGCTATGGCTATGCAGAGGCCTGTGAACGCATCGAGATTGTTGAGGCAGCCCATCCCGTGCCCGACCAGGCGGGGCAAGTGGCAGCGCGCAGACTGCTGGAACTGGTTTCCGGGCTGACTGCAAATGATCTGGTAGTGGCCCTGATTTCGGGCGGTGGCTCTTCCCTGCTGCCCGCCCCCGCACCGGGCCTGGACCTCGAAGATGAACAGGCGATCAACCGGGCGCTGCTGGCTTCGGGAGCGCCGATCGGGGTGATGAACCTGATCCGCAACCAGTTTTCGACAATCAAGGGCGGGCGCCTCGCCGCAGCCGCAGCGCCGGCGCGGGTGGCAACGCTGGTGGTGTCCGATGTGCCGGGCGATGATCCGGCGCTGGTGGCCTCCGGTCCCACGCTGCCGCTGTCCGGGGGACGGGCCGAGGCGCGCCGCTTGGCAGCGCTCTATCGTCTCGATCTGCCCGAAGCGGCACGGCGTCTGCTGGAGAGTGAAGACAATCTGCCGCCTGAACCAAGCGACCCAGGCTTTTCCGCCAACAGCGTCGCCACCATTGCCTCAGCGGCCTTGTCGCTGGAGGCTGCCGCCGATATGGCGCGGCAAGCCGGTATCCAAGCAGCCATCCTGTCCGATTCCATTGAGGGTGAAGCGCGTGATGTCGCGCAGGTGCATGCGGCGCTGGGCAGGGAAATTGCGGCACGTGACCGCCCGTTTACCAAGCCCGTGCTGTTGCTGTCAGGCGGCGAAACGACCGTGACGCTGCGCGGCAAGGGGCGCGGCGGCCGCAATGGCGAATTCATGCTTTCGCTCGCCATTGCGCTGGACGGGGTCGACGGGATTTCGGCATTGGCCGGCGATACCGACGGCATTGACGGTTCGCAAGACAATGCCGGCGCCTTTGTCGACGGCACGACAGCGCGGCGCATGCGCGAAGCTGGTATCGACCCGCAAGCGGCGCTGGCCAATAATGATGCCTATACAGCCTTCGAGGCCATCGGCGACCTCTTCGTCACCGGCCCGACCGGAACCAATGTAAATGACTTCCGCGCCATTCTCATTCGTTGAATCTGCCTTTTGACCGTCGCCTTGGCGTGCCATGCTGTCATCGAATTGAGGGAGGCAGGCATGGCACGTGTAACCGGCATTGGCGGCATCTTCTTTCGGTCCCGCGACACCAAGGCGCTGGGGCAATGGTACGAGACCCATCTGGGGATCGCTGAGTTCTGGACTCAGCAGGCGGGCTTCACCGTCTTTTCGCCCTTCCAGCAAAGCAGCGACTATTTCCCCTCTGACAAGCAGTGGATGATCAATCTGCGCGTCGATGATCTGGACGGGATGATAGCGCAACTCAAGGCGGCAGGCATTGCCATCGAAACACGGCCGGATGAATGGGACAGTGACGAAACCGGGCGGTTTGCCCGGATTCACGACCCCGAGGGCAATCCCATCGAGCTGTGGGAGCCGCCCCCACCGGCACCCACCGCATAAAAATCATACTTTTATCACTTTGAGGTCTTGGCAGGTGCTGGCAAGACCTGCTCTATAGCCGCGTTTTTGCTGCAGGGGGAGTTCTGGCATGGCCAAGCGCAAGATCGCCATTATCGGCGTGGGCAAGATCGCGGTGGACCAGCACATACCGGTGATCGAGGCCTCCGAGGATTTCGAGCTGGCCGCGACCGTCTCCTCGCGTGGCGTGGCGCATGGCGACCTGCCGGTGTTCCGCACGCCAGCCGAACTCTATTCGTCCAAGCCGGAAGTTGGTCTGGTGTCGATCTGCACGCCCCCCGGCGTGCGCCATACGCTGGTGCGCGAGGCGCTTGATGCCGGCAAGGACGTGATGATGGAAAAGCCACCGACCACCACGATTTCGGAGCTGGACGACATCTTCGCACATGCCGCACGGCTCGACCGCGTGCTGTTCCAGACCTGGCACAGCCAGTACAATGCCGCGGTGGATCGCGCCAAGGCGATCCTGTTCGAACAGGGCGTCAGCAAGGTGCGTATTGATTGGCGCGAAAGCGTGCGCAAGTGGCATCCGGGCCAGGACTGGGTCTGGGAGCCCGGCGGTTTCGGGGTGTGCGACCCCGGTATCAACGCCTATTCGATCTTCACCAAGATCATGCCGTTCCCGGTTTTTATCGAAAGCGCGCGGCTGATCTTCCCCGCCAACCGGCAGACACCGGTGGATGTGGAGGTCCAGTTCAAGTCTGGCCAGGCGCACCGCCCCGACATGTCATCGGGGTTCAACTGGCTGGAGGAAAACGGAGAAATCTGGACCATTCAGGTCACCACAGGCACCGGGGACGATCTCAAGCTCGAACGCGGTGGCCGCACCTTGCGCATCAATGGCGAGGTGGTGCTCGAACATGGCGACGAAGAGTATGCCGGCATTTATGATCGCTTCGCAGATCTGCTCGACGCCCGCGCATCTGATGTCGACGCTACTCCGCTCAAGCTGATGAGCGACGTGTTCTTCCTTGGTGCCCGCGAGAATGGCCCTGACTTTGAGTGGTAGGCACTAGAGCGGTCTTTTCGTTTCGTTGAAACGTCAAAAACTGTCCCAAGTCCACGTGTTGTCGCGTTTCCGCACCGCAAACCGTTGTGGCTTTTTCCGAGAACGCTCTAATCCTGCGGCTCGGTGATCCGGGCCGGGCGGGGTTGCTGCCGCGTCTTGCGGTTGGTGTACCAGCGGATCCGGATACCCTTGGCGATCAGGCGCAGCGCTTCGAAGTGAATGCTCGCCGTGACCTTGAGGGTCATCAGTGGGTGGGTCACGAAAAGGCGTATCAGCTTGGCGTCGGTCAGTTCCTGACGGTCCCCTGTGAAGGCGGCATAAAGCAGAGGCTGATCGTCCTGGGTCTCGTTGATCGCGATACGCACCTTGTCGCCCGGCGGGGTCAGGCGGAATTTGTAGCGGCAATTCATGTCGATGAAAGGCGACACATAGAACGCCTTGTCTGCCGCCTGCTCGGCACTGGCGGGCAGCACATAGCTATGACGCTCGCGGAACGTGTTGTGCACTTCGTAAATTGTGGCCAGAGGCCGGCCCGATGCATCGTCGCAGAACCAGACGGTGAGCGGATTGAACACATAGCCCAGAATGCGCGGATAGCACAGCAAGCGCACCCGGCCCGCCGGGCCCAGCCCCTCGCCGGCCAGTTTCTGGTTGACCCACTCGCGCAAGGGCAAGTCGTCCCCATGGTCGGCGTCGCGGAACGAGAACAAGGCACGGCGGTTGTGGCCGAACCATTTCAACCGGTTCAGCAAAGGCAATTCATCGAGATCAATGAGGAGCGAAAAGACCCGATAGCGCAGATAGTGCTTTTTCGGGCGGTGCCGCTGATGCACCACGTGGCCCACATAGATGGCCGAGTTCAGGTTCATGCCACCAGCGCCGCCTCGGGGGGCGCAAGGGTGATCCGGCCGGAGGGATTGGGCACGGTCCAGGGCCGAGGCAGCGACCCCATGGCCTCGGCAGCGGCGAGGCCGGACTGCAATCCATCCTCGTGAAAGCCGCGACCGAAGTGGGCGCCTGCAAAAAAGGTACGGTTCTGCCCCTGGATCTGCCAGAGATTGTCCTGGGCATGTATCGCCGCACTGTCGAACAGGGGGTGGGTATATTCGAAGCGCGTAATTTCCTGCTGCGGGTCGGCCGGCGGATTGAGCGTGACGAACAGATCGCGTCCCTCAAGGCTCTGCAACCGGTTCATCCAGTAACTCACGCAAAGCTGGTTCTCGGACGAAATGTGATCGGTCGAGATGTAGTTCCAGCAACACCAAACCTTGCGGCGGCGCGGCATATAGGTCGCATCGGCGTGCAACACGGCCGTGTTCGTGGTGTAGGAGAAGGCCCCGAGCAACTCGCGTTCCCGTGCACTGGGCGCATCGAGCATGGACAAAGCCTGATCGGCATGAGTGGCGATCAAAATAGCATCGAATTGATCCACTTGGCCGGTGCGGGCGGTGACAGTGACACCGGCGGCGTCACGGACCACCTTGGCGACGGGCGTGGCAAGCCGAAGCTGACCGGCAAAGTCCTGCAGCAGAGCCCCCACATAGGCCCGGCTACCTCCAGCGACGGTGCGCCAATTTGGGCGTTCCCACAATTGCAGCAGCCCGTGGCTTTCAAAGAAGCGGACAAAAGCAAACAGGGGATAGGCACGAATATCTTCGGCCTTGGACGACCAGATCGCCGCCGCCATGGGCAGCAGATGTCCCTCCACGAAGGATCGTGAATAGCGTTGAGCCCGCAGATACTCATCCAGCGTCAGGCCGCGCATGTCGGGCTGAAGCAGCGCCTTGGGTGCTTCACGATAAAAGCGCAGCAGATCGCGAAACAGGCTCCAGAAGCGCGGACGGAAGGCATTGCGGCGCTGCGCCAACATGCCCGAAAGCCCCTCTCCGCAATATTCGAACGTTCCGCGGTCAAGCGAAGCGGCAAAAGACATTTCGGTGGGAATGCTGCCGACACCAAGATGGGCCAACATGGCCTGGAAGTTGGGGTAGTTCTTGTCGTTGTAAACGATAAAGCCCGTATCGACCGGACCGGTGCCGGGCACGTCGATTGTATTGGCATGACCGCCAGGGCGATCATCGGCCTCATAGAGGACAACATCATGGCTTTTGGATAGCAACCACGCCGCTGACAGGCCAGAAACGCCGCTGCCAACAACTGCGATACGCTGACGCGTGGCGGGCGAGCCTGAGAATCCTGTGGCAGCGTGAAACATGCTTTATGTCCTGAGTGTTTGATTTTTATACGTCTGCGCCGCGAGCATGGATCAACCACGTGGCGATTTTTTTCGTAAGGGGGCTATGAACGTTTTTTTGTATCGCACCATGATCCATCCGACGCAGGCTGGCGTATTTCGGACATGTCACTTGCGATTTACCCACTTACCGGACCATGCGAGGATGCTGTCAGACCACAGCGCCGCCGCCTTGCCGTGCCCGCGCCAGAACAGGGCCAGAATCGCATGACGCACCGGACAGACGCCGCCGCACCACCAACCGAGACCGGCGCACAAATCGTGGCGATCGCTGCCCGCGCGGACATGGCGGCTTTCGAAGCATTGTTCAAGGATTTCAGCCCGCGCGTACGCGCCTATCTGCTCAAACTGACCCGCGACGGCCAGGCCGCCGAGGACCTGATGCAGGAGACCATGCTGGCGATCTGGCGCAAGGCTGGGCAATTCGATCCGGAACGCGGCCAGGCTTCGGCCTGGATCTTCACCATCGCCCGCAATATCTGGATCGATGCCTGGCGCAAGCAGAAACGACCGGCCTTTGATCCAGACGATCCGGCACTGGTGCCGCCGGCCGAACCCGACGCGCCGGACCTGCTGGAACAAAAGCAGAGTGGCGCGGCGCTGCATGAGGCGCTCAAGACCCTGCCGCAAGAACAGGTGGAGCTGATCCGCCTCTCCTTTTTCGACGAAGACTCGCACAGCACCATCGCCGCCCGCACCGGGCTTCCGATTGGAACCGTGAAATCACGCATCAGACTGGCCTTCGGACGCCTTCGCGCGGCGCTGGAGGAATTGAAATGACCATTCATCACCATCTCAACGACGACCTGCTTCTCGACTATGCCGCTGGCACACTTTCCGAAGGGTGGTCGCTTGCTGTTGCCTGCCACCTGGCCATGTGCCCGCAATGCCGCGACCAACTGGCGCTGGCCGAAGCCACTGGCGGCGCGCTGCTTGAAGAGCTCGCGCCAGTCGAGGGGCCTGCCGATAGCTGGGAGGCCTTGAAGACCCGGCTGGCTGCAGCGCCACAGGACAAGGCGGCGCCGGTTGCGCGGCCCGCCAGCGCCACTATCCCCGAGCCGCTGCGCAGCTATCTGGGCGGTGACCTCGAGACCATCAAATGGCGCAATCTGGGCAATGCCAAGCAGGTGCTGATCAAGACCGGCGACCCGACCACGCAAGCCCGGCTGCTGTGCATTGCCGCTGGCAAGCCGGTGCCGGAGCACAGTCATGGCGGGCGCGAGCTGACAGTGGTGCTCAAAGGCAGCTTCCACGACGAGGTCGACCGCTTCGGCCCCGGCGACATCGAGGATGCCGATGGCTCGCTGACCCATCAGCCGGTGGCCGATGAGCACGAAGATTGCATCTGCCTGGCCATTACCGATGCACCGCTGAAATTCTCCAGCCGTCTTGTGCGCCTGGTGCAGCCTATTCTGGGAATCTGAGGAGGGGATATGTTCGGCTTTTCACTGCTGACCGTGCTGGCTGCCTATGGCGGTACGGCGCTGGTGTTCTTCGGTATCGACTTCCTCTGGCTCACCGTATTGGGCATCGGTTTTTACCGGGCCGAGATCGGTGATCTCTTGCTTGAGCAGCCGAACCTGGTGCCGGCGGCGCTGTTCTACCTGTTTTATGTCGCCGGGCTTGTCGGCTTTGCCATTCTGCCCGCGCTCAATGCCGGAAGCTGGGTCTGGGCGCTGCTGGCCGGGGTGGCGCTGGGGCTGTTGGCCTATGGCACCTATGACATGACGAACCTCTCCACCCTGAAAGGCTGGAGCCTGCAGATCAGCCTGATCGACCTGGCCTGGGGCGGCTTCCTGTCGGGCATTTCGGCCCTGGCCGGATATTGGGTCGCGAAACTCACGACTTAGCCCCGCATCCGCGCGGTGATGGCAAATGCCAGCCAGTGCGGCAACACGCCGAGGAGTTTGAGCGGCCAGATCAGGCGGCGGGGAAAGGCGGTTTCAAACCCCTTGCCGTCGAGCCCCTTGAGGATGCGGTCGGCGGCCTCGGCCGGCTCCATCAGGCCCGGCATGGCGAAATCATTCTTGTCAGTGAGCGGGGTGCGGACAAAGCCGGGGGTGACCAGTCGTACATCGACCTGCGGCCAGAGTTCGCTGCGCAGCGACTGGGCCAGGTTGACGATGCCGGCCTTGGTGGCTGAATAGACCTGTCCATTGGGCAGGCCGAAAATGGCGGCGGCCGAGCCGAACAGCACCAATTGGCCGCCATAGCGGATATGCTGCGCGCCGATCTGCGCCACGTTGAAGGTGCCGGTCAGATTGACTTCGAACACTTTTGCCGCCTCGTCCGGATCGGCCTTGGAGAGCGCGCCGGGATTGTAGATGGCGGCGGTGGAGACGATGCGGTCGAACGGGCCGTGCTGGCTGGCGGCCTCAACCAGGCTGTTCCGGTCGATGGCGTCGGCGACGACGGCGTGATGGCCGGGGCCGATGCGGGTGAGCGCGGCATCGAGCGCGTCCTGGTTGCGACCCGAGATCACCACCAGGGCGCCGCGCGCCGCATAGGCCTTGGCCATGGCCTCGCCAATGCCGCTCGATCCGCCGATGATCCAGATTTTTTCGTTGCTCGCCACTGCGTTGGGCTCCTGTATTGTGCTTGTAAGGAGATACGCAGACGCAGCGGGGATGGATGCAGGGGACGGGGAAGAAATGTGGGGGCGTGCGGAGATGGCCATCCGAACACGGTTCGGATGGTTTTTGCTGCAGCATCGCCATTCGAGCGTAGCTCTCATGGCCTGCCTTCCTAAAATCTCTCCACTGGAGAGATTTTGCCTGACGGCACGTCAGGCAGATCCGGAGACAGATTGCGTCTCGGATATTTTTTATGAGACGAAACCTGTCTCCGGAGCCGGATTTCTATTGGATTTGTCGTCCCCATTGATCGCTCGTCGCAGGGTGGCGCGCATCCAACCCGCGGGCGATGCGCACACCCGCGACCGGCTCTCCCCTTGCTTCAGTCGCATGCTGACTGCCCGTGCGGGGAGATGGCGCTAGGTTAATCCAGGTCTGCCAGGCGGGGATTATTTTTTGCCGAGGCGTCGGGCTCGGCAAAGCCCGGGGGCACGGGCGGGCCGATGCGCGCGGCGCGCCCGGCTTCAAAGCCACGCTCATAGGCCTGGTTGCGATTGACCAGAATCATGCGTGTGAATTTGTCCCGCAGGCCGGAATTGCCCTGCGCCGCCGCGCTTGTCTGCGTCAATTGCGGCTTCAACCGCTTGACCGGCGTGGTGGCCCCATCGAGCCGCCAGCTCCAGCAGTTTTCGCCCGCATTCCAGAAGGTGTGGCAGCGCTCGTAATTTTCCAATTGCGCCAGCACCTGGCCGAGCTGCACGCAGAGCCCGGCCAGATCGGGCGCCGCCACCGGCAGTCGGTCGCGGGGCTCACGAAACGGCGCGCAATCAGCCATCAGCCCTTCGGCCAAGATGCGCACGGTTTCGGACAGTTCCTGCCGCCCGCGCCGCGTGGCGAGGGTCGTGACATCCTTGTGCAGCGCGGTGAGGCGAATAACCAGGGTTTCGTGGCGGCCGGCAAGGCTCAGCGAGGGTGGTGGGCCGTTCCGGCGCGCGACGGGCGGTTTCTGCGCGGGTTCGGCCGGGCCAGAGGCGATGGGGGGATTTTTGAACACGGATTGCTCCTGTCGGAAGGGGGGTGGATGACAGGAGAGGGTAAGCGGGGGTGGAGGGGCGGGGAGAAGTTTATAGGGGCTTGCTAGTTCGTCTGACCGCCAATGGACTGAACCCCTGCCTTACACTATGCGTAGCAAAAAAGGGTATCTACAATGCATTTTGATAAGATCGCGACGGAAGAGCGACCTTCCACAGCTTCCGACATACCTACCATCTATGAAGTAGGCGATGACGCCTATATTTTCTGCCCAGTTCGTAGAAAGCCTTACAAAGTCACCGGAAAGCCCGAGGAACTGGTGCGGCAATGGTGGCTTTACAGACTACATGTTGAGTATGGTTACCCCTTTGATCAAATGGCGATAGAAGTGCCCGTATCCGTGGGGTCTGGGGAAGCCAAGAAAGCTGCTGACATCGTCATATATACTGACAATAAGAAGAAGACTCCCAGGATCTTCGTTGAGGTTAGAAAGCCGAACCGAAAAGACGGTATAGAACAACTTCAGGTCTACATGAACGCAACTGGTTGCCGGATTGGGCTCTGGAGTAACGGCACACCTCCCCACGTTTACTTGCTGCGCCTCGAACCAAATGAACATTCCGAAGAAGCAACTTGGCGCGAGTTGCGAAATATTCCGAGAAAATCCGAGAAAATTTCGGACGTTGACTCACCGATAACTCGGGCCGAACTTGAACCTGTACAAGATTTTCTCTCATTGTTCCGCGAATGTGAAGACTTTATAAAGGCCCATGAGGGTGCCGACGCGTTCGATGAGATTTTTAAGCTGGTATTTTCAAAGCTCTACGATGAGCGAAGAAATCTCAAAAATGATCAGTCTCGGGCCCAATTTCGTGTCGGCGCGTTTGAAAGTGCCGCAGACGCTAGAACCCGCATTGTGTCTCTCTTTGATTCTGCGAAGAACCATTGGGCAGGCGTATTTGAGGCAAGTGATGCTCTTAACCTTGGGGACGAAACCCTAGCGTACTGTGTATCCGCACTCCAGAAGGCTTACCTTTTGCGCTCGGACGCAGACGCATTGGGAGCTGCATTTGAAGTTATGATCAATCCTGGGATGAAGGGGGACAAAGGCCAGTACTTTACGCCGCGACACGTGGTTCAAATGTGCATCGACGTGCTGAATCCCAGGGATAACGAGTCAATTTTTGACCCCGCCTGCGGTAGCGGCGGATTTCTTATCTACACGATGGACAAGGTATTCAAGGACATCGCTTCTGATCGGGACGACCAATCTGAAATACTAGAGAACCAGAAAGATTATGCATCAACTTACGTATTTGGGATGGATTACGACCGGACACTTGCCAAAGTAGCTAAAGCATACATGCTGATTTGGGGCGACGGTCGCTCAAATATTGCGGTTGCTGACGGACTAAACGAGAACTACTGGGATCAAGCTACCCAAGCGAAGTTTATGGTGGGCGCCGGCAAGGAGCGCAAGCCTCGCGGGTTCGACATCATAGCAACGAATCCACCGTTTGCGGGGGACATAAAAGCCGAAGATACTCTTTCGAAGTACGAAATCGCCTACAAAATAAAAGGAAACAAGAGGAAGAGGCTCTCTCAAGTCTCAAGGGACAAATTGTTCATAGAACGTTGTATTAGCCTTCTAAACCCGAACGGAAGAATGGCTATAGTTCTTCCTCGCGGTGTTCTGAAAAATTATAACGATGAAAACATCAGACGTCACATAATAACTCACTGCCGAATTGTTGCTGTGGTGGGGTTAACGGGAGATATGTTTAAACCTTACACCAATACGAAGACATGCGTTTTGTTCGTTCAGAAACGTCCGCAAAAACTTGATGACATAGCACTTGCTGAGGCCGATCCAGACATCGTCTTTGCCCAAACAACTCAATCGGGCAAGGATAGGTCGGGGCGGCTCGTAAGAAACGCTGAGGGAGTTATCGCCTCAGACCTCCCTGAAATTAGTGAGTTTATTAAGGCAAATGTGGAGTGGGCATAATGCCGATGGTAACGCTTAGGGCTTTTGCGGCGACCAAACTTGACCTACCAGGCGCGCATGACGAACTACAACTGCATAACCATATTTTGGAACCCGAGTTTCACCAGGAGCGCTATGCTGGAGCGGTCGAGCGGGCAGAAAGTCATTTAGGCGCATTTCAACTTGGCGACATCAACGTTGTTGCGAGGGCTATTGGACGCGGGCGCCAGCCCTCGTATGCTGACGATGACTCCGACCCAGAGAGCCTTGACTACGAAGGAATGATGAACCGAAGCGGTGCGCGCCTAGACTCAAATGGTGGGAGCCGGAACATCTGTGCCTTAAAGTCCAATTGCATTCGAAGTGGCTACGTTGACCTGGATCTTGCCCGATCTGTTGAGCGCTCTTTCTACCTAAAGAATGCCGAAAAGGCCGGAATTATAGAAAATGATCTACTGATCAACTCCACTGGGGACGGGACGATTGGCCGAATTGCGGTATATGATAAATCGTTTCCTGCCCTAGTTGACGGACACATATCCATAGTAAGATTTCGTGACCCGAAACTTGCATGGTACTCTGCATCCTACTTGCTGTCGGACGAAGGGCAGCGACAGATATACAGATACATAAACGGCTCGAGCGGGCAGGTAGAAATATACCCACAGGACATCGCGAGGCTCTGGATCCCCGGCAATTCAGACGAAAAAATAACCGAGATCGCAAATGCCCTCAGGGAGGCCAATCAAAAACATGAAGAATTTTTTAACAGGCTGACGGTGGCGAAATCGTACTTCCTTGAGAATGTCGATCCGGCATAGCCGGGAGATGTCTGCGTTCCCAATTTCCATTGAATGCACCTGATCCCACTTGCTTCGCAGGGCTCACGCGGCAGGCACCGGCGGGCTCTTCCCCCTTCTTCAGGGGGAGGGATGACATTGAGCCTGTTGAGGGTTTTGGGACACCCGCCCTCGTGGTGCGAGGCTCCGCTGGCGCTGCGCACCTCACCATGAGGCCCGTGGGAAATCGTGCTGGAAATAGCTGGATGTTTTGGAGCCCTCATCCTGAGGTGCCGCGCAGCGGAATCGAAGGGCGGGGGCGTTGGGCTGTGCGGTGTCGAGAAATCACCCCCACCTAGCTTTTCCAGGGCCCTTCGGGCCGAGCGGCGCTACCCCCCATCAAGGGGGAGGTGAAGGAAGGATTGTGCCTGTTTGGGTCGGGCGCATCAGATAAGGCCCCCTCACCCGGCGCTGCGCGTTGGCTCTCACCCTGCGTGCATAGAGCACTCCGGGCCTAGCTGCCAAAAATTGCTCCACTGGAGCGATTTTGCCCTGCGGGCCGGAGCGAAGCCCCGCGCGCTTGCCCTGCCCCGGCTCAGGACGCCGTCTGGCTCTGGCGGCTGAGCTGGCGGGCGATGAGGCCGTAGACCTGGCGGGCGTCGGCGATGCGCTTGAAGCCGGTGCGCGTCTGGGAGGTATAGGTGCGGTGCCGGGGCAGGCCGTTTTTCGTGCGGGTGGTGCTGGTGTGGAGCTGGGTTTCGCGCTTGAACCAGACCGTGCCTTCAACACCGTCTTCAAGCTCGAGCGCATTCATGTCGGCCAGGGGAATGCGCTTGAGGGCGCGCCGGCCGAACAGTTCGGTGGCGATGAAGGCGGCTTGGTCGGACATTGCGTACCAGCTATGGGTGCGCTCATAGGCATCCCAGAGGGGCGCGCCAATGACCTGATGAAGGCCCAACAGCACGAAGGGAATGCCGAACAGGGGGAAGAACTCAAAACCCATGCTCGCGTTCTGCGTCATGGCCGAGGTCGCCATGATCCAAAACACGGCAAAGGCGGTGAAGACCAGGCCAAAGGGCAGGCGGGCGGTGAGGAAATCTCCCAGCCGGACCCCCGGCGCAGGGCGGCCCTGCCAAAGGAGTTTTTCGCCGGGCGCGAGAAAATCCGTCCAGCCTTGCGATGGTGCCACGCGTAATTCTCCCTGGTTCGACGTCGCCCGGATTGGCAGGGCGGCCGGAGAATAGCGAACGGAGTTGTCTGGCACCCTACCCTGAACAAGGGAGGCGGCTTTGCAACGATGCCCCGTTTGAATCTCGCACGAGAGAGGTGACGGGGTGATCGTTCTTAGTCGTCGCCCATCTTGAGGGCTTTGATGAATGCCTCTTGTGGGATTTCCACACTACCAAACTGGCGCATTCTCTTTTTGCCCGCCTTCTGCTTTTCCAGCAGCTTACGTTTGCGCGTGGCGTCGCCGCCGTAGCACTTGGCCGTCACGTCCTTGCGCATGGCGCGGACGGTTTCGCGGGCGATGATCTTGCCGCCAATGGCGGCCTGGATCGGGATGACGAACAGATGCGGGGGGATCAGCTCCTTGAGCTTTTCGCACATGACGCGGCCACGTGACTCAGCGACAGTGCGGTGCACCAGCATGGAGAGGGCATCGACCGGCTCGGCATTGACCAGGATCGAGAGCTTGACCAGGTCGCCGGCGCGGTGTTCGGCGAGCTGATAGTCGAAGCTGGCATAGCCTTTTGAGATCGACTTCAGGCGATCGTAGAAATCGAACACCACCTCGTTGAGCGGCAGTTCATATTCGACCATGGCGCGCTGGCCGACATAGCTCAGATTGGTCTGGATGCCGCGGCGGTCCTGGCAGAGCTTGAGGATCGCGCCGAGATATTCGTCGGGGGTGAGAATGGTCGCCTTGATCCAGGGTTCGCGGATTTCGGCGATCTTCATCACATCGGGCAGGTCGGCGGGATTGTGCAGATATTGCGTCTCGCCATTGGTCATTTCGACCTCGTAGACCACGGAGGGGGCGGTGGCGATGAGATCGAGATCGAATTCTCTGGAGAGGCGCTCCTGGATGATTTCGAGATGCAAGAGCCCCAAAAAACCGCAGCGGAAGCCGAAGCCGAGGGCGGCGCTGGTTTCCATCTCGAAGGAGAAGCTGGCGTCGTTCAGGCGCAGCTTGCCCATGGCGGCGCGCAGCTCGTCAAAGTCCGAAGCATCGACCGGGAAGAGGCCGCAGAACACCACCGGCTGGGCCGGGCGGAAGCCGGGCAGCGCCTTTTCGGTGGGTTTCTTGTCTTCGGTGATGGTGTCGCCGACATTGGTGTCGGCCACTTCCTTGATCGAGGCGGTGAAGACGCCCAGCTCGCCCGGGGTCAGCTCCTTGACCTCGACCAGCTTGGGGGTGGTGACGGCGACGCGGTCCAGCTCGTAAACGGCGCCAGAGGCCATCATGCGGATCTTCTGGCCCTTCTTCATCACCCCATCGATGATGCGGACGAGGACAACCACGCCCAGATAGGTGTCGTACCAGCTATCGACCAGCAGGGCCTTCAGGGGCGCATTGAGCTCGCCCTTGGGGGCGGGGAGGCGCTTGACGATGGCTTCGAGCACGGTTTCCATGCCCAGGCCTGTCTTGGCCGAAATTTCCAGCGCGTCGGACGCGTCGATGCCGATGACGTCCTCGATCTGGGTCTTGACGCGCTCGACATCGGCGGCGGGCAGATCGACCTTGTTGAGCACCGGGACGATTTCGTGATTGGCGTCGATGGCGTGATAGACATTGGCCAAGGTCTGCGCCTCGACGCCCTGGCTGGCATCGACCACGAGCAGGGAGCCTTCGACGGCGGCCATCGACCGGGAGACTTCATAGGCGAAGTCGACATGGCCGGGGGTGTCGATGAGGTTGAGGATGTAATCCTCGCCATCTTCGGCCTTGTATTTGAGACGCACGGTCTGCGCCTTGATGGTGATGCCGCGCTCGCGCTCGATATCCATCGAATCGAGCACCTGGGCCTTCATCTCGCGCAGGTCGAGCCCGCCCGTCATCTGGATCAGACGATCGGCCAGGGTGGATTTGCCATGGTCGATATGGGCGACGATGGAGAAATTGCGAATGTTCTTGAGCGGCGTGGTCATAGCCGTGGCTGTAGCAGAAGCGCGGGAGCCGAGAAAGATGGTTTAGCGGGGGTTAACCGGGGTTTTGCGGCAACGGGAGGGCGGATGGCGCGTTGAAGAGCCATGCACAGGTTCACCCAGACTGCCATCGCCGCCCTGCTTATCGCGACCACCCCGGCTGCGGGGCAGGATTTGTTGCAGGATTTCGAGCGTTTCGTGGAGGATGTGCTGCCCGAGCGGGTGGCGCCGGCCACTGTTCGGGAGGCGCCGATTGAGCCGGTCGCGCCGGTGACCCCGACGCCGCGTGATGAACGGCCCGCAGCGGAGGAAGACGCCGAGGCGGATGATGCGCCACCGATGCCCCGCCCGCGACCGGCAGGGCAGACTGCGGTAGAGGAAGATTCCGCGCCAGAGGTGGATGATGCCGAGGCGAAAAGCGCTGTGCCGGTTGCCCGCGCGGAGCCGGAGCCGGAACGGGTGTACCAGACGGCCTGTCCGGCGCTGCTGGAGGGCCGGGTGATCGGGGAGATGCTCGATCCGGTGGCCGAAGGGATTTGCGGGGTGCGCTCGCCGCTGTCGATGACCGGCGTGCGGGTCAATGGGCGGGAGATCGGGTTTACTGCGCCGGTCACCACCAATTGCCAGATGGCCGGGGCGATTGCCGACTGGGTGGGCGCGGTGGATATTTATGCCGGCGCAGCGCTCGACAGTCCGCTGGCGGGCGTCACCACCGGCACCTCATTGATGTGCCGCAACCGTAATGGCGCGCAGGACGGGTTCGTCTCCGAACATGGCTTTGCCAATGCGCTCGACGTGGTGGGGTTCACGCTGGAAAATGGCCAGAGCATTGCCGTGGAGGCGGACTGGCTGCCGGCGGCGGCACCGGCGGGGCGGCTGTTGCGGCAGGCGCATGGGGCGGCTTGCGGGCGGTTCACCACGGTGCTTGGCCCCGAGGCCAATGCCGAGCATGAGGATCATTTCCACCTGGACCTGGGGTGCCACGGACAGAACTGCACAGCGCAGATCTGCGAGTGATCAGCACGGATCGCAGTTGGGATGATGCGGCGGCAGATCGGCCCAGTCATGCAGGGGCATGCTGTCGGGATGGGGTGTGCGGGGGCGTGACGGCACGAACTTGCCGAACCACGCCAGAAGGCGGGTCAGGAGTGACATTTTCTGTCTCCGGAAGTGATGAGGGATTTGCTATGAGCTCATGATGCGCCCGCAGAGCTGCACCTGCAATGGACAAGGCCTGCACGCCGATATAGAAAATCTATATGACAAACCCCTTCCCCATTCCGCTCAATGCACTGCGCGCCATCGAAATTGTCGCCCGTCGCGGGGCGCTGGCGCCGGCGGCCGAGGAGCTGGGCGTGACCATTGGCGCGGTCAGCCAGCATCTGCGACGGGCCGAGGACCGGCTGGGCATGGAATTGTTCGCGCGCACGCCGCAGGGCATCAAACCGCTGCCAGCCCTCATGCAGGTCTTGCCGCAACTGACTGGCGGCTTCACCCAATTGCAGGATGGCCTGGCGAGCCTGACGGGCGCGCATGAGGGCGTGCTCAACGTGACGGTGGGGAGCGTGTTTGCCTCGCGCTGGCTGATCTGGCGGGTCAACAAATTCTCCGCGCTCTATCCGGGCCTGGAAGTGCGGCTGACAGTGACCGGGGCAATGCTGGACCTGAGCCGGCCCGATATCGATTGCGGCATCCGCTATGGCGACGGAACCTGGCCGGGGGTCAATGTGAGCCTGATCGGCGGACAGGAATACCAGCCGGTCTGTTCCCCCCTGATCCGCGACCGGGTGAAAAACCCGGCGGACCTGGCGCATGTGCCGGTGATTGCCGACCAGACCAGCATGCTCGACTGGCCGGCCTGGCTGAAAACAGCGGGGCTGGACCCGGCCATGCCGCTTAGTGGCCCGGTCTATTCGGATGCCTCGCTGGCCTTTGATGCGGCGATTTCCGGGCAGGGCATCTTGCTGGCCGCCGACATGATGACCGCCGATGCGGTGAGCGATGGGCGGCTGATCCGCCCGTTTGATCTGCCGGCAGCGGGCAAGCGCGGCTATTTCCTGGCAACGGCCAAGGGGCGGCGGGAGCCCAAGAAGCTGGGCTTTTTCCGTGACTGGCTGGCCACGGAAGTGCCCGCGAGCGTGCTGGGCTATGTGCACCAGAATGTACCGAACACGGCGACACTGGCGCCATTCTCCAAATAAATTCGCGCATGCCTTGCATTGTGCCGGATAATCTTGCGCAAAATTGCCATGCGCCGGCCGATATGGACGCTTTGTTGCGCAGGTGTTCTGATAGGCTGATCCGATAGTGACTGGATCGGGGGATCGGCATGGACGACGTACTCATTCTTGGCGCCGGCATTGTCGGCATTGCCACCGGCATTCACCTGCTGCGGCGCGGGCGCAGCGTGACCCTGGTCGACAGAAGTGAGCCGGGGCACGAGACCAGCTTTGGCAATGCGGGGATCATCCAGCGCGAGGGGGTGCGGCCGCATCCGTTTCCGCGCGACCTGCAAACCCTGCTGCAGGTGGGGCTGCATCTTTCGACTGCGGCCCGCTATGAGCCGCTGGCGCTGCCCCGGCTGGCGCCGCCGCTGTTGCGCTATTGGTGGGAATCCTCGCCCGAGCATTATCGCAAGGTGGTGCAAAGCTATGCGCCGCTGATCGGGCGCTCGATCATCACCCATGCTGACCTGATCGACGCCTGCGGCCCGGAGGCCGAAAGCCTGATTTCGCGCTATGGCTGGCATCTGGCTTTCCGCAGCCCGGAAAAACTGGAGAAGGAAGCACGCAAGGCGCAGGGCGATCATGACCAGTTCGGGATCGGCTATGAGGTGCTGGACTGGCCGGCACTGCAAAAGGCAGAGCCCAGCCTGACCGGCGGCCTTGCCGGCGCCATTCACTGGACCGACCCGTGGACGGTGCGCGATCCGGGGGCCTTGGTGACCGCCTATTTCAATCTGTTCGAGAAACTGGGGGGCACGTTTGTCCGCGGTGCAGCAACAGGTCTGAACCAGGTTTCCGAGGGCTGGCAGGCCGAGATTGCGGGCCGACAGCTATCTGCCAAGCAGGCGGTGATTGCCCTGGGCCCGTGGGCGCCCGATGTGCTGGACAGGCTGGGCTATCGGCTGCCGCTGTTCGTCAAGCGCGGCTATCACATGCATTATGGCAGCGCCGACGGCGCAGCGCTCAACCATTTGCTGCTCGACCCGGAAGTCGGCTATGCCATGGCGCCGATGGCCAAGGGCATCCGCATTACCACCGGGGCCGAATTTGCCGAGCGCGACGCCGCGCCAACCCCGATCCAGCTTGGCAAGGCAGAGGCCGCGGCGCGGGAATTGTTCCCGCTGGGCGAGCGGCTCGACCCGCAACCCTGGAAGGGCGCACGCCCCTGCACGCCGGACATGATGCCGATCATTTCGAAGGCCCCCAGGCATCAGGGTTTGTTCGTGGGTATCGGTCACGCCCATCACGGCTTTACGCTGGGACCGGCCACCGGCGAATTGCTGGCGCAGGCGATGACCGGGGAAGAAACCGCAATCGATATCCACCCGTTCCGCATGGCGCGGTTCATGGGGGGCTGATCCGCCTGGGCGCTCACGACCGGGCAGACCGGCGCGATGCCGATCTGCCCGCGTGGTTCAGCCTTCGAGCAGGCGCCGGAGCTTGGCGAGCGCGGTGTCGCTGTCTTCGCGATAGGCAATGGTGCCCTCGAACTCGCCCTCAGCATTGACCAGGAACACCGAGGCGGTGTGGTCCATGGTGTAGTCGCCACCTTCAAGCGGCACTTTTTCGGCATAGACGGCCCAGGACTGGGCCGCCTTGGCGATCTCTTCCGGGGATCCGGTGACGCCGGTGACACGGCCGGTCCAGCTCACATAGTCGCCAATGACTTCCGCCGTATCCCGCTCAGGATCGACGGTGACGAAAAAGGCGTTGAGATCGTCTGCCTCGTCGCCCAATGCCTCGTACCAGCTGGCCATTTCGGCCAGCGAGGTGGGGCAGACCTCGGGACAATGGGTGAAACCGAAGAACAGCATGGACGGACTACCCTTGAGGCTGTCGCGATTGAACGCCGCGCCGGTCGCGGTCACCAGTTCATAGTCGCCCTGCCCCAGGGCGACCGCCTGGGCCGGACGTGTCATGGTGGTGTAAACATAAAGCCCGGTGGCCCCCAGGGCAGCGACGGCCACCAGGGTCCAGAGCACGGTGCGGATATGGGACAGGGCCATGGGTCAGTGTCCCATATGGGCAGAATGGTCTTCTGCCGGGGCGTCAGCGGCGGAGCCGGCTGCGATCAGGTCCAGCGTGATGGTGCCGGCTTTTTCGAAGGTCAGCGTGACCGGCACGGCATCGCCCTCGGCGATCGGATCGGTGAGCCCCATGAACATCAGGTGATAGCCACCGGGTTCAAGCACCACGGTCTCACCAGCAGGAAGGACCAGACCGTCGGGGAGCTGACGCATCTTCATCACATCGCCCTCCATGGCCATTTCATGAATCTGCCCTTCCTTGGCCACCGGGGTTTCCACCGCGATCAAAGTATCGTCCTGGGCGCCGGTATTGGTCAGGGTCAGAAAGCCACCGGCGACCGGGGCGTTGGGCAGGGTCGCGCGGGTAAAGGCGCCCGAAATGGTCAGATCGCCAATGCTCGTTTCGGCAGGTGCGGCCATGGCCCCATGATGGGCGTGTTCGTCCATGCCGCCGGCGACCAGGGTGAGGCTGGGCGCGGGCATGTCGCCGCTTCCGCTCACATCGGTCCAGGCCTCCTCGCCATTGGCGCATTCCTGGATGGTCGGGAAGTAGAAGGGGCCTTCTTCGAGCGTATCGGCAAAGGTGCCGCGGAAGACAAATTCGTCATAGAATTCGTTGGGCAGATTGCCCTCTGACCAGACGATCTCGGTGACACCTTCGGACATTTCGGTGCCGTGGTTCACATAGGTGTTCTGATAGGGCCCGGTAACGGTATCAAGAGTCCAGCCCGCCTTGGGCATGGGCTTGACGCCAAAAAAGCCCTCGGGGATCAGCACGCGGACGGTATGGGTGGCTTCGGTGCCGCATCCATGGGGAATGCGGAGCACGGCCTTGTAGCTGGCGCCGAGATTGGCCTGCTGAACCTCGAGGGTCGAGTGGGCAACAGCCGGGGCGGCCAGGGTGATGAGGGTGGCGGCGGCCAGGCTGGCGCGCGCGAAAGAACCGATCATGGGTTCGTCTCCAGTCAAAGAAATGGTCTGATACCGGCAGGAGACCTGCCGGGAAGGCTTGAAATCAGACCGTGACAGGCGGCGCGCGGGATTGCCCGACATGATCGGGCAGCAGGGACCGGTGTGGACTGGGGGCCTGGGCGAAGCGAATGATTTCGGTCGCAGCCGGGGGCGCAAGGGCCGGTGCCGGCGGGGGCAAGGTGGCGAGCTGATGCTTGGAGACACCGGTGGCCGGGCAATTGAGCGCGGCGGCCTCATGCGGGTCGCCATTGCCGTCCTGCGCCAATGGCTGACAGACCGACCAGGAATCCAGGGTTGAGAAACCGATGGCGTTGAGATCGCGCTGCAGGCCCGCGGCCTGATGCAGCGGCAGCAGCAGCGTGAGCACATAGATGGCCAGCACCGCGACGGCGATGCCGGTTTCGCGGAGCATGATCTGCGCTGAGCTGTGGGTCCTGCTGTTCACGGCTCACTCGATAGCCCGTACCTCCGGCCTGCTCAAGAGCAATGGCGGGGAGCGGGCCCTGCACATTGTCGCAGCGCAAATGGCAGTTGCCTCTAGTTTAGAAACATTCTAAACATAGTCTGGAATGGTTCTAAACTATGGAGGGCGCCATGCTGCGTCTCTGGCCCGATAACCGCCGTGACTTCGCCTCGCTGTCAGAGCGCGAAATTCTCTCCCTGGCCGTAGCGGCCGAGGAAGAGGATGGACGCATCTATTCGGAGTATGCCACGCGGCTGGGCGAGACCTATCCGGGCAGCGCGGCGCTGTTCGAAGGCATGGCGGCCGAAGAGGACGAGCACCGGCGGCGCCTGCTCGATCTTTATGTCGAACGCTTCGGGACGCGGCTGGTGCCGATCCGGCGCGAGCATGTGCGCGGCTTCCTGAGCCGCAAGCCGGTGTGGCTGCAAAAGTCGCTGACCCTGGAGCAGGCACGCCAGCAGGTGTGGGAAATGGAGGAAGGGGCCTATCGGTTCTATCTGGCTGCGGCCGACCAGGTGAGTGACGCGGGAATCCGCAAGCTGCTGGGCGATCTGGCGGCGGCCGAAAAGGGCCATGCCAAGCGCGCCGACCAGATCGATGACAGTGTGCTTGGGGCAGAAGGGCGCGAGAGCGAAAGCCAGGAACAGCACCGGCAGTTCCTCTTGACCTATGTGCAGCCGGGGCTGGCCGGGCTGATGGATGGATCGGTGTCGACGCTGGCACCGGTGTTCGCCGCGGCCTTTGCCACCGGGGACACGCACCAGACGTTTCTGGTGGGCCTGGCCGCAGCGGTGGGCGCGGGTATTTCCATGGGCTTCACCGAGGCCGCTTCCGATGATGGCAAGCTGACCGGGCGCGGCTCGCCGATCAAGCGCGGGCTGGCGGCGGGCATCATGACGGCGGTGGGCGGACTGGGGCATGCCCTGCCCTATCTGATCGCAGATTTCTTCACCGCCACAGCCGTTGCCATTGCCGTGGTGCTGATCGAGCTCTGGGCCATCGCCTATATCCAGAACCGCTATATGCAGACCCCGTTCTGGCGGGCGGTGATGCAGGTGGTGCTGGGTGGCTCGCTGGTATTCGCGGCGGGGATCCTGATCGGCAATGCCTAGACGGCGCGCTGCGCCCGCTGCCGCATCCGCAACCAGGCCAGGCCTGAAACGACGAGGACCGGAACGATGACCAGCAGCGACTGGGTCCAGCCGGCCTCGGGACCGAACAGCACCGCGTGCATGCGCCGGCCGGGCAGGAAAGTGAAGGCGCCTGCCAGGACAAGCGCGCCGATATAGAGCCCCTGCATTTCGGCGCGGTGGCGCGCCACATTGCGCTCCACGATGATGGCCTTGAGGCCAACATAGAGCGTGTAATAGGTGAACAGCGAAAACAGGTGGATGGGGCTGAACGGCCCGATCAGCCTTATGTCGTGGATAAACAGGGCCGAGGTGGCGGTGATGAACATCAGCAGCACCCAGACCCGCCCCATCGCCTTGTGCAGGGCGGTGCCCTTGCGGCGCCAGAGGACGAGGGCGCCGAGCAGGGTGGCCGCGATGGCGGCGAAGGCATGGATCTGGATGACAAGGTCAGACTGCAGCAGGGGCGAAAGAGACATCGAACAGCGCCATATTGGTGAGGGTAAAGACTTTGCCTCACCTCGATGCTTGGCTAGATTGGCCGCGACAACAGCAAGTGCCCCAATCGCAGGTCTCATTCGTGAATAACAGCCCATGGCAATCCACGCTTCGTGAACTGCAGGGGTTGTCGCGCGATGCCCGGTTCTGGACCGTACTGGCCGCGATCGCGCTGATCGTGGGACTGGTGGGACCGTTCGGCACATATCAGCGGCTCGATGTCGCCCCACGCCTGGCCTATTGGGGTGTAATCGTCTTGAGCACCGCCTTTGCCGGAACATTGCTGGTCGGCTTCGTCGAACGGCTGCTGCGGCCGCGGCTCAACAAATATGCTGCGGCGCTGCTGGCCGGAGCCCTGCCCGGGCCATTGCTGGCGGCCATCGTGGCGCTGGTCAACATTGTCGTGTTCGGGCCGGGCGGGACCGGCTTCGACCTTGTCACGCTGGGCATCTATTGCGCGCTGATATCGGCAGCGGTGACGCTGGTCAGCGCGGTGCTGGAGCGGCCCGCCCGAACGGACCCGGCACATGTCCCACCAGCCCTGCTGGAGCGGTTGCCGCGTCCGCAACGAGGTCCAATAAGACGCATTTCGGTTGCAGATCACTATGTCGAGGTGACGACCGACAAGGGCAGCAGCCTGATCCTGATGCGGCTCTCCGACGCCATCAGGGAAACCGCACCGGTCGCCGGATTGCAGGTGCATCGCAGCCATTGGGTGGCGCTCGACGCGGTCAGGCGCAGCACGCGCCAGAATGGCCGGCCGGCGCTGGAGCTGGACGATGGCAGCATCGTGCCGGTGAGCCGGACCTACCTCGCCGCCGTGCGGGCGGCGGGCTTTCCGGTCTGAAACAGGTGCAGCCGGTCATCGATGATTTCGCCGACGCGAGCGCATTCCTGGGCGATTTCGCGGACAAAGTCGGCCAGCATGGGGCGGTCAAGCACGGCGGGATTGCGCACCACCATGGCGGTGTCGCGGTGCAGCGGCTCGAACTCGAGCGGTGAGATTTCCACCAGGCGACCGGCGCGCACATCCTCTTCCACGGCTGAATTGACGAAGAAACCCAGCCCCTCGCCTTTCATTGCCAGGCGCCGTGCGGGACCGGTGGGCAACTCGACGCTGGTCCGGGCCAGCCGGACCAGGGCCGCGGCACGCTCCGGATCAGCCTGCCACCAGCGCAGGGCAATGACGCGGGGCACCAGCGTCAGCACCTCATCGATGGTGGGCTGGCCCGAGAGCCTGGCCGCCACTTCGGGGGAAACCACCAGCGGCACGCGCTCGCGCATGATGATAAGCGGCTCAAGATCGACCACCAGCGGATCGATATTGGGCCAGCACAGAATCCCCATTTCCACTTCGCGCTCATGCAGCATGGCAGCGATCTGGGCCTGACGACCTTCGCGCACCACCACGTCGACAGACGGGTATTGCGCCTGAAAGCGGATGAGGCTTTCGGTGATCAGGGGCGAGACCAGGGTGCGCAGCGAGCCGATCGAGACCCGGCCACGCTCGACCCGGCGCAGCGCCTCGCGCCCTTCCTGGGCCGTGCCGATGATGCGACGGGCAAAGGGCAGAAAGGTCATGCCCTGATCGGTCAACGTGACGGTGCGGCCACGGACAAAAAGCGACACGCCAAGCAGGTTTTCAAGGGCGCGGATGCGCATGGAGGCGGTGGCCTGGGTGATGTTGAGATAGGCCGCTGCCCGGGTGAAGGACTGGTCACGGACGATGCGGTCGAAGGTGCGAAGCTGATCGAGATCCATTGGAAAGGCTTATGCGAATTGAACTTCTGCACTGAACATCGCTGCTCAGATAGACAATGTCGATGCGTCGATTTGCTCATAACGCATTGCGTTATGTAACGCAGGGCGTTATATTCAGCCCGTGATCCAAAGCTTTTCAGATGGCGAAACGGAGCGTATCTGGCAGGGGCGGCACAGCCGCAAACTGCCCGGTGATATTCAGGCCATCGCCCTGCGCAAACTGCGTCTGCTGCATGCGGCCCGGACCATAAGCGATCTTCGCGTGCCGCCGGGAAATCGGTTGGAGAGTCTCAAAGGCAAACGCGCTGGACAATGGAGCGTTCGCATCAATGACCAATGGCGGATCTGTTTTGTTTGGGAAGAAGGAGGACCGCGCGATGTCGCAATTGTCGACTACCATTGAAGAGGTGCTGCCCAATCCGCATCCGGGAGAAATCCTGCTCGAGGACTTCCTGAAGCCGATGGGGTTGAGCCAGAATGCTTTGGCCCGCGCCATCCACGTACCTCCCCGGCGCATAAACGAAATCGTCTTGGGTGAGCGCAGTGTCAGTGCGGACACAGATCTTCGGCTCGCGCGGTACTTCGGCCTGTCGGAAGGATTTTTCCTGTCACTGCAGGCAGAGTTTGACCTGATGAAGAAACGGCGCGAAATCGGCGCGGACTTGCAAGCTATCGCACCGCGGGCAGCTTAGTCCTTATTGATTTGCCGCGCCCGCTCGGCCTGCGCTTTTTTCTGCTGGCGGCGGCGTTCGGCGTCGGTGAGGGCGGCGTCGCCCATATGCGAGAGACCGCGTTGCCGGGCCAGGTCCATCTGGCGCTGGCGCTCGGCGGCGGCCTGATGCTTGGCGGTGTCACCGGCGCAATAGGGGCAGGAGATGCCTTCGTGGAAATCGGCGTGGCGCCGGTCAGCCTCGGTCAATGGATGGCGACAGGCGCGGCAGAGGGTGGCATTGCCCAGTTCGAGCCCGTGGCCGACCGAGACACGCTCATCGAACACGAAGCATTCGCCGGAAAACCGGCTTTGCGCCTCGGGCACCACTTCGAGATATTTCAAAATCCCGCCCTTGAGATGAAAGACCTCCTCAAAGCCCTGGCTCAACAAGTATGACGAGGCTTTTTCGCAGCGGATGCCGCCGGTGCAGAACATGGCGACCTTCTTATCCTTTTTCGGATCGAGGTGCTTTTCGACATAGTCCTTGAATTCGACAAAGCTCGAAGTGTGCGGATCGAGGGCGCGCTGAAAGGTCCCCAGACCCACTTCATAGTCATTGCGGGTATCGACCAGCACCACGTCATTGCGCTCGATCAGCGCGTTCCAATCCTCGGGTTCGACATAGGTGCCGACCTGACGGCTGGGATCGACCTGGGGCGCGCGCAGGGTGACGATTTCGGGCTTCAGGCGCACTTTCATGCGCAGGAAGGGGGCTGTGTCGGCAAATGAATATTTCACCTCGGCGCCGGCAAGCCGGGTGCCGAAGGGACCGGAGGCGAAGAGATAATTGGCCAGCGCGTCGATGGCCTCAGGCGTGCCGGCGACGGTGCCGTTGATGCCTTCGGGGGCGAGGATCAGCGTGCCCTTGATATTGCGGCCACAGCAGAATTCGGCCAATGGGCCTTTCAGCGCTTCGGCATCGGGCAGAGCTGCGAATTTATAGATGGCCATCACCTTGTATGGATGAGGGGTCTGGGGCAAACTGGACATGGATTTCGAGCCGGGCGCGTTCATGGCGCCGCTCATACCACCGGCCGCGCCCGGCGTCACGGGGCGGCCGCTGCCACAAAATTGGGAGAGACACCATGACCTATCGGGCCGATCCGGCGCGCTATGACACCATGCAATACCGCCGTTCGGGCATATCGGGGCTGAAGCTGCCGGTGGTGAGCCTGGGGCTATGGCAGAATTTCGGCGGCACGCGGGACTATCCCAGCGCCATGGAAATTCTGGGCTATGCCTTCGACCAAGGCGTGACCCATTTCGACCTGGCCAATAATTACGGGCCGCCGGCAGGATCGTCCGAAGAGCTGTTCGGGCAGGTGATGGCCCGCGACTTCCGGCCCTATCGCGACGAGATGATCATTTCGACCAAGGCAGGCTACAATATGTGGCCGGGACCCTATGGCGAATGGGGGAGCCGCAAGTACCTGCTGGCGAGCCTCGACCAGTCGCTCAAGCGCATGGGGCTCGACTATGTCGACATTTTCTATTCGCACCGCTTCGATCCCGACACGCCGCTCGAAGAAACCATGGGCGCGCTGGCCCATGCGGTCAAATCAGGCAAGGCGCTTTATGTCGGCATCTCGTCCTACCCGGAACAGCAGACGCGCGAAGCGCATCGGATCCTGAAAGAAATGGGGGTGGCGACCACTATCCACCAGCCGAGCTATTCAATGATCAATCGCTGGATCGAGAACGATCACACGATTGATGCCTGCGGCGAGTTGGGGATCGGCGTCATCGCCTTTTCGCCGCTGGCGCAGGGGGTGCTTTCGGGCAAGTATAATCGCGGGCAAACCGAAGGCGCGCGGGGCGACAATCCAAACGGCACCTTGCGCGCCAGCCATATCGAGCCGCGGGTGCTCGAAGCGGTCGACAAGGTGGGCGAGATTGCCAAGGCGCGCGGCCAGTCCATGGTGCAACTGGCGCTGAGCTGGGTGCTGCGGCGCAAGGAAATGACCTCGGCGCTGATTGGGGTGCGGACGCTCGAACAGCTCAAAGACAATCTGGGCGTGCTGAACAATCTCGATCTCAACGATGAGGAGATTGCGGCGATCGACGAGGCCACTGCCGGCGGGCAGATGGAGCTGCATCCGCGACCGCAGGGCTGGTTGCGGTAAGGGTTCGCACCCCCACCCAACCTCCCCCTGAAGAAGGGGGAGGGGTCTGCCGGTGATCGCCGCCAGACCGAGGATGAACTCGATGCGCTCCTCCCCCTTCTTCAGGGGGAGGTTGGGTGGGGGTGCGTCGGCGCCCTCACGCCATCATCGACTGCAGTGCGCCCATGGCCGCCAGCGAGCCGGTGTTGCTTGCGAAGGTGACCGAGTGCATGCCGGTGACGAGGTCGCCGGCGGCGAAGATGCCGGGGCGGGAGGCGGCCTGCATATCGCCAATGGCGATCATGGTGCCGGTCGGGGTGTCTTTCATGTCGAGGCCAAGCTGGGCATGCAGATCGGCCGAGGGGCGATTGCGCGGATGGGCATAAAGCGCATCGAGACCGATTTCGGTGCCGTCTTCAAGCGTGACCCCGCGCACTAGGCCCTGGTCATGGGTGATGCTGGTGAGCTTGCCATTTGTGATCCTGACGCCGCGCTTTTCGAGCTTGTGGCGCTCCTCCTCGGGGATGTCGTGACCATCCAGGATCAGGGTGATGTCGTCGGTCCAGTTGGCGTAGAGCGTGGGACCATGCAGCGACATGGGCGAGGAATAGAGCAGGCCCCAGCGTTTTCCGGCCACTTCATAGCCGTGGCAGAAGGGGCAGTGGATGACCGTTTTGCCCCAGCATTGGGCAAAACCGGGAATGTCGGGCATTTCATCGACAATGCCATAACTCAGGATCAGGCGGCGGCCGGCAATGGTTTCACCATCGGCGGTGGTGACGCGGAAATCATCGGGCTCGCCGGTGACGAGCTGGGCCCTGGCGCCGACCAGTTGCACCGTTGGATAGTGCTGGACCTGGTGGCGGGCTGTGGCGAGCAATTCGCCCGGCGGGATGCCGTCATGGCCGAAGATATTGTGGGCGTGTTCGGCGTAGCGATTGCGGTTGAGGCCGGTGTCGAGCACGGTGACCTTGCGGCGGGCGCGGCCCAGTTGCATGGCGGCGGTGAGGCCGGCAAAGCTGCCGCCGATGATGATGACATCCTGCATGTTTCAGGTCCTTTTCTGGGCGAGCAGAACCGTTCGCTGCCACGGCCTGGCAGCGCCTGAGGCCCGCTCTGGGGTTGGTAATGTCAGTCCAGGCGGGGGAACCCCGCATGGAGCGCGTCGGTGGCCAGGTCGCTCAGGCGCACCCGCTGCAGGCGGGCGGCCAAGAGGGCCTCGGCATCATCGAGAAAATCGTGCATGACCCGATCGACCGACCGAACAATGGCGCAGGTGACGTCGCCCGGATCGCTTTCGGTGCGCACCAGCATCCGCTCACCAAGAGCGGCATAGACATCGCGCAGGGTGATTTCGGTGGCCGGACGGCTGAGCGTCCAGCCGCCATTGGGCCCCTTGCTGGCATCGACTATCGCCGCCTCGCGCAATTCGCCCAGAATGCGGCGCACGACGACGGGATTGGTCATCAGGCAAGTGGCCAATGCGGCCGAGCTGAGCTGCTTGCCGGGCTGGGCGTGGAGGTGCACCAGGGCGTGCAAGGCGATGGAAAGGCGGCTTGATCGTTTCATGTAACTTTTATTGTTACATATAGAGCGCCTGTCAAGGGGGGTTATCTTTGCCCCGCTTGCCAGCTTAGAGTGAAGACCTTGATCTTGGGAGGATCGCCATGCGCCTTGCAGCTTTACTCATTGCCCTGTGCGCCGGCCTGACTGGCCCGGCAGCGGCACAGGACGCGGGCAGCCAGGCGGTGATCGACCGCATGAAGGCGGGCAAGCTGATACCGATCAGCGATGTGGCCGTGCTGATGATGGGCGCGGAGCGCTGGTGCTACCGGCTGCAGGACGGCAATTGCGCCTGGTCCGATATCTATCTGGCGGTGAGCGAAACCGGGGCAATCTATGAGATTTCCAACCCCTGGAGCGAAGAGGTCGACATCTCCTTTGTCGACCGCGGCGTCTTCAAAGAGGATCGCTATATCTGCGAGACCGGCAATGACTGGGTGCCCACAGTCCGCGGTTACGAGAGGACCGATGGCACGGCCATTGAAGGTCGCGCGCTGGCAGCGCTGAAGGAGGAGATCTACAGCATCGTCAGCGTGGAGGATGACGATGACTGTTTCGACTATCTCTATCAGCATCAGGACAAGGCCGCAGAGACGGTGACCCTGCTGCAACGCCAGTATATCGACGGGGAAACCAACCCCGCCGATGATGCGCTGGTGACGCTGTATTTTGATGCCGACGCAGCCGGTGAGCTGGGCTGGTATTGGTAGGCAAGACGTCCGCCCCCCACCCTAGCTGCGCCAGGACACGGTGCGTCCAGCTTTACGACCCTCCCCACAAGGGGGAGGGAATGGGGGTCGGGTGCCTGCTGGCGCGGCGCCTATAGGGCTCCGCCCCTGAGGCTTTCGGCAAGCGGGGCGGGCCGTTCGACGGGTGTCTTGATATCGACAGTGCGGCCGTCGCGCGCGGCGATCTCGAAGGCTTCCATCACCTCGAGCACATGCAGGGCCAGATCGCCATTGGCGCGGTGCGGCCGGTTGTCAAGAATGGCGGCGGCCATGTCGGCGACCCCGAGCGAGCGGTAATTGCCGTCCGCAAAGGGGGCCTCAAGCTTGACTTCGGCCCAGTCCTGGTCGCGGCCGCGCCTGCGCAGCTCCACCGTGCCGCCGAAGTGGTTCGGATCGGGCACGATCAGGGTCTGCTCGGTGCCATAGAGCTCGAGCGGGACGTGCTTGTGGGCGGCGACATCGAAGCTCATGGCGATCTGTACGATGGCGCCATTGGCAAAGCCGAGCGCGCCGGTGACATGGGTGTCGATATGCACCGGCATGGTCTGGCCCTTTTTGGGCTCGGAGGTGATGGTGCGTTCGGTCCGCAGGCGCGAGGACATGGCCGAGACCTTTGCCACGGGCCCAAGCAGATTGACCAGGTCGGTGATGTAATAGGGGCCCATGTCGAGCATGGGGCCACCGCCCAGGTCATAGTAAAAGGCCGGGTCGGGATGCCAGCTTTCGTGGCCGGGGCTCTGCATGAAGGCGGTGCCGCCAACCAATTGCCCCAGTACGCCGCTATCGACCACGGCGCGGGCCTGCTGATGGGCGCCGCCGAGGAATGTATCGGGTGCCGAGCCGATGCGGAGGCCCGCCGCATTGGCGGCGTCGAGCAGCTTCCGGCCTTCGGCGAAGGTGATGCCGAGCGGCTTTTCGGAATAGACATGCTTGCCCGCGGCCAGGCATTTGAGGCCGACTTCGACATGGGCCCGCGGGATGGTCAGGTTGACCACCAGATCGATGCCGGGATCGGCGAGCATGTCATCGACACTCATCGCCTTGAGGCCGAATTCATCGGCGCGGGCCTGGGCGGCTTCGGGCCGCATGTCCGAGAGCGCCTTGACGTCGAGCACGCCGAAGCCCGGCAAACCGTCCTTGCCCAGAATGGCCTTCAAATAGGCCGACGAAATATTGCCGGTACCGATAAAGCCGATACCCAGGCGCCTGGCGCTCATCTGCGCATTCCTCCCAAAGCAAGTCAGCGTTTCAAGGAAACGCCGCGCCTGCTTCCCATTGTTGATTTGTCGCGCCCGCCGGTCACACGCCGTGCCGGAAGCGCTCCGGATGTACGTGCGTCAGCCTAGACCGGGCAGGGCGGAGTCGGGAAGTGGGGGCTGCGAAATTGTGTGATTTTTCTTCTGCGCTGGTCCTCAGGGAATTCTACCCCACCAGCACAGAGCGATCGCAGCGCACGCCATAGACGCGCACATCGGCCTCGCCCAGACCCAGCCCCAGGGCGGAGAGCGTGGCGTTGATCGTGTTGTCGAGCAGGGGCGCCAGCGGCACGAGCAGGCTGCGCACCGCCTGGGCGATGAGATGGGGCGGCGAGAGACCAAGGCCCAGCACATTGACCGTGAGGTCGAGGCGGGCGAGCAGCGCATCCGCAAGGGACGCCACCAGCGTTTCGGTGCGCGCCGTCCGCATGGTGCCCGCGGCGATGTCGGCTGAGGAAAATTCGAGCCGGACCGGGCTGGTCTGGGCCAGCTCGACCATGGCCGCGCCGGTGACGCGCAGCAGCAGGATATTGATCAGGCGCACCGGGGCGGCCGAAGGGGGCACGCCGAAATCGGCAAGGCTCGCATCGCTCATCTCCCCAATGCTCAAGCGCAGCACGCCGGGGCGCGTGGCGATGGTGGCGCTGCCATGTGGCGCGCCGATGGTGGGACAGGTGGCCACTTCGGCGCGCGCCTCGGCGGGGGCCAGATCGAGCCAGAGCGGGAGCTTGACGCCGGCGCCGAGCAGGGCCGGTCCGCCCAGCAATTCGGCCCTGAGGCGCAAGCGAGTCTGCGCGGTGCGGATGATGGTGCCCAGGGGCCCAAGGGCAAACCAGCCGCCACCCTGCGGAGGCTCGCCAATGGCGAGATCAAGTTGCAGCGACACCAGCCCCGGCACCGCAGCCCCGAGATTGAGCGAGACCTGGCTGTCGCCATCGCTGAGCACGGCGGCGGCCGAGAGCAGTTCGAGCACAGACAGGGACAGGTCGGCGACCCCGGCGCTGCCAAGCTCCAGCCCTCCCAGCCGGCCCAGGTCGATCAGCTTGCCCAGCTCCACATCGGCGCCGGTGCCGGCGGTGGCGAGCAGCATCAAGGCGGATTGTGCAGTGCCATTGGTGAGCGATGCCAGCGCGGCGGCAATATCCCCTGCCCCGGCCTTGGTCGTGAGCAGATCGTCGTAGCTTCCGGCGGTCACGCCCAATTGGGTGGCCAGGGCGTCGAGAAATCCCAGTGCATCGATCTGGGCCGCGGCGAGCGCGGTGTAGTCGAGCACCGACAGGGACAGTGTGGTGCCGAGCAGGCCCGACAGAATGGCATTGGCGAGGCCATTATTGAGGCTGGCGAGGCGCGAGCCGACCGAGAAGGACACCTCGGGGGTTACCGCCGCAATGCCCGATGCCTGGAGGGTCGGCACGGCGGCAAAGCTGGCCGCGAAATAAAGCCTGCCGGGCCGGTTGAGGGTGACCGAAACGGCATTGTGCGGGGCCTGTCCGGGCCTGAAGCGGTCGGCAATGTCCGGTTCGGTCGGGTCATAGCGACCCGGAAGGACAGTCAGCCCATCCGTGCTGGCGGGGGCAAGGAGCTGCGCCTCCGCCAGCACGGATTGGGCGATCTCGGTGGCGCGGGAGGGATCGGCCGCCGCCGAGATGGCCGCCAGATCGACTGCGGCCTGCAGGACGCGACGCTCGTGATAGAGCGCGGCCGCATCCACCGCCAAGGCCGACACCATGGCGGAAACAGCAAAACCGAAGGCGAAGAGCACGGCCATATTGCCACGCTCATCACGGCGGAAACGGGACCCGCTCACAAGCCACCCCGCCGGATGGTCGCGCCATGGACAATGGTCTTGCCCGGCAGCGGCAGGGGTGGATAGAGATTCCAGATCGGCAGATCGGTCGCATCATAGCTCAGGCGCACGACATATTGCGCCGGGTCGGCAGGACTGTCGCCGATGGTGTGGGTGAGGCGGGCCGGATTGAGCAGCGGATAATCGCCCGCATTCTGCGCCAGATAGGTGGCAACCAGGCTGTTGCGCTCGGCCTGGTTGAGGCCGGCAATGGCGGTGCGCGCTGCATCGGCGGCCAATTGCTGAACGGAATGGGCGGCGCCGAAATAGATGCCATAGGCCAGCATGCCGGTGAGCAGCAGCAGGAACACGGGCGTGAGTATGGCAAATTCGATGGCGGCCGTGCCGCGCCGATCATTGAGCAGACTTGCGCCGGGCCTTCGCATTCATGCCTCCCAAGGCGAATGAGCGGGTTGGCGACAGCATGGACCGGACCGCCACAGGGAGCGGTAAAGCGCGGTATTGGTAGAATTGCGGGTCGAGTAGGTGACTTTCCTTGTCCGAATGAACCGGCTAGGAGAGAACCGATTTCAGGATGCCGCACTTGACCAGCCGCAATTACCTTTTCGCCCAGACTGCAGACGATGTTGCGTTGACGCGGTTCATCGCCCTGGCGGGGTCGGCGACGGGCTTTCTCAAGGGGGCGCCGGGCGGGCCCTTGCCGGGGTGGCACAGTCCGGGCCAGGACAACAGGGCGTTCCTGGAGGAGCTGTATGAACGGCTGGCAGTGAGCTATCCGGAAGCCGGGCAACCGTTTCACGCGGTGCGGCTGTGGACCAATCTGATGTGGCAGCCGGCTTACCTTTCGGTCATTGCGGTGCATCTGCATGGCGCGCTGCCGGCAGTGACGACGCTGGCGCAGGCGCGGCAAAACCTTGACGTCAATGGCTATCGCCTGGCCCCGGGACCGCAGATGGAGGGCAGCACGGAAGAATTGATCGCCAGGGCGGGGCGCGATCTGCGCGCCATGGGCGATAGCGTGCTGGACGAAATCAATGCGGTGACCAAGCTCAAGCAGACCCCGGCGCTGCGCCTATTGGCCGACCGGATGCTGGGGCTGATGGTGCGGCTGAAACACTTCCGGCCCGAGATCAGCATGGCAGAGCAGTATCGCTATTGCGATCTGTGGCTCTCGGCAATGGGGCTGGAGGGACAGGGCGGGCTGGAAACGCTCGACCTGCCCAATGGGCAGCAGGTTGCCATCATGGCGCGCAAGGGCTGTTGCCTCGACTATCTGGCCTTTCCCGAGCGCTACTGCGCCTCCTGCCCCAAGCTGAGTGATGATGAGCGGCGCAATCGCGAGCGTACCAATATCATGGCTGAGCTTGAGGTTCGGGCTCAGTCGAACGTCTCGTCGGCATAGACACCCCAGAGCTCGGCCTGCTGCACCCAGCCCGAATAGGCCTGACGCTCGCCCGGTTGGCCGGCCGAAACATTGCACCAGGTACCGTCGCATTCGCTGATCGAAACCCGGACGCCGGGTGCGAGACGGGCCCGCACCGCTGCATCGGCGGATTGGCCGGTATGCATCTGCACCTCGCCATTGGCCAGCAGAGGCGTGGCGTAGCCGGCGCGATTGCCGGACAGCAGGCTCTGATGCACCCAGCCCTCGTCGCCTTCGACATCGCGGATCTTACGCCAGGTATCAAATTCCTGGATAATCTCCACCGGCACGCCAGAGACGGTGTAGTTCCAGGCGATTTCATAGCGCGTGCCGGGGCCGACACGGACATTGATCGGGTGCGAGCGGGTCGTGACGAAACGGGGCAGCGGCAGGCCGCTGGGATTGTCCTGCGCCTGCGTGGCAGGCGTGGCGATGGCAGCGGCGCACAGGGCCACGAGAATGGCGAATACAGTGCGCAGGCGGGCCGGCAGAGCTGGCAAGAACAACATCACTTTGCAGACGGGTTTGATTTGCCCTATCACTAGCGCGATATCCTTAATGGTCGCTGAAGGCGACACTTGCGCCGGTGACCAACCGGCCCCTCATTGGTGCGCATGACATCGAGCAAACCCAAGATCCTGGTGACCAGACGGCTGCCCGCGAGCATTGAAGCGCGCATGGCGACCCTGTTCGAAACCGATGTCAATGACGCCGATCTGGCCCTGAGCGGGGACGATATCCTGGCCGGACTCGCGGGCAAGGATGTGCTGGTCTCGACCATTACCGACCATATCGACGCGGCGCTGATCGGCCGGTTGCCGCCCAGCGTGCGGCTGATCGCCCAGTTCGGCAATGGGGTGGACAATATCGACCTCGACGCGGCCTGGGCGGCCGGGCTGACCGTGACCAATACCCCTTCGGTGTTGACCGAGGACACCGCCGACATGGCCACGGCGCTGATGCTGGCGCTGCCGCGCCGGCTGGTGGAGGGCACGCAGATGCTGTTGCGGGACCGGGCCTGGGCGGGATGGTCGCCCACCTCGATGCTGGGGCACCGGCTGCGCGGCAAGGCGCTGGGCATTGTGGGCATGGGCCGGATTGGCACGGCGGTGGCGAGCCGCGCCCGGGCCTTTGGCCTCAATATCCACTACTACTCGCGCAATCGCCGCCCACCGGCCATCGAGCAACCGCTCGAGGCGCGCTATTGGGACGATCTGGACGCCATGCTGGCCGAAGTGGATATCGTTTCGCTGCATACCCCGCTGACCCGCGACACGCATCATATCCTGTCTGCTGCGCGGCTCGACCGGATGAGGCCGGGCGCTTATCTGATCAATGTCAGCCGCCCCGAACTGCTTGACGAGACCGCTCTGATCGAGCGGCTGGAAAGCGGGCACCTGGCTGGCGCGGCGCTCGATGTGTTCGAGAACCGCCCCGGCATCAATCCGCGCCTCTTGGCGCTGGCCGAGACGAACCGGGTGGTGCTGACCGCCCATATGGCGTCGGCCACGCTGGAAGCGCGGGTGGAGATGGGGGAAGCGGTGATCGTCAATATCCGCACCTTCATGGACGGGCACCAGCCACCGCACCGGCTGCTGCCCGACGGCCCCCTGCCCCGCGCCGCGCGCGCTTAAGTGTTGCAGCATTTCCCCAATCGGCCGACCAACTGGGCCGCGATCCTGTCGCGCGCTTGCGTGGCGGCGCCCTGCCCCCTAATCGTCACATTGTCGGGGGCGTGGGGCGCGTCCGGGCGACGAGCGTTTTTCCGGGTGTCAGGAGTGGCCCGTGCCTTGGACGAATAAAGCGGCAATTCTGGCGGCTGGCCTGATGATGCTTCCTGCCCCGGTGCTGGCGCAGAGTGCGCTGCCCTTCACGCAGGACGAGGGACGCCTGGTGCTCGATGTGCTGGGGCAGCGCCTGACCCTGCCGCCGCCGGACTGGGTGGGGTCGGACGCTGATCTGGCGGCCATTTCCGAGCGGGTTTCGACCCGGTTTTTCGAAGATGGCGGACAGGCGCAGCTCACGATCTACAAGCGCGGCGAGGGCGAGGCCTTCTGGTCCAGCCTTTATGGCGCCCGCATCAGCACTGAGACCGACATGGACCTGGCCGAGTTCCGGTCGCGGGTGGTCAACGTTTATGCCCAATCCTGCGATCCGGACACGGTGGCGCTGTTCCAGCTCGAGCCCGATGCGGAGGATGCGCTGCCGCCGCTGGGCTATGTGTGCGGTGCCTATCTCGACGCCTTTACCGATTTTGCCGGACAGGGCGAAGTGATGGTGATGGGGTTTTACAGGTCCGAGGCCGGGCTCGGCCTGGTGTTCCAGGAATGGCGGGGCGAGGCGTTCGACGCCAGTACGCCGTCAAGCTGGCCGGTGCCCGCCGAGACGGTGGAAGCGCGCATGGCCCAGTTTAAGTCCGAGGTCTCGCTGACGCTTCTGGATTGACGGCGCCCCTGTGAGAGCCTAAGCCGCTTGCCCATGAAAAAAGACCACAAACCCGCTGGCCCGAGCCAGCGCATGCTGCGCGTCGGGGAACTGGTGCGCCATGCCCTGGCCGGGCTGTTTGCCCGGGGTGACATCGAGGACGAGGCCCTTGCCGGCGCGGTCGTGACCGTGCCCGAGGTGCGCATGACGCCGGACCTCAAGATCGCCAATGCCTATGTGATGCCGCTGGGCGGCACGCATGCCGAGGAGATCGTGGCGGCGCTCAACCGGCACCGCAAGTTCATCCGTGGCCGGGTGGCGCCGCAGATCGACCTCAAATATGCCCCGGAAATCCGTTTCTTCGTGGACGATACCTTCGAGGAAGCCGGCCGGATCGATGCGCTGCTGCGCTCGGACCGGGTCAAGCGCGACCTCGACGACGATAGCGACGACAGCCAAGAAGACTGAGTTTGAACCAGCCAAAGTCCAAGAAGCGCGCCATCTCCGGATGGGTCGTGCTCAACAAGCCATATGACTTCACCTCCACCCAGGCGGTGGGCAAGGTGCGCTGGCTGCTGAACGCCGCCAAGGCGGGCCATGCCGGCACGCTCGACCCGCTGGCCACCGGCATCTTGCCCATCGCCCTGGGCGAGGCCACCAAGGCGGTGCCGCAGGTGCAGGACGGGATCAAGATCTATCGCTTTACCATCGGCTGGGGCAAAGCCACCAGCACTGACGATACCGAGGGCGAGGTGATCGCCACCTCCGATGTGCGACCCGAACAGGGGGCGCTCGAGGCGGTGCTGCCGCGCTTTATTGGCACTATTCTGCAGCGGCCGCCGGCCTTTTCGGCGATCAAGGTGGATGGCGAGCGTGCCTATGATCTGGCCCGGGCCGGCGAAAAAGTGGAACTGGCCGAACGGCCGATCGATATCGACGCGATCGAACTGGTTTCGCATGGGCCCGAGGAAACCGTGCTGGAGGTGACCTGTGGCAAGGGTACCTATGTGCGGGCGCTGGCGCGCGATATTGCCGAGGCGCTGGGCACGGTGGGGCATGTGACCAAGCTGCACCGCGCCGCGGTCGGTCCGTTCACCGATGAGGACGCGGTGAGCATTGAAGAACTCGAGGCCGCCGAAGCCGGGGCGGCGCGCGATGGCCTGCTGCTGCCGGTTTCGGCCGGCCTTGAGGATATCGCGGAAATCCGGCTTGATGCCGGCCAGGCCAAGGCGGTGGGGCACGGCAATCCGGTGCTGTTGACCGGGGCCAATGCCCCGGTGTCGATGGACGAGTGCTGGGTGAGCTTCAAGGGCAAGGTGCTGGCCACCGGCCATGTGGAATTCGGCCAGTTCAAGCCCGGCCGGGTGTTCAATCTTTAGGGCGTAGCCGCCCGGCCATGGCAAAGGTCAGCACGAGCAGGGGGATGAGCATGGCAAAGGCCATGCGCACGCCGAAGCCTTCGGCCACGCTGCCGATCAGGACCGGGGCGCCCAGATTGACGAGCTGGAAGATCAATGTGGTTGCCGCCACGTTCTGACTGGCCGGACGATCCCCCAGCCGCGCGGCCGCGGACAGTGTGAGCGGAAAGAGCACGCAGATGCCGATGCCCACGGCCAGGAAGCCGGCCAGTGCCGCATAGGCATTGGGGGCCAGGACAATGGCCAGCATGCCCAGCACGGCCAGGGCGGACAGACTGCGCGCCACCCGCACCGGGCCGAATCGATCAATGACGCGATCGGCGACCAGGCGCCCGCCTGCCATGGCAAAGAGCAGGGCGGGAAGGGCCAATGACTGCACAAAGGGGGCGACATTGAAACTGTCGCGCAGATAGATGATTGACCAGGCGCGCGAGGCTCCTTCGGTCAGCCCCGCACCCAGACCGAAGGCCACCAGCCCCATGGTGGCCCAGCTTGGCCAGGCCAGCTTTTTCACCGCGCCGCCGGCGTGAGGACGGGGCGGCATGTCGGGCATGGGCAGAACGACGAACCAGATCAACCCGATCAGCAGCGGCACCAGCGCCCAGAGATGAAGGGCCGGCGTGACATGCAGGCCGCGCAGCGCGGCGCCAAGCAGGGAGGTGAGCAGGAAGCCGACGCTCCAGGCGCCATGACAGGTATTCATCACCCGGGCCGAGGTGGCCGCCTCGACCCGATCGGCCTCGACATTCATGGCGATATTGGTGAGCGAAAAGCCGACGCCGTTGAGCGCGAGCAGCACGAACAGGGCAATCGGGTTGAGCAGTACCGTGGCCAAGGCGGCGGTGATGACCACGCTTGGCAGCAGCCAGAGGATCATGCGGCGCGGCCCGAAGCGCTCGACGATGACGCTGGAAAACAGAAACATCGAAAGCGCACCCAGCGGCTGGCCGATCAGCACCAGGCCAAGCTGGCCTTCGGTGAGCCCGATCAGCTCCTGCAGGTCCGGAATGCGGGTGTGAATGGCGCCGGCGGCCAGGGCATGGGTGAAAAACAGCGCGACAATGCGCCAATGGGTGAAAAGCATTATGCGTCAATACTTTGGAATTGCTCTGAAGGGAAGGCTCAGGCGATTGGCCCGGGGTCCATCAGGGCGTGAATGCGGTCGGCTCCCATGCGGGCGAGTTTGAGCATGAGCGCCTTGCGGCGGGCGGGAGCAAGCGGGGTGTCGGGACTGTCGCGCAGGATCGCGCCATCATGGCCATCGGCGACGATCAGCCCTTCCGTTTGAGGAAATATCTCGCCGTCCAGCTCGGGCGGCTTGGCGAAAAAGAAGCGGTCGGAAAATTCGCGATATTCAGGCCATTTGCGATCGACCTGGAAGTCGATAAGGCTCGACTTGATCTCGATGATCCAGATCTCTCCCTTGGGCCCGACGGCCAGCACATCGGCGCGGCGGCCATTGGCCAACGGCACTTCGGCATAACAGGCCATGTCGTGCCGCTCGCGCAGCATGCGCATGACCCCGCGCTGGACGCGCAGCGCGGTGGCCGATTGGCGCAGGTCAACGATTGGTGGCAGATCAGCCATTGGGTCCGAGCGGTTCGGGCGGCATGCCCAGGGGAGTTTCCACCTTTTTGGAGCCCAGCGCAAAGCTGGAGGCCCAAAGCCCGGCCAGCAACAAGGGCAGGCAGACCAGATAAGAGGCGCGGATATTGATCAGCTCGGCCACGAAGCCAAGCAGGGGCGGCGCCAGGAAAAACACTACGACGCTGACCTGGCCGATGGCCGCGACATTGACGGCAGCCGGCCGGTCCGTGCGCTGCGCCGCGGCCGAGACGGCCAATGGATAGACAGCCGAGCAACCCGCGCCCATCAGCGCGAAACCGGCCAGTGCCAGCTCAGGCCCCGGCGCGATGCCGACCAGCAGGGCACCGAGGCTGGCGGAGCCGAGCATGATCATGGCGACATTGCGCGGCCCGAACAGGGCTACAAATGGATCGGCGGTCAATCGCAGCAGGGCCATGAAGAAGGCGAACAGGGTCAGGCTCATGCCCCCGACAATGGGTTCGACGGCAAAGACATCGCGCATATAGATGGCCGACCAGTCGATGCCGGCCCCTTCCACCAGAAAAGCGGCAAAGCCGATCAGGCAGAGCGGCAGCAGGCCCAGATTGGGAAAGGCAAACCGATGTCCGGCCGCCTCGGTCTGGCTGCGGGCGGTCCTGGGCGCATTGGTGGCACCATAGATCAGATAACCGCCGATCAACACGATAATGGTTGCGACGAGCGCAAGGTGCAGCCCCGCCGACAGGCCCGACTGGCGGATCACGGCGCCGAACAGGGCGGTGAAGAAGAAGCCGACACTCCAGAAGCCATGTGCGCGGTTCATGTAGCGCTTGCCGGTCAACGTCTCGAGCCGGTCGATTTCCACATTGAGATTGATCTCGAGCGCACCGGCCAGCAAGCCGACCACGAGCAGAACCACAAAAACCGCCGGCGCGGTAGGCAACCAGGGGATGATGGCAAACAGAATGGCCGGGCCCAGCGTGGTGAAAAACGCGGTGGTACGGAAACCCAGCTTTTCTACAAGCGGGGCGCCGGCCGTCAGGGAGATCAACGAGCCGATGGCCATGCCGATCATGGTCAGGCCCAACTGGCCCTCGCTGACGCCGAGATGGGTCTGCAGCTCGGGCAGGCGGGACATCAGCGCGCCGGTGGCGACGGCGAAGAAGAAAAAGCAGGCGTAGATGCGGTGCTGGGGGGCGATGGTCACGGCGTCACCGTCTTGATGACCGGGCGCGGCGCCAGCACATGGGCGGTGAACAGGCCCAGCAGGACCAGCGGAAAGCCGACGCCGAAGGTCCATTGGATGCCGAAATGCTCGGCGATGAAGCCCAGAAGCGGCGGGCCGAGCAGGAAGGCAGTGAAGGAGAACTGGGCCAGCGCGGCGACATTGATGGCGGCGGGGCGGTCCGTCTGCTGTGCGGCGGCGGACATGGCCAGCGGGAACAGGGCGCTCGAGCCGAAGCCGATCATGGCAAAGCCGCAATAGGCGAGCAGCGCCGAGGGGGCCAGAAAGGCCAGCACCACGCCGCCGCCCAGAATTGTCAGCAGGACCCGTGCCACGGTCACCGGGCCGAAACGATCGACAAAGCCATCGGCAAAGAAGCGGGCAAAGGCCTGGGAGCCGGCCACCACGGCAACGGCGATGCCGGCCCAGAACGGAGTGGCGTCAAAGATGTTGCGCATATAGATGGCCGACCAGTCGATGCCGGCGCCTTCCATCAGCATGGCGGAGAGACAGACAGCCACCAGCGCCATGATGGTGGCGGTGGGCCGGGCCAGGCGCGGGGTTTCATCGGTGCTCGAGCCCGTGCGATGCGCGGCGGGCTGGAACTGGCCCAGCACGACGAGCGTGGCCAGCAGCACCACGGGGATCATGATCATCAGATGCCATTGCGGCGCCAGGCCCGTGCGGGCGATGAAGGACCCTACGATGCCGGCCGAAAAGAAGCCCAGGCTCCAAAAGGCATGGGCGCGGCTCATGATGCGGCGGCCAATGGCGTGTTCGACCCGGTCGGCCTCGATATTGATGATGATTTCGATGCAGCCAATGGTCAGCCCCACCGGCACCAGCAGCAGGAAGAAGGCCAGCGGATTGGCAGCCCAGACGGCGGCGGCAAACAGCACCGAGAGCAGCGGAATGGCAACGAGCAGGATGCGCCGATAGCCCAGGGCCTCGATGAAGCGGCCGGCAAAGGTCAGCGAAATCAGCGTGCCGACGGCCGAGCCGATCAGCGCCAAGCCAAGCTGGCCTTCGCCCACGCCCATGGCTTCCTGGATTTCGGGCAGGCGCGGAAACATGGCGCCCATGCAGAACGAATAAATGAAGAAGGCCCCGAAGACCTTGATCTGGGGCGGCAAGACAAGGCCGAATCGCATTTTGATAAAGTGCTCAAGGAAGGTCGATGGCCGGCACGCTAGGCCATTTCCCGGCAGGTGAGAATAGGGCGGGAAGAGCGCTGGAGTGGTTTATTGCAACGTTTGCATTCCGGTCACACCGGCTCGGGCGCGAAATGATCGTCGCGCACCACATTGATGCCGCTGACCAGGTTGCGGACGATTTCGAGGCGGCGGAACTGACCGGACCCGCGGCTATTGCCGTACCGCTGTTCGACGCCGGGACGGCCGCGCCGGTCGGGGCCGAAATAGCGGGGCGTTTCGTAGTAGACCAGGTTCTGCCCGACCTGCCGCGTGATCCGCTCGAGCACCCGCTTGCGGGTGAAGGGCATGGTGATGACGTCGTCAAAACCCATATTGATGCAGCCGCTGATCGCCTCGATCGAGGGACTTTCGGAAAAATAGATCAGCGGGGAAAAGCGCAGGCGCCTCGTGGTGCTGAAGCGCACCGCCTCGGCAATGCCGCGCAGGCTTTCGAGATGTTCGGTGGCGGCGAACAGAAAGAAACAGATGGGCGTGGTCTGGGTCTGCTGTTCGGCCTGGGCCATGGTCGAAAACGGGCTGACCCCGGCAAAGCCCAGCCCCCGCGCCAGATCGAGAAGGGCCGTACCCGGACCATTTTCAGGTCCGACAACATAGGCGTATGCGCGCATGGCATCGCTCTCAATTATTTCCTGCGTCCAGCGCGAATACTAAGACAAAGCTGCTAACACACCGCTAATGCGCGATATTTTCTCAATGCTTCAGCCAGCAATGCGCTCACCGCGAAACAGGGGGCCCTGCTCGCGCATCAGGGCGGCGATGCGCTCGGTGACGGTGCGCACCGCCGGGGTATGGCGCTCTTCATGGTGGCAGACCAGCCATTGCTCGGTTTCGAGCTCGGGGATGGTGCCGGCCATGCGCGACAGGCGCGGATCGGCATCGCCGACGAAACACGGAAAGACCGACATGCCGGCCCCCGCGGCGACCAGTTCGAGCACGCTCATGGCGTCATTGCCGCGGGTGGCGATGCGGTCGCCATGGCGGGCATGCAGCCAGCGGGCCGAATGGGTCTGGCTGCTGTCTCCTGCCGCGCCGACGAAGTAACCGGCAGCAACGCCACTGATCAGTTCGGGGCGGGCATAGAGGCCATAGGCCACCTTGCCGACCAGCCGTCCGGCCAGCCATTGCTCGGTCGGTCGCTGATTGCGAATGCCGATATCGGCGTGGCGGCGGCCGATATCGACCTTGTGGCTGGCGGTGACCAGCTCGACGCCGAAGCGGTCCGCCGCAGTCCAGATCTGGCCGATATGGCGGGCGATGAAGGCCGAGGTCCAGGGCCCGGCCGAGACCCGCACCACGCGTTCGCCGATCGATCCGTCCTTCCAGCGCCGGAGCGAGAGCATGGCCGCCTCGACCTCCTCGGCGCGCAACAGCAATTCCTCACCCGCCGGGGTCAAGGCGTAGCCGGTCTGGCTGCGCACAAACAAGGGCTCGCCGATCTGATGCTCAAGGGCGGTGACGCGGCGGCCCAGCGTGGCGGCGGAGAGGCCCGTGGTCCCGGTGGCGGCGCTGAGGCCACCGAGCCGGGCGACATCGAGGAAGAGCCGCAAATCGTCCCAGGAGAAATCCACTTTTCATTCCTGCAATGTGCCTTTCGACTTCAATCGTAGCGCAGAGGACCGCATTTGCGCAATATTTGTCTCGCCGCCTTACAGGACGAGGCGGAGTCAATTGCCTGTAGCACCAAGAATGAAACGCCGACTCGCCGGGTCTGGCGGCTGGTGGCTGCATGGCCATTTCGAGGAGACGAGACGATGTTCGAACCCGTCAGACGCCGGCTCTATGCCTGGCATATGCGCAACTATACCCGCCGCCGGCTCGCCATGCTGGATAGCCGGATCCTGGCCGATCTGGGCATTGAGCGCGACCAGATCGATGACGTGATCGCCCGCATTGACATTGAGGGAGACCGCAAATGATGTGGCAACGACAATTGGGGCGCACCGGCCGCATGGCCGGTGCCATTGGCCTGGGCTGCTGGGCGATTGGCGGGCATTTTACGCTGGATGGGCGCAATGATGGCTGGGGCGATGTGGATGACGCCCAATCGATCCGCGCCTTGCAGATCGCGCTTGATCTGGGCGCCAATCTGTTCGACAGCGCCGATGCTTATGGCACCGGCCATAGCGAGCGGGTGCTGGGCGCCGCGCTCAAGAGCCGCCGGGACGAGGCCATCATCGCCACCAAATTCGGCTTTACCTATGACGAGGCCAAGCGCGCCCTGCTCTCGATCGATGTGAGCCCCAGTTACATCGAGTGGGCCAATGCGCAATCGCTCAAGCGGTTGGGGGTCGAGCAGATCGATCTCTACCAGATCCATCCCGGCGAGCTGACCGAGGATCAGGCCGACGCGGCCGCCGAGGCGCTGGAGAAATTGGCCGAGGCCGGGCGGATCAAGGCCTGGGGCTGGAGCACCGACAATGCCCAGGCCGCGCGGCGGATGCTGGATTATCCGCATTTCGCGGCGGTGCAGCAGGAGCTCAACGTGCTGCATGACGGGCCGGAGATGCTGGCGCTCTGCGCCGAGGCGGGATTGGCGAGCCTTAATCGTTCGCCGCTGGCCATGGGCCTGCTCTCGGGCAAGTTCTCGGCCGCGAGCCGCCTGCCGGGCAGCGATGTGCGCGGCGCCGGCCATTCATGGGTCAAGCATTTCAAGGATGGCACGCCGACACCGGAAGCCCTGGCCCGGATCGAGGCGCTGCGTGACCTTTTGACCAGCGGCGGCCGCACGCCGGCGCAGGGCGCGCTGGGCTGGATCCTGGCCCGTTCGCCCCACACCTTCCCCATTCCCGGCTTCAAGACCGAAGCCCAGGTGCGCGACAATCTCGGCGCTTTGGAAAAAGGCCCGCTGCCCGCCGCGGTGATGGCGGAAATTGATGCAATTATGCACGCAGACATGATGGAGGCTTGAGATGAAGAGCGCGCGATTGGGACGCTTCGGCGCGGTGAGCCGGCTGACATTGGGCGGCGGCGGGATCGGGCAGGTGTGGGGGCCGACCTCCGAGGACGAGGCCGTGGCCACCTTGCGGGCGGCGGTCGATGCCGGGATCACGCTGCTCGATGCGGCGCCGGGCTACAAGATCTGTGAAGCGATGATCGGGCGGGCCTTTGAAGGCAAACTGCCAGACGGCGTCCGGGTGACCACAAAGTATAGCCTTGGCACGGTGGCGCCGGACCAGGCCTATGACCAGCTCCGTGCATCGCTGGAGCATAGTCTTGTCGCCATGCAGCTCGAGCGGGTCGACATGATGCTGCTGCATTCGGAAATCCGGCCCGATGATTTCGAGTATCCGCCGGGCCAGCCGCCCAAGGATGAGCGCTCGACCGCGCTGACCTTTTATCGTGAAGCGGTGCGGCCGGCCTTTGCGCAACTGGTCAGAGACGGGCTGATTGGCGATTGGGGGATTACCGGGATCAACCACGCGGCGGCCACCATCGCGGCATTGTCCGATGGTCCCCTACCCGCCGCCGTGCAAGCGATTGCCAATCTGCTCGACAGTCCGGGCGAAATGAATGGCACGGGGCTCGATCCGCGGCCGCGCGATGTTATTGCTGCCGCCAAAGCGGCCGGCGTGGGCGTGATGGGGGTGCGGGCCGTGCAGGCCGGGGCGCTGACCGGAGCACTGGACCGCGATGACAATTCGCCCACCAGCCGTGACTTTGCCCGCGCCGAACCTTACCGCGCGCTGTGCCGGCAATGGGGCGCGTCGCCGGCGCTGATCGCGCATCGCTATGCACTGGGCATTGCCGGGGTCGATACGCTGGTGCTGGGGGTGAAGAACCGGGCCGAACTCGATGAGGCGGTGGCGGCCGAGACCCTGGGCCCGCTGGAAACCGAACAGGTCGCCGCCATCGAGGCGCTGGGCCTGCGCTGAGACAAAAAAGGGCCGCCCCGAAGGCGGCCCTTTTCATCCCGGAAGACGGGTGAATATCTTAGCGCTGCGCGATGCAGACAGAGGTGACGCCCTTGTTCTGGAAACCCAGAGCTGCGGCGGCCCCCTTGGAGAGGTCGATGATGCGCTTGCCCACGAAGGGGCCGCGATCGTTGATGGTGACTTCCACGGACTTGCCGGTGGATTGGTCGGTCACCTCGACCTTGGTGCCGAAAGGCAGGGTGCGGTGGGCGGCGGTCATGGCGTTCTGGTCGAAGATCTGGCCGGAGGCAGCCGTCTTGCCGTGAAATCCCGGGCCATACCAGGAGGCGCCGCCACACTGGGCATAGGCGGCCGAAGCGGAGAAGGCGAGGAGGGTTGCGGCCGATACGGCGGCGATTGCGATACGCTTAGTCAATGGTCTGGAGGCTCACTGAAGTTTTCGATGCCGCTTCAATAGAGGCAGTGCCCGCCCGAATCTGGGCCGTTTGGGCCGCCTGCGACGTCCCGCCCCAGTTTGTGGCCGCTCTGCCGCAGGTTTCCAAAGCCTTGCGCCAGTCGGGGCGGCGCAAGATCACGTAAACCTTAGAAACTGAATCCACGGATTTACGTCCAACCTGTCATGCTGAGGCCCAAATCTGGGCAATAGAGGAACCGGTTTGCGGAGTGTGGCCATGCGGCAACGGTTCCGGCAAACCAGACATCCGGGCGCGATCTGGTGGCGGCCACAGCAGGCATTTGGGCTCGATTACCGCTCGCCCCGGCCAGAATGGGGCATCAATGTGGCTGGCGGGGTGGACTTCGGGCAAAGAAAAAGGCGATGGCCGGAAGCCATCGCCCAGTTGGTCAGGGAGAGAAACGAAGAATGTGGTGCAATCAGCCCTGGGGCTGAGGCACAATGCGGAGATAGGGTTTTACTTCCTTCCAGCCACCCGGGAATTTGTCCTTGGCCGCTTCATTGGAAACAGCGGGGACGATGATGACGTCTTCGCCATTCTTCCAGTTCACCGGGGTGGCAACCTGATGTTTGGCGGTCAGTTGCAGGCTGTCGATGACGCGCAGGATCTCATCGAAATTGCGGCCCGTCGAAGCAGGATATTCGATCTTGAGCTTGACCTTCTTGTCCGGCCCGATGACGAAAAGCGAACGTACGGTCAGCGTGTTGTCGGCATTGGGGTGGATCATGTCGTATTTGCGCGCGACCTCACCCTGGGTATCGGCCAGGAGCGGGAAGTTGAGGGCCGAGCCCTGGGTTTCCTCGATGTCCTTGGCCCAGCCGGCGTGATCTTCGAGCTTGTCGACGGACAGGCCCAGCACCTTGACGCCGCGCTTGGCGAATTCGTCCTTGAGCTTGGCGGTGTAGCCCAGTTCGGTGGTGCAGACCGGGGTGAAGTTCTTGGGGTGGCTGAACAGCACCGCCCAGGATCCTTCGATGAAATCGTGGAAGTGGATGGTGCCCTCGGTGGATTCGAGAGTGAAGTCCGGGGCGGTATCGCCAATCAGGATTGCCATGGTCGTCTTCCTCTGCCCGCGCTGTCGCAGGTCTGCTGTCTATTGTGATGGCTAGAATATCGTGCTGATGCCCCCCGATTGAAGCGGAGGCAAGCGGAATGGTTTTGCCTTGTTCAGGCCCATTCAGGCAAGCCGTTGCCGTTGCGATCTGTGGATCGAAATGAGGCTGGTCAGCCCAACAGCGCCATGAGGCGGTTCGGCACGGCCGGATTTTGCAGCAGCAGGATCGCGCCAAAGGGGATGGCGGCGAAGACTATGGCCGCAGACGGGCTGGCCTTGAGCAGCCTGGCGATCATGTAGACCGACAGGCCAAAGGTGGCATTGAGCAGCAGATCGGCCGCATTATCGGCCAGATAGGCGAGCAAACCCGACATGAACCCCTCCCGGGACATCGACTGCCCGAGAAGGCTGGCACCGACTCATTGCGCGGTCATGGCGGGTTTGATGGTGTTTTAATTCAAATCGTATCGAGTGCTATTGCACCAGGACCGAGCCTTCGACCGCGGGCTGTGGCGTGGGCGCGCCATTTTCCCAGGTCACATCAAGCCCGTTGAGCGGCACCACTGAAAGGCTCATCTTGCCCGAGCCCTGCTGGATCTGGCGGGCATGAGCCAGATAGACCAGCGCGTTGTTGGCCGCATCATAGATGCGGGTGACGCGCAGCGACTTCCAGATCAGCGAGCGGCCTTCGCGGAAAATCTCCTCGCCAGCGCCGCGGGTAGAGATGTCGCCCACGGTAATCGGGCCGACTGCCGAGCAATCGAGCGCGGAATAAGAAGGGTCTTCGAACCAGTTGCCCTGGCTCAGCCGGTCGATAAAGGAGCGATTGAAGAAGGAGAGGTGGCACACCACGCCCTCGACATCGGGATCGGCCAGCGCCTCGATCGAGATGTCATTGCCAGTCCAGTCGACCCCGACATTGCCCACCTCGTTGCGATTGCCACAGGCGGCAAGGGAGATGGCCGCGGCGGCGACGATGGCAAGGCGGGCGATGGAATGCATGGAGGTCCTCCGGCTGACCGGAACAAGATGGTGGGTCGCGGCGCCCGGTGCAAGATGACCGCGCAAATCCTAGCGCACGACCCGTCCGTCCATCACCTTTTCCAGCCAGCGCACCAGCAGGGAAAGCGAGATGGTCATGGTGAGGTAGAGGAAGGCGACGACGTTGTAGGTCTCGAAGAACAGGAAGCTCGAGGAGGCCGAGAGCTTGCCCAACTGGGTGATGTCCTGCACGCCGAGCGCCGAGACAAGGGCGCTGTCCTTGACCATGGAGACGAAATCATTGCCGAGCGGGGGCAGAATGGTGCGCAGGGCCTGGGGGAAAATGATATGGCGGAAGCAATGCCAGCGGCTCAACCCCAATGATCGGGCCGCCTCGATCTGGCCGCGCCCCACCGCCTCGATGCCGGCGCGGAAGATTTCGGCGATGAAGGCGGAATAGCACACGGTCAGCGCGAAGATGGCACGCCAGACAAAGTCGAAGCCGCGTACCGTGGCCGGGGCCAGAAGACCCCAATCGATCAGCGGAGCGAAGACCCAGTTGAAGCCGGCCACCATGGCAGGCGCCGCGACAAAGGCAACGTAGAACAGAAACACCAGAATGGGGATGCCGCGAATGATCTCGACATAGAATGTCGCGACCTCGCGCAGCACCCGATTGCCCGAAGTGCGTGCCAGGGCGATCAGCAGGCCCAGCGCGGTGGCGGCGACAAAAGCCAGGATAGTGACCCAGAGCGTTGTCAGCACACCGCCCGAGAGGGTGCGGAAGATCGAAGCATAGGTGCCGTTGGTGGTGATGGCCCACAGCCCCAGCACGAAAAGCAGGCCGATGGCCAGCAGCCACCAGGGCATGCGCGAAAGGATGGAGGGGCGGCGGGGCTGGTAGGTCATGGGGTGTACTGGACTTTTGGCGCCAAAGGCGGTGGGTGGTCCTGAACCCCCACCCTTAATCCCTCCCCTCAATGCGGAAGGATTGAGGGTGCGGAGGAGCCGCCAGCATGGGGATATGTCGGTAACGCGTCCTATTCCGCTGCGTATTCGAAGAACCAGTAATTGATGCGTTCGTCGAGCCAGCCTTCGTCGCGAAGCTGGGCGAGGGCCGCGTTGACGGGTTCGACCAGGTCCGAGCCGGGGGTGAGGATGAAGCCGAAGGGGTCGGACTTGATGGCTTCGCCCGCCTGCTTGAACGAACCCGGATCGGCGCCGATATAGCCGGCCGAGGCGGCCTGGTCGGCGATCACCGCATCAACGTCGCCCGATTTGACGGCCTGTACGGCGGCGCCGAAGCTGTCGAAGGTCTTGACCCGCGGATTGGCTTCGTCGCCATCGAGCACATCATAGATGGCGGTGTAGAACGACGAGGTGCCGGCCTGGGCACCGAACAGGAGATCGGTGTTTTCGGCAAAGCTTTGGGGCCCTGTAATGCGCTCTTCATCGGCGCGGACGAGGAAATATTGCTCGACGGTGATGAAGGGATCGGTGAAGTCGATCTGTTCTTCACGCTCCTCGGTGATGGTGATGCCGTCGGCACCGATGTCGAACTGGCCGGTGCGCACGCTTTCGATCATCACGTCCCAGGCGGTCAGATCCCATTCGACAGTTGCATTCAGGCGCCTGGCGACCTCGTTGATGACATCATATTCCAGCCCGATGCCCTCTCCGTCAGGACCGGCGAAGTTGAGCGGATAATAGGCGTTTTCGGTGACCGCCTGGATGACCCGGCCCTCAAGATCGGGGAGGTCCTGGGCGGCGGCCGGCAGGGCGAAGGCAGCCAGCGCGGCGCCGGCCATCAGAAGTGAAGTGATACGCATAGTGTTGGCATCTCCCGGACAGGTTTCGCCGGGAGACTAATGCAAGCGGCCCGGCTTTGGGAATGGGCGTCAGGCCTGGTCGTTGACCTCGGCGCCTGGGCCGTTGGATTTGAGCGAGTCGATGGCGTTCTTGGCCGAGGCCTTGGAGGCATAGGTTTCAGTGCGGGCCATGGTCTCGCCATTGGCGGCGACAAAGCGCACGAAATGCTGGCCGTCCTTGGATTCAACGATCTCGAAGCGATAGCCCGTGCCCTCTTCGCCCTTGCACAGGTCGACCGTGATGGCATCGGGTGCGTTCTTCTTGAGCGAGTCGATGCCGTTCTGGGCGCTGGCCTTCTGCTTGTAGTTTTCGGACCAGAAGATCTTTTCGGAATTGTAGGAAAAGTCGAACTTGAACTGATCGTTGGCGGCAGGGGTGATGTTGAACTTATGTGCCATGACGCAGGCCTCCCAAGCTGGCAGTGATGGGCAGAGACTAACCTACTGAGAGGAATTGGAAAGCCTCTTACTCTTTCAGACCCGCCCGGTCGAGATGGCCCAGATCGCGGCCCGGATCGATGCGGTCGCGCACCATCTGCTTGAGGACCCGGCTATCGGGGAAGCCGCCATCGCGCTTGCGCTCCCAGATCAGCTCACCATCGAGATGGATCTCGAAAATGCCGCCAGTGCCAGGAACAAGCGCGACCTGGCCAAGCTCGATGCCGAAGGTGGAGAGCAGTTCCTGGGCCAACCAGCCGGACCGCAACAGCCAGTTGCACTGGGTGCAATAGGCAATGGTGATGGCCGGGCCGCTGCTCATTTACCGCTTTTGCCGGCCTCGGCCGGATCGACCAGGGTGGAAAGAATCTGATCGACCAGATCGAGATCCTGCCGCTTGCCGGCCGCCTGCTGTTGCAGATCCACGAGATAGGAGGTGGTGTAATAGAGCCGCCGCGCCAGCATGGTGGCGATATGCAGGCTCATTTCCGGGTGGGCCTCGAGAAAGGTCAGTGCATCGGGAATTTCATAAGCCCGCACCTCGGAGAGGGCCTTGACCGTGGCGGAGTGCGGCATGTCGAGCAGGACCGCCATTTCCCCGAAGATCGAGCCGGGCTCGTCGACATGGGTGACCTGGGTGCGCTCGCGGATGACCTCAACCTGCCCATCGATGAGCACCAGCAGTTTGCCCAGCCGTTCGCCTTCGGGCAGCATGATCTGGCCGGACTTGAACCGGATTTCTGCAAGTTCACTGCAATAGTCGAGAATATCGGCCATTGGCCCCGCCTCCAATGTCTGCCGGACCCCGCCGTCCGGTTGGTCATCCGAGGCGAAATCTAAAGCATTGGCCGGACAAAGCAAAGCCGCCCGGACAGAAGTCCGGGCGGCCAGTGACTTGCGGTAGATGGACTTACTGGATCCACACAATGGTGCGCGAGCTGCTGTCGACAAGGGCCGGGCGGCCATCGACATAGACATAGCCATAATAGGGGTCTTCGGGCACGGGGGTGATGGTTGCCGTGTCGGGCAGGACATAGCCCACCACCACGTCGCCTTCGGCATTGACCGGCTCGACCGGGTTGGCAATGGCGAAATCGGCGGCCGACTGGTTCACCACATAGCCGGGCGACTGCACCAGCGTGTTGGTGTTGAGGTCAACGATCCAGACGCGGCCATTGGCATAGAAATAGCCATGATCCGGGTCACCCTCGACCGGATAGATGGTCACGCCGGCGGGCACGGTGGCGCCGACATCAAGCGAACCTTCGATCATCACCGGCTCGACCGGATTGGTGCCGGCATATTCGATGGTGGAGGTTTCGATGCCGGCTTCGGCACCGATCACCGCGCCGGCAAAACCGCCGACCACCGCGCCGATGGGGCCACCAGCCAGAAAGCCCAGCGTTGCGCCACCGGCAGCGCCGCCGGTTGCGCCGATGGTAGCGCCGGCTTCAGCATCGACAACACCGGCATCCTGCGCCATGGCGGGCAGCGACAGGCCAAGCGAAATCACGGCCGCGGAGGCCAGAAGGGTCTTTTTCATTTTTGTCATTCCTTTCATGCGGCGATCCTTTGGACCGCCTCTTTCAAGGGGAGCTGCCTGGGGAAGGCTGGCTCATTTCCGCCCCTTGCCCAACAAACGGCGACGCCCAGGATGCGTTCCGCACGGACAGGAATGTGATGAAGGATGTGGCCGTTTGGTTACAGCAGCTTTTCGATGGCCGGGGCGATCTCGGCCGGTTCGGTGGTGGGGGCAAAGCGATCAACCACCTTGCCGTCCCGGTCGAGCAGGAATTTGGTGAAGTTCCACTTGATGGCCTCGGTCCCCAGGACGCCCGGGGCGGCGGCGGTCAGCCAGTCGAACAGGGGATGGGCGGCCTCGCCATTGACCTCGATACGCTCGAACATGGGGAAGCTGACGCCGAAATTGAGCGCACAGAATTGCGCGATCTCCTCGCTGCTGCCCGGCTCCTGCGCGCCGAACTGGTTGCAGGGGAAGCCGAGAATGACCAGGCCCCGATGCTTGAACTGCTGATAGAGTGCTTCGAGCCCCTCATATTGCGGGGTAAAACCGCATTGGCTGGCCACATTGACGATCAGCACCACCTGACCGGCAAATGCGGAGAGGTCTTGTGGTGTACCGTCGAGGCGATTGGCGGAAAAATCGGCAAGGGTCTTATTGGCTACAGACTTGGTCATGACAATGGCTCTGGGATGGGATCACCCCAGAGCTATGGTGATCGGGCCGCCGGCGCAAGGGTGGTCAACCCTGTGCGGCGAGCCAGTCCGGGTCGGGTTCGATGGGCGTGATGACATCGAGCAGGATGCCATTGGGATCGGCGGCGATGAAATGGCGCTGGCCGAACACCTCGTCGCGCAGCGGCTGGACGATGGAAACACCGGCCTGTTCGAGCCGCCCTGCGTCTGCCGCGGCGTCTTCCACCTCGAAGCTGAGGATCAGATTGGCGGTGGGATGGCGTCCCTGGGGCGGGATGGTCTCATGATCAAAGGCGATCACGGCCAGCTCATTGCCCGTGGCACCACCACGTAATTGCACATACCAATCGCTCTCAAAGACCGGCTCGAAGCCGAAATGCTCCTGATAGAAGCGGCTGGTCGCGGCCACATCCCGGACATGGAGCAGAGGATAAAGCGTGTTGAACATTGATCGTCTCCCTGAATTGGCTTTATCATTACAAACACGCAGCATGTTTGATTGATAGATGCAGGATGTATGAAAGATGGATGTCAGAAGACGTCAGGAGGATCGTCGGACTGCCACGCGCCGGGCCCTGGTCGCAGCCGCTCGAACGCTGTTTGCGCAAAAGGGTTATGCAGCGACCAGCACGCCGGAAATCGTCAAGGCAGCCGGGGTGACGCGTGGCGCGCTCTACCATCATTTTGCGGACAAGCAGGCGCTGTTTGCCGCCGTGGTGGAAGAGGAGCACGCGCTGTTGGCGCTGACCATCCACCAGGCGGCCGAGGGCGGCGAAGATGAGCCCGGCCCGGTCAAGGCGCTGATCCGGGGTGGCGAGGGGTTCCTGGCCGCCATGCAGGACGAAGGGCGCCGCCGCCTGCTGATCGTGGACGCGCCGGCCGTGCTGGGGCGCGCGGCGGTCGATGAGATCGATGCGCGGCATGGCCTGCGCACGCTGGTTGAGGGGGTCGGTACAGCCATTGAAGCGGGCGCCATCAAGGACCTTCCGCCCCTGCCGCTGGCGCATCTGCTCAGCGCCATGTTCGACCGGGCGTCGCTGGCGCCTGCAGACGAGATCAATGACTATCGCAAGGTGATGAAGGCGCTCATCCGTGGGCTGAAGAAGTGACCACCATCCTCACCCGCAAAAGAAAAGCGGGGATCGCTCCCCGCTTTTTTGGCCTTCCGGTCAGAAGACCAGGAAGATGATGATGATAAGCCAGATCGGCACACCGAGCAGCCAGAGGGCAAGTGCCTTGAACATCGCTAGTCTCCTTTTCCTGCGCGCCTAGAACCGACGGAAGACGTCAGCAAAGACGGTGTTGTTGTCGCGGTGATTGCCACCCTTCTGTGCAGCCCAATAGGCGCCGATGGCCGAGACCAGCGAGGAGGCCGCCAGCAGGAATGCTGCAAGGATGGCCGTGTTGCGGGCAATGCGCGCTGCTTCCACCGCTTCGACACGCGCCGCTTCGACATTGGCGATGACGCTATCGACACGCGCTTCGGCCTCGGCAGGCGGCAGGCCGGTATTGGCGGCCACTATAGTGGCGAGATAGGTGCGGTCCTCGGCGGCAACCGTGCCGTCACCCAGAGCGGCCTGGGCAAAGATGCGGCCGGCTTCGTCGCGGGCCACGCCGGGATCGACCGGGGTATCGGCGCGGAACAGGGTATCGATGAAATAGGCATTGGGGTCGAGCCCGTCCGCTGCACCTTCCGAGACATTGGAAGCGGCCGTGGTGGCGGTAGCAATGGTGGTGCCCACGGCACTGCCCACTGCGCCAATGCCACCAACGGCCAGAATGGCACCGATGATCATGGCACCGCCCCAGACCAGCAGGCCATGAGCGCCGTCACGCATATCGCTTTCGTCCTCGGTGGCGTCGAAATTGCGCGCCCGCAGGCGACCCGTGAGATAGCCGCCGGCCATGAAGGAGGAGATCTGGACCCAGAGGAACCAGCTTGCCGCACCAATGCCGATCAGAATGGCCGGGGCGCCCTCACGGGCATTGAAGTCGATGAAATTGAGGCCAATGGCCGAGCCGAAGCTGATCAGTACCAGCGAGATGGCCGAGGCCAACACGATCCCGGCGAAGATGGCCGGCCAATCGACATAGCTGCGTTCGGCCTGGTCCCTGGTGATTTCTGTTTCAACGACGGCAACGCCGGGTGGTGTGTCCATGCTCATGTCTGTGTCCTCCCGTTCTGGCTCAAGCCAGGCCGATGAAGGACAGGATAGCCATGACAATCACGACAAGGCCGACGAGATAGATGATGGAGTTCATGGGGGAAAACCCTCTTGTTGAAAGACGCGAGTGGTCAAACAACTGTGAGGGGGGTGGTTTTGTTCCAGCGGGCCAGCACAGCGAAGCGGGCGAGGATTGCTCCCCGCCCGCTCAATTCACTCGGTAAGCATTGCTTACTTCAGGGCGTCGGTGACGACGCTGGTATAGGCGCCTTCCGGTTCGGCCGTGATGATTTCCTGGTCGAGCAGGGCCTGCACCGTGCGCTCATAGGTATCCATGTCGAGGGCCGGGTCGGTGGCATCGACAAGCTTGGAAACCTCGCCGGTCATATAGAGCTGGTGCTCATATTCGGCGGCACCGGTATCGTCCATTTCAACCACGATCTCGGCGGCTTCTTCCGGGTTTTCCAGGGCATAGGCCCAGCCCTTCATCGAGGCCTTCACAAAGCGTGTATAGGCGTCGACCTTGGCCGGATCCTCCAGCGTGTCTTCCATGACATAGAGACCATCTTCAAGCAGGTCATTGCCCATCTCGGTATAGTTGAAGATGGTGAGGTTATCCGGGCCGTAGCCGGCATCGAGCGCCTGGCCATATTCGTTATAGGTCATGACCGAGATGCAGTCGGCCTGGCCCTGGATCATAGGCTGGATATCAAAGCTCTGCTGCAGCACCGTGACGCCGCCGTCCGAGCCATCGGTGGGGATGCCTTCCTTGTTCATCCAGGCAAAGAAGGGATATTCATTGCCAAAGAACCAGACGCCCAGGGTATGGCCCGGGAAATCGGCGACTTCGGTGATGCCGGTTTCCTCGGGGCAGATCATCATCAGGCCCGAGCGCTTGAAGGGCTGGGCGATATTGACCAGGGGCACACCCGATTCACGGGCGGCCATGCCGGCGGCCATCCAGGTGACGATGATATCGGCGCCACCGCCGGCGATCACCTGTTCGGGGGCGATATTGGGGCCGCCGGGCAGGATGGTGACGTCGAGATTTTCCTCGTCATAAAAGCCCTTGGATTCAGCGACCAGATAGCCGGCGAACTGGGCTTGCGTGACCCACTTCAATTGCAGGGTCAGCGCGTCCTGCGCCAAGGCGGTGCTGGCCGAAAGCGCCAAGGCGCCTGCAACGAGACCTCCGATAAACTTTTTCATGTTGTCGTTCCCTTTTCCCTTTACGTCCGTCCACCACGGACAGACGGATGCCAGAAGGTGACGCCCCTTTCGATGAGGGCGATCACCCCGTAGAAGGCGGACCCCGCGACCGCCGCAACAGCGATCTCCGCCCAGACCAGGTCGATGGCGAGACGCCCCACCCCGGTCGAAATCCGGAAGCCCATTCCCACAATGGGCGTTCCGAAGAATTCCGCTACGATTGCGCCGATCAAGGCCAGAGTCGAGTTGATCTTGAGGGCGTTGAATATGAAGGGGCCCGCAGCGGGGAGCCTTAGCTTCATAAGGGTTTGCCAATAGTTGGCGGCATAGGTGTGCATGAGGTCGCGTTCGATGGCCGAGGCGGCGTTGAGCCCGGCCACGGTATTGACCAGCATGGGGAAGAAGGTCATGGCGACCACGACGGCGGCCTTGGATTGCCAGTCGAAGCCGAACCACATGACCATGATCGGGGCGATGCCGATAATGGGCAGCGCCGACATGAAATTGCCGATCGGCATGACCCCGGCCTTGAGGAAAGGCGAGCGATCCACGGCAATGGCGACGATGAGCCCCGCCAGGCAGCCCATGGCATAGCCGGGCAGTACGGATTTGATGAAGGTCTGCACGAAATCGGCCCAGAGCGTAGGCACTTCGGCGGTCATGCGCGCCCAGATCGCCGAGGGCGGCGGCAGCAGCACCGGCGGTACGTTGGCGCCGCGGGTAATGGCTTCCCAGGCGACCAGCAAAGCAAGGCCAAAAATGATCGGGATGACCAGACCCGTGCCGGTTTCGGGCAATTGGCCCTGGCGGATGGCGGCCGACAGGCGCTCGACAAACAACCAGGCAAACGCCCAGCTCGCCACCAGCGCCCACCAGAAATGGGCCGGCACGGCGCCCTCGGCGGGCAGCGCCAGGATTAGCGCCACGGCGCCGAACAGCATCAGCGCGCCGTCGAACCAGAGGCTGAACGGCAGCGCCAGCCGGACCAGCGACGCCGCGCCGAGTGCAAAATAGAGGGTCAGCAACGGGGCGGTGCCAAAACTGGAAAGGCCGAACCCCAGGCCCAGAAGCGCGGCGCCGCCGGCCAGGAGGGCCAGTGCCAATTGCATGGCGGTCAGGCCGGTGCGGTTCATGCCCGTGCTCCCATGCGCGTGTTGACCCATCTTTCAGCCGCGCCGACAATCGCTACCAGCACAGCAGCGAGGCCCGCGGCGATGAACAGGGCCGCCCAGATCTGCACCGTCTGGCCGTTATAGGAGCCGGTGAGGAGGCGCACGCCCAAGCCTCCACCCGAGGCATTGGACAGTTCGGCGACGACGGCACCGATCAGCGAAATGGCAATGCCCACTTTCATCGAGGCAAAGAGGAAGGGCATGGCGGCGGGCCAGCGCAATTTCCAGAACACCTGCCAGCCATTGGCATCATAGGTGCGCATGAGATCAAGCTGGATGGCCTCGGGCGAGCGCAGCCCCTTGACCATGCCGACCACCACCGGGAAGAAGCTCAGATACATCGAGATCAGCGCCTTGGGCACCAGCCCGGTCAACCCCACCGAGCCCAGGCCGACCACCACCATGGGCGCGATGGCGAGAATGGGAATGGTCTGGCTGGCGATGATCCAGGGCATGAGCGAGCGGTCCGAGGCGTCATTATGGATGATGGCCACGGCCAGCAGCACGCCGAGCGCCGTGCCAAAGGCAAAGCCGAGCAGCGTTGCCGAAAGGGTGATCCAGCCGTGATAGGCCAGCGAGCGGCGCGAGGTGATCTCCAGCCCGACAGTGGCATTCCAGATTTCGGCAACCACCTGATGCGGCGCGGGCAGCACCGGCTTGTCCTGCGCCCAGGTCTGGGCGGCGAACTCCGTGAACGGCACATCGACCAGGTCCGCGCGGGCATTGAGCTGGTTCTGCCAGGGCGCATTCATATGGATCGCCATGGCATACCAGAAGGCGACGATGGCGATGAGAATGGTGAGGACGGGGAGGAGGCGGTTCACACGTGATCCTCGTCATAGCTATGCCCGGCCCGCAATCCTTCGCGCACTCGGGCGGCGATGGCGAGAAATTCGGGGGTCTCGCGGATATCGAGCGGGCGCTCGCGCGGCAGAGTGCTCTCGATGATGTCGGTCACCCGGCCGGGGCGCGGCGACATGACCACGATCTTGGTCGAAAGATAAACCGCCTCCGGGATGGAATGGGTGACGAAGCAGATGGTCTTTTCCGTGCGGGCCCAGAGCTTCAAGAGCTCGGAATTGAGGTGATCGCGGACGATTTCGTCCAGCGCCCCGAAGGGCTCGTCCATCAATAGAAGATCGGCATCAAAACTCAGCGCGCGGGCGATGGAGGCGCGCTGCTGCATGCCGCCGGAAAGCTGCCAGGGATATTTCTTTTCAAAGCCCGAGAGATTGACCAGCTCCATTGTTCGCTGGATGCGCTCGGCCTGCTGGGCCGCAGAATGTCCCATGATCTCGAGCGGCAGGGCGATATTCTTTTCAATGGTCCGCCACGGATAGAGCGCCGCCGCCTGAAAGACATAGCCATAGGCCCGCGCCTTGCGCGCTTCTTCGGGGCTCATGCCGTTGACGCTGAGCGTCCCCGAGGTGGGCTTTTCAAGATCGGCAATGGTGCGCAGAAACGTCGTCTTGCCGCAGCCCGAGGGACCAATGAAGGAGACGAAATCGCCCTTGTCGATGGTGAGGTTGACGTCGCTGAGCGCAACCACATCGCCATCGCCGGTGGGGAAGGTCAGGCCGAGATTTTGGGCGGAGACGACAGTCATTGGGAGGCCCCCTCACCCGCCGCTTCGCGGCGACCTCTCCCCCCAGGGAGAGGTGCTGTCAGCTTCAACGTCGCGTAGCGACACCTCTCCCTTTGGGGGAGAGGTCGGCCCGCCGGGCCGGGTGAGGGGGCCTTCAACACGAACCAAACCAAACTCATCAAACCCCGGTCGCCGGAATACCGCTGCGTTCCACCTTGCGGGGGGCGACGATTTCCTTCCACTGGCTCAGCGCCCGGTTCACAGGGTTTTTCGCCTCGCGGGCGACGAACTTGCCATGGCCCGGCTCGGCCTTGACCTCGTTTTCGACGATGGAGACCTTGCCGCGGCTCAGAACGAAGCGCGGCAGGCCCGTCACCTCGAAGCCTTCGAACACATTGTAGTCGATCACCGATTGCTGGGACTTGGCCGAAATGGTCTTGCTCCGCTTGGGGTCCCAGACCACGAGATCGGCATCGGCGCCGACCATGACCGCACCCTTCTTGGGATAGAGGTTGAGGATCTTGGCGATATTGGTCGAGGTGACGGCGACGAACTCGTTCGGCGTCAGGCGCCCGGTATTGACCCCGGCGGTCCAGAGTACCGGCAGGCGATCTTCGAGGCCGCCCGTGCCATTGGGGATTTTCGAGAAATTGCCGACGCCGAAGCGCTTCTGCTCGGTGGTGAAGGCGCAATGGTCCGTCGCGACGCAGGAGAGCGAACCCGCCTGCAGCCCGGCCCAGAGCGAATCCTGGTGTTGCTTGTTGCGGAACGGTGGCGACATGACGCGGCGGGCGGCATGGTCCCAATCAGGGTTGAAATATTCGCTCTCGTCGAGCGTCAGATGCTGGATCAGCGGCTCGCCATAGACGCGCATGCCCTTTTGGCGGGCGCGGCGGATGGCTTCATGCGCCTGTTCGCAGCTTGTGTGCACGACATAAAGCGGCACCCCGGCCATGTCGGCCAGCATGATGGCGCGGTTGGTGGCTTCGCCCTCGACTTCCGGCGGGCGCGAATAGGCATGGCCCTCGGGGCCGTTATTGCCTTCGGCGAGCAGCTTGGCTGTCATGGCGGCAACGACGTCGCCATTCTCGGCATGGACGAGCGGCAGGGCGCCGAGCGCGGCGCAACGCTGGAAGCTGGCGAACATCTCATCGTCATTGACCATGAGCGCACCCTTATAGGCCATGAAGTGCTTGAACGAGGTGATGCCTCTGTCGACCACCTCGGCCATTTCATTGAACACCTGCTCGCCCCACCAGGTGATGGCCATGTGGAAGGAATAATCCGTCGAGGCCTTGCCGGATTTGTTGTCCCACATCTGGAGCGCTTCGAGCAGGCTCTGCTCGGGATTGGGCAGGCAGAAATCGACTACCATGGTGGTGCCGCCAGCCAGCGCCGCGCGGGTGCCGCTCTCGAAATCATCGGCCGAGTAAGTGCCCATGAAGGGCATTTCGAGATGGGTATGCGGGTCGATGCCCCCCGGCATGATCAGGCAGCCAGTGGCGTCCAGGGTCTCGTCGCCCGAAAGGTTCCTGCCGATCTCGACGATCGTATCGCCTTCGATCTTCACATCGGCTTCGTAGCTGAGATCGGCGGTGACGATGGTGCCGTTCTTGATGACTGTGCTCATGATGCGTTCCCTTGTTTCCCCGGCCGCTCTTCACCTCTCCCTTCGGGGGAGAGGTCGGGCTTCGCGAAGCGAAGTCCGGGTGAGGGGGCCTTTTCTATGTGCTCGGATAGGACGGCAAAGACGCCATCGATATTAGTCAGGACTTCCCTGTTCCAAAAGCGGATCACAGCGAAACCATAACTTTCAAGTTCGGTCGTGCGAACGGCGTCGCGCTTGTTCTGTGCATGTTGCCCGCCATCGATCTCGATGATCAGATCCGCTTCGCGACAGGCAAAATCGGCAATGTAGGGCCCGACTGGTAACTGTCGGACGAATTTGAACCCACGAAACTGCCGATTGCGCAGCACGCGCCAAAGCTTTCGCTCTGCGTCCGACATATTGGATCGCAGGGTCTTGGCGGCCTGCGCCGCAAACCGGGTCTTGAGTGTGCTCATTAGGCCCCCTCACCCGCCCCTTCGGGCCGACCTCTCCCCCAAAGGGAGAGGTGTCGCTGCGCGACATCAACTGCCCGCTTCATCACTCCACAATCCCCGCGGTCTCGACCACGGCGTGGAACAGCACGTCGGCGCCGGCGGTGGCCCATTCCTTGGAGATGTCTTCGGCCTCGTTGTGGCTCAGGCCATCGACGCAGGGGCACATGACCATGGCGGTCGGCGCGACGCGGTTGATCCAGCAGGCATCGTGGCCGGCGCCCGAGACGATGTTGCGGTGGCTGTAACCGAGCCGTTCGGCAGCGTCGCGGACGGCCTTGACGCAGTTTTCGTCGAAGGTGACGGGATCGAAATGACCGGTGGGCTCGATATTGAGACCCAGGCCCAGCTCTTCAGCGATCTTTGCCGCTTCGGCTTCGATCTGCTCGCGCATCGAGGTGAGCTTGTCGAGTTCGGGCGAGCGGATATCGATGGTGAACACCGCCTTGCCCGGAATGACGTTGCGCGAGTTGGGATAGACATTGGCCTGGCCAATCGCGCCCACGGCATTGGGTTGATGCGCCATGGCGATGCGGTGCACCGCCTCGGTCACCCGTGCCATGCCGAGCCCGGCATTGACGCGCATATTCATCGGGGTCGAGCCGGTATGGGCTTCCTTGCCGGTGAGCGTCACCTCGAGCCACCATAGGCCCTGCCCGTGGGTGACGACGCCGATATCCTTGCCCTCGGCCTCCAGGATCGGACCCTGTTCGATATGGAGTTCGAACATGGCGTGGATCTTGCGCGCGCCAACCTTTTCGGGACCTTTCCAGCCAATGCGCTCAAGCTCGTCGCCAAAGCGCTTGCCCTCGGCATCGAGACGATCATAGGCCCAGTCCTGGGTGTGCATGCCGGCAAAAACGCCCGAGGCCAGCATGGCCGGGGCGAAGCGGGTGCCTTCCTCATTGGTCCAGTTGGTGACGACGATGGGGCGCCTGGTCTTGATGCCGAGATCGTTAAGGGTGCGGACCAGCTCGAGCCCGCCCAGCACGCCGAGCACGCCGTCATATTTGCCGCCGGTCGGCTGGGTATCGAGATGAGAACCAACATAGACCGGATCAAGGCTCGGGTCCTCGCCCTCGCGGCGGGCAAACATGGTGCCCATTTCATCCACGCCCAGCGTCAGACCCGCCTCCTCGCACCATCTGGCGAAGAGTTCACGGCCTTCCTTGTCGGCATTGGTGAGGGTCTGGCGGTTATTGCCACCGGCCACGCCCGGCCCGATCTTGGCCATCTCCATCAGGCTCTCCCAGAGCCGGTCGCCATTGATCCGAAGGTTTTCGCCGGGAGAGGTCATGATGCTTACTCGTCGTTCTGATCGAAACAAAAAGCCCCGCCGTCGCGCTGGGGCGAACGGCAGGGCCGGAAGGATGGGGGATCGGCGCCATATTCCCTCTCCGTGCCGGAGAGAGAGCGGGTGGTCAGCGATTTCTTTGTAGCGCTGACCATGACCACCTACTTCACGCTCGGAAAGCTGAATTCGGCGCCGCCCTTGATGCCGGCGGGCCAGCGGGTGGTGACGGTCTTGAGCCGGGTATAAAAGTGGATCCCTTCGGGCCCATAGATGGAATGATCACCGAAAAGCGAGCGCTTCCAGCCGCCGAAGGAATGGTAGGCCACCGGCACCGGGATCGGCACATTGATGCCCACCATGCCCACTTCGATCTTGTCAGCAAATTCGCGTGCCGCATCGCCATCACGGGTAAAGATGGCCGTGCCATTGGCATATTCATGGCCATGGATGAGATCGACCGCATCCTTGAAGCTGTCGCGGCGGACGACCGACAGGACGGGCCCGAAAATCTCTTCCTTGTAGATTTTCATGTCCGGCTCGACATTGTCGAAGAGCGTGCCGCCGACATAATAGCCTTCTTCATAGCCCTGGAGCTTGAAGCCGCGGCCGTCGACGACCAGCTTGGCGCCCTGCTCCACGCCTGAGTCGATGTAGCCGAGAATCTTGTCGCGGTGCATTTTCGTGACCACCGGACCCATTTCGGCGTCCTTGTCGGTGGCCGGGCCGATCTTCAGCGATTCAACGCGGGGTTTCAGCTTTGCGACCAGCGCGTCGGCTGTGTCCTTGCCCACCGGCACGGCGACCGAAATGGCCATGCAGCGCTCGCCGGCCGAGCCATAGCCGGCGCCCATCAGCGCATCGGCGGCCTGGTCGAGATCGGCATCGGGCATGATGACCATGTGGTTCTTGGCGCCGCCCAGCGCCTGCATGCGCTTACCGGCCTGGGTGCCGCGCTGATAGACATATTCGGCGATCGGGGTGGAGCCGACAAAGGACACGGCCTTGATATCGGGATGGTCGAGAATGCCATCGACCATTTCCTTGTCGCCATGGACGATATTGAGAATGCCTTCGGGCAGCCCGGCTTCCATGAAGAGGTTCCAGGCCAGCATTGAAGCACTCGGGTCGCGTTCGGAAGGCTTCAATATGAATGCGTTGCCGCAGGCAATGGCGGCCGGATACATCCACATCGGCACCATGGCCGGGAAGTTGAACGGGGTAATGCCGGCCACGACGCCCAGCGGCTGGCGATCGGAATAGCTGTCGATCGAGGGCCCGACATTGCGGGAGAATTCGCCCTTGAGGAGCTGCGGGATGCCGCAGGCAAAATCGACGCAGTCGATGCCGCGGGCCACTTCGCCCAAAGCATCGTCATGCACTTTGCCATGTTCCTTGGAAATCTCGCGCGCCAGATCGTCAGCATATTGGTCGAGCAGCGCCTTGAACTTGAACATGACGCGGGCACGCTTCATGGGTGGCGTATTGCCCCAGGCCACCTGCGCTTGCCTCGCGTTTTCAACCGCCGCGTTCAGTTCATCCAGGGTGGACAGCGGCAGTTCGGCGCTCTGCTCGCCCGTGGCCGGATTGAAGACCGGCACCCGGCGGGTGGACGAGGAGACATAGCGCTTGCCGGCGACGGCATTCTCGATGATCTGCATCAGGGCCTGCCTCCTCAATCCAGGATTTTCAGAATGCCCGACAGGGTCGAGACGATTTCGCCGATCTGGCTTTCTGAAATGATCAGCGGTGGCGACAGCGCAATGATATCGCCCGTGGTGCGGATGAGCAGGCCCTGCTCATAGGCTTTCAGGAAAGCCGAGAAAGCGCGCTTGGTCGGTTGGCCGGCAATCGGCTCGAGCTCAATGGCGCCGACGAGACCAATATTGCGGATGTCGATGACATGGGGCAGGCCCTTGAGGGAATGCAGCGCATCCTCCCAGACCTTGCCCAGTTCCTTGCCGCGGGTGAGGAGGCCCTCCTCCTTATAGGTTTCGAGCGTGGCCAGGCCCGCCGCCGAGGCCACCGGATTGCCCGAATAGGTATAGCCGTGGAAGAACTCGATCAGGTGTTCCGGACCCTGCATGAAGGTGTCGTGGATCTCGGCCGAAACCATGACGGCGCCCATGGGAATGACGCCATTGGTCAACCCCTTGGCCGTCACCATGATGTCGGGCACGACGCCGAAATAGTCGGCACCGAAGGGCGTGCCGAGACGGCCGTAACCGGTGATCACTTCGTCGAAGATGAGCAGAATGCCGTGCTTTTTGGTGATCGCGCGCAGGCGCTTCAGATAGTCAGCCGGCGGGATGAGCACGCCGGTTGAACCGGCCACGGGCTCGACGATGACGGCGGCGATAGTGGAGGCATCGTGCAGAGTGACGATGCGTTCCAGCTCATCGGCCAGATCGGCGCCATGCTCGGGAAGGCCGCGCGAAAAGGCGTTCTGCTTGAGATTGTGGGTGTGCGGCATGTGGTCGACGCCAGTCAGAAGCGTGCCGAACATCTTGCGATTGGTGACGATGCCGCCCACCGAAATGCCGCCGAAATTGACGCCGTGATAGGCGCGTTCCCGGCCGATCAGACGGGTGCGCGAGCCCTCGCCCTTTACCTTGTGATAGGCCAGCGCGACCTTGAGCGCGGTCTCCACCGATTCCGAGCCTGAATTGGTGAACAGCACGTGGTCGAGCCCGTCCGGTGCCAGATCGACCAGGCGGTTGGCCAGCTCGAACGCCTTGGGATGACCCATCTGGAAGGCGGGAGCATAATCGAGCTCAGCCGCCTGCTTGGCGATGGCCTCGACGATTTTGGGGCGCGCATGCCCGGCATTGACACACCACAGGCCCGCCGTGCCATCAAGCACCTGGCGGCCGTCGGCGGTGGTATAATGCATGTCCTTGGCGGCCACGAACATGCGTGGGGCCTTCTTGAACTGCCGGTTTGCCGTAAAGGGCATCCAGAACGCGCTGAGATCGTTCGGCGCAACATTGGACGAAGTGGACACGAAATTCTCGCTCCCGTTGAATCTGGCCTGGTCTCGTTTTGGGTCTTGACGCGGACGCGCGAACCCCTGAAATTTTGACCAGTTGGAAAAATGTTAGCATCCCTACACATTCCCGCAAGGCGAAAATGGTCGTAAAAAAACTCAAGGGTGCCGATCCGCTCCCGGTCACCGCCCGACGCCAGCACAAGGCCGATGCCAAAGCGGCCGCGACCCATCCGCCGGCACGTCAGCGCCCCCTTACCCGCATCCAGAAGGAAAAGCAGGACATTATTCTCGAGGCGGCGCTGGAAGTGTTTTCAGTGCATGGCTTCCGGGGCGCCACGATTGACCAGATCGCGGAAGTGGCGGGGATGAGCAAGCCGAACCTGCTCTATTATTTTCCCCGAAAGGAAGAGATCCACCGCCGGCTGATCGGTGCCCTGCTCGACACCTGGCTGGCGCCGCTCAGGGAGATGGATGAAGATGGCGACCCCTTCTCGGAAATCCGTTCCTATATCCGGCGCAAGCTCGAAATGGCCCGTGACTTCCCGCGCGAAAGCCGGCTGTTTGCCAATGAGATGCTGCAGGGGGCGCCGCGCATTCACGAGATGATCGAGGTCGATCTCAAGAACCTGGTGGACGAGAAAGCCAAGATTCTCCTGAGCTGGATGGATCAGGGGCGGCTGGCGCGCACAGATCCTTATCACTTGATCTTCTCGATCTGGGCGACCACCCAGCATTATGCCGATTTCGACGTACAGGTGCGGGCCGTGCTGGGCAAGGGCCGCAATGGTGAGGGACGGTTCGAGGACGCGGCGCGTTATCTCGAGCAGTTGTTCATGCATGGACTGGCACCACGGCCGCGGAACGAAACAAAGCCGGGCAACTGATCCGCCTCAGGCGGTACGCGCCAGGAAACCGGCTGTGTGAAAGTGGGCTGGCATTTCCTGCCCCGGAGAGGGCGAGGAGCCCTTTTCACCGGCGAAACAGAAGGCGCCGCCATTGAGACGCTTGGCCTCGTAGAGCGCTCTATCCGCCTGCTTGAGCAGGGCGGCCGCGGGGTGGCTGGGGCCATCTTCGACAATGCCCACGCTGATCCCCACGCAGATATTGGGACCGACCGAGCGCAACGGCTCGCTGATGGCGGCGATGCAATCGCGCGCCAATTGGGTGAGATCGGCGCGGCGCGCGCCCCGATGGACAATGGCCACGAACTCGTCGCCGCCGATGCGCGCCAGGAACTCGCCGGCATGCAGTTGCGCGGCCAGGCGCTGCGCGACCTCGATCAGCGCCAGGTCACCGGCATGGTGGCCGAACAGGTCGTTGACCGGCTTGAACCGGTCGAGATCGAGCGCCAGCACCGAAAAGTTCCATTGCTCGGAGCTCAGCCGGGCCATCTCGCCCTCCAGCGCCAGCCGATTGGGCAGGCCGGTCAGATGGTCGCGCATGGCCTGCCTCTGGGCGGCGACGCGCTCGCTCTCGATCCGCCGCACATGCCGCAACATGGCCACCAGGCACGCCAGAACACTGCCGATCAGGGCCAGCATCAGCGGCACCCGCAAGGGGGCATAATTGTTGAACAGGAACAGTCCCGGGCGGTCGGCGGTCCAGGTCAGGAAGTGGCTGCCCAACGGACCGGAGAGCAGCGGCAGGGATTGCACATAGTCGTCTGACGCGGGCGCGGGTGAAAGGGTCAGATCGCGCAAACCGGCGACAGGCGCCAGGCTCTCCAGCGCCGGGGCAATCTCCTCGGCGGGCAGCGTAACCAGGATATCGACGATCTCTGCGGCGCGGGCACGCTCGTCAGCCATGGAGAGGTTGTCAGTGGTCGACATGACATGCAGGGTCGAGGCAACCAGAACCGACCCCGCCAGAAGCGATCCGAGAAATGCGCCAACCACCAGCCGCCGGATAGGCGCCAGTGCCTTGACCGGATCGGTTTCCGGTAAAGTCCAGATCTTGTCTATTTTTGCGTCCACTGAGCAGACCCTGCGTCCACCTTCATCCTGAACTGGCAATAGTTGGCAAGTGGTTAGCGAAATTCGCTTTTCTGCGCTCGACCTTCAGGCGGGACGCTGCTGAGCCATCAGCGCCAGCGGACGATCTTCGGGATCGGCGAAAAAGGCGAGCCATTCCTCAAGGCCATCGGCATGCCTGTGCACACAATGCGGCGGCTGCAGGAATTTGACACCCTTGCGTTCGAGGTGCGCATGGCTGGCGGCAATGTCAGCGACGCGGAAATAGAGGATGGATTCAGACCGGCCGGCTTCGCCCTCCTGCAAATAGAGCCGCGTGCCACCCAGATCGAAAAAGGCCATGCCCGGGAACTCATAGAGCAACGGTAAGCCCAACAGCTCGTCATAGAAGTGCCTGGCTGCGGCAATATCACCCACGGTGCGGGCAATCTGGCCAATGGGGCCGAGGCCGGGTGCGTCAGTCATGCGTTGTCCTCCTGCCAGCAGGTCGGGATAATCCAACTTTCGGGTTCGGGCCGCAACGTCCACTGCACGGGCTGTTAACGCGTGCTATTCCATGGTCTGCGTCCCGGCCGCAGCAGAGAGAACCCAAGCGTGTCTGATCCAATCCAGCCCAATGCCGGGCGATACGACTGGCTGTGGATTGCCGGTATCTGGGTGCTGGCGGCAACCGCCCTGCTCTGGCGTGGCCTGGTGACCAATACCGGCATGCCGCTATTTGTGGACACGGACGATGCGATGCGCATGGTGGTGGTCCGCGACTTCCTTGCCGGGCAAGGCTGGTACGACCTTACCCAACACCGGCTCAACACGCCGTTTGGCGCGGAAATCCACTGGTCGCGGTTGATCGACCTGCCTCTGGCCGCACTTTTGTGGCTGGCCGGCCGCTTCACCGATCCGACCAATGCCCTGTTGTTCACGGGGGCCGTCTGGCCGGTCCTGCTGCTCGGTGGGTTGCTATGGCTGAGCACCCGCACGACGATGGAACTGGTCGGACGGGCAGGCCTGCTGCCGGGCGTGGTCCTGCCGGTTCTGAGCCCCGCGATCCTGGCCGAGTTCGTCCCGGGCCGGGTGGACCATCACAACGTCATCATTCTCTTATCCATGGCAACCCTGCTGGCCAGCCTGATCGCCCTGCGCCGCCCGGGTGCAGCGTGGATCGCCGGCCTTCTCGCTGCCATGTCGCTTTCGGTGGCGCTGGAGGCGGCCCCGGTTGTCGTCGCCGCCATCCTCGCTTTCGGTTTGGGATATGTCTTCGATCCCGGTCGCGCCCGCACGCTCTGGCGCTTCGGCCTCGGGCTGGGTGGCGGCCTGGCCCTCATGCTGGTCCTGACCCGGCCACCGGCGCGCTGGCTGGAGGCGGCCTGCGACATGATCTCGCCGGTCTTTGTCCTTGCGGGCCTGCTGGTCGGCCTGGCCTTTGGCGGGGTTTCACTGCTGCCACCACCGCGACGGGCAATGTGGCGACTGGCGCTGCTGGGCGTTCTGGGGCTCGCCTCGGGCGCGGTCGTGGCACTTGTCTATCCCCAATGCCTGGGCGGGCCTTATGCGGCGCTCGACCCCTGGCTGCAGGAAAACTGGATTGCCGCAATCGTCGAAGCCAAGCCCTGGCACACCTCGCTGTTCGACCTGCCAGCCTATGCCATTACCGTGGGTGCCCCGGTCTTCCTGGCCCTGGCCGCCGCAGTGCTGGCTTTCTGGCGAGAGCCCGGCAAACGCCTGGGCTGGCTGACGCTGCTGGTGTTTCTGGGATGCACGACCCTGATCATGCTGGCACAGATCCGCGGGGCGCGCCTGACGATCGTGCCGACCATTCCCGCCGCCGCCTGGCTGATTGTCAGCGCCCGGCAGGTCTATCTCGCCCGTCCACGCATCTTGCCGGCATTGGGCTTGATGGGAACCTGGCTGGTCTTTTCCGGCGTTGTGCTCAGCCTCGTGGTTGGCGGGGTAATGAACCTGCTACCGGACGGGCGGGCCCAGGCACTGAGCGCCGCACGGGCCAGCAAGATACCCTGCCTTGCCAGCGAAGCCTTTGCCGAGCTGCGCGCCTTGCCGCCAACCACAGTGATGAACCCGATCGACCTGGGCTCGCACCTGCTGCTGGAAACGCCCCATGCGGTGGTGGCAGCACCCTATCACCGCAATGAGGCAGGCGTGCTCGACGCGTTCCGCTTCTTCAACCGGCCGGCCGAAGAGGCCCGGCAGATCGCCGCCGCTCGCGGCCTTGACCTGCTGGTCACCTGTCCGGCGATGCCTGAAATGCGCGGTCCTGGGCTCGACCAGCCGGGAACGGTGCTGAACCTGCTCGCCGCCGGGACCCCGCCGCCATGGCTGGAAGACATCTCGCAAGGCGGGCCGCTCAAGGTCTATGCCATCACGCCTTGAACGGGGCGCGGTCAGCCGAGGACGCCCTGCTGCTGCAGAGCGCCCTTGATCTGCTCGGTCGGGCGCCTGTCATTGGGCCGCAACGCCGGTGCCGATCGGGCAGCTGACGCCGGTGCCGGCCAGGCCGCAATAGCCATTGGGGTTCTTGGCCAGATATTGCTGGTGATAGGTTTCGGCGAAATAGAACGGTCCAGCCGGCGCGATTTCGGTGGTGATCGGGCCCAATCCGCGGGCGTCCAGGGCGCGCTGATAGGCGGCACGGCTGCTGGCCACCGCGTCGGCCTGTTCGGGCGTGGTGGTATAGATGGCCGAGCGGTATTGCGTGCCCACGTCATTGCCCTGTCGCATGCCCTGGGTCGGGTCGTGCTCCTCCCAGAACGTCTTGAGCAGGCTGTCCGGGCTGATCCGGTCGGGATCATAGACCACCATGACCGCCTCGGTATGGCCGGTGCGCCCCGAACAGACCTCTTCATAGGTCGGGTTGGGCGTGTGCCCGCCCTGATAGCCAACGGCGGTGACCAGCACGCCCGGCAGTTTCCAGAACAGGCGTTCGGCACCCCAGAAACAGCCCAGGCCAAAATAGATCGTCTCGCTTCCCTCGGGATAGGGGCCCTTGAGCGCGGCACCGTTGACGAAGTGGTCCGCGGCGACCGGCATGGCCTGTTCGCGCCCCGGCAGCGCCTCGGCGGGGCTGGGGATAGTGGTCGGCTTTTGGCGGAAGAACATGTGATGCTCCTTTCAGCCCTCTATTCGGTTGCGACCCTGAAACGGTTACGCCGGACGGGCCGGCCCTGGATCATAGCTGCTCCTGGCGCAGGAAGCGCTCGCGGCGCGGACGGCGGCCCATCAAGGCTATCACAATTCCAGGCACGCCCAGCACGGCAAAGGCCGGATAGGTCAGGAGCGTCTGCATCGCGGCGTCGAGCAGATCGGCAAAGAACCGGCTTTCAAAAAACCCGCTCACCGCCTCAATGCTGGGCGGATGCAATTGCGTCCAGGCCTCTCCCAGGCTGGTCAGGACCAATGCATTGGCCGCCAATGACTTTGTGCCATCCACGACAAGAAAAATCAGCGCCAGGCCGATCAGCCAGGTGCCCAATACTCGCAAGACAAGCCGCATCCACATTCCCTATGCTGGCTTGATCAAATCGAACCGCCCCCGGTTCGTTCCACTGCCAGGCACGCTAGTCTTGTGCCACGCGCTCCGGCGCGCCACAAGGTCAGCCAGCATGTGGGGCTGGCGTGCCCGAAAAACAATCTGTGACGCCGCCAAGTGATCCCTTGCGTCGCAAACGATGATGAGTATATTGCGCCTCGCTCGCAGCGGCCCCTCGGGGATCCGCGATACCGGCCTTTCCAGACCGGTCAGAAGCGATGCGGAGAGGTGGCCGAGTGGTCGAAGGCGCACGCCTGGAAAGTGTGTAGGCGGGGAACCGTCTCAAGGGTTCGAATCCCTTTCTCTCCGCCATTCCTAACCCATTGAAATTGCTGGTGTCACAGCATTCCGTCACAACGACGCGAGTGTCTGTTCCTTGCTTAGATCCACATTTTCCGTGATGCACCGGCGAGATCCGGTCTTTTGGTTCCCAAGCTGGTGCCGAGGCGCGCAACACCCGCCAGGTGAACCGGTTGCAGCCTTGGTTCAGGGAGCACTGGTGACTTCGACTTGTCCACCATTCACCACCGTGTCGCCGGGATGCGTGACGACAACATCACCCGGTTCAAGACCACTCAAAACTTCACCGAAATCGCCATTCCTCGGGCCCAGCTGGATGGGAGACAGCATGGCCTTGCCGTCGAGCACGCGGAACGTGGCCCATTGGTCTGCGTCCCTGAACAGCGCTGCAATGGGGACAAGCACCCTGTCCTTTCCCTCCCAGACAACGATGTCTGCCACGACCCGGAAGCCGTGCCCCAGCCGCGACCAGACCTGGGGCGGGTCGAGCAGGTCAAGGACCACCTCGGTGCGTTGCTCCTCGATGCCCAGGGCACTGACTTTGGTCACGGCGGAGGGACTGATGCTGCTGACGCGCGCCTGCAGCGGTTCCCCGCCCCAATTCCTGATCGTGGCGGGCGCACCCGCCGGGATCCGCACCGCGTCAAAAGACAGAACCTGCACCACGACCTGCATATTGGCCGGATCCCCCAGGTCCATGAGGGGCGTGCCCGGCTGCACGGCCTGTTCGCTTTCGGTGAGAACGGTCAAAACCTGCCCCGCAATGGGGCTGGGCACATTCGCACAGCATTGGCCGGCCGGCGTGGCGGCGCTGCCCTGGATAAGCGTGGCGCGGGCGCTTTCGAGATCCTGCTGGCGCATGGCCAGCGTTGCCTGCGCAACCTGGACATCCCGGTTTGCCATAGAGAGGGCAAGCGTGGCCTGCTCGTTGACCTGGGCGGAAACGACGCCGCGCTCGGCCAGAGCCGCCTTTCTCGTCGCGTCGGCGTCGGCATAACCGGCGCGGGCCTGCGCTTCCGACAGCGACGCTTCGGCCAGTTGCACCGCGGCCTCGGCTGCCGCAACGGCGGCTTCGGCGATCAGGCGCGAGCGTTCGTCAAGCAGGCCAGGCGGTGCCGGCTCGATGACGGCCACCGTCTGCCCGGGAGTGACCGGATCGCCGGCGTGGATATCGATGCGCACCAGTCGGCCAGCAACCGGGGCGGTCACACGATAGACCTCCCTTATGCGCGAAATGCCTTCCTCTTCCACGGTCACGGCGAGGCTGCCGCGCCCGATCACGGCCACCTCCACCGCCACCGGCCGGGGCCACAGGGCCCAGGCCGCACCGGCCAGAATGAGGGCAACGACGGCTATGCTGATGATGCGACCCACCATTTCTATTCCCTCGTCTTGAGCACAGCGATCATGTCGAGACGGTCAATGCGGCGTCGCACGACCAGGCCGGAGAGCCCCGCGGCCGCCATGACCACGGCCGTGGAATAGACAAAGACGTCCAGTTCGAGCACCAGGGGCATGGTGAAGAGTTCGCTCGAGAAGCTGCTCACCATGCCGCGCGCCAAGCCAATCCCAAGCAACCAGCCGATGGGCTGGGCGAGCAGAGTCACCATCGCAATTTCCGATAGCAGCAGCATCGAGACTTCACCGCGGCTGAAGCCGAGCACGCGCAGGCTCGCCATTTCACGCCCCTGCTCGGACAGCGATATGCGCGCGAAATTGTAGACGACACCAAAGGCGATGACCCCGGCCATGGCCAGGAGCACCCCGATCATCACGAACATGTTCTGCGCCATGGTTTCGCGGAAGCGCTCGAGCGCGACCGAGCGGAGGCTGATCATGCCCAATGCCGGTGTCGCCTTGAGCGCGGCGAACAGCTCGGCTTGCTGCCTTTCATCGATCTCGACATTGACGCCCGATATCTGCGGCGAGCGGCCCAGAAGCGTGTCGAGGGCCTCGAGGTCCATATAGGCGGCGAGGCCGAGATAGCCCTCCATCAACCCTGCGACACTGACAGAATATGTCTGCCCGCCGCCATCGAGCGGCCTGATCTCAACGCTGTCACCGAGGCCGACCCTGAGCAGCCGCGCCAGCGATCGACTGATGATGACGCCCTCTTCGGGCAAGACGACGGGCCGGAACCGGTCATCGAGCAGCCGGGTCTGGTCGCTCCCACCCGCATAGGCGGTGAGGCCAATGCGCCGGCTGACCGGCCCCTTGCTGATCTCCACGCCCAGGCTTGCGAAGGGCTCAGCCGCCAGGACGCCCGGAAGCCGAGCGACCTCATAGAGCGCTGCGGCCGGCCTGGAACCGAGGAAGGTGATGGTCCCGTCCTGCCGTTCCGTGCGATTGAACGTATAGTCGACCATGTAGTTGATGGCGCCCACCGACCAGAGCGAGCCGATCAGGATGGCCGTGGCCAGGGCCAGGCCCACCACGCCGCCGGCTGTTCGCCAGGGCCAGTGCAGCAGATGCCGCGAGGCGATGATCCAGCGTTGCGGCACCTCAAGATGGAATGGATTGCGGGCACCCAATATCCGGCGATAGACCGGCGGCGCGGGCGGCATCATGGCGACAGCCGGTGGCAGCCATGCCGCCTGGCGGACGGCGCGCACCGCGCCCAGGACGGACGCACCCATGGTCACCGCGGCCGCAATGACATAGATGGCCGGGTCGCGGCTAAATGTCAGCACCGGGAAGCTGTAGTAGCGCGCATAGAGCACGGTGAGCGCGTTACCGGCCCAGATGCCGAAGCCATAGCCGGCGACAATCCCCAGCACGGCGATCAGCAGCACGAACTCGACATAGTGCCAGGCGATGCTCCAGGAGCCGTAGCCCAGCGCCTTGAGGAGCCCGATCTGCTCCCGCTCAAGGGCGATGAGGCGGGTCAGCGTCATGTTGACCAGAAACGCCGCCACGACGAGAAAAATTGGTGGGAGCACGGCACTCATGCCGCGCAGCTGCGTCAGTTCCGCGTCAAGGAACACATGCGAGGTCTGCTGGCTGCGTCCATAGGCGCCCTGGCCGCCATAGGGGGCAAGCAGGCGATCGAGGCCCGCGATGATGGTGTTCGTGGCAGCGCCGGGTGCCAGCTTGAGGGACACCGTATTGAAGGCACCGGTCAGGTCATAGGTCGCCGCAATGGTGGCTTCGGGCATCCACAGCACCCCGAAACGACCCTCGCTGGGCATGATGTCGCCCGGCGTCATGGCATAGATATAGTCTGGCGCCAGCGCGATGCCGGTGATGGTGACCGAACGGTGCGTGCCGTTCATGACGACATCGAGGCGAGAGCCGGGCACCAGGCCCCGCGCGGTGGCAAAGACCTCGCTCACGACGGCCTCAGTGGTCTGGCCGGCTTCGGGGAGCCGCCCGCTGCGCAAGTGAAGCTGGTTGAGCGGCTGGGGGCCCGCTGGAAGAGAAATCAGGAGCACCGAGGCGGGCTCGGCAAGGCCCTCGACATCGGCGGGGGCGAGCCTGACGATGCGCGCATCCACGACCAGGACGCCGTCCAGCTCACCAATCGCCGGCAGCAGGGATCGGGGCGCGCGGGCCACGCTGGCGAAGACGTCCGCGAAGTTGTTCCGTGCATAGTAGTCGGCCCGGGTCTTTTCGAGGGACTGATACGTGCCCATGCCGATGATCAAGGCCGCCACGCCGGCGGCGATGACCAGGCCAATGGACGCCACCTGGGCCCAGAGGCGGCGCAATTCGCGGATCAGCTTGATGTGCAGCGCGTTCATGGCGCATCACCAGCTTATCGCGGAAGCGGGGAGACGTGTCTGGTTCGTCTCGACCGAAACAATCCGCCCATTGGCGAAATTGACGACGCGGTGGGCGATCTCGCGGATGGCCACATTATGGGTGATGACCAGCGTGGTCGTGTCGAACTCGGCGTTCACCCGAAGCAGCGCCTCAAGGACCACCACGCCGGTTTTGGAATCCAGTGCGCCTGTGGGTTCGTCGCACAACAACAAGTCGGGCCGCTTGGCGATAGCGCGGGCGATGGCAACCCGCTGCTGCTCGCCTCCGGAAAGTTGCGCCGGAAAATGGTCCATCCTGTCCGACAGGCCAACCAGTTCGAGCGCTTCCTCGGGTCGCATGGGCCTGCGCGAAATCTCGGTGACCAGCTTCACGTTCTCGCGGGCCGTCAGGCTGGGGACCAGATTGTAGAACTGGAAGACAAAGCCGACATGGTCGCGGCGGTAGCGCGTCAACGCCGCTTCGCTGGCCTTTGCCAACTGGTGGTCCTGGAACCAGGCTTCGCCCGAGGTCGGCGTATCGAGACCACCAATAAGGTTGAGGAAGGTCGACTTTCCCGAACCGGAGGGCCCAAGGATCACATCGAACTCACCCGCCGACGCAGCGAAATCCACCGCGTCCAGCGCCAACACCTCGACTTCGCCCATCCTGTAGATCTTGGTGAGTTTGCTGGTGCACACAAGCGGCAGTGATGTGGCGGCAGGGACCGCCCCCTCTTCCCCCAAGCTTGCGGCTGCTATCGGTTCGCCATGCATCATGCGGCCATTTTGCTCTGCATTGCGAGCATGACATTGACCATAGTCAATCAAGGGCAATACGGCGGCCGGCGGCTGACTAGGCCCGTGCGCCGATCATTGCCGATCAAGGTCTGCCGAGGCAAAGCGCAGGCTTCCGGTTGGTGACGACAGTCAAGGCGCGGCGCTGGCGCCATGGCCCCGCACATCCGACCGCATGGCGGCCATTGATGTACTAACTGGTGTGTCCGATAACGGACACGGATCAAGCGTGCATGGTGTTGAATATGAGCATAGGCGTAAGCGGACTGAACCACATCACATTAGCTGTGGCTGACGTCGAGCGTTCGCTTGCATTCTACCGTGACGTCCTCGGCTGCGCCGTCCGCGCGGTATGGTCGGAGGGTGCATATTTGGAAGCCGGATCGCTGTGGCTATGCTTGTCTCACGACGAGCATGTGCGGTCGTCGCCTCACCCGGATTACACCCACATCGCGCTTAGCGTTGCTGAAGAATTCTACGATGAACTGAGCTCCCGGGTGTCCGCCGCCAGTACCATATGGAAAGACAATCGGAGCGAAGGTGCCTCGACCTACTTCCTTGACCCGGACGGGCATAAGCTCGAGTTGCATGTCGGTTCACTGCAATCCCGACTGGCCCACTATCGAGAACACCCGGGCAAGGGCGTAGTGATCTTCGAGGACGAACCGACCAAAGGCCAGTAGGTCGTCGATCGGCAGGAAGCCCTGGATCATATTGAAATTTGCGCTCACGGCCGTATCGGGCTCTCCCGCCCGCATTGGCATTGCCGTTCCACGCCGCTAGAGGACACCCGCATCCGGTCGGGCGGGCTTGGCACGCAGGGCTGCGACGACGTCCTGGCTGACAATGCTGCCGAGCAGCTGACCGTCCGGCCCCCGAACGCAGACCGAAGGCGCTCCGCCGGCCAGAAGTTCGATCACGCCGGCAAGTGGGCTCTCGGCCGGCACCACATGCTCCCCCTTGCCGATGGCGGGCGACATCACATCCATCGCCCGCAACACACTGAGCGGGTTCATATGCGCCACGAAATCCTCGACATATTCGTCGGCCGGATTGGCGATGATTTCCTGTGGCGTACCGCATTGAACGATGCGTCCGCCCTCCATCAGCGCGATGCGGTTGCCCAGCTTGAAGGCTTCGTCCAAATCATGGCTCACGAAGATGATCGTGCGCTTGAGCTTGGACTGAAGGTCCAGCAGCTCATCCTGCAGGCGTGCCCGGATCAGCGGGTCGAGCGCCGAAAACGGCTCGTCCATCAAAAGGATCGGCGCCTCAGTGGCAAAGGCGCGGGCAAGGCCCACGCGCTGCTGCATGCCGCCGGAGAGCTGACCCACATTGCGGTCGGCCCAATCGGTCAGACCCACCAGATCGAGCTGCGCGCGCACCTTGGCCTCGCGTTCGCGGCGCGACATGCCGGCCAGCTCCAGGCCCAGTCCGACATTGTCGAGCACTGAGCGCCAGGGCAGCAGGGCGAATTGCTGGAACACCATGGCCACCGACTTGCGCCGCAGGCGCAACAGTTCCTCCTGGCTGCAGGCCGCCGGATTGACCGATTTGCCCTGGTCGATGACCTGCACGGACCCGCGCACCACCGGATTGAGCCCGTTGACCGCGCGCAACAGGGTCGACTTGCCGGAGCCTGACAGACCCATCAGCACCAGGATTTCCCCGGATTTTACGCGTAGCGAGCAATCATGGACGCCCAGGATCTGCTTGGTTTCCTGCTGAATCTCCTGGCGCGACTTGCCCTGGTCCATCAACGGCAAGGCCAATTCAGGATTGGCACCGAAGACGATATTGACCTTGTCGAATATGACCGCGTCTTCCATGTCCTACTCCGAGCGAATGCGCAGCATGCGGTCGAGCACGATGGCCACGACGACGATGATCAGGCCGCTTTCAAAGCCCAGCGCTGTATTGACCGAGTTGAGCGCCCGCACCACCGGCACGCCAAGGCCGTCGGCGCCAACCAGGGCTGCGACCACAACCATGGACAGCGACAGCATGATAGTCTGGTTCAACCCGGCCATGATCTGGGGCATCGAATAGGGCAGCTCCACCTTCCACAGCTTCTGGCGCGCCGTGCCGCCAAAGGCCCCCACGGCCTCAAGCAGCGCCGGCGGTGTCGAGGAAATACCCAGATGCGTCATGCGGATGGGCGCAGGGAGCACAAAAATCATTGTCGCGATCAAGCCCGGAACCATGCCGATGCCGAAAAACACGATGGCCGGGATCAAATAGACGAAGGTCGGCAGCGTCTGCATCAGGTCCAGCACAGGCTGCAGGATCCGGTAGAGCCTGGGACGGTGGGCAGCGGCAATGCCGATCGGCACGCCGATGGCCATGCAGGCAACGCAGGCCGAAATCACCAGGGTCAGGCTTTCCGTGGTCTGTTCCCAATAACCCTGGTTGAGGATGAACAGCATGCCGCCCAGCGTCAGCAGACAGGTGGTCCAGCTGCGTTGCAGCCACCAGGTGATGGCAACGAAGATGGCGACGATCACAAGCGGATGCGGCGTCTGCAACAGCCACAGCAGACCGTCGATCAGAGCCTCGGCGGCATCCGACATGGCGTCGAACACCCCGCGAAAATTGTCGCGCAGCAGGACGAAGAAATCGCTTGCCCAGCGCCCAACCGGAATTTTGTGATCGGTCAGCCAATCCACTCTGCATGTCCCCCGGAAAACAGAACAGCCCGGTCGTTACCGACCGGGCTGCATGGTTCTTAGCTGTCCAGCAGTGCCTGAACTGCGGCGGCGCCGTCGCCGCCATCGATCGTGGTCACCCCTTCGACCCAGCCCAACGCCGTTTCGGGATTGGCCTTGAGCCATTCCAGGGTAGCGTCGGCCGGATCGGCGCCGTCATTGAGGATTTTGCCCATGATCTCGTTCTCCATCGGCAGCGAGAATTTGAGATTGCTCAGCAAGGCGCCGACATTGGGGCATTCGGCGGCGTAGCCCTGACGGGTCACAGTGTCCACGACGCCCTCGCCGCCGAAGAATTCCTCGCCGCCCGGCAGGTATTTGAGCGGGAACTTGGCGTTCATGGGGTGCGGCTCCCAACCCAGGAACACCACGTCCTTGCCGTCACCAACGGCGCGGTCCACCGCGGCGAGCATGCCCTGCTCGGAGCTTTCCACGACCTTGAAGCTGCCAAGCCCGTGGGTATCGGCCTCGACCAGGCTGATCAGATAGCCATTGCCTTCATTGCCGGGCTCGATGCCGTAGATGGTGTGGTCGAGCTCGTCGGCGAACTCGGCGATCTTGGAATAGTCGGTCAGGCCCTTGTCATAGGTATAGGCGGGCACTGCCAGGGTATATTTGGTGCCTTCCAGGTTGGTCGTGACGCGTTCGACTTCACCGCTGTCCAGATAGGGTCCGATGGCGGCCTGCTGGGCCGGCAGCCAGGTGCCCAGGAACACGTCGACGTCATCGCTTTCAAGCGAGGCGTAGGTCACCGGAACCGACAGGACCTTGACGTTCACGTCATAGCCCAGCGCCTCAAGAATGTGCTTGGCGGTGGCGGTCGTCGTCGTGATGTCGGTCCAGCCGACATCGGAGAAGGTGACGGTGTCGCATTCGGCTGCAAAAGCGGTGCCCGCCAGCAGCGACAGCGCGAGGGCGCTGGTCAGAGTGAGGGTGGTCTTTCTCATATTCTGTCGTCTCCTGAGTGCGGGTGTTTGCGGCAAATTCTTTTTCTTGATTGACGGCTCAATCAAAAACGAGACAATCGTAATTGTAAACTCGAAAAGTGTGCAGGCGCAAAGAATGCCAAAAATTGGTGCAGCGACAGTGCGACGGCAGGCGATGGTCGAGGCCGCCATCATCGAGATCGGCGAGGCGGGCAGCCTGGACGTCACCGTCAGCCAGATCGCGCGCCGGGCGGGCATGTCCCCGGCCCTGGCGCATCATTACTTCGGTAGCAAGGACCAGATGTTCCTCGCCGCCATGCGCCATATCCTCAAGCTCTACGGGGATAGCGTCCGACGCCGCATGGCCGAGGCGACAACGCCACTGGGCCGTATCCACGCCATCATCGAGGCCAGTTTTGCTCCTGACCAGTTCGATCGGGAGGTGGTGGCGGCCTGGCTCACATTCTATGTGCGCGCGCTGCAATCAGAGGAGACCAGGCGGCTGCTGCAGCTCTATGCGCGGCGGTTGCACTCAAACCTGGTCTTCAGCCTGCGTGAGCTTGTGGGAGCCGGTTCGGCCCAGGCGATCGCCCAGGGGCTGGCCGCCATGATCGACGGCTTTTACATCCGCCATGCCTTGCAGGATTTCGCCCCGGGCAAGGATGAGGTGCGGGCCATGGTGATCGACTATCTCGAACTCTGCCTTGCGAGGAACGCCCGTGTCTGATCATCCCAACATCTTGATCTTTATGGCCGACCAGCTCAATGGGACCTTGTTTCCCGATGGGCCGGCCGAGTGGCTGCATGCTCCCAATCTGAAGGCGCTGGCGGCGCGCTCGGCGCGCTTTGCCAATGCCTATACCGGCTCGCCGCTCTGCGCGCCGGGCCGGGCCAGCTTCATGTCGGGGCAGTTGCCGCGCCGCACGCGGGTCTATGACAATGCGGCCGAATTCGCCTCCGACATCCCCACCTATGCCCATCATCTGCGGTCTGCCGGCTATGCCACGACCCTTTCGGGCAAGATGCATTTTGTCGGGCCGGACCAGCTGCACGGCTTCGAGGAACGGCTCACCACCGATATCTATCCCGCCGATTTCGGCTGGACGCCGGATTATCGCAAAGCCGGCGAGCGGATCGACTGGTGGTACCACAATCTGGGGTCGGTCAAGGGCGCCGGTGTCGCCGAGATCACCAACCAGCTCGAATATGACGACGAGGTCGCCTTCAATGCGGTGCGCAAGATCTACGATCTGGGCCGCCGCGCCGAGCAGCGGCCCTGGATGCTGACGGTGAGCTTTACCCACCCGCACGATCCCTATGTCGCCCGGCGAAAATACTGGGACCTTTATGAGGATTGCGCGCACCTCTCGCCCGCCACGGCACCCATTGCCTATGAGGAGCAGGACACCCATTCGCAACGCCTGATGGATGCCTGCGATTTCCGCTCCCTCGACATCACCGACGAGGATGTCCGCCGGTCGCGCCGAGCCTATTTCGCCAATATTTCCTATGTTGACGACAAGATCGGTGAGGTGCTCGAGGCCTTGCAGGGCACGCGGCAGGCGGAAAATACGATCGTGGTTTTTGCCTCTGACCATGGCGACATGCTCGGAGAGCGCGGCCTGTGGTTCAAGATGAGCTTTCTTGAAGGCTCCGCGCGCGTTCCGCTGATGATTGCCGCGCCGGGCCTGCCCGCCGGCCGGATCGATGCGCCGGTCAGCACCATGGACCTGACGCCAACCCTTTGTGATCTTGCCGGAATTTCCCTCAATGAGATCGCGCCATGGACCGATGGCGAGTCCCTGGTGCCACTGGCCAACGGTGCCGACCGCACCAGCCCGGTGCGAATGGAATATGCTGCCGAGGGCTCGGTGGCGCCCATGGTGTGCCTCCGCGAGGGGCAGTGGAAATATGTCGAATGCGCCGTTGATCGGGCACAGCTTTTTGATATCGCCAATGATCCCAATGAGTTGACCAACCTGATCGACGATGGGGCATACGCGGACGTGCGAGCGCGGTTTGCCGCAATGGCAGCCCAACACTGGGACCTCGCGGCCTATGACGCCGAGGTCCGGGCGAGCCAGGCGCGGCGGCATGTCGTCTATCCGGCGCTACGCAACGGCGCCTATTTCCCGTGGGATTTCCAGCCCTTGCAGAAGGCCTCGGAGCGCTACATGCGCAATCACATGGACCTCAATGTGCTCGAAGAGAGCAAGCGTTTCCCGAGGGGTGAATGATGCGCGACGTACAGCCACCGGCCAGCCATTTCATCGATGGGCGCTATGTCGAAGACAATGCAGGGCAATCGATCGCGTGCATCTATCCGGCCAGTGGTGAAGTCGTCGCCCGGTTGCATTCAGCGACGCCTCGAATTATCGAACAGGCTCTCGCCTCGGCGGCGCGCGCGCAGAAGGAATGGAGCGCCCTCAAGCCGGTCGTGCGCGGCAGGGTGCTGCGCAAGGCCGCCGACATCATCCGCGCGCGCAATCAGGACCTTTCCGAGATCGAGACGCTCGATACCGGCAAGCCCATCCAGGAGACGCTGGTGGCCGACGCAGCCTCGGGCGCCGACGCACTGGAATATTTTGGTGGCCTCGCCGCGACCATGACCGGCGAGACCGTCCCGCTCGGCAGCGACTTCGTCTATACGATCCGCGAACCGCTGGGTGTGTGCGTCGGCATCGGCGCCTGGAACTACCCCACCCAGATTGCCTGCTGGAAGGCAGCGCCCGCTCTGGCGGCGGGCAATGCCATGATCTTCAAGCCTTCGGAGGTCACCCCGCTGGGCGCGCTGAAGCTGGCGGAAATCCTTGTCGAGGCCGGCGCGCCTCCGGGCCTGTTCAATGTGGTGCAGGGCTATGGCGATGTCGGCGCGGCGCTGATCGGTGATCCACGCGTTGCCAAGGTGTCGCTGACTGGATCGGTGGGCACGGGCAGGAAGGTCTATGCCGCCGCAGCCTCGGGCATGCGCCACGTAACCATGGAACTGGGCGGCAAGAGCCCGCTGATCATCTTCGACGATGCCGACATCGACAGCGCCGTCAGCGCCGCGATCAATGCCAATTTCTATTCGAGCGGGCAGATCTGCTCCAACGGCACGCGCGTCTTTGTGCATGACGCGGTCCGCCCCACCTTTCTCGAACGCCTCGTGTCCCGAACCGCCAAGGCCGTGATCGGCGACCCGCTGGACGAGGCGACGCAGGTCGGCCCGCTGGTGTCGGAGGCGCAGCGCAGCAAGGTGCTGGGCTATATCGAGACCGGCAAGGCCGAGGGAGCAAAACTGTTGATCGGCGGCCGCGTGCCGCCGAACCGGAATGAGGGCTTCTATGTCGAGCCCACTGTCTTTGCCGATGTGACCGACGACATGACCATTGCCCGCGAAGAAATCTTCGGGCCGGTCATGTCGGTGCTCGGCTTCAGTGACGAGGCCGACGCGATCGCCCGCGCCAATGCGACCGATTTCGGCCTCGCAGCGGGTGTCTTCACCGCCGACCTGACCCGAGCCCATCGGGTGATTGGCCAACTTCAGGCGGGCACGTGCTGGATCAACACCTATAATCTGACGCCGGTCGAGGCCCCCTTTGGCGGCGTCAAGCAATCCGGTGTCGGGCGCGAGAATTCCCGCGCCGCGCTCGATCACTACAGCCAGATCAAATCGGTCTATGTCGCCACCGGGCCCGTCGAGGCTGCATTCTAGGATTTCCGCGTCATGGAAGCTGATTTCATCATCATCGGCTCAGGTTCGGCCGGCGGCGCCATGGCGGCCCGTCTCAGCGAAGACGGCCAGCATTCGGTCATCGTGCTCGAATATGGCGGCACCGATATCGGACCGCTGATCCAGATGCCGGCGGCGCTGAGCTATCCGATGAATATGCCGCGCTATGACTGGGGTTTTCGCACCGAGCCCGAGCCGCATCTGGGCGGCCGGATCCTGGGCGTACCACGCGGCAAGGTCATCGGCGGCTCTTCCTCGATCAACGGCATGGTCTATGTGCGCGGCCATGCCGGCGACTATGACTATTGGGCCGAAAGCGGCGCGGCCGGCTGGGGCTATGCCGATGTCGTGCCCTATTTCAAGCGCATGGAAAACTGGCATCCCGGCCCGCATGGCGGCGATCCCGGCCGCCGCGGCCATGCCGGCCCCCTCCATGTGACGCGCGGCAAGCGCGACAATCCCCTGTTCAGCGCCTTTGTCGAGGCCGGCAGGCAGGCCGGGTTCGAGCTTACCGACGACTATAACGGGGAAAAGCAGGAGGGCTTCGGGCCAATGGAGCAGACGGTCTGGAAAGGCCGCCGCTGGTCCGTCGCCAATGCCTATCTCAAGCCCGCATTGAAGCGTCCCAATCTCGACCTGGTCAAATGCCTTGCCCGCAGGATCGTGATCGAAAATGGCCGCGCCGTCGGCGTCGAGATCGAGCGGGGCGGGAAGATCGAGGTGGTCAAGGCCCGGCGCGAGGTGATCGTTGCGGCCTCATCCATCAACTCGCCGAAGCTCCTGATGCTTTCGGGCATCGGCCCGGCCGCACAACTGGCCGAGCACGGTATCCCGGTTGTGGCCGATCGGCCGGGTGTTGGGGCCAATCTGCAGGACCATATGGAGCTCTATATCCAGCAGGCCTCCATCCAGCCCATCACGCTCTACAAATACTGGAACCTCTTCGGCAAAGGGCTGATCGGCGCACAATGGCTGTTCTTCAAGACCGGCCTGGGCGCCTCCAACCAGTTCGAGAGCGCCGCCTTCATCCGCTCAAAAGCTGGGGTCAAATATCCTGATATCCAGTTCCACTTCATCCCCATCGCCGTGCGCTATGACGGGCAGGCTGCCGCCGAGGGGCATAGCTTCCAGGCCCATGTGGGCCCCATGCGTTCGGCCTCGCGCGGGGCGGTGACACTGCGTTCGGCCGACCCCAAAACACCGCCGCGCATCCAGTTCAACTACATGTCCGACCCGCAGGACTGGGCCGATTTCCGCCACTGCATCCGCATAACCCGCGAGATTTTCGGGCAGAAGGCCTTCGACCCCTATCGTGGCAAGGAAATCCTGCCCGGAGATGCCTACCAGACCGACGACGAGCTGGATGACCACATTCGCCGCCACGCCGAAAGCGCCTATCACCCCTGCGGCACCTGCAGGATGGGCCGGGCCGACGACCCCATGGCGGTGGTCGATCCCGAACTGCGCGTCATCGGCGTCGAGGGTCTGCGCGTGGCAGACAGCTCCATCTTCCCGCGCATCACCAATGGCAATCTCAATGCCCCCTCGATCATGGTTGGCGAGAAGGGTGCTGATCATATCCTGGGCAAAGGCATGCTGCCGGCCGACAATGACGTGCCCTGGATCAATCCCAGGTGGGAGACATCGGACCGGTAGACAAACCGCGCACGCCCCAGAGGACGCAATCGGGATCGAGCCGGCCAAGACGGCCTTCCTCGGTAGGGGTGCCTTGGGGCGCCCGATGAATCGCACCGCCTGACGGGCTTGAGAGAAGCAATGGATTTCGCCTATTCCATAACCCCTGCCTATGGAACGGAGAGGAACATGGCCCTCGATCCCAGATTGCTCAGAATCCTTTTGGCGGTCTCGCGCGAGCGTTCGCTTTCCGCCGCCGCTGTGCGCCTCAACATGACGCAGCCCTCGGTCTCCATTGCCATTGCACAATTGGAGGATCGGGTCGGCCGGCAGGTCGTCCTGAGAGATCGCAAGGGCGCCGTCCTCACGTCGACAGGCGAGACTTTGGCCCGGCATGCCCGTGCCATTGAAAACGTCTTGCTTCGTGCCGATCAGGACCTTCGTCACCAGCAGGATAATGTCGACGGACCCTTGGTGATCGGTGGGACGACGGGCGCACTCCTGGCTATTGTGCCCAGGGTGATGGCGTTGCTGCAGGCCGAAGGCCGACCTTTGGATATTGCCCTGCATGACGCGACCGATCAGGACCTGTCCGAACTGCTGCACAGTCATGCTGTGGACTTGGTCTTGTCGTCTGCACCCGCGCAGGCCGGGCCCCACGACGTCGAACAGATACTGCTTTTGCGCGAGCCATTCCTGCTCGTTGCCGGCCCCAAGGCCTCTTTGCCATATCAAGGACTGACCGTCCGGCAGGCGGCCCAGCATCCCTGGGTGCTGCCACTGGCGCAGGGCGCCACGCGCAGCCAGGTCGAGGCCATGTTCCTGAGCGCCGACACCCCGCTTCCGGTCAATGTCGTGCGATGCGACCTGCTGGCGACCATGAAGGAACTTGTACGTCACTCCGCAGCGCTCGCCCTGCTCCCCGCCTCGGTCGTGCAGGCCGACATTGAGGCCGGCTTGCTGTCAACGGCACCGCTGGTCGGCGGTCCACCTCCCCGCCGGCTGGTGGCTCAAAGGCTGCGGAACGTCGAATTGTCGCCAGTTGCCGACCGTTTCCTGCGCTATGCCCAGACCTTGCAGGAACTCTGATCCATAGCTTCCAGCTATGGTGATTAGAAATACTATTATTTCTCTCTAGAGCCTGCTCCGCCGATACTCTGCGCAAAGACGCACCAGAAGGTGCACGCGGAGGTGTTATGGAGCCCCAGTGGGATGTCGCAATTGTCGGAGCCGGACCGGTTGGCGCCTATCTGGCGAACCGTCTCGGGTTCCTGGGTCTACGCACTCTGATCATCGATCGGGAGACGGCACCCTATGCCCTGCCGCGGGCTGTCCATATTGACCACGAAATGGTGCGTCTTTTGGCCGACATCGACCTGGATGGGCAGATGCTGCCTCGGATGCGCGCTGGAGATGGGCACATTCACATCGGCGCCGATCATGGCGTGATACGCTATTTGTCGGTTGCAGGCAGTCCGCGTCCCTACCACTATGCAAATGATTATTTCTTCTATCAGCCTGAGCTCGAAACTGTCCTCCGCGAGGGGCTGAGGCGGTTCGACCACGTCGAGTTGCGGCTTGGTCGCAATTTGGTCGGTTTGGCGCAAGATGACGCTGGTGCCACGCTCACCTTCGCCGATGGCGGCAGGGTTAGCGCCTCATGGGTGATCGGTTGCGACGGTGCCCGCTCGACCGTCCGCAAGCTTGCCGGCATCTGTCTTGACGATCTTCAGTTCGACGAGCCTTGGCTCGTGGTCGACGCCGAGGTTGACGGGCCTATTTCTTACCCACCCCTGACTGGCGTGCCCAGCAACGCCAAACTGCAAAATCTGTCCTTGATGATGTGCGATCCCGCGCGCCCAACCACTGTTGTCCCTGGGCGAGGCAATCACCGCCGCTGGGAATTCATGCTGCTACCGGGGGAGGACGACGTCGCGATGGCCGCGCCGGACCAGGTCGCCAAAATGGTGGCTCCCTGGGTGCAGGGCGTGCCCCATCGGATCATTCGCGCCGCGACATACCGGTTCCATGGGCTCGTGGCAGAGCGTTGGCGTGTCGGGAGGGTGTTCCTGGCAGGCGACAGTGCGCATCAAACCCCGCCCTTCTTCGGTCAGGGCATGTGTCATGGTCTGCGCGATGCCGCCAATCTCGCCTGGAAACTGGCGCTTGTCAGTGAGGCCAAGACGGGGCCGGCATTGCTCGACACCTATCAGCCCGAGCGGGAAGCCCAGGTTCGCCATGTAATAGCGGCGGCCATCAATGCTGGCCGGTATATCTGCGAGCTTGACCCGGACAGAGCCGCTGAACGGGATGTCCGCATCCGTGCGGAACGCGGCATGCGGTCGGCCTCCGAACTCATCGCTCCGATTGCTTCTGCCATCGTTTTTGCAGGTGGCGGCGAGCGATTTATCAATCCGGAGCTGGACAATGGCAAGGCTCTTGATGCGACTACCGGGCGGGGTTGGGTGCTACTCGAAGCGTCCCCAAACGACCTCGACGCCACGGCCCTGTCAGTTCTGGCTACGCTGGGGGCATCCCGCTTCTCAATTGCTGACTTCAAAGACCCGCTGGACCTGCTGTCCAGCTGGTTCGAGGAGCGGGGTGTGACGGCAGCACTGATCCGCCCGGACTTTTACGTCGCTCTGGTAGCGGCATCTTCATCCCAATTGGCCGAACGCCTGTCGGAAATGGCCCATGGCATGGGCCTGTATGGTCCGGCAGCGGGGCGTTCGACGCTCAGAAATACTGGAGCACCGCATGCGATTTGTTAGCTTTCACCATCAGGACAGGCGGAGCTGGGGGCGGTTGGTCGGCGATCGGGTCACCGATCTGAGTGCCTTCGCGCCGGACCTGAAGACAGCCATTGAGCAGGATCTTCTCGGTACTTCGCTCGAAGGGCCAAGCCTCAAGCGCCAGGATGTGCACCTTCTTCCCGTCATACCCAATCCGGGCAAGATCTTGTGTGTCGGTCACAATTATGAAGAACACCGGGTCGAGACCGGTCGCGACCGGACTGACCATCCATCAATTTTCGTTCGCTTTGCCGATACTTTGATCGGCGCCGATGATCCCATCGTGCGGCCCAAGGTCTCCAGCAGTCTTGATTATGAGGCCGAACTGGCCGTGGTGATTGGCAAGGGGGGGCGCCATATCCAGGCCGAGCATGCCATGGAGCATGTGGTTGGATATTCTTGCTTCAATGACGCGTCACTACGCGACTGGCAGTGGCATACCAGGCAGTTCACGCCGGGCAAGAATTTCCCCGCGACGGGCGCTTTCGGCCCGGCCCTGGTGACCCCGGACGAGGTTGGCAACCTCGAAGCGGTTCGGGTCGAATCCTATCTCAATGACCAGCGCATGCAGTCTGCAACGCTGGATCACATGCTGTTCTCTATCCCTGCTGTGATCGCCTATGTGTCCGCCTTCACCCCGCTCAACCCGGGCGATGTCATTGCCACTGGAACGCCAGGTGGCGTGGGCGCCAAGCGCAATCCGCCGGTGTGGATGAAGCCAGGTGACACGGTCGAGGTGCGCATCTCGGGCATTGGCAGCCTGGTCAGTCAAGTGATCCAGGAGGGATAAGATGAGTGGTTCGCCGCGCTTTCCCATCGCTGATCTGGCCAATGTGCATCTGATGGTGCCGGACCTGACCAAGGCTACGCAGTTCTATGTCGACGTTTGGGGGCTGGTCGAGGCGGCGCGCCTCCGGGGCGTGGTCTATTTGCGTGGCTCCGGACGTGACCCCTACCTTGTCGCGCTCCATGAAGGCGACCATGCGGCCGTCATCAGTGTCGGCCTCCGCGCTGATCAGCGCGCGGATCTCGCAGGCCTGCGAGATCGCGTCGAAGCCGCTGGCGCCAGGGTCGAACCCATCGGTCCCGTTACCGATTTCGGCGGTGGGCAGGGTTTTGCGTTTCGCGATCGAGGCAATAGGCGCTTTACCATTGTGCAAGGGGACGAGCTGCTCGCCCCTCTCGATGCAGCGCTGACACCGCGCCGGCTGGCCCATGTGAACATCAATACGGCCGATGTGGAAGCCGAGTTGGACTTCTACCAGCGCGGCCTGGGTTTTGAGATCACGGACCGCACCAATATCATGAGCTTTGTGCGGACCAATGACGATCACCACGTCGTCGTGCTGGCAACCGACACGATAGACACGCTCAACCACATTGCGTTTCTGCAGGATGATCTGGAATCGGTCATGCGCGCATCCGGGCGGATGGTCGATGCGGGCTATCCCGTGGCCTGGGGGCCGGGAAGGCATGGCCCGGGCGACAATGTATTCAACTACTTCATCGATCCGTTCGGCTTTGTCATCGAGCATACCGCCGAGATTCTCAAAGTCGATGACAGTTACAGGGTCGGCGGACCTGCCGATTGGGTCTGGCCCCCGGGGCGGACCGATCAATGGGGTGTTGGCCACATCAAGGGCGACGCCTGCAAAAAGGCCCAAAGGGCAATACCATTCATTCAGGCGTGATCTGGGAGGAATAGATGAACACTGCCGCAATTCGCACCGTGCCGCCGGGCACTTCGGATCCCTATGTTTTGAAGTCCGGGCAGGGGCGCTCGGTCGTGGTTGCCGGTCAGGTTGTGCGTATCCTGGCCGGTGTCGGAGAAACGGCAGCCGGCTACGGCGCGGTGGTGCTGGAATCCACAATCGACAAGCGACCGATCCCCCTCCACTACCACGAAAAGGAGCACGACACCTGGCTCTGTACGCGTGGCCGGTTGCAGATATGGGCCAATGACTCCTGCCGCGTCCTGACCGAAGGGGACTTCGCCTACGTGCAGCCGGGTGACGTGCATGCTTATCAATGCATGTCGCCGCGGACAGAATTTTTCGGCATCGTGGCGCCGGGCGGCTGGGAGGGCTTCTTCGACGATGCAGGCGAGCCCTGGACCTCGTCGGCGCTCCCCGAGCCGACCCATCCCTATGACTTCAGCCGGATGGGACCAGCAATGGGCAAGCATGGGGTGATGCGCGTCGAGAAGGAATATTGTGCACCTGCCAATGGCGACGCCACCGATCGCGTGCTGCCCGGTGGTCCGGCCTCCTATGTCCTGCAATCAGGCTATGGTGACCGTTTCGTGCTCAATGATCACCTGGCAACCACCCTTGTGAGCATGGCGATTACCAGGGACAGACTTGAGATGCGGACTATCGAGGCGGGCAAAGGTGCCTGCATGCCAGCTCTCAGGCATCGGCAGACCCACCTTTCGCTGTTCGTGGTCAATGGCACGCTTGAACTCACACTGGGCGACACCGTCCATGAACTGCGGGATGGTGACTTTGCCAATATTCCGGCAGGAACGGCCTACGGCACGAGAGTCACAAGCGGCCATGCCCGGTGGGTAATGAGCGCTGCCAATGGAGATGGCTTGTCCTATTGGTCGACGCTCGGCGAAAAAACGGAGAGCTTTGCCTTTACTTCTAGCGGGCAAAGCGCAAGCGCGCGGGACTTTGCAGGCAGCGATGTAGAAGCCGTGTAGTCGGCAAGCGCCGTGCCGTTCGGTGTCCCCAACCCTTGCCAGACAGGCCGGTCAGGCAAGGGTGGGCTGACAGGGCTGCAGCTACCGATCTGTTTGGATCGCCGAAGCGGCCTTGACGAATTTGTCGATCAACCAGGCCAGGCCGGCATCGCTTTCTCTGGCGCGATTGACCTGCGCGACCATGCGCAGATGGGGCACCTCGCCGCCCAGCTCACAAAACGCGAGCTTGAACCTCTTGCAGAACATCAACGCCTGGCTACGGGGAACGATGGCGATGCGATCAGAGCCCTCGAGCATGAAAGGCAATTGCGAAAACTGCTTCACCGTCAGGCTGGCCTGGTCGATCAGCCTTGCCGTCATCTGCGGGGCAAATCCGCCGCGCATCTTGCGCGGAACACCCATGAGAGCACCAATGATCCTGAAGCTGCGAAGCTCTTCTGGCGTCATGCCTGCCTGCACGGAATGGTTCTCCCGATCGCACAGGACAACGTAGCGATCAGAATATAGCTCAAAAGTCGGCTGGTCAGGCGGCGCAAACTCATAGGGCAGCACGTGCAGGTCCACCTCGCCCGTGTCCAAGACGCTCCATTGGTCTTCGACCAGGGGCACGATATCCAGCCTGATCTTTGGCGCTTCCGCAAATACCGCGTTGAGCGCGCCAGCGATAACAGTATCGGTTACGTGGTCGGACGTGCCGATAACGAAAGTGCGATCAGATGTGCCGGGTTCAAAGGGACGGGCTGCAGTCAGCAGAGCCCCGGCATCGGTGAGCAGTGCCTTTGTCGGCGCTGCCAGCCTCTCGGCGAGGGCGGTCGGAAGCATGCGGTTGCCCGACATCACGAACAGGTCGTCCTTGAAGTACTGGCGTAGACGCTGCAAGGCATTGCTGACCGCGGGCTGAGTGAGATTCAGCTGCCGCGATGTGTAGGTGACGCTTCGATTGTCCATCATGGCCTGGAAAATGACGAGCAGATTCAAATCTAGACCCATGAAACGCATTGGCTGCCATCCTCCGTACTGCCGCCTTGGTATTGATATTCGTGATACCGAGCGATTTCAAAAGAAAATTTGTTTATGCGGCCTAGCTGGGCCAGTGTCTAACGGCCGTTGAGGAGCGGCTTTACGCGGGAGGAGTTGAACTGTGACGCTTATCGTCAGGCGACTTGCCACATTTGCCATTTTTGGTCTGGTGTGGGCTCTCGCGGTGCATTTTGGCAATGTGTCGCCCAATATTCTCCCGCAAATCACGGACGTGGCCTTGGCCACGGTGGAGCTACTCGGACGCGACACCTTTTATATTGCCGTAGCGACTACGGTACGTGATGCAGCCATTGGTCTGGCAATAGCCAGTGTTCTGGGCGTTTCCGCAGGCGTTGCCATCGGAGCAATGCCGGCGCTCGAGCGCTCAACGCGCCTGCTCATCGACTTTGGCCGATCCTTTCCGCAAATCGCGCTCCTCCCCATTTTTCTACTCATCCTGGGTGCCAGCTCCCAGATGAAGGTCACCTTGATCGCGATAGGCTGCTTCTTCCCGATTTTGCTGCAGTCGATCTATGGCGCGCGCAAAATGAACAGCACGCTACAGGATACGGTCAGAGCCTTTCGCCTGCCTTGGCGTATGCGCTTCTTCCGTGTGCTGCTGCCGTCGGCAAGTCCGTTCATCCTGACCGGTTTCAGAATAGCGGTCGTGGTGTCCATTCTTGTCTCGGTGGCGGTGGAAATCACCAGCCCCGTGACGGGTATCGGCAGAGAACTGGCTGAGGCCAGGGACTTCTACGAAACCGACATCGCAATCGCCTACGCAATCTACGCTGGCATCCTTGGTGTTCTTGTCAACGCGGCAGTTGACCAGTTGGAGCGCCGTATCGTGCGCTGGCACCTGTCGGACAAGGAGGCGTGAGAACCATGGCCAGGCGAATTGGCAAGCATTGGTGGATTTACGAGATCGTACAATTCGCCACCTATTTCTGGCTCCCGGTCGTTCTGGTCGCCTTGTGGTGGTTCATTTCGTCGGACAGCCAGTCCTTCTTCATGCCGCCTTTGTCCGAGATCGTTCAGACCTTGCTGAATGACATAGGCAATGGCGAACTGCTGGAGGCCGCGGCATTCAGCATGCGCAATGTCGGCACCGGGCTTTCCGCTGCAATTGTGCTTGGCGTTAGCTTCGGGCTTCTTATTGGCTACAATTCGGTCTTGCGCTCTGCGGTCTGGCCATTGATCGCCTTTCTCCGTGCGATCCCCGGTGTTGCCATCATTCCGATCGTGCTGGTCGCCTTCGGGGTTGGTCCCGGGCCGCAGATCTTCGTGATCGCGCTCGGCTGCGTCTGGCCAATACTGCTCAACACAATCGATGGCGTCCGTGGAATTCAAAGCTCCATAACGGACACTGCCCGCGCGTACAGATTGCCCAGAGCACTGTTCATCCGCCAGGTACTGCTTCCGGCAGCTACGCCGCAGATCATGGCAGGCATCCGGATTTCGCTCGCCGTCAGCTTGACGATCATGGTCGTGAGCGAATTCAGCGCCGGAAACCAAGGGCTGGGCGTCTACATCTCGTCGGGCGTGCAGAGCTTTGCCCCCTCTCAAGTCTGGGCAGGCACAGTGTTCATCGGCTTGATCGGCTATTTGACGAATGTTGCCTTCGTCCTGATCGAGCGCAGGATTCTCGCTTGGTACTTCGAAATTCCGCGTCGGACCGCGACAAAGATCACCTCAATCGCCGGAGCAGAAAATGAACGCGCATAGCACTGTGAACGCGGCACCACCCATGGTTGTTGATGGTGTCAGCAAGTCATATGGGTCTATCGAGGTATTGCGAGGCCTGACCTTGCGTGTCGACCCAGGTGAGATCCTCTGCATCGTTGGACCTTCTGGCGTTGGCAAAACGACTTTGTTGCGCTGCCTGTCGGGGCTGATGCCGCCGACCTCGGGTGAAGTCCGCGTCGCCGACCAGGTCGTAACCGAGCCCCTGCAGGAAATCGGGTTGGTTTTCCAAGACTACCGTGGGTCCCTCATGCCCTGGATGACCACGCTCGAAAATGTCTTGCTGCCGTTGCGGGGCAAAAGGATGAATTTGTCCGATGCGCGGGAACGCTCCTTGTCCTGCCTGGCCAATGTGGGCCTGGCTGGTCATGAGGAAAAGTATCCTTGGGAGCTATCGGGAGGCATGCAGCAGCGTGTCGCGATAGCCCGGGCCTTGGCTTATGACGCTCACATTCTGCTGATGGACGAGCCATTCGGCTCGTTGGATGCGCAGACCCGATTTGACCTGGAAGATCTTGTTCTCGATCTGCGGCGCCGTCTGGGCATCAGTGTCATCGTCGTAACCCACGATATCGATGAGGCGGTCTACTTGGCCGACAGGGTCGTCGTCCTGTCGGGCAAGCCAGCGACGGTGATCGATACCGTGGCGGTGGATTTGGGTCCGGTGCGTGATCAGGTCGCCTCAAAGGGCCTGGCCGAGTTCAGCCGCCTTCGCGGGCGGATACTGAACGAGATCCGGCGCAAAAAGTAGGTTGGAATTTTCAAAAAGGGAGAGAGAAAATGAACATTGGAAAGTCATTTAGGACCGCAATACTTGCCTCAGCGCTATCCGCTGCAGCGATGTGCGCCCCTGTATCGGCCCAGGAGAGTGAGCCGTTAACGATCGCCTATGCGCCTGTTGGTTCTTTTGAGCCGTTTTTTCTCGCCCAGAGAATGGGATGGTTTGAAGAGGCCGGCCTCACCGTGGAACTGGTGGAAGGGTCATCGCCGGATCAGAACATTGCCAGGCTGCTCTCGGGCGAAGTCGATATCGTTGGTACCGGTTCGACGCCGGTCGTTGCTGCCATTGCCGCCGGTGTGCCGATAAAGATCATTTTCGGGAACCAAACACTCGAGCAGGTGCCCACGACGGGTCTCATCACGCGGGCCGACGCGCCGTATCAGTCGATCGGCGACCTTGCTGGTCAGACCGTCGGCGTACAGGGCCTTCAGGGAACCGGCGCTTTCATGATCAAGCGGGCGCTGCGTGCGGCCGGTCTGCCGACTGATGCGGTCAACATTTCGCATATGCCTCCCGAGACCCATATTGAAAACCTCAAGAACGGCAATGTCGAAGCTGCCGTGCCATTTGCGCTGTTCTTCGAACAGGCCAAGAACGATCCAGAGTTGCGCTTGATTGCCGACCCCTACCAGTACGTGGAGGGCATGCCGGGCATCGTCTACGCGTCGAGCGATGCAGCGCTGGCTGAACGCGGTGATGATGTTGCCGCCCTCATCGAAGTTCTCGATCGTGCCTATGCCTATGCGGCAGAGAACACCGATGAAGTGCGAGAGCTAGACAAAGAGCTCACCCGCTTTCCTGAAGATTATCTGGACACGCGGAGCCTGCCGACACCTGGTGTGCTGATCGACCAGGGTCAGCTCGAAGCCCTTGCCAACGACATGGTCGAGTTCGGCTTCATTGATCAGGCGCCGACCTACGAACAGATTATGTGGGAACGCGCCCCACGCTGACAAAAAACGTTGGGCGGCACAGCCGCCCAACCTTCCAAAAAAGGGCGGTCTAATGAGTGAACTGAATTCTGGATCAATGGTCGTGACCCTGCTGGGCACTGGGACCCCGCAGCCTGATATCGAGCGCTTCGGCTCGGCAACTTTGGTGCAGGCGGGTGGCCTCAACCTGCTCTTTGACGCAGGGCGCGGTGCATCATTGCGGCTGACGCAAGTGGGGGTTCCCCTGGGGGCCATTGATGCGGTGTTTCTCACACACTTCCATTCGGACCATACCGCTGGCCTGGCGGACGTCTATTCCTCCGGATACATCCCCGGCCCATTCGGCAAACGCACGAAGGCCTTGCCGGTATATGGGCCGGAAGGGGTCGAGGAACTGACCGATGGCCTGATGATGGCTTTCCGCGGAGATCTTCGCGAGCGGGCAATCAAGGCAATTTCAGAAGAATCTACTCGGCTCGTTCCCAATCAAGTACGCGAAGGGATTGTGTTTGAGGCCAAGGGCGTCACCGTTACGGCTTTCGGAACATATCATCACGATTTTGCGCGGACCTTTGGCTATCGGATCGATTATGCCGGGCGATCGGTCGTTCTATCAGGCGATACAGCAGCGGATCCTCGTGTCGCAGACGCGGCCATGGGCTGCGATGTACTCGTCCATGAGGTGGCGGCTATCGACGCCTCGATGGCGGACAATGACTTCTTCAACAATGTGGTCATGAAGGGGCATACGAGCCCTGAGGAGGCAGCGGCAATTTTCCAGAAAGCCCGCCCCAAGCTCTCAGTGTTCACACATATCGTGCAACTTCCTGGAGGGAACATCGGCCCCTCCGTGGAGAGCATACTGGCCAGGGCCCGGGACCATTTCGACGGAGACTTGATCGCAGGCACGGATTTGATGGTTCTCCACCTCACCCAAGATGGGGTCCATGTCCAGCCGCATGCTCAGGTCGTTGAAGCGATTGCCTGAGACGCGTTGACAATTGTCGGAGAGACGACATGGGCTACGAAACAATTCGTCTGGGCAACAAGGACGATAATGCGCTCCTGGCGAATTTGCACCTGCCAAGTGGTGACGGGCCTTGGCCCATCGTGATCGGTGTTTCGGGGGGCGGATGGGTTCGCGGACATCGCAATGCCCTCTCTGCGTGGGGCGAATGGTTCGCCCGGCACGATATCGCCTTTGCCAGTGTTGATTACCGCAGGGCCCAGGGGCAAGCCGTTTTTCCTGACAATGTCGAGGACGTTGCCATCGGGCTTCGATACTTCAGCGCGCACGGCGGAGAGCACGGGATCGATACAGCGCGTATGGCGGTTCTTGGCGTATCGGCCGGCGCCCACTTGAGTGCCCTGGCCATATTGTCCGACGATTTTGCTGCGCCTCCGGTCACTGCCTTTATTGGTGTCTATGGCGTCTACGATCTGATGGCTCACTGGCAGGCAGATGTCTGGCGCAACGCGGCGCCAAGGCAGGACAAGACCGAGGCCATGATGGGGTGCACCCCTTTCGATGATCCGCTGTTGTTCCACAGTGCGTCGCCCCTGCGGCAGATCACCTACAGCAAGAGCCTGCCGGTGCTCCTGATCTGGGGCGGTTCCGATCGGGAAGTGCTGCCGGAGGAACAGTCGGAAGAATTCTCGCGTGCGCTTGTCCAGGCTCGTTTCCCTGTTCGAACCGTGGAGCTGCGCGATGCAGGGCACCTCTGGTTCTCTGAAGCCGGGCCAGAAGTCGATGGCAGCCATTCAGCGCGCGTGGCGCCAGATATTTTGAGTTTCGTTCGGCGTCAGTTCGAGCCTGTGAGCGGGTGAGGAACCCCGTCTCGCAGCCTGATCCCGGGCAAGCTGCATTCTCGCACGTGGGATACTGAGTTCGAGGTAGGGCCAAACCTGGGGCATGCGCCCTTGGGAGCCCACTTCTTGGCAATCAAATCAAAGGCAGGACAACACATGTTACCCCCTTCCTCATTCACGACCCTGGGCACAGGTGGCGGACCCGGTCTCAATCCGGTTCGGGCGCAGCCCGCTCATCTGTTGATGGCAGGCGACACGCCTGTTCTCATCGATTGCGGAGAGGGGGCCATGACGCAGCTGCGGCGTGTAGGGGTTGAATTCAGGAACGTCGACCACATCGTACTGACGCACCATCACTTTGATCACATCGGCAGTCTTTTTGCCTGTATTGGCCTGAACATGATGGTGCATCGCCGGAAGCCGCTCAATATTTACGGCCCCCCAGGCACGCGGCGGATCTTGGACGGCTTGTTTGCTGCCTGTAGCGTGCCGCAGGAGGTTGGCTTCGGAGCGACGGACAGGCAGCTGCCAAGGCCGGAGGACTTCGTGTCTGTTCACGAACTAACGCCCGGAGATGAAACATCTTTGCCGGGTCTGGTGATGACCAGTTGCGAAAATACGCACTACCGGCCTGAACATGACCTTGGAAAACCAGGACCACTCTCGCTCGCCTTGCGCTTTGACCTTGATGATCGCTCGGTGGTCTTCACGGGCGACACTGGCACATGTCAGGCCGTCGAAGCATTGGCGAAGGATGTCGACCTGCTTGTTGGAGAGATGGTTGACGCCGAATTGGTCCTGGCCCGGGTGCGGAAAATGAACCCCGAGGCCACTGATGATCATGTGGACCGCATTGCCCAGCACATGTTTCAGCATCATTTGACTGCTGAGCAACTCGGCGAAATGGCCGCAAGTGCCGGCGCCAGGAAGCTTGTGGCCGTTCATTTCACCCCAGGCTCGGTTCTTCCGGAAAACGCCCACGAATATCTCGCACGTGTGAAGAGCCGCTACGACGGCGAGGTTCACCTGGCAGCGGACCTGCAGACCTACTAGATGGTGCGGCATCCCGGCCGCCGATCCAGCATCAAATGTGTTCTTCACCAGCGGGCAGCCATATTTGCGCTGCCCGCGCGCGCAGTTTCTGGACCGCCTGCGGCCAGCTGCCAACTGGGCAGACCTCCGCGCCCCCCGCTTGGCTTTGCGGTGCTGGCGTGACAAGTCTTGGTCCAGCAAATGCCATCTGGACCAAGGACAAGTCGCGTGCCCCTGTTACCCACCCCGACACTCACCCATTTCTGTACGCTGGAGGTGGCACTGTCCAAGCCGATGGTCATCGGCGATGTGCACGCTGCCAGCAAACGCGTCATTCCCATCCGCGGCGGCACGGTTTCGGGGCCGAATATTTCCGGCACCATTCTCGACTTCGGCGCCGACTGGCAGCGCGCATTCGACGGCGGGGTGGCCGAGCTGGACGCCCGCTACGCCTTCGAGACCGATGATGGTGCCCTGATCGAGATCGAGAATTTCGGCTTTCGTCATGGTCCGCCGGAGGTCATCGCCCAGCTGGCTGCCGGCGAGGCGGTCGCGCCCGAGAGCTATTACATGCGCACGGCGGCGCGCCTGAGCACCGGGCATCCCAAATATGCGTGGATCAACCGGACCATGTTCGTGGGTACCGGCGCGCGGCTCGAGCGGGCCGTGCAGATCGAGCTTTATGCCGTCGGCTGAGCCCGCGGTATTGGACAAGCCCGGATTGATTGACTAAACCACCCGGCAATTGGCCCGGACGGGGCGGCTTGAGGGGGATTTCGGATGGCGCAGGGTCATGTGCTGATTGCGGGCGGCGGTATCGGCGGGCTGGCCCTGGCGCTGACACTGCATCAGATTGGCGTCCCGTTCACGGTCTTTGAATCGGTCCGGCAATTGGCGCCACTCGGCGTCGGCATCAATATCCAGCCCAATGCGGTGCGCGAGCTGTTCGATCTGGGCCTGGGCGCTGAAGACCTGGACAAGGTCGGCGTGCCCTCGCGCGAATGGGCTCTGGTCGGGCGCAATGGCGCTGACATCTATTCCGAGCCGCGCGGGCTGCTGGCGGGCTATAACTGGCCGCAATATTCGGTGCATCGCGGGCAGCTGCACATGCTGCTCTATCACACGCTTCTGGCCCGCGCCGGTGCGGACAGCATCCAGCTGGGCCAGGAGGTCACCGGCTATCGGCGCAATGCCGATGGCACGGTCGATGCCCATATTCGCGATGCGAACGGGCAAACGCGGACCGTGTCCGGAGGCCTGCTGATCGGTGCCGACGGCATTCACTCCCAGGTGCGCGCCACCATGCATCCCGATCAGCCGCCCATCCATTGGGGTGGCGCGGTGATGTGGCGCGGCACGACGCTGGCCAAACCCATCCGCACCGGCTCGTCTTTTGTGGGCCTGGGCAGCCATCGCCACCGCATCGTCTTCTACCCCATTTCCCCGGTCGATCCGGAGACCGGGCTGGCAGTCACCAACTGGATCGCCGAACTGACCCTGGACAATTCCGAGGGCTGGAAGAGCGCGGGCTGGTTCCGCCGCGTCGAAATTGCCGAGTTCGCGCATCATTTCGCCGACTGGCGCTATGACTGGCTCGACGTTCCCGACCTCTTGGCCCGGGCCGACATTGCCTATGAAAATCCGATGATCGATCGCGATCCGGTCCAGACCTGGCAGGATGGCCCGGTGGCGCTGATGGGCGATGCCGCCCACGCCATGTATCCCACCGGCTCGAACGGAGCCAGCCAGGCCATCATCGATGCCCGCACCCTGGGGGCCATGATGCTTGCCCATGGTGTCAATGCCGATGCCCTGGCCGCCTATGACCAGAAGCTGTGCGGACCGGTGTCCGAGCTGATCCTGCGCAATCGGGGGGCCGGGCCCTTTGGCCTGCTCAACATGGTGGATGAGCGCTGCGGCGGCATCTTTGACGATATCGACGCAATTATCCCCGAGGCCGAGCGCACCGCCTTCATGGCACGCTACAAGGCGGCCGCGGGCTTTGCCATCGAACAGCTCAATACCGCGCCGCCGACAATCCCGGCCGGCGCCCGCATCCGCGAAACCGTTCCCGCCTGATTTCCGGCCGCCTGGCCGACGTCTGCCTTTCCCCCTGCAAAGCCCCGGCCGCCGGGCGGTTTTCGCACGTCAAATGAAAGCTGTTGACTCACCCGTTTAGTGTGCTACATATCTAGCACACTAGATAGGCAAGACACATGGATGATTTTCACGCCAGCCAGCCGATCTTCGTACAGATCCGGCAGCGGCTGATCGAGATGATCCTCCGGCAACAGGTAGCAGAAGGCGAGGCATTGCCCTCGGTGCGCCAGATTGCCGGGGACCTTTCGGTCAATCCGCTGACGGTCACCAGGGCCTTCGAGGCACTGGTCGATATCGGCGTGGTGGAGAAACGCAGGGGACTGGGAATGTTCGTTACCAGCGGGGCGCGGGCGCAATTGCTCGCTCATGAACGCGAGAAATTTCTGAAGGAAGACTGGCCGCGCATCGCGGCGCAGATCAAGGCACTCGATCTCGACCTCCGGGATCTGATCGACACTGACACCAAGCGCGAAGGGCAGACCAAATGAGTGAGCTTTCCGTTTCCGCCGAACCGATCGTTTCCGCGCGGGGGCTGACCAAGTCCTTCGGCCGCAAGCAAATCCTGCACGGGCTGGATTTCGACATCCCCGCCGGGCGCATCTATGGCCTGGTTGGCCATAATGGCGCGGGCAAGACCACCACGCTCAACGCCATGCTCGGCTTGACGTCCTACCAGGGCACCATCCGGGTCCTGGGCGAAGACCCCTTCGCCCATCGCGCCAAGCTGATGGAAAATGTTGCGTTCATCTCGGATGTGGCGAGCCTGCCGCGCTTCCTGCGGGTGCGGGAGTTGTTCGCGCTGCTGACCAATATCCATCCCAATTTTTCCCAGGACAAGGCGCGGCAATTCCTTGAAGGCACCGATATCCGGCCCGAAATGAAGATCCGCACGCTTTCCAAGGGCATGATCGCGCAACTGCACCTGGCGGTCGTCATGGCGATCGACGCCAAGCTGCTGGTGCTCGACGAGCCCACGCTGGGGCTGGACATCACCTATCGCAAGCGCTTCTACCGCCGGCTCTTGGAAGACTACATGACCGAGGAACGGACACTGATCATCACCACCCACCAGGTGGACGAGATCGAGTTCATGCTGTCCGACATCATGTTCATCCGCGATGGCGAAATGATCCTCCATATGCAGATGGAGACGGTCAGCGAGAAGTTCACCCAGCTCGTGGTCGACAGTGCCGAGGCGCAGGCCCAGGCCCGCGACCATGGACCGGTCTATGAGGAAACGCGTTTCGGCCAGACCGTGCTCATCTTCGACGGGGTCGAGCGCGAGAAACTCGAACCTCTGGGGCGGATTTCCACGCCCACCATATCCGATCTCTTCGTGGCCCTGATGCAGCGGCCCACCGCCAATCCGGAGACCGCCCGATGAAGGCTTTCTTCGCTCTGATCCACCGTGAGTTCATCGAGCATCGCGGAGCGTTCCTGATCGCGCCGCTGGTGCTGGTGGGCGTGGTGTTCACCCTGACCCTCCTGGCCTTCAGCGTCGACAGGCTCGACACGCGCTTCTCGGGCCAGTTGATGACCGTCGTGCCTACCTGGGTGTTCGAAGCCGGCTTTGCCGGTCTCTCGGGCGCCTGGCTGGCCTATCTCGGTTTCGTGCTGTTCTTTTATTGCGCCGATGGTTTTGCCGCCGACAAGCGCAACAATGCCATGCTGTTCTGGAAGTCGATGCCGGTTTCCGACTTCAAGGTACTGCTCAGCAAGCTCACCGCGGCGCTGACGATCCTGCCCGGCGCCGTGTTTGCCGTGGCGCTGATCAGCATCCTGCTGATGTTCGGGGTGGCCTATGTCACCGCGATGATCGCGGGCCTCGGCAATGCCAGCCTGTTCGGCGCCATTGCCGGCATTTACGGCCAGATGGCCCTGGTACTCCTGGTTGTGCTGGTCTGCGGACTGCTCTGGTACCTGCCCTATATGGCGCTGGTTGGCGCCATGGGGAGCGTGGTGGGGCGCTGGGCCATTCCGCTGTCGCTGCTCCTCCCCACGGTGGTGTCAGCGCTGGAATGGGTCACGCTGGGCGGCTTGCACCCCTTTGCCACCCGCACCTGGGCCTATCTGGACTATCGGTCGCAACTGCCGGTGTCCACCAATCACCTCGACCGCGTCTTTGAGGGCCAGGAACCCTTCAACGCAACCTTGTTCGTCACCGATTTCCTGCAGAAATTCGACTGGCTGCAGGTCGGCATCGGCGCGGTGTTTGCCCTTGCCGTGCTCTACATCGCCTCCGAATACCGGCGTCGCGCGCCGGCCAACTAAGTCCGTCAAGAAGACGATCCCATGCAAGACCTTGGCCGCCGCGCTCCGCAAAGGAGGCGGCGGTTTTCTCCTGCGCCGCCCCGTGCTAGATGCCTTCGACCCCAAGGAATTGACGCCAGCATGACCCTGCCCCCGATCATCAGTTTCTGGCACGGGCCGCTGAGCTGGCTGGAAATCCTGTGCATCACCTCATTCATGCGGCACGGCCATAGGGTGCTGGTCTATTCCTATGACACCATAGAGAACCTGCCGGATGGGGCCGAATGGCGGGACGCGTCCGAAGTGCTGCCGCGCGAGCGCCTGGTGTTCTACAAGGGCAAGGGCACACCGGGCGTCTTTTCCGATCATTTCCGCTATGCCGTGCTGCGGGCTGGGCTCGGCATCTATGCCGATCTGGACATCTATTGCGTCCGGCCCATTGCGGGGCCGCCGGACTATCTATTTGCCTGGGAGCGGCCCGGTTCGATCAATGGTGCCGTGCTGCATTTGCCCGCCGATGCGCCCTTGCTGACAGATCTGCTGTCCATCTTCGAGGTCGAAAAGCGTCCTTTGTTCGAGCCGCATCTGCCGCTGCTGCGGCGCCTGGAAGTGGCGATCCGGCGCCTGGTTGGCGACCGGGTCACTCCCGAACATATGCAATATGGCGCGACCGGGCCCATGGCCCTGACCCATTTCGTGGCGCGGCACGGCCTCCTCGACACCGTGCGGCCGGCGGCCACTTTCTACCCGGTGCCCTATGAAGGCATTCCCGCCCTCATGAAGGCCGGTTCCAGCCTTGAGGCGGCCATCAGGCCCGAAACACTGGGCATCCATCTCTGGCGCAGCCAGCTTACCGATCGCGGCCGCGCGGGCCTGCCGCTGCCCGAGGCCGGCAGCGCACTGGCGGCCCTGTGCGCCGCCGAAGGGCTCGACCCCGCCTCGGTCGGCTAACGGGCCAGCCGCAGCTTCTTCAACCACCAGCGTTTCCAGCGGTGGCGGGCGAATCGATAGAACAATTCGTTGGTCATGACGTGGCGGTAAAGCCGGGCAAAGGCCACAGTCTGGAAACTGTGGGCGAAGATGCCCCAGGGTTTGCTGGGGCCGGTATAGTGGACAATGGCGGGATCAACGCCGTCATGGGCATGTCGTGCGTCGATGACGTTCCAGCGCCAGGGGAGCTTGAGCCACTGGCCCTTGAACACAAGATTGAGCAGGTCCTGGTCGTAATAGATGCGCTGCATCACCCCGGTGGCAAAGGCCTCTTCCATGCGGCCGATGATGTTCGCCTCGCGCCATTTGCCAATATCGATCAGCACCATGCCGGCATTGAAATAATAATCGGCCGGATCGAAGATATCGCGGTTCAGCCTGAGATCGCGGCGATTGGTGATGAAGGCGCCGATGCTGTCGCGCACGGCGGCGATGGAATTGCCCTGCAGGTCCAGGGCGAATAGTTCGGCCACATCCTCGCGCACCAGCATGTCGCAATCGAGATAGAGTACCCGCTCGACCTCGGGCCCGACGAGGCGGTCGATCATCAGCCGCGCATAGACGATATTGGAGAGCCGCTTGTTCTCGGGCATGCGGCCGGCAATGTCGCGGAACATGTCGGACTGATCGAGATCGTACCAGTGCAGCGTGACCGGGAACTCGGTCGTGATCTGTTCGAGATCGGCGCGATGCGCTGCGGTCAGCGTGCGGTGGCAGAGATGGAAAACCAGGTCTTTTCTGTGATGGGAGAACAGGCACACCGAGCGCATGGTGGCGTAGGCGGGCGCCCAGAAATTGTCGTCAAAGGTCAGCGCGATATGCATGGCCATGGCTAGCGGAGCCCCAGACGCTTCTTCCACCAGGCTTTCCAGCGGTGGCGCGCAAAGCGGTAAAACAGGTCATTGGTCATCACGTGGCGATAGAAGCGCGCATAGGCCGTGGTCCGCCTGATGCCGGCCAGGATGAACCAGGGCTTGGATATCTTGGTGAAATGCAGGATGGCCGGGTTCATCGCCTCGTGGGTGGTGTCGGCATCGATCGTGTTCCAGCGCCAGGGCAGTTCCTGCCAACGTCCGCGAAAGATCATGTTGAGCAGGTCCTGATCGAAATAGAGCCGGCCGAGAATGCCACGCTCTTCGAGGCGGGCAATGTCGGCCCGCAGGTCCAATCCGCGCCACTGCACCAGATCGATCACCATGACGCCGGAATTGAAATAGGGGTCGGCGCCATCGAAGAGGTCGCGATTGCCAGCCATGTCGCGCCCCAGAGAGATGAACGGCGCCAGGGAATCGCGCACGGCCCCCAGTGGCTGGCCGCCCAGGTCGATTTCGTAGAGCTGTTCGATTGGCCAGCGGACCAGAACGTCGCAATCGAGATAGATGACCCGTTCCACATCCCCAGGCAGCAGCTCGGCCAGCATCAGCCGGGCATAGACCACTTTGGGCCAGCGCCCATGTTGCGGCAGCCCGGCGACCAGCGCCTCGAAGGCAGGCAGATCGGCGAGCGGATGGAAGCGCAGGCTGGCGCCAAACTCCGTGCTGATCCGTTCGAGATCGGCCCGGTGCTCCGGGCTGAGCGGCATGTGCAGGAGATGAAAGACGAGGTCCTGGCGGCGCTTTGTCGACAGGCAGATGGATCGCATCACCGCAAAGGCCGGGGCCCAGAAATTGTCGTCAAAGGTCAGGGCAATATGCATGGCCACTGCTTGGTCTCCGCATCGCTCGCCCACGCCCCCGCGGCGCAAGATGCGCCGCTATTTCACGGCATTGGCGGCTGCGTCAACCAAAACGGGCCAGCCGCGGCCTGTGCCCGAGGTGGCTCGGTATAGAATCCGGCATAGGATGTCTCAGGTCACAAAAAAAACTTCAATGATTACAATGAGGCCGCAGCGATAGTCTGGCGCAAGCTCAGATTTTGTGGGCAACAGTCTGGCTGAAACAGCTGTTCTGCAAAACAAAAAAGCCCCCGGGACCTTGCCGGGTCTTCAGGATCTCAGAGCTAATAGTCGCTATCGGATAATGTGCGCAACATCCGCGCGCTCGAAGACGGAGTACCTTCCGCAAGGTAATGGGAGGGCGGAAATTTTCTTTGCCTTGAGTACCTTCATAGTGCCGTTTGTAGACAAGCCGAGCCCATTCGCGATTTCTCCCAAAGTGGCATATTGCGCTTCGAAAGCTCGAACAGTGGAAACGGGTGTCAACTTGAAACCGCGAGCTGTCCGAATACTTGGACGAGGGAGCGCCCCCAGTCGATAGAGGCCAGATAAGACGGCATCGGATACTCGTAACCGCTGAATAGCCCCTAGATTTGTAGACGCCTTCTTCCCTAATTTTGAGGCAAGGAGGCCTACATGGGCAAAGGCAATTTCAGCGACGAGTTCAAGCGTGACGCGGTGCGTCAGATCACCGAGCGAGGATATCCGGTTTCGGAGGTGTCGCAGCGTCTGGGGGTGAGTCCCCACTCGCTCTACGCGTGGCGCAAGAAGTACGCATCGGATGTCGGCAAGGGCGATGAACAGTCCGAGGAGATCCGGCAGCTGAAGCGAGAATTGGCGCGGGTCACCGAGGAGCGCGACATCCTAAAAAAAGCGGCCGCGTACTTCGCCAAGGATGCAAAGTGAGGTACGCGTTCGTTGCCGAGCATCGCCAGCAATTCTGTGTGCGCACCATGTGCCGGTGCCTTTCGATCCATCCCAGCGGCTTCTATGCCTGGCTCAAGAACCCCTTGAGCAAACGGGCCCAGGAAGACATTCGCCAGACCCAACTGATCGAGGAGGCCTGGAAGCAGAGCGGCAGGGTCTATGGCTATCGCAAGCTGCATGACGACCTGCTGGACCAGGGCGAGACCAGTTGCGCCAACCGTATTGCGCGCTTGCCCGACTGGCCGGGATCAAGGCACAGATCGGCTATCGGCGCCGGCCTGGCTCCTATGGTGGCAAGCCATCGGTCGTGGTCGACAACACCCTGGCCCGGCAGTTCGACGTCGATGCACCGGACACCGCCTGGGTGACCGACATCACCTATATCAAGACCATGGAGGGCTTTGCCTATCTGGCCGTGGTCATCGACCTGTTCTCGCGCCGCGTCATCGGCTGGTCGCTACAAAGCCGGCAGACCAGCGAGGTCGTCCTTCAGGCCCTGCACATGGCGGTCTGGCGCCGCAAGCCACAAAATACGGTGTTGGTCCACTCAGACCAGGGCTCTCAGTTCACCAGCATGGACTGGGCCAGCTTCCTGCGGCACCACAATCTGGTTCACTCCATGAGCCGGCGCGGCAACTGCCACGACAATGCGGTGGCCGAGAGCTTCTTTAGTCTGCTCACGCGCGAGAGGATCAGGCGTCGGACCTATCGAACACGGGACGAAGCCCGACAGGATGTGTTCGACTACATCGAGATGTTCTACAATCCGACCCGCAAGCACGTCCGCAACGGCATGCTCTCACCCGTCGAGTTCGAACGGCGACACCAAACCTAACCCCGAAGGTGTCTACAGAACGCGGGGCTATTCACTGCGCGCAAAACCCATGTGCCTCTGACAAGAGCTGCCGCGGTCCGGGCTCCGCCTGCATGCTTTGATGGACCGTTCCGAAGCAGCTACGCGACTTCCAGGTCTGCGACAAATATGCCCTCCACACCTTCCCTGCAGGCCTCAACCAGCATGGCGCCTGCACGGACGTGGTCAGGATGTGCCTCGTAAGCGAGGTGCGCGGGGCGGTCCGCAAAGGTCACGATAAAGCCGTGGCCGTAGCCTTCCGAACGTTGTTCGAAGTCCCGGTTGGGACCTTCGACAAAGTCGATCATGCCAGCCACTTCGCCAACGAGACCCGACAGGAGCATCAAGGCCTCCCGCACAGCGGCCATTTCCGCAGAGGATTTGAGGTTGAGAAAGACGCAGTGCTTGAGCATGGGAGATCCTCGTGGCGATTTGGTCAGAGGTTCCTGACGAAATTATGCGGCCCGGCTCATGCCGGGCCGCTTCTCATTGGGTCAGAGTGCCGAAAGCACGGCGTCGGCAAGCAAGGACGCGCCATCCTCGGGCGACAGGTCGGAATTGAAGAACTCTGTGACAGCGTCGGTTGCTGCACCCACGATATTGGCCGCAGCCGCATGCGTACCCGCAAAGGTCGGGACCGCGGTCCCATCCGCATCGGCAGCGGCAAAGTCGGCGGCCGTCGCCTGTGCGCAGGCATCGAGGGAGGTCATGTCAAGGTCGGTGCGGGCGGGAATTGCCCCCTTGGCCAGATTGAAATCGATCTGGACCTGAGGATCCATGATCGCACTGGCGAGCACATCCTGGCCGAGCTTGCGATCCGCTTCCGGCTGGTCGAAGAAAGACAGCGAGTTGACCAGATAAATGAAGCCGCCGTCGCTGGTGCGCGGCACCGGAATACAGGCAAAGTCCTCGTTGGGCACGAGACCGGCATTGGTGAATTCGCCCTTGGCCCAGTCTCCCATGATCTGCATGGCCGCCTCGCCATTGATGACCATGGCGGTGGCGAGGTTCCAGTCGCGTCCCGGGGCGTTCTCGTCGATCATGCCGCGCAGTGCGGCGAGTTCAGCGAAGACCGCCGTCATCGTCTCGGAGCGAAGCGTGGCCTCGTCGAGATCGACCAGGGCCTTGCGGTAGAAGTCGGCGCCGCCCACACCAAGCGCCACGGCCTCGAACATGTAGGCCTCCTGCCATGCCTGCCCGCCATGGGCGAGCGGAATGACGCCGGCTTCGAGGAAGCGCGGTGCCAGGGCGTTCAGTTCCTCCCAGGTCTTGGGATAATCCGCCCCGATCGCCTCGAAAGCCTCGACGCTGACCCAGAGCATGTCGGTCCGGTGCACATTGGTCGGTGCGGAGACATAGTGACCATCGATCTGCGTGAAGGCCTTGACCGCTTCGGGCAGGACCGAGTCCCAGAGTTCCCGCTCCGCCACTGCATCGACATTGGACAAGAGACCCTCATTGGCCCAGTCGATGATGTTCTGCCCCAGCATCAGCATGGCCGTGGGCGGGTTGCCTGCCGCGATACGCGCCTGCAGCGCGGTCTTGGCCTGGTCGCCGCCGCCACCGGCCACCGGCGCATCCTGCCACGCAACGCCGGCTGCCACGACCTTGTCGCGAATTGTGGCCAGCGCGGCGGCCTCACCACCCGTGGTCCAGAAATGCATCACTTCCACATTCGGGTCGGCCATGGCCGGCGCAGCGGCCATGCCCAGGCCCATGGCCAGCACGCTCACCCCGAGGCCAGCACGAAGCATTTTCGAAGTCATCCTCTATTCTCCTCCTATGTTGCAGTCGTCCGTGGATCGGATCCACGTCCCGGCCCTCACGGTGCCGGATTCCTCGTGGCCGCCATCCCGCTGCGGCCTTGTCTTTCGTCTGGCATCAATTTTGGATCGTTCCAATTTCTGTTCCAACAGATGTGCTTTCGATCGATCCGGCATGTGATGCAGTGGAGCGCCCTAAAGACCGTGCGATGCCTTGACCAGGTCGGCGCCCTTTTCACCGATCATGATGGCCGTCGCATTGGTATTGGCCGAGATCACGGTCGGCATGATCGAGGCGTCGATTACCCGGAGACCGGCAAGGCCGTTGAAGCGCAGTTCACTGTCCACCACGGCGCGCTCGTCGGCGCCCATGCGACAGGTGCCGGCGGGATGGTGGTCGGTCTTGGCGTGGCGGCAGGCATAGTCGAAATAATCCTGGTCGGTCTTCACGTCCGGGCCCGGCAGGCGCTCGGCCTTGACGAAGGGTTTGAGCGCGTCCTGGCGCATGATCTCCTGTGCCAGCTTGAGGCCGCGGATCGACATCTCGCGATCATAAGGATCGGCCCAGTAATTGGGGTCGATCAGCGGCGCTGCCTTGGGGTCGGGGCTGGCAACACGCACCGTGCCGCGTGAGCGGGGCCGCAGATAGGCAGAATTGAGGGTAACGCCGCCCTGTTTCATGGTCTCGACACCGGCCTCGATGCCCGAGCCCAGGCCCAGGTGAAACTGGATATCGGGTGAGCGGGCATGCTTGTCGGCATACCAGAAGCCGCCGGTCTCGAAGAGGCTCGAGGCGACCGGGCCGGAGCGCGTGAGAATGTATTGCAGCCCGGCCAGCGCCGACCAATGCAACTTGGCATAACGGTCATAGGTATGGGGGCCGGTGCACTCGGCGATGACGAAGAGATCGAGATGATCCTGCAGGTTAGACCCAACTTCCGGGTGATCATGGACGACGTCGATGCCGACCTGCGAGAGGTGTTCGGCCGGCCCGATACCGGAGAGCTGCAAGAGCCGCGGCGAGCCGATGGCGCCAGAGGAGAGCAGCACTTCCTTGCCGGCGCCTACCACGCCCTCCCCTGCCAACTCCACGCCAACGGCCCTGCCCCGCTCCACCACGATGCGCAGCACCTGGGCCTCGGTCCGCACAGTCAGGTTAGGACGCTTGCCGCGAAGGGGCGCGAGATAGGCCATGGCGGCCGAAGAGCGGCGCACATGTCGCTGGGTCAGTTGGTAATAGCCCACCCCATCCTGGCTGGCGCCGGTCATGTCGGGATTGCGCGGGATGCCGAGCGCGCCCGCAGCGTCGAAATAGGCCTCGCAGATCGGCAGCGGCGCGGCCGGCTTGCTGACGCCGAGCGGGCCGCCCAGCCCATGGTAGCGGTCGTCAAAAGTGTCATTGTCCTCGGCCTTGCGGAAATAGGGCAGCACGTCCTCATAGCCCCAGCCGACGCAGCCGAGCTGCCGCCACTCGTCATAGTCGAGGGCATTTCCACGCGTGTAGATCTGGGCGTTGATGGACGAGCCACCGCCGATGACCTTGGCCTGGGTATAGCGGATCACCATGCCGTTCATGTGCTTCTGCGGCACGGTATGCCAACCCCAGCTACCGATGCCCTTGGTCATTTTGGCAAAGCCGGCGGGCAGGTGGTAGAACGGGTGCCAGTCGCGACCGCCGGCCTCGAGCAGCAGCACCCGGACACCCGGATTCTCGCTCAGCCGAGCGGCGAGAACGCAGCCGGCCGAGCCTCCGCCGACGATGATGAAGTCATAATGTTGCGACATGCAACTCTCCTCCAGACCGGCGGAATTGGCGCGCAGCTTGGGGCCAGTAACCGTGCCGTCTTACCGCGGACCCGATCGCAAATGCCCCGGATGTCCTCAAATTTAGAACGTTCCAAATTGCACTAGTCAAGTGCCGCTCCATCGTCAAGAGTAATGTCGTCGCGCCGAGCGGCGACTTCCGGTTGGCTGCCAAACAGACGCAGCCCCAGAGCGCGAATGGTGTCTCGATGCGCCCGCGCGCCAGCCGATTTCAGGACCTCCGCCGAAACGGCCTGCCCCGCCGCGACGGCCTCGGTCTGGCCCAGCTCCTGGCAGCGCGCGGCAAGGTAGCCGGCGTTGAACGCGTCCCCTGCCCCCGTTGTATCGACGATGCCCGATACCGCCGGCGTCGGCAGCCAGTGCTGCTCGCCCGGCGTGGCACAGGTGACCGGGTCGCTGCCGTTCTTCACCACCGTTTCAGCCACGCCTAGGTCTCGGTAACGGCGGACCGTCTGGGTAGGATTGGAATCGCCCCACAGCAGTCGCTCGTCGTCGAAACTGGGCAGCACGATATCGGCGATTGCCACAAAGTCGAGGGTTGCGTTCCGAGCCTTATCGAGGCTGGACCAGAGTGCTGGACGAACATTGGGATCGAAAGATATTCTGGTGCCCGTACGGCGTGCAGTGCTCAGGGTACGAAGAAGTTTCTCCCTGGCGTGGGGTGGTAAGATCGCTACAGTAATGCCGGATATGTGAATCAGGTCAGCGCCGGCCTGATCTTGCTCCAGCTTGGCCGACTTGTTCGCCAGGGATTTTGCGGCGGACTCGCCCCTCCAGTACTGGAAGCTTCGTTCCGTGCCGTTGAGCTCGATCATGTAGAGCCCCATATGCTTGGACTTGTCTCGCCCGACGACCTTGGTGTCGAGACCATCGCGTTTCAGTTCGCTAACGAACCTTTGAGAGGTGGCATCGGTGCCGATCCGCGTGCAGAAACCCACCGAGGCGCGCCCTCCAAGGAGCTGCGCCAGGTGCCAGGCCGTGTTGAACGTGTCGCCGGCAAAGCCCAGCCGATAGAGCCCCTCGCCCGCCGGCGACAGTTCCACCATGGCTTCGCCAATTCCGACAATGCGGAGAATATCACTGTGCATGGATGCGCCCCGTCAGCCAATCGGGCCAATCCCGCTCGAAGAACGACTTTTCGGTTTCGTCGAGGCTGCGATTGGGCCGTGTGCTGATGACCATCGCTGTCCCGTCGAAGCGGACGACGATCTGCTCTTCCCGATGCTCGGGCCACTCCTTGCGGAACCGGTACTGCTCCAGCGGGCCGTGTCTGGTCGATGGCTCGGCTTCACCCAGGGGATCGCAGATGGTGCGCGCACCGCGGCTGCCGCCGCCGTTGCGGATATAGTGATCCAGCGCGGCGAGGACCGCTTCGGATGCCAGTGCCATCTGCTGCCACTGGGCGGCGCGGATTGCCTCGCCAGCATGGGCATAGCCGATGCCATGCCTGGCAATCTCCGCATTGAGCTGGCGTGCCTCGGCGAGTGCGGAGGCCACCCCTGCCGCATCGCAGATGATCCCCGCGTGGTCACTCATCCGCGCCTGGACGCTGGCGCGCACCGACTTGATGGTCAGGGGACTGTCCGGCCGCACGATGTCGTGCAGCGCGGCCATCTCTCGCTCGGCCAGACCCGCCGTCACCGCGCCAGGCGCTATCTTGGCCCTGCCGCCCGCGGCTATGTCTTCAGCGGCCCTTGTACCAAACACCTGGCCGGCGTTGAGCGCGGCCCCGCCCGGGCGGGTAACCCCATGGGTACCGGCGGCTTCACCCACGGCATAGCACCCGGCAAGCGAGCTCCGCCCCCAGATATCGACCAGGATGCCGCCATTCATGTGCTGGTTGTTGACCGCGAATTCGAGCGGCTCGGCGGCGATATCCACCTTGTAGCGGCGGTAGAGTTCGATCGCGAGCGGGTTCATATGCGCCAGCCTCTGGATCGGCAGGTCCTGCGTCGCGCCGGCATTGCCCAGGTAGTGGCGTACGTCGTCGTCGAGCCGTTCCAGCGAGAACGGCTGGTCACCCTCGATCGGCAGCGGATTGCGATTGAAATCCATGAAGACCCGGCGTCCGGCAGCGGATTCCCGGTGGATGGCGAGATCAACCAGGCTCGATCCGAAGTCGAGCATGCGCGTGGCGTGGAACGGCCACTGATAGCCCTTGCGGAAGACGTTGGAGGCCAGTTCCTGTGTCGTCCGGTAGTAGTCGGCGAGGAAGTGGTACTCGACCCCATCGGCGTCGACTGAATAGATGTGCGGCATGGCCTGGACATAGGTGCCCGAGAGGTTCCAGGGAAACCCCTCGCGCCGGGTGCCGATGCCGAACTGGCTTTCGGTGAGGTTGACCAGGTCGATACCAGCTTCCAGCGCCAGGCCCAGCGAACCGAAGCAACCATTGGGGTAGACACTGTCGCGATAGAGTTCGCCCGGCCCGCCGGCCGCCAGCACCAGTATGTTGCACCGGAAGAGGGCCAGGCCCATGGGATTGTCCTGGGACCTGTCGCCTGCCCGCGCCGCCAGCACGCCCGCAACCTGCTTCGCGCCGCCCTTCCCCTCGGTGACGATCCGGGCCGCCGTCGTCTGGTTGTAGATCGGAATGCCCAGCCGGATCGCCTCCTCGGCCAGGACCTTGACCATCAGGCGGGAGGTGCGCGGGCCGCAGCTCGTGGCCCGTCCGACCTCGTCGTGATCGGTCTGGTAGCGCAGGGTTCCGCCGAACCGGTCCTGCGGCAGTGGCAGCCCCAGATATTGCAGTGAGGCCATCATCCGCGCCGATCCCACGGCCTCGACATAGGCGGTGTCTTCATCCATGGCCCCGCCCGCGCGAATGGCCCGTGCCATGGCGCGGAAGTCGTCGCCACGGTCGGCCGTATTGGCGGTGTGCAGCGTCTGCTTGTCCGACCCCGAGCAGGCTGAAGTCCCGCCCCAGGCGCTCTGGCTGATCACCGCGACATCATTGCCCCGCCGCTTGAGTTCCACCGCAGCCCGCAGGCCCGCTGCCCCCGAGCCAACGATCACGCAGCCATAGCGGTAGACTGGCAGCGATTTCCCACCAATGGACACGCGCTCACGCGCGGCCGGCGCGGCCGGCAGCCGCGGCATGTCGACATCCGTCAATTCGTCCAGGATGGACTGGGGAACGTCTATGCTCATCACACACGCTCGCGATCAGGCCGCAGCCGGGATGTCGACCCAGCTTCGGGTCCGCGAGGATTGCATGCAGGCGTCCACGATCTGGCAGATGTGGTGGCCGCTCTCGAAGGTCGGCCAGGCCGGACTGTTGCTGGTGATCGAGCGGATCACCTCGAAGGCCTCGATGATCTTGCTCTCATTGTAGCCCAGGGCAAAGTTCGGCAGCGGCAGGAAGGCGCGATAGGTGGCATTCTCGGTGCCGACGTCGATTTCCCGGAAGCCCTGTCGGCCAGATCTGTCGGCATTGGAATAGAAGCGCAGGCGGTTCACCTCGTCATAGTCATAGGCGAGGCTGCCCTTGGTGCCGTAGATCTCGTAGGTCTGGCGGAACTTGCGGCCCATGGCGATGCGGCTGAAATCGACAATGCCGCTGGCGCCATTGGCGAATTTGACGAGGATATTGGTCGCGTCAGGATTGGTGACCTCGGCCATCTCCTCGGCCCCGGTCAGCTCGCCGCCCCGGCCAAGCTGGCTGCCCGCCACCACCGGCCGCATCCTTGTGCTGATGATGTTGTCGGCGATCAGCGAACTGACCCGGCCGACAAGAAAGTCCATGAAGCTGAAGACATGCGAGCCGGTGTCGCCGACGATGCCGGTCGGGGCCAGCTTGCCATCGGCACGCCACATGAAGGGCGCGGCGGGATCGGCATACATGTCGATATGCTGGCAACCCTTGAACAGCAGGATGTCGCCGATCTCGCCAGACTGGATGATGTCCTTGGCCAGGTCATGCACCGGGTTGCGCGGAAAGGCGTGACCGACTCGGGCGATCAGGCCCTTGGCCCTGGCGATATCGGCCAGTTCGCGCGCCTGAGCGGCGGTATCCGCCAGCGGCTTTTCGCAATAGACGTGCTTGCCAGCGAGCAGGGCCGCCTTGGCGACCTCGTAATGGAGATTGTCGGGGAGGCAAATATCGATGAGGTCGATGTCGGGGTCGGCAATCACGGATTGCCAATTGGTCTCGATCCGCGCGTCCGGGGCGCGAACCTCTGTGTCCTTCAGGAGATCAGGATTGTGCTCGACCAACGCCACCACGCGTGCTGTGCCGTGCGCCGTTCCAAGGAAATGCGGGAACGTGCTGTAGGCCATGGTGTGGACCTTGCCCATCCAGCCCGACGCTCCAAGAACTGCGACGCGAACTTCCTTCAATTCTTCCTCCTGCCCTAAGGCGCAAATCTATGTCCCGGCTTCCGCGTGCCGGGTCTCAATGTCATCCGATCCCGCGCCGCCGCTCGATTGACGGACGATCAGAGATACTTCGGTGCGATGTTCGGGTGGCGGTACCTGCCCCTCTTCGAGCCAGGCCACCACGGTTTCCGCGGTCGAGCGGCCGAAGCGGGCAATGTCGCAGCGGACCGAGCTGAGTGCCGGCCAGCTATGGGCGACCTCCTCGATATCGTCGAAGCCGACGATCCTGAGGTCGCTCCCCACCTGCCGCCCGATTTCGGCACAGCCCGACATCATTCCCAGGGCAACCTGGTCGTTGAAGCAGATGACGGCATCGACGTCGGGATGCTGGTCCGCCAGTGTCCTGGCGATCTCGCGGCCGAAGGTCCGCGTGGCCGAACCGGTAAAGACCAGCGGCTCCATACCCCAGGCCTTGAGCAGGTCGAGATAGCCGGACATGCGCTCGCTGGTGACGCCGCGGCCTTCGAGGCCGCCGACAAAGGCAATGCGCCGGGCGCCGGTCTGCAGCAGGTGTTCGGTGGCCGCGTGGCTGCCGCTGACATAATCGGGCGCCGAAAAGGGGAAGAGGTCGGTACGCGGGTCGACCTTGCGCAGCACCTGCATGGCGGGGATGCCCGCGCGCTGGATCGTGTCAAAGGTCGCCGAATCCTCGCCATAGGCGGGGGAGATGATCAGCGCGGCCACGCCATGCTCGATCATGGCGCCCACCACGTCGGTCTGCAGGTCCGGATCCTCATCGGTATTGGCGATGACTGCCGCATAGCCCCGGCTGGAGAGGGCCATCTGCAGGGACGTCGCGAATTCGGTGAAGAAGGGGTTCCTGAGGTCGTTGATGACCAGTCCGATCAGGTCGGGGTTGGACTTGCGCAGCTTGGCGGCGGACCGATTGTAGACATAGCCGATCTCGGCCATGGCGGCCCGCACCTGCTCTCTTGTGGCGTCCTTGACCAAGGGGCTGTTCTGCAGCACCAGGCTTACGGTGGACTTGGAAACGCCGGCCCGGCGCGCCACGTCGATAATGGTCGGCCTGCGGTCATTATTCGCCATATTCATTGCCCCTTTATCCGCGGCGGTCGATCCGCCGCACAAGCGAGGCGTGAACCATAGCATTCCCGCGTCGGTGCGCAGGCCCGATTCCGGTCAGGGTCACAAGGGATTTGCCGCGCGCTCCTGTCCATCACCACCTCTCAGGCCGCCAGGTCGTGTTGCGCGAGGTGCCGAGCGCTCCGCAGCGCCAGGGCGGCAATGGTCAGCGCCGGGTTGACCGCCGCCGAGGTGGGGAGGACCGAGGCATCGACAATGTAGAGATTGGGGTGATCGAAGCTCCTGCATGTGGTGTCCACCACGGCGGTTCTGGGGTCATTCCCCATGCGGGCGGTGCCGCATTGGTGGCTAGGCGTACGCCGGTCGAACGGACGGGCCAGAACGATCGGAAAGCCGGCCCTGCGCAGCACGTCCTTGAGCTTGCGGACCAAGGCGAGATGCGCTTCCCAGTTCGACCGCTTCCAGTCGAGCCGAACCTGGCCGTCGACGAGTGTGACCCGGCTTTCCGGATTGGGCAGGTCTTCCGACATGGCATAGAGGTCCACCGACCTCCGGGCCACCCAGTCCGCCAGCGGTCCGGGCAGCGGCGAGGACGCGGCCAGGATCGGCCCTGAAATCTTGCCCAGCAGCTGGATATTGCCCAGCGGCGTGTCCCCCTCCCCGCCCCGCTGGTAGAAGTCGTTGATCGTGAGCGTCTTCTGGTAGACGGACGTGTTCTTGCGCAGCGGGTGCAAGGCCAGAACGGCTGAACAATTGTGGTTCATGAAGTTGCGGCCGACCTGGTCGGAGCTGTTGGCGAGGCCGCGGGGGTGGTCATCGTCCGCCGAGGCCAGCAGGAGCGCGACCGACTGCACGGCGCCGGCGCTCAGCACGATGGTGGGTGCAGTGAGCACCTCGCGACGGCACGCTCTTTCGACTTCAACCCCGGTGATCCGTCCCTCCCCATTGGCGATGAGACGGAGGGCGCGGGTGCCGGTAGAAAGCGTGACATTGGGGTGCTTGAGTGCTTCCGCGAGGCCGACGCTTTCAGCGTCGCTCTTGGCCCTCACTGTGTCGGGGAACGCGTCCCAGGGCGTCGCGCCCCGCGCCAGCCAGCGGTCGATGTCGACGCCCAGGGGCAGGCTCGCCGGATGCAGCCCAACCGACTTCAACCGGCGCCGCAGATCGGCAATGCAGGGCTCATCCGGGACAGGCGGGAACGGATACTGCCCGGAATGCGGTGGTTCGCTCGGGTCTTCGGACGTCGTGCCGCGCACGCGATACAGCGCCTCGGCGGCCTGGTAGTCCGCTTCCAGTTCATCATAGGTGATCGGCCATCCGGTCGTGGTCCCGCCGAGGTGATTGATCCTGCCGAAATCTTCGCGCCGGTACCGGATCAGCACCGCGCCGAAGAACTTGGAATTGCCCCCGACCAGGTAGTAGTTGCCGGGATTGAATTGGCGCCCCTCGCCATCCAGCCAGGTTTCCTTGGGACGGAAGTGGCCACGGCCGAATATGGCGCTTGCATCACGAGCCTCCGGGCTATCGCGCAAACGTTCGCCCCGCTCGAGGATCAGTATGGACCTCCCCGTGGGGGCTAGGGCGGCGGCCATGGTGCTGCCGCCGATGCCCGAGCCGATGATGATGACATCCGGGCTCATCAGCGAATGCGCGCCTCGGTCTTGGGGTCGAAGGCCACGGCCTTGTCCATGTTGACGGCAAATTCAAAGCTGTCGCGCGCCGCAACCGAGGCGTCCGCCCGCATGCGGGCAACGACGTCGCGCCCCGAAACCGTCATGGTCACGAACGTGTCCGAACCGGCCGGCTCGGTCACTGTGACGATGTTGGAAAAGCGCTGGATGTTCTGCGACTTGCGATCGGCGCCATCGATGTCGGTAATGGCCTCCGGCCTGATGCCGAGCATGATCTCCTTGCCGTTCCACTCGGCCATGTTGGCCTGGCTGAACTTGAGCGATTGCAGGTGGCCGCGGGCATCGGTGATTTCGGCATAGGGCGCCCCATCCTCGACCCGCACGGTGGCCGGGATGATGTTCATGGCCGGAGATCCCATGAAGGTGGCAACGAACAGGTTGGCCGGCGTGTCGTAGATTTCCTTGGGCGTTCCCAACTGCTGGATATAGCCCTTGTTCATCACGGCGATGCGGGTCGAGAGCGTCAGGGCCTCGATCTGGTCATGGGTCACATAGACGATGGTCGTGCCGAGGTTCTGGTGCAGCTTCTTGATCTCGGTGCGCATGTCGACGCGCAGCTTGGCGTCGAGATTGGAGAGCGGTTCGTCGAAGAGGAAGACGTCGGGATTGCGCACCAGCGCCCGGCCCATGGCCACGCGCTGCCGCTGCCCGCCTGAGAGGGCACCTGGCTTGCGCTCCAGCAGATGATCAATCTGCAGCAGCTTGGCCACGTCGGCCAAGAGGCGCTCGCGCTCCGGCTTGGGCACGCCATGCATTTCGAGACCGAAGGTCATGTTCTGCGCCACGGTCATGTTGGGGTAGAGCGCGTAGCTCTGGAACACCATGGCAATGTTGCGCTTGGACGGGTGCACGCCGTTCATGACGCGGCCACGAATGCTGATATCGCCCTTGGTGATCGGTTCGAGCCCGGCGATCATGTTCATCAGCGTCGATTTTCCGCAGCCCGAGGGCCCGACGAGCACAATGAACTCGCCCTCCTCCACCGAGATATCGACCTCGTGCAGCACCTGCACGGCGCCATAGGCCTTGGAAACGTGCGAGATATCGAGAAAGCCCATGGCCTTATCCTTTCACGGAACCGGCCATCAGGCCGCGGACGAAGAAGCGGCCGGCGACGATGTAGACGAGCAATGTCGGCAGGGCGGCCATGATGGCCCCTGCGAAGTGGACGTTGTACTCGCGAACGCCGGTCGATGAGTTGACCAGGTTATTGAGCGCCACGGTCATCGGCATGGCGTTGAGCCCGGCAAAGGAGGCGCCGAACAGGAAGTCGTTCCAGATATTGGTGAACTGCCAGATGATGGTGACGACGGCGATGGGCCCGGACACCGGCAGCATGATGCGCCAGAAGATGCGGAAGAAGCCGGCGCCATCGATCATTGCCGCACGTACCAGTTCGGTCGGGAACGAGGCGTAGTAGTTGCGGAAATAGAGCGTCGAGAAGCCGATGCCATAGACCACGTGCACCAGAACCAGGCCCTGGGTCGTGCCAGCTATGCCCATCAGCCCCAGCATGCGGGCCATGGGAATGAGCACGATCTGGAACGGGATGAAGCAGGAGAACAGCATCAGCCCGAACAGCAGCGTATCGCCCCGGAACCGCCATTTGGTGAGGATGTAGCCATTGAGCGCACCCATCACGGTCGAGATGGCGACGGCGGGAACGACCATCAGGATCGAATTGAGGAAGTAGGGCCTGAGGCCGGTCGGCGAGACGCCGACCTGCGCCGTGGCCCAGGCGCTGAGCCAGGGCTCGAAGGTCAGTGCCCGCGGCAGGCTCATCATGTCGCCGCCGGTGATTTCGCTCAGCGGCTTGAGCGAATTGGTCAGCATCACGTAGAGCGGCAGCAGGTAGAACAGCGCGAACAGCACCAGGGTCAAATAGATGAAGACCTGGGCGACGCGGCTGGTCTTGACCGCGGTATCTTGACTGACGGCACTCATTCTTTTTTCGCCCCCAGCTCGGAATAAAGGTACGGGATCATGATGGCCGCGACGGTCATGAGCATGATCACCGCGCTGGCGGCGCCGATGCCCATGGAGTTGCGGGTGAAAGTGTAGGAATACATGAAGGTCGCGGGCAGCTCGGTGGCCCGACCGGGGCCGCCACCCGTCAGCGCAATCACCAGGTCATAGGACTTGATGGCCATGTGGAAGAGGATCACGAAGGCCGAGAGGAAGGCCGGGCGCAGCATGGGGATGACGATCCGGCGATAGAGCGCCACATTGGATGCCCCATCGATCTGCGCGGCCTTGAGGATCTCGTTGTCGATGCCCCGGAGGCCCGCCAGGAACATGGCCATGACAAAGCCGGATGTCTGCCAGACGGCGGCGAGCACCAGCGTGTAGATCGCCATGTTGCGATCCTTGATCCAGTTGAATTCGAAACTCGTCCAGCCCCACAGATGCATGGTGTTTTCGAGCCCGAGGCCGGGGTCGAGGAACCACTTCCAGGCCGTGCCGGTGACGATGAACGACAGCGCCATGGGATAGAGGTAGATCGGACGCAACACGCCTTCGCCGCGAATCTTCTGGTCGAGCAGGATCGCCAGCCCGAGGCCGATGACCGTGCAGATCGCGATATAGAGCGTCGCAAAGATCACCAGGTTGACGAGAGCCGTGTTCCACGCCGGCAGGGCGAACAGCCGCCCGAAATTCTCCAGCCCGATGAAATCGAAGCTCGGCAGCATCTTGGAATCGGTCATCGACAGATAGACCGTAAAGGCGATGAAGCCGTAGACGAAGATCAGGACGACGGCCAGCGACGGGGCCAGCACGATTTTCGGTATTAAGTCCTGCAAGCGGGTTCGTAGGTCCGCCTGGCGAGATTGGATAGGCATCGCGCCCTCCCGATCCGTCCCGGCGCTCTTGCCCGGACGCAAATACAGTTCTTGAATAGTCAGCCGGCTCGTTGGGGAGCCAGTTGGGGCCGGACCTGAGCCCGACCCCGCCCGGGAGGGCTTACTGGGCGGCCGCTACCGCAGCCGCGAGCTCCTGAGCCGCCGTTGCGGCATCGTATTCGCCGTTGAAGTGGGCGGTGACGACGTCATAGATGGCGTTCTTGACGGCCGCCGGGTGAGCATGACCCTGGGCTGCCGAGCCGAGCAGCGTGCCGGCTTCGGCAGCGGCTGCGAGTTCGGCCATGCCCTGTTGACCGCAGGCGTCGAGTTCATCGCCGGAAACGTCCGTTCGTGCCGGCACCGAGCCCTTGACCTTATTGAAAGCGATCTGGAATGAGGGAGACATGATCGCCGAAGCCATCTTCTGCTGCGCCGGGCGGAAGCCCTCGTTGACGTTGAACATGGCGAACTGGTCGGCATTGAATGTCACCGTTCCTTCCGAACCGGGCACGCGGAAGCAGAGGAAGTCTGTTCCGGGAACCTTTCCGGCATTCAGGAACTCGCCCTTGGCCCAGTCACCCATGATCTGGAAGGCGGCTTCCTTGTTGATCACCATGGCCGAAGCCAGGTTCCAGTCGCGGCCCGAGAAATTGTCGTCCACGAAACTGCGCAGGGTCTCCATACGCGTGAACGCCTCGACCATTTCCGGAGAGCTGAGCGCTGCGGGATCAAGGTCCATGAAGGCGCGCTTGTAGAGGTCTGTACCGCCGGCCCCGATCACGACAGAGTCGAACATCGTTGCTTCCTGCCAGGGCTGCCCACCATGGGCGAGTCCGACATAACCGGCATCCTTGGCTGCCTGCATCGCCGCCACGAATTCGTCCCAGGTCGTGGGCTGGGCTAGCCCGAGTTCATCCAGGATCGCCTTGTTGGCCCAGACCCAGTTGGTCGAATGGACATTGACCGGGGCCGAGACCCAATGGCCGTCATACTTGGCAAAGCCCTGCAGTGCTGTCGGCACGACAGCATCCCAGCCTTCGGCCGCGGCGACTTCATCGAGGTTGCCGAGCGAACCTTCGGCAGCCCAGTCCAGGATGTCGAAACCCAGCATCTGCACGGCCGTGGGTGGCGAGCCTGCGGTGACGCGGGCACGCAGCACGGTCATGGCGCCTTCGCCACCGCCACCGGCCACGGGCATATCGAGCCAGCCGATGCCCTGGGCCTGCAGGTCCTCCTTGAGGACATTGAGGGCAGCAGCTTCGCCACCCGATGTCCACCAGTGCAGCACTTCCACCTGTTCCTGGGCGATGGCTGCGCCCGAAGTGAGCATCATTGCGGCCGTAACGACCGCGGTTGACATATTAAGACCACGCATTTGGATCCTCCCTGCGCATGCGTCTTCATCCTCCCGCCGACCAATCGATCAGCGGGCATTCACCCAAGGCGCCCGCGTGCGCCCGATGCGCATGACGAGTGATTTCACCTCGAGAAATTCTTCCAGGCCGTAGGACCCGATTTCCCGGCCCTGGCCGCTTTCCTTCACCCCGCCGAAGGTCAGTTCGGGGAAACCGTCCATCCAGGTATTGCTCCAGACCGTCCCGGCCTGGGCCCGGCGCGAGAATTCGAGCACCGTGTGCACGTTCTCGCTCCACACCCCGGCCGAGAGGCCGTAGGCGGCGTCATTGGTAATGGCGATGGCGTCGTCCATCGTCCGGAAGGTCAGCACCGACAGGACGGGACCGAAGACCTCTTCGCGGGCAATGGCCATGTCCGGTGTCACCCCTGTCACCACCGTGGGCTGGTAGAAGTCGCCATTGAGCCCGGGCACCGAGAGGCGCTCGCCACCCAGCCCAAGCCTGGCGCCGGCGGCCACTGCGGCCCTGACATAGCCGTCGATCTTGTCCTGGTGCTGCGGGGTGACGATCGCCCCCACTTGGGTGCGCGGATCGAGCGGATCGCCGAAGGCCACCTGGCGCGAGAGTTCGATCACCCGGGCCGTGAAAGCCTCGGCGATATCCTCGTGCACGATGATGCGGCTGCCCGAATTGCAGCATTCGCCGGCATTGAAATAGACACCGAACACCACCGCATCGGCGGCGCTTTCGAGGTCGGCATCGGGAAAGATCACCTGCGGGTTCTTGCCGCCCAGCTCGAGCGCGACCTTCTTGAGCGTGCCCGATGCCGCCGCCGAGATCGCCTTACCCACGGCGGTGGAGCCGGTGAAGGTGACCATGTCGACCAGGCGGTGCGCGGCCATGGTCGCGCCCACCGGCTGGCCATAGCCAAGCACGATGTTGACGACGCCCGCCGGCAGGCCGGCCTCGTTGAGCAGTTCGCCCAGCATGGCCGTAGTCGATGGGGTCATCTCGGACGGCTTGACCACGCAGGTGCAGCCTGCCGCGAGGGCGAAGGGCAGCTTCTGGCTCAGGATCCAGAACGGGAAGTTCCACGGGGTGATCACCGAGACGACCCCGATCGGCTCCTTGATCACCACCCCGAGGATGTCCTCGCCGAGGGTATTGTGGCTGTCGCCCTTGGTGGTGCGGGCCAGCGCCGCCGCATAGCGCCAGAGATCGGCGGCACCGGAAATTTCGTTGCGGGCCTGGGTGATCGGCTTGCCCGTTTCCAGCGTCTCGATCAGTGCGAAACGGTCGACATTGGCGGCGATCAGGTCGGCCACGCGCAGCAGGACCTCGCCCCGCGCCTTGCCCGAAATCCGGCTCCACACGCCACTATCGAAGGCGGCACGCGCTGCCTTGATCGCAGCCTCGGCTTCGGCCTCGCCGCCCCTCGCACTGCGGCTGACAACAACGCCATGGGACGGCGCGATCCGCTCGAACGTGGCGCCGTCGGCGCTGTCGCGCCACGCGCCATTGATGAAGTGACGCCCGATAAAGGGTTCGGTCGGGAGGCCGGTGCGGGTCGAGGGGATGACGGTCATGTCCATGATTCAGTGCCCCGGAAATTTGGGTTTGCGCTTGTCGCGGAAGGCCTGGACGCCCTCGGCCCGGTCGCCGCTGGCCGCAATGGCGGCGCCCCCCAGCGCCTCGATCATCGCCCCCGTGTCTTCGTCGCGTGCGGCATGGATCATGGTCTTGGCGATCTCGACCGCCCGGGGCGACAGCTCCGCCACGCGCGTCGCCATGGCCTCAGCCACCGCCAGCGGGTCCTCCGCCACGTCGGCAACGAACCCGACCTCGAGGCATCGGTCTGCACCGATCCGCCGGCCAAACAGAGCCATTTCCTTGAGCATTGGTTCCGGCAGCAGCCGTGCGAGGCGGCACGTACCCGACCAGCCCGGCACGATGCCGACACCTGCTTCGGGCAGTGCAATTGTCGCTCCCGGGGCCATGACCCGCACATCGCAGGCCGCTGCCAGTTCCAGCCCGCCGCCGAAAGCGTGCGCGCCGAGCACGGCAATGCTGGGCTTGGCCAGCCGCGCCAACCGGTCGAAGATGCGGTGGCCGCCGCGCACCCAGTCGCGGGCGAATTCGGCCGGCGACAGGCCACCCCAGGCATTGATGTCGGCACCCGAGCAGAAGGCCTTGGCCGGAGCTGCCGTCACTAGCAGGCAGGCGACATCGCGATGGCCTTCGGCCACTTCGAGGTGTGCCGCAAGCTGGGCCAGCATCTCGACCGTGAAGGCGTTGAGCTTGCTAGGATTGTCGAGGCGGATCTCCGCGATCGAGCCGCGAATATCGAGGTGAACCTGGCTCATGGCTGCCACCCCATCAGACCCGTCCCGAACAGCGTAGCCGGCATGGTGATGGCATCGGCGGCGAGGCGCACGCGGCCCTGGCTGGCATCGACGATATGCGCCTGCGGATCGATACCGGGCATGATTTCGGTCGCCACCAAACCGGTCGGGGTGAGGCGCATCACGCAGCGCTCGGTGACGTAAATAATGTCCTGACCCAGTTCGCGTGCCCGGCGACCGGAAAAGGTCACATGCTCGACCGCTTCGACCATCTTGGTGAACTTGCCCGGCCGGTCGATGCGGATGCCGGTCTCGGTCAGGGCAACGTCCGCCCCCGCCTCGAACCAGCCCGAGAACACGATCTTGCGGGCATTGGCGGTGATATCGACAAAGCCGCCGCAGCCAGCCGTCAGGTAGGGCTTCTTGCCCAGCTTGGAGACGTTGACATTCCCCTCCACGTCCACTTCCAGGAAGGAGAGGAAGGACACGTCGAACCCGCCGCCCTGGAAATAGATGAATTGCTGTGGCGAAGGCATGTAGGCATCGGCATTGGCCGCGCAACCGAAGGCGAAATCGGTGAGCGGCATGCCCCCGACGGCGCCCTGTTCGATGGCCCAAGTCACCGCCTTGGGATGCCCTTCCTCAAGCAGGATGCGCGGCACCATGGCGCTGATGCCAAAGCCCAGATTGGCCGTCATGCCGCCCTTGAGTTCCATGGCCGCGCGGCGTGCTATGACCTTTTCGACGCCGTGCTGGGCGAGGCGAAAGCTGCTCCAGGGTCGCATGACCTGCCCGGAAATGGCCGGATCGTAGTCTGTCTCGCAGGTCTGCTTCTGGAGCGCATCGATCACCACCAGATCGACCAGGTGTCCCGGCACGCGCACGTCATGGGGCCGCAGCGATCCCGAGGCGGTCACGCGCTTCACCTGGGCAATGACGAGGCCGCCATTGTTGCGGGTGGCGATGGCCTGTTCGAGCCCGCCGAGATAGGCGCCTTCGTGCTCGTAGGTGAGGTTGCCCCACTCATCGGCCGTCGTGGCCCTGAGGATGCAGACGTCGGGCTGGATATTGGGGAAGTGCAGCCAGCTCTGACCACCAAATTCGACGCGGTGAACGATGGGTGCGGCGGCACCCTTCTCGTTCATGGCACAGCCCTGGCGGACCGGATCGGCGAAAGTATCGAGCCCCACCTGCGTCAGCACGCCGGGGCGCCGGGCGGCCGCCTCGCGGTGCATGTCGAACAGGATGCCCGAAGGCACGTTATAGGCGGCGACGCGATTGTCCTCGATCATCCGCCAGATCTGCGGCATTGGCAGGCTGGATGGCCCCGAGGGGTAGGAGCCGGCAAGGACGCGGGTCAGCAGTCCATCCCTGGCGATGTGGTCGATGCCCTTGACCCCATACATGTCGCCTGCGGCAATCGGGTGCAGGGTCGTCAGGTTGCGCGGATGGCCCTCGGCCTCGAAACGCGCGCCGATGGCCTCGAGCACCAGATCGGGACAACCCAGCGAGGAGGACGATGAAACCGTCACCACGCAGTCGTCAGAAATCCGGGCAGCCGCTTCCGCGGCGCTGACAATCTTGGTCATCGCTGTCTCTGTTGTTCTCGATGCGCAGGACACCGACAGCTCGCCGGTGACGCAGCTCAGCGGACGAACTACTCATCGGTCCACTGCATTCCAAAACCAGTTTTGGAACGTTCCTATTTACTAACGAATGGCATCAGTGGTCGTCAAGCGGATATTTGGAACGATCCATAATTTATCGGGAAAGGTGAGCTACCCGCCGTCCCAGAGTTGGCCGTTGGGGACCGAACCGGTGGGGACTATTCCAGCGGAGCAAGATCCGACCAGCAGGTATGAGGATGGAAACACAAAGGAGCTAATGTCCGATATGGGGCGCACTCCGGACCCATGTTGAATCAAATGAATCGGAGCTTAAGGCATTTGCGGACACAGAGACGGTCCTCATCATCACGAGATCGCTCAAGGTGGGTCGTTATTCGGGTTTGTGACATGGCTTGTTTCATCGCCGTTGGCAGTTCTTCGGGCAATCTTCACCGAGTCCCCTACATAGCCTGAGGGATCCATCAGTTGCCTCATTTCATCACCGGTGATGCCAATTTCTCCGGCCCGCTCCTGCAGGACCATCGAAAACGCTCGCCCCTCCGACAGGGCACCCTGGGCGGCTTCGTAGAGCAGATGGTGGGCGGCGTGGCGGCCTATCCTGGGTGCCAGCCGCATCATGATCGCTTCGGAGTTGATCAGTCCGCCGGTGATCGCCAGGTTCCTTTCCATGGCGGCCCCGTCGACCACCAGTCCGTCGGAAACTGCGGCCAGCCCAGCCACTGCAGATGCGGCGAGAATGGCGATCTCGGGCAGCGTGACGTCCGTGACATTGGTCGAGGAAGAATCTCCCTCATCCATCCGCACGAGCCCTTCGAGGCATAGTGGCATGCGAGCCCGAACAAGCCGGCAGAGACTGACAATGCGCAGGCAGGTCGAGGGGTTGCGCTTCTGGGCCATGGTCGAGCTGCCGACCTTGCCGTGATGGAAGGCTTCGCGCACCTCGCCAATCTCGGTCCGTTGAAGAAAGACGATGTCCTGGGCGACGCGCTCGAGGCCGCCTATCAGCACGCCCAGGCTCGACACATAGTCTGCCACGCGGTCATAGCTCGAGCGAATGGCGAGGCCCGCGGGTTTCAATCCGAGCACCTGCGCTAGGCGAGCCTCGACGTCGCGCCCCATGCCATCAAGCGCAGCGCCGGTCCCGATGGCGCCGCCGAGCGAGGCCACGAAAGAGCCGTCAAACCGCTCCGCGAGCCGCGCCCTGCCGCGCTCCAGTTCGTCGACCCAGCCGGCAACCTTGAAGCCAAAGGTCATCGGCAAGGCATGCTGCCCGTGTGTCCGGCCCGCCTGCAGCGTTGTTGCATGGGCGCCTGCCAGCGCCCGGAGCCGGGCTATTGCCTTGTCCAATGTATCCAGGATCAGATCGTGGGTCCGTCGCATCTGCAGCGAGACGGCCGTGTCGAAGATGTTCTGCGTGGTGGCACCAAGGTGGATGAAGCCGGCGGCAGGTTCGCCACACAGGACTTCAAACTGCTTGAGCACTGGCACGAAGGGATGCTGAGCGTGGCGGATGTCCCGGTCCAGACACGCCAGATCGAAAAGCTCCGCCTTTGCATTGTCCTTGATGGCCCTGGCACATTCCGAAGGCACGAGGCCAAGCTGCGCTTCGGCCTCTGCGAGGCCCGCCTCGACATCAAGCCAAGCCTGCAAGGTGGATGTATCGCTCCAAATGTCCAACGCCGCGCTGTCGAACCAGCTGCGGGTGATGAAGGAGTCGAAAGCCCCGACTGCCATGCTCTTGCCCCTAGAGCCGAAGGCCGCTGGCGGCGTCGAACAGGGAAGCCGTGGCGGGATCGAAAGCCATCCCGATCGTGTCGCCAGGCTTAACGCCAGGCTTTCCCTGAACAAGAACGGCGATCTGCTGACCGGCCACGTCGCACCAAATGATGGATTCGGCGCCCAGCATCTCGGTGAGATCGACCGTGGCTCGAACCTTGGCCGAGGCGTGGTCCGCGTCCACGATCGTGAGCAATTCGGGCCGGATCCCCAGTTCCACGGCGCTGGCCTGCGTGGGGTACTTCTCGAAATCGTAGCCTTCGAGCGAGAAGCCGAACGCCTCCGCCTTAAACATCGGCACGCCCTGCTGCTCAACCAGCAGCTCACCCCCGATGAAATTCATCCGGGGGGTCCCGATGAACCCGGCCACATAGCGATTGCGGGGCCGATCATAGATGTCCTCGGGAGAACCGAGCTGCTGGATGATCCCATCCTTCATCACGGCGATCCGGTCGGCCAGCGTCAGAGCCTCCACCTGGTCATGGGTCACGTAGATCATGGTATTGCCCACGCTGCGATGCAGGCGCTTGATCTCCACCCTGAGTTCCGCGCGCAGCTTGGCATCAAGGTTCGACAGCGGCTCGTCGAACATGAAGACCTTGGCCTCGCGGACCAGCGCCCGGCCGATCGCGACACGCTGGCGCTGACCGCCCGACAACTGGGCCGGGCGACGGTCCAGCAGTTCGGTAATCTGGAGGAACCGCGCAACCTCTTCGACGCGCTTGTTGCGCTCGGCCTTGGGTACGCGATTGACACGGAGCGAAAACCCGAGATTGCCGCGTACCGACATCTTGGGATAGAGCGCGTAACTCTGGAACACCATGGCCAGACCCCGCTTGCTCGGGTCTTCATGGGTGACATCCCTGTCCTCAATCGAAATGGTCCCACCCGATGGCTCGATGAGCCCCGCTATGGTGTTGAGCAACGTGGATTTGCCGCACCCTGACGAACCGAGAAGGACCAGGAACTCGCCCGACTTGATGTCGATATCAAGGTTCTTGAGAACAGCATGCTCACCGAAGCGAACTTCGAGATTTTTGACGGATACTGATGACATTGCCCTATCCTTTGACTGCGCCGGCGGCGATGCCGCGCACGAACCAGCGGCCGGAAATGAAGTAGAGGACGAGCGGCACCAAGGCCGTGAGGATGGTGGCCGCCATGTCCACGTTGTATTCGCGCTCGCCGAACTGCGAGTTGACGATATTGTTCAGTTGCACGGTCATGGGCAGGTTTTCCCGCCCGGCGAAAATCAGACCGAGAACAAAGTCATTCCAGATCCCGGTCACCTGCCAGATCACCGCCACAATCATGATGGGCGTCGACATGGGCAGCATGATCGCGAAGAACACCCACCAGAAGCCAGCCCCATCCATGCGCGCTGCCTTGAAGATCTCTTCGGGTATCGAGACAAAGTAGTTGCGGAATATGAGGGTCATGACGGGCATGCCGAAGATCACATGGACGGCGATAATCGCAGCCAGGGTGCCGAACGTGCCCGACCAGGCGAACAGCTGAACCAGTGGATAGACGTAGACCTGGTGCGGAATGAATGCGCCAGTCATCAAGAGGCCAAAAGCAATACCGGCCCAGCGGAAGTTCCAATGCGCCAAGGCGTAACCGTTGACGGCGCCCAACAGGACCGAAAGGATGACGCTCGGGATCAGGATGCGGACCGAGTTCCAGAAGCCGACGCTGATCCCGTCGCAGGCCACTCCGGTACAGGCCGCTGACCAGGCTTTGACCCATGCGCCGAGATCGGGCGCTGAGGGCAGGCTGAAGATGGAGCCGCTGCGGATTTCCTCCATCGTCTTGAAGGAGGTCATCAGCATGATGAAGAGCGGCATCGCAAAGAACAGGGCGCAGACCAGAAGGAATGCATAGGTTCCGATGCGCGCGGGCGAAACAGTCTTCCACGGGCGCCGTTCACTAATCGACATGGCGTTCATCCTTTTGCTGCGGCGGCGCGCGCATACAGAACCGGCGCGGCGACGGCCATGACCATCATCAGCATCACGGTTGCGGCGGCCGCGGCACGCCCGACGCTGCTGCGCTCAAACAGGTAGTCCATCACAAATTTCGCCGGCACCTCGGTGGCGATGCCTGGCCCACCTTTGGTCATCGCCACGACGATGTCGTAGGACTTGATCGCATGAGTGGAGAGCAGCACCGCACAGGTGACAAAGACCGGCACCAGGATCGGCGTGACGACGTGCAGGTACATCCGCCAGGCCGGAACGGCGTCGATGCGGGCGGCTTTCCAGATTTCCGTATCGACCCCACGCAGCCCGGCCAGAAGAAGCGCCATGACGAAGCCCGCTCCATGCCAGATGCCGGCGATGATCACCGCATACATGGCCATGTCGGGTCGAACGATCCAGTCGAAGGTAAAGCCAGTCAGGCCCAGGCCACGGACAAAATCCTGGATGCCCTCTGTCGGACTCATGATCCATTGCCACACCAGGCCGGTCACGATGAACGACATCGCATGGGGATAAAGGAAGATGGTTCGCAGGGCATTTTCCGCCCGAACCTTCTGGTCAATGAATATCGCCATCAGATAGCCCAGCGCCAGGCAGCCGCCGATATAGCCAGCCCCGAAGACGAGCATGTTCACGAGCGACGTGGTCCAGCGGGAACTGCGGAAGAGGGCTACATACTGCTCGAGGCCCACGAACTCGTAGATGGGCAAAGAGCGTGATGGGGTGAGGGAAATCCCAATGGTCCACAAAATGCTGCCGACATAGACGGTAGCGACAATGGCGAACATGGGCAGCAGCGCGACCTGGGCGGACCTGATCTTCATAGACAATCTCCATGGCTGGCCCACCGGCATCCCAAAATGCCGATGGGCTGTCGTCCAGAACCGGTCAGCCGTTCAGGACGATCTCGGTGTAGCGGGCGATCGCGGTCTCAATGTCGAGAGACGGATCATTCCAGAACTGGGAGATGAGATCCTGGATTTCTCCTGCCACCGAGGAAGGCTGCAACATGGTGAGCCTGGGCACATTGGTGTCGCTGATTTGAAGGGCCGCACTGCCCTTTTCGGCGCAGACGTCGGTCCCGGTCATGTCAACATCGGCACGTGGCGGTATCGATCCCTTGGCCGCATTGAAATTGCGCAGCGTCGTATTGTCCGCGAGCGTCTCGATCAGCAGTTGCTGCGCCTTGATGGCATCGTCATCGCTGAGCTTGGGGAAGACGAAGACGTCGCCGCCGATCTGCAATACCCCGTCGGGAAGGATGCATCCGTAGTCGACGCCCGCGGTCTGGCCGGCCGCTGCGAACTCGGCCTTGGCCCAATCGCCCAGCGACGTGAACCCCGCCTCGCCGGTGATGACCATGTTCGTCGCGGCGTTCCAGGTGCGACCTGGAGACCCGACGTCGACATAGTCACGAAGGCGAGCATAGGTCTCGAAGGCCTGACGAAGCTCGGCGCTGGCGAACGCCTCCGGCGCCTGGTGCTGGTACAATCCATACCAGAGGTTTGCTCCGCCTATATCGAGCAGGATGGATTCGAAGAGCGACAGCTCATATGACGGCGTTCCCGACAGAGCCAACGGCACCTTGCCAGCGCTCTTGAGTTTGTCGAGCGCCACAAACATATCCTCGCCCCAGCCGGCGGGAACCTCTGCACCGACCTCTTCCAGAAGCTTGGCATTGAACCAGATCCAGTTGCGTCCATGAATATTCATGGGCATTGCGAAGACTTTGCCGTCGATCTGTGCCGAGGCAAGCAGCGCCTGAGGCACCGTTTGATCCCAATTTCCCTCCTGGGCCACCGCCGAGATGTCGGTCAGAAGCCCCTGGGCAGCAAGGTCCTCGAACTCGCGGCCGGAATTGAACTGGCTAGCCTCCGGAGGGTCGCCGGCAACGATGCGCGTGAATGAGGCCTGACGCGCTGCCGAAGCTCCAGCGATCGCATTGTCGACCCAGGTGCCGCCAGATGCCTCGAATGCGTCAGCCAGAACGCGGGCGGCCTTGGATTCTCCTTCCGAAGTCCACCAGTGAATGACCTCGGCCTCTTGCGCGAGTGCCGGAGCGACACCTGCCAAGAGTCCCAGAAGTGGTAGCGTAGCTCTAAAGCGCATGATTTCCTCCCTGCTGCGCAACATACAATACAATATGTATGACACATATTGCACGACTTGCAGGCGGACGCAAGTTCGTTCTGCGGGGATTGTGAAAGTGAATGCGTATTGTATTGTATGGGCATGAAGACGGATTTGGCACGCCTGGAAGCTTTTCTCGAAGACATGGCCCGAAAGGCATCACCTGGGGACCGGCTGCCCACCGTTCGCTCGCTCATGTCGCAATTCTCTCTGTCTCAGACCGCGGTGCAGAAAGTCACCGAGCGGTTGAAGGCGGAGGGCCGCATATCGGCGGAGACAGGCAGAGGCACCTTCTTCGTCGGCGGGGTCGACAGGGTTGATCGGTCCGAGGGCCCGGACACAGCTGTACGCGGGTCAGAAGGCCGGTCCTTCCTCCTGCTCCGCAGGTCAACCAGCATAAGGCGCGGACGAGCGGTGCTTGAGCTATTGCAGGACAAGCTGCAGGCGGCAGGACACAGTGTGGTAGAAGTGTCTTACACCGACAGCCGCGACGGATTGCGCGTGCTGCGAAATCTGCCTGGCTTTGACGGTTGCATACTCCAGTCCTCGTTCGAAACGATCAGCATCGAGATGCTCCAGGCGATAAAGCTCAAGACCAGCGCCATTGTCGTGGATGGGGCCGTGTTGGCGGGGACAGAGGTCGACGCGGTGGGGGTGGAGTGGGGTACATCCATCGGCCGGGCGATTGCGAACTTGCAGAGCCGCGGGCACGAGCGGATCGGCTTGGTCACGACGTCCCATTTTTTGCTCGCCACCGAACTGGGCAAGATTCGCTTTTTGGAGCTCTGTGACGGGGAAGCAGGCCGATTGCTGGAAATCCCGGCCTGGCCACACGAAAAATACCTGGAGCTCGCCATAGAAAGGATCGCTGCGTCTCGAAACGCTGACAGCTCCTTGCCTTGGACTGCGCTCATTGTCTGGGGTGTCGAAAGCGGGCTCCGTTTCCGCGAGGGATTGGCAGCCCACGGGATCGAAATTCCGCGTGACCTGTCGGTCATCCTGTTGGGCCGCACGGACCTGTCAAACGAGCACGCAAACTTCTTCGAAGTCATCGGGCCAAGCGTGACGCAGCAGGCCCAGTCTATGCTTGACGTCCTGTTGGAGCGCCTTGGCAACCCTGGACGACCATATCGCACCACATATCTGGCTGTCACAAGCCAGGAGGGGCGCTCCGTCGGGACCTGCGTTCCGCCGAAGCCGTAGGCGGGCCCAGTCGGTCTACAAAGCAGTAAGCCTAACAGCGATTGCTCTATTGAGATGGGAGCCCAGAAGAACGCGGATTTCTGGGATGAATGTGGAGAGAAGGACTCTCAAGAGTTCTGAAACCTCGGGGCTTTCGGCAGGATAACCTCAAAAGCTATGTGCATGATGCACCCAGAAGGACTGTGAACGGGCCCTCGCCGCCAAGGAGTTCTGAAGGATCATCGCAATCTGGTCGCCACCGATAGTGCTCGTCGGCTCGGTTCGGATTGAGGTCTTGGCGCAAGCGGCCGCCGGCGCAAGCGCCGTGCGCATGCGCCTGCGCCTGCGCCTGCGCCAAGACCTCAAGACTTTACGCATTGGTGCGACCCTGGAGGGCAGTTGCCAGAGAGTTGAATCGCCGAATCACAAAACTGTTGATTTGTACGCATAACGCAGACAAAATGCCGATGTTATGACGTTATCACGTCCACTGACTAAGGGAACGGCGCGTGGCGCTGCAAGGGAAGGATTGATCTCGATGATGAAGTTTGTCTTAGCGGCCGGCTTGGCCGCGCTTTCAACAACGGCCTGGGCACAATCGTGGGACATGCCGACCCCATATGGGGACACTGTCTTTCACACGATCAACATCAGGACTTTCGCCGACGAAGTCCGCGAGGCAACTGGCGGCAAGGTCGACATCACGGTTCATTCGGCGGGATCGCTGTTCCCGCATGGCGAGATCAAGAATGCCGTGCGGTCGGGGCAGGTCCCGATCGGCGAGTTCTTCATGTCGCAGTTGGTCAACGAAGACGCGGCCTATGGCCTCGACAGCCAGCCCTTCCTCGCGACCAGCTACCAAGACGCGACACGACTCTGGAACGCCCAGAAACCGGTGATTACCGAGCTTCTTGCGGAACAAGGTCTCATTCCTCTCTTCTCAGTCGCCTGGCCTCCACAGGGGCTTTACACCAACAAGGAGATCGCCTCGGTCGACGATCTGAAAGGCTTGCGCTTCCGTGCCTATAACGCTGCTCTGGAAGAGTTTGCCGCTCTCGCTGGCGCTGCTCCGATCCAGGTCGAGGCCGCCGACATCCCGCAGGCCTTTGCCACCGGCCAGGTCGAGTCCATGATGACGTCACCCTCGACCGGCGTTTCCTCGACGGCCTGGGATTTCACCAGCCACTACACGCCGGTAAATGCGTGGGTGCCCAAGAACCTCGTGGTCATCAATCAGTCGGTATTCGACGCACTGGACCAGGACAGCAAGGACGCGATCATGGCTGCCGCAGCAGCTGCGGAACAGCGAGGCTGGGCCATGTCCGAGGAAGAGACGGGGACACAAACTTCGTTGCTAGCAGATAACGGCATGACCATCTATCCGCCCAGCGACGAACTGATCACTGGCCTGCGCCTGATCGGCGAGGAGATGCTGGTCAACCTGCAAGCCAACGGCTCGGAAGCGACGCTCCGCGTACTGGAAGAATTCAAGAAATAATCTACGACTGGGAGCGGGTCGATGAGGGATCGGCCCGCTCTCGAACTGGGGAGGATTCGGGCATGCGTAGATCTCTTGATTCACTTTATCAATCAGCAGGCTGGCTGTCGGCATTCTGCATTTTGGCGATCAGCCTTCTCATTAGCGCGCAGGTGCTTCTCAATGTTGGCGTGCGACTAAGTTTGCCCATTCCCGCGAGTATCCCGTCCTACGGTGACTTCGCGGGGTATCTGCTTGCTGCTTCAACTTTCCTGGCATTGGCATACACCTTTCGGTCGGGCGGTCACATTCGTGTATCGATCGTGACGGCCAATTTGCCCAAGCGAATTCGTTGGATCGTCGAGTTACTCGTCTTGGCGGCCGCGGCAGCCGTAATCGGCTATGCACTGTTCTTTCTGATCGATTTGGTGCGGAGCAGCATCCGGTTCAACGATGTCTCCTCCGGGCGGGTTTCCATCCCACTGTGGATACCCCAAACGGTAATGTGCATCGGCGTAGCCCTGCTTGAGATAGCAGTCCTGGACACACTGGTTCAGACATTCCGAAGCAAGCAGCCCGTCATAGCCAGCGGCGAGGAGATGTGAGATGGGCGAACTCGGCATTGCTGTTGCTCTTCTCGGCGTACTTCTGCTGTTGCTGGGATCGGGTGTCTGGGTCGCGCTTTCGTTGTTTGGCGTCGGCCTCTTTGCTCTCACCGCCTTCACCAACGTCAAAGTTGGCCTCAACCTTGCGACCGTCATGTACGGACATTCGCATTCTTACGCCCTGACTGCCCTGCCGCTCTTCATCCTTATGGGCGAGATACTGGTTCGATCTCGATTGAGCCAGGACATGTTCCGCGGTCTCGCGCCATGGCTGGGCCGACTTCCCGGCCGCCTCTTGCATGTGAATGTCCTGGGTTGCGGAATATTCGCTGCCGTATCCGGATCTTCAGCTGCAACGGCGGCAACGATTGGCAAAATGTCGATCCCCGAGCTCAAGCAACGGGGCTATCCTGAGTCACTCATTCTGGGGTCATTGGCGGGGTCGGCTACCCTTGGCCTTTTGATTCCGCCCTCGATTATTCTCATCGTCTATGGCGTGGCTACCGAGCAGTCCATTGCACGCCTCTTTATCGCCGGCGTGCTTCCAGGGCTGATGCTGGTGCTGATTTTTTCGGGTTACATCGCCATCAGGGCGCTGGCCAATCCAGGAATAATCCCTGCGGAAGAAGACAGGATGTCGTTCCGGGACAAGGTCAAAGCATCGAGATCCCTCATCCCGGTCTCGCTGCTCATCATATGCGTGATCGGTTCGATATATTCGGGGATCGCATCCCCGACCGATGCGGCAGGGGTGGGAGTGCTGTTGTCAGTGGGTCTTGCTGCCGCCACCGGATCGTTCGGGCGCAAGCAATTTCTCGAAGCGCTGCTATCAGCCGCCCGTACATCTTGCATGATCGCCTTCATACTACTGGGGGCGGCATTCCTGACCTCAGCCATGGGGTTCACGGGGTTGCCACGGAATCTCGCTGCCTGGATCGCCGGCATGGACCTGTCGCCCTATGTCTTGCTCGCTGCCTTGACCGCCTTCTTCATCTTGCTTGGCATGTTTCTAGACGGGATTTCCGTTGTGGTACTGACTACGTCAATCGTCATGCCGATGGTGCTGGCGGTAGGAATCGACCCAATCTGGTTCGGTATCTATCTGGTTCTGGTAGTTGAGATGAGTCAGATCACGCCCCCAGTTGGATTCAACCTGTTCGTTATCCAGGGGATGACCGGCCACAACATCGTACGTATCGCAAGCGCCGCACTTCCGTTCTTCCTGCTGCTGCTGCTTGCCGTGCTGACGATTACGGTCTTTCCACAGATCGTGACGGCTCTCCCCGACATGATGGCTCGTCAGCCTGCCTAGTCACGTGCAGGGCGGTGGCCTGCTGCCCTGCAAGTCCCGGTATTGCTAGCGAACAACGGCTATAGCGATGCCGCTGACCGTGTGCCCTGGTCATACTGTCCCGACAGCGTTCGCATGTGGGCAGCGATGGCGGAAAGCGTCTCGGCCGGCACCTGGGCGGAAAGAACCGACTTCACGAGGAGTTCTTCGCGAATGGCAGCGTATCGCTCACACACTGCGCGCCCGGCAGGGGTAATGCTGACGAGCTTCTCTTTGCCTCTGCGTCCGCTTTGTATCAAGCCGAGACGCTGCAGTTTCTTCAGCGCGTAGGCCACGATGTGGGTGTCTTCGATATTCAGCATCAGAGAGATGTCGGCCATGGTTTTGGCCTTATCGCGATGATTGATGTTGTGCAGAACCAGGACGTCCACGGCCGAAAGGTCGGGCACGCCCGCCGCAGCCATGCAGCGCACCATCCACCGACTGAAGGCATTGTGCAGCATGATCATGCCGAACTCGAGTTCCGACAGCGCTGGCAGGGCGCCGCGAGCGAGGTGACCGGACGAAACGATTGGCCCTACTCCTTGCCAGATCTCTGACAGTTCCGGGGGAACGGTTGGTGGTTCCACGATCTTGGGCATGGGAGCCTCCTCCACTCTCTTGACGGGATAAGCGCATTCGCCGTCAGCCATAACCGCAGTCAAACTACCCGTCCACCAAAAATCTATTGACGATGTAACATCGATAATTTATCGATATTATGTCATTAAGAATGGGGACGAAGAGATGGGCCGCGCTTGGGACTTTTGGATCGATCGCGGCGGCACCTTTACCGACGTCATTGGTCGCGACCCTCAGGGCAACCTTCATGCACGGAAGTTGCTGTCCGAGAATGGCGAGGCGTATCGGGATGCCGCCGTTGCGGGAATTCGCGCCCTTCTCGCCCTGGAGCCAGGGCAGCCAATCCCTCCCGGTACTGTAGGTGATGTCCGCATGGGCACGACCGTGGCGACCAATGCTCTGCTCGAGCGCAAGGGTGAGCCAACTGCGTTGATCACCACGCATGGCTTCCGCGACGCACTTGAGATCGGCTATCAGGCACGGCCCGATATCTTCGCTCAGGAAATCATCAAGCCGGAACTGCTCTATAGCCGCGTGATCGAGCTGAACGAGCGAATCCTCAATGACGGAACGGTTGAACGGGCCCTCGATGAGGTCGAAGTTGCCGAAAAACTGCAACGGCTCTGGGCGGAGGGTTTTCGTTCGGTCGCCATCGTGCTGATGCATGGCTACCGTCACTTCGCTCACGAGCAAGCGGTTGCCAGGCTGGCGCGCGCTTTGGGATTTCCGCAGGTTTCGGTGAGCCATGAAGTGTCACCGCTCATCAAATTCGTTAGCAGGGGCGACACGACGGTTGTCGACGCCTACCTGTCGCCCATCCTCAAGCGCTATGTTGACCAGGTGTCCGAAGAACTCGATCTGGACCGCTCGGGCGCTCGCCTGATGTTCATGATGTCCTCCGGCGGGCTGACTTCCGCCGATCGCTTCCAAGGCAGAGATGCAATACTGTCCGGCCCAGCGGGCGGTGTGGTCGCGCTTGCCCAGACTGCAATTGAAGCTGGTTATTCGAGCACCATAGGATTCGATATGGGCGGAACGTCTACGGACGTCGCCCATTTCGATGGCGACTACGAGCGTGCCTTCGAAACCGAGGTCGCCGGTGTTCGGATGCGTGCGCCCATGATGCAGATACATACCGTCGCCGCGGGCGGCGGGTCGATCCTGCACTTTGATGGTTCACGGTTCCGGGTCGGACCCGATTCCGCCGGAGCCAATCCCGGACCCAAATGCTACCGGAGAGGCGGCCCTCTGACTGTGACGGATGCCAACGTCATGGTTGGTAAACTGCGGCCTGAGCTGTTTCCGCCGATCTTCGGCCCCCTCCAGAACCAGCCCCTCGATGCCGGGGCTGTGACGGCGGCTTTTGCCGAACTCGCCCAACAGATCGGGGATGGACGTACCCCCGAGCAGGTCGCCGATGGTTTTCTCGCCATCGCGGTGGCAAACATGGCTGAGGCCGTCAAGTCGATCTCGATTGCTCGCGGCTATGACGTAACCAAGTATGTGCTGAACGCGTTCGGCGGGGCGAGCGGCCAGCATGCCTGCCTCGTTGCCGACGCACTGGGTATGAGCACGGTTCTGGTGCATCCCTATTCCGGGCTGCTGTCGGCATACGGCATGGGGCTGGCAGACCTGCGCTCCATCCGTCAGGCAACGGTGGACCTGGAACTGGATGGCAGCGTCATTGCCGAAGTGGACACCATTTCACGGCGTATTGGCCGGGAGGCGGTAGGGGAACTTCTTGATCAGCACGTCGATCTCGAAGAGATGAAGGTCAATGGTACGGTTCACCTCAGGTATCATGGGACCGACACCACGGTGGAAGTTCCGCTGTTTTCTAGCCCCGCTATCGCTTTCGGGCAGGATTGGGCGAGCGGCACCGACACACACACGCTGCAGGAAAGTTTCGAGCGCAGCCACCGTGCGCGGTTTGGGTTCGTCGATCCTGGCAAAATGCTGGTGGTTGAATCGCTGTCGGTAGAGGCGATCGGTACCGGCTCGCGACCCGAAGTCTGCACGGTACAGCCGACAGCCGCCCGGCTCCCGGAGGCCGACCAGCGCACGAGGTTCTATTCGAACGGCGAGTGGCATGAGGCCGGCATTTACCGGCGCGAACACCTCCGATCAGGACATGTGGTGCACGGCCCGGCGGCAATCATCGAGCCGAACCAGACGGTCGTGGTAGAGGCGGGTTGGACAGCCAAAATTACGCCCCAGAACAACTTGGAACTGAAGCGCCTTGTCCCAATTCGGCGGACCAAGGCGCTGGGGACCGATGTCGACCCCGTCATGCTGGAAATCTTCAACAATCTCTTCATGTCCGTCGCCAACCAGATGGGGGTGACCCTTCAGAACACGGCATATTCGGTCAATATCAAGGAGCGGCTGGACTTTTCCTGCGCCCTCTTCGACAGCAGCGGCGCCTTGGTGGCCAACGCACCCCATGTGCCGGTGCATCTGGGGTCCATGGACCGTTCGGTCGAAGCCATCATAAAAAGTGGCCAGCACTTCTCTCCGGGGGACGTCTTTGCCATCAACGCCCCGTACAACGGCGGCACCCACTTGCCGGACATTACAGTCTGCACGCCGGTTTTCGACGCCAGCAACGAGCGCATTCTGTTCTGGACCGCATCGCGGGGGCACCATGCCGATATCGGGGGCACAGCCCCTGGCTCCATGTCCCCTGACGCGCGAACGATCGAGATGGAGGGCGTCTATATTGATACTTTCAAGCTCGTCGACAAAGGGCGGTTTCGTACGGAGGAGCTGAGTCGTCTGCTGACAGACGCGGAATACCCCGTCCGCAACCTCGAGCAGAATATTGCCGACCTCAAGGCCCAGGTGGCCGCGAACAAGAAGGGCGCCGACGAGCTGACGAGGATGATCGAGCAGTTCGGCCTGCCTGCGGTGGAAGCCTATATGGGCCATGTGCAGGACAATGCCGAAGAATGCGTCCGTCGCGCCATCGAGAAGCTGTCGGATGGGACGTTCACATATCCAATGGATCAGGGCTGCCAAATCCAGGTCAAAGTGACGGTGAATCACAAGGCCCGCGAAGCTATTGTGGATTTCTCCGGCACATCTGGTCAGCAGCCTGACAATTTCAACGCGCCGGAACCGATTACGCGTGCAGCGGTCCTTTATGCGTTCCGCGTGATCGTCGCCGACGCAATCCCCATAAATGCCGGGTGCCTGAGACCAATCAAGGTCATCATCCCCGAGGGGAGCATGCTGTCCCCACGCTGGCCCGCCGCAGTGGTAGCGGGGAATGTGGAAGTCAGCCAGGCCGTGACCAACTGCCTGTTTGGTGCACTGGGAACCATGGCGTCCGCCCAGGGCACGATGAATAATCTCACTTTCGGCAACGACGACCACCAGTACTACGAAACCATCTGCTCAGGATCTCCGGCAGGCCCGGGCTTCCACGGTGTCGCTGGCGTGCAGACCCACATGACAAACTCGCGTCTCACCGACCCGGAGGTGCTCGAAAGCCGGTTTCCTGTCGTCCTCGAAGACTTCCACATTCGCCGTGGTTCTGGCGGCGCTGGCCAGTGGCGAAGTGGGGATGGCACCAGCCGCACCATCCGTTTCCGGGAGCCGATGAACTGCGCCATCCTGTCAGGACACCGGTTGGTGCAGCCGTTCGGTCTCAAGGGCGGGCGGCCAGGCGAAATGGGCCGCAACACCATCCGTCGTCACGACGGAAGCCAGGAGGACCTGCCTGGCTGCACCAAGACAACATTGGGGACTGGCGACGCCATCACAATCTCTACCCCGACCGGCGGTGGCTATGGCACAGTACCCAGCGAGGCGTAGTAGAACCGCACGTTAGCTATCACTGCCGACCGACAGGCCATTGCATGGCGGTACACACGGCCCGGCCCGGTATTGGACACGGTGTATTTCCAATTACGCCGGCCATGCACCAACCGCTTTTGGGGAGCCGTGCGAGCGCGGCGGACGGCGGGAAAGGGGCGCGTCTCCGCCAGTCTGCAGTCGACCCCATTTCGGTCATGTGGCCAGATTGGATTTTTGCCGAAGAGTGGACATCCGATACCGCGCAAGCGAGTCAAAGCTATTTTGCCGCTAACTCGGACGATACGATCTCAACACGTGGCTCATCGTCAACCAGTGGCTCGAAGCACGCTTTCAGAACTTCAAAAGCGTTCGGCGCAATGAAGAGATCCACCTGAGCGCGGTTCCGTTTATCCACGCGTTTCCACGCGAGCGAGAAGCGCCCTGAAGCTCGGGCATTCCAGATGCGAGGGGGCGGGGCAGTGGGCGATGTGACGGAGCGTGTCGCTGAGTGCTTGCAGTTCTGCGATCTGACGGTCGATGGCGTCGGCCTTGTCGGTAAAGGCTGATCGTTGCAGGTCCGGCAAACCGTCGCGGCCGAACATGGCGCCGATTTCGTCCAGTGAGAATCCGGCGTTCTTGCCGAGAAGGATCAGCTTGAGCTGCAGCAGCACTTCGGGCGGGAATTGCCGGCGTAAGCCGTGGCGGGCGACCGAGCGGATCAGGCCGGCCTCCTCGTAATAGCGTAGGGCCGAGGGCTTTATGCCGCTGCGGGCGGCGACCTCCCCAATATCTAGAAACTTCATGCTTGACCTCAAGTTAACTTGAAGTGGCAGCTTCGGCCACCACTACCCTGTTTGCAAGAGGCAACCATGAACCCTAGGAACCCAGGCGAAACCGCATCGCGACCGACATTGATCATTCTGATGCTGGCCGCCGTCGTCGGCCTGGCGTCGCTGGCCACCAGCATCGCCAATATCACGCTGCCCGCACTGAGCGAGGATTTCAGCGCCCCTTTCGCCCAAGTGCAGGGCGTCATCGCTGCTTATCTCGCGGCGCTGACGCTGTCAGTGCTGCTGGCCGGACGACTGGGTGACAGGTTCGGTATGAAGCCGATGCTGATGCTGGGTGTAAGCCTCTTTGCCGTGGCCTCCCTCGCCAGCAGCCTCGCCCCGAACCTCTCTTTGCTGGTTGCGGCCAGAGTCGTGCAGGGCATTGGCGCCGCCCTGATGATGACGTTGACTTTGGCGCTGATGCGCCAGAATGCGGGTGAGACGCACCTCGGGCGGGCAATGGGCCTGCTCGGCACCGTCTCGGCCGTTGGCACGGCGCTTGGGCCGTCATTGGGCGGGGTGCTGTTGCCTGTCTGGGGCTGGCGCGGTCCTTTCGGCATTCTGGTGCCGTTGGCTCTGCTTGCGCTCGTGCTGGCTTGGGTGGCACTGCCTAGAGATGGGTCCACGCGAAATGTCTCTACCCCAAAGGGGCGCACCGAGCTGAACAGACGGTTGATGGTGACGCTGGTGTCCAACGTCCTTGTCGCCGCCGTGATGATGACGACTCTGGTCGTCGGTCCCTTCTATCTCGGCTCAGGGCTGGGGCTCGATGCGAGGGCGGTCGGCTTGGTCATGACGCTCGGCCCCGCAATCTCCATTGCCAGCGGCATCCCGTCGGGGCGTCTCGTCGATGCCTTGGGCAGCGCGAGCGTGATCGTTATTGGCGCTGTCTTGCTGGCGGCAGGGACATTCCTGCTCGCACTCCTGCCCGACATGGCTGGCGCAACCAACTACATGATTGGCATTTTTGTCCTGACGCCCGGCTACCAGCTCTTCCAGGCGGCGAACAATACATCCGCCATGGGCGATGTTCCCAACGAGCGTCGGGGCACGGTATCGGGCTGGCTGAACCTGTCGCGCAATACTGGCCTGATCGCTGGTGCCGTGGTCATGGGCGCGATCTTTGCCCTCGCTACAGGAACGTCGGCACTCGCCCAGGCGGAGCCCGGCGCCATCGCTTCAGGCATGCGACTGACCTTTTCATTGGCCGGCCTGATGATGCTCATGGTTGTCGCCATGAGCATCGGTCGACGCGGATCGCGTGGCGGCGAGTTATAATGGCCCTTGGCCACCGATGGTCGGCAGGGGCAGGCCGGCCAGAGGCAGGTTTGGGACACAACCCATTGAAAGCTGACCGTCCGCAAGCCACCCCGTTCTCGACGTTACCAGGACCAGAGCGGACCGACCGCTTACGGGAAATCGAAATGGCCGCCTGAACGGCAGGAATGGGGCGCCCACCTGCCCGGCGGGTTATGGAAGCCCCCTGCCCCACAATTCTCCACGCCAGCGCCTTAAGCGGGGCCGCTTGCGGACCGTCCGGTTCTGGAGCGGAATGCTGCAACAGCTGACTCTCCATTGCCGATGATCGAGGGACTTTCCCGAAGTCAGGCCACGTCCTTAAGGGATTGGACTGATCAGAACGGACACCTCAGCTTATCGACGATCTACAATTTGTCCCGCGAACCTAAAGAACAGCTTGCGTCAGCAGATGGGTTTCCCCACCAGGCTCTACAACCGGACCGCCCGTCGCAGTGGGGACCTTTCACGGCGCGATTCCGCCGATGCAGGCATATTTGAGCTCAGTGAACTCGATGATGCCGTGCGAGGAGCCCTCACGGGAATTGCCACTTTCCTTGACGCCGCCGAACGGCGCCAGTTCGGTCGAGATCAGGCCGGTATTGACACCGACCATGCCGTATTCCAGGCGCTCAAGGACCCTGAAGATACGGTTGACATTCGTGGAATAGAAATAGGCCGCGAGTCCGGTTTCTGTGTCGTTGGCGGCAGCGATGACCTGGTCTTCCTCGTCAAAGCGAAAGACCGGCGCCAGCGGACCGAAGGTTTCCTCTTTCGCCAGCGTCATGTCGGCGCTGGCCCCCGCCAGTAGGGTCGGTTCGAAGAACGTCCCGCCCAGGGCGTGGCGCTGCCCGCCAACACGCAAGCTGGCCCCCTTGCTCACGGCGTCCGCGATATGTGCCTCGACCTTCTGCACGGCCTCTTCGGTAATGAGCGGCCCCTGTTGCACCCCTTCGGCAAAGCCGTCGCCGACTTTGAGCTGTGCGATGCGGGCGGCCAGCTTGTCGACAAAGGCGTCATAGATGCCAGCCTGGGCATAGATGCGGTTCGTGCAGACGCAGGTCTGCCCCATGTTCCGGAATTTCGACTGCATGGCGCCGTCCACGGCAGCGTCCAGGTCAGCGTCGTCAAAGACGATGAACGGCGCGTTGCCGCCCAGTTCGAGCGCTACCTTTTTTACTGTGCTGGATGCCTGGCGCATCAGGATCTTGCCGACCTCAGTCGATCCGGTGAACCCGACAAGGCGCACCTTGGGGTGACTCGTGAGCACGCCGCCGATGGCGATGGCATCTCCGGTGATGACGTTGACTGTACCCGCGGGAAAGCCGGCCCGCTGCGCCAGCTCAGCCAGCGCCAGGGCGGTCAGCGGCGTCTCCGGCGCGGGCTTGACCACGACGGTACAGCCCGCGGCGAGCGCCGGCGCAATTTTGCGGGTGATCATGGCCGCTGGGAAATTCCAGGGTGTGATCGCCGCAACGACCCCGATGGGCTGCCGCAACACCATGATCCGAGAATCGGATCGGTGCGCTGGGAGCAATTCACCAGCGACGCGCTTGGCTTCCTCGGCATAGAACTCGATGTATGAAGCCGCATAGTCGATCTCGCCCAGCGCTTCGGCAAAAGGCTTGCCCTGTTCGCTGGTCAGAATGGTGGCCAGATCCTGACGATTGCTAACGACCAGGTCAAACCAGGAGCGCAGCACGCTGCTGCGCTCCTTGGCTGTGCGGCGCGACCATGACGAAAACGCTGATGCGGCGGCGTCGACGGCCGCGGTAGCCAGCGCTGCACCTCCATTGGGAACCTTGCCAATGATTTCGCTACTGGCCGGGTTGCGGATCTCGAGTTCCGCGACGCCGCCGAAATTGCCGTTCAGGAAATACTGGGATTTGAGCAGATTTGGGTCGCTGAGGATGCGCATGGTGGTCCTGTCAGATATTGGCATTGGTGAGGGCGCGGCCGAGCTTGGCAATGCCATCCTCAAGCACCGGGTCAGGAATGGTCAAAGGATTGAGTATGCGGATCGTATTGGCATGGACACCGCAGCTCAGCAGTACCAGTCCTTCCGCTAGGGCCGCCTGCACAACCCGCTTGGTGGCATCGGCGTCGGGCTCGGTTGTGCCATGACGCTCTACTATGTCGAACGCCACCATTGCACCCGGTCCCCGGATGGCAGTGATCGGCACGGTGTCATTACGGCTGGCAAATGCAGCCAGGGCAGTCTTCAGCCGGTCTCCGATCACATTGGCCCGCTCGACAAGCCCTTCCTCCGCGATCACGTCCAGCACAGCCAGCGCAGCGGCGCAGCCTACGGGACTGCCTGCATACGTGCCACCCAGACCACCGGGGTCGGCGGCGTCCATCATGTCGGCGCGACCAATGATCCCAGACAGGGGAAAACCGCCAGCCAGGGATTTGGCCACGACCACCAGATCGGGCTCGACGCCAGAATTTTCGATGCCGAACATCTTACCAGTGCGGGCAAAGCCCGTCTGGATTTCATCTGCAATGAAGACAATGCCGTGCTGGTCGCAAAGCGTGCGCAGAGCCTGCAGCAGCTCAGCCGGCGCCGGCAGAAAGCCCCCCTCACCCTGAACAGGTTCAATAATGATGGCCGCGACATCGGTCGGATCAATGTCTGCTCGAAACAGGTACTCGAGCGCCCGCAAGCTGTCGGCGACACCGATGCGGGCCGCCTCGCTCGGAAAGGGAACATGATAGATGCCGGCAGGTGAGATACCGAACTTCTTCTTGTAGGGGGCGACCTTGCCTGTGAGCGCCATGCCCAGATTGGTTCGGCCATGAAATCCGCCGGCGAACGCGATCACGCCGGGTCGGCCTGTGGACGCACGAGCGATTTTGATGGCGTTCTCAACCGCCTCGGCACCGGTGGTGAAGAGTATGCTTTTGGCGGCGCCACTGAACGGAGCCAGGGCGTTCAGGCGTTCACAGACCTCAACGTACGGTTCGTACGGAAGAACCTGGAAAGCCGTATGCGTATAGGCGTCCAGCTGGGTGGCGACGGCGGCCATGACTTTGGGGTGGCGATGACCGGTATTCAGCACTGCGATGCCGCCAGCGAAGTCGATAAGTCGGCGTCCTTCGGTGTCCCAAAGCTCGGAACCCTCCGCGCGTGCCACGTAGACGGGAAAGGCATTGGCAATGCCGCGCGGGATAGCGTCGATGCGACGGGCATGTAGCTCTGCATTTGTGCTCATGGAACACTCCTTCTTGTCATTGCCTGGGATAGGCGTGGAGGCGAGGCACAAAAAGCAGATAATCAGCGACAGGGTGGTGCATTTGATGCACCACCCATTTGGCTCAATGCCAGCTTGGAACGCCGGCACGATCGGCAAACCGGCAGGGTCGCCAGCATGCAAGAAAAAAGAGCGCTGCCCGGGCAAGGCCCGAGCAGCGCTCATCTGACGACCGAAGCGGCAGCGCCGATGTGTTTCTACGGTGGCGTCACACGGTCACCGTAGACGGCTTCTGCCGTTGCGCCGCGGCCCGGAAAAGTAAGACCAGTCCGGCAACGACAACAGTTCCCACGATGATGACGAAGGCTGCGGCCGCGATGGCGGGACTGATATTCTCACGGATTGACGAGAACATCTGTCGGGCGAGCGTGCGTTGGTTGGGACCCGCCACGAACAGGGTCAGCACGACCTCGTCCAGCGACGTGGCAAAAGCCAGCACGGCCCCCGAGAGAACGCCCGGCAGCATCAGGGGTAGTGTAACATGCCCAAACACGCGCAGGGGATTGGCTCCCAGGCTCATCGCGGCGCGCTCCACCCGCATGTCGATCCCTGCCAGCGACCCCGAAACGCTGACGATCACAAAGGGCAAGGCTACTACCGTGTGCGCAATGATCACCCCCACATGCGTGTTGACGAGGCCCAACTGGATGAAGGTGATCTGCATCCCCACCCCCAGGATGACCGCCGGTACCACCATGGGCAGAAGGAGCGCCGACTTGAGTATGCCGGAGAATGCGAAGGACCGCCGGAGCCCTAGCGACACCAGGGTACCCAGAACTGTGGCCAGCAAGGTCGCCCCGGCGCCAATCACCAGGCTATTGACGATCGACATGCGCCAGGCGTCCGAGATCATCAGTTCCTCGAACCACCGTAACGAGAATGACCTTATGGGGTAGCTCAGTAGGTCGCTCGACGTGAAGGCCAAAGGCAGAATGGTCACCAGGGGCGCCATCAGGAAGGTTACGGCAAGCAATCCGAATACGATCTTGGCGGCTTTCATGTCGAACGTCCGTTGGTCCGCGATGTCACCCGGTCGTAGGCGACGTAGAGCAAGAGGGTTGGGATGAGCAGCAGGACTCCAAAAGCCGCCGCCATGCCCCAATTGGCGGAGCCCATGGCAAAGAAGGCGATGAGCGAGCTGATCATCTGGTCGGTCGGCCCGCCGATCAGCGCCGGGGTAATGTAGTAGCCAATCGCCGACATGAAGACGAGCAGGGAGCCGGAGGCAATGCCCAGCGAGCTGAGCGGCAGCTGCACATGCAGGAATGATCGGATCGGATTGGCGCCGAGCGAAGCCGCGGCGGGACCGAGATTGGGCGGTATGGTCAACAACACGCTGTAGATCGGCAGGACCATGAAGGGCAGGAGCACATGGCTCATGGCAATGACCACGCCGGTACGGCTGAACAGCAGCCCCAGCGGTTCGTCGATGAGGCCCACCCATTGCAGGGCCGAATTGATCAGCCCCTTGTCTTGCAGCAGGACATACCAGGCGGCCGTGCGGACCAGCAGGGAGGTCCAGAGCGGCAACAGTACCGATGCGATCAAAACGCCCCGGACCCAGCCCCGGCTGGACGCCATCAGCATGGCATAGGGGTAGCCGATGAGCAGGCACACAAGCGAGACGGTCGCAGCGATTGCAAATGTCCGCAGGAAAGTGTCGCGATTGGCGGAGACGTCGGGACCGACTGTGCCGATATTCCCCGCGGCATCCCTTGCCATGTCGACAGCAGCCAGCAGGAACCGGTCGGTCGTGGGAGACATGGTTGCGGCAATTGCCTGCGAGTAGATCGGATCATCCCAGCGCGGGTCAATAGCCACCAGGTCGATGGAGGCGTCGTCGGCGAGGCGGTTGAGAGCCCCGCTGGTCCGCGAGATGAGCGTACGGAAGCCGGCCTGCTGGCTATTGAGGCGACGGACCACGTCGCCCAAAATCTGGGGATCGTCGATGGCGCGCAGATCTTCGGCCAGGGCCTCCTGCATGGCGATGGTCGGTGCCGTATGCGGATCCCACTCCGCCACGGCCGCGACTGTCGCGGGCAGGGCATTGCTGATTGCGGGGTCCGAGACTGACTGTACAAGCACGGTCCAGATCGGCAGGAAGAAAACCATTGCCATGAAGACAAGCGCCGGCCCCAGCAGCATTGCTCGCGCGGACGCGGTCTTTATCTCCTGGGGGGCGCTCATGTGGGAATCACCCGGCAATTGTCTGCCTGGAAGACCACATCCACTTGGGTTCCCACCGCGTAGTCCGCGACTTGGCGGTCGAGCCGCGCAATCATCCTGCGCTGTCCGCAATCGAGGTGCAGGCGGAGATGGTCGCCCTGATAGACGCTGTCGGCGACCTTGGCCTGCATGATGTTGACCCGCTCGGTCCGGCGCGCAGTGCCAACAGGCTGCACCGTTACATTTTCGGGGCGAACGGAGAGCAGTGCCTCATTGCCAGCTGCCGGCCAATCGGCGGCCGAGGCTGCCATATCTTCCCCGCTATCGAGCCGGATCAGGCTGCCGTCCGGACCAGTCGTAGTGACCTTTCCGGCCATCAAATTGGTTTCACCGATGAACTCCGCAACGAAGCGCGATGCTGGGCGGTCATAGATTTCGGTGGGAGAGCCTATCTGCTCGATCCGCCCGCGGTTGAACACGGCGATCCGATCAGACATTGTCAGCGCCTCACCCTGATCGTGCGTGACGAATACAATGGTCAGGCCCAGCCGCCTGTGCAGGTCCCGGATATCGAGCTGCATCTGCTCCCGGAGTTGTTTATCCAGCGCCCCGAGGGGCTCGTCCATCAGCACAACCGAGGGCTCGAAGACGAGGGCGCGCGCCAGAGCGATGCGTTGCTGCTGCCCCCCTGACAGCATGGCCGGGCGGCGGTCACGCAGGTGCTGGAGCTGGACCATGTCGAGCGCGCGCGTAACCCGCTGCTCGATCTCCTCCCTGCCAACCCGGCGCATCCGCAGCGGGAAGGCCACATTGTCGGCAACCGACATGTGGGGGAACAGGGCATAGTTCTGGAACACCACGCCCATGTCCCGTCGATGCGGGGGCAGGTGGTCGATACGCTTGCCGCCCAGACAGATTGAACCTGCCGTTGGCTGCAGGAAGCCCGCCAGCAGCATCAGAATTGTGGTCTTGCCTGAGCCAGAAGGTCCCAGCAGGCTTACAAACTCGCCGCGGGTGATGGTCAGGTCCAGCTGATCGACGACGCGATGCGTTCCGAACATCATCTCGACTTGCTCAAGAGCAATGAAGGGTGCAGATGCGCCGTTCATTGCCGCGACCCGTGCCGAACTTGCTGCCATGCTGCCATCCCGCCCGGTGGTAGAGCCGCGCCCGGAGGCGCGGCTGGTTGCCATTGAGGCCGTCATTGATTCAACCAAGCATTGAAGCGCTGGGTCAGGGATTCTGAATTGTCGATCCAGAAGTCGACGTCCAGCGGCAGTGCTTCGGTCAGGTTGTCCGGATAGGTGGGCAGGTCAAGCTGATATTCGGCGGGGACCATGTCCGAGGCGCTGATCGAAGGGAGGCCATAGGCGATGAATTCGGGCAGCTTTGCCAGGTTCTCGGGCTTGCTTGCGAACGAGATGAAATCGAGAGCGGCCTCCTTGTTTTCGGCATCCTTGAGGATGACCCAGCTGTCCACGGCCAGGATACTGCCCGGCCAGACGACCTTGAAATTGCGCCCTTCGCTGCGATTGATGCCGGTGATACGGCCGTTGTAGGCCGCCGTCATCACCACCTCGCCACTGGCCAGGAGCTGCAGCGGCTGCGCACCAGCCTCCCACCACACCAGGCTGTCCTTGAGCTCATCGAGCTTGGCAAAGGCCCGATCGACACCGGGAGGCGTACTCAGCACCTGATAGACGTCATGGGGGGGCACGCCGTCGGCCATGAGGGCGAATTCCAGCGTATACTTCGGCCCCTTCCGCAAGGCCCGCTTGCCTGGAAACTTGGCCGTGTCCCAGAAGTCTGCCCAGGAATTTGGCCCCTCGGCAAGCACTGCGCTGTCGTAGGCGATGGCGGTGGACCAGACGATAGCACCTACGCCGCACTCACTGATCGCCGGCGGGAGGAAATCGTTCTGATCGGCAACACGGGACCAGTCGATGGTTTCATAAAGGCCATCGAAGCAGCCCAGGGCCAGTTCCTCGGCCTCGACCTGCACCACGTCCCAGTTGGGGTTCCCCGCCCGAACCTTGGACTGGATCACACCGATGCCGCCATCCCACGCCTCGTCCAGAACCGGCATGCCGGACGTTTCAGCGAAGGGCTTGAAGAAAATCTCGCGCTGCGCGTCCTGGTAATTGCCGCCCCATGAAACGACCGTCAGGTCTCGTGCCATGGTCATAGTAGGCGCCAACAGGGTCGATAGACCCACCACTCCGGCGATCGTCAAAGTCAGTCTGTTGCTCATTTGCTTGCCTTTGCCATCTAGATTCCCCATTTGCATTTCGCCTACCAATCGAGGCCCACGCGCAACTTAAGCTAACGTTCCACCGCGGAACGAAACAGCAGATTTATGTTGCCAAGGTGGTTCATCACATGCTCCACTAAATTGTTCAGCATGTATGGACTGTTTGATGAGTTCAAAGGACGATCCCGACGCCCGTGTTGCGCCGCTCGGCAAGCTTGTTGCTCGCCTTCCGCCGCTTCTGATGGTGAGGGCGTTCGAGGCGGTTGGGCGTACGGGAAGCATGCGCAAGGCGGCCGATGATATCGGCGTCAGCCACACCGTGGTCAGTCACCATCTGCGCAATCTCGAAGGGTGGCTCAATGCCAGCCTCATCGAGCGCAGCCCAAGGGGTGTGTCGCTAACTCCTGAGGGACGTCATTTCTTTGCTGCGGTTTCGGGCGCGCTCAACACGATTGCCGCTGCGGCGCTGGAGATACGCCCGCAGACCCGGCAGGGAGCGCTCCGCATATGGTGCATGCCTGGGCTGGCATCGCGCTGGCTAACGCCAAAGCTCTCAGAGCTGGAAAGACATCTCCCCGGGGTAGAGATCATCCTGCGGGCAATCGACCGTCTGCCAGACTTTACCCGCTACGAAGCGGACGTGATGATCGTGTTTGGTGAACGGGACGATGTGCCGCCAAGCGCCCAGATGATTGTTCGTCCCAGGATATTTCCCGTCGTCAGTCCGGAGTGGGCGGCTGCCAATCCGGTGCCGCGTTCGTTGCAGGATTTACTCGGCCAGCCTCTTCTGCATGAGGAAAGCCGCAGCCAATGGCGCCGATGGCTGATCGCTGCGGGGGTGGATGATCCAGGCGAACTGACCGGACCCCGGCTTTGGAATGCGAATCTTTGCCTGGATGCAGCCTTGGCCGGCCAGGGAATTGCGCTCACCTTTGCCCCAATGGCCACAGACCTGATCCGCAATGGCCAACTGATCGAAGTTCTCGAGACAGAAGTCACCTTGGGCGCCTATTTCCTGGTGGCGCCGGGAGAACGATGGACCGATCCTATCCTCGCCAAATTCAGGAAGTGGATCGAACAGAGCCTCTCAGGCGGCGAGCCCCGCTGAGGCGGCTACTGCCTTCACCCCGTTGAAGACGAAGCACCGGCGTGAGCTGACGGACAGCTGTCGGGATGCCGCCGAAGGGGTGCCGATGACCGAAATGGGGCGCACTGCCGCCGGTCTTGCCCTGCCGTCCATATGGGTGAAGTGCCTGTGGGGTCTTCACTCCGTAGCAAGGAACTGTAGGTTGATGATCCTGAAGTGTTCGGACGTTGCGGAGGAAGCTTCGTGGAAAAGACCGAGCTCATTGACATGGCGACACGCCTCGTCCGAGTTCATCGGGCCAGCGACGGGCGGGTGCATGGCGACGTTGCCGCGGTCGTAGTGTCGGCAACTGGGAATGTAATCCAGGGCGTCTGCGTTGATACCGCGAGCTGAGGGCGGCAAGATCGTCGGACAGCGCTTCACGGCGCAGCGGCCTGTCGGTGTCTGGCGTGCGCCCATGCGCCTGAAGATGGATGGCGATCACCTGACGGTTCTTGACCAGTTCAGCCAGATTGCTCCGTAGCTGTCAGGATTGCTCCCCCCGTGAAGAAGAACGAGCGGCTTGCCGACACCATTCACGCTGTAGATTATTCGCTGACCATTGACGTCGGCAAAATTCTCATCCGGCATGTCAGAGGGCTGCTCGGCTTGAATCCGAAGGGCCGCAGTGAGCGCTTCGGTCGCTATGGCGGTTTTTAAGAAATCGCCTCTCAGTATGTTGTCCTCGTGTCTCGTCGTATGATCACAGTCCACCTGCAAGCAATTCATCCAGCTGCGCAAACTGTTCGGGCAGCGCTTCTGCCGAACCGGCGAGGGCCTCGTCGAGGGTTACCGTCGTGGGATAGAGCTCGTGGAAGGTGAGAAGCGTCTTGCCGGCATGTTCTTCGAACGTCACTGTCGTCACGGCGCCCTGATCGCTTTCGTCGTTTGTCCAGACGATGCGCTTGTTCGGCACGACTTTTTTGTACGTGCCGAAGAACGCCATCGTCTGATCGGAGTCCGGAAAGCGGAACACGAGACGATATCCGCCCCCGGTGCGCATATCGATTTCGCACGAGAGCAGCGACAGGCTCATCGCCTTAGGGACCCACCAGCGCCGGAACAGTTCGGCTTTGCTCCATGCTTCGAAAACAATGTGCGCAGGGGCATTGAACCTGCGCGTCACGACGAGTTCGCGGTCAGACTTGCGCTCCACGACGGTGTGCTTCACTGCGGCGGGACTACTTGTTACTTCTACCTGCATGGGCCTTCTCCTTGGCTTTCAATTCTTCGACAATCTTGTCCAACTCGTCGAAACGTTCACACCACAGTTGGCGGTGCCTCTCGATCCAAGCGGCTTCTTCTTCGAGTGCGCGAATACCAAGCCTGCAAGTTCGGATGCGCCCAACCTTTTCTGTTGTCACGAGCCCCGCCCTTTCCAACACGCCAACATGCTTCTTCATCCCCGTTAGGGTCATGTGAAACCTGTCGGCGAGATCCGTGATCGAAGCATCGGCGCGGCCAAGTTGCTCCAGCACACCGCGCCGGGTGGCATCCGATAGCGCGGCAAATGAAGCGTCGAGGCGGGCTTGAGAATACTGAACCATAAGGTTCACTGTTAGCAGGCAGCTTGCCAGCGTGCAAGGAGAAACTCAAAATCATCCAGGATCACCGGCGAGCGCTGCTCGCACCGCGCAATGCCGCGAGTTGGTGCCTGTCGGTGCGTTGAGGCGACCGGAGCTGCCGGGCATTTGGTCTTGTGTGTGTGAGGGGAGGTCGGCCGCCCAACCAACCTTGCGGTCCCGCAGAAGCGCCTCGCTTTGGCTATAGAAATTCGTTCTACCTGCTTCCGTTTGGATCGAGTTGTGGAGCCTCCTGCCCTACAATCCTCCACGCCAGCGCCTCCAGCGGGGGCCGCTTGCGGACTCTCAGGTTCTGGACAGCAAACCACTTGAGCTGTCATTGTTTTAGCGCAGCGTGGCTCCCACTTGGATTCTCCGCTTCTGACATCTGTGATCTAGGCGTATGCGCCCTTTCGTTGAGTTATTGCCGGCCGCTTCCAAGGGACCACCACGATGAAATTCTCTCTGCAACGTGCTGTGGTCTTAGCCAGCGTTGGCCTGCCACTTGGCTGCGTACTGAGCGCCCTTTTCCTTGCCATTTCAGAGCAACCTATTGTAGCCGGTCAAATACTACCTGGAGGACCTGCCGTGGCGGGAGTGGCTGCCGCTTTCGGCGGGCTCTGGAGATCGCCAGAGTAGTTACAAGACCAAGGCATTTCCGGTCCTGTTGACTGGGATCGATCAATCCAATCCGGGTGACCGGAAGGCGCTGAGGGACACCACAGCATGCGGCTCTTCTTTATTCTGCTTGCATTGGGAGTCGTCACTGCAGCGCGGGCAGACGCACCCCGAGGGTCAATCGGTGACTTCATAGCTGCTGAGATGGCAGTCTCGGGCGTGCCGGGCCTGGCCTATGCGATCGTCAAGAATGGAGAATTTCAGTCGGACGCGTATGGTGAGGTGCTGATCGGCAGCGGTAGATTGGTGACACCCGATACGCCGTTCCTGCTCGGCTCGATCTCAAAGAGCTTCACAGCAATGGCCGTGATGCGGCTGGTCGAAGTTGGCAAGGTGGATCTGGATGCGCCGATTTCGCACTACCTGAAGGCGTTTGCGGACCAGTCTTCTGGCGCCATCACCACACGGCAATTGCTTAGTCACACGAGCGGTTACTCAACCCTGCAGGGCAACGAAGCCGCCTTTGATCCCGTCGACGACAAGGAGGCGCTCTCGCGGCAAGTGGACCGCATCGCGGGTTGGACACCGGCCTACGTGCCCGGCACCAAATGGGAGTACTCAAACGCAAATTACCAGATCGCCGGCGCCCTGATCGAGGCTGTAAGCGGCCGAGGCTATGCGAGCTACATCAGAACAGAGATTCTTGATCCGATCGGCATGACGCACAGCTTCGTTGCTGATGGACAAATCCATGACGAAATGGCGCGGGGACACCGGCCATGGTTTGGAACCAAACACGCCATGGAGCCGGATAGGACGAACCGTGTCACCGCACCTCAGGGCGGCGTCATAGCAAGCGCCAGGGATCTGGCTCGGTATCTGGCGATCATGATGAACGGCGCAGACGACATTATCAGCTCCGAAAGCAAAGCGGCCATGCTACGCCCGGCCAGCACCGTGTCACCCTTTTACGGACTTGGCTGGTTTCTATCGAGCGAGACTGGAACCGCGTTCCATTCCGGATCCAGTCCAGGAGTGGAGACACTGGCAACTCTAATGCCAGCACAGAATAAGGGGGTCGTCGTTCTGGTCAATGCTGGGAGTGGCATAGGGTTTGGGGAAACGACCGAACTGCGGACCGGCATCAGCGCCAGGGCCCTTGGTCTCGACTATGCAGGCGAGGGAAGCCGCTGGGAGCAGAAAGCGGTGTTTGTCGCACTTGTTCTTTTGCCCATTGCTTACGTGCTCAGCATGATCTGGGCTTGGCTACATCGAGACGATCTGCGCGCGAAATCCGGATGGTCTGGCCAGTTTAGCCTGTGGTTTCCGTTGTGCACGACGTTGGGAATTGCCGGGATTGTTTTTCTTCTGATTCCGAGGGTTTTCGGGGCCTCCATTGAAACGCTGAGCCGCTTTCAGCCTGACTTGGGTATCGCGTTCGTGGCGACAGCGGCCACTGGAGTGCTTTGGGCAGCATTTCGGTTGGGCCTCGCTTATTCCAGGCCCGACAGATAGTGACGCGCGAAATCGGCAAGCGCCATCCGTCCATGCGATGGTCGCGACCCCTAAACGATTGATATTACGGTCCAAGACTGACCCTTAAGGGCAATGTCTTCATGGCAATCCAGTAGTGGAATGCACTCCATACGCCAATCAGCTGAACACTGACGATGGACCAACCAAGCGCCCGGTCCCCGGATGCAGCGAAGACCGTGTCGCTCAATACCCCAATAAGCGTTGGTCCCACACCAACGCCCACAACGGAAAAGGCGAACATGAATATCGCTGTCGCCATTGGGCGCATCGCTGGTTCCACACGTCCGTGCAGGAAGGCGAAGGTCGGCCCCCAGAAGACGCTCGCCAATCCAATCGGCACCAGTAGACATAATAGTGCGACAACGGTTGGCTCGATAATGGCGAAGGCGGCAGAAAAGGGTTTTCCAATCAAAATTGCCGCAGCGACCATGCCCAAACGGAAGCGCGGATTTTTCTGCCCGTATCTGTCCGCGAGCTGGCCGCTTGCCCAAGTGACAGCCCCGCCCAGGATTCCCGCGCTCAATGCGAGAAAGACCCCGGTCTGAATGAGCGACAGGCCGTGGGTCCGGATCATGAATGGGGCGTTCCAGGTAAGGCCGGCATGTGTCAGGACGGACGCGAGGAAAACCCCGATCAGGGCGTGACGCAGCCCACGGTCCCGCCAGATTGCATGCCAGGTCTGGAGGAACAGGCTACCTTCCAGAACCCGCGCATCATGGTCGCGCTGCGGCTCACGAACAAAGACAAACAGGACCACCGAAAGGATGAGGCCTGGCACGCCGGCAATCAGAAAGGCGCCTCTCCATCCCACCAGCTCGCCGGCGATGCCGCCGACCAGAAAGGCCAGCAGAACCCCGAGATTGGCGCCCACGACAAAGCTCGCCATGGCCGAAGTGCGCCGATCGGCAGGATAAAGATCAGAAATGATGGAATGGGCCGGCACGACCGCCCCGGACTCCCCGATCCCAACGCCAAAACGCGCCAGCATCAATTGCCAGAAGTTCTGCGCCGCAGCGACACTGAGCGTCAGCAGGCTCCATACCGCGGTCGTCAATCCAATGATGTTGCGGCGATTGCCACCTGCGGAAAGCTTCGCAATGGGGAAGCCAAACAGCGCATAGACGACAATCAGCACGCCCCCCGATAACAAGCCGAGTTGGGTATTGCTCAGGCCGAATTCCAGCGAGATATCGTCAAGCAGAATGGACAAAATCGTCCGATCCATCTGATTGACCGCCAAAATGGCGATCAGGATCAAGAGGACGGTGCGTGGGTTTTGCATGTGGTTCGCCCCTTTTGAGAATTCGAGCAGAACTCGCTAGCCCTTTTTTCCCGCCAAATGCATCCAGATCAACCCGCGCAAAAAAAACGCCCCACAGTCAGGGGCGCTTTGCACTTGGTTTGCGTACAGAAAGGACCCTTTCTGAACCCTCATGCTTTCCGGCTGAGCAATACGAACCCGACCCAAACAAACCAGGCGATGTAGCCAAGTCCGAACACGGAACCGGCAGTGTCATTGAGCGCCGGGATTAGGGTCAACAGTCCGGACACTCCAATCAAGAAGCTGAAAAAGCCAAGGGGCTTCGGCATCAGTGCGGTGCGCAGCATGGCTGCCCCAGCCACCAGCGCCCAGACAGCACCGGCGATCTCATTGCCGCCGCCAAGGCCGTTTTCAACGCCCGAGAAAATTTGCCACATCAGCACTGCGGCCTCGGGGTCGGAAGCGTACTGGGAAGCGACGACCTCTTTACCGACATTGGCGACCATGCCCGCTCCGACCACAAGGGTCGCCCAAAGCGCACCAAACACCTGGATGACGGAGGACAGCGTCGGCGCATGCGGCTTGAAGATGTCTGCGAGCGCAATGGCGAGCAGAGCGACCAGAAAGCCATTGACCACATAGATGATCGTGTACCAGCTGGTCATGAGCTGCCGTTCGCTGACCACGAAGGAAACGACGGAGGCGGGATCAGCATCCGCCATGCCGTACCCGGATCCGGCAAGGACTGTGAGCAGGAGAACGAAGCCGAAGACATAGGTCGCGGCAGCACCAAATCCGGCTGCGGCGCCCCATTTTTGAAGTGAGAACATGTCTGTCACCTTTCTTTTCGTGGGGCGAAACCACTGTCCCCGTGTTGGAATGGTGAGGGGATAGGCGACGGCTCTCCAGATGAGCATGACCGTTGGTTTCAAGTTGTTGGCCTTGGGCGTCATGTTGACTAAGGTCCTGCCAAAACGAGGATGGTCAGGTGAAACGCGCAACGGTTGCCGCAGGATTAGTCCGCTCGCTCGCTGCATACGCGGCGCGCTATGGATTGCACCAGCCGGACATCCTTGAAGATGTTGGACTGACCGAGGCCGACCTCAGCGATCAAGACAGCCGCGTCGGCCTAGACACCTACCTGGATCTCATTGACGTGCTCATCTCTCAGACCGGCGAACCAGCTTTGCTGGCAAAGCATGCCGTTGAGACGCAACTTGAGAAAATCAGTGTCGTCGGGTTGATCGTGGGCTCCGCTGCCTCCCTGCCTGATGCAATGCAGCAGCTGAACCGCTATTCCACACTCATGGTGGATATCGACATCATGGAAAGGGGCCCGCGGTTCAGCGTGTCGCAGGAGGGCGCAGAAGTCTGGATCATCGACAACCGTCCCGATCCGAACCGAAGCCCTGCGTTGACCGAGGCCGCTTTTGGACGCTTCATCGGCGAGTTCAGGCGCAACCTTCCCGAGCACCCGTTCGCCGTGCGAATTGAAATGACCCATGCCAAACCGGCGCATGCGGGCCAATTGGAGCAATTGCTGCAATGTCCCATCACTTTTGGATGCACGCGCAACGCAATGCAGATCGCTCCGGAATGGCTCCTGCGTCCTTTCGAAAATACCTCTCGCTACGTATTCGGCATATTCGCAGACAAGGCGGATGCCCTGCTCAAGGACCTGGCAAGAGACGATAGTATCCGTTCACGTGTGGAAGCTGGACTGATGCCTGGCCTTCACAAGGGCGAGGTCTCGAGCGACGCGATCGCTTCCGAACTCGGTATGAGCCGGGCAACACTCTATCGGCGCCTAAAGCAGGAAGGCACGACCTTTGCGGAGGTCGCCGATGAATTGCGATGCCGCATGGCATCTGACTATCTTTCCGCCCGCAAGGTCTCCGTCAATGAAGCGGCTTATCTCGTGGGTTTTTCGGAGGCTTCCTCGTTTGTCCGCGCCTTTCGTCGCTGGACCGGCCAGACCCCGGCCGAATATCGCGATCAATTGCTCGCCTCTTCGGCCTGATTGCCGGGGAGCGACCGGGCATAGGGTGAGGGCGGTAATCGACTTTCCGGCAGACGAAATGGCAAGTTCGTGAGCGTCGCACGAGCCAACCTGCCGAACCCCAAGGTCGACCATCTGCAACTGACGTGGTACCCCAACCCTCAGGGTAGGCGTCCATATCTGGCACAGCATGGGAACCGTAACAGCAGCATTTGCGCGGGCCTTGGCGAGCGCAGCCGGGTTGAGACTGACCGAGGACGGAGGTCTGTTCGACGGGAAAGAGCGCGTGCGCCAGCTTGAATGCGTCGATGGCAGGCTCACGGATACCGATTACTTCGACCTGACCGCCTGGATTGGAGACACCCATCCCGATCGTGTTGGCCTGCCCTTTGCCTATGCCCAGGCTGTCGATGTCGACAACCTGGGTGCCTTGGGCCTCGCCATGAAGACCGCGCCGCGCCTCAGGGACACCTTGGAAAGGGCCGAGCGCTATTTCAGGCTGTTGACCGACACCGTGTCCTATCAGTTGGACGAAGGGGCCGAGCCAGCACTGTTCATCCTCCGTCGGCAGACCAGGGAGCATCCGGCGCTGCACCTGCGCAACGAATGCGCCCTTTGTGGCTTTGGCCGCATCTTCAAGCAGTTTATCGGTCCTGATCTGTCCTACGACTTTGTGTCTTTCCGACACCCAACACCCGGTCCCATTGCGCGGTATGAAGGTTTCTTCGACGCCCCGGTCCGCTTCAGCGCCGAGCGGAACGCCATCGCCATCCGTTCGGACATGCTGGACTTGCCGACACGGCTTGGCGATGCCGCCGTGTCGCGTTTCCTGACCGAGCACCTGGACGCGGAGCTTGGTGCCATGACATCCCCGGACAGTCTGCAGCGCGCCCTGGCCGAGCACCTTTCCGAAGCCCTAAGCAATGGCATTCCCAAGGCCAGCAATGTAGCGCGCGCCCTTGGAATGAGCGAGCGGACGCTCTATCGACGGCTGGCCGAAAGCGGACAGACCTATCAGGAGGTGCTGGAAGACACCCAGCGCTCTCTGGCCGAACGCCTGCTGTCCCAGCCTGCCTTTTCCATTCCTGACATTGCCTTTCTCACCGGGTTTTCGGAGCAAAGCAGCTTCAATCGCGCCTTCAAGCGCTGGGTCGGCCAGACGCCCGGTGCCTATCGCCGGGCCGCATCTCAGGTCGCCTGACAGCGCTACGCCCCTTCCATCGCTGTCCCGCACAGCGTCTTTGGCAGGCTCGGCCAAAACCCTGGCAGTGTCGGCAAATACTGCAGACCTCGATCCGCCTATTCCCTTGAACACCGCTTCAACAAGGGAGTCCGAGCGATGCACACCGATCAATTCATCCTCGCAGCCACCAATCCAGTCCGGCGCAGCAATCGCCTTGCCCTGATCGCGCCGTTGGCGTTGTCGCTGTTGCTTCCTGCCACCGCTCTGGCTGAGCAAGGCACGATCAGCTCAAATGGCGTTCATATCCATTTCGTCGATGAAGGCGAGGGCGAAACCGTCGTGTTCCTGCACGGTTTTGCCGGCTCCTCGGACATGTGGTCGGCCATCGGCCTGACGCCTATGTCGAACTTCCGCACCATAGCCCTGGACGCCCGCGGCCACGGCAGCAGCGGCAGGCCGGACGATGCCAGTGCCTATGGCCTGACCATGGTCGACGATGTTGTGGCCGTGATGGAGGCTCGCGGCGTCACCAAGGCGCACTTTGTGGGCTATTCGATGGGTGCGGAAACCGCCCTGAAACTGGCCGTCATCCATCCGGACCGCGTTGCGTCGCTGATCATTGCCGGCTCCGGCTGGTCAGGAGAAGCTGAAGCCGAAGCCTATAGCTTCGTCTCGGGCGCCTTGTCTGAAAATGAGACCTTCGGAAGCTTCATGGCAGCCATGGCGCCGCCCGACCAGGACATGCCGCCAGAAGCACAGGCGGCTATGCTGGAGCTTCTCGCTGCACACGGCATAGACCCGGAACAGCCAACCGGGCCCCTCGCGGTTGTCGCTGCGGCGCTGCCCGAGATCATCGATCTCGATGCTGCGGAACTGTCCGCCATCACCGCGCCCGTTCTCGGGCTCGCCGGAAGTGACGATCCTGAACATGACAATGTTGCCAGACTGGCCGGACCGCTACCCAATTTCACCTTCGTCAGCATCGAAGATGCCGACCATCTCATGGCGCCGCTCAGCCCGGACTTTGCCAGCGCGGTCTTCGACTTCCTCGGCAACTGACGTCCCACGTCCGCAGCAGGAGTGAACCACCATGAAACACATTGCGATCATCGGCATCTCAGGCAAGCTCGGCCAGTTGATGGCCAAGCACGCCCTGGCCCGCGGTTACCGGGTTACCGGCGTTTGCCGGCCGGAAAGCGTTGGAAAGCTGGACCACTTCCAGGACCACATTACGGTCGTTCCTGGCGAGACGAGCGATCCCGACGTCATCGCGAAGGCAATCTGGGGTTGTGACGGGGTTTTGACGGTCTTGGTGCCTTGGGGCATCGGTGGCATGGCCACGAAAACGGCGCTGACTGTGCTCGAACGCGCCGACCCGGGAGCGCGCCTGATCTTCTCGGCCGGCTGGCACATCCGCCGTAACGAGCATGACCGGTACGCGCTCAAGGATCGGCTGACGACCTGGGCTTTCGGCCGTCTCGCCCGTTTGACCGGCATGGCCGATATCAGTGACCATGTTCGGGCCGCGCGGCTCATTTTCGCATCTGATCGGGACTGGACCCTGGTGCGCGCCTCGGATCTCGAGGATGGCGACAGTGAAGGCTTACCCGTCTGGGCACCTCATGTCGGTGACCCGATCCTGCGCTCCAACCGTACCCGCCGCACCGACTTCGCCCTGTTCATGGTCAATGCCCTGACCGATGACAGCCTTATCCATCAAGCCCCCGCGCTGGTGAGCCGCGCATCGGCGTCCGTTCACGCCGGCCATTCAGGCGGACAGCAACCAATCGCCACTACCCGAACCACACCTGAAACTGGAGGACGACCATGAGAACCCAATTCAGCCATGCTGACCTCAAGACAGCGCGTCTTGCAGGCCTGCTCTATCTCATCATCATCGTCTGCGGCATCTTCTCCGAGGTAGCCCTGCGCGGCCCCTTGGTGGATTTCACCGACGCAGGATGGACGGCAACCGCCATTCTTGGCGCCCTCGACGCCTACCGCCTCTCGATCGCAGCCGACATCGTCATGGCTGTCGCCGACGCCGGACTGGCAATTCTGCTGTTCGTTCTGTTTCGGCCGGTGGCGCCTCGCCTGGCCCTGGCAGCGATGATCTTCAGGCTCATTCAATCGGTCATGATCGGCATCAATCTTATGAACATGCAGGCCGCGCTCTTGTTGATCGCGGGTGGCCAAGATCTGTCTGGCCTCGCATCCGGCACCGCTGAAGCGCTGGCACTGTTTTTCCTCAACATGCATGCACACGGCTATGACCTGGGCCTGGTCTTCTTCGGCATCAATTCAGTGATGACCGGCGTGCTGATCTGGCGCTCAGGTCTGGTGCACAAGAGCATTGGCCTGGGCGTTGCCCTTGCCGGAGCCGTATATCTGATGGGCAGCGGCCTGCGCTTCCTCGCGCCCGAGTTCTACGGCATCTTTGCTGCTGCCTATATTGTCCCGATGGTGACCGAGACGGCCTTCTGCGTAGCGCTCCTTTTGGTCGGCTTGCGTTCCCGCAGGACACAGGCGGCCTGACCCACGCCCACGGGCCGGTCAACGGCCGGCCCGCTCTCGCCAGGACAGAAATGGAGATTATCGATGTCCACACGCCCGAAACCCGGCGTCAACCGCCTCGTCGAGACAGCGATCTATGTCGACGACATCGCCCGTGCAAGCGAATTCTACGACACAGTCTTTGGTTTTCCAGCCCTGGTCCGCGACAATCGCGTGGTGGCCTATGATGCAAGGGGCTTCTACCATATTCCTGCTGTTCAAGCGGGGCGCGACCCTCAATGAAGTCGTGCTGGCGGGCGGTACGATCCCGCCCCACGACGGGTCCGGCCCGACCCATTTTTGCTTCGCCATCGACGCCGAACAGCTCGGCGATTGGGAGACCCACCTTGGCGAGCTAAACATCCCTATCGAAGCACGCATGAATTGGGATCAGGGCGGCAAGAGCCTCTATTTCCGCGACCCCTATGGCCATCTGATCGAACTGGGCACACCGGGCATCTGGCGAACCTATTGATTTGCTCCCGCACAAATCGATCTCCAAACGAAAATCACAAGCCACATCGGACCGGCGGTTGTCGGGGCAGTGTTCCGGCTCCCTAAATGACCGACTTGGGGCGCGCACCTGCCCGGCGGCTTTTCAATTCTCTTCAAGTACGCGCCACTCACGCAGCTCTTGGGTCCATTGCCCATGGGCAGCCCGGAGACGCAGGTGTGAATTGCGATGGAAGCAATAGCCGCTTGAGCCACAATATCCCTAGTGACGAGCCATTCTATGGCTCTGCCTACAGGCAGCTTTCGACCCGCGGCCCGCATCAAGCTACTTGCGAATGATTTGCAATTGCACTATCTAGACCAAGCCCAATCATTCGGAGTTGAGTATGCACCGCCGCCTTCTGACCGCCCTTATCCTTGCCGCGCCGCTTGCCTGTGCCCTGCCCGCTGCCGCCCAGGACCGCCTCAAGGCCGTCACCAGCTTCACCATTCTTGCCGACATGGCCCAGAACGTGGCTGGGGACGCGGCCGACGTGGTCTCGATCACCAAGCCGGGCGCTGAAATCCATAATTACCAGCCCACGCCGGGCGATCTAGTGGGTGCGCAGGATGCGGATCTGGTGCTGTGGAACGGGCTCAATCTTGAACAATGGTTTGAACAGTTCCTCGACAATCTGCCCGATGTGCCCAGCGTGGTGCTGACCGAGGGCATCGAGCCGATCGGCATTGGCGAAGGCCCCTATGAGGGCAAGCCGAACCCGCATGCCTGGATGTCGCCGACCGATGCCCTGGTCTATGTCGAGAATATCCGCGCTGCCTTCGTCGAGGCCGATCCGGCCAATGCCGACATCTACAATGCCAATGCCGAAGCCTATGCGGCCGAAATCACCGCCACGGTGGAGCCGATCCGCCAGGCGCTGGCCGCCATCCCCGAGGAAAACCGCTGGCTGGTTACCTCGGAAGGCGCCTTCTCCTACCTGGCGCGCGATTTTGGCCTCAAGGAACTCTATCTCTGGCCGATCAATGCGGACCAGCAGGGCACCCCAAGGCAGGTGCGCGACGTCATCGATGCGGTGCGCGAGCACAATATTCCGGTCGTCTTTTCGGAGAGCACGATCTCATCCAAGCCGGCTGAACAGGTGGCGCGCGAGACTGGCGCCAAATATGGCGGCGTGCTCTATGTGGATTCTCTTTCCGAGGCAGACGGGCCGGTCCCGACCTATCTCGATCTGCTCAAGGTCACCACAGAGACGATCGCCGCAGGATTTACTCAGTGAAACAAAATGCAGGCCCCGGCATTGCGGTAGAAGACATTACCGTTGCCTATCGCAATGGCACCACGGCCCTGAGGCATGCCAGCTTCACCAGCCCGCGCGGATCGATTACCGCGCTGGTTGGGGTCAATGGCGCCGGCAAGTCCACCATTTTCAAGGCCATTATGGGCTTTGTGCCGGTTGTTTCAGGCTCCATTTCCATTCTGGGGCAGGCGGGCCGCCAGGCCCAGCGCCAGAACAAGGTGGCCTATGTGCCCCAGTCCGAAGACGTGGACTGGAATTTTCCTGTCCTGGTCGAAGACGTGGTGATGATGGGCCGGTTCGGCCACATGAACATGCTGCGCATCCCCAGCGCCAATGACCGCAACAAGGTCGCGGCGGCGCTGGAGCGGGTCAACATGACCCAATATGCCAAACGCCAGATCGGCGAGCTTTCCGGCGGCCAGAAAAAGCGCGTCTTCCTCGCCCGCGCCCTGGCGCAGGAAGGCGAGGTGATCCTCCTCGACGAGCCCTTTACCGGGGTCGACGTCAAGACCGAGGACGCCATCATCGCCCTGCTGCGGGCCCTGCGCGACGAGGGCAAGGTGATCCTGGTCTCCACCCACAATCTGGGTTCGGTGCCCGAGTTCTGCGACCGTACCGTCATGGTCAAGGGCACGGTGCTGGCCTATGGTCCGACTTCTGAAGTCTTCACGCGCGAGAAGCTCGAGGAAGCCTTTGGCGGCGTGCTGCGGCACTTCGTGCTGTCTGGCGCGGGCCTGCATGCCGATGACGATCCGCGTCATCTTTCGGTCCTCACCGACGACGAGCGCCCGCTGGTCTTTTATGGCGAAGAAGGCAAGGAAGAGCACCAGCAGGCGAGCCGCGAAAAATGATCGACCTGCTGCTCGAGCCCTTTTCCTACAACTACATGGTCAATGCCATGTGGGTCTCGGCCCTGGTGGGGGGTGTGTGCGCCTTTCTCTCGGCCTATCTGATGCTCAAGGGCTGGTCGCTGATCGGCGACGCCCTATCGCACTCCATCGTGCCGGGCGTGGCCGGGGCCTATATGCTGGGCCTGCCCTTTTCGCTGGGCGCCTTCCTCTCGGGGGGCCTGGCCGCCGTGGCCATGCTGTTCCTCAGCCAGCGCACCAAGCTCCGGGAAGACGCGGTCATCGGGCTGATCTTTACCGGTTTTTTCGGCCTGGGGCTGTTCATGGTCTCGGTCTCACCCACCTCGGTCGATGTGCAATCGATCGTCCTGGGCAATATCCTGGCCATCACGCCGGAAGACACGCTGCAGCTGGTGCTGATCTCGGTGGTGACGCTGGGCGTGATGCTGGTGATCTGGAAGGATCTGATGGTCACCTTTTTCGATGAGAGCCATGCCCGCTCCATTGGCCTCAGGACCACCTGGCTCAAGGCGATCTTCTTCACACTCCTCAGCGCGGCGACAGTGGCCGCCATGCAGACCGTCGGCGCCTTCCTCGTCATCGCCATGGTGGTGACACCGGGCGCCACCGCCTATCTGCTGTCCGACCGGTTCCCGCGCCTCATCGGCATCGCCATTGCCGTGGGCGTCCTGTCATCGGCCATCGGGGCGTATCTGAGCTATTTCCTTGATGGCGCGACCGGCGGCATCATCGTGGTGCTGCAGACCCTGGTGTTCCTCACCGCCTTTGTCTTTGCCCCCAAGCATGGCTGGCTGGCGGCGCGGCGCCGCATTGCCGGGGAGACTGCATAATGACCTGGTATGAAATGGCGCTCTGGCCCTTCCAGCTTCCCTTCATGGTTCAGGCCATGGTGATCGGCGTTCTCGTGGCGGTGCCAACCGCCCTGCTCTCCTGTTTCCTTGTGCTCAAGGGCTGGTCGCTGATGGGCGATGCCATCTCCCATGCCGTGCTGCCCGGGGTTGTCCTGGCCTATGTCGTCGGCCTGCCCATTGGCGTCGGGGCCTTCATCGCCGGCATGGTCTGTGCGCTGTCGGTCGGCTTTCTCAAGGAGAATTCCCGCATCAAGGAAGACACGGTCATGGGCGTGGTGTTTGCGGGCCTGTTCGGCCTCGGGATCGTGCTCTACACCGCCATCACCACCGATGTGCATCTGGACCATATCCTGTTCGGCAATATGCTGGGCGCGAATGGCGCGGATTTGCTGCTGGCGGCGATCATTGCCCTGGCCGTGGTGCTGGTCGTCGGCGCGAAATGGCGCGACCTGATGCTCTTCATCTTCGATGCCCAGCAGGCCGGCGCCATCGGGCTCAATACGCGCCTCCTGCATTATGGCCTTCTGGCCATGATTTCCCTGACCATTGTGGGCGCCCTGCAGGCAGTCGGCATGATATTGGTCATTGCCCTATTAATTGCGCCGGGCGCCATTGCCTTCCTCATCACCCGTCGTTTCGGGGTCATGCTGCTGGTGGCCATGGGCGTATCGGTCGGATGCAACCTTTTGGGCGTCTATCTCAGCTTCTTCCTCGACAGCGCCCCGGCGCCCACCATTGTGCTGTTGATGAGTGCCTGCTTCATCCTGGCCTTTGTGGCCACGCAGAGACAACGGGTGGCGGCGGTCTGACGGCGGACTTATCCCCGCCCCCAAATCCTGCCCCATAATCCCGCCTATTCCTCTCGCGATAGGGCGGCCTGCAGCGACCAGTGGCGGGAGGGAAAGCCGGGCGTGGGGCAGTCGCGTGCCACCGCGGTCTGGGGGTCGGCGGGTGAGAGTTCGTGCCTGTTGTGGCTTCGGCCGCAGCTGAAAGCGGGTGCCCTAAGGGCGGCCGTGCCGGACAGCCTTCCAAGTTATCCCCTATCGAGAAATCCCGGCGTTCCCGAGACGGCTTTCGTCTCAGTTTTTGTTTGTTTCAGGGACGGTAGCCGTCTCGGGACTCCGCTCTTCATTCAGAACCGCGAGGCCAGCTGGCCGGGCGGCCAAAGCTGCTGGCCAGAAGTGCCAAGCGGCATACGGCGCACCCAGTTATCCCCGGGCCGTCTACCGGACGCACACTGGCTCCGAATGCAACCTCGGAGACATCCCCATGGACCAGACCGCCCGGCTTTCCCTGCCCTTCATCATGTCGGGACAGGCGCTCAAGCACATTACCCATAATGACGCCCTCAACCGGCTCGACGCCCTGGTGCAGCCAGTGGTGGAATCCACCGTTCTGGCCGTGCCGCCCGTCTCGCCCCTGCCCGGCGAAGCCTGGATCGTTCCGTCCGGCGCCAGCGGGGCCTGGGGCGGCCATACCGACGAAATCGCCGCCTTTCAGGATGGTGCCTGGATATTCTATGACCCGGCAAAGGGCTGGCAGGTGTTCGATCGCGCCAGCGATGCGCTTCTGCTCTTCTCCGGAACCGCCTGGGTGCCAATTGCCGCCACGGGAGCCGGCCTGCCGCAATTGGGCATCAATGCCAGTGCAGACAGCACCAACCGGCTGGCCGTGGCTTCGGCCGCGACGCTATTGACCCATGCCGGAGCGGGGCACCAGCTCAAGCTCAACAAGGCAGCCAGCGGCGATACGGCGAGCCTTCTCTTCCAGTCCAACTGGTCGGGGCGGGCCGAAATGGGGCTGATGGGCGATGATCACTGGCGCATCAAGATCAGCCCGGACGGCTCGGCCTGGACTGATGCAATCACCATCGCGGCCGACACCGCTTCGGTCAGCATTGCCGGCGTGCTGCGCCCGGCTGGCGACAACACCCAGAGCCTGGGTGCCAGCGGCGCGCGCTGGTCGGCCGTGTGGTCGGCCACCGGCACCATCCAGACCTCGGACATTCGGCACAAGACAGACATCGTCCCAACCGATCTGGGTCTCGATTTCATCCGGCGTCTGGAACCGGTCCGCTATGCCTGGAAGGGCGGCGACGGGCGCCATCACTATGGCCTCATCGCCCAGCAGGTCGCCGGGATCGTGAGCGATCTCGATATCGACTTCGGCGGCCATGTGCTGGCAGACCCCGAAGACCCGACCAGCCAGCAGGCCCTGCGCTACGACCAGTTCATCGCCCCGCTTATTCGGGCGATTCAGGAGCTGGTGGAGCGTGTGGAGGGGTTGGAGGGGCGGTAACCGCGGTTGGCCATTGATTTCCCGGTTCCTTCGTCATTGCCCGGCTTGTCCGGGCAATCCATCCCATAATGCCATGGACCACCCGGACAAGCTGGGTGGTGACGATGACGGAGGGGTCGCACCTGGTCTGTTACAGGCCCTATTCGTCATAGCCGGCCGTCTCCACCGGCGTGATCGGCGTGGGCCGGCCTTTGGGCGTGGGATTGGCACCCTGGGCGGACAATTCGGCTTGCAAGGCCTGCATCAGGGCGAGTTTTTCCGCATCGGGCAGTTCGTGCAGGCGCTGGCTCAGGCGGATGGTGAAATCGGAAAAGGCATTGTGCCAGTCGGATGGCATTTGCTTGAGATCGACGCGACGGGCCCTTGGCGCCTTGGCGGCCTGGATGCCGGCGGCGCTGAGTTCGAAGAAGTCGTCGAGCTGCGGCAGGATGACCTGGTCGCCCCCGAGCTTGCCGGAAGCGACCAGGGCTTCGCGCAGGGCATGGCGCTCCTCATCCTCGCCATGGGTCAGGAACAGCGCGCCATGGGCTGGCAGGCGCTTGCTGATCCAGTCCATCAGCTCCGTGTGGTCGGCATGGGCGGAGTAATTGCCCATGGAGCGGATGGTCGCCCGCACCGGCACCAGCGTGCCGTGGATGCGCACTTCCCGGGCGCCGGAGAGAATGATCTGCCCCAGCGTGCCCGGCGCCTGGTAGCCGACGAACAGAACCGTGGCATTGGAGCGGATCAGATTGTTCCGGAGGTGATGCTTGATGCGCCCGGCATCGGCCATGCCCGAGGCCGACAGAATGATGGCCCCACCCTTGATGGCGTTGAGCGCCTTGGAGTCCTCTACCGCCTCGATGATGCGGAACCGCTCGTCATTGAACAATTCGCCGGCGCTAAGCTCGGTGTCCTCGAACATCTTGGCGTATTTCCGGTAGACGCCGGTGACCTTGCTGGCCAGGGGCGAATCCAGGGCGACCAGTTGCGGGGTGATCTCGCCATCCCGGATGAGCGTGCCGATATCGTGCAGCAATTCCTGGCTGCGCTCGACCGCAAAGGTGGGAATGATGAGATTGCCACCGCGCTGGAGCGCCTCCTGGATTTCGGTCTTGAGCGTCTGCCGCCGCTGCTCAAGCGTATATTCCTCCCGCTCGCGGCCGCCATAGGTCGATTCACACAGGATATAGTCAAAGCCCGCCGGCCCCTCGGGCTCGGTGTAAAAGACCTTCTCATCCGGCCCGATATCGCCGGAGAACATCAGCCGCACCGGCTTGCCGTTGCTGTCCTTGACCTCCACCTCGATGGAGGCGGAGCCGATAATGTGCCCGGCATTCCAGTAGCGGGCGCGCACGCCGGGGCCGGGTTCGATCCAGCTGTCGTAGTCGCAGATGCGGCGGTGCTCCAGCGCCTCTTCGGCATCGGCCATGGTGTAAAGCGGCCTTACCGGCTCATCGCCCCGGCGCGAACGTTTGCGGCTTTCCCGCTCGGCTTCGCTCTCCTGGATGCCGGCGCCATCGGGCAACAGGTATTCGAGCAGGCCGGCCGTGGGCGCCGTCATCCACATCGGCTTTCGCCAGCCCTCGGCACACAGCTTGGGCAAGAGGCCGGCATGATCGATATGGGCGTGGGTCAAGAGCAGGAAATCGATCGCCTTGGGATCGAAGGGGGTGGGCTTGAGATTGAGCTCACGCACGCTCTTATTGCCCTGGAACAGGCCGCAATCGACCAGGAACTGCCCCCCTGGGTGCACGACGCGATAGCAGGAACCGGTCACTGTGCCCGCCGCGCCGTGGAAATGCAGGGTGACGGTCATGGGCAGGCTCCTGGGATTTTTGGTGCATTGGATGTCGAGGTTAGCGCCTCCCGCTCGTCAAAGTCGAGACAGGCGCAATCCCGCGCCGGGCAAATCAGGAGACGACCGATGCCCTATATTGATGGAATGGTCACCGCCGTACCCAAGGCGAACCGGCAGGCCTATATCGAGCATGCCAGCAAGGCTGCCGACCTGCTCAAATCCTGGGGCGCGACGCGGGTGGTGGAGAATTGGGGCGATGACGTGCCCAGGGGCGAGCTCAACGACTTCTATGGCGCCGTCCAGGCCAGGGACGACGAGGTCGTCGTCTTCTCCTGGATCGAATATCCCGACAAGGCCACTCGCGACGTCGCCATGCGCAAGATGATGGCGCCCGAAGCCATGCAGCAATTCGGCGAGATGCCGTTTGACGGCAAGCGGATGATTTTCGGCGGCTTCGAGACGCTGTTTACGAAGTGAGGGTCGCCCCCTCCCGGCCTCCCCTGATAGGGGAGGTTGGGTGTGGTGCCTCAGCGCGGCGCCCGCTTGGCCAGGATGCGCTGCAGCGTGCGGCGGTGCATGTTGAGCCGCCGCGCGGTCTCGGAGACATTGCGGTCGCACAATTCATAGACGCGCTGGATATGCTCCCAACGCACCCGGTCCGCCGACATCGGGTTTTCCGGCGGCTCGGGCTTGTCCTCGCCGGTCGCCAGCAGCGCGTTGATGACATCGTCGGCGTCGGCGGGCTTGGAAAGATAATCCATGGCGCCCAGCTTCACCGCGGTCACCGCCGTGGCGATATTGCCGTAGCCGGTCAAGACGACGGCACGAGCGTCCGGGCGCTTCTGGTGCAGGGCGGAGACGACATCGAGGCCATTGCCGTCCTCGAGCCGGAGATCAACCACCGCATAGGCGGGCGGACGCTCCGCCACGGCGGCCAGGCCTGCCGACACCGTGCCGGCAATGCGCACTTCAAAGCCCCGACGCGTCATGGCGCGTTCGAGGCGGCTCAGAAAGGCGGCATCATCATCGACGAGCAGCAGGCTCGGATCGGCAGCCAGAAGGTCTTCAATCGTATCCATGGCTTTTCCAATATTCCTTTGCTCACGCTACGTCAAAACCAACCGGTCCGATCACTCCAGGCTGCTGCGCAGCCAGGTGATGCGCACCCGCGCGTGACCGTTGGGCTGGGCATTGTCGAAAGTGAGCCGGGCCCCGGTTCGTTCCAGCAGGGTCTTGGCAATGAAGATGCCCAGGCCCAGGCCGCCGGGCTGGTGGGCGTCGCTGCCTGCCGGGTCGCGCGGGCGGCTGGTGAGGTATGGTTCGCCAAGCCGGGCGATCAGTTCGGGCGCGAAGCCCTTGCCGTCATCAATGATGGAAACGGTAATCCGGTGTTGATCCCAGCCGCTCTCGATGCGGACCGTCTGGGCGGCAAAATCGGTGGCATTCTCGATCAGATTGCCCAGCCCATAGAGCAGGCCCACACTGCGGGGAAAGACCGGAGGCGGTCCTGCGGTGTTTTCGGCGTCGAAGAGGATCACCTTGCCTCGCCCTTCATGAGGCCGCGCCACCTCGTCGAGAATGTCCGGCAGAGGCGCCTCGGCAAACAGGTCCGCCGGCTCGCTGCCCAGGTTCCGGAGCTTGGCCAGAATGGCCCGGCAACGCGCCGCCTGAGCAATGATCAGTTCCACGTCCTCAGCCAGCTGGCTGTTCTTGTCGACCTCGTCGCGCATCTCCTTGGCGGCCAGGGCAATGGTAGACAGCGGCGTGCCCAGTTCATGCGCCGCCGCTGCAGCCAGGCCATCGAGCGCCGACAATTGCTCGCGCCGGGACAGCGCCAGTTCGGTAGCGGCCAGGGCATCGGCGATCTGGCGGGCGTCATTCGCCACCCGATTGGTATAGGCGGAGATGAAGACCACGCCGCAGATGATCGACACCCAGATGCCGATGACATAGATGCGGTTGAAAACAATGTGCTGGTCAGGCTCCCAGGGCAGCGGCAGGTGCATGACGGCCAGCACCGAAGCGATGGCTGCGGCCAGCAGCGCGACCAGAAAGGCCTGGCGCTTGGGCAGCGAGGTCGCCGACACCGAGACCGGGGCAAGCAGCAGCAGCGCGAATGGGTTTTCCAGTCCACCCGTCAGGGCCAGGAGGCCACCGAGCTGACAAAGATCGAAGGCCAATTGCAGGGCGGCGACCCGCGCGGAAAGACGAAAGTGCGGCCCAAGGCGCAAGGTCAGACCGATATTGAGCGCCGCCGACAGACCGATGAGCAACAGGCATTCCAGCAGCGGCAGGGGAAAGCCCAGTCCCCAATTGACGAAAAGAACGCCGATGGTCTGCCCGATCACTGCCAGCCAGCGCAGAATGACCAGTGTCTGCAGGCGCAAGGGCCGCCAGCTTGCGGGCAAGGGCAATTGCGGGAGTGTCTGTTCGGTCATGCCGCTCGCTCCGAGGCTGTCATTTGTGGCGCATAGGAAGCACCAATGCCGATTTCAAGCACAAAAATTGGTAGGCACATGCTTGATCCTGCCCTGCGGCGGACCATTTGAGTCTCATCGTGACTGGGAGACGAACGATATGACAACTGCAATCATCAAACCGCAATGGTCCCCGCTGACCATCGCCCTCATGGTTCTGGGTTTCATCATCTTCTGGCCGCTCGGCCTGGCGATGCTGGCCTATATCCTCTGGGGTGAAAAATTCGGCGGCTCCGCCGAAAAGGCACAGGCCTATTGGAACAAGGGGTGTAGCTATATGCGCAACAATTCCAAGCATCACGGCTTCGGCCGCAGCGAATTCACCTCCTCAGGGAATGCCGCCTTTGACGAGTACCGTACAGAACAGCTCAAGCGCCTTGAGGAAGAACGCGCCCGTCTCGATGCCGAGATCGACGCCTTCCACGAGTACATGGCCAATCTGCGCAAGGCCAAGGACCGCGAGGAATTCGACCGCTTCATGAGCGAGCATCGCGGCAACCGCCAGGGCTTTGGCGACAACAACCAGAACAATTGGGGCAACAATAACGGCCAGTAAGCCGTTGTCCCTCCCGACTTCCCTAGCCTCCAATGACGACTGGCGCCCCCACAAGGGGCGCTTTTTCATTCGGGGCTGCACTAGCATGGGGAAGGGCAAGCTGGCGCCAAATGCGTTACACTGGCCCGATCTGATTCACTGGAGCACCATGTTCTCCTTCCTGCGCCAGCGCACCCCGCCTCCCAGGACCACACAGCTGATGCTCGACGGCCAGGCCGTGGAGATCGCTGTCAAAGTCTCAAGCCGGGCGCGTTCGTTCCGCCTGTCTCTGCCCGCGACCGGGCCGCTGCTGACCCTGCCCGAGGGCGCGCGCTGGGCGGACGCTGAAGCGTTTCTCCATCGGCACCGGCACTGGCTGGCTGCTCGATTGCCGCGGGCGACGCAGGCGCAAAGGCTCGTAGCCGGCGCGGCCGTACCGCTTCGGGGGGTCATGCACCGGGTCATCGCCACCGGCCGGCTGCGCGGCCGCGTTGAGGCCAGCGCGACCGCAGAAGGTCCGGTGCTGCTGGTTCCTGGCGAGCCCGAACACCAGCCCCGCCGGCTCTATGACTGGCTCAAGGTCCAGGCACTGGCCGATCTTGAGGCCCAGAGCGATTTGCATGCCGGGCGGCTTGGCGTTGGGGTGAAGCAGGTGCGGCTGCGCAGCCAGTCCAGCCGCTGGGGCTCCTGCTCCTCGAGCGGCAATATCAACTATAATTGGCGGCTGATCCTGGCCCCGCCGCATGTGCTGGACTATGTCGCCGCCCATGAGGTGGCCCACCTTTTGGAGATGAACCATTCGCCTGCCTTCTGGGCCACGGTCCGGCGGACCTTGCCCGACATGGAGCGTGGCAAAGCGTGGCTCAAAGCACACGGTCGGGAGCTGATGGCCTGGCAAGCGCCCGGAGAAGCACCCTAATCCCCATTATGCCCCGATCCTGCCGCAATCGCTGATGTATCAGCAGGATATGCGTCGACTCGTGGCTCTCATCATCGTCATCTTTGCCTTTGCCGCCGTGGCCGGCGCCACGACCGCGCATGCCCATCGCTATGTCAGCACACCCATTGTGGTGCTCAACCATGTCGATGCGCTCAATCAACCCATTCCGGTGGTGGTACATGTACAGCGCGGCCAGATTGATCTGGGGACTGGGATTACCATGCCCTGCGGACACCACCAGGCCATCCCTACGTCCCTGCCGGGGGTGCCACCGACAATGCCGGACCCAAGGTTGTGGCCCGAATTGACAGCACAGGCCCCCATCTGGACCGAGCCGGTTCCCCTGCGTCCACCCCGGCACATCTGAGCGCCAGGGCCAAGTCAAAACACATTAAACGCTTATGGTCCCATCCGGACCAAGGATTGCCTCATGTCTTCATTTACCGACGCGACCCTGTCGCGCCGCGCCGTCATGGCCGGCCTTGCCGGCCTCGGCGCTCTCACTCTTGCCGGCTGCTCCACCAGCGGCACCACACGCCTGGCCACTGCGGTGGCGACGCCTACCCGCCCCACCATACCCCTCGATGTGCTGGCCATGTATGCAGCCCGCCCGGAGGAAGCACATCCCGTACCGGCGGCCGACATTTCGCTGATGAACCCGGACTACTGGCGACAGGACGTCGTCAACCCAACCGGGGAGCCAGCGGGTCGGGTGGTCGTCGATACCACCAGTTACTTCCTCTATTTCACCATGCCATCGGGCCGGGCAATGCGCTATGGCGTCGGGCTGGGACGCGCCGGCTTCGAATGGAGTGGCCAGGGTCACATCGCCTATAAACGGAAATGGCCTGTCTGGACGCCACCGGCCGAGATGATCGCGCGCCAGCCGGAACTGGAAATCTATCGTCATGGTCAGCCCCCGGGCCTGCTCAATGCCCTGGGCGCCCGCGCGCTCTATATCCATCAGGGCAATCGGGACACCCTCTACCGGATCCACGGCACCATGGACGTCGCCTCGATCGGCAAGGCGGTGTCGTCCGGCTGCGTGCGCTTGTTGTTCCACGATGTCATCGATCTTTATGAGCGCGTTCCCAATGGAGCACCGATCCTGGTGATTTGAGGTGCGTGGCATCGCGACGCACCATTCTGGAAGACGCGACAAGCAAAGGCCCCGGGATCGCTCCCGGGGCCTTTGATGTACATGGCGGCGTGTTAGTTGCCGAAGATCAAGTCCATCAGAGTGCGCTGGCGCTGCGGCTCCTGATAAGTCGGCTGTTGCTGTACCTGGCCGGGCGGGACAATCTGACCCTGGGGAACAGCCTGCTGTCCGGCGGGGGCGCTGGACACCCAGACCTGTTGGCCGGTCGCCGGATCGACGATGAGCGTCATCGGCAGGCCCGTTTCAGGGTCGATAGGCGCGGTTCCAAACCCATTGGCCTGCTGTTGCAGCGGGAAGCCGGTGACCGGGTCAATGGCCTGACCATTGGCATCGTACTGCACCGCGGCCTCGCCTCCGGTAGCCAGGGGCAGACCTGTTGCCGGATCGATTGGAAGACCGGTGGCGGGATCATACTGCGCGCCCGTCGCCGGATCATAGTTGAGCCCGGTGGCTGGATCGTATTGCAGGCCGACCGGTAGTCCGGTGGCCGGATCCACCATGGTTCCGGTCTGGATCGGCGGGTTGATAGACTGGCTGTCCACAGGCGCCAGACCCTCAATGGGCAGGCCGGTCGCCGGGTCAATGGCCACGACCTGCCCCGTGGTCGGGTCGGTCATCGTCTGGACCGGCTGACCGGTACCCCCATCGACATATTGCACCATGGGCTGACCCGTGGCCGGATCGATTGCCGGCATGCCGGTATTGGGATCGATCATCTGCTGGGCGATCAGCTGGCCGGCATAGGAGCCACCGGGAATGGATGCAGGCGAACGGCCCGCATGCGCCTTGGTCATGAACTCGGACCAGATATTGGCCGGCACATTGCCACCCGAGAGCGTGGTCTTGGTGTCGTTGTCATTGCCCAGCCACACGCCAGTGACCATGGCCGAAGTGTAGCCAACGAACAGGGCATCGCGGGCGTTCTGGCTGGTACCCGTCTTGCCGGCAAAGTCCCAACCACCCAGATTGGCGCCGCGACCGGTCCCCACTTCAACGGCCGTCTTGAGCATGTCGTTCATCTCGGCGAGCACGTTGGGGTCGACCACCCGGCCCGGTCCGGCATTGGAGGCCTCATAGAGCACATTGCCCTGGACGTCCGAAATCTTGGTGATGACATTGGGTATGACCCCCATGCCACCATTGGCGAAGGGCGCGTAGGCACTGGTCAGCTCGAGCAGGTTCACTTCCTGGGTGCCCAGCGCAATCGAGGGGACAGGCGTGAGATTGGAGGAAATGCCCATGCGCATGGCCACTTCGATCACCTTCTCGGGTGTGACGTCGATCGCCAGTCGTGCCGCGATGGTGTTGAGCGAATAGGCCAGGCCCTGCCGCAAGGTGACCGTCCCGGCATATTTGCCCGAGGCATTGCGCGGGCTCCAGCCCTCATATTCAAATTGGGCGTCCTCGGCCAAAGTGTCGGGCGTGTAGCCCTTCTCCATGGCGGCCATATAAACGAAGGGCTTGAAGGTCGAGCCCGGCTGGCGCTTGGCGGTGATGGCCCGGTTATACTGGCTGGCCTGGTAGTCCACGCCGCCCACCATGGCGCGCACCGTACCATCGACATCCATCGCCACGAGAGCCCCCTGGGAGAAGCCGCGCTTCGGCCCCTCATTGGCCACCGCCTCCTTGACGATGAACTCGGCGTCTTTCTGCATCTTGTAGTCGATGGTGGTCTGGACCACCACGTCACCTTCGATCTCGCCGATATAGGCGGTCATCAGGCTTTCGACCCAGTCAGCGACATAGGATTCGGAACCGGCGACGACGGTGCGAATGGTCTGGTTGGGATCGATGCGGGCCGCGTCGGCTTCTTCGCGGGTGATATAGCCTTCCTGCGCCATGGCATTGAGGACAAGGCGCTGCCGGTCCCGGGCGGTATCGGGGTTAGCCTTGGGATTATAGGCCGAGGGTGCTGGCAGAATGCCGACCAGCATGGCGGCCTGGCCCAACGAAAGATTACGCGCCGAAACGCCGAAATAGGTCTGTGCCGCCGCCTCGATGCCGTAGGCGCCCGAGCCGAAATAGACCCGGTTCATATAGAGTTCGAGGATTTCTTCCTTGGTGAAGTTCTGTTCCAGCCAGACGGCGAGAATGGCTTCCTGCACCTTGCGGCCCAAGGTCTGGTCCGGTGTAAGGAACAGGTTCTTGGCGACCTGCTGGGTGATGGTCGAGGCGCCGCGGGTCACGCCGCGCGCTTCTACCATTTCCACGGCCACCGAGAGCAGCCCGATCGGGTCGACGCCGAAATGGCTCATGAAGCGCCGGTCTTCCGAGGCAATGAAGGCCGCCGGCACATATTGGGGCAGCTCGCGGAAGGTGATGGCCTCGCCGCCGGTCTGACCGCGATTGGAAATCAGGCTGCCATCGGCCGCCAGGATGCGAATATTTGGGGGACGCTCGGGGATTGCCCAAGTATCGGCGGACGGCAGTTGGGCCCCGTAATAGACGATAACGCCTATCACGGCCAGACCACCCCAAAGGCAGGCGACAAAACCCCACCACAACAGGCCCATCAACAGGCCGCCGGAACGCTTCTTGCGGCGCGGGCGAGCCGGTTCGGCCCTGCCCTTGCGCGCCGGCTTCTTCGGTGATTTGGGCGGCTTACCGCCGCCCCCGGCGCCACCGGTGCGGACTTCATCCACGGAGAAGGCCATGGTCTGTCCCATGGTCGGCTCGACGCGCTGTCCCTTCGCCGCAGGCCGCGCCTGGGTCTTGTTCTGGCGATCCTTGGGAGCGCCAACGCGATCATCGGCCGAAATGCGGAAATCCATCAGGCAAACCTAGTGAAGGGAAGGGATCCAAGCTGCTTCTACCCTGTTCGTCCAGCAAGGGAAACAAATGGTAAGCAAGAGGTTAAGATCGGTCGATATCGACTGGCTAAACACCCGCTGCGGTCCAGCAGCACATGGCAGACGCTTCTCCGCGCCAATTGTGGCCGGTTTATGGGTCAAGTCGCCACTTGTGCGGCATGTGTGACAGACCTGCCACAGCTCTTGCCAGCGCAGAGCAGGCAGGGCAACACATCGGTCATGCGCGCGCTTTTGCCTTTGCTTGCCCTGTCCATATTGCTCCTGTCGGCTGTCCAGCCCAGGGCCGATGCGGTCCAGACCGCGTTCAACGACGCTATCGCCGCCTTTGAGACGGCGCGGACAGGACTAGCGGCCGAGAACTTCGGGGTCGATGTGACTGCCTATCAGGACGCCCTTACGGAGGGACAATTTGCCTCCCGGCATTGGGGCGGAGAGATCGCCGTGGAGCTGATCGAACCTGCGGAGAACAGCGGCGCCTGCGCGCGGTTTGCCGCCTATGTGCACCTGCCGGCCCATGACGGCCGGGTGCGCATGGTCGTCTGCCCGCAGTTTTCTGCCGACGGAACCCCGGCACTGCGGCGGCTCACGGTGCTGCACGAGATGGTGCACGTCGTCGCTGGCGCCGATGAATGCCGCGCCATGGCATTTGCCGCACGTGTCGAACTGCTGGCGAATGGGGCGTTCACGCCGGTCGAGCGCTATTGGCGGGCCAATGATTGCGACCAATCGCCATTTCGCTTGCCTGACTAACGCCAACCCAGACCGGGGGCGACATATTTGAGGATGCTCTCGATGACATGGGCATTGTAGTCCACACCCAGTTGATTGGGCACGGTCAGCAGCAGTGTATCGGCCTCGGCGATGGCCTCGTCGCGCTTGAGTTCCTCGATCAGCTTGTCCGGTTCGGCCGTATAGCCGCGGCCGAAGACGGCGCGCTTTTCCGGTTCGATGTAGCCGAACTGGTCTTCCTCGGGTCGGCCAGAGCCGAAATACATGCGGTCCCGATCATTGACGAGGGCGAAAATGGAGCGGCTGACCGAAACGCGTGGGGTGCGGGTGTGGCCGGCTTCCTTCCAGGCGGCGCGGTAGGCACGGATCTGTTCGGCCTGCTGGATGTGGAAGGGTTTGCCGCTTTCGTCGAATTTGAGTGTCGAGGATTGCAAATTCATGCCCATCTTGGCCGCCCAGACGGCCGTGGCGTCGCTGGCCGCACCCCACCAGATGCGCTCGAGCAGACCCTCGGAATAGGGTTCGAGCCTGAGCATGCCGGGGGGATTGGGAAACATGGGGCGCGGATTGGGCTGGGCAAAACCCTGGCCGGTCAGGGCCTTGAGGAAAATTTCTGCGTTGAGCCGGGCCATGTCGGCATCGGTCTGGCCCTCGGCCGGCTCGTAGCCGAAATAGCGCCAGCCATCGATCACCTGTTCGGGCGAGCCGCGCGAAATACCCAATTGCAGCCGCCCCTCGGAGATCAGGTCGGCCGCCCCGGCATCCTCGGCCATGTAAAGCGGATTTTCGTAGCGCATGTCGATAACGGCGGTGCCGATCTCGATCTTGCTTGTTTTCGCACCCACCGCCGCCAGAAGCGGAAAGGGTGAGGCAAGCTGGCGGGCAAAATGATGCACCCGGAAATAGGCCCCGTCAGCGCCCAGCTCCTCTGCGGCCACGGCCAGATCAATTGACTGCAGGAGAGCGTCCGACGCCGTTCGCGTGCCCGAATTGGGCGACGGGCTCCAATGACCAAAAGAGAGGAAGCCGATCTTTTTCATGGAAACCTCGCGGAAATGGTGCAGCCGGAACCGGCTCTCGTCCGTAACTAAGCATCTGCCGCGCCGATGAGAAGATCACCGGGTCAGACGCATTGATCCATGTGGTCGAACAATGTCGCGCAGACAAGAAGGCACGCCTATGTGCTCATGGGCGACAGCGCGAGCCTGAGACATGCGCAGCCGACCAACCAAGCCAAAACGCCATTCGAGCATAGGTCTCATGGCCTGCTCACCTAAAATCACCCCACTGGGGAGATTTTGCCTTCGGCACGGCTCTCAGACGTCCAGATTGCTCACATTAAGCGCATTGTCCTGGATGAAGTCGCGGCGGGGCTCGACGAGGTCGCCCATCAGGGCGGTGAAGATTTCGTCGGCTTCGTCGGTCTGGTCGATCTCGACGCGGAGCAAGGTTCTGGCATTGGGATCGAGGGTGGTTTCCCAGAGCTGCTCGGCGTTCATTTCGCCCAGGCCTTTGTAGCGCTGCAGCGACACGCCCTTGCGACCGGCATCGGTAACGGCCTTGAACAGGCTCGCCGGGCCATAGATGTTGGAGGTCTCGCCCTTGCGGGTGAGTGTGGGCACCCCGCCGAAAAGCTCGTCCAGCCGACCGGCCAGCTGCCGCAGCTTGCGCGCATCGGCGCTTTGCAGCAGCGCCCGGTCGATCTGGTGCGTCTCGGTGACGCCACGTACGGTACGCGAGAAGGCGAGGGCCTCCTCGTCGGTGACCGCTCCGGTCCAGCCGCGCTCCAGCTCGTCCGAAATGCGGTCGAGACGATTGGCCACGCGCTTGAGGGTCGCCGCACTCTTGTCCGGATCGGAAATGCCCTCGGGGTCAAGGCCTCCGACAATGGCTGCCTGCTCGACAAGATTGCGGTTGTAACGGGTGTTGAGGTTGTTGATCGCGTTCACGATTTCGCGCGATTGCTGCAGGATGCCCAGCAGGTCCTGCCCCGCGTGGGTGGTGCCATGCTGGGTGGTGAACACCGCATCCTCGATGCCGCCTTCGAGCAGATAGTCTTCCAGCGCCCGCTCGTCCTTGAGATAGAGCTCGGAGCGACCGCGCGTGGCTTTGTAGAGCGGCGGCTGGGCGATGTAGATGTGCCCGCGCTCGATCAGTTCGCGTGTCTGGCGGTAGAAGAACGTCAGCAGCAGCGTGCGGATATGGGCGCCGTCGACGTCGGCGTCGGTCATGATGATGATCTTGTGGTACCGAAGCTTGTCCGGGTTGAATTCCTCCCGGCCGATGCCAGTCCCGAGAGCCGTGATCAGCGTGCCGACCTGATCAGACGAGATCATGCGATCAAAGCGGGCGCGCTCGACGTTCAGAATCTTGCCTCGAAGCGGCAAGACGGCCTGGTTGGAGCGATCGCGCCCCTGCTTGGCCGAACCACCGGCCGAGTCGCCCTCGACGATGAAGATTTCCGATTTTGCCGGATCACGCTCCTGGCAGTCGGCCAGCTTGCCGGGCAGCGAGGAGACTTCCAGCGCGCCCTTGCGGCGGGTCAGTTCGCGGGCCTTGCGCGCCGCTTCGCGAGCGGCGGCCGCTTCTACCACCTTGCTGACAATGGTGCGGGCCTCGTTGGGATGCTCCTCAAACCATTGCCCGAGTTTCTCATTGACGATGTTTTCCACGACCGGCCGGACTTCGGAGGAGACCAGCTTGTCCTTGGTCTGGCTGGAGAATTTGGGATCGGGCACCTTGACCGACAGCACGCAGGTCAGGCCCTCGCGGGTATCGTCGCCGGAAAGCTCGACCTTTTCCTTCTTGGCGATGCCCGAGCTATTGGCATAGCCAGTCACCTGGCGCGTCAGCGCCCCGCGCAGGCCAGCTAGATGGGTGCCACCATCGCGCTGCGGAATGTTGTTGGTGAAGCACAGCACATTTTCGTGGTAGCTGTCGTTCCACTGCAGCGCCACTTCGACGGTAATACCGTCCTTTTCGGCGCGCATGGTGATAGGCGCCTCGATCACTGGCTGCTTGGATTTGTCGAGATATTTGACGAAGGCCTGCAGCCCACCCTCGTAGAACAGCTCGATATCGACAGGCTCAGGATGGCGGTGGTCCGACAGGATGATGCGGACGCCGGAATTGAGGAAGGCCAGTTCGCGCAGGCGGTGTTCGAGCGTCTTGAAATCAAACTCCACCATGGAGAAGGTTTCAGAGCTGGGCAGGAAGGTAATTTCGGAGCCCGAGCGACCCTCATAAGTGCCGGGCTGTTTGTCCGGGGTATAGGCGCCGGTCACACTGAGGGGCGCATCGGCGACCCCCTGGGTGAAGCTGATCTCGTGAATCTTGCCATCGCGCCGAATGCGCAGCTTGAGCCAGACAGACAGGGCATTGACCACGGAAATGCCCACGCCGTGCAGGCCACCAGACACCTTATAGGAGTTCTGGTCGAACTTCCCGCCGGCATGGAGCTGGGTCATGATGACCTCTGCCGCCGAAACACCTTCTTCCTTGTGCAAGTCCGTGGGGATGCCGCGCCCATTGTCGATCACGGTACAAGAGCCGTCGGCATTGAGCCGCACCGTCACCAGATCGGCATGGCCGGCCAGCGCCTCGTCGATGGCATTGTCGACCGCCTCGTAGACCATGTGGTGCAGGCCCGAGCCATCGTCGGTGTCGCCGATATACATGCCCGGGCGCTTGCGCACGGCATCAAGACCCTTGAGCACCTTGATGCTGTCGGCGCCATATTCGGTCGGGATCGGGTTTTCGCTGTCGCTCATGAGGTCCGAATCAGTCGATTTTCACGTGGTATGGTTCTAGCGGAATGGGGGTGAAACCCCAAGAAAATTGGCCGTTTCACCGGCTTTTGCCGGGGATTTTCACCCTTGTGCCGCCAGTCTGCCGTCGCGCACGCCAATGCGCTGGGCGCGATCCTCCAGCGCCTCGAACAACACAGGGTCGGTGCCGGTCAAAAAGCACTGGGTCTCCAGGCCATCGAGCGCCGCAAACAGGGCTTTTCTGCGATCCGGATCGAGATGGGCGGCGATCTCGTCGAGCAACAGGATAGGCACGATACCCGTGCGCAGCCGCACCAGTCGGGCATGGGCCAGAATGAGCCCGATCAGCAACGCCTTCTGCTCCCCGGTCGAGCCGAGAGCGGCGGGCATCTGCTTTTGCGCATGCACCACTTCAAGATCGACGCGGTGTGGACCAGATGTGGTGCGTCCCGCTGCCCGATCAAGAGGCCGTAATGCATTCCAGCGCTCTGCCAGCAAGGCTTCAAGCGCCGCCGAGGTCGACGGCTCCTGCGTGTCTTCAAACAATGGCGTCAGTGCCAGCAGAGCTGCGGGGAAACTGCCGTCGTCCAGGCTTTCCGCGATCAATGCTTGCAGGTGAGTGAGGCTATCGGTGCGATTGAGATGGATCGAGGCGCCCAGTTCGGCCATCTGTGCCTCAACGGCACCCAGCCAGCCCGGATCGCCCCCGTCCTCGAGCAGCTTGTTGCGCTGCCGCATGGCCTTGTCATAGTCGGAGACGGCGGCGGAATGGCCAGGGATCAGCGTTGTGACCAACCGGTCGAGAAAGCGACGTCGATCGCCGGCCGGCCCTGAGAACAGGCCATCCATCGCCGGGGTCAGCCAGAGCACCCGCAGATAGTCGCTCATGGCCTCAATGGACCGGGCATTGGCGCTGTTGATACGTACACGCCGGCCGCCGTCAGGGAGGGCGCCGGTGCCGATATCGGCCGGGCCATCATCGGTTTCAATGGTTGCCGCTACGGCCCAAGGCAGGTCCGATCCATGCGATTGCAGTGTGTCGAAGCTGGCCCCCCGCAGACCTCGTCCGGGCGAGAGCACGGAGATGGCTTCGAGCAGATTGGTTTTGCCCGAGCCATTGGGCCCGGTCAGCACGACGTGACGCTCATCAAGATCGAGCGCAGCACTGGCATAATTACGAAAGGCGGTGAGGCGCAGGCGGGAAATATGGCGGATCATGACTACTTCACGCTCCGGCTAACCCTTGGCCCCTTCGAAAACAGCGGGATCGAGCATGCCGGACACCGGGACCCTGCGGACCTAGTCGGCTCAATTCGCTCCACTGGAGCGATGTCCCCGACGGGACGCCGCCTAGACACGCATCGGCATCAGCACATAGAGCGCGCTGGATTCGCCCTCTTCCTTGACCAGGGTCGGAGAATTGGCATCGTTGAACAAAAATACCGCGCTGTCCGAACGGATCTGCTGGATGATGTCGAGCAGGTAGCGCGCGTTGAAGCCGATTTCGAAGCCGTCGGTCTCGAATTCGACCGCGACTTCCTCGCTGGCGGTCCCATGGTCCGGATTGGTCACCGAGAGCTCAAGCAGCCCGTCCTTGGCCGAAAGCTTGACCGCCTTGCCGCCGCGATCCGAGGCAATGGTCGAGACGCGATCAACGGCGATGGCAAAGCCGGCCTTGTCGACCATCATCTGCTTGTCGTTGTTCTTTGGCGTCACCCGATCATAGTCGGGGAAGGTGCCCTCGATCAGCTTTGACAGCAGCACCACCGGGCCGACAGTGAAGCGGATCTTGGTGTCGGACACCTCGACATGCACATCGCCATCAACGCCATCGAGCAGTTTCTGCACCTCGCCGACAGTCTTCTTGGGCACGATAATGCCACTCATGCCCTCGGCACCGGCAGGGGCAGCAATTTCGGCCCGGGCCATGCGATGCCCATCGGTGGCGACGGCGCGAAACAGCGACCCGGCTGCGGAGCTTTCGACAGCATGGAAGTAGATGCCATTGAGATAGTAGCGCGTCTCCTCATTGGAGATCGCGAACTGGGTACGCTCGATCAGCTCGCGCAGGGATGCGGCGGGGATGTCGAACTCATGCGCAAAGGCGCCGGACTTGAGGTCGGGAAAGCTGTCCGGTGAAAGGCAAGCCAGGTTAAAGCGCGAACGGCCCGAGGTCAGGACCATGTTCTCGCCGCCATCGGTTTCCAGCCGCACCTCGGCGCCATCGGCCAGCTTGCGGACGATCTCGTAGAGGGTGTGCGCCGGCACCGTGGTGGAGCCGGGCGTGGATACCATGGCGGGCACGCTCTCTGTCACCTCGATATCGAGGTCGGTAGCGCGCAGTTCCACCCGATCGTCGCTCGCCTTGAACAGCACATTGGCCAGGATCGGATAGGTATTGCGGCGCTCCACCACCCGGTGCACATGACTCAGCGACTTGAGCAGATGATTGCGTTCGAGCGTGACTTTCATGGAGTTCTTCTTCCCGGCAATACGCGACAGCAGACCCGGCGAAGCCGGGGTTGGGACGTTTACAGTTTCATAGGAAATTGGCAAGGCCGAGGGGACCTTTGGCCGCATGCTAGCTGTGGACTTCAGCCTGAGAAGTGAACGGTGATGTCAAATCGTTCGCCCGGCAGCGCACCCAATGCATCCAGCCCCTGAAACGGTACGCAATTGGCGATCGCGTCCGCGATCGAACGGATCAACTCGGGATATTTGCCGGCCGTTCGCAGGCTCTCAGCCAAGACATGGGGATCGCCGTCCAGTTCGCCATTCCCCAGAAAGGCCAGCCGAACGGAGATCGACCGGCTCTCATACCCGGCCGGCAGGCGCCAGCAATCAAGCAATTGTTCCTGAACGGCCGTGGCGATGGCCAGGTTCTGGGCCGCCCGCTCCTCCGGAGTTGGGAGCTTGGGGGCAACCTGGGCAAAGACAGGGCTGCTGATGAGACCGAGAAGGGCCAGAAGGCGGGCAGAAGCACGAAACATTGCGGAAAACTGCCCCGCCAATCCGGCTATTCAAAGGCTATTCTTCGAGCATTCTCTTGAGCAGCTCAATTTCCTGACCCAGTTCCAGGTCATCCTTGATCATTTGCTCGACCTTGCGGACGGAATGGAGCACGGTGGTGTGGTCGCGACCGCCGAAGCGACGACCGATTTCCGGCAGCGAGCGGCTGGTCAGCGCCTTTGCCAAGTACATGGCTATCTGGCGCGGACGCACCACATCGCGCGAGCGGCGAGCCGAAAGCAATTCGTTGCGCGGCACCTTGTAGTGGCGGGACACGATCTTGAGGATGTCCTCGATGCGCACGCGCTTGGCATCGCGGGCACGGATGAGATCGGCCAGGGTCTTTTCGGCCAGCGGCACGGTGATCAGTTCACCGGTGAGCTGGTTGGCCGCCACCAGGCGGTTGACGGCGCCATCGAGGTCGCGGCCATGGCTGACCACGGCGCGGGCAATATAGTCGATCACAGCCGACGGGAACTGCATGCCGAAGCGGGCATTGACCTGATCTGCACGGCGCTGGACGATATCCCGGCGCAATTCGTGATCAAAGGGAGAGATGGGCACAACCAGGCCGCCCGAGAGGCGCGAACGGACGCGCTCATCGAGCATTTCAAGATCACGCGGCGGAGCATCTGCGGCAACGACGACCTGCTTGGCGCCGGTCAGAAGAGCGCCCAGCGTGTGGCCGAACTCGGTGGCCGACTTGCCCTGCAGGAACTGCATGTCATCGATCAGCAGGAGGTCGACACGGCGCAGCCACTCCTTGAAGCCGAGCGCGCTCTGGCGCTGCACGGCGGTAATGAAGTGGTACATGAAGTGGTCGGCGGTCAGGTAGACGATGTTCTTTGTGGGGTCGGCCTCGGCCACGGCATGGGCTATGCCGTTGAGCAGGTGCGACTTGCCCAGACCGACGGTGGAATGGATATAGACCGGGTTGAAGGTGACCGCATTGTTGATCGCCGCATTGGCGATCTGACGGGCCACGCCGAGGGCCATTTCATTGGCCGCACCGGCGACGAAACTGTCGAAAGTCATGCGCGGATCAATGGCGCTGCCGGAAAGAGCATCGCCGGACTTGGCGTTGTCGCGCACCAGCCGCGGCAGGGCGGGGGCCGAAGGAGCCGGAGCGGAGGGCTGCGCTGCCGGAGCTTCGGGCGCCGCGGCTTCGGCGACGGGCGCCAGACGCGGCCGGGCCTGGCCGTTGACCCGCATGGTCACCTGCAGGCGTCCGGCTTCAGGCACGTCATTGCGGAAGGCCTCCAGAATACGGTCGGCATAGTTGGACTGCACCCAAGAGCACAGGAAGCGTGTCGGGGCACTCAGATGGACGAGGTCATCAACCAGTTCTTCGAGCTCAAGCCGGGCGAACCAGGAGGCAAAAACATCCTCGCCCACAGCCGCTTTGAGCCGCGCCCGCACGCGGGTCCAGAGCTCGCGCTGATCGGGAGAAGAAGCCTCTGGTGTGGACATGACAGGAGTACCGCCTTTGCTGGAAGTGGAAGGAGAAGAGGAATTGGCCGCAGCCCAATCATCTCTTCCCGCGGTTGCCTGTCGCATCATCGTGTCTTGCCCCATTCTTTGTTGCCGCCGTTCCGGTCCGCAATGCCGGAATCGCCCCTGATTAGTTTTGTGCCCAGCCGGCCCCTGATGGTCCGGTTCAGACACGGCTTCGCCCCTGCGCCCGCAAAACGCGGACACAATTCTATTGTCCGGCGGCTCATGGTCCGCCGTTCCCGTCTTGACCTTTCACTTGAACCAGGCCTTTTCGGTCACTGGTCGAATGAACGCTGCCAACCCAAGTTTGACCGGCCGCCACCTGTGCGGCCTACACAAAGTTACTGGCTGAATTTCCCGACATTGCTGCCGGAACTGCCCCAAACCCAAACTCCCTGGCGGGAGCCTGCCGCAAGGTCCGGAGGGTCGTTCCACCCCTCTCTTTCCCTGTCGGCAAAGGTACATTAGAGGCACGAAATTGGACCCGCAACACGTGAATCGTTGAAATAGGGGCTTGACTCGGAGGCGGGATTTTAGTGGTCCGCGGACCCGGGAAAGTGACCCCTTACAAGAGCCTGTGACTCAAGGCAGATTCGAACACTTAGCCGCCCTTGCCACAGTAGGAGAATTTTTCACCTCACCGTGCCCACAGGCCGGGCTGGCGGAAAGGCACGAGTGCTCCGGAAGGCCTAGGCCTCTGTAAAGAATAGAGAAAACCAAAGCTTCCCGGTTCGTTCCCGGTCCGGCCCGTCCGTCACTATTTAGTCATGTGACAGAACAATGGCGAAAAAACTACCCGACTACCATACAACAAAAAGGGCCCCTTGCGGAGCCCGAATTGCAGTTCCCAGACCGCCTTGCGAAGACCGCGCGGTCCTTAATGCTTATACGGCCAGAGCCTTTACGCGGCTGTTCAGCCGCGAGACCTTGCGAGCGGCCAGATTGGCATGAACGATACCCTTGCCGGCAGCGCGATGGATTTCCGGCTCGGCAGCCTTGAGAGCCGCGAAGGCAGCAGAGTGATCACCAGCGGTGATCGCTTCCTCAACCTTGCGGATGAACGTACGCACGCGGCTGCGACGCGACTTGTTGATCGCGGTGCGGGCAGCAATCTTGCGGGTCGCCTTCTTGGCTGACGGCGTATTGGCCATTGTGGTCCTCTTGGGTCGTCCAACCGGCAGATTGTGCGCCTATCGAGCGCTGCAACCGTCCGGGATGAAATGAAAGCGGCGGCACAGCTGCCGCCAAGTCGGGGGGTCTATAGGGCAAAGCCTGGTAGGCGTCAACTGGATTCGGGCCCGAGGCGGGTCAGGGCGCCCTCTGGCAGACCGGGCAATAAAAGGTCGAGCGGCCCGACTGGACGATACGATTGACAACACCCTTGCACAGTGGGGTCGGGCAGGGATCGCCTTCCCGGTCATAGACCGCAAAATTGTGCTGGAAGTAGCCCGCGCCCTCGAGGCTGCGGAAGTCGCGGATCGTGGAGCCGCCCACCTCTATGGCGGCCGTCAGCACCTCGCGTATGGCGTGGGTAAGATGATCCAGCGCCTTTTTGGGCCTCCCCGCCTTTGTGACCAGGGTGCGCGCCTCGACCATGGGCAGGATATGGGCCCGATGCAGCGCCTCGGCAACGTAGATATTGCCCAGTCCGGCCACCACGCGCTGGTCGAGCAGAGCCGCCTTGATTGGCGCCTTCTTGCCGGCAAAGGCCTGCGCCATCTGCGCGGCACTGAAGTGATTGCCGAGCGGCTCGGGCCCCAGGTCCTGCAAATAGGGGCTGTCAGCCGGGTCGTCATAAAGCGCGATGAAGCCGAAACGGCGTGGATCGGCATAGATAAGGTGGCTTCTGCCGTGATCGGGATGATCGAGCGCCCAGACCATATGGTCGTGCCGGGGCTCAGTCCCCGGCTCATAGTAACGCGGGGGCTTGTCAATCGGATGCTCGGCGAAGCGCCAGGAGCCGGTCATGCCCAAATGGCTGAGCAGCGTCTTTCCGTTCGAGAGAGCAATCAGCAAATATTTGGCCCGCCTTCCGACATGGGTTACCCGCTGGCCTTCCAGCGCGCCCTTCAGGCCTTCGGGAAACGGGAAACGCAGATCCTTGCGGTTGAGCGTCACAGCCTTGATGGTGGCCCCCTCAAGCCAGGGCGCCAGACCCCGGCGCACGGTTTCGACCTCCGGCAATTCGGGCATTGGCAAAAACTCCTTCACCCTGCGCGCCTTTGTGGCATGGGCAAGTCTATGCGGCTTATGTATACGGGCAACACAAGATCCATCGACCCGATGCCGGTTGAAAAGGCCTTTGCCATGAACCAGACCCGCGAGACCACCCATTTCGGCGAACGGACCGTCGCCCTGGAGGACAAGCAGGGGCTGGTGGACAAGGTGTTCCACGATGTGGCCGACCGCTACGACCTGATGAACGATCTGATGAGCGTTGGCGTCCATCGCCTGTGGAAAGACGCGCTGGTTGCCGAGCTTGCGCCACCCAAGGCCGGCTCGCGCCCCTATAGGGTGCTCGACATGGCGGGGGGCACAGGCGATATCGGCGAACGCATCGTCAATGCTTCCCTCGGCTATGCCGAGGTCATCGTCTCGGACATCAATGACGACATGTTGCGCGTCGGTGCGGACCGGGCGAAGGCCTGGCGCTACCCTGGGCAGGTGCAGTTCATCGAGGCCAATGCCGAGGAACTGCCCTTCGAAGCCAACAGCTTTGACGCCTATACCATCGCCTTTGGGATCCGAAATGTGCCCCGCATACAAAAGGCGCTGGACGAGGCGCATCGCGTGCTCAAGCGGGGCGGACGCATCCTTGTTCTCGAATTCTCGCAGGTCGACGTGCCCGGGTTCGACGCCGTCTACCGGTTCTATTCGGACAGGTTCATCCCGCCCATGGGCAAGGTGGTAACAGGCGACGCGCAGCCCTATCAGTATTTCATAGAATCGATCCGCAAGTTTCCGGCGCCGCCTGAGTTCTCGGCCATGCTAGGCAAGGCCGGGTTCAAAAGAACCAAACACCACAGCTTCACGGGCAATATCGCCACGCTGTTCTCGGGCTGGAAGCTCTAATTCATGGCACTTGGGTCCCTGCTCCGCCTGATCCATGCCGGCTGGGTGCTGGCGCGCGAGGGCGCTTTCTCCGTGCTGCCGGCGGAGTCGCTGCCACCGATGATGAAGGCCGGCATCGGCTTGGCGCGGCTGGTCGAACGACGTGCCGTGCGCAGAACCGGCAGCATTGAGCGGCTTAATGCCGCCCTGCACAAGCTGGGCCCTTCCTATGTGAAATTCGGCCAGACGCTGGCCACCCGGCCCGACATTGTCGGCGTGCAGGCAGCGGCAGATCTTTCGGGCCTCCAGGATCGCATGCCGCCGTTCGATCCGAAGCTGGTCCCCGGCATCCTCCAGGCGGCCTTGGGAGACAAGGCGGAGCAACTCACCGAGATCAGCGAGCCGATTGCTGCGGCCTCGATCGCCCAGGTGCACAAGGCGCGTCTGCGCGTACCCAATGAGGTCCCACGCGTCGTGGCGGTCAAGATGCTGCGGCCCGGCGTCGTTGAGCGCTTTCGGGCAGACACGGACAGTCTCCATGCCGGTGCGCGGCTGGCGGAGGCGCTTTCGCCAGCCAGCAGGCGGCTGCGCCCGACCGAGGTGGTGCGCACGCTCGACCGCTCCATGAAGCTTGAACTGGATCTGCGGCTGGAAGCCGCCGCCATCTCCGAGATGGCCGAGAACATCAGCAAGGACGAAGGCTTTGTCATTCCCGAGGTCCACTGGGATCATGTGGCGCAAAATGTCCTCACGACCAGCTGGATGCAGGGCATTCCCATTCGGGACCACGCCGCCATCGACGCGGCGGGGATCGACCGCAAGGCGCTTGCCGCCAAACTGCTGCAAAGCTTTCTGCGCCACGCCATTCGCGATGGCTACTTCCATGCCGACATGCATCCGGGCAATCTGTTCGCCGACCCCCGAACGGGCGACGTAATCGCCGTGGATTTCGGCATCATGGGCCGCATTGGCAAGACCGAGCGACGGTTCCTCGCCGATATCCTTTATGGCTTCATCACCCGCAACTACCGCCTGGTGGCGCAGCGCCATTTCGATATCGGCTATGTGCCCAGGACCCAGTCGGTGGATGATTTCACCCTCGCTATCCGCTCCATCGGCGAACCCTTGCATGGCCGCACGGCCGCCGACATTTCCATGGCCAAGGTTTTGGGCCAGCTGTTCACCGTCACCGACCTGTTCGACATGCAGACGCGACCCGAGCTGGTGCTGTTGCAGAAGTCCATGGTGCTGGTGGAAGGGGTGGCGCGTAATCTCGACCCTGACCTCGATATCTGGACGATCGCCGAACCGGTCGTGAGCGAATGGCTGAGACGGGAGGAAGGGCCCATTGGCCGGTTGGAGGACCTGGCTGGCCATCTGGGCCGGATCGGTGCGGCGGCCGGCAGGGTGCCCGCTCTGATCGAGCAGGCCGAAATTGCCCTGGCCGAGCACCGGGCGATGGTGAACCGGCCCCGCGACAGGCTTTTGCGGGGCCTGGCGATAGCGGTGATGGTGAGCGTACTCGCGCTCATCGGCATTCTCATCTGGCAGGCTCTGGTTTCGACCTGACGGGAAAGTCCTGCCGTGGCTTGTCCATTGCCGGGTATGCCCCATAGATTGCCCTCACAAGCGGCGGAGGCCGCCAACACGGGAGAAGACAATGAGCGTCAAACTGTTTGGCAAGCTGGCAACAGCGGTCCTGCTGGCCGCCGGGCTGACCGGTTGCATTGATGTGACCGTCGACGTCGCCATCACCAGCGCGACCACAGCAAAAGCCACCATGACCCAGGTCATGGGTGCCGATGTGTATTCAATGGTCAAGATGAGTGCGGAAAGCGGCGAAGATGATGCCGACAGCTTCTGTGCGGAGGGCACCCTGACCGAGAACGCCGATGGCAGCGCGACGTGCACGATCGTTGAGGAAGGCAATTTTGCCGATCTCGATCTCGGGCAGAACGAAGGCGGCATGAGCTTTAGCGAAGCCGGGCCTGGCCTGGTCCGCGTGGCCCTCCCCACAGCCGACATGCAGGCTGAATTGGGCGCCGAGGACGACATGGACGAGCAGACCCGACAGATGGTCGAAGCTTTCTTTGAAGGCCGGACCATGACGATCGCGGTTTCGGGCGCCGAGATTGTGGACACCAATATGACGCTCTCGGCAGACAAGACCCGGGCCGAGCAGGTGATCGACATGCTCGACCTGATCAATGGCGCGGCCGATCTGCCTGACGAGTTGTTTGCCGTGGTGCGCGCGCCGTGAGCGTCCGGGTCAATGTCAAATGGCTCGCGCATGGCGCGGGCCTCCCCCTTCCCCGCCAACAAACCGCTGGCGCGGCCGGGCTTGACCTGTGTGCCGCCATTGGTGCTGACGAGATTGTGACCATTGCCCCGGGCGATTATGTGATGGTGCCCACGGGGCTTGCCATTGCCCTTCCTGAAGGATTCGAGGCTCAGATCAGGCCGCGTTCGGGGCTTGCGGCCAAGCATGGCGTGACTGTGCTCAACTCACCCGGTACGGTGGATGCGGATTATCGCGGCGAAGTCAAAATACTGCTTATTAATCATGGTAGAGAACCCTTTAGCCTGCGCCGTGGTGAGCGCGTGGCCCAAATGATTGTGGCGCCCGTCAGCGCCGTTGAATTGGTGGAAGTTGATGAACTGGATGCAACCGAACGTGGTGCAGGCGGCCACGGCTCGACTGGCCGTTAGCGCCCTTCTTGCGGTGATCCTGGCCATGCCGGCCAAGGCCGGAGACCGCGCCCTGATCGACTATGTCGGCTTTTCCGAAGACTTTCGCTATTTCGCCTTTGAGGAGTTCGGCATCCAGGATGGCTCTGGCTTTGCCTATTCCAATCTCTATGTCGTCGACCTCAGGACCGATAGCTGGGTCGTGGGCACTCCGGTCCGGGTGCAGGCGGAAAGCGAGGAGACGAGCCTGAGCGCCGTGCGCGCCCAGGTGGCCGACCAGGCGGCGAGCCATATCGAGGGTTTCAGCATTGATGTGCCGATCGAGATTGCGGCACTGATCGGCGATGGTGTGCCCGATAGCGAAGCCAAGGCCCTCAGCTTCGGTGCGCCCGGCTATCTGCCCGGCACGGTGGCTGGAGACTACACGCTGGAGCTCTCCACCTTCCCGGCCACCGCCACCAGCCCCTGCGCGGAATGGTTCAGCGTCGCCCCACTCGGGTACCAATTGACGATCACCGATAGCGGCAGCACAAGGCTGATATATCGCGACCAGAACCTGCCGCGATCGCGCGGCTGCCCTACCGAGTATCGCATCCATTCGGTGGTCATGCCGTTCCAGGGGGCGATCCTGAGCAATGCCGTGGCAATAGTTTCCGTCTATCCCGGCGGATTTGAAGGGCCGGACCGGCGCTTCCTGGCGGTCCCCCTTGGCCTCTGATCATCCGCTCAGCCCCGAAGAGACGAGGCGCTATGCGCGCCACCTGGTGCTCAAGGGCTTTGGCGGCGCAGCCCAACAAAGGCTGAAGGGAGCAAGGGCACTGGTCGTTGGCGCCGGCGGGCTGGGGAGCCCGGCCATTGCCTATCTGGCAGCTGCCGGAATTGGCTACCTGACGATCATCGATCACGACACGGTCTCCCTCTCCAACCTGCAGCGGCAGGTGATCCATACGACCGGGTCAATCGGTACCAGTAAGGCGGACAGCGCCGGCGCCTTCGCGGCCGCGCTCAATCCGCATGTAGGGCTCGCGCTGCGGACTGAGGCCGTCACAGCGGCGAATGCAGGCGAGCTTGTTGGGTCATCTGACGTCGTCCTCGACGGTACCGACAATCTCTCGACCCGCCGGATCGTTGCGGCGGCGGCGGAGCGGCAGGGCAAGCCATTGGTTTCCGGAGCGGTGTCGATGTTTTCGGGCCAGGTGACAGTGTTCGCCCCGCATCTGGGCGGGCCACCCCATTCAGCCCTCTATCCAGACGAAGCCAGCGATGACGTCCTGCCTTCCTGCGAAGCCAACGGCATATTGGGGCCCGTCACGGGTGTGATCGGCGCGCTCATGGCCATGGAGGCGATCAAGCTGATCACCGGCTTGGGAGAGCCCCTCATCGGGCGGCTGCTGGTCTATGATGCCAGAGAAGCCGGGTTCTCCGAACTGAGTTACTGAACCTTCCGACCTGTGGCGATGAATGCTGCCCGGCATTGCGCCCGCGGGCGGGACGTCCTACCAGGCGCCCTACAGGGTTGCCAGCAGGTGCAGGAATTCCTCGCGGGTGGGCAGGGAGGTCTCGGATTTCTCCGCCGGCAGCGCGTTGGCCATATCGACGCTGCCGAGCATGATGATCATGCCCCCGACCTTCTTTTCCATGGTGTACCAGGGGCAGATGACGCAGGTCTGCCGGATGGGTCGGCCTTTGCGATCCTTCAGATATGCCCTGGGCCTGCGCAGGGTGGCGCCATTGAGGACCTGCTGATGCTCGCGCCGGACTTCTGCGGGCAGATCCGGATGCTCGTCATAATGGCTGAGGCCGATCAGGTCGTTGGGAGATTTCATGCCATGACCGGCCGCCCAGTAATTGGATACGGCCAGATAGCGCATGTCGCGATCCAGAACGGCAATGGCGGCGGGTATATTGATCAGCAGAGACCGCACCAACAGGCTGCGTCCAGCCGCTTGTGCGTCGGCCTTGGCGCGTTCGGAGATGTCCCTGACCGTCCCCACCACTGCCACCACCTCGCCAAGCTTGCTGAGCACGACGTCGGCAAAGACCTCGATAATCTTGATCGAACCTCCCTCCGGAAGAATGCGCAGCACGAAGCGGTAGCCGCATTTCTTGGCAATGGCGTGCGAGAGCAGATCGGCGCCGCGACGCCGGTCCTCACGCACCAGCGCGTTGAGAATGAGGTTGAGCGGCACCCGCTCCCTTGTGGGCGCGTAGCCATAGATGCGGCAGGCGGCGTCGGACAGGTAGAGATGTCCACTCGGTAGTTCCAGGTGGAAGGTGCCGATCCCCAGATGATGCTCGATGATCTGGACAATGGCGAGCGGGTTCGACTCATGTTTGCCCCAGGAGTCGGAAAGGACACTGGGGACTAGAGACCCGGAGGTCATCTCTGATTTCATCTGCCCTCCGGCCGCGTCCCTATTGAGGGTCAGCGCCGGGCACAGAACCCGCGCCGATCCCTAATGTCTAGGCGCTATAAGTGCGACTACCTATTGGGAAATATCCCATGGGGTCGCCGTCCTAGGCGTCGGGATGCTTGAACACCAGGGCCGCGTTGGTGCCGCCAAAGCCAAACGAATTGGACAACACATAGCCCAAATCGACGTCATCACGACGCTGACGCAGGATGGGCATGTCGGCGAAGGCGGGATCGAGGGTGTCGATATTGGCGCTTTCGGCGATAAAGCGGTGGCGCATCATCAGGATCGAATAGATTGCCTCGTGCACGCCCGTCGCGCCCTGGCTGTGGCCGGTCAGCGACTTGGTCGCCGAGATGGGCGGGCATTTGTCCTCATTGCCGAAGACGGCGCGCAGGGCCTCGATTTCCTTGAGGTCCCCGACCGGAGTGGAGGTGGCGTGGGGGTTGATGTAATCAATGGGCGCCTTGATGCCCTTGAGCGCCATGCGCATGCAGCGCTCGGCGCCTTCGCCCGAAGGGGCGACCATGTCGAGGCCGTCGGAGGTCGCGCCATAGCCAACCACTTCGGCCCAGATCTTGGCGCCGCGTGCCTTGGCATGTTCCAGTTCCTCGAGAACCAGCACACCGGCGCCGCCCGAAATCACAAAGCCATCGCGGTTCGCGTCATAGGCGCGCGAGGCCTTTTCCGGCGTCGCGTTGAAATCCGAACTCATGGCGCCCATGGCGTCGAAGAGGTTGGACAAGGTCCAGTCGAGATCTTCATGGCCCCCGGCAAAGACGATGTCCTGCTTGCCCAGCATGATTTGCTCCATGGCATTGCCAATGCAGTGCTTGGACGTGGCGCAGGCCGCGGTGATGGTATAGTTGATGCCCTTGATGCCATAGGAGGTGGCCAGCGTCGCCGAGGCGGTCGAGCCCATGGATTTGGGCACGGCCAGCGGTCCGATCCGCTTGGGGCTGGTATTCTTGCGGGTAACGTCCGCCGCTTCGACGATCGTGCGCGTCGAGGCGCCGCCCGAGCCCATGACAATGCCGGTCATGGGGTTGGAGATGTCGCCCGGCTCCAGGCCGGCATCGGCAATGGCCTGCTGCATGGCCAGATAGTTCCAGGCCGCGCCTTTGCCCATGAAGCGGGTGACGCGGCGGTCGAGAACTTCAAACGGATCCAGGCGGGGATCACCCTTGACCTGGCTGCGGAAACCCAGCTCGGCATAATCTTCAGCAAAGACGATGCCGGGCGTCGCGTTGCGCAAGCTGACCGTCACCTCGTCGAGAGAGTTGCCGATCGGTGAAATGATACCCATGCCGGTTACGACAACTCGTCTCATTTCGTCCTCGCTTTAGTCGTTTCGTGCGTTCGCATCGGGGTTGGCGTCGCACTTATATAGGGTCGTTGCGGCCAGCATTAAGGCCGGTCAAGCGGACTGCTGCTCGTGCAATTGGGCTTCCGTGAAGAGTCCAACGCGCAGGTCCTTGGCTTCGTAGATCACTTTACCGTCAGCCTTGACCCAGCCATCGGCAATGCCCAGCGTCAGCCGCGAGCGCATCACCCGCTTGAGATCAATACCATACTCGACCAGCTTGACGTCATCGGTCACCTGGCCGGTGAACTTGATTTCGCCACCAAGGGCGCGCCCTTTGCCGGGCTGGCCGATCCAGGAGAGAAAGAAGCCGGTCATCTGCCAGACGGCATCAAGTCCCAGGCAACCGGGCATCACCGGATCGCCGATGAAGTGGCACTTGAAGAACCACAGGTCCGGATTGACATCGAGTTCTGCCCGCACCTGGCCTTTGCCATGCGCACCGCCGTCCTCGGTGATCGAGGTGATCCGATCGAACATCAGCATGGGCGGGGCCGGCAGGCGGGCATCGCCCTGTCCCGGCAATTCGCCGCGTCCATGGGCCAACAATTCCTCGTAATTGAATGCGTGCTGCCGCTCAGCCATCAAAGCTCCTCGCTCTCGCTCAAGTCTCGTCTCGTATAGGGGTGCCGGGTAAGGGTCAAGACAGCCGGGGGCAGCGCGACAGGCCACCCATGGGCTGCGCTTGTCTGGCAGGGGCTTGGCGACTATAAGATAGCGACAAATCCGGACCTGAATAAGAGACCCGAAGGCCCTATGCCCGATCGCGATACCGCCGCCCGGCCCGTTCCATCCCGCAAGCCGTGCCTGACGGCCGTGCTGCGCATGGCCGGTCTTCGCCCGACCCGGCAGCGCGTGGCCCTGGCCGAATTGCTGTTCGGCGGCCCGCACCGGCATGTCAGTGCCGAGCAGCTGCATGGTGAAGCGGACGCTGCCAATGTGAACGTGTCCCTGGCCACGATCTACAATACGCTGCACCAATTTCACGAGGCGGGGCTACTGCGCGAAGTGGCGATCGATGCGTCGCGCTCCTATTATGATACCGACACGTCCGACCATCACCATTTTTACGTCGAAGACGAGCAGCGGATGATCGACATCCCGCCCGATTCGGTTGAGTTCAAGGCACTGCCCACTGCGCCCGCAGGCATGGAAGTGTCCCATGTCGATGTGGTGATCCGCGTTCGCAAGGCGTCGGCCTGAGTACGGCCGTTTTGCGCAGAGGCGCCTGTCAGCCCGTGACAAAGGCAATCGGGGTGACCATATTGTGCCTCGGTTTTAACAGCGGCACGGGTGGCTAATGGCTGAAAAGGTCAATCTCAAGGGCTATTTCGAGCGAATCGGGTTTGCCGGCTCGATCGCGCCGACCCTGATGACGCTGGACCTGCTGCACGCGCTGCATCCCGCCACTATCCCCTTCGAGAACCTCAATCCGCTGCTGGGCGAACCAGTGCGGCTTGATCAGCCGAGCCTCGAAAAGAAGCTCCTGACCGACAAGCGCGGCGGCTATTGCTTTGAACATAATCTGTTGTTCATGCGCATGCTCCAGGACCTCGACTTTATCGTCCGGCCTCTGCTGGCGCGCGTGGTCTGGACCAACCCGGATGCCGCCAGCCTGCCCCCCAGCCACATGCTGCTGCTGGTTGAGGTCAATGGGCAGAACCACATTGCCGATGTTGGGTTTGGCGGGCTGACGCTCACCACGCCGCTGCGGCTCAGGGCCGACAGCGCGCAAACCACACCGCACGAAACCTTCCGGCTGACCGGCGGCGAGCCGGACTGGACGCTTGAGGTGAAGCTCGCCGAAGACTGGCGGCCGGTCTATGTCTTCACGCTGGACGAAGTGAGCGAGGACAGCATCGCCGCGATCAACCATCGGATCGCCACTGATCCGGCTTCTCCCTTCACGCATGAGTTGCGTGTCGCACTGGCCCCCAGCGGCAAGCGCCTCAAGCTGCAAAACACCAAGTTCACCCGTCAGCCTACCGATGGTGAGGCAGACTATCGCGAGCTGACCTCGGCCGAAGACATCAAGCAGGTGCTGACCGAGGATTTCGGCATCGTTCTGCCCCAGCATGACCGGTTGGACAGAGTGTTGGCAGAGCTGCTGACTCCCAAGCCGGCCCCAGCCGCCTGACGCCATGGCGCCGGTCACCGTTCCGACGGACAAGCTGTTCGAGTTCGTGGATTTTGATGCCTTCTATACCTGGCTGGCTGGCAATCACGACCAGGCCGACGAGGTCTGGATCCGTATTTTCAAGAAGGCATCGGGCAGGCCGACCATAACGCCGGTCGAAGCCATTGACGTCGTGCTCTGCTGGGGCTGGATCGATGCCATCAAGAAAAGCTGGGACGCGGAGAGCTTTGTGCAGCGCTATTGCCCGCGGCGCCCCAGATCGGTGTGGAGCCAGATCAATCGCGACAATGTCGCCCGGCTGATCGAACAGGGTCTCATGACTGAACATGGTCTTGTCCATGTGGAGGCGGCAAAGGCAGACGGCCGCTGGGACGCGGCCTACAAGACCACACAGGAGCCTCCCGCCGACCTCTTGGAAGCCATCGCCGCCAACCCGGCGGCACAGGCGACCTATGACGGCTTGACCGCCCAGAACCGCTTCGCCCTCACCTTTAGGATCATCTCGCTTAAGACCGAAGCGGCGCGAAAAAAGCGCATCGCCGATTACGTCGCCATGCTTGCTCGTGGAGACGCCATCTATCCGCAGAAGGCCAGGCCATGAGCCATATCTGGGGGGCCTTCCTGCGCGGCATCAACCTGGGCAAGCGACAGATGAAAATGGCCGACTTGCGGGCCTGTCTGGAGGCAGCTGGATTCACCGACGTGAAGACGGTGCTGGCCAGTGGCAATGTGCGGCTTTCGGCTCAGGGTGGCGAGGCGGAGGTCAAGACGACCCTGGAGACGACCATCGCGAACCAATTCGGGTTCCGCGTTGGTGTGGTGCTGCGCTCCGAGAGTGAACTCAGGGCCATGCTCAAGGACCATCCATTCGGTACTCTTGATCCAAAGGCCGACGTCGCGCGGCATGTGCTGATGTTTGCTGAAGCGCTGCCGCAAGGCATCGACCTCGCCGATCGGCCCGGCGAAACCGAAATCCTGCGCATCGACCAGCGCGATATCTATATCGCCGCCTATCGGCAGCCCAATGGGCGCTATACCGAGCATGTCGAAGAGGTGCTCAAGCCACTCTATGCAAAGCTGGACAAAGGCGTGCTTGACACCATGCGCAACTGGAACACGATAGAAAAGATCGTCTGAATGATCACCGTATTCGGCTCCACCAATCTCGATCAGATCGGCACCGTCACCCGCCTGCCCAAGCCGGGGGAAACCGTGGCTGGAGGCACCTTCTCCATGGCCCCTGGCGGCAAGGGCGCCAACCAGGCGCTGGCGGCGCGCCGCGCCGGGGCAGAGGTGCTGCATGTTTCGGCCGTCGGTGATGACGCCTTTGCTGATCTTGCGACCGAACTGCTGCGGGATGGTGGGGTCGATCTCAGCCAGCTGCGCAGGGCCGAGGCGGCAACCGGCATCGCCATGATTTTCGTCGATGCGGCGGGCGAGAATGTCATCGCCATCCTGCCCGGCGCGAATGGCACGGTGAGCGCTGAAGACGCAACGCGCGGGCTGGCCAAGCTCACTAGCGCGGACACGCTGCTGGTGCAGCAGGAAGTGCCGCAGGCCGCAACGCGCAAGGCACTCGAAATAGCCCGCGAAAAGGGTGCGCGTTCCATTCTCAACACAGCGCCCTTCCTGCCCGATACGGCAAGGCTCGCACCTATGGCCGATATTGTGGTGGCCAATGAAACGGAGTTTTCCCTGCTGACCGGCCGCCCCATTGATCAGCTCGACATGGCCATGCAGGACTGGGTCAACCAGACTGGTCGTACCATTGTGGTGACGCTTGGCCCCGAAGGCGCCCGAGCCCGCACACCTGATGGTCCCATTTCGGTGGCGGCGCACAAGGTCAAGCCGGTCGACACCGTCGGGGCGGGCGACACGTTCTGCGGCTATCTCGCGGCGGGGCTTGACGCCGGATATTCGCTCGAAGCCGCCTTGCGCCGCGCGGCAGTAGCCGGGAGCCTCGCCTGCCTCAAACCCGGCGCGCAACCGGCCATCCCGAAGAAGGCGGATGTGGACGCGATCGCCAGTTGACCCGGTGACGCCTTCGCCGTGAAGGGCTAGTCTGGTCCGGCGTTTTATTACCTGCAGGACGCCGCCATGCCGCATTTTCTGGCCGTCTATACGATGACACGCTCGGACCTGGCCAAGTTCCGGGCCATGCCGAAATCTGAACAGGACGCGGTGGACGCCAAGGGCCTGCCGGAATGGGAGGAGTGGAACAGGCGTCATGCGGCTGCCATCGTCAATCATGGCGGCATGGTGGGCAAGACCACCCGCATCACCCGCGACGGTAGCATCGCCCCGGCCACCAATGATTTTTGCGGCTATCTGATCGTCGAGGCGGAAAGCGCGGAGGCCGCTGCCCGGCTCTTCGCCGACCATCCCCATATCAGCACCTTCCCCGGCGACGGCGTCGATATCATGCCATTTTTGGCGGGCCCGGATCTCTAGCTCCAACTGCGGAAATAGTGTCCAGCCAACAAAAAGGGCGCCATGTGGCGCCCCCAGACTGCTGACAAACCCCTGGCGTTTGCCGGGGGTTTTTGATTCACTGGGTCATGTTGCGAAAACCTGGCCCCGAA